>Ga0189278_10005_pt1 | contig 537411 bp, 516 predicted proteins | sample N26A9minimetaG_FD_130326 | JGI IMG/M metagenome (GOLD analysis project Ga0189278, IMG submission 130326) | Marine microbial communities from the Costa Rica Dome - N26 A9 mini metaG | ecosystem: Environmental > Aquatic > Marine > Oceanic > Photic zone | place: Costa Rica: the Eastern Pacific... | reverse complement strand
TCGACCGCATCCATGATCACAAGATCAACCGGCTGGATGAACTGCTGCCCTGGCATTGGGCACCACTGGTATCTGTGACGGACAGTCAAGCCGCATAACCTGCGGTATCAACGGGGCGCTTACTGTCAATCCGCTCTCCAAGTGTTCTATCCAGAATTGAGCACCTACCCGCGCACGCTGCCTGGGGTTTGGGCGAGGTACCAGCGATAGGCATCCTCGATCCCCTCGCGCAGGCTGATGCGCGCGCGCCAGCCCATGGTGGCCAAACGGCTGACATCCATCAGCTTGCGCATCGTGCCGTCGGGTTTGCTGGGGTCGGTTGTTATTTTGCCTTGGAATCCAGTCACTTCAGCCACCATCTGCGCCAACTCCAGGATCGAGATATCGGTGCCAGAGCCCACGTTGATATGGCTTAGCATGTCTTGGGTATTGGCCGCATAGACATCCCGTGGCAGGTCGAGCACGAAGAGGCTGGCCTCGGCCATGTCGTCGACATGCAGGAATTCGCGGCGCGGTGTGCCGGAGCCCCAGATCGTCACCTCGTCGCGCCCCTCTTGCGCGGCCTCATGAAAGCGGCGGATAAGTGCCGGTAAAACATGGGAATTTTCCGGGTGAAAGTTGTCGCCGGGGCCGTAGAGATTGGTGGGCATGACCGAGCGGTAATCGGTGCCGTGCTGGCGATTGTAGCTTTCGCAGAGCTTGATGCCCGCGATCTTGGCGACGGCATAGGGCTCGTTGGTGGGTTCGAGCACGCCGGTCAAAAGCGCGTCCTCGCGCATGGGCTGGGGCACGGCGCGGGGGTAGATGCAGCTTGACCCCAATTGCAAAAGCCGCCGCACGCCCGCGTCAAAGGCCTGATGGATCACGTTACATTCGATCATCAGGTTTTCATAAATGAAATCAGCCGGATAGGTGTTGTTGGCATGGATGCCACCCACCTTGGCGGCGGCAAGGATCACCACATCTGGCCGCTCGGATTGCATGAAATCGCGCACGGCGGCCTGACTGGTCAGGTCCAATTCCGCATGGGTGCGGGTGATCAGCGTCAGGTCCTCGCCCGCGCCCCTGCGCGCCTCAAGCCGCCGCAAAATAGCCGCCCCAACCATCCCCCGATGGCCTGCAATGTGGATTTTCATGGGTGTCTCCTGGATGTTAGACCTGAGCGAACAGGGTATCATGCGACGAGAGCAGTCACACCACTCTCATTTAAGCGGGAGTCAAATTCTCTTGCACTTCGGTAAGATCGTCCAGATTTTATTGGAGATTTTCTGCTGAATTGGGATCCGTAAATCCCTTATGCTGCACATCTCAGTCGGCCTGATCAAAAGCGGGAAAACGTTCCACACAAGAGCGAGTCCCTCGCCCATCACAGTTGCCACAATTTTTGCCAAAAAACAAAACTTTAGCGCAAAATTCAACGAGTGCACTCTGGTATTTGTACCAATTACCGGCTCAGGAATATTTTTCCTAATCCACTCGAACACTTCTGGAGTTATTGCCACCTTTGTTGAACGACCACAAAGCGCCTCAATGCTTGGCAGAAAGAATCTCGGAGGTACTTCGTTCCAAGGTCGCATCAATGTCCTTGAGTATCTGGAGCGTGTTGGCAGGTATCTCTATTTCCGCTCGACTTTGACCAGCGGTACGGATGTGACTACCTTCTACCGGTTTTTTCCGCTTCACTTTTGTACCTTCTAGAACTTTCTCTAGCTTGTCGCTTGAAATAGGCACTTCAAGAAACCGCATGGTTTCGAGAATGCTCTGTTTTGGCTGCGCCAGCATATTTTCATACCTAACACAGTGTGCATTACTCACAGGCAACCATGACAATCTGTGATTTGCCAACCGATACGCGAATTCCACGCCAACCGATTGAAATCAGTTCTCCTTTTCTTCAATTGATGTCTCGTTAAGTCTGATCTGGTGATGAAAATAAGAGAGTATCGAGTCCGGAATGTTTCGATAGGTTACAATTACCTTAATATTCGGATCAAACAAATAGCTCATGTCTTCTGTGAAAGCCATGTGGAGCTTTACCAAAGTTGTCTGGTGCCTCCACTCCTTCGAAGCGACGTAGTTTTTCATCTTCTTGGGATCTACCGAAGGATTAATCCACTTGTTCCTCCACGTGTCCGACGGGAACGCGGGATCAAGTGCAATTCTAAGCACGCTTTGCATCCACGTCGATCCACTTTTGGGAACGCCATTGTTAAGTATCAGCATTTTCGCACTCCAATTTCAACAACCCTGTAAGAGGAAAAAACGTGAGATTATCTGACTGTCGTCTTTCTCCACTTAAAGAGGCATGCGTCGAGAAATGAACTCATATGTGCGGGTGCGACAGCAACGAGGTCGGTTTGAACCATGCCAAGGGATTTGCGGCAATAAGAAAACTGGGAACTATAGTCGCGCCAGATTTGATTTCGGCGTCCCAAAAAAATATCTCGACCGAGGGAGTTTTTACCCTTTCGTGTAACGGTGAAAGCTTCTTTCACTTCTGGCTTCATGTCGCCAAAAAAGAGGTACTGGGTGTCAAACAATACAAAGCCGCGCTCGATCAAAAGTTCCAAAAGCTCTGGCTGACCACCATATTCAATCCACATCCAGTGGACGTCCCCAAGCATATCGCCAAGTCCCTTAAGAGCGTCAAGTTCACCGCCTTGAAGGTCAAGCTTGATGAATTGTGCCCCGGAACATCCATTTTCGCGTAAACTGTCATCCATTCGGACAACCTGAACCTCGTACTGATCACCCTTATTAAAGCTGGCAGCTTCATCGACCAGCTTGCCTACAAAACTTGTTCCCGGAACAAGGTAAGGATTAGTTTCAGATTGCCGCTGGGTCGTTGCCGCAACATGAAATCTTGCTGTTCCACGGCGCGCTCCGAGAGCTGCATCTACTATTGTCAAGCGAGGGTCGGAAAACTTGAACTCGGCAATGTTGTTGGGGTTTGGCTCAAAAGCCAGCACCTTCACGTCATCTTGCGGTAAATTCTTGAAAATCTTCTCTGCCGTCTCGCCCAATCCTGCGCCACCATCCACACAAATCTTGAGGTCCGGATTCAGAATGCGATACGGACCCAGAATATCAGAGAAACAATTGATATCTAGGTTGCCGAGTAGAGCGCTTACATGCATGGGAGTCTCCGGAGTTTGTTCTGATTTAACGAAGGCCGCAAAATTAAGAATAATGGCCCAGCCTTACAGGAAGATTGAAGCGTTGTTCGTTGTCCCGGCAGATCGCCGGAAAATTCGGTATCTCACTGTAGAGTTGATAGAAAGACGTAATCAGCTCTCTCAATGGTAACTCGTCTTCCCAAATAGAATATTTAGGCTGTCTCCAATCGAGGCCTAATGACTTTGGGATGCTGTCCGGTATCATTGCCCGCGTGTTGCCAAGAAATTCTCTTTCTGGCAACAGATCAAGAGCTTGCGGCGCTTGTAGCCCAAGGAGTTTAAGTACCCGCTCTAAAACACGCCACAACACCCGGTTTGTGGGATGATTGAATGTGAACAGCGGCGGAGATTTTGACATTTCATCCAAGATGATTTCCATAACTGGAATGTCGACTGCCCTGTCACGACCCAAAGACTCTTTCAATGAGATATCGTAGTATTTCAATTCCAACGGATCTTCCGACTTCATGCGACCAAGGCACACTTCGGACGACTCTCGGTTGAGAAAACAATCTATAATCCGTGTATCATGGTAATCGCTTAGCGGACCTTTCATCGTGCCACCTTCGGGCAATCTGAGGTATGATAGCTGCGGGAATAATCCACCGAAGAAAATCGAAGGAAATGAAACAAAGGTCTTAGAGGGGAATTTCGACTTCAATTCCGCAGTGGATAATTCTTTGAAAGACGGGCCCAAAGGTTGGTGAATAACGATGTCAGACTTCTGAATATTTTGAATAACGTCTAGGCGATTTTTGTCAGTTATTTGATGCACCAGTGGTGACCTGATTACGTTTAGATCAGGACAAAACTGAGATATCAGGGCCGCCATTGGACCAGCCTGACAGTTCGCTAAGATGGTAAGCAAAGCCATTAACCTTCCAAACTCACCGGCAACTCCATGCCGTGCACTTTCAGCAAAGCGTGCCGCTGTGCTGTCTTCAAGTCTTCGGCCACCATCTCGGCGCACATTTCTTGCACGGTGATTTCGGGCACCCAGCCGAGTTTTTCCTTGGCCTTGGTGGGGTCGCCCAGCAGGGTCTCGACCTCGGCGGGGCGGAAATAGCGGGGGTCGATGCGCATGATCACCTGCCCCGGTGCGATGGCGGGGGCCTTATCGCCGGTCACGGCCGTCACGGTGGCAATCTCCTCCACGCCGGTGCCGGTGAATTCGAGCGTGATGCCCAGCTCTTGCGCCGACCATGTGATGAACTCGCGCACGGAATATTGCACGCCCGTGGCGATCACGAAATCATCCGCCACCTCTTGTTGCAGCATCATCCACTGCATGCGGACGTAATCCTTGGCATGGCCCCAATCGCGCAAGCTGTCGATATTGCCCATATAGAGGCAATCCTCTAGCCCCTGCGCGATATTGGCCAGCCCGCGCGTGATCTTGCGGGTGACAAAGGTCTCGCCGCGCCGGGGGCTCTCGTGGTTGAAGAGGATGCCGTTGCAGGCATAGATGCCATACGCCTCGCGGTAATTGACCGTGATCCAATAGGCATACATCTTGGCCACCGCATAGGGGCTGCGCGGGTGAAAGGGTGTTGTCTCGCGCTGTGGGATTTCCTGCACAAGGCCATACAGCTCTGATGTGGAGGCCTGATAGAAGCGGGTTTTATTCTCGAGCCCCAGAAAGCGGATCGCCTCGAGCAGGCGCAGGGTGCCGATGGCATCGACGTCGGCGGTATATTCGGGGGCCTCAAAGCTGACGGCGACATGGGATTGCGCGCCAAGGTTATAGACCTCGTCGGGCTGCACCTCGCTGAGGATGCGGGTGAGGTTCGAGCTATCGGTCAGATCGCCGTAATGCAGCTTGAAATTCTGCCGCCCGCCGTGGGGGTCCTGGTAGATGTGATCCACCCGCTGGGTGTTGAAGAGCGAGGCGCGGCGCTTGATCCCATGCACCTCATAGCCCTTTTCGAGCAGGAATTCCGCAAGGTAAGAGCCATCCTGCCCCGTAACCCCCGTGATGAGCGCTTTCTTCATTCCGTCAACTCTCCGTTCTTGATTGGCCCTGCCCCAAGGCTGTCTCGGGCATTGCAGCACATGGGCCAAACCATCGCAAGCACCCCGGTCATACGCGCGTTTTCTTGCGCGCGAAGGCGATGCAGTTCTCAAGATGCGCGCTCAACTGCCGGTCAGGGAAGGCAGGATCAAGCGTGCGCGCGACCGTCTCTTTGACTGCCGCATCCCTGTCGATCCGGTGCAGGGCGTCTGCGGGCGCACACAAAAGCTCTGCCGCGAGGGCAATCGGATGCATGTGCTGAACTACGCGCCGCGCGACAACAGAATCTGCCGATTTCGCCGCCTGGCTTAAGATAAGCCACATTTGCTCACGTAGGCGATGAATGTTGTGGCGCTCAAAAGCAGTGGCACGAGCTTTTGTCGCCAAATCGGCGCGCCACTCTGGGTCAGCCCGTAATGCCAAAAGTGCCGCCTCAACTGCCGCATCGGAATCCTCAGTAACAACAACGGCCCCATCTACTCCTGCGAGATAGTCAACTGTGGCAAATCCTTTGGGCCCGTGCGCCAACAGAACCGAGCCCGACGCCAAACATTCCGGCATCTTATTGGCCATGCTGAATTTGACATAATCGGCTGTGGCCGGATCAAAATTATAGGCGATCAAGGTAACGTCTGCCTGCATAAGCCAACCTTTGTAGCCCTCAGCAGACAGAACGTTATTGGTAAATCGGGTATGCTTAAACTTGCCAAAATCATTCAGGTTTCGATTATAGTACGCTGCACGTGTATTGACTTCAAAACGCAGGTCATACCCCTTCTTACCGAGTGACTCGATCACGCGTGCAACACGCAAAACGCTCGCTCGCGTCATGTTCGGCTCTAATCCACCAGCATAGCGCACGACCATGGTTCCCGGAGTGTGTTTTTTTGGCGTTTGCCAATCTTCGGGAGCTACACCATTTGCCAAAGACCGGAATGGCAGCCTATATCGCCGGAACATCTCTTCGGACATCGCATTGCAGATCGACAGTCGCATCGAGGAATGGCTTAACAATGTCTCGAAGTCGGCATGGATACGATTATACTGGGCTGGGTCACTGATCTTAATGTGATGCGGCCAGTCGTCCATGATCCAAGTGACAAGCGGCTTTTGGAGACGTTCTATGAGCGGCATCGCAAAATCATGAAGGACTCGAGTGTCGGGTACTGGTCGATAAAGTACAACTTCAGGCGCAAATGCGTCTACGAACGCAGCTGCTTCTTTGGGTTTAACTTCAAAGGGAATTGAATCGGGTCCCAGTCTTTGCCGTGTCAAAACCAAGTCTTCAGAATTTCTGCAGGACACCTGCAAAATCTGTTCTGATGGCCAATCTCTTAAAAGGTTGTGCTTAAGTTCACCTGTTGCAGAGCCGTTACCAATCGGGGTTAAATCAAGGAGCAGCAGTCGCGGATAATCTCTAAGTTCCAGAGGTCGCTTTGGTGGAAAGAGATCAGCAAAATTGCGCCGTTCAAAAACTTCGAGCTGTCCGCCAACAGTGGCATTATAGATCCGCTGGTTGCTCTGATCGACAACTTTGCGTGCTTCTTTATAGGCTTCGACCATCTTACTGACCTGAGGGTCGTGCCAACGGAAACCTTTTCCAAAATAATCTGGGTGAAAATGATTCACGTCATCGGATTTCATATCGATCACCCCGACAGAGTAGGATGATGCTTGTTGCGCATCCTCGGGAATAGCATAGCTCGCATCGACACCAATCATGTAAATCTCTTCAAAGCCCATGTAGTATGCCAATTGAAGCATCGAGAAGGTTACAGTCGCGCCTGTGTAAGTAATTTCGTCGGCTTGCGTAGAGAAATCAAATCCGTGGGGATAGCTTTTACGGGGCCTATGATTGTAGAAAATCGTATCCTCGGATTCGGGAAACATGTATCCAAGGTACGCTGGGAACAGCTTGGTTGGCCCTTTGAAAGCCTTAATCCATTTGGCCCGATCCTCCGCCACCAAATGGTCTTCAACCACATAGAAAGTAGGCGTCCAATCAAGATCCTTTGCCTTAAGGAAAAAACCATTTACCGCAAAGGTCACCTCATCCTTGAGCAAGCTCAGATCTGTCTCGTTCAAGCTGGGACCATTGCCGATAATGAAACAACGCTTGGTGCCACGGTATTTTTCACGCAAGGCGCGCAGACGCGGCGAATAGACCTCTTTCAGACCTTTCTCATATATATGCTTCACGCGTTTTAGGCCCTTGATCTGGGCCTCGACAGCAATTTTTTCTGTCGGTAGGTAAATTGGTGCGCGCGTCGGAAGCTTTGAGATTAGCTCTTTTAGCTCTTTTTTTAACCCATCCATTTCGGCCTTTGTCAGGTTCTTTCGTGGTGCTGGGAGTGAAAGGTCTGCTCTTTTCACAACGCTTTTAACGAGAGCTTTCCATGAATGCTTACCGAGGTAGTCACTACGAACCTTGGCAACTCCGGGCAGGAATTCATCATAGCGCTTAGCCACCTCTCGCACTGCGGAAGCCAATGCCGCCGGATCTGGATCGGCGCAAAGGCCGATATGCCCTGCTTTGACAATATCGGAAAGCCATGTGTTCTTGAGCACTACCACAGGCTTGCCCAGAAGAAAGGCATCAACCAGAATTCCAGAGGTTCGCCGCCGAAAGGCCTCGGACAGGTAGGGGATGACCACGATATCCGCCGTGCGGATCATGTCGATGAACTCACCATCAGACATGTCATCCCCAAGAATGTCGACCTTTGTCCCTACCTCGGCGGTCATTGACTGCAAGGCGTCTTCAAGATCTTTTCCGGACACACGATCTATGCGTGCGCGCAACCGGAGCCTAAGGTCTGGGTCGTTCGCCAACAACGCGCAAGCGCCTGTGGAAAGAGCAAACCCTTTTTCCTTGCGTGTTCCGCCGGGGAATACAGCCCGAAGCGGTTTGCCCGGCTTGGACAGGGGCAATTCATCCAGCGTCACGACAGTCTTGTCGTCGAACGTGGTGCTGGGATGGGGCAAAACCGGAAGAGAAACCGACCAATCCGTGCTGAATTCATCAGCGATCTGCTCGGTAGAATGCATAAGGAAGACTTGGTTCGACCGCTCCAAACGCTTGGCGACGCGATACCACTGCGATTTGTAGGTCGGGTCGTTCTGATCAAAATTGTACGACCAGAATAAGTTGATCACCGCCCGGAACCTGGGTCTCCTCATTAGGAGATGCTCGACTGTCTCTGCAACTTCTATACTGCCGATATACATGAACACACAGATCGCGTCTGCCGGATAGCGCAAATCAAGCGTAGAAAAGGCTTCGTCAAGCTCCTTTGCAAATTGCATCATGTCGCGGCGACGCGTCTGTGGCCAGTCCTTACCCACTGTCCAGCTATGAACCGAAAAGACCGGCAAAACGAGTTCGGCATTGTCCGGGAAGAACTTGGGATCAAGCTCTTTGCGGCAGATCAGCGCGAACTCGGTGTTCAGATCATGACATCCCTCTGCCACGCGCTTGTCATAGGCCAGAAAATGACCCCAGTCATCCTTGGCATCCGGGTCGATCATCGCGAAAACCGCGACTTTCGATCCGGCGGCCATGCTATCGGGATTAGGGGCTTCGCGCATGCGCAGGGCTGGAATCATCGAAGGTGTCGCGGTCTCGATCACCCTTCCCGCAGCTTCGAGAGCGGTCAGCACCTCTTCTACGTCGCGGCAATGATCGGTGTAGTAATCGTTGTAATCAATCGCAAAAAACGCCGGATGCGCCGCCTGAATCTCGGACATCTTGTCGTTGAACTGCGCCTTTTTGTCATGCGACCAGAAGAAACTGTCATCCGTAAGATTACGCCCGTCGCAGCCAACGATCTCGATCTTGCGCGCGATACTGGCCGCGATCGGCAAGAGCGCCAGTGTCAGGACGTTTGGATAGGGTTTTAGATAGAATGTCTCTGCGAGATTGCTGGGCGGCGCGCCCTCTTTGTCGAAGGGCACGCCAATGATACGAGACCGCAGGTCAACGGGCAGGAACGTGTCATAAATCGCGAAATCCCGCATCGGGCAAACGAACCATGCGCCCGTTTCTCGCAACGCCTGAATGAGCTCGTCGCGAAAGGCCCCCGCATAACCAGAACAGCCCGCATGATAGAGCGGATCGGCGGCAGTTATGATCCGTGGGCGTGTTGCGGCGATAATATCGCGGTTCTTGACGATGGAGTTGGAGATAACGCAGATACCATCGCTAAAGTCGTGCCCCTCAACAAAATCACTAAGCGTCGGGCCGCTGCCGAAAACATAGGCTTTCTCGTGCTGCCCGATGTCAGCCACCATCGCGCGCATGCGCGCATGGTTCACCTCGAGCAGTGCGGCGCGGTCGGCGTAGCGGTTGAGACCGGCCCAAAGGTAAAAGGAGCCCTCCATCCGTGTCCGCAAAGGATCGACCCGGTAAAGCCCCTGTTTCGCACCCAAGGCCTTGATGGCCGCCTTGACCGGCGCAGGCGCATTATTCTCTGCCGTTTCATCCCAAATCAACAAGAGGTCCCGCGCAAGATCGACCTCGGATATCGCAGCGGCAAAATCCTCGTGATCCAGCAGCTTTATCTTGGCCTTCACCGCCTCGAGATCACCCGCCACCAGCGGATCAAGCTGCGGTGCCAATTTTGCCGCGTCGACCAATGCGCGGCGGCTTGTGAAATGGATGCTGTCAATCTTGCTCAGATAGGGTTTGAAATACCACGCCAAGCGACACACGACATTGTCAATGTCTTCCAGATTGAGCAGGGCTGGATAGATGAAAACTTTGGACATTGGATCTCACGTTGCGTTTGCTTTGGCAATTTGCAGTCATAGCAAAAGGCGGGTGGGCTCAAAAAAAGCCGCTTAATCGCTCGATGGCGGTGTGGCTGGCGCGGATAACAGCATCGACGGTGTTCGAGCCATTGTGCGACCCAAAGATACAGCGTTCCATGCTGCGCAAAGGGCTGTCCATCGGAAGCGGCTCGATTTCGAACACGTCCAGGGCTGCGGAATGCACATGGCCCGATTGCAGTGCCGCGATCAGCGCCGCCTCGTCGATCAGCGGGCCGCGCGCGACGTTGACGATGCGCACCCCCGGCATGCAGCGCGCCAGAACATCGGCGTTGAGCATGTGGAAATTGTGCTTGTTCAACGCGCAGGTGAACACAAGAAAGTCGCACTCCTCGACCCGGTCGGGCCAGGCCGCGCGCGTCAGCCCATCAAGTCCGGCATCTCCGGTAACGCCGGGATCATAGGCAATCGCCTTGAGCCCAAGCGCCTGAAGCCGCGTGACGGTGTTGCGCCCGATGTCCCCCAATCCGATCACGCCGACCGTGCGACCCGCAAGGCTGATGCCCGCAGGTTTGGGCCAACCGCCCGCACGCACGCCCCGGTCGATCAAGAAAAGCTCACGGGCAAGCCCAATCACAAGGCCCGTGGCAACATCGGCCACCTCTGCCCCAAACATTTGCGGCGTGTTGATAATGGGAATGCCCAAATCCTTGCAGGCATCGAAATCGACGTTATCGACGCCAATGCCCCATTTCACGGCGGCCCGCAGCCGCCCGACCCGGCCTGCCGAGAACACCTGCCGCGTGGCGGGATCGTCGCCGATGATCCAGCCGTCAAAGCCCGGCAAAAGGTCCATCAGCTCTGCCTCGGTCATCACTTGCGTCACCTTGGCCGGGTGCAGGCGCAGGCCCTTTTCGGCAGCAGGTTCCATGAACAGGTCGATTTGGCCCAGCATCGGAGGGCAGGTTACAAGCACGTCTTTCATTGGGTCACGCCGTCTTTTGGTGTTGCATGTGCAGACTGGCCACTGCCTCGGCAAGGGCCCAGTCTTCGGGAGTGTCGATGTCGACAGCTTCCATCTTGTTCATCTCGTGCAGGATCGGCTTGCGCCCGATCCGTGCATTGGTCGCGGCAAAGCTATCCCGTGAGAAAATGAAAAGGTTCGAGTTCTCTTCGAACCACGGTTCCAGATCTTGCGTCTGAACGAGGTTGTCCGGATCATGGTTCACCGGGCTGGCATCGGCGCGGTAAAACCGGGTCTGAATTTTGTTGACCGTAAAGAGCGAATCCGCCGTGCCATCCGCAACCCCCGCCCGATAGGCGGCCAAAGCCGCCCGGATGGTTTCGGGCCGCAGCATCGGGTTGGTCGTATGGGTCATCAAATAGGTCTCCGCTTCTACGGCGGCGATATCATCGGCCAAGATCAGATTCATCGACACCGTATCGCCACACAGCTCTGCCTTGCGATCCCGGATTCGCACGCGGTCCGACTCTACCAGCCCATTCTCTGCAAGAATGTGACGGGCATCCGTATTGATGACGACCTCATCAATTTCATCAAGCGCCAGAAGCGAATCCAAAATCCAGGCAAAGAGAGGTTTGCCGTGTAGTGGACGGAAATTCTTGCCCTTAACTCTTTGACTGTTGGCTTTCATGGGGAGGAGTGCGACGCAGCGGCCTGAGCCAGTCATCTTGTGCGGCCTTTTCATTGACTTGTGGAAAGAAGAAACGTTCCTTGGCATGTTGCGACAACAGCCGGTGTTCGTGATTGCCCTTGTGCGATCCGACGTATTGGTTCCAGCGATACCGCAGCATATCCATGCGCGAGGTCGAGCGAATGTTGTTGAGTGCGGCGGCGCGCCAATCCCCGATCACACTGCGGATCACATAGCGCAGAACATCAAAGCGCGACAAATGCACCTCTGGCATGATCGAGCGCAGCGCAATCGCCTCGCGCTCAAACCGGCGTCGAACCTGTGCCCAGCTCTCTTGATGGTGGTGGAATACAGGCGCATCCGCCACATAGGCGATCTTATGCCCTGCGCTTACCAAGCGTTTGGCAAGTTCCATATCCTCAAGACCCGTCAGTGCCTCGTCAAAGGGATGCTTTTGCCATGCGCTGCGCAGCAGTGCAGAGTTGGCATTGTTGCAAAAGAATCCGTCCTGCGGAATGGCCGAGACATCCGGGAAGTATTTGGCAAAGATGCGACGTTCGCTGTAATTGCTATCGTCATCCCCGATCTGGCGACCGTAACTATAGCTGGCCACGCCGTCGATCAGCGGTTGGCACAGGTTCTGCAGCCACATCGTATCAACAGGCACGCAATGGCCAGAGATGAACACAAGCAGATCTCCGGTTGCGTGATCGCAGCCACGATTCAACGAGCGCCCGAAAGAGAATTCAGATTTCTTGATGGTTGTGACCCGGCAGCCATGGCGCTCTGCAATCTCAACAGTGCCGTCTGTTGAGCCCGAGTCGATCAGGACCACCTCAACGTCAAGACCGTTGGTCTGTTGAGCGCCGATCATCACCATAAGATCGTCGAGGTGCTGCGCTTCGTTCAATGTTCTAATCACAATGCTTGCAAGCATTTGAACCATCCTATGCAAGTCGCTTTGGGCACAACAACCTACCGTTACCGGTACCATTTAAAATATGCGTGAGACGAACACCAACCGAACCGAACACTATCGACACTTGGCGTATCTATCGAGTTGAACCTTGCATGTCCACCCTCAGCACTGCGGCCAATGGGCGGAATCCGCCGAAACTCCAGCGGGATTGATCAAAAAATAGGCGAAGTTCCGGCTTGCATCCTTGGCTGAGAGCGTTAGCAAAAGGGGTGAATTGACGCCATCGAGGGGACTTTTGCGATGACCGACGCCCACTATCCCGATCTGAAGGGTCGCTCTGTCTTTGTCACCGGCGGAGGTTCTGGGATCGGCGCGGCCCTGACCGAGGCGTTTGTCGCTCAAGGGGCCAAAGTCGCCTTTGTGCAACGTTCGGATGCGACAGCGTTTTGTGACAGAATCGCTGATCGTCACGGGGCCCGCCCCTTGTATCTGCCTTGCGACATTACGGATCGCACAGCGCTGCATCAGGCACTTGAGTTTGCGCGCGATGCACATGGGCCAGTGCAGGTTTTGGTCAACAATGCCGCCAACGATCAGCGTCACCGCGCCGAGGATCTGGACGAAGCCGGATGGAACGCCAGTCTTGCGGTGAATCTGTCTGCCTATTTCTTTGCCATTCAGGGCGTCGTTGGCCAGATGCGGACCGCCGGGGGCGGCTCGATCATCAATTTCTCGTCGATCAGCTATATGATGGGAAATGCGGGCTACCCTGCTTATGTGACCGCGAATGCCGGGATTACCGGCATGACCCGCGCTCTTGCGCGCGAATTTGGACCAGAGCGTATTCGGGTCAATGCGCTGGTGCCCGGATGGGTGATGACAGAACGCCAACGCACCCTTTGGGCTACGCCCACGGACCTTGCCGCGCATCTGGAGAAGCAATGCCTCAAGGAACACCTTGTCCCCGAGGATATCAGTGGCGGTACGCTTTTTCTGGCCTCTGAGGCCAGCCGGATGATGACCGGTCAGGCATTGGTCATCGACGGCGGCGTGGTTGTAACGGGATGAGCGATCTACCTCAGGCTCAGGTCTTTGACCGGCGCATCTGTGATTTGGGCGAAGGTGCGTTCTGGCATCCAGAGCGCAGGCAGTTTTTCTGGTTCGATATCACGGGGCGGCGTCTTATGTCGCGTGACCAAGGCGAAAATCAGCATTGGCAATTTGAACAGTCTGTCTCTGCGGCGGGCTGGATTGACGCTGACACGCTCTTGATCGCGGCCAGCGATCACCTTTTGCACTTCGACATAGCCACAGGCACCACAACCCCGATTGCGCCGCTTGACTGCGCCGATGGACGGCTGCGCCCCAATGACGGGCGCGCCGACCCATGGGGAGGGTTCTGGATCGGCACAATGGGCCATGCCGCCGAACCGCAAGCCGGTGCAATCTGGCGCTATTACCGGGGTGAAATGCGCCGCCTCTTCGACAAGATCACCATTCCAAACGCAATCTGTTTTGCGCCTGACGCGGGCTTTGCCTGTTTCACCGACACGCCGGGCCGCATCGTCTATCGCCAGCGTCTTGAGGCCACGCAGGGCTGGCCCATCGGAGATCCCGAACCCTGGCTTGACCTGCGCGCAGCGGCCCGCAATCCCGACGGTGCGGTTCTCGATGCTCAAGGGCGGCTCTGGCTGGCAGAATGGGGAAGTCACCGTGTGGCGATTTATGATCGGCAGGCGCAATTCTTGGGCGCCGTCGCCGTGGGCGCGCCCCATGCCTCTTGCCCTGCGTTTGGGGGTGACGACCTGTCAGTGCTGCACATCACCACCGCGCGACAAGGGATGGACACCGAAGCGCTGTCAAAGGCACCCGAGGCGGGCATGACCTATGCTGTGGACCTGAGCGCCTACGCCTGCCACGGCCAAGCCGAACATCAGGTCATTCTCTAGGCCCGTGATCGCGCGGTAACCCAAATACCGCGCGGTAATCGGCCTTTTCAAACACCGGGCAAGCACCATCCAGAGTGGCATCGACAATCTGCCGCCCCGCCGCTTCAAAGACCTCTCGCGCCACCTTGTAAGACGCCTCTGAACGCTCCAGATCCGGATTGTCCCAGACCTGACCCCGAAAATATTCGGGGCTAAAGTGATTGGGATCTGGCCCCTCCATCACATGCGCCTCGTGCGGCGCGCCGTGATAGGTAAACCGATGATCCATGCCGATGATCACAACCTTTGAGAAGCCCATGTAATAGGCCACTTGAAGCGCGGCATGGGTCACGGTGCCGCCTTCGCGCAGCCCTTTGCAGATGTCAGTCGAAAACATGACGGGCGGGGTCAAAATCGGCACGTGAAAGGTGCGCGGCCCCTCCTCGAGATGCCCGGCTGCGCGCGCCCCGATAAAGCGGATTGCGGGCAAGGCCGCCAACGCCTCCCGCGCCTGTTCGACCACCTTGGGATTGACCGCCACCAGATAGCGTGGCTCAAAGCCGAATTTCTCCAATCCCAAATGGATCTTGTTCAGACCGATCACCGTGTGATTGCGCAAAAACCGCAGATCCATCCGGTTCAGTGACGGGCCGTTACAGACGATGACACAGCTTTCACCTTGGTGCAGGTTCTCGAACTGCGCCAAACCAGAGTTTGACCCGGTCTCAGTCCGCCGCCCCAGCCCGCCGAGCTGGTCAAGTGTCCTACGGATGGTCTTGCGCAAATCCAAATCTGATCCTCAAGTTCTGATCCGCCTTAGGTTATCCGGCGGAGTTTGTGTACCAGCCCCTCGCGTCGTCTGATACCGGGCCAGTCTGCGCACGCATTAAGGCTCATATCCCAGACGCACACATAATGCTTTGTAATCGCGAGAGCCGCGTTGCGCGTCGATCACCATTGGAACCTCGCGGCGTGGGCGCTCGGCGATCTGCGCGCCCTTGCGGCCACTGTCGCCGGACAGACGAATGATGGTGAAAAGCTCCAAGGCAGAGGCGTGGTATGGCAGGGCGATAATCTGGCAGATCTTTTCCAGCGTGCGTTCGGGTGCGGCCACAAAGTCTTCGTATCTGACGAGGTCCAGATCCGCATGGCGATCCAGAAACTCTGCATATCGCTGGCTGTAGGTTTCAAGGGTGGAGGGCGAAAAATGCAACCATCCGTTCGCATTCAAGGACAGGAAACTATCGAGCGGATGCCGCACCGTGAGCAGCGACACCACAGGATGACGCCCTGTCGCCAAAATCTCGTGAAGCGTAGGCCGGCTGTTCGGATCAATCTGGGTGCAGAAATGGGAATGCGCATGGTCCCGGATCACCAGGCTTTGTCCTCTGGATGCCAAGCCGCCGACGATTGTCTGCGTTGCCTCACGGAAGCCGTCGACAACAACAGTTGGGTTAACCTCGCGCCGAGAGATCTGCAGTGCCCCAAACAGATCCGTCGGCGCAAATTTCGGGGCACGCCTGTTTTGCGGCAAATGAATTTGGCTGAGCGGGTCAATCTCGTTCAACAGCACAACGCTGGGCAGTGCCGCGATACATTTCGCAATCAAGGTGCCACCGGAACAGGCAAAATGATGCAATGTCCGGATCGGTTCGGGGCCAGTAAAGGACTGGCACATTGCTTCGCACTGGTCCAGCAAACTTGGGAAACTGTCGGTGATCGGCACCGCCGGTACAGATGCTTTGTAGGCTTGCAGCATGTCCAATGCCGCTTCGATTTCAACCGCGATTGACTGCGTGTGTGTCGCCGCCTTCATGCCTTTGACCCTTGCCCGGCCTTTGTTTTCTGCTTCTTGCCCGCAGTGCGCCGACGAGGTGGCGAAAGTTTTTGGGCGGGGTCCGACGCTAAACTCTCTTGGTCGCTCGGGGGCAACTGTCGCAGATATTCGGCCGCCAGCGACAGTTTTGCCGTGAGCTTGCCCAGCAAGTCTTCTTGCCGTTGGCGCTGTGTCTCACTCTGCTCGAGACGACCGCGCAAATTTTCCAAATCGACCTGCAACATCGCCTGAAAGCGGGTTTGAAAATCCAAGGTCGAGACAGCTTCGTCGCGCTTTTGCACGGCACTGTGGCGCTGTTTTTCCAAATCCACCATACTGGTTTCGATGCCAGATATCTTATCGTTCGCCGCTTTCAGCGCCGCATCGCGCTCTGCCAACTCTTTTGTTTTTGCCTCCGTCGCGGCACGCGCTTCGGTCAAGGCCGTCTCAATTGCGACGACCCGCTCCTGAGCCGCCTTCAGCGCTATATCGCGCTCTGCCAAGGTCTTTGCTTTCGCCTCTGTCGCCGCTCGCGCTTCGGATAGGGCAGCCTCTTGCAGCTCTGCCCGTTCTTTGGCTGCTTTCAATTCGGCCTGCGTCTCTGACAGCGTCGTTTCAAGGGACGCAAGGCTTGTGCGCAAGGTTTCGATGCGTGTTTGGGCCCGAGCCAAGGCGCGGGCCTTTTGATCGGCTTGAAGGTGCAGCACAGTCCAATCCGCATCCGCCTCGTCGCGCAGCGTGACGTCAAATCCTTCGTCACTCAGCCATGCTTCCAACTCGGCGCGCGTGACCGCCCCGTCGTAAAACGCCTCTTCAGCCGCAAGGATTTCGAGTTGGTCGATCTGATCGAGCATGCCATCGGCCTTGCAAGCGTTCAGAATATTCATCTCGTTGCCGGGGGCCTCAAGGATAAGCGCCATTGGCCTTGCAACCGCCCCCATCTCGGACAAGAGCTGCGCGGGCGTGATGACGGGAACGATCTGACGTTCTTTGCGGATCAACCCGGGAAAAAGCTCGTAGAGCGCGGGGGTTGGTTCCTGCGTGCTGTTCAGCCGCGAAAAGTTCCAGAGGGATAACTCTGCATCGCCCTCTTCCTTGCCCAAAGCGGCCCGGATCACCTGTACATTTGACGCCGATGCGCTTTTCTGGGTCAATCGCGCCGCAGCGTTTCGATCTGCTTCAACCAGCACGATCTTGTCTGGGTCATGCTTTTGAAGCTCTGCAAGACGTTTGCCGGTGCCAGCCCCAATATGAATGAAACTGCGTGGTTTTGTCTTGCTCACAGGGTGCTCACTCATGCCAAAGTTGCCTAGCCAATTAAATTCTGTCGATCTCATCCGCGAAATCGCCGCTTGGGTCCGCCGTAGTATGGTCATCACCCGTAAGGATTCAACCGATCTTTATAGTACCAATTCTGGGTGTCTTTATTGCGTTGCGCGTCAAGCCATTGGTTAGGACCGCGCTTGTTACGCCCAAGCTGCCCGCCTCAAAACCTGAGGCCTTGCGGTCTTACCGGCTAGGATCTGGGGTTACTTCGAGACCAAACGCCTCACGCCGCGCAACGGGGCGGTGACACGCCAAGACGTGGACTCGTAGACCATGGCCAACATCGTGGTCAAACCCTCTACATCATGCCCCAGCTTGGCGTTTTGGGCCTCTAGCTCTGCGCGCAGGGTCATGGCATTTCCAAGGTCTTGCGCAGCTTGCGCCAAGGCTTGATCCTTGTCGCGCAGCGCCTGCACATGGCAGGATTCCAGCGCAGTCTGGGCCGTTCTGAGGCGCGTCATATCTTGGGTCAAACGGTTCAGCTGTTCGCGTAGCGCCGTGCTCTCTTCGCTGGCGCGGTGGGCCTCTCTAAGCTGGAGTTGCACCTGTTCGCGCAACAAGGCCAGTTCTTCTTGATCATCGTCACGCTCTAGTTTTTGCGCCTCGAATGCTGTCTCCACAGCCGTCAGACGCTGCATTTCCTGCGTGACCAGCATCACTTGGCTTTGCAACAAACCGCGCTCTTCGCTGCTTTCTTCTGCTTCTTCGACCTGAAGCCTGACCTGCGCGCCGAGCAACGCCAATTCATCCTGACTTGCCCGTAGATCCTCAAAGACTGCCGCCGCCGCCTCGAGAGTGGCAAGTGCGCTCCCCTCATTCGCAGGAGAGATGCCGCTGGCTCTCAACTCCTCAAGAACCTCGCGCAGGCTCTCGATCTGGGGCACCGCAAGCCGTGCCACCGACCGCGACAGCGCTGATTGTGCCCCCGGCTGTGACAGCACAACATCCTTGGGGATATTGAGCCTCTTGCGCAGGACCTCCCACGCGGGGTCGGTGTTGGATGCGGTGAGAAGATCGCTCTCGACCAGTGTGATCTGGCGGCGGTTCTTGCGAAGAAGCGTCAAAATCTCTTCCGCGCGCGCACGCCAGCCCTCGATCGCCTCTGCAATCGAAGTCCCTTCTTCGATTGCGCGGGCAAGGCAATTGGTTGGATCACTCCACATCAGGGCGCAGGGCAACTCATCAGAGGTGATTGCCTGCGATACCGCCATTTTATCCAAAGGGGCCACATCAAATCCGGCGGCGTGCAGCGCCTCTTGGAAGGCTGGCGTCACATCTTGCATCACGAATATCAGCGCATGCGGCACCCGGCGCGTTGCCACTTTCGGAGCAGACATGGCACCGGACGGCGCCCCACCTTGCGCACTTTTGTCATGTGGGCTGGCCCGGTTTGTGCTGCTCTTCATGATGTCGTCCGCTCGCTACTCAATGTGTAAATGCTGCATCTTATCGTCTGCTACCAGCTACGCGCCCGTTCTATCAAGCATGTTTGACCGCTTGAAGCCAGCCTTCAGGACAAGGTCTGTGGCGGTATCACCGTCATCCACGCGCGTAGATATCCTCATACCGGATGATGTCATCCTCGCCCAAGTACGATCCGGTCTGCACTTCGATCAGCACCATGGGCACCTTGCCGGGGTTTTCCATACGGTGCACTGCGCCCAAGGGGATATAGACCGATTGGTTCTCGCTCACGAGCTTGACCACGTCATCCACGGTCACTTTGGCGGTGCCTTCCACCACGATCCAGTGCTCAGAGCGGTGGTGATGGCTTTGAAGGCTGAGGGCGGCACCGGGGTGAACATGAATGCGCTTGACCTGAAACCGCTCGCCGATCACCAGGCTCTCGAACCAGCCCCAAGGGCGGTGATCCTTGGGGAAACTTTCGGCCTGTTTGCGCCCCTTGGCCTTGAGCGCGGCGACGGCCTGTTTCACATCCTGCGCCCGGCTGACATGCGCCACCAGAACGGCATCGGACATCGCCACCGTGATGATATCGTCAAGCCCGATCCCCACCACCTCAAGCCCTGCGTCTTCGGACCGCAAAAGCGTGTTGTCGCAATCAATCGCCGTGGCATGGCCAGAGGTCGCAACGCCGCGTGCATCCGGCCCGGTTTCACGCCAGACCGCATCCCATCCCCCCAGATCCGACCATCCGGCAGCAAAGGGAATGACCGTGAGGTTGCGCGCCTTTTCCATCACCGCATAGTCGATCGAGATATCCTCGGCCTCGCCCCAAGCCTCGGGATCAAGGCGATAAAAGCCCAGATCAGGGGTGGTCTTTTCAACCGCAGCCTCGACCGGTGCCAAGAGCTGCGGCGCATGGGCCCGGAATGCATCGAGGATGGTCGCCGCCTTGAAGAGAAAAATCCCCGCGTTCCACAGATATGTGCCCTCTGCCAGCATCGCCGCCGCCGCCTCGGCATTCGGCTTTTCAACGAACCGCTTGAGGCCGATGGGGCGCGGGGCCAGATCGCCGGGCACGCCGTCAAGCTCCAGATAGCCATAGCCGGTTTCGGCATGCGTGGGCTTGATCCCGAAGGTCACAAGCTGCCCCGCCTGCGCAGGCCCCACTCCCGCCGCGACCGCCTGCCGAAACGCCTCGGGATCGGGCACGACATGGTCTGAGGGCGCGACAAGCATCAGCGCCTCCGGGTCTTGGCGTGCCTGCCAGAGCGCCGCTGCCAGAACCGCAGGCGCCGTATTGCGCCCCGAAGGCTCGATCAGAACCGCGCCCGGAGTGATCCCGATATCGTCCAGTTGCTCGCCCACGATAAAGCGGAAATCGGCGTTGGTCAGCACCATGGGGGCCGCAAACTCTGGACCAGACAACCGCTGAGCCGAAGCCTGAAAGAGCGTGACATCGCCCAAGAGCGCCACAAATTGTTTAGGATAGGATTTGCGAGACAAAGGCCACAGCCGTGTGCCAGAGCCGCCGCAAAGGAGAACCGGAGTAATCATCTGATATCCTTTTCAATCCTGACTTAAATCACCAGAGGTATCCCCAATCCGGCACGGTCTATCAAGGCGAAACTTGGCACTTGGTACGTTGAGCGGACCGAAAGCCGCCCCTGTTTCAGACGCGCCGCGCGCGCGACCTTTCAGGCTGGGATCTTGAAGGGTCAGAAAACGCCGCCGGTCACATGGCCACAGGCGTCGCCGCGCACGGCCCCGCCCCTGCCCCGCCCTTGTCGTTACAAAGCGCGAAAGCGCGCCTCTTGCCGCGCGGTCCAGCGTACTGTCAGATCAAAGCCGTCTTCGGTCTGGGTCTCGGCTTCGACCAGCTCTTTTTCAAAGAGCCATGCGCGCTTGCGTCCTTCGGCAAAGCGCAGATGCACCTCTGTCAGATGCGTTACATCAGACAGCTTGTCCCCAATGGCCGAAATGAGATCACTGAGCCCCTGCCCCGAGATCGCGGAAATTGCGATGACATCCTCTTGCCGCGCCGCTTGGGTCACGGCAGCGGCGCGCGCATCCTCTGGCAAGCGGTCGATCTTGTTCCAGATTTCGATCTGGGGTGTCTTGTCGCTGACCCCGAGGCTCTCGAGAATTGTCGCGACGTCGCGCGACTGCGAGACAGTTTCGGGATGCGAAATATCGCGCACATGACAGATGAGATCCGCCGACAGAACCTCTTCCAGCGTCGCGCGAAAGGCTGCGACCAATTCGGTGGGCAGATCGCTGATAAAGCCCACGGTATCGGACAGGATCACCTCTGGCCCGCCTTCGGGCAGGTTGACGCGGCGCATGGTCGGATCGAGCGTGGCAAAGAGCATATCCTTGGCCATCACATCCGCCCCGGTGAGGCGATTGAAAAGCGTGGATTTGCCCGCGTTGGTATAGCCAACAAGCGCCACCACCGGAAATGGCACTTTGGCACGCGCGGCGCGGTGCAGGGTGCGGGTCTTGGCCACCTTTTCCAACTGACGCCGCAGGCGCACAAGCTGATCGTCAATCGCGCGACGATCCGCTTCGATCTGCGTCTCGCCGGGGCCGCCCACGAACCCTAGACCACCGCGTTGCCGTTCAAGGTGGGTCCAAGCGCGCACAAGGCGCGTGCGCTGATAGCTCAGCGCTGCCATCTCGACTTGCAGCACGCCTTCGCGCGTTGCCGCGCGGTCGCTGAAAATTTCCAAAATCAGCCCGGTGCGATCCAGCAGCTTGACGCCCCAAGCCTTTTCCAGATTGCGCTGTTGCACCGGCGTCACGGGGCCGTCGACCAACACAAGCTCGACCTCGGCGGCCTCCATCGCCTGATGCAGCTCTTCCAACTTGCCCTTGCCAAAAAGACGCCCGGCGTCCGGCTTGCGCAGGCGCACCGTATCGGCACCGACCACGTCGATATCCGGCAAAGCATGGGCAAGGGCCACGGCCTCTTCCAACGCCAAAGCGGGATCACGGGCGCGGTTGGCACCGTCAATTTCGGGGTGGATGACCCAAGCCCGGGTGATCGGGCGCGCGTGGTCCATCAATTGGCGTCGTCACCATCGTAGAGGTTGACAGGCTGCGACGGCATGATGGTTGACACCGCGTGCTTGTAAACAAGCTGCGATTGCCCATCCCGGCGCAGCAGGATGCAGAAATTGTCAATCCATGTGATCACGCCCTGCAACTTGACCCCGTTGATCAGAAAGACCGTCACAGGAATCTTGGTCTTGCGGACCTGATTGAGAAATGCGTCCTGTAAATTTTGTCGATCAGAAGCCATGCGTCTTCCTGCCTTTTTTTATTGCGCGCACCGCGAACCGGCGCGAGGGGTCTTGCGTGCAATCAGAGTATGTCTTGCCCGTGCAAGAGTTTCCAGCCCAAAAATAAAATCGTTCCAAACTGCGGCGGAGAGTTGCACCCGCGTCAATCCCGCCAGATGGAGGGGTTAAGCAAGGCGATAAGGGCCAATGTTTCAAGCCGTCCAAGCACCATGGCCATAGCATAGATCATCTTGGCGGCATCGCTCAACTCGAGCAGGCGAATGGGCGTGTCGCTTGCGGTCAGGATCAACGGCCCCGTGGTTGAAAGCCCGGAAATCGCCAGAATCAGCGCCGCGTCAAATCCCTGCCCGGCAAGCGCCAAAAGAGCGGTTACAAAGGTCAGTGACATGGCGAAGAGCATGAAAAAGATCCACGCGATATAGGCCCCCTGCCGGCGGATCCGCCGCCCGACACCGGTTGCCCGCCCGACCGACGAGGGATGCACCAAACGCTCGGTTTCGCGCCGGGCGTGCAAGTAGAGCGCGTAGACCCTGAGAAGCTTGACGCCGCCCGCCGTGGTGGCCACCCCGCCCCCCACCAGCGATAGGCCCAACAGGATCAGGCCGGGCGTGCCAAGACCCGACCAATCCCGCGCCTCCTGCCAATCGGCGCTTTCAAAGCCGGTGGTCGACAAGAAGGACAGCACGGTAAAGACCGCGCCCCACAAGGCCCGGAGCGCCAAGCGCCAATCAGACGTATCCTCGACCCCCAGCGTGGCGATCCAGTGGCGCAGAAACAGGATCAATGGCACCCCAATGAGCAGGACAACACCCAGCCGAAACTCTGGATCGTTGACCACCCCCGGACGCATCGACGTAATCGTGTCCGAGGAAAACGTGAGCCGTGACAAGGAAAAGAAGAAAAACAGGAAGACCGCGAATTCCCCGGCAAAGCCCGAAGTGCCGTTCTGCAAGCCGCCAATCGATGAAATTCCGCTTGTTGCCATGGTCGACATCGCGTGCACCGCCGCAACAAAGGCCCGCTCTCCGCCCACCAGAAGACAGATCCAGAGCGCCGCGGTCAGGCCGATATAGACCGGGGCAAGCACCCGTGTGGATTGCGCCAACCGTTTGGCGGGGCTCGCCCGCTCGAACCGGCCCAGAACGGTCTCATCCTGTCCCGGCTCGCCGCGGGCCGTCACCTCGAACCCGCCAAGATTGAGCGGGGCAAGCACCGCCGACGCCGAAATCCAGAGCAACAGCCCCCCACCCCAGCCCACCAGCGCGCGCCACAGATGCAGGCTATCCACCAAACGTCCCGGCGTGCCAAAGAGCGTGGCCCCGGTGGTGGTGAAGCTCGAGACCATCTCGAAATAGGCATTGAGAAAGGTTGTGTTCCGCACGCCGCTATAAAACGGAATCGCCAGAAACACCGGCAAGAGCACATAGGCCAGCAAGAGCGACATCAGGTTTTGGGTGTCGCTCATCCGCTGATCGGACCGTCCCGATAGCGCCAGCCCTATGGTGATCACCAGTGCAAAGCCGATGGTGCCGGAAAAAGCAAAGGCCTTGCCGACCCCACTAAAGCCACGCATGCCCGCATCTATCGCAGGCAGATACATCATCAATGCGGCAATCCCGGCGAGGATCAGGATGAGCGGGAATGTCAGCAGCCGGGCAATCATCGGATCAGAAAAAGTCGATCGAGACCTGCAACAGCTGCTCGACCGCCGCCACATCCGCCGCCATTGCAAAGATCACGATCACATCGCCCGCCTCAACCCTCAGACCGCCTGCGGGTTTGTGTATTTTGCCGCCCTTGCGCACGGCCCCAACCAGCACACCCTCTGGAAAGTCGATATCACGAATCGCCGCGCCGGCGATGGAGGAGGTCGACATGACTTCGGCCTCGATCACCTCGCCTTCGGCATCCCCGATGGAATAGACGCCGCGCACCTTGCCGTGGCGAATGTGGCGCAGGATCGAGCTGACAGTGGTGGCGCGCGGGTTGATATAGGCGTCAATGCCCAACGACTCGAGCAGCGGCACCATGGTGGGATCGTTGATCAGCGCCACGGCAAAGGGGCAGCCTTCGGATTTGGCACGCACGGCGGCCAGCATATTGGTTTTGTCATCATCGGTCACAACCAGCACCGCATCGGCGCGGGCAATCCCTGCCTCGGCCAATAGCGCGGAATTCAGGCCATCCCCGTTCAGCACGATGGTCCGCTCCAGCGCATCCGCCGCGCGCTCGGCCTGAGGGCGGCTTTTCTCGATCACCTTGGCCCGGACACGCCCGCCGGGCCGCGTTTCCAGCGCTTGGGCCACGGCAAGGCCAATATTGCCGCCGCCGATGATGACCACCCGCTCTTGTTTCTTTTGCGACTTGCCGAACACTTCGAGCGTGCGCGGCACGTCTTCGATGGGGGCAAAAAGATAGCACTCGTCGCCCGCAAAAAGCTGATCCCCCGCTTCTGGCGCGAAAAGCCGCCCCTCGCGGCGCACCGCCAGAACCACCACCCTGAGGGTCGAGAAGAGATCGCTCAATTGCCGCAACGGCGTGTTAAGCACCGGGCAATCCTCTTCCAGCCGAATACCCATAAGCTGCGCCTGCCCGCCCATGAAAAGCTCGGTATCAAAGGAGGCGGGCGAGGCAAGCCGTTGCAGCGCCGCCTGCGCCACCTCGCGCTCGGGGCTGATCACCACGTCGATGGGCATGTGATCGCGGCGGTATAGGTCTGAATAGATCGCATCGAGATAGGATTGGCTGCGCAGGCGCGCGATCTTGCGGCTGATGCCAAAGACCGAATGCGCGACCTGACACGTGACCATATTGACCTCGTCCGAATAGGTCGCGGCAATGATCATGTCGGCGTCGCGAGCGCCTGCACGGTCGAGCACATCGGGATAAGAGGCAAAACCCGTTATCCCCTGCACATCGAGCGTATCGGTGGCCCGGCGCACCAGATCGGGATTGTTGTCCACGACCGTGACGTCGTTGCGCTCTCCTGACAGATGCCGCGCAATCTGCCAACCGACCTGACCGGCGCCGCAGATGATGACCTTCATCGTCCTTGCCTCATCGTGACTGAACCTGCTGCATGACAGATGCCCCCCGCCCGGTCAATTGCGTTCTAGGTCAGGCACAGGCCTCGCGTGCTGTCCTGTCGAACCAATCGAGAATGTGCACAAGGTCGGGGCTGAGCGCCTCGGCGATCCCGTCGGAAAAGGCAACAAGATGCGGCGCGTTGAGCCGGTTCGCCCCGACCAGAACCGGAACATTCTGGCTCAGCGCCTCGGCGATGAGCGTGCGAAACCCGCGCCCCTCGGCCTCGTGCTTGCCGAATTTGTTGACGATCAGCAAATCACAGCCCTCTGCCAGCCGCGCCTCGGCGGCAGCCACCGCCAGTTCCAGCGCAGATGGATCAAGCCGACAGCCCCGCGCGCCCGGCCCCAGACTTTGCGAAATGCGGATTACCGGCCCATCGGGCAGCACCTCGACATCCATGTCGCAGGGCCGATCCGCGCCGCAATTGGTGTTGACCTGCACCGTGCCACAGAGGCGCAGGCCCCGCGCGCGGGCTGCACGCGCCACGTCATGCAGCAAGAGATCGGTTTCCCCGCGCCCCTCTGCTATGACATAGCCGATCCGCATCTGCACGCCGTCCCGCTTACGCCGTGAGGCGGCTGATGACGACCGTCACCTCGGGCCGCTTGCCGATTTCGGTCTGCGTGCTCTGGCGCGCGGTCCGGCGCAGCCCCTCTTCCAGCTTGTCATCATTGGTCAGCATCTTGGCCCCGGCCCGGCCCATGAACTGCGACAGGTCCTCTTCTAGCACATCGACCAGCGGCGCGTTGGAGCGCCCGGTTTCTGCCAGTCCCATGATCTCGACCCAAGGATCACCCAAGGGTTCATCCTCTTCATCCAGGATGACATTGACCATAACATGACCGTTCAGCGCCATGCGAATACGGTCGCGCACCACGCCATCCATCGCGCCGACCTGCACCGAGCCATCCAGATAGGTGCGCCCGGTCTCGATATATTCAGCCACCTTTGGCGCATTGCCGCTGAGGTCGATCATCATGCCGTTGACCGCCAGCACCCCCTTGAGCCGGTTGGCATTGGCCAGCTTCACATGCTCGCGCAGATGCCGGTGCTCGCCATGCATGGGGATCACCATCTGCGGCTTGATCAGCTTGTGCATCTCATCCAGATCGGGCCGGTTGGCATGGCCCGACACGTGATAGCGGTCATCGCCCTCGATCACATCGACGCCCATCTCGGAAAACTGGTTGATGATCCGGATCACGCCGCGCTCATTGCCCGGAATGGTCTTGGAGGAAAACAGAAACGTATCGCCCTCTTTCAGGGTGATGCCGTTGTATTTGCCATTGGCCAGTTGCGCACTGGCGGCGCGCCGCTCGCCCTGAGAGCCGGTGACGATCAGCATCAGGCTGTCACGCGGGACATTCCCCGCCTCTTCCGGGCTGATGGTCTTGGGAAATCCGGTGAGCACGCCGGTTTCCTGCGCCGCCTCGATCATCCGCTGCATCGCGCGCCCCATCAGGCAGACAGAGCGCCCCGCCCGAACGCCGGCCTCGGCCAGCGATTTCACGCGGGCGACGTTGCTGGCAAATGTGGTGCACACAAACAGCCCCTTGGAGGCCGCGACCAGATCGGTGATCGGGCCGCCCACGGTGCTCTCGGAACGGCCTTCGTGATGGCTGAAGACATTGGTGGAATCGCAAACCAGCGCCTTGACCCCCGGCTCGGACAGGCTGGCCCAGAGATCACGATCAAAGGGTTCGCCGACCACCGGATTGACGTCAATCTTGAAGTCGCCGGTATGCACGATCCGCCCACCGGCGCTGTCGATCACCAGACCAGAGCTTTCGGGGATGGAATGCGAAATCGGCACGAAACCCACAGTAAAGGGACCAGCCTTGACGGTGGCAGGCCAGGTCGAGGCGATATGGACCGCCTTTTCAGGGTTGCCATGTTCCTGCATCTTGCGGCGCGCAATATTGGCGGTAAAGGCGCGGGCATGGATCGGCGCGCCAAGGCGGGCATAGTAATGCGCGACAGCGCCCACGTGATCCTCATGGGCGTGAGTGATGAAAATCGCCTCTAGCTGCCCTTTGCGCGCCTCAAGCCAAGAGATGTCCGGCAGGATCAGATCGACGCCCGGCGTGCCGTCCATATCCGGAAAGGTCACGCCCAGATCGACAAGGATCAGCCGTTCCTTTCCCGGCTTGCCATAGCCGTAGACATAGGCGTTCATACCGATTTCGCCCGCCCCACCGAGGGGCAGGTAGATTAGTCGTTCACTGCTCATGGGGCGTCAGCCCTCCTTGTTATACGCATGGATGACGGTCAGACCGTGCATCGTCAAATTGTCCTCGAACATGTCGAACACGTCCGTGCCCTGCTGGAAGAGAGGTGCCAGCCCACCCGTTGCGATCACCGTCATGGTGCGGCCACGCTCGGCCTTTATTCGGTCACATAGCCCATTGATCAGCCCGACATAACCCCAGAATACACCCGACTGCATGCAATCCACCGTATTGGTGCCGATCACCCGTTCGGGCCGGGTCACGTCAATATGTGGCAGAGCCGCCGCCGCCTCATGTAGGGCTTGCAGCGAAAGATTCACGCCCGGCGCGATCACCCCGCCGATATAGGCCCCATCGCTGTCGACCACGTCAAAGGTGGTCGCGGTGCCAAAATCGACCACGATGAGGTCACCGCCGTAAAGGTCAAACCCCGCCACCGTGTTGACCAGCCGGTCAGGCCCCACCTGCGTGCCCGTATCCACCCGCACATCGACCGGCAGGCGGCACTCGGGCTTGCCCACAACCAATGGGCGGCAATTGAAATAGCGGTCCGAAAAGACCCTCAGGTTGAACACGACCCTTGGCACGGTCGAGGAAATGATCACCCCGCTTATATCGGCCTTTATACCATAGTGATGCAGCAGAGTCTTGAACCAGACGAAATACTGATCAGCCGTGCGCTGATGATCCGTCGCGGTGCGCAGCGTGCACAAAAACGTCTGTCCGTCCCAGATGGAAAACACCGTGTTTGTATTGCCGCAATCAATCGCCAAGAGCATGTGGCCGGTCCCTTTCCGTCAAAAGAACACCTCGGCGGCGGCAATCGCCTGTCGCCCTTGCGCGGTCAATAGAACAAGATTGCCCGCCTCGTCCACCGTCTCGAACCGGCCCTCGTATACCTCGCGCGTGGTGCGGGCGGTGATGACCTCGCCCAAACGCGCTGCCCGTGCCAGCCATGCGGTGCGGATGGGGGCAAACCCATAGGTGACAAACTGCGCCTCGGCCCGCGCATAGGCGGGCGCCAAGAGGTCGAGAAACGCCTCTGGGTCGATCGCGATGCCGGTTTCGGACAAGAGGGAAACGGGGCACAGCGCGCCCGGTTCGACCTCGGACATCTCGGGAGCGCTGTGCAGGTTCACCCCGATGCCGATGGCGAAATGGCTGAGGCTGCCGCCTGCCCCGGCGCTTTCAAGCAGTATTCCCGCCAGCTTGCCACCGTTCAAGAGCACATCATTGGGCCATTTGAGGGCAAAAACCTCGGCCCGGCCCGTTGCCGCCACCAACGCATCAAAAAGCGCCAGCGAGGCCACGAAAGACCGCAGCGCCACGCGGTCCGGGCTCTCGGTCGGGCGCATGACCAGCGTCGCTGCGAAATTGCCCGCCGGATTGGCCCAAGCGCGGCCGCGCCGCCCGCGGGCTGCTGTTTGCTGAAGCGCCAATATCCACTCTGGCCCCGCCAGATGCGGCGCAAGGCGCGCCGCCTCGGCATTGGTGCTGTCCACCGACGCCAGCACACGGCGGCCATAGCCCACGGGCCAGTCCGATCCCTGATCCATCTTTGCTTGCTCCAATTATCAGAAAAAACCGGGTCGCTCTAATCCCACCAAGGGCCGTGATGCAGACCCGCGCGCCCGAGGCGCTCGAATCCGTGACGCCCAAACATATCGCGCTGCGCCTGAATAATATTGGCGCTGCCATGGCCCAGCCGCATGCTGTCATACCAAGCCAGCCCCGCCGAAAGCGCCGGCACCGGGTGGCCACCATGGACCGCACTGCACACGACCTGCCGCAGCGCGGGAAGGCAGCGCGCCAAGGTCTGCGCAATCTCGGGCGCGAGGATCAATTCGCCCTGTGGCAAATCCCGGTCAAACGCGTCTGCGATATCATCCAAAAGCGCGGATCGGATGATGCATCCAGCCCGCCAGATGCGGGCAATGGTTGCCAGATCAAGGCCCCAGCCATAGGCATCCGACGCCGCCGCGAGAATGCGAAACCCTTGGGCATAGGTCAGCAGGCGCGCGGCCAGAAACGCCTCGGCCAGAACCTCGGGCGTGTCATCAAACGCGCCAACAGCGCCGCCAAGGATCGCCTCGGCCCGCTGCCGAGTGGGTTTTTCCGAGGACCAGCCCCGTGCCCCTACCGCCGCCTCGATCATGCTGGCCGATTGCCCCAGACGCAGCGCCTCGATCACGGTCCAGCGCCCGGTGCCTTTTTGACCCGCCGCGTCCTTGATCACATCCACCATGGGATGCCCGGTCTCGGGATCGGTATAGGTCAAGAGCCGCGCCGTGATCTCGACCAAATAGGATTTGAGCGGTCCAAGGTCCCAGGCGGCAAAAAGCGCGCCGATCTCAGCAGGCGGCAGGGCCGCGCCATTGCGCAACAGGCTGTAGATTTCGGCAATGACCTGCATATCGGCATATTCGATGCCATTATGCACCGTCTTGACGAAATGCCCCGCCCCGTCCGGCCCCAGACGCGCGACGCAGGGGATGCCATCATAGCGGGCTGCGATGGCCGTCAAAATCGGTTCCAGCTGCGCCCAGCTATGATCACTGCCGCCCAGCATCATCGAGGGGCCGTGCCGCGCGCCCGCCTCGCCGCCCGAAACACCCAAACCCACGAAATGCAGATCGCGTTCGGCCAATTGCGCAGCGCGGCGGCGGGTGTCGTGGAAATCGGCATTGCCGCCGTCGATCACGGTATCACCGGGGCTGAGCAGCGGGGTGATCTGATCCAGCATGGCATCCATCGGCGCGCCCGAGGGGATCATGAAGAGGATCACGCGGGGGGTGTTCAACGCCGCCACAAACGCCTCGAGCTGCTCATGCGGGTGCAACCGGACCGCAAGATCGCCCGCCTCTGTCATAAAGGGCGCGATCCACTCAACCTCGCGATTGGTCACGGCGACGTCAAACCCGTGCTCGGCGATATTCAGCGCCAAGGCGCTGCCCATGGTGCCCAACCCATAGATGCCAATCTGCGCCATGTGTTCCCCTGCTATCGCTAACAGCCTCAAAACAGGCTAAGCGCTTTGGCGCGGCGATTGCAAGCGCGCAGCACTTGGGCGCGGCGCGCTCAGACCCCGAGACACCAGCGCATCACGGCCTTTTGCGCGTGCAGGCGGTTTTCGGCCTCGTCAAAGATCACCGATTGCGGCCCGTCCATCACCTCGGATGTCACCTCTTCGCCGCGATGCGCAGGCAGGCAATGCATGAAAAGCGCATCAGGTTTGGCCGCCGCCATCAGCTTGTCATTGACCTGATAGGGGCGCAGCATGTTGTGACGCCGCTCTTTGGTGGATTGGCTGTCGTGCATGCTGACCCAGGTATCGGTGACAACCAGATCGGCCCCGTCCACCGCCTTGAACGGGTCGCGCTCGATGGTGATCGTGCTGCCGGCCTTGCGCGCAAGGCCGATGAACTCGGGCTCGGGATCGAGCTGCATCGGGCCGGTAAAGGTCAGGTCGAAACCGAATTGCCCGGCGGCATGCAGCATAGAGGCGCAGACATTATTACCATCCCCCGACCAGACCACCTTTTTGCCTTTGATCGGGCCACGATGTTCTTCATAGGTCAGAATATCGGCCATGATCTGACAGGGATGGGTGCGGTCGGTCAGGCCGTTGATCACCGGCACATCGGCATGTTCGGCCATTTCCAGCAGCACGGATTCGTCAAAGGTGCGGATCATGATCAGATCGACATAGCGGCTCATGACGCGGGCGGTGTCGGCAATGGTCTCGCCATGGCCCAATTGCATATCAGCCCCCGAAAGCACCATGCTCTGACCGCCCATCTGCCGCACGCCCATGTCAAAGGAAACGCGGGTCCGCGTAGAGGGTTTTTCAAAGATAAGCGCCACCATGCGCCCCGCGAGCGGCTGATCATCATCCGGTGTGCCGCGCGGGCGACCCTGCCGCGCCTCTTTCATGCGGCGGGCTTGGTCAATCATCGCCCGCAGGTCGGTCTCGGTGGTTTTGTGAATATCAAGAAAATGGGTCATGGTCGGATCGCTTTTCGGTGGGAGGTTCGGTGGGGGCCAACCCCCACACCCCCGGAGTATTTCGGGAACGATGAAATTACGCAGTCTCTAGCGCGGTTGCCGCCGCATCAAGGCGCGTCACAGCCTCGGAGATTTCATCATCGGTGATGGTCAGGGGCGGCAGCAGGCGCAGCACATTGTCGGCGGCGGGAACGGTCGCGACAAGGGCCGCATAACCGGCCTGCACCACCTCGGTATTGGGCACCTTGCACTTGAGACCGAGCATAAGGCCCATGCCGCGCACGGCCTCGAACACGGTCGGATGCGCCGCCACCAGACCTTCGAGCCGCTGGCGCAGGAACGCGGCCTTGCGGTTGACCTCGGCCAGAAATTCAGGCGTCGCAATCTCGGCCATCACGGCACAGCCCACCGCGCAGCCCAGAGGGTTGCCGCCATAGGTCGAGCCATGGGTGCCCGCCGTCATGCCCGATGCGGCATGCTCGGTGGCCAGAACAGCCCCGAGAGGAAAGCCGCCTCCGATGCCTTTGGCAACCATCATGATGTCTGGCGTCACCCCTGCCCATTCATGGGCAAAAAGCCGCCCCGTGCGCCCCACACCACATTGCACCTCGTCGAGGATGAGCAGGATGCCGCGTTCATCACAAAGGGCGCGCAGCCCCTTGAGACATTGATCCGGCAGCGGGCGGATGCCACCCTCGCCCTGTACCGGCTCGATCAGGATGGCGGCGGTATGATCGTCAATCGCGGCATGCAACCCATCGTGATCGCCCCAAGCCACATGTTTGAAGCCGGGGAGGAGCGGGCCAAAGCCCTTGGTCATTTTCTCTGACCCCGCCGCCGCAATTCCCGCCGAGGACCGGCCATGGAAGGACCCCTCGAAGGCGATGATATCCGTGCGCTCCGGCTGGCCCGCCTCGTAAAAGTGCTTGCGCGCCATTTTGACCGCCAATTCGCACGCCTCGGTGCCGGAATTGGTGAAAAAAACCGTATCGGCAAAGGTGGCGGCGACAAGACGGTCGGCCAGCTCTTGCTGGGCGGGAATCTGGTAAAGGTTCGAAGTATGCCAGAGCGCCTCTGCCTGTTTGGTCAGGGCCGCCACCAGCTTGGGATGCGCATGCCCCAATGCATTGACCGCGATGCCCGCGCCCAGATCGAGAAAACGTCGCCCGTCCGCCTCGATGAGCCAAGCCCCCTCGCCCTTGACGAAAGAGAGCGGCGCACGGTTATAGGTTGGCAGGATCGAAGGGATCATGGCGGTTTCCTTGTCAAACAGGCCCTTTGAGTGCCGCATGGGCGGGGCCGAGTCAATCATTTGGAGATTTGTCATTTGGCGGGTTGGCGCAGCAAAGCGCCGGGATCACGACCGAAAGGGTCGTCAGACGCGGTCGCGTCGACGTCGCAAACAGGAATATGTGGTTTGCGTGATCATGGCCGCGCTCTAGCCGGTTTTGCGTGTCAGGGGAAGCGAAATGTCAAGCTTTGGTCCCGGCTCGATCGCCACACGTGCCGCGCCAAGGCGCGGGTGCATTTGCCGCGCCAGATGCCAGCACCCCACGAGTGCCACACCCGTGACCGCAAAAATCCCCGGCAAGGGCGCCACCAGCAGCACAAGCCACGCCGCCCCCGGCGTAAGAATGCCCGAAACATCGCGGAAACTGGCGTAGATCGCCGACATCTCGGTGCGCTCGGATGGCTTGACCGCCATCAGAAACGGCAATCCCGCAGAGACATCAAGCAACACCAGAAAGACCGAGGCGACGGCAAGGCTTGCCACTGTGACCCATGGCAGACCGCTCAGGATCGCCGCAAAGACAAACAGCAGCCCAGACACAAGAAAGCCCGCCCGCACGGCGTGGCGGATAGACCGCCGCTGCATCCAGCGCAGCATGAAGGGCGTGAGAAACAGCATGCCATTCGAGGCTGACAGCAACATACCACCCAGATCCTCGCCCAAGCCCTGCTGAACGGCAAAGATCGGCAGATAGACCACATAGGCCCACCACCCGCAGGAGCGGATGACCGCAAATATCCACCCTGCCACCAGCCGGGGCTGGGCAAAGAACCGGGGCATCCATGCCAACGGGTTGGGGGCCGGACGGCGGGCGCGCGTGATCAGTTTGCCATTGCCAAGCCGCAGGTAAAGAAAAAGCGCCATCATGCTCAGCGCCGCCAACGCCGCGATCATGAACGGCAATGGCCGCCAAATCCCCAAGAGCGTCACGCCAAGGAATGGCCCCACCGTCCAGCCCAGCGCGCTGTAAAACATGCGCGAGGTCTCGCACCGGCCCAGATCGGACTTGGCAATGAAATCGAGCACATAGGCATTGAAGCAGACAAAGACCGTGACTGTGGCCGCCGTGATCATTGCCAGCGCCGCGATCATGCCCAGCGCCCCACCCTGCGCGCCCATCGCAGCCCCGCCCGCGAACATCGCGCAGCCGGTCACATAGATCCAGCGCCGTGGCATGAACCGCGACACAAAGGGCACCATCAGGCCCGTGGCCAGCGACAAAAGGCCAACCATGAAATAGATCTCAGAGACAAGCGCCGCATCGCGGAGCGCGCGATACATCTCAAGCGGCATGACCGAAATCAGGATGCCGCGCGCCATCGCCTCGGTGCCCGCCAAGGTGGCAAAGCCGCGCACAGAGGGCGTGGGGGCGTGGCGGAGCCATTCGGGAATGCGGCGCTGGTGCATGGAGTCGTTCCGATTTTTCGTAAGACTGATCACGGATGCGCAACGCGTGATTGGCAAACGACGACATCCTGTCGTTTTTGTCTCGCCGCTTGAAAACTTTCTTGAGGCGGCCCCCTGAAACGGTGACTTGCGGCCAGCGCAGCAAGCGGGCAATGCTGCGGCGATGTTCATACCCCGCGCCTCGAATCCGGGCCTCGCGGCCCTTCTGACCGTGTTGGCCGCTGCCTTGCTGGCGGGCACCACGCTTTTGGCCAAGGCGCTGGGCACCGACACGCTTGGCCCGCCGCTGCATCCGCTACAGATTAGCCATGGGCGGTTTCTTTTTGCCTTGCTGGCGATTTCCGTCACGGTCGCGCTGGTTCGGCCACGCTTTACGCGCCCGGATCTGCGCACCCATGTCAAACGCTCGGGCCTCGGCTGGGGCGGTGTGACCCTGATGTTCGCGGCGGCCGCCTATATCCCGCTGTCCGACGCCACGGCGATCAGCTTTCTCAACCCGGTGCTTGGCATGATCCTCGCCATTCCGCTCTTGGGCGAGCGTGTCGGACCGGTGCGATGGGCGGCGGCGGTGATCGCCCTGACGGGGGCCGCAATCCTGATCCGTCCCGGCAGTGGCGTGGTTGAAACCGGCGCATTGCTTGCACTTGGCGCAGCGCTCTGTCTTGGGGCAGAGCTGATTTTCCTCAAGCGCCTCTCGGGGCGCGAAGGGCCTTGGCAGATCTTGCTTGTGAACAACGCGATTGGCCTCAGCATCGCGACGCTGGCGGTGATCTGGGTCTGGGCACCGCCAACCCCCGCCCAATGGGCAGCCCTTGCCGCGCTCGGCGTCCTTATGGCGCTGGCGCAGATGGCCTTCGTCAATGCCATGGCGCGGGGCGATGCCAGCTATGTCGCCCCGTTCTTTTATACGGCGCTGATCTTTGCCGGGCTTTATGACGGGCTGGTGTTCGGGGTTTGGCCCGACATCACCTCGATCACCGGTGCGGCGGTGATCCTCTGCGGGGCGGGGTTGCTGATCTGGCGCGAAGGGCGGCGGCGGCGCGTGCCGGTGACGTAACGCCGCCTTTGACAAATAGCCCCCAGCTTGGCCTAGATACCGATCAAGGGAGAGGGCTCATGCCACTGATCATTCTGTTGCCGATGGTCATTTTGGGCATCGCGGGCGTCGCGGTGCTTTTGCATGTTCTGGGCTTGTCGCGTCGGGCTATCCTGGCGGATGATGCGGCGGCACGAGCGGCATGGCTGCGCGAATTTCCCGAAGACACACCCAAGCGCATCCGACGGTGCCACACGCACAACGCCGCGCTGATCGAGACAGCCCGCGGCCTTGGCGTGGTCTGGCCAATGGGCGCAGACACCACCGCCCGCTATCTGAAGGGTGCGCGGGTTCGGCAGGGCAAATCCGGCCTTACGCTTGATTTGCCCGACTATACCGCCCCCCGAATTCACCTCAGACTGTCCCCCGATGAAGCCAAGACTTGGCACAGACTATTGGAGTCTTGCGCATGACCGATGCACTGACCTATCCCGACGTGGTCACCTGGGCTGTGCCGTTCTTTATCGCGGCGATCCTTGCAGAGCTCTTGTGGATCGTGATCCGGGGGCGTGGCGGCCGCTATGAGACGCGCGATGCGCTAACCTCGCTCTTGATGGGGGCGGGCAATGTGGCCGAAGGCATCGTGCTGGGGTTTGTCGCCTATGGGTTTTTCATGGTGCTGTGGCAGATCACGCCGCTTGATCTGGGGCATTCGATCTGGGTGATCCTGCTCTGCTTTGTGCTTGATGATCTGCGGTACTACTGGGTGCATCGGTTCGGGCATCGCATCCGCTGGGTCTGGGCAAGCCACGTCAATCACCACTCGTCGCAGCATTACAACCTGACCACGGCGCTGCGGCAAACATGGACCGGCACCTTTACCTTTATGATGATCGTGCGCGCGGCCCTGATCCTGTTGGGCTTTCACCCGGCCATGGTGCTTTTCGTGGGGGGGCTCAATCTCATCTATCAATTCTGGATCCACACCGAGGCGATCGGCCGCCTGCCCCGCTGGGTCGAGGCGGTGATGAACACGCCCTCGCATCACCGGGTTCATCATGGGCGCAATCCGCGCTACCTTGATTGCAACTATGCCGGGGTTTTCATTATCTGGGACAAGATGTTTGGCACCTTCGTGCCGGAACTTGACCGGGAAAAAGTGGATTACGGCCTTGTCCACAACCTTGGCACCTTTAACCCGCTGCGGGTGGCCCTGCACGAGTGGATCGGCATCTGGCGCGATGCAACGCAACCGGGGCTGACATGGCGCGAGCGGTTGAACTATTGCCTCATGCCCCCCGGCTGGAGCCATGACAACAGCCGGGGCACATCCCAGACCATCAAGGCGCGCTATCTGGCCACCCATCCCGAAGAGGCGGGCACGCCGGGGCTGCCATCCCCGGGAACCCCCATTCGTTAGGCGTGTTCGCCGTCGCCCAGTGGTACGATTTTGACCGAACGCTCGAAAATCGCGAGGGTACAGCCGCGATTGGCCCGCAAATGCGCCCGCTCTTGGCCTGATCCGCCTACCAGCGCCCCGACAGAGCGCGCACCATCAGGCTCAGGCGCGCGCGCGCCGGTGCCACCGCAAGCCGTCCTTCAGCCACTGCGCGCGGATCACGCGCCGCTTGTCGCAGCAGCGGCCCCGCCAGCCAAAGCGGCAAGAATGCCGCCCCCGCCATGTGGGACACCTGCCCGCGCGCCCTGCGCGCCCGGCGCAGGCGCACCAACCCATCCTTGGCCAAGGCTTGCACCGCCTCGGGGCGACCATCCACCAAAGGCTTGCGGCCCGCCGCCTCGAGCGCCGGAATGGCCCGAAACCAATTGGCAAGGCCCAGCGCATAGCCCGCATTCCGCGCCACCTCGGGCGCAGCAGGGCCAAGCGCCCGTACTGCGGCTTGCATGAGATTGCCCGAGGTGGTCTCGATATACTGCGTGAACTGGGCTGCATCCTCAAAGGGATCACGCGCGATATCCCATCGCCGCGCCTCGACCAGATCCGCCAGCAGCGCGGCACCGGGCGCGTCGAGCACATGCGCCAAGGGTGTCACCACCTCGTGCCGCCGCACCAGACCGCCCGCCGCGATTTCGTCCAAGGCATCGGCCCACCATTGCAGCCGCATCTCGGCGATCATCGGCTCTTGCGTGACCCAAGGCGCGCGCGCCACCTCGAGGTTGAACGCATAGACCGGGAACAGCACCGCACGTGCCGCCACCGGCGCCGCCATTGCGGCCATGAAGCGGTCAGGATCAGCGCGGCGCACCAGATCGGCGCAGGCGGTCAAATCCGCGTCAAACCGTTGGCTCACGCCGCGCCCTGCCGGTGCAAAAGCTTCCAGTTGATCGCATCGAGCAGCGCCTCGAAACTGGCGTCCACGATATTGGGGCTGACCCCCACCGTGGACCAGCGCCGCCCCTGCCCATCCTCGCTGTCGATGATGACGCGCGTTGCGGCCTCGGTGCCGCCTTGGGTGATCCGCACCTTGAAATCCACCAGCCGCATATCGTCGATCTGACCCTGATAGCGGCCCAGATCCTTGGCCAGCGCCTTGGCCAGCGCGTTGACCGGCCCCCGGTCGCAGCCGTGATCATCCATCGACTCGGATACCGAGAGCTTCTTGTCGCCGTCCACCTTGACCACAACCACCGCCTCGGACAGGCTGACCATGCGGTCATACTTGTTCTTGCGGCGCTCTACCGTCACCTTGTAGCGCTTGACCTCGAAGAAGGCGGGCATCTGGCCCAGTTCCTTGCGCGCGAGGATCTCGAAACTCGCCTGCGCGCTGTCATAGGTATAGCCCTCTTCCTCGCGCGCCTTGATTGTCTCCAAGAGGCGTGCCAATGCCGGATCGCCCGGCTCCACCACAATCCCCGCCTCGCTCAGACGCTGGCGCAGGTTCGATTGCCCGGCCTGATTGGACATCGGGATGATGCGCTGATTGCCGACGCAGGCGGGATCGACATGCTCATAGGTCGAGGGATCTTTGAGGATGGCACTGGCATGCAGCCCCGCCTTGTGGGCAAAGGCCGAGGCCCCCACATAGGCCGCCTGCCGCAGAGGCACGCGGTTGAGGATTTCGTCCAACTGTCGGCTGATCGCGGTGAGGCTGCGCAATCCCTCAAGGCTTACCCCGGTCTCATACCGGCTGGCATATGGCTCTTTGAGCAGCAACGTCGGGATCAGCGTGGTGAGGTTGGCATTGCCGCACCGCTCGCCCAGACCATTGAGCGTGCCTTGTATCTGCCGCACGCCCGCATCCACCGCCGCAAGGCTGCCCGCCACCGCATTGCCGGTGTCGTCATGAGTGTGAATGCCCAGGCGGTCGCCGGGAATGCCCGCCGCGATCACCTCAGAGACAATCCGCCCAATCTGCGGCGGCAGCGTGCCACCATTGGTATCGCAGAGCACGATCCAGCGCGCCCCTGCCTCTAGCGCGGCGCGCAGACATTCCAGCGCATAGGCGGGGTTGGCGGTATAGCCGTCAAAGAAATGCTCGGCATCAAAGAGCGCCTCGCGCCCCTCAGCGACCAGATGGGCGATGGATTTGGCGATGTTGTCGGTGTTATCCGCAAGGCCGATGCCAAGGGCGGCGGTGACGTGAAAATCATGCGTCTTGCCCACAAGGCAGACGGCGGAGGTGCCCGCGTTCAGCACAGCGGCCAGCACATCATCGTTTTCCGCCGACCGCCCGGCGCGTTTGGTCATGCCAAAGGCGGTCATCGTGGCGCGCGTTTTCGGGGCGTCGTCGAAAAACGCGCTGTCGGTGGGATTGGCCCCCGGCCAGCCGCCCTCGATGTAATCCACGCCAAGGCGGTCAAGCGCTTGGGCGATCTGGATTTTCTCCTGCGTGGCAAAGCTCACGCCCTGCGTCTGCTGCCCGTCACGCAGGGTGGTGTCGTAGAGGTAGAGGCGGTCCTTGGTCATTCAGCACCCCCGCGCGGAATCAAGGCACCGCAGGTGCCGCCGCGCAGCGCCCGACCGCCCCCCCGGGCGGGCGCTTTTGCAACGTCGCACATTGCGCGACCGTTCAAGTATTTGGCACCATAAAGCGCCGACCACAGCCGTTGCAGCGCCCCCCCGGCGGTCGGGCACCGCGCGGCTTGTAGGTCGTGTGCGGAACGGCGCATCACTTCAACGCCTCCAGCTTGGCGGGGTCGAAGTTGGGACCGGGAATGAGATCTACACCGTCTTTCGTCATGCGAACTTCGACGCCTGCATCGGTGAGGGCGGATTTCAGCGCATCAACGATGGTGAAGTCTTTGGTCTGCTTAGCTTTCATGCGCTCTTTATCAAGCGTAAGTGAAAGATCGGACAGATCATCGGCATGCTGGGCAATCCAATCCCCCATCCCGTCCTCAAGTAATCCAAGCATCCGTGCTGTAGCCAAAAAACTCCCAGGCGTTACTGTACCTTCCGGAGTATCTATACCGAGTTCAATCGCTCGCGCCATGGCGCGAAGACGTTGGATGACGCCATGCGTGTTTAGATCATCATAAAGCGGTGCGAGTTCAATTTCTTGAACTTGTCCAGTTTCAGCACCTTGAACTAATCCCCGCCATTTTCTTAGAGTCTTCTCTGCCTCTTCGGCCTTCTCCGCCGTCCAATCCATCGGCTTGCGGTAATGCGTGCTCAGGAACACAAACCGGATCACCTCGCCCGGTATCCCCTGATCCAGCAAATCCCGCACGGTAAAGAAATTGCCCAAAGACTTGGACATCTTCTTGCCCTCGACCTGCAGCATCTCGTTATGCAGCCAGACCTTCGCGAATTCTCCCTCGGGGTGCGCGCAGCAGCTTTGCGCGATCTCGTTTTCGTGGTGCGGGAACATCAAATCATTGCCGCCGCCGTGAATATCGAAACTCTCGCCCAAAAGCTCATGCGCCATGGCAGAGCATTCGATATGCCAGCCCGGTCGTCCGCGCCCCCAAGGGCTGTCCCATCCCGGCAAATCATCGCTCGACGGCTTCCAGAGAACGAAATCCATCGGGTTGCGCTTATAGGGGGCCACCTCAACCCGTGCGCCCGCGATCATGTCATCGACCGAGCGGCCCGACAGCTTGCCATATCCCTCGCGCCAGCTATCGACGGCGAAAAGAACATGGCCTTCCGCCTCATAGGCATGGCCCTTGGCGATCAACCCTTCGATCATCGCCACCATCTGCGGAATATACTGCGTGGCGCGCGGCATGTGGTCTGGCTCCAGCGCGCCCAAGGCCGCCATATCGTCGAGAAACCATTGCGTTGTTTCCGCCGTGATCTCGCCAATCGAGCGTCCGCTTTCAGCGGCCCGCGCGTTGATCTTGTCGTCCACATCGGTGAAGTTGCGCACATAGGTCACATGCTCGGCCCCGTAGACATGCCGCAGCAAACGGTAAAGCACGTCAAAGACCACGACGGGCCGCGCATTGCCCAGATGCGCCCGGTCATAGACCGTCGGCCCACAGACATACATGCGCACGTTATCCTTATCGAGAGGCGTGAATTCCTCTTTCCGACGGGTTCGGGTGTTGTGCAGCTTGATCGGTGTCATCTTGTCCTCGCGCGCGGTCCCGCGGCGGGCTTAGCAACTTCGTGATCGCTTGGAAACACAAGACCGGCCCGCCCGAGAAAACTCAGGTGTAAATGCAGCAGATAATACAGGGGGCGGTGCTCATACCCCCTCGTAGCCCCGGCCCTTGCCCCCGTCAAGCGCGACGATCGAGGTCGCATTTGCGACACGCGTCGGATTTGGAACAGACAGGCCAGCCAGAATCATATGCTCTTTGACTATCTGTTGGAGAATATCATGCACCCACGCAGCAAGATCGCGCTCGTTGTCCGCACCATCGGTGCGGAGCGGGGCCGTGCCGCGCGCGGTGGCCCAATGGCGGCCTGAGCAGAGCAAAACCAGCCCGTTCTTTTCCAGCAGGATACCCAAGACATGACCGATACAATTACGCGCCGCGCCGGTGGCCGCGCTGCCCGCCGTGAGGCCCGTTCCAACCCGCTCGCCGCCAATCTGCGCCCCGTCCATCCGGGCCAAGAGGGCGGCACCTATCACCCGCTGAGCAAGGCGCAGATGGACCGCATCCACCACGCCGTGCTGGATGCGCTGGAACAGATCGGCCTTGCCGATGCGCCCCCCTCAGGCGTGGCCTATCTGACAGGGGCCGGCGCGATCCTTGGCTCTGACGGGCGTATCCGGTTCCCACGGGCGCTGATTGAGGACACGATTGCCAAGGCCAACCGCGAGATCACGCTCTTTGGCCGCGATCCGCGCCACGATATGCTGTTGCAGGGCAACCGCGTGCATTACGGCACCGCCGGGGCGGCGGTGCATGTGGTCGAGGTCAACACCCGCACCTACCGCGAAAGCACCGTGCAAGACCTGCATGATGCGGCGCGCATCGCGGACCAACTCGACAATATCCATTTCGTACAGCGCCCCATGGTTTGCCGCGATATCGTCGACAACCGCGAGATGGACCTCAACACGCTCTATGCCTGCTGTGCGGGCACCACGAAGCACGTCGGCACCTCCTTTACCGAGCCGGGATTTGTCGCCGATGCGATCGAGATGTTGCATCTGATCGCAGGCGGTGAGGATAAATGGCGCGAGCGGCCTTTTGTCAGCAACTCCAACTGCTTTGTCGTACCGCCGATGAAATTCGCCACAGAATCCTGTCTGGTGATGGAGGAGTGTATCCGCTTGGGCATGCCGGTGCTGCTTCTCTCGGCCGGTCAGGCCGGGGCCACCGCCCCTGCCCCGATTGCCGGGGCGATCGTGCAGGCAACGGCGGAATGTCTGGCGGGCCTCGTCTATGTGAATGCGGTCAAGCCGGGGTTTCCGGCGATTTTCGGCACCTGGCCCTTTGTCAGCGATCTGCGCACGGGTGCGATGTCCGGGGGATCGGGCGAACAGGCGCTGCTGACGGCAGGCTGCGCGCAGATGCACAAGTATTACGGCCTTCCCGGTGGCGCGGCGGCGGGCATCGCCGATGCGAAATTGCCCGACATGCAGGCAGGCTGGGAACAGGCAACCTCGAATGTCATGGCAGGCCTTTCGGGCCTGAACATGGTCTATGAGGCGGCGGGCATGCATGCCTCTTTGCTGGGGTTCTGCCTTGAATCGCTGATCCTTGGCGATGACCTTATTGGTCAGGCGCTGCGCTGCACGCGCGGCATCGAAGTGGACGAGGACACGCTCAGCCTTGAGGTGATCCGCGCCACCTGCATCGGTGGCCCCGGTCATTACCTTGGCGCGGAGCAAACGCTGGGGCGGATGCAGACGGATTATCTTTATCCCTGCATCGCCAACCGCTCGTCGCCCAAGGAGTGGGACGAGTTGGGCAAGCCCGACCTGATCGCCAAAGCCACGGAAAAGAAGCTGAAGATCCTGTCGGAACGGGCGGCTGCCCGGTTTGATCCGGTGACGGACGCGGCCATTCGCGAACGGTTCAAGATCCACCTTCCCGCTTGAGAAGTGCCCTGTAGGCCACTGAATAAACAGCAAAAACGCGCGCATCGTCGGATTGCGCGCGTTTTAACTTTGTGCTGAACCATGGGGGCTGGGCGCGGATATCGCGTCAGGCAGCGCGCCGCCCATCACCCTCAAAAGAAGATATCCGCCAATTCGTCTCCGGGGGCTTGCACCGCGATTTCGGATGCGGAGGCAGGTGTTGCCTCACCTTCGAAAATGCGGTCGTGGATCTCGCGCTCGGCATCCATCGTGTAAATCGCGTAAAGCTGGCTTAACCGATCCTGTTCAGAGGGCTGCACGTCATACCGGCTTTGATCCGCATTTTCATTTGAAATCAAACCATTGAGGCCTGTAATGAAAGTGCCGAGCTCTGCCTTGGCCGCGACCAGCGACGATAGCGATGTCTCGCTCGCGTGAAGCGCGATCTTGAGCGCGTCGCCCTTGATGGCACAGCCCTGTTTGGTCGCAAGAACCGCCTGATCCGTGGCATTCAGCCGCTCGGAAATATCCTGCGCAAATCCCACTGTGCGAGACATTTTGTCATCCGCTGACGACACATCGGGCATGGTCGTGGCAGCAAGCGCGCGCGTCGTTGTGGCGATCTGGTCAAAAATCTCGTTGGATATCTTGGTCAGCGACAAGACCTGACGCGAGAGTTCCTGAAGCGCGCCCGCCTCTGAACCCATGTTGCAACACACAATGAATGTATTGAGGCCAAGCATCCGAATATGATGATCGAGCAGCCCCATTTCAGCCGCGATGGTCTGGATCGACCCGATATGATCCTGTGTGGTTCGGCCAATCCGGTGCAGAACATCCAGATTTGACTGGCTGGATTGCAGCGCGCTCGACAGCCGGTTGGCACAGGTGATCATCGCCGAAACCCGCTTTCTCTGGGTGTCATTGGGATCAAGATAGACCTGTTCCGCCGCCCCGAGAACCTGATCGGATTTCCGACGTATGGCAGCAAGCCGCAGCAGAACAGACGCGACATCGCGCGCCATTTCATCCCGACTTGCCTCGGCCTGACAAATTGCCAGATAGCCCAGCCCATCGCTTGCCTCTAGCCGCTCTTGGGCCAGAGCAGCCCCAAGAGAGGCGCGGGCGATCACCTCGACATGCTCCAGCCGCTGGCGAACAGAGTCACCTGTCTGAAGTTCACCGACGATGGCAGAGATTTCTGCAAAGATGTCCCGCATCCCGGCTTCGATTACAGCATTGCCCGTGGCCAATTCATGCCGGTCCAGTTGAATTTCGCTGATTTGCGCCTCGAGACCATCAAGCGCCGGCATGACCCTATCCTTCATATCCCGCGAGAGGTTCAAAGAGATCAGATCAAGATCCGCCATCTCGACCTCGATGATCTCGATATGGGCTTGCAGGGATTTGAGTTGCTCGTCAGCAGAGGCCGCGATGCGGGCCAGCTCGATCGAGAATTCGTCAATCTTGGATTCCTGCCTTGTCAGCGATTTCCCCAATATCCGCGAAATCGGGGCCGAGGCAGACATCGTGCGAATAACCACGGACAGATGGCTGACATTGCTCTGGATTTTGCGGATACCCGCACGCAGGGTTTCGGCCATCTGGACAAAGGCCTGCACATCCCCGCTGATCTCTGCACTGTGCTCGACAGAGTTCAGGCAGAGCATCCGCAGCGTCTGGGTCTCTTCCGGGCCCAACACCACGCTGAGCCGCGCGAGCACCTCGCGCAGTTGCATAAGGTCCTCCACGCTTGTCCCAAGCCCCTGCCCGGCCCGTAGAAAGATCGCCTCGATAGTGCCCGTCGCCTTGCGGAGACAGTCGATATAGGCGTTAGACAACAGGGTTCGCATGGCAGGATTCATCCGGTCTACCTCGCACGCAACTGGTGGGTATTGGCAAAGGCGGAAATTGCGCCCGGAACCTCGGAGAGAGCGACAACGCGCGTCGCAGCCCCCATGCGGATCGCCTCGCGCGGCATGCCAAAGACGACGCAGGTTTCTTCGTTCTGCGCCAGGGTCGTGGCCCCCGCCTCGCGCATTTCACGCAACGAGCGCGCGCCGTCATCGCCCATGCCCGTAAGGATGATCCCGAGCGCGTTATGTCCTGCGGTCTGGGCGGCGGATCGAAACAGAATATCGACCGAGGGACGATGCCGGCAGATATACGGACCATCCACGATCTTGACACCATACCCGCGCCCCTGCCGGACCAGCATCATGTGGAAATTCCCCGGCGCGATCAGCACCTCGCCGGGATTGCACAGATCGCCATCGGCCGCCTCTTTAACGTTGACACGGCACAGCCCGTTCAGACGCCGCGAGAAGGCCGTCGTGAACCCGGCAGGCATATGCTGAACGATCACGACAGGGGGGCATGTCACCGGCAGATCCACCAGAACCGAGCGGATGGCCTCTGTGCCCCCGGTAGAGGCCCCGATGCAAACGATGGGCGAGGTATGGGCGATGTTTTTGGGCCGCGCAGGCGGAATCAGAGCATCCGCCAAAAGCTTGGTGCCGGTCTCGCGGGGGGGCGTCACCCTGCGGGCCGCTTTGTGGCCGGATTCCGCAGCCGCGTGGATCGCGTCGCAGATGGCGATAGCGGATTCCTGAAAATCCGCATCCGTTTTTGGTGCCGGTTTCGAGACAACCTCGACCGCGCCACTGGCAAGCGCCGTCAGCGCAAGGTCTGACCCGGCTGCGGCATGGCTGGAACAGATCACCACCGGAATTGGCCGCTGCGCCATGATCTTGCGCAGAAATTCCAGACCGGACATGCGCGGCAATTCCATATCGAGCAGCATGACATCGGGCAGGCCCGATTGCATTTTTGAAACTGCGATGAACGCATCCGCCGCGGTGCCAAACAGTTTAAGGGTCGGATCAGTTTCCACAATCCGCATCAGCATGGCCCGCGCCGAGGCGGAATCGTCAACGATCAAGACCGAAATCTGAGGTTTGCAGGCTATGTCCAGCATCGCGGTCTACTCTTTTTGAAACACAGCCGTGGCAAGCTGCTTAAGATTGGGTTGTTTCACGGTCATGGATTCAGAATGTCCAACCACCAGATACCCTTGCGGTGTCAGGTGGCGGGCCAGCCGGGCGATCACCCTGGCTTGGTCCTCGGGCTCAAAGTAGATGAGCACGTTGCGCAGGAATATGATGTCCACGTCCTGATCCACGGGATAAGTGTCATCCATAAGGTTGAGATGAGTAAAGTTAGCCTTGCTTCTCAAGGCTGGCACAATCCGTGCCATCCCACGCATATCTTCGGAGTGACCTTGCATAACATACCGTTTGCGCAGGGCAGAGGGCACAGGCGCGAGGGCCTCTGTCGTGTAAATCGCGCGCTTGGCGGCCTCGACCATGCGGGTGGAAATATCCGTGCCGAGGATGGCGTATTGAAACCCGGCCCCGTTGCGCACGGCTTCTTCCAGCAGCATAGCCGTCGTATAGGCCTCGGACCCATCCGAACAGGCCGCACTCCAGAACTTGACATCGACAGGTTTGTTGAGCCGCTGCTTGCGCCGCAAAATCTCGGGCAGCATGTCATTCATGAGGCAACGGAAATGGGCCGGTTCCCGAAAGAAATCGGTCTTGTTGGTCGTGATGAGATCAATGACATCATCACGCTCCGCACCAAACCCGCCGTCCTCAAAGAGGTGGCGGTAATAGTCCTCTAGTGAGTTGAAACCAAGGCTCTGCACACGGCGGCGAAGGCGACTTTCGATCATCACCTTTTTACCAGACGGCAGTTTGATCCCGGTTTCGCGGGAAATCACCTCTGCAAAGTGGTCGTGATAGGATTTGGCACGGGACAGGCTCATGTCAGCGTAAACTCTTCTGAAGTCTCGATCGCGCGTTGAGACGCGAATTCTGGGGTCTTGCGCCGGACACCCTCGCTAAAGAGCTTTTCGAGGTTGAGAATGCAGACAAAGGTGCCGTTGCGGCGCCCGATACCCGTCAGCACATTTTCATCCCAAGTGGTGATGCCCGCATCGGCAGGGGATTTGATCCCGCCCGCGTCCAGCTCTGTTACTTCGATCACCCGCTCGGTTTTAAGACCGACGGTCGCGCCATGTTGGCCATTCACAAGGCTGAGGATAAGAATGCGCGTCTCGGATGTGTCCTCGGTCGGCCCTCGGGACAAGAGCTCTGAGAGGTCTGTGACGGCGATACTCTCGCCGCGCACGTCAATCAGACCCAAAAGTTCTGCCGGGCTATTTGGCAGCGGAGCAATCGGTTGCGTGTCAAGGATCTGCCGCACCCGGTTTACAGGGACAGCAAAGAGCGATCCGCTCGATTGAAAAGTTACGACTTGGGTGTTCTCGTTCATTGCACCAACCTCACGCTGCATCGCGCGATGCAAAGCCATGATCGAGATCATCCTTGTTCGCACCGTGATTGAAAGAAAAGCCGCCTGAGGTCCGCGAGGATTTGCTCGAGCTGGCTTGGACTGCTCGGGTGGCAGGACGGGCCGGGACAGGGTTTTCCTGCACAGCCGCAGCCTTTTCTGCCAAGACAAAGTAGGACACCGCAACCTGCAACTGTTCGGATTGGGTCGACAGTTCTTCGGCTGTGGCAGATAGCTCCTCAGCCGCCGAGGTGTTCTCTTGTGTCACCTTGTCGAGTTGCTGGATGGCTAGATTAACCTGCGTGGCACCGGCAGCCAGTTCCTGCGAGGCCGAAGAGATTTCACTGACAAGCAGCGATGTACGTTCGATATCGGGCACAAGACCTTGGAGCATCGACCCGGCATTCTCGGCTGACCGAACCGTGGTCGCCGACAGGGCAGAGATTTCCGCCGCTGCTGTCTGACTGCGTTCGGCCAGTTTGCGCACTTCAGCCGCGACAACCGCAAAGCCGCGCCCATGTTCGCCAGCACGCGCCGCCTCGACCGCAGCGTTGAGCGCCAGAAGGTCGGTTTGACGCGCAATCTCTTGCACAACAATGATCCGGTTGGCGATATCCTGCATGGCGGTGACGGCTTCGGCCACGGCCTTGCCACTCTCGCGGGCATCCTGCGCGGATTTGACGGCCATACGCTCGGTTTCAGCGGCGTTTTCCGCACTCTGCTTGATATTGGCCGACATCTGCTCGACCGAGGACGACGCCTCTTCGGTGGACGAGGCCTGCTCGGTGGCCCCTTGCGACAATTCCTCGGATGTGGCGGCCATTTGCTGACTGCCCGAGGCCACGTTGCGGATGGCGGATGTGACATCCCCCACAACATCGCGCAGCTTGGCAACCATCGTATTGACCGACTGAAGAAGATCGCTGACCTCGTCATTGCCGCGAATGGCCACGGTTCTGGTCAAGTCGCCCGCGGCGACCCGACCCGTGATGGCGATAGCGCTTTTAAGCCCCTTGGAGATCGAGAGCGTGACCCAAGCGCCCGCACCAACACCGATCACGATGGAGGCGGACATCAGCAACATCAGGATGTTGCGGGACGTGCTGAATTGCTCGTTGGTTTGCACCACGACCTCTGCCACGCCATCCGTGTTCATCTTGCTGATCTTGTCCAGAACGCCCTGCATCTCGCGCCCTCGTTGCACACCCTCGGATTGGAGGTAGCGGGCGGCCTCTGACTGCTGGTTCATGTCCTTCATGGACATGGCTTTGGCGTAGACACTCAAAAGCTCCGCCTCGACCTTGGTGTAATCGTCCAACAAGGTCCGACCTTCGGGGCTGGCAATCGCAAAGAGCTTGTCGAAAAGCACCACCTTCTTGTCTATGGCAGCCTTGATCGTTTTCTGAAGGTCACGTTTATCAAGGGCAGAGTCGGCCAAGAGATAGGAACGAATATCACGCTGCATTTGAACTTGCTCGGTGATCAGCGCCTCTGATGCCATCACACGAGCGACATTCTCGTTCATGATGTTATTCAGGCTGTGATTGAACTCTGCCATATCCTTCAATGCCAGGATCATGGCACATCCAGCCATGCCCAGAACCAATAGGAATGTCGCGGTCAGTTTTGCCTTTATTGTCAGTCTCATGATGTAACCTTTGAAAAACTAGAGAGCGTTGGCTGTCGCGATATGTGCGGCAAAGATGTTGTTGAGGTCCGGCAGGATGGTGATGCCTTCGGGGCCTTGGACGAGGCCCCGCACATAATCGGCAGGCCAGATCGTGCCCGTGGGTGGCAGGGGTTCGATGCGATCACAGTCGATCGTCACCACTTCGCGCACCTCGTCGGCGGAGACACCGACGGTGATCAGTTCGTTTTCAATCGGCATTTGCAGAACCAGAACGCGCGTGTTTTCATCGACAGGGGGCGTGGGAATGCTAAAGATCACGCGCAGATCGGCCAGAGGCACGACCCCGCCCCGCACATTGATGACCCCCTGCGCGAACGCCCCGCCATGGGGCACGCGGGTAACGGGAATTGGCGAGAGAATTTCCAGAACAGCACTGGTCTCAATCGCGAAAATTCGCTCTCCAAGGCGCAGGGCAACCACTGTCAGGGTCTTGGCCGATCTGTTGAGGTCTTTGGTCATGCTGCTTTCTCGATTTTTCTGAGGTCGGTCCGGGCAAGCTCCACAAGATTGCCAACTTCAAGCACCAGAGCGACCGAGCCATCCCCAAGTATCGTCGCCCCAGAGATGGATTTGACGCCCGCGTGCAGGCGCGACATCTGTTTGACGACAGTTTGATTGGTGCCAAGGATGCGGTCGACCGCCAGCCCGACACGCAGGCTGGCCGCAGAGACCACGATCACATTCTGCAAGGTGTTGCGTTCCTCGGCACAGTCCAAAAGCGTTCGGAGCCGCAGGAAAGGCACCAGAGAATCGCGTATCTGCAAAAAGCTAGAGATGGTGTCCGCCCCAGCATCGCTTGCGGGCAGTTCCACGATCTCTTGCACCGCCGCCATCGGAATGATGTAGCGATCGCCACCCACCTCGACGAGAAGCCCGTCGATGATCGACAGCGTGAGCGGCAAGCGCAGGGTTAAGGTTGTGCCATGGCCCGGCTCGGACGAAATCACGATCCGGCCTCTCAGACCTTCGACCGTGCGTTTGACCACATCCATGCCAACCCCGCGCCCCGAAAGCTCTGTGACTTTGGCCGCTGTGGAAAATCCCGGCTCGAGGATAAGCGCGAACAGCTCGGCCTCGGACGGCGTGGCGTCCGGCGTGAGCAACCCTTGATCAATGGCCCGTGCCCGCAGCTTGTTGCGATCCAGACCGCGCCCGTTGTCCTTGACCGAAATCACCACCTCGGCCCCCAGATGTTCGGCGCTAAGCTCGATAGTCCCGCAATCCGGTTTGCCAGCGGCGGCGCGCGCCTCATCGGTTTCTAGCCCATGATCAATCGCGTTGCGGATGATATGCACCAGCGGATCACCCAGCCGTTCGATCACGGTTTTATCAAGTTCGGTATCCGCCCCGGTGACAACAAAATTGACCGTTTTGCCCAAACCTTCGGAAAGGTCATGCACAAGGCGGCGGAACCGGCCGATGATCGAGCTGATGGGAACCATGCGGATGCTCATGGTGGTGTCGCGCATCCGGGCAGAGAGGCGCTGAATATCCTCGGCGGCAGCCATGATCGAAGGATCTTTGCTGCTGTTGGCCAGAGCGCTCAGGCGGGCCTCGGCGATGACCAACTCGCCCACCTGATCCATCAACTCGTCCAGACGCTCGGCAGGCACGCGCATCGTCGCACTTTGCTGGGCAGGTTGAGGGCCGGTCGGCGCAGCCTCGGTAGGTTGCGCAGCAACGGCGACATCCGCCACAGGCGCCGCAAGATTGACGAGGTTGAACTCCATGTTGCCCTCATGGAACATGAAAACGCTCTTGATGTCGTCCTCAGGGGCCGCAGCGGGCAGATCCATGGACCATCCCAATAGGCAGGCCTGCGCCTCGATCCGGTCCAGAGACGGAATGCGACGGATGTCCGCCACAAGGTTGGTGGCCCCCAGCCCGCGCAACTCGTCCAAGAGCACCTCAGGCCGCGCGCCAAGAGCCAAGGCATCCGAGGCCAGCCGAAAATCCAACCGCCATCCGGCGTCAGAAGATGTCTCCGCGAGGGGGTCGCCAAGCGCCTTGTCGGGGCTTACGGCCTGCTCAAGATCGTCCAGGATCGCCTGACGTGCGGGGGTCAAGGCGGCCTCTCCGGCCAAATAGCCCTTGATCTCATCTGCAGCGCGCAGCGCCACGCGGATCAGCGAGGCACTGACCTTGATCTCACCCGAGCGGATCTTTTCAAACGCGGTTTCGAATTTGTGGATGAAAGCGGCAAGTTCCGTAAACCCGAACATCGCACCGGACCCCTTGATCGTATGCAAATCCCGAAAGGCCGCGTTGATCAGGTCCATGTTGTTCGGGTCAGCTTGTAGCCTCAGCAGGCCCTGTTCAAGGCTTTCAAGAAGCTCTCTGGCCTCTTCAAGAAAGACCGCAGAAATGTCATTGTCCATCATCCCAGAACCTTCTGAATGACGCTCAGCAGTTGCGCCTGTGAAAAGGGTTTGACCATCCAGCCAAGGGCACCGACCGAGCGCGCCTCTTGCTTCAGCGCATCGGCCGAGTCGGTGGACAAGAAGATGACAGGGATACCCTGACTGCTGGGATGGGCGCGAAAGGCGCGGATAAAGCCCAGACCATCCAAGTTCGGCATGTTCTGATCGGTCAGAACCGCGTCAATCTTGAGCGTGGTGGCCTTTTCCAAAGCGTCCTGCCCATCGACGGCCTCAATGACATTATAGCCAGCCCCGCGCAGGGTCAGGCCAACCATTTGCCGGATAGATGGGGAATCGTCGACTGCCAAAACCGTTTTCATGCCGCCACCTGCACAGTCTGAGCGTCCCTGATCCCGACAAGAACGCCATTCTCGACCACCAGCAAAGGCAAGAGCCCCAGCCGGTCAAACGCGGTTTCCAAAACGCTTTGCGCAGGCATGTCGACGGCAAACCGATGCGCAGCGCCCTGCGCTGTCACAAAGGCCGACACCAATACCTGAATGGTGGCGGCATCAATGCTGACGAGTTTCTTGGTGCATAGGGTGACATCGCCCGAGATCAGGGCAGTGCTCAATTGCTTTGCAAGATCGTCTGCCGCGGCGATCTTCAAATCCCCCGTCAGAGGCAGTTTCTTGGTCATGGGGTCTGTGGTCCGTTCTTGGGGACAGATCCGAAAGGGTCGTCAACGTGACCTTTTCAGAACTGTCGGGTTCAACAGGTGTCTTCGCGTTCAACGGTCGCGCCTTGGCATTGTTTACAAGCGCCAAAGACCGGCTGGGCCCATCGAAAGATCAGCGTTTGTCGCGAAAGTTTGCGGCGCTATCGTACGCGCGCACCAGCGCGGCTTTGCCTTCGGCCGCGCGCAAAAATCGACCGTATAAGGGCCTAGCCCTGAAATAACCCCGCCCCGTTGGCCCACAACATACCCATCAGGATAGCTAATAGCTGTGATGTTGCGGGTCGTTCAAAGCTGTGAGGAGAGCCTCACGCCAGCCCTGCGAAGGGTGATCATCACAGGCGGGACAGACTGAAACACATCTGGGGCCAAACACCCACGGCGCATCCAGCGCCGTCCGGTCCGGGCGCGCACCAGCGAGCCAAGCGTTTCGGTGTTTCGCCTTCTTAATTTCCTCCGCACCCGCAGTCTGTTGCGGCGCGGCCAGACCAAAGGACCGACCATGAGACTGAGTATCAAAGCCAAACTAGCCGCAACCTACATCTTTATCTTTGCCCTGTTTGGCGCCTCGGTCGTTATGGCCCTGAGGGACCTCAGAGCCGCCGATCAGGAACTTCAGGACATCATGCGCCTGGAAGTGGCAGAACTCGGCATGATCAACGAGATGTTCGAAGCAAAATTGATGGTTCTGACTGGTGTAGCCTCTTACCTGATTGGCCTGCCCAATGCCCCCACGGGTCATCTCGAAAAGATAAAGGCAGGCGTCGTGGCGCAGGCCTCTATCGTCGACGACAAGATCGTCGAATTGCGCGGAATGGCAAAAAGCCCCAAGCTGGTGGCCGAGTTGGAAGCCTTCGAAGATCTGCACAAACGCGCCTTTGCGATGAACACCCGCGTGATCTCGCTTGAGGCCGCAGGCAATGGCGATGCGGCCAACACGCTGTTTCACACTGACCTGATGGATATGGGTGTGGAAATTCGCGGCTCGCTGCAACAGATGCGCGAGACGCTCGTCAATAACTTGGGTGCGCGCGCCGTAGAAGCGAGCGGCGCCTATGAAACTGCCAAGTTCAATCTCATTCTGATGCTGATCCTGTCGCTGCTGGTCGGCCTCGCTGCAGCAACGGTGATCACGCTCTCCATCTCGCGGCGGGTGGCAAAGGCCGCAGATCTGGCCCATGGCATTTCCAAGGGCGATCTGCGCCATACGCTCGACGTGCGCGGTCGCGATGAGGTGTCGACCTTGCAGGCGTCGATCAACGACATGGTTCTGCGTCTTCGCGATATCGTGTCCGATGTCACAAACTCGGTGCGCAACGTGTCATCTGGCGCGGCGCAACTGGCGGAAACCTCGGAAGAGCTGGCGCGCGGGGCCTCTGATCAGGCTGCGGCAACAGAAGAAGCCTCGTCTGCGGTGGAACAGATGACCGCGAATATCAAGCAAAGCGCCGAGAATTCGCAAACGACCGAAGGCATCGCAATCAAATCCGCCGCGGATGCGCGCACAAGTGGCCGCGCCGTGGCTGACGCTGTCAGTGCAATGCAGACGATTGCGGATCGCATCATGATCGTTCAGGAAATTGCGCGGCAAACCGATCTCTTGGCGCTCAACGCCGCCGTCGAGGCCGCCCGTGCCGGGGAACATGGCCGAGGCTTCGCCGTTGTGGCCGCAGAGGTGCGCAAGCTGGCCGAACGCAGCCAAACCGCCGCAGCCGAGATTTCGTCCCTCTCCGCCACCACCGTAAGCACGGCTGTTGGGGCCGGGACGATGTTGGCGGAATTGGTGCCCAATATCGAGCGCACCTCGGGCCTGGTCACGGAAATCAGCGATGCCTCGCGCGAACTTTCGAGCGGTTCGTCGCAAATTGCTCTGTCAATCCAGCAGCTTGACCTTGTGACCCAAACCAACAACGCAGCCTCAGAGGAACTGTCAAGCAGCGCAACCCAGCTTGCCAGCCTCGCTGATGAGCTGACGGTCGCCATGGGCTTCTTCAAGGTCGTGGAACAGCCCGTCAGCGAGATCAGACGCGAGACCCGCAGCACTGCGACCAACTCGGTCATCCCGCTCAAGCGTGGCAAGGCCACCTCTACGGCGAAACCCACCAAAGCCACGAAATCAGAGGGCGGTTTCGAATTCGATCTGGGTTCTATGGGCGATGATCTTGACGCGCGGTTTGCCCGCAAGGAAAGCGCCTGAGCACTGGCTTGGGGCAGGTTGGGAAACCCACCTGCCCCAAGGTTTCAGACTATTCGTTCCAAGCCTTGTCGACGCCGTTGATCTGCACCCGCGTCGGCAGGCCCAAACGATCCAGCACCGGGAAATAGGGCTTGGGGTCTAGCTCTTCGACATTGCGCATCGCGCCCACGTCCCAGTCCCCTTGCGCGATCAGGATTGCCGCCGCGACCGGCGGCACCCCGGCGGTATAGGAAATCCCTTGGCTGCCAACCTCTTCGAACGCGTCCTTGTGATCGGCCACGTTGTAGACAAAGACCTCAACCGGCGCGCCATCCTTGGTGCCTTTGACCAGATCCCCGATACAGGTCTTGCCGGTATAGTTCGGGGCCAATGAGGCCGGATCAGGCAACACGGCCTTGACCACCTTGAGCGGCACCACCTCTAGCCCTTCGGCGGTCTTTACCGGATGCTCCGACAGCAAACCAAGGTTCTTCAACACGGTGAAGACATTGATGTAATGCTCGCCAAAGCCCATCCAGAACCGCACATCAGCCTCTGGATAATTGGCCGCCAGCGAATGCACCTCGTCATGGCCCGACAGATAGGCGCGGCAGGTGCCAACCACGGGCAAATCCCAATCGCGCCCAACCTCGAACATGCTGTTCTCTTGCCATGCGCCGCCTTGCCAAGAATAGACCGTGCCGGTGAACTCTCGGAAATTGATCTCGGGATCGAAATTGGTCGCGAAATAGCGCCCGTGCGAGCCTGCGTTGATATCCACGATGTCGATGGACGTCACCTTGTCCATGTACTCATCTGCCGCAAACCGGGCAAAGGCGTTGACAACGCCGGGATCAAAGCCGATCCCCAGAATGGCGGTCACGCCGTTTTGCGCGCAAAGATCGCGCTTCTTCCACTCGTAATTGCCATACCAAGGGGGCGTTTCGCAGATCTTGGCGGGGTCTTCGTGAATGGCCGTGTCGATATAGGCGGCGCCTGTTTCGAGACAGGCATCGAGCACCGACATATTCACAAAAGGCGAGCCGACGTTGATCACGATCTCTGCCCCGGTTTGACGGATCAACGCGGCCACGGCGGCGCTGTCCATGGCATCAATCGCATGGCTGGCAAACGTGCCCGGCACCTTCATCGCCGATTTGTCGTGAACCGAGGCGATGATCGCGTCGCATTTGGCCTGCGTCCGCGAGGCGATGTGCAGATCGCCCAGAATATCGTTGTTCTGGGCGCATTTATGGGCGACGACCTGAGCCACGCCACCAGCACCGATGATGAGCACGTTACGTTTCACTTCTGCTGTCTCCTTTTCTTGCAGGACAGGGGAAGGAGGGCGTTCAGCCCCGGAAAAAAGAGCGAGTAGTCCTCATGAGAGCGAGGCGGCAAAGTCCTCGAAGGTAAAGCTGCGGATCACGTCGATGCGCCCATCGGCGCGCCGGATGGCAATGGCGGGCATATTCACGCCATTGAACCAGTTTTTCTTGACCATCGTGTAACCGGCGGCATCACCGATTGAAATCCGATCACCGATGCTCAGCGGCGCAGCAAAGCGCGCCTCGCCGAAGATATCCCCGGCAAGGCAGGATTTGCCGCAGATCTGATAGGTATGCGCGCCGTCTTGTGGCAGCTTTGCGCTTTCGCGGTAGATCAGAAGGTCCAGCATATGCGCCTCGGTGCTGGAATCGACGATGGCCAGATCCTTGCCATTGTCGAGCAGGTCAAGCACCGTCACCTCAAGCGTGGTCGTGCCGGTGATGGCCGCCTCGCCCGGTTCCAGATAGACCTGCACGTCGAACTTCTCGGCAAACTGCTTGAGCCGCGCAGCCAATTCCTCGAGCGGATAATCGTCGCCGGTGAAATGAATCCCGCCCCCAAGCGAGACCCATTGCAACCGCTCCAACACCGGCCCAAATTCGTCTTCAATGCGGGTTAGCTGCTGGTCGAAAAGATCAAAATCGCGGTTCTCGCAATTGTAATGGATCATGACGCCGGAAATCCGGTCGATCACCCCAAGGATCTTGTTCACTTCCCATTCGCCCAAGCGCGAAAAGGGCCGCGCAGGATCGGCGAGATCAAAACTCGATGTCGAAAAGCGGGGGTTGAGGCGCAGACCCCGTTCAATTCCCGCCGATTGGCTATCATAGCGTTGCAGCTGCCCGACGGTGTTGAAGATGATCTTATCCGCGTAGGATACCGCCTCTTCAATCTCGGCATCGGACCAGGCCACCGAATAGGCATGGGTTTCCTGACCGAATTTCTCACGCCCCAGACGCAATTCGAACAGCGACGATGACGTGGTGCCATCCATATAGGGCTTCATCGTTGGAAAGGCCGACCACGTGGCAAAACATTTCAGCGCCAAAAGCGCCTTGGCCCCCGAGAGCGCACGCAGGCGCTCGATCTTGCGCATGTTCTGCAACAGGCGGTCTTCGTCGATCAGGTAATAGGGTGTCGGAATCATCTGGCCCCCCTTTGCTGTCACAGGGTCATACGGTTTGGCGCAGCGCATATCCCCCCCGCACCCGCGATGCAATGGCGCAGGTACAGCATCCACCAAGATCCGCCACACTGATTGACACAAAACGGGAACATGTGTAGAACAAAACAAACTGACCCGTAAGAGGACGCGGCCCATGCTGACCAAGAAACAACTCGATTTGCTGGAGTTTATCCAAAAGCGTGTGCAGCGGGACGGGGTTCCGCCCAGCTTTGACGAAATGAAAGAAGCGCTTGATCTGCGCTCGAAATCCGGCATTCACCGCTTGATCACAGCGTTGGAGGAACGCGGGTTCATCCGGCGTCTGGCACATCGCGCGCGGGCCCTTGAAATTGTGCGCCTGCCTGAAAGCTTGGGCGGCGAAGCCCGGCACAGCTTTTCGCCCCGCGTCATTGACGGTGATCTGTCCGATGCCCCCCGCCCCGCCAATGCCCAACCGGTCGAGGTGGCGCATGCCTTTGAGGTGCCTCTGATGGGGCGCATCGCCGCCGGTGTCCCGATCGAGGCGATTGCCCATGTGCAGCACAATGTTTCCGTTCCCAGCAACATGATCCGGGGTGCCGCCAATCACTATGCGCTTGAGGTGCGTGGCGACTCGATGATCGAGGCCGGGATCAACGATGGCGATGTGGTGATCATTCGTGAAACATCGGTTGCGGATAATGGCGATATCGTTGTGGCCCTGATCGAGGATCAAGAGGCGACGCTCAAACGCTTTTATCGGCGCGGCAATGCTATCGCCCTTGAGGCGGCCAATCCCGCCTATGAAACGCGCCTTTTCCCAGAGGATCAGGTTCGGGTTCAGGGGCGGTTGGTCGGGTTGATCCGCAGCTACTGAGAATTCCAGAGGCGCACACCGTTGGTGTCGCGCGCACTGACAAGCCGCGGTCCCGCCTTATCGAGGTGAAGCGCGAGCGATCCCGTTTTGCGCAGCGTCTCGGGCGTGACAATCTGACAATCACGGTGTTGCGCCGGGGGCGGATCTGGCGTGGCGCTCATCACGACCAGCATGACCCCGTCGCAAAAATCCGGCATATCGGCAGCCGCCTTGCCTGCCATCACCCGCACACCATGGGCCAAGGCCAGATCCTCGGACCAGCGGGCAAAAGCCACCTCACGGCTGGCATCATCGCCGTCATTCTCAAGCCAGTTGTCAGCCACGAACCCACCGCCCGTGGGTTTGTTGAGCGCGCGCCCCGCCTCGGTCATGATCCCGATCAGCCCCCCCGTATCCGACACGATCATCACAGGCCGGTCCGCCGCCCCCCAGAGCGCAACGGCGACCATCACCGGCAAGACCCCCAAAATCCGCCCCCGCCCCTGCCAGAGCACGATAAAGAGCGCCCCAAGCGCGAGGAGCGGCAGCACATAGGGGCCGGGGGCCACCACCGGCACACGCGCACCATCCAAGGCCGCAACCCAGTCTGCCACCGTTAAAATCCAGCGCAAGCCAAGCTCCATCACCCGCAGCGCGATCCAATCAAGCCCGAGCGGCAACAAGAGCGTGGCCAGAACGGCCGCAGGCATCACCAACACCCCCATCAAAGGCACGCTCACCAGATTGGCCAAAAGGCCGAATTGTGCGTATTGGTTGAAATGCGCGGCGGCGACCGGTGCTGTCGCAGCCCCCGCGACGGCGGAAGAGATCACCACAGCCAACACCGGGCGCAGCCAGAGAGGACCACGAGACCACCCCGCATCACGCAGCCAGCCGAACACCGCAACCAAACCCACCGTTGCCGCAAAAGACATCTGAAAGCCGGGACCAAGCAGCGCCTCGGGCTGCAACACCAACACGATGATTGCCGCCACCGCCACCGCGCGCAGGCTAAAGGCGCGCCGCTCGAGGATCACCGCGCCCAGCATCACCGCCACCATGACAAAGGCGCGCTCGGTTGCGACATTCCCGCCAGAAAGGCCCAGATACCCGGCCCCCGCAACAAGCGCCAGAAAGGCAGAAAGTTTCTTGGCGGGCAAGCGCAGGCCAAGGCGCGGGACAGCGGCAAAGCCAAGGCGAAAGGCGGCAAAGACGAACCCCGCCAATAGCCCCATATGCAACCCGGAAATCGCCAAGAGGTGTGCGAGGTTCGAAACCCGCATCGCCTCGAGCGTGACAAGGCTCAGTCCTGCGCGGTCGCCGGTCATGATCGCCGCAGCAAAGGCACCGGTTTGCCCCGGCAGGCGGCTTTGCACATGCTGCGACAGGGCCATGCGCGCGCGAAAGAGCGCCTGTCCGCCCTGCCCCGCCTCAAGCCGCAGAACCGGCGTGCGGGTATAGCCCACCGCCCCAATCCCCAGAAACCACGCATGGCGTTGGAAATCAAAGCCGCCCGGCTCGACCGGGCCACCCGCCGGGCCCAGATGCGCCGTCATCATCACCCGCTGCCCCGCCAGCGGCATGAAATGGCTCTGATCGCCATGCAGCGAGACCCGCACCCGGCCCGGCGTGCGCGCGGGATCTGTGCGTTCCAGAACCACGCGGTCAAGCGTGAGGCGCAGCGCATCCGAGGCCGAACGGTCAATGCCCACGATCCGCCCCTCGACAGTCCCATAGTAGCGCCAACCCAGCACCGGCCCCGCCACCAGATGCGCGCGCAAGCCCGCAAGAGCAAAGCCCGCCAGCACCAGCGCCACGGCCCAGAGCAGCGGGCCGGACCATTCCCGCCCCCGCGCAGCCAAAAGCGCAAAGAAAAGCGCCGCACCGCCACAGCCCCACAGCGCCGCAACCGACGGCTCGCGCAGCAGTGCGAAATAGGTCGCCACACCGCAGGCCAGACAAACCGGCACCCAAGGAAAAAGCGCGCCGCGTTGTGCGAGCCAGATAGCCTCAAACCGGTGCCAGATGCCCAAGGCTTGTTTCCCCCATGACGGGCCGATAGACAGACGACAACGCTAGCCCCATCATCGTTACCGAAAGGTTAATCTGCCCCATGTCGCAACAGGTCGTGACCCGCTTTGCCCCTTCGCCCACTGGCTATCTGCACATTGGGGGCGCGCGCACGGCGTTGTTCAACTGGCTGTTTGCGCGCGGGCGCGGCGGCAAGTTCCTGCTGCGGATCGAAGACACCGACCGGGCGCGCTCAACCCCCGAGGCGACACAGGCGATTCTCGATGGGTTGGCCTGGCTTGGGCTGGACCACGATGATGAGGCGATCAGCCAATTTGAACGCGCCGACCGGCACGCCGAGGTGGCACGCAAATTGCTGGCCGAAGGGATGGCCTATAAATGCTTTGCCACACAGGACGAGATCGAAACCTTCCGCGAAGCCGCGCGCGCAGAGGGCAGATCCACCCTGTATCAAAGCCCGTGGCGCGACGCGACACCCGATCAGCACCCCACTGACATGCCCCATGTGATCCGAATCAAGGCCCCCCGCGACGGCGTGACCGTGATCCGGGATGAGGTGCAGGGCGATGTGACCATTCGCAACGATCAGCTTGACGATATGGTCCTGCTGCGCGGCGATGGCACGCCGGTCTATATGCTGGCCGTGGCGGTCGATGATCACGACATGGGTGTCACCCATGTCATCCGGGGCGACGATCACCTGAACAATGCCGCGCGGCAGATGATGATCTATCAGGCGATGGGCTGGCCCCTGCCGGTTTACGCCCATATCCCGCTCATTCACGGACCCGACGGCAAGAAGCTGAGCAAGCGGCATGGCGCGCTTGGCGTCGAGGAATATCAAAAGATGGGCTATCCCGCGGCAGGGATACGCAACTATCTCGCGCGTCTAGGCTGGAGCCATGGCGATGCGGAATTCTTTGACGACGCACAGGCGCAGGCGTGGTTCGACCTTAAGGGAATCGGCAAATCCCCGGCCCGGCTAGACTTCAAAAAGCTGGAGAATCTCTGCGGTCAGCATATCGCCGCCGCTGACGATGCTGCGCTGCTGCATGAATTGCAGGGGTTTTTGGCCGCTACAGGGCAACCCGCGCTTGACGACACGAAATTGACGCTGTTCTCTCGCGGCATGTATTGCCTCAAGGAACGTGCCAAGACCTTTCCGGAACTTCTTGATAAGGCTGCGTTTATTCTTGCAACACGGCCAATTCAGCCCGAAGAGAAGGTGGCAGAGCAGCTTGACACAGTATCCCGTGGTATACTGAAAGAATTGACGCCGCAGTTGCAAACTGCTACGTGGACACGTGAGGATATCGAGGGTCTGGCGACCCAATTCGCCGAAGACCATGGAATGAAATTCGGCAAGCTGGCAGGCCCCCTCCGGGCGGCTCTGGCGGGCCGCAGTGCGACACCTAGCGTGTTCGACATGATGCTGGTCCTTGGGCGGGATGAAACCATCGCCCGGTTGACCGATGCGGCCTGCGGAGGGGATTAATCCCTTGGCAAGGCACTACGTTTATTCAGCTCGATACGCGCATGGCGTAATCGGGCGCTGAGAGGGAGGACCCCTGATGTCAGAAGTCAAGAGAGTGGCAAAGCTGGAAATCGACGGCAAGACCTATGAATTGCCGCTGCATTCCCCGACGGCGGGCCCGGATGTCATCGACATCCGCAAGCTCTATGCCGATGCGGGCGTATTCACCTATGACCCCGGCTATACCTCGACGGCAAGCTGTGACAGCACCATCACCTTTATCGACGGCGACAAGGGTGAACTGCTGCATCGCGGCTATCCGATCGACCAATTGGCCGAGAAATCGCATTACCTCGAAGTGTGCTATCTGCTGCTCTACGGCGAGCTGCCCAGCCCCGCACAGCTTGAGGATTTCGAAAGTCGTGTCACCAACCACACGATGATCCACGAACAGATGCATTTCCTCTTCCGCGGCTTTCGCCGGGATGCGCATCCGATGGCGATCATGGTGGGCGTGGTGGGCGCACTCAGCGCGTTCTATCACGACAGCACGGATATCACCGACCCCTGGCAGCGCGAAGTGGCCTCGATCCGCCTGATCGCCAAGATGCCGACCATCGCTGCGATGGCGTTCAAATACACCATCGGGCAGCCGTTCGAATATCCGCGCAACGAACTCGATTATGCGTCGAACTTCCTGCGCATGTGTTTTGCCGTTCCGGCCGAGAATTACGTCGTGAACCCGATCCTGAGCCGCGCGATGGACCGGATTTTCACGCTGCATGCCGATCACGAACAGAACGCCTCGACCTCGACCGTGCGTCTGGCGTCGTCTTCCGGGGCCAACCCGTTTGCGTGCGTGGCTGCGGGCATCGCCTGCCTCTGGGGTCCGGCACATGGCGGCGCCAATCAGGCCTGTCTTGAAATGCTGCAGGAAATCGGCACGCCAGACCGCATCCCCGAATTCATCGCGCGCGCCAAGGACAAGGACGATCCGTTCCGCCTGATGGGCTTTGGCCACCGGGTGTACAAGAATTTCGATCCCCGCGCCAAGGTGATGAAACAATCCGCCGATGAGGTTCTGGAATTGCTGGGCGTCGAGAATAACCCGACGCTTCAGGTGGCCAAGGAACTGGAGCGGCAAGCGCTTGCCGATCCCTATTTCGCGGATAAAAAGCTTTTCCCGAATGTAGATTTCTACTCGGGCATCATCCTCGAGGCGATGGGCTTTCCGACATCGATGTTCACGCCGATTTTCGCGGTCAGCCGCACCATTGGCTGGATTTCGCAGTGGAAGGAAATGATCGCCGATCCGCAGCTCAAGATCGGGCGCCCGCGCCAGCTCTACAAAGGGGCGACGATGCGCGACTATGTTGACATCGAAAAGCGCTAAGCGCTGAAATCATCAAAGACGAACCCCGGCTCAAACGGCTGGGGTTTTTCTTGTTTAGAGTACCAATCAGAACAATTCCAATCCCCGTATCGCATTGTTTCCAGCCCCTGTCAGGAGCCCGGGATCAATCGACTTTATACTTGATTTTCAACGTGTTTGGGGAATATCTGAACGGGTAAGTGCATTCACGGATGCGAATGTTTATTTGATTGGTCCGGGGGGACCCTGAGTAATGGGTGGTTTGCTTTTACTTGGCCTTTTGGCAGGCGTAGGACTTACGGCGTTTGTGATCGACGAAGTCAACGAGGACGACGACGACACCAACACTAACGACATCAACACTGATGATACCATATCCGGCACACCTGGCACTGATATCCTTGATGGAACAGCACGCGCCGACGAAATCACGGCGCGCGGCGGTGACGATATCGTATCGGCAGGCGGCGGCGATGATCTTGTTCAGGGCGGCACGGGCGTTGATATCATCCTGGGCGGCAGCGGCGCCGACACGCTCTCTGGCGACGGCGGCGACGACGTTCTGATCGGGGGCCGGGGCGACGACCTGATCGAAGGCGGCGCGGGCGACGACGTGCTCATCGGCATTGACGGTGGCCTGAACAGCCAAACCGGCGATGAATTGAATAGTTTGATCCAAAGCAATCCGACCATTGACGCCTTGCGCCCAAGTATCGGCACGGATCAGCATGGCTCCGACACTTTGATCGGCGGCGACGGAGAAGATGCGCTATTCCTCAGTGGTGGCGATTTTGGCACTGGTGGGGCCGGTGAGGACCGTTTCCAGATCGGGGATTGGATCGAAGCGGACACTGTGGCCACGATCACCGACTATGTCCCGGCCTCCGACTTCATAGACTATAGCTACGTGTCCAACGGCACCGCTCCGCAAGTCTCTGTTGCGCCGGATGACGATGGCAACGCCTTGCTCAGCGTCGATGGCGTGGTCATTGCGCGCGTTTTGGGGGCCGCCACAACTCTGACTCCTGCAAGTGTCATCCTCTCCGAGAGAGCAGATGACAGCAGCACCGACACCGGCCTCAACATCCTGAGGGGCACAAACGGGGCTGATCTCATCGACGGAAGCAACGTTGGCGATGAAATCACAGCCCGCGGCGGCAATGATCTCATCGCCTCTGGCGGAGGGCGTGACGAGGTGTTTGCGGGGGATGGCAATGACGTCGTGTTTGGCGGCAACGCCGCTGACATCCTCTGGGGCGGGGTCGGGAATGACGTGGTTATCGGGGGGGCCGGGGGCGACTCGCTTCAGGGCAATTCCGGCGATGACCTCATTCTAGGGCTCGATATTCCTCTTGGCTCTGGCAGTGCGGCGGCCATCTCGGCCTTCAATCTGAACTCCGCAACACCAGAGGCCCTGCTTGAAGGTCTCATTCGCACCCCGTCAGAGGATCTCAGCGGCGACGATACGCTCTTGGGCGGCAGCGGTAACGACGTGCTCGTGATCGGGGGCGATGATACGGCGACGGGCGGCCTTGGGGCTGATCGTTTTTGGCTGGGTGAATGGGTTGGGGGCGCAGACACGGCCACCATCACCGATTATGAGCCGGCTGTGGATCAGATCGTCTATTACCACAGCCCGGCTGCGCTTGGCGCGGCAACACCGGTCATTACCCTGTCCACCAATGCGGCGGGGGATGCGATCATACTTGCGGATGGCGTACCCGTGGCCGAGGTGACAGGCGCGGGCAGCACGCTGACGGCAGCAGAAATCGTGATCGTCGAACGTGAAACCCCGCTCAACCAGATTACTGGCAGCACCGGCAACGATTTGATCACCGGGCGCTCAATCGGCGATGAAATCACGGCCCTCGAAGGCAACGACGTGGTTGGTGCGCGCGGCGGCGATGATCAGGTGTTCGGCGGGGCTGGCAACGATATTCTGGACGGCGGCAGTGGCTCGGATAGCGTTTGGGGCGAAGCGGGCGATGACGTATTGATCGGCGGCGCCCTGCGCGATGTCCTGTTCGGTAGCGCGGGCAACGACCTGATCATTGGCATTGATATCCAGCTTGGCTCTGGCAGCGCCGCCGACATTGCGGCACAGGATCTTGATCCTGCGACCCCGCGTGCTCTGCTTGACGATTTTGCGCGCAGCGCAGCCGAAGAGACAAGCGGCGACGACAACCTGTCAGGGGGCAGCGAGAACGATGTGCTTATCATCGGCGGCGACGATACCGCCACGGGCGGCGTCGGCGAAGATCAGTTCTGGCTTGGCGAATGGGGTCGCGGGGCCGATATCGCGACGATCACCGATTTCGACCGGGCCGACGATCAGATCGCCTATGTCTACACGGCAGCCACCCCAGATGCAGCCCCGCCTGTTGTGACCCTGACCACCAACGCCGCAGGGGATGTCACCGTGCTGGCGGATGGGATCGCCGTGGCCCGTATCTTGGGCGCAGGCAGCACGCTCACAGCCGCCGATGTCGCGCTCATTGCGCGCCCCCCGGCAGTCGCCGCGTAACCGGTTCAGCGCCCCTCGAACCTCGGGGGGCGTTTTTCCAGAAAAGCCACCACGCCTTCCTTAAAGTCGCGGGTCTGCCCGCAGGCGCCCTGCAATTTGGCCTCAAGGTCCAATTGCCCCTCAAGCGTGTTGTCCCACGTGCTGCGGATCGCCTGTTTGATCGCCCCATAGGTTTGTGTCGGCCCCATGGCCAGCTTTGCCGCCCGCGCCCGCCAGTGGGCGTCAAAACCTGCGTCGTCCACCGCCTCCCAGATCATGCCCCAGTCGCTGGCTTGCCGGGCCGTGATCGGTTCCGCAAAAAGCGCAGCCCCCATCGCCTTGGCCATGCCCATCTGGCGCGGCAGCGCATAGGTTCCGCCCGCGTCGGGAATAAGGCCGATCCGGGCAAAGGCCTGCAGGAAATAGGCACTCTCGGTTGCGATCACCACATCTGCCGACAGCGCCAAATTGGCCCCTGCCCCTGCCGCAGGCCCATTGACCGCACTGATCGTGGGCACCGGGCAATCGGTGATGGCGCGCAGCATCGGCACATATTCCTCGCGCAGCACCCGCTCCAGATCAAGCGTGGTGGCGTTGCCGCCATCGCTCAGATCCTGCCCCGAGCAGAACGCCTTGCCGTTGCCCGTCAGAACCACAACCCGTGCCTCTCGCCCGGCATGGGTCACCGCATCGGTGATTTCCGCCCGCATCTGGGTGTTGAGCGCGTTCATCTTATCCGCGCGATTGAGGCTGAGAAGCGCCACGCCGTCGGCGATCTCCAGTGTGATGGTTTGATAGTCTTTCACGGATTCGCGCCTTTCAGTCTGGTTTGCGGCATCAAACCCCAGACCATCCCGCGCGCCAAGCGAAACCGCGCGTCACTCCTTGAGGATTTCGCGCAGACGGTTTTCCTCGGCTTCGCTAAGCCGGGCAACCTCTGTCTCGGGCGTGCGCGCCCGGCCCCGCAAATAGGCCGCGCCAATAAGAAGGCCAGCCCCCAGCATCAGCGGCCCCGCCCACCACAAAAGCATGTTGGCCCCGCCCGACCGCGGCTTGAGCAGCACGTATTCGCCATACCGCGCAACGATGAAATCGACGGCCTCGTCGTTGCTGTCGCCCGCCACCAGACGCTCGCGCACCAAAAGACGCAGATCGCGCGCCAGTTCCGCGTTGGAATCGTCAATGCTCTCGTTGCGACACACCAGACAGCGCAAGCCCGAGGAAATATCCCGCGCCCGCGCCTCAAGTGCAGGATCATCAAGGATTTCATCCGGCTGCACCGCAAACACCGGCGCGGCAATCACGCAGAGCGCAAGGATCAGGCGTTTCATTCCGCAGGCACCCCCTGCGGCACCTTGCGCGCGCCCGCAGCCACCCGGTAGCGTCGGTCGCTGAGCGACAAGAACCCGCCAAGCGCCATCAGGATAGAGCCACCCCAAATCCAGTTTGCCAGTGGCTTGTAATAGCTGCGCACCGCCCAGCCCCCGCCAATCTGCGGATCACCGATGACAACATAGATGTCTCGCAAAAAGCCACTGTCGAGCGCCGCTTCGGTGGTTGGCATCTGCGCGACAGGGTATTCGCGTTTTTCAGGCGTCATGGTCGCGATTTCAACCCCATCCTTGGACAGCGTAAACGTCGACATCGTGGACAGATAATTCGGGCCTTCCTCGTCGTGAACCTCGTCAAGGCGCAGCGTGTAGCCCGCAATGTCGAACTGATCACCGATCTTGAGAACGCGAATATCCTCTTGTTGCCAGGCCATCATCGCCGCGATACCGGCCATGGTCACGCCAAGGCCACCATGCGCCACCGCTTTGCCCCAATCGGCCCGCGGCAACCGCGTAAGGCGCGACAAACGCCCGTCTCCGCGCCCGGTGCGCGACCAAAGATCAACCGCAGCGCCCCCAATCAGCCACGCCGCAAGAAACAGCCCCACCGGACCAAGCGCCGAACGCCCGGTCTGCATCGCCCAAGCAAGTGCGCCAATCGCCAAGGCGAGCGCAAACGCCGGGGCCAGTTGCCGAATGACCCGGCCCAACGTGGCCCGCTTCCACGGCAGCATCGCCCCCACCGGCAGAACCAGCCCAAGCGCCACCATGAAGGGGGTAAAGGCCGCGTTAAAAAACGGCTCGCCAACCGACAGTTTGCGATCAAACAACATCTCGGCGATCAGCGGCCAGATGGTGCCGATAAAGACCACAAAACACGCCACCGCCAAAAGCAGGTTGTTGAGGACGAGCGCGGATTCGCGGCTGACAAGGCTGAACACGCCCTTGGCCTGCATCACCCCCGCCCGCGCCGCAAAGAGCGTGAGCGCGCCAGCCATGAACACCGCAAGAATCGCCAGCAAGAACACGCCGCGCTCCGGGTCAGTGGCAAAGGCATGCACCGAGGTCAGAACGCCCGACCGGGTGATAAAGGCACCAACCATCGAGAACCCGAATGCAATGATCGCAAGCAGGATCGTCCAGCTTTTCAGGCTTTCGCGCTTTTCCACCACGATTGCGGAATGCAGCAGGGCTGCGGCAATAAGCCAAGGCATGAAACTGGCGTTTTCAACCGGGTCCCAGAACCAGAACCCGCCCCAACCCAATTCGTAATAGGCCCACCAAGACCCAAGCCCGATACCGATTGTCAGGAAAATCCAGGCCGCCAGCGTATAGGGCCGCACCCACCGCCCCCAGGCCGCATCTACCCGCCCCTCGATCAACGCCGCCACGGCAAAGGAAAAGGTCATCGAAAGACCGACATAGCCAAGATAGAGGAACGGCGGATGAAAGGCCAAGCCCGGGTCTTGCAAGAGCGGGTTCAAGTCCTGCCCGTTGAAGGGCGGCACCGCCATGCGCAAAAACGGGTTCGACGTCAGAAGGATAAAGAGGAAAAACGCCACACCCACCATGGCCTGCACGCTCAGCACCCGCGCGCGCAGCGACGGCGGCAGATTAGAGCCGAACCACGCCACCGCTGCGCCAAACAGCGTCACGATCAACACCCAAAGCAGCATCGACCCTTCGTGATTACCCCAGACACCGGTAATCTTGTAAAGCATCGGCTTATCCGTGTGGCTGTTGAGCACCACAAGACGCAGCGAGAAATCCGAGATCACAAAGGCCCATGTGAGCGCGGCAAAGGACACAGCCGTCAGCATGAACTGAAGTGTGGCTGCGGGTTCGGCAAGGGCCATCCAGCCCGGCCAGCGTTTATAGGCGCCAATCAAGGGGATGGTGGCCTGAACACAGGCCACCAGAAAGGCGAGGATGAGGGCGAAGTGACCGAGTTCTGTAATCATGTCCCGAATATAGGACAGGAGCACGCTCTGGCCAATCGCAATCGACGCCAATACTGGACCACATTGTCGCGGGCTCAGCCCCGCCGCCGCCATTCCGCCAGCGCCGGATTGTCGGTCGGCGTCAAAGCCGTCAGCGCCAGATCTGCGTCCCCGCCGTTGTCCGCCACACCGGGGCTAGAGGGGTTGAGCGCGCGCAGGGTTCGGATGCTCTCGGCCACATGCGGTGCACGGGCGACGGTGCTGGCAATCGAGCGTTGAAAATCCTGCCCCTTGGCCTGATAGCGCGCGCCGAAATAGAAACTGACAATCGCCCCCAACAACCACCAAAGCGGCTCTGGCACCAGCGCAAGCCCCGCCATGCGTTCGCCAAACCACAGCGGATCAACCATCGCCGCCACAAAAAGACCAATCGTGCCAAGCGCCATCGCCGGGCGCGGAATGCGATTGAGACCGTCAATGATGCGGTCAAACAGCCCCCGGTTCTCCAGACGGAACTCGCCCGCCATCTGCTCGAGCGCCGCGCGCTGCGTCTCGATACTGCGCTGGTCGGCGGCCTCGGCATTGACGCGAAACACTTCGGCGGTCTCGCGCACCACATTGGCCCCGCTGCCAAAGAGCGCGCGCAAGATATCCATCACCATGCGCTGATCCTCGCGTTGAATTGAGCCTGACTCAGATGAAAGCGCGGCGAGATGAACACTTCGGCCCGCTTGATCCAGCCGCCTTTACCCCCCGTGCGACTGCGCGCGAATTTGCGACTTTCCGGGCGGGCATCGGCAAGGCGCAGGTAATAATTGCGCCGCGCAATGCCATAAGCATCGGCAATATGATCCGGGGCCGCCTTGGCTGCGGCCTCTGCCGCCGCCGCAGTTTGCGGCCCGATCACGCCGTCCACCTCGATCTCCTGCCCCATCTCACGCAAGAGCCGTTGCAGAATCTTGACCGCATTGGACCCGGCGTTGACATACATATCGAAGACACTCGGCCGCAGGCTCTGAGGAAGCCGCGCGATGCCCGGACGCTGATAGTAGTGGTCGATGAACAGCGACACCGCCTGATCCCGCGTCAACGCCCGGACGTCCAAGGCATCCACCACGCCATCGCGCGTCAGGTCCAGCCCCAAGCGCCGCATCGTATGAATTGTCACGCCAAAATTCGTTGCACCGCCGGGATCGTCAGGATCATCCACATAGCCGCCTTCACGCGCGACGATCTCTTGCGCTATCTGTTCAACAGTTTGCATCCGCTTGCCGCCTTCTTCCGAGGAATACGAGCCTCAGCATCGGAACCAAGCGTTAACGCCACCCTTTTTCAGCGCGCGCACCGGCCTTGCATGACCGGCGGATGTCTTTGGAAAACTTTCAAATAGGCCGGTGGCAGCCTTAGCTGCCGTCCGGCTCCTGATAGACGCCCTGCGCCTTGAGCGCGTCAACCACTTCCTTGGGCATGTACGTCTCGTCATGTTTGGCGAGGATCTCGGTGGCGACAAAGATCCCGTCGCGGTAACTGCCGGTGCCGACCATGCCCTGATTTTCCTCGAAAAGATCAGGCAGAACGCCACGATAGGTCACAGCCACCACACCATTGCCATCGGTCACGTTAAACCGGATAGTCTCGCTCTCGCCACGCTTGAGACTGCCTTCTTCTACCAGCCCACCGATGCGGAACACTTCCGACGGGCTGGGCGGTTCGGCCAACACCTGCGTGGGCGAACGAAAGAAGTTGATACCGTCCCGCATGCCATAGCCAATCAGGGCCGTGGCCATCACAAGCGCCACAGCAGCTATCGCGATGATTTGAACGCGGCGCTTTTTCTTGAGCGATTTCATCGGTGTCACCCTTACGGAAAGACCGGGGCAAGCATCAGCCCCGTGGTCTCAGGCTCAGATAACATCAGATTTGCGTTTTGCAACGCCTGCCCGCTGCTACCTTTTGTCAGATTATCCAGCGCGGCAATCACTATCGCCCGTCCCGCGCGCCGATCCGCCACCACGCCGATATGACAGAAATTGCTGCCGCGAATGTGCCGCGTGCTCGGGGTTTCGCCCATCGGCAGAACCACAACAAACGGCTCATTGGCATAGGCCGCCGCCAGCGTGGCATGAATCTGCGCCGCCTCCCCCCGGACATAGCCAGTGGCGAGAATCCCGCGATTGGCGGGGATTAGATGCGGGGTGAACTGTATTTCGACAGGGCGTCCGGCCAGAGCGGAAAACTCTTGATCGAACTCACCCAGATGCCGATGCGTGCCGCCCACCGAATAGGCGTGATAGCCCTCAGACAATTCCGCATGCAGCAGATTTTCCTTAAGACTGCGCCCCGCGCCCGACACGCCGCATTTGAGGTCAAGGATGATCTCATCCAGATCAATTACCCCGGCAGAGATCAGCGGGCGCAGGATATACTGCCCCGTCGCCGCGTTGCACCCGGTGCCCGCCACCAACCGCGCGCTGCGGATATCCTCGCGGTAAAACTCGGTCAGACCATAGACCGCCTCTTGCTGCACCTCTGGCGCGGCATGCGGATTGCCATACCATTTCTCATAGGCAGCCGGATCACGCAGCCGGAAATCCGCCGAGAGATCGACAATCTTCAGATCGCGCGGCAGGTTTGCAATCACCTCTTGGCTGGTCTTATGCGGCAAGGCGCAGAAACACAGATCAATGCCCGAGAAATCAATCTCCTCGATGGTGACAAGATCGGGCAGGTCGAGATGCCGCAAATGTGGAAACACCTGCCCCATGCTTTGCCCCGCCTTGGAATTGGCGGCCAATGCGGTGATCCGCATATTGGGATGGGTGGCGATCAGCCGGACAAGCTCGGCCCCGGTGTAGCCAGAGGCACCCAGAATGGCGATGTTATGGGTCATTGTGACCTCACTTTCAGATAGCTTGAGAATATTTCAATTCAGGCCACGCCACAAGGCGGCGTCATGCCTGCGACAGCCGTAAAATCCGGCACGGCTCAGGCCGCAGAGAACTTGATTTCTCGTCGCAAGAACTGCGTCGCCCGGCTCGACACCCGCTTGGGATCACCGGTGGTCAAGAATGCGGCCTCAGCGCCCGCCCCGATCTTGTCTGGATGCCGCCCCAGATAATCGGCAAGGCTCGACGCCACCAGATTGGGCTGCGAATAAACCGCCACATCGGGGCCAAGCGCGTCCTGAAACACCTCTTGCACCAGCGGATAATGCGTGCAGCCCAGAACCGCCGCTTCGGGATGCGGCATCTTGCGCTTGAGCGCGTCAACATGGCTGCGCACCAGCGCTTCGGCTAGGATCATGTCGCCGTCTTCGATGGCATCGACCACGCCGCCACAGGCCTGCGCCTCGACATCGACACCGATGGCGCGAAACGCCAATTCGCGTTGAAACGCCCGGCTGCGCACCGTCGCAGGCGTGGCAAAGAGCGCCACGTTTTTCACAGCCACTTCGCGCGGCGGGGAATTGTCGCCCCATTGCCGCTCGGTCAGCGCCTCGATCAGCGGCACAAAGACCCCCAGAACCCGCTTGTCACGCGGCACCCAGGATTCTTGCATCCGCCGCAGCGCCGCCGCCGAGGCGGTGTTGCACGCAAGAATAACCAGATCGCAACCCGCCGCAAAAAGCCGCTCTACCGATGACGTGGTCAGATCATAGATGTCATCGGCATCGCGCACGCCATAAGGCGCATGGGCGTTATCGCCCAGATACACAAGAGGCACCTCCGGAAGGCGCTTGCTCACCGCATCCCACACCGTCAGGCCACCCAGCCCGCTGTCGAAAATTCCTACCGCCATGTCCCGCGTCCAGTGCCGTTATTCGAACTCGAACCCGATTTCAGAGGCAACAATCGGGCTTGGAGACAATTCATATGTCTTGGCGCGCAGGAATGCCATGAGGGATTTTGTATCGCCTGCATATTGCGCCAGCGTGCTGCGCGGAATGGGATCACCCACCACCACGCGCACCGGCGTATCCACCCGCTTGCGGAATTCCTTGATCAAAAGCCCCATGCGCAGCGTCACATGCAGATGGCTGGCCAGTTGAAAGAGGCGGCTGGTGTGACCGTCGAAATAAACCGGCACCACAGCGGCTTGGCTTTTGGCGATCATCTTGGCGGTAAATCCACGCCAGCCGGGGTCCATCGGGCGCGAAAACGGCTTGGCCGCCGTGCTGACGGTGCCGCCCGGAAAGATGCCGATAGCCCCCCCCTGCCCCAGATAATCAAGCGCCGTCTTGCGGGTGGCCAAATTAAGCGCGACCGCTTCCTTGGTCTCGTCGAAACTGATCGGCAGGATGACCTTGTTCAGATCCTCGGCCTTGCGAAAAATCTGATGCGCCAGAATGCGGAAATCACCGCGCGTCTGGCTCAGGATATGGCCCATCATCAACCCGTCAAGAATGCCGTAAGGGTGATTGGCAATCAGCACCAAAGGCCCCTCTTTCGGGATATTCGACAGACTGCCCCCCACCACATCCAGCGTGAGCCCATAGCGCTCGACGATCACTTCCCAGAAATCGCGACCCTGCAAAACCTCGGTCTCATAGCCTGCCGCGCGCTTGATCAGTTCGATCCGCCCGGTCAGGTTTTCCATCGTGCGGATCAGCGCCCGCCCGCTCTTGGTCTGAGCAGAATAGGAATAAGAAATGTCACGGGCGATTTGGGGGTCTTGGCGCATAGGCGATCCTCGGCTGAGTCGCGTTTCATAGAGTTATGCGACAGACGTGACCAGATCACGTGACATTATCGTGACACCTATTCTGCAGCCTGTGCCATTTCCGTTCCGCCCGATCGGATGACCGCCAATAGCTCTGTGCGCCGGGTTGCGGCCTTGGCGGCGTTACCCTCCTTGACCGGGCCAAACCCCCGGATCGACAAGGGCAAAAGCGCCAGCGCTATGATCGCGTCCCGGGTCTGCGCCGTCAGCTTGGGCAGAACCTCGGCCATATCAAGCTCGTATTGCACAATCAAAGCCCGCTCCATCCGCCGCTCTGCGGTGCGGCCAAAAGGATCAAGCGGCGTGCCACGCAACCCCTTGAGCCGCGCCAATACGCCAAAGGCCCGCAGGATGCCGGAACCGAATTCGCGCTTCTTCGGTCGCCCGTCGCTGCCCATCTTGGACAACATCGGCGGGGCAAGGTGGAATTTCAGCGTGAAATCGCCACCAAATTCGGCGCGCGCCTTTTGCGCCGTCTCCAGATGCAGCCGCGCCACCTCGTATTCGTCCTTATAGGCCAAAACCTTGTGATAGCCTTGCGCCACCGCGTCCTTGACCCCCTCATCGGTGATCCCATCAAGCAGGCGCAGATACCGTCGCGCCAAACGCTTGCTTTGATAGGCGGTCAGATGCGCCACGCGATAATCGATCCGCTCCGCCAGCGTTTTTGGCTTGGCGACAACCTTGGGCGTCAACAGTTTCTCAACCTCCGCCGGATAGAGCGCCGCCCAACGGCCCACCTCGAACGCCCGCAGATTGGCATCCACCGCCGCCCCATTCAGGCGAATGGCCTCGGTGATGGCGTCATGGCTGAGCGGGATCAAACCCCGCTGCCACGCAGCACCAAAGATCATCATGTTGGAATAGATCGAATCCCCCATCACGGCCTTGGCCAGATCCGAGGCGTCGAACATCTGCACCGCGTCACGCAACCGCGCCTCTAGCGCCAGACGCAACCGGTCGGCAGGCAGGGTGAATTCCGTGTTGCGGGTAAAATCACCGGTGATGATCTCGTGGCTGTTCACCACTGCCCCGGTGCGGCCCGCCCGCGTCAAGCCCAAGGTCTTGGCCCCGGCAGAGACCACCAGATCGCCCCCAATCAGCGCGTCGCATTCGCCCGTCGCCACGCGAATGGCGCTGATATCACCGGGATTTTCGGCCAGCCGACAATGGATATGCACCGCCCCGCCCTTTTGCGCGAGACCGGCCATTTCCATCATGCCCGCCCCCTTGCCATCAATCTGCGCCGCCTGCGCCATCACCGCGCCGATGGTCACAACCCCGGTGCCACCCACCCCGGTGATGACCACATTATAGGTCCCGTCAATCGCGGGCAGCGCGGGGGCTGGCATCTCGGGCAGGGTCACTTCGGCGGTGCTGTCTTTGCGGATCTTCGCGCCTTCCACCGTCACGAACGACGGGCAAAACCCCTTGAGGCAAGAAAAATCCTTGTTGCAGCTCGATTGATCAATCGCCCGCTTGCGGCCCAGTTCGGTTTCCACCGGCACAATCGAAACGCAATTCGATTGCACCCCGCAATCACCGCAGCCCTCGCAGACATCGGTATTGATGAACACGCGACGATCCGGATCAGGAAACTTGCCCCGCTTGCGGCGGCGGCGTTTTTCAGCGGCGCAGGTCTGGATATAGAGGATGACACTCACCCCCTCGATGTCCGCCAATCGCTCCTGCACCGCCATAAGATCAGATCGCTCTGAAAATTCAACACCTTGCGGGAAAGACTTAAGGTCAACGTCCTCTTTTTCGTCATAGACGACAGCCAGATGTTGCACCCCCATGGCGCGCAGTTCGGCGGCAATACGCGGGGCATTCAGCCCGCCTTCATTCGGTTGCCCGCCGGTCATCGCCACGGCATCGTTGTAAAGGATCTTATAGGTGATCGTCGTGCCCGCGGCCAAAGCCGCGCGAATGGCCTGCACGCCCGAATGGTTATAGGTGCCGTCGCCAAGGTTCTGGAACACATGTTTGCGCGTCGAAAACGGCGCCTCGCCGATCCAATTTGCCCCCTCGCCGCCCATATGGGTAAATCCGGTCGTCTCGCGGTCCATCCACTGCACCATGTAGTGACAGCCGATCCCGGCATAAGCGCGCGCGCCTTCGGGCAACCGGGTCGAGGTGTTATGCGGGCAGCCTGAACAGAAATAGGGCAGACGGGTTGCAATCTCGGCCGCGTTGTCATTGCGCCGCGCCTCGCTCAGCGCCTCCAGCCCGGCCTTGATCCGGTCGGTGCCGCGCCCCTCTTCGATCAGGATACCGCCCAGCTTTTCCGCGATCCATATGGGATCAAGCGCGCCGCGCGTCGGGAACAGCTCTTCGCGGTGCATGCCACCTGCGCCGCCCTTGTACCAGCCATAGACACGCCGCCCGCGCCGGTCGTCAAAGATCGCCTCTTTGATCTGCACCTCGATCAGCTTGCGCTTTTCCTCAACCACCACGATCAGGTCGAGCCCCTCGGCCCAGTCGTGAAACCCCTGCATGTCGAGCGGAAAGACCTGCCCCACCTTGTAGGTCGTGATCCCCAACCGCTCCGCCTCTGCCGCATCAACCCCCAAAAGATCGAGCGCATGCACCAGATCAAGCCAGTTCTTGCCCGCCGCGACAAAACCGATCTTGGCCCCCGCTTTGCCCAACACGCGCTTGTCCATGCCATTGGCACGCGAAAACGCCTCGGCGGCAAAGCGTTTGAAATCAATCATGCGCGTTTCTTGCGCATGCGGCGTGTCGATCAGGCGTATGTTCAGCCCGCCCTCTGGCATCGGCAAATCGGGCGTCACAAGCTGCACCCGGTCCGGTCGGCCATCCACAACCGATGTCGCCTCGACCGTGTCTTTCATCGTCTTGAGACCCACCCAGACCCCGGCAAAGCGGCTGAGCGCATAGCCGTAAATGCCATAGTCCAAGATCTCCTGCACCCCCGCCGGGCTGACCACCGGCATATAGGCATCAACCAGCGCCCATTCGCTCTGATGCAGCACGGTAGACGACTCGCCCGTGTGGTCATCCCCCATCGCCATCAGAACGCCGCCATGCTTTGAGGTGCCCGCCATATTGGCGTGCCGCATCACATCGCCAGAGCGGTCCACCCCCGGCCCCTTGCCATACCAAAGGCCAAAAACACCGTCATATTTGCCTTCGCCACGCAATTCCGCCTGCTGCGATCCCCAGAGCGCAGTCGCCGCCAGATCTTCGTTCAGCCCTTCCTCGAACCGCACCTCAGCCGCGCGCAGCACCTTTTCTGCCCGCAGCATCTGTTGATCCACAGCCCCAAGCGGCGAACCGCGATAGCCTGTCACATAGCCTGCGGTGTTCAATCCCGCGGCCCGGTCGCGCGCTGCCTGCATCAGCATCAGCCGCACCAGCGCCTGCGTTCCGTTCAAAAGAACCGGCGATTTTTCCAGATCGAAACGGTCGTTCAGCGTCACCTTTTGCGTGGTCATAGCGTGCCTCCCTTGGTTGAGGGCCATGCCTCAATATAGGGCAATATTAGGTCACAAATTATGACCTACCAAGTAGATTTTTGTGAAAATGTCGCAGCTGTCCTATAAGTGATGGATGATTATCTGCTATTACGTTATCGGTGCCAGTTTCCTAAGAAAGTGAAAGTTATGGATTGGGACAAGCTCAGAATCTTTCATGCCGTTGCAGACGCGGGCAGTCTCACCCATGCCGGAGAGCAGCTACACCTGTCGCAATCCGCCGTTAGTCGGCAGGTGCGCGCCCTTGAGGAATCGCTCAACGCTACGCTGTTTCACCGTCATGCACGCGGACTGATTCTCACGGAACAAGGCGAATTGCTGTTCGATGCGACCCGCGCGATGATGAAACGCTTGGACGCCGCCACCGCCCGCATTCGTGACAGCGAAGAAGAGGTGTTCGGTGATCTGCGCGTCACCACCACCACCGGTTTTGGCACGCTTTGGCTGGCCCCGCGCCTGCCCAAACTCTACGAAAAATATCCCGACCTCAAGATTGACCTCATGCTTGAAGAACGCGTGCTCGACCTGCCAATGCGAGAGGCCGATGTTGCCATTCGCATGAAAGAACCGTCTCAGGCCGACCTCATCCGCAAGCGGTTGATGAGCGTGCATATGTGCCTCTATGCAACGCAATCGTATCTTGACGCCCATGGTGAACCTTCCTCGCTAGAAGACATGAGCGCGCATCGCCTGATCTGCCAAAACCCACGTTCGGCGCAGGTGGGCGCGGGCGCGATGCTGGTCAACGAGCTGATGACCAACGACATCTCGTCTTTGCTGACGGTCAACAACTACTTTGGGGTGTTGCAGGGCGTGCTGAATGATCTCGGCATCGGCGTTTTGCCCGATTACCTGATCCGCGATTTTCCGCAGCTTGTCCGCGTCCTGCCAGAGGTCCAATCCGTCGAAGTGCCGGTATTTCTCGCCTATCCAGAAGAGCTGCGCCATTCCAAGCGGATCGCCGCCTTTCGGGACTTCGTGCAAGACGAAATCATCTCCTACCGCAAAACGGTTAAGGAACAGGCAGTTAGCTAAGGTTTCAAGCAGGCTTGGTTTAAGCCATGCGCAAACCGCATAGCGGGCATGCTGCACCTGCGGCAAATTTCATCTTGATTGGACAGAACTGCACCCTTATTTGCCAATCGTGACGGTGATAGCCGCAAGGCAGTCACCCTCATACCTCCCTGTTGGACTTCGGCCGAGCTTAGTGCTCGGCCTTTTTTTTCGCGCTGCCGGATTTTCGGGCAGACCGCTCAGATCCAGCCCGCTCAGATCACCGGCAGGTTGGGCGGTGCAAACCGGGAAAGCCGCTGCGCCCGTCCATAGCGGATCACGATGTTTTCCTCATGCACCATGATCATCCCCGGCGCGACCTCTACCCCCGGCTCTAGCGTGATCACCATGCCGGGCCTCAGCACCGTGTGATCCTTGGCCGTAAGCGACAGGCCTTCGGTCAATTGCATGCCCAAACCATGCCCCAATCGCCCCGAGCGTTCATCCGCCCCGGTGATCCGCGCCATCGCCTGCCAGACGTCAAAGGCGGTCGCGCCTGCGCGCGCCGCCTCTTCCCCGGCCTCTGTCGCCTCGATCAACCGCGCATGCGCCGCACTTTGCTCTGCCGTGGCATGGCCTATGGCAAAGTTGCGATCATAGTCGCAAAAATAGCCATCCCAGACCGCGCCCGTATCCAGCATCAGCACATCGCCCGCCGCCAGATGTGTCTCTCCGGCGGGCGAAATCACATCCGCATAGCCCATCGGGCCCGCGCCTCCGGCAATATAGGACACCCAATCTGCGCCTTTTTCCAGCAAGAGCCGCTGAAAATCGCGAAACACCGCGCTCAGTGGCACGCCCGGTTCCGCAATCTCGCCCACCCGGTCAAAGGCCCGCCCCGCAATATCGCAAATATGCGCGATCTTGACGATTTCGGCCTCGGATTTGATGGCCCGCAGCCCCGCAACAATCCCGGCCTCGTCACGAAACACCAACCCGCTCGCGCGCTTGACCCGCTCAAACTCCGCCAAAGGCATGCGCAAGTGGCTCTCAGGGCCAGAGGGCACCCCCACCGGCCCGCCAATCTCGCGCAGCGTCTCGGCCAAGAGCGACACGCCATCATCTTCGGGGTCCGGGGCCGCCCATGTACGAATATCGCGCACCCATGTCCGCCCCATCAGGGCCGCGCCAATCGTAGGGATAACCGCCACCGGATCACCCGACGCAGGCAGGATCAGAAACCAAGGGCGGCTTGGGCTTTCCCAGAACCGGGTCAGATAGCCGGTGAAATACCGGATTTCCGGCTCGGTTGTCAGCAAAAGCGCGCCAAGCCCTATCTCGGCCATGCCTGCTTGCGCCGCGCGCAGCCGCGCCTTGAACTCTGCCGGCGCGAACCCGCGCCTCACGCCTCTGGACCTTCGCTGAGAATACAAAGCACTCGCGCGCCCGCGCCAAGCGCCAGCCCGGCAATCGCCGCCACCCCAGCCGCCCCCGAAGGCGTCGTCGTCAGCCCCTGCGCCGCCAACCCCTCGAGCACCGCCTCGGCCTCGTCATCCGTGATGGTCACGAACGCATCGGCATCCCGCGCCAATCCCTTGAGCGCGATCAGTGATGGCACCTTGCAATCCAGCCGCCCCATGTTGGACACCGGCCCGCTTGTCTCTAGGGCGCGTCCCGCGCGAATGCTCTCGTAAAGGGCTGGCGCGCGGTCAGGTTCCACCACGATGATCCGGGGCGCATCGCCCCAGACCTGCCGGAACCATGCCGCGCAAGCCCCCGCCAGCCCGCCCACCCCTGCCTGCAACAGAATATGCGTAGGCACTTCCGGCATCTGGCGCGCGGCCTCTTCAGCCATGGCCAGATATCCCTCCATCAACCGATGCGGCAAATCAAGATAACCGGGCCAGGAACTGTCCGACAATAGCGTCCAGTCGTTATCCATCGCCGCGCGCCCCGCCGCGACCATACTGGCCTCGTACTCTTGCCCCTCGCGCACCACCTCGGCGCCCTTGGCACGCAGTCGCGCGGCAAACCCCTCGGGCACGGTTTCCGCCAGATAGATCACCGCCCGCGCCCCGAATAGCCGCGCCCCCGCCGCAACCGACATGCCATGATTGCCCGCACTCGCCGTCACATAGGTGCGCCCCACCAGCGCGTGGCTCATATCCTCGGCCCCGGTTTCTGCCGCCTCATGGGCGATCACATAGGCCGCCCCCAGCGCCTTGAAACTGCCCAGCCCCATGCGCCCGCGCTCATCCTTGGCCCAGACCTTTGGCGCAAATCCCGTTACGGACACCAGCGGCGTCTCTGCCGCTGCCGGGCACCGCCCCAAAAGTGCTTGCACCGCGCCCACATCCACGCTTGGCCATGGTGCGCCGGTCAGAACCGTCTCAGGCAATCCCTCACCGCGCCACGGATTGTCGATTTCTTGCATGTCGTCCCCTGTCCCTCATGAAAATGGCGGGTCCCGAGACCCGCCATTTCAAACCTCACCGCAGTCTAACAGCGCTCAGTGCGCCGCCGCAACCGCCCGCCGCGTCATCACACCAACCAGATGCGCGCGGTATGCCCCCGACCCATGCAGGTCCGAGATCATACCATCCCCCGACAGGGTCAGCCCCTCCAACGCCTCGGCCGCAAAATTGCCCGACAGCGCCGCCTCGGCCTCGGCCCAGCGGAACACACCTTCTTCCGACGCGCCCGTCACGGCGACGCGCACGCCCCCGGCGTATTTGGCAACAAACACCCCCACGAGCGCAAAGCGCGAGGCCGGTTGCTCGAACTTCTGATAGCTGGCCTTTTCCGGCACAGGAAAGCGCACTTCGGTGATGATCTCGCCATCCTCAAGGGCCGTGGTGAACATGCCTTGAAAATAGTCATCCGCCGCGATGCTCCGGTTGGAGGTGATCACAGTCGCCCCCGATCCCAGCACCGCCGCCGGATAACAGGCAGAGGGGTCGTTATTGGCAAGGCTCCCACCGATGGTCCCGCGATTCCGCACCGCCGGATCACCGATATGCCCCGCCAACCCCGCCAGCGCCGGATAGGCCCCGGCCCCGGCTGCCACTTCGGCATGGGTGGTGCCCCCACCGATGCAAAGCGCGCCATCATCAGCGGTGCAAATCCCCTGCATCTCTTTGATCGCCGACAGGCACACCAGCTTGGCGGGGGCCGCCAGCCGTTGCTTCAGCGTCGGGATCAGGGTTTGCCCCCCACCCAGCGCCTGTGCCTCTTCTGTGCCCAGCGCCGCAATGGCATCAGCAATGGTAGCGGGACGTTCGATATCGAATGCATACATGATCGCTCTCCTTACCCTTGCATCGCTTGCCAGACGCGCGACGGCGACAGCGGCATATCAATATGGGTGATGTTCCGCCCCGACCGTTGCAGCGCATCAATCACCGCATTGACCACCGCAGGCGGGCTGCCAATCGCCCCAGCCTCGCCACAGCCCTTCACACCCAAGGGGTTGTGCGTGCAGGGCGTCTGACAGGAATGATCCACCTGATAGAACGGCACATCATCGGCACGCGGCATGGCATAATCCATATAGCTGCCCGTCTGAAGCTGTCCGTTCTCGTCATAGACGCAGGATTCCAGCAAGGCCTGACCAATCCCTTGACCAATGCCGCCATGCACCTGCCCCGACACGATCATCGGATTGATGATATTGCCGAAATCATCCGCGGCGGCAAAGCGCTCGATCGTGACTTTCCCTGTGTCCGGGTCCACCTCAACCTCACAGGCATAGGCCCCCGAGGGATAGGTGAAATTCGACGGATCATAAAACGCCGTCTCTTCCAAACCCGGCTCGATATCCGCCAGCGGATAGTTATGCGGCACATAGGCGGCGAGGGTCACATCGCCCCAGGCCACCGATTTATCCGTGCCCGCAACACTGAACTTCCCATCTTTCAGCTCGATATCGGCCTCCGAGGCCTCCATCAGATGCGCCGCGATCTTCTTGGCCTTGTTGATGATCTTTTCGGTCGCACGCACCATCGCCGAGCCACCAACCGCGATGGACCGCGACCCGTAGGTGCCCATGCCCATCGGAGTATTAGCGGTGTCGCCATGCACGATCTCGACCATATTGGCGTCAATGCCGATCATCTCGGCCACCACCTGCGCGAAAGAGGTCTCGTGCCCCTGCCCGTGGCTATGGCTGCCGGTCATCACCACCAGCCCGCCGGTGGCATTCACCCGCACCGTCGCACTCTCGTAAAGACCCGCACGCGCGCCCAATTGCCCGACAAGGTTCGAGGGCGCGATGCCGCAGGCCTCGATATAGCAATTGATGCCCAGACCGCGCAGCTTGCCCTTGGCGGCACTTGCCTCACGCCGCGCCTCGAAACCACCGAAATCCGCGATCTCTTCCAGCTTGTCCATCGTGGCATGGTAATCGCCGGTGTCATATTCCACCGCCACGGGCGTGGCATAGGGGAACTGGGTGATAAAGTTCTGGCGACGCAGCGCGATGGGATCAACCCCCAATTCCCGCGCCGCCTTGTCGATCACCCGCTCCAATTGATAGGTCGCCTCGGGGCGGCCCGCGCCACGATAGGCATCTACCGGCACCGTGTTGGTGAACACCGCCTTGACGTTCACATAGATCAACGGCGTGCGGTAATTCCCCGCCATCAGCGTGCCATGCAGCCAGGTGGGCACCGAGGGCGCAAAGGTGCTCAGATACGCCCCCATATTCGCATAAGTATCGGTGCGAACAGCGGTAAAGTTGTTCTCGGCATCCAGCGCCAATTCGATCTTGGTCACGTGATCGCGCCCATGGGCATCGGTCATGAAGGCCTCGGACCGCGAACTGGTCCATTTCACCGGACGGTTGAGCGCCTTGGCCGCAAAGGTGCAAAACGCCTCTTCCGCATAGTGAAAGATCTTGGATCCGAATCCACCACCCACATCAGGCGCCACCACGCGCAGCTTGTGCTCGGGGATGCCCAGCACAAAGGCCCCCATCAGCAAACGGATCACATGCGGATTCTGACTGGTGGTGTAAAGCGTCGAATCGCCTGTTGAGCGGTTGAAATCGCCCACCGCCACACGCGGTTCCATCGGATTCGCCACCAGCCGGTTGTTGATCAGTTCCAGCGTGGTGACATGCGCCGCCTTGGCAAAGGCCTCATCCACCGCGCCTTTGTTCTCTTCGACAAACCCCCAGTCATAGCAGAGGTTGTTCTTCAACTCGTCATGCACCAGCGGCGCGCCCGCCTCCAGCGCCTTCTTCATGTCCACAACCGCCGGCAATTCCTCGATGTCGAGCTCAATTGCCTCGGCGGCATCGCGCGCCTGCGCATAGGTCTCGGCCACCACGGCGGCAATCGGATCGCCGACATGGCGCACCTTGCCACGCGCCAGCACCGGATGCCCCGGCTCTTGCATGACCTCGCCAAACCGGTCGGTGACCTGCCAGCCACAGGGCAGCCCGCCCACGGCTTCGAAATCCGCACCGGTGAAAATCCGCAACACCCCCGGCATGCTCTCTGCCGTGCGCGTGTCGACCTTGTTCAGCCGCCCATGCGCCACATCCGAGCGCAGGAAATGCACATAGGCCTGACCCCGCAGATTGATGTCATCGGTGTAATTGCCATTCCCGGTCAGAAACCGGATATCCTCGCGCCGCTTGGTGCTGGCGCCAATGCCGCCGTCTTTTGGCATGACATTCTCCTCCCTGAATGATGCGGGGTTTCCCCCATCAAACCCGCAGCGCTTTCATCATTCCCCCAATACTCCGAGGGTGCGCCGCAGGCGCGGGGGCAGCGCCCCCTAATACGCCTTATTCCGCAGCGATCCGGCTCACGTCCTGACCACTGGCCGCCAAAATCGCCTTGACGATATTGTGATAGCCCGTGCAGCGGCAAAGATTGCCCTCGAGGTAATCGCGCACCTCAGACTCACTTGGCGTCGGGTTCTCCGCCAAGAGCGCCGCCGCCGACATCACCATGCCGGGCGTGCAGAACCCGCATTGCAAGCCGTGATGATCCTGAAACGCCTGCTGAATCGGATGCAGCGTGCCATCCGGCTCGGCCATGCCTTCGATGGTCTTGATCTCGGCACCTTCGGCCTCGGCGGCAAACATCGTGCAGGATTTCACGGCCTTGCCATCCACATGCACCACGCAGGCCCCACATTGGCTGGTGTCACAGCCCACATGCGTGCCTGTCAGGCCAAGGGTCTCTCTCAGAAATTCGACAAGAAGCGTGCGGCCCTCGATCTGGCCCGACGCTGGCTTGCCATTCACGGTCATTTTGACCTCAGGCATTGGCTCCTCCCGGTTTGAATTGTCCGTCTCCTCATGAGACCTTAGTAGGAAAGGCCCCGCTGTCCAGTGCGACTAAAGCATGCCTCTTGCCCCTTGAGAACCCGGTTTCTTGCCCCTCAGCCACGCCCGCCCCGGCGCGGCTGGGGCCGGGTGGGAATTTCCTTGAGCAAGCCGCCAACGCCCATCGCCGCAATCTCTGCCGCCCCGCAGGGCAGACCGCAGGCCACCCGCGCCAAAACCCAATCAGCGCCGTGCAGCACCGGGCTGCGCGCCGATCCGGGCAGGCCAATAACAGGCCGCGCCCCCAAGCGCCCCAGAAAAAGCAGATTGCCGGGGTCCACCGGCATGCCGAACCGCTCCACCTCTCCGCCTGCCGCGCGCAGCGCCTGCGGGGCGGTGTCAAACGGGTCCGACGTGGCCGAAGCGGTCAGAATCAGCACGATCTCGCCCTTGGCGCGGGTGATCGCCGCCGCCAGCGCCGCCTCGTCATGCGGGCAGATCAGCGTGTCCACCATCTCCATGCCCAGCCCGGTGACACGCGCCGCAATCGCATCGCGCCCCTTGTCCCCCGGCCCGCCGGGGACATCTGTAATGATCAGGCTTGCCGTGCGATACTGTGCCACCGCCAGCCGCACCGCGCCCCGCGCCGCCTCGGCCGCGCGTTCCAGCGCCGCCCTTGGCACGCCGTAGGCGATGATCTTGACCGTCGCGATCATACCGCCTTCGTGGATCTGATGATGCGGCACCACGGTGGCCACGGTGATCATCGGATCAACCGCATTGGCGGCATGGATCGCCGCCACATCAAGACAGACCACACCGGGCCGCGCCGCAATCAGATTGACCCGGCCTGTAAAGGGCGCGCTGCATGTCATCGCCTCGGCCCCCTCGGCCAAGGCCGCCGCCAATGCCGCCGCCGCGTCATTTTCATGCATGTCCTCGGGATCCAGCATCGCTACTGTGACCGCCCGATACCCCGCCGCGCGCAACGCCGCGATCTGATCGGCGTCAAGCACAGCCCCTTTGCGCAACCGCCCCGTCCCCACCTGTTCGGAATGCGCAAGAATCGCCCCCTCGGCCCGGTCCAGCGGCACGGGGCCAAATTTCATGCGCCTTTCCTCAGCACGCGCGTCATTTCGGCAAGGATGCTCACCGCGATTTCCGATGGGCCCGCCGCCCCGATATCCAGACCGATGGGGCCATGAATGCGCGCAATCTCTGCCTCTGAAAATCCCGCCTCCTGCAACCGCGCCACCCGCTTGGCATGGGTGCGGGTCGATCCCAGCGCGCCGATGTAAAACACCTCCGAACGCAGCGCCTCGATCAGCGCCGGATCATCCAGCTTGGGATCATGCGTCAACAGCACCAGCGCGCTGCGCGCATCCAGACCAAAGGCGCGCACCCCCTCGTCGGGCCAGTCCTGCACCACCGTCTCGCCCGGAAACCGCGTCTCCGACCCAAAACTCTCGCGCGGATCAATCAGCAGCGGATCATAGCCCGCAATCCGCGCCATCGGCACTAGCGCTTGAGCAATATGCACCGCCCCGACGATGATCAGGCGCAGGGGCGGGTTGTGAATGGCCACAAAGGTTGCGCCATCCTCCTCAAAGCCAGAGCGGTCCATGCGAAACCGCGCATCATGCCCCTCGCGCTCCAGCCGCCGCCCATCCGGCCCGGTAACATAGGCCACCGGCACGCGGGCATCCCGCGCCAGAACCAGATCGCTCAGCAGCGCCTCGGGCATCACCGATCCGATGGGCTCCACCAACACCCGAATGGTGCCGCCACAGGCCAGCCCCACGGCAAAGGCATCGCCATCCGATACGCCATAGTCCAAGAGCACCGGCTTGCCCGTCTCGATGGCCTCCACCGCCTCGACCACAACCGCCCCCTCGACACAGCCCCCCGAAACCGACCCGGCAATCTCGCCCGCGCCAGAAATCGCCAATTGGCTGCCCACCCGGCGCGGCGCGCTGCCCCAGGTCTCGACCACCGTGGCCAAGGCCGCCCCCTTGCCCGCCCGATGCCATGCAAGGGCTGTCTCCGGGATATCGTCAAAACGGTCCATCTTGCTCATCTCCCTTGCATCGCCGCCATCAGCCGTGCCTTTTCCCCACTGTCGTCGCGGCGCGAAATGGCCTCGGCCAGCTCCTCCAACGTGGCGATGGAATGCCCCGCGCGGAACGCATCGACATGCGGCAACATCGCCTTGATCCCTTGCGCCTTGGGCGCGAACCCCTCCCAGCGCAACAGCGGATTGAGCCAGATAAGCCGCCGCGCCGAGAGATGCAGCCGCTCCATCTCGTGGCTCAGCGCCTCGGGCGCGTCACGGTCCAACCCATCGGTGATCAACAGCACCACCGCGCCTTGCCCCATCACCCGCCGCGACCAATCGCGATTGAACGCATGCAGACAGGCCCCAATCCGGGTGCCGCCCTCCCAATCCTGCGCCTGTTTTCCAGCGGCAGCAAGGGCCGCATCCACATCCCGCGTTGCCAGTTGCCGGGTGATATTGGTCAACCGCGTGCCAAAGGTAAAGGCATGCACCCGCGCCCAGCCCGCCCCCTTGGTATTGGCGACAGCATGAAGAAAATGCAAAACCATCCGGCTGTATTGGCTCATGGAACCTGAAATATCGCAAAGCACCACAAGATTTGGCCAGCGCTCGCGCGGCTTTTGCCAATGCAAGCGGCGCAATTCTCCGCCATGGCGCAGCCCCGCACGCAGCGTGCGCCGCGCATCCAGCCGCGCGCCGCTCTGCGCCGCCATGCCCCGCCGCGAGGCAAAGGGCTTCACCGGCAGCGTAAGCCGCGCCAACATGCGCTTGGCCTGCGCCATTTCCGCAGTGCTCATCTGTTCGAAATCAAGCCGTCGCAACCGTTCCTCGCCCGACATCGTGGCCGTGGCGTCGATCTCGATCTTGACCTCATCGTCGTCGTGCTCGTCGATTTGGGGGGCATCCCGCATCACCCCATCCAACAGCGCCTCTGCCGCGCGCTTTTCGGCCGCCTGCGCGCTACGGTCCTCCTGCACGCCGCGAATGGCGGGCAGCATCATCGCCATCATATGTTCCACATAGCGCGGATCACGCCAGTAGAGACGAAAAATCTGCGCAAAAACAAGCAGATGCTCGGGTCGCGTCACCAGACAGGCGCGCAGCGTGAAAAAGAAATCAATCCGGCTGGAAAACCCCGCCACAGCCACCGCCCGGATTGCGTCAATCACCCGCCCGGGGCCAACCGGCACCCCCGCCGCCCGCAAGGCCCGCGCGAAATGCGTGATGTTATGCGTGAGTTTCGGGTCGTCCGGCAGGTCAAGCGGCGCATAGTCGGTCATGGCGCGACGTGGGGGCGCTGCCCCCACACCCCCGAGGTATTTTGAGCCAGCTGAAACATTACGCTGGCTCCAACCCCGCCCGCACTTCATCCAGCAGGCGCTTGGCCTCGGAGCCCTGCAATTTTGCGATATCGTCCTGATATTTCAAAATCGCGCCCAGCGTATCGGCGATCACCTCGGGGCTCAGACTGATCACATCCAGCGCCAGCAGGCATTTGGCCCAGTCAATCGTTTCCGCCACACCCGGCTTCTTGAACAGGTCCTCGGTGCGCAACCGCTGCACAAAGGCCACGATCTCGCGGCTCAAAACCTCTGCGGCCTCAGGCGCGCGGGCCTGCAAAATCTCGATCTCGCGATCAAAGGTCGGATAGTCGACCCAGTGGTACAGACAGCGCCGCTTGAGCGCATCATGCACCTCGCGGGTCCGGTTGGACGTCAGGATAACAATCGGCGGCTCGGGCGCATGGATCGTGCCAAGCTCTGGAATCGTCACCTGAAAATCACTGAGCGCTTCCAGCAAAAATGCCTCGAACGGCTCATCTGTGCGGTCGATTTCATCAATCAGCAACACCGGCGCGCCACCCGGTTGTGGGCGCATCGCCTGCAAGAGCGGACGCTCGATTAGGAACTCTTGCGTGAAAAGCTCGTCCTTGAGATGACTGCGGTCCACGCCCCCCGATGCCTCGGCGGCGCGGATGGCGATCATCTGCCCGGTGAAATTCCACTCATAAACCGCGCTTGCCGCGTCCAACCCCTCGTAGCATTGCAACCGGATCAATCGCCGCCCCAACGCCCGTGCCAGCGCCTTGGCGATCTCGGTCTTGCCGGTGCCGGCCTCCCCTTCCAGAAAGAGCGGGCGACCGAGCGTCAGCGCCAGATAGGTCACCGTGCCCAAGGCCCGGCCACAGACATAATCCTGCCCGGCCAAAAGACTTTGCACCGCGTCAATGGATGTGGGTTTTTGCACGTTGTCGCCTCCCGTCGCCCTCGCTTGCACCAGAACTGCATCGCAACCCCCGGCGGGTCAAGGGCGGCTATGGTAGGGCCTGGATGACCCGCCCCCGGAATACCCACGGTTTCTCCAAAGTTTTGCCTGATTTCACCGGCATGATCCGTCTCAACAGGCCCGCATTCGAACGGTGCCGCTACGACCGAGGACAAGAGCGACCATGCAGGACAATGCCGACATCTTTGACGCCGACCTCTCCGGTCTGGATTGGGCCGCCTGGTGCGAGCGCGCCAACGAGCTTGCGGGTGAGGATGGCTATGCCGAACGTCTGGGCGATAAACACGCCGCCGTGCTGATCGAACGCAAGCCCACGCTGCTTGTGTCTTTCGAGGCGTTTCATCGCCTGCCCACGCTCTCTCCGCAGGCGCAGCCGCTGGGCTGGGCCCTGACCAAGGCGTTGGGCTGGTCGCATCTCTGCCTCATCAGCGAGCGCGACACATGGTTTCGCGACAAGCGGGTCTATGGCTATTTCGACCGGCTGATCGACGATGGCTTCTTTGACGATTTCGAACAGGTAATCTTTTACGGTGCAGGCCCCTGCGGCTATGCGGCGGCGGCCTTTTCGGTCGCGGCCCCCGGCGCCAAGGTCGTCATGCTCAGCCCCCAAGCCACGCTCGATCCGCGCGTCGCCGAATGGGACGACCGATTCCTGCGCATGCGGCGGGTCTCGTTCTGCGACCGCTACGGCTATGCTCCTGACATGCTGGATGCCGCGGCCTCTGCCGTGTTGATCTACGATCCCGAGGTCGAGCTGGACGCCATGCATGCCGCCCTCTTCACCCGCTCCAATGTGATGAAATTCCGCACCCGCTATCTGGGGTATCAGATCGAACCGGCGCTGCTGCGCATGGGCGTGCTGTTCCGCCTGCTGGCCCAAGTCAGCGCCAACCGCCTGACGCGGCTCAGCCTTGCACAGCTCTACCGCAAACGGCGCGAGGATACGCCCTATCTCGCCAATGTGCTGCAACGGCTCATGGCGGACGAGCGCGATGCCCTGACCGTCCTGCATTGCCGCAACGCCATTGGCCGCGGCGTCGGCGGCCCGCGCTTCCGGCGCGCGCTCAAGCATGTGCAGACCAAAGGCCAGCAACCAGACCAATCAGACGACTAACACCCTCTGATCCGCCTCTGGTCTTGGCCGGCGCGATTGTGTATGCGCAAGCGCATGAGCCAGATCCTGACCCTCCGCCGCCCCGACGATTGGCACCTGCATCTGCGCGATGGCGCGATGCTGCGCGCCGTCCTGCCTGAAACCACGCGGCATTTTGCGCGCGCCATCGTGATGCCCAATCTGGTGCCGCCAGTGGTCACGGCGCAGGATGCCGCCGCCTACCGCGCGCGGATCATGGCCGCGATGCCCGAGGGCGCGGAGTTCACCCCGCTGATGACCCTTTACCTCACCGAAAACACCGACCCCGAGGATGTGGCCGCCGCCCATGCCAGCGGGCTTGTGACGGCGGTCAAACTTTACCCCGCCGGTGCCACCACCAATTCCGCAAGCGGTGTGCGCGATTTTGACAAAGTGCGCGCCGTGCTCGAGAAAATGGCCGAAATCGGCCTGCCGCTCTGCGTGCATGGCGAGGTGACGGACCCCAGCGTTGACATCTTTGACCGCGAGGCGGTCTTTATCGACCGTGTGCTCGATCCCGTGCGCCGCGCCACCCCCGGTTTGCGCGTGGTGATGGAACATATCACCACCGCCAATGGCGTGGACTACGTGCGCGCCCATGACCGCGATCTTGGGGCCACGATCACCACCCATCACCTTGTGATCAACCGCAACCATATCCTCGTGGGCGGGATCAAGCCGCATTACTACTGCCTGCCCGTGGCCAAGCGCGAAGAGCACCGCCTTGCCCTGCGCGCCGCCGCGACCTCTGGCGATGCGCGCTTTTTCCTGGGCACCGACAGCGCGCCGCATATCGACCCGCTCAAGGAAAGCGCCTGTGGCTGCGCGGGCTGTTTCACCGCCACCAACACGATGTCCATCCTTGCGCATGTGTTCGAAGAAGAGGGCGCGCTTGCGCAGCTTGAGGCCTTTACATCCCTCAACGGCCCTGCCTTCTATGGCCTGCCCGCCAATGAGACCACGCTGACCCTGACCAAAGGCGATCCGGTCACATACCCCCAAAAGATCGACACCGCCGACGGGCCCGTCACCGTCTTTGACCCCGGATTCCCGCTCGACTGGCACGCCACTTAAGGAGCGAGGGGGCTAAGGCTTGCTGGCGCGGCGCTCCGGGGCCTCGGCACCGCCCCCTCCCAAGGCCAGCAACGATTTCTTAACCCTGCCATGGTTCTCTGAAGCCATGTCCAATTACATCCGCCCCCAGATTGCCGGGGCCTGCGTCTTTTTCACCGTGACGCTCGCCAACCGACACTCACAGCTGCTCACCCGCGAAATCGCAGCTTTGCGCGCGGCGGTCCGGCGCACCAAAGCCGAACGGCCCTTTGCGATTGACGCTTGGGTTGTGCTGCCCGACCATATGCACTGTGTCTGGACCCTGCCGGACGGTGATAGGGATTTCTCGACCCGCTGGAGCGTGATCAAAGCCCGGTTCTCGCGCGCCATGCCCCCCACACCGCGCCGCCCCAGCCACGCAGCCCGGCGCGAACATGGCATCTGGCAGCGGCGGTTCTGGGAACATCATCTCCGCAGCGAAGCGGACAAAACCGCCGCAATCCGCTATTGCTGGATCAACCCGGTCAAACATGGGTTGGCCGACCGCCCCGAGGCTTGGCCCTATTCCTCGATCCACCGCGACGGCCCCGCCGATTGGCCCTAGGATGCGCCGTCATCACCACTGGCACCAACCCCGTAGGATGCGCATTCATTGTGCTCCATCACCACACGCTCCCGTAGGGTGCGCATTCATTGCGCACCAATGGCACCGCCGCAAACCCCCGACCCCGCGCATGTGGTCCCTCTGGCGGAACGGTGCGCAATGAATGCGCACCCTACGGGGTCCGATGCCCATTTTGCTCCGCTACGCCGGACCGTTCATAACCCCCTCAAACTCCCGCCATTCCCCCTTGCTCATGCCCGAGGTCTCTTGCGTCACGACCTCGCCTTTCAGCATCCGCCGCACGCACTCCAGCGCGGGGGCAGACAAATTCGCCCCGCCCATGCGGTAATCCTCGAACGCCTTATAGGCATAGGGCACCCAATCGGCCACAAGGCGGCAAATCTCCTCGGCATAGACCCGGATTTCATATTGCGCATGGGCATCCGCGCGCAGGCGCAGGAAATGCAAAAGGTTGTGCAGATCCACCTTCCAATACCATTGCGTATAGATATTGGCGGGCAGGTTCATCCGCGCCAATTCCCGCGCCAGCCCCTGCTGGCCCTCTTGCGAAATCATGCCCTCGTAATGGTCATAGCAGCGCATCGCATCCTCGGTCAGGATGCGCAACACGCGCTGCGCCTCCTCGCCCTCAAGCGCGGCCCCCCGCCCCTGATTGTTGGTGGTCGATTGCGCCGCCAGCATATCGGGCGCGGGAATGTAGAACTCACGATCCAATATCGAATAGCGCGCGGAATATTCATTCACATTGGCGGTGCGATGCCGGATCCACTGCCGCGCCACGAATACCGGCAGTTTCACATGCAGCTTCAATTCGCACATCTCGAACGGCGTCGAATGCCAGTGCCGCATGAGATAGCGAATAAGCCCCTCATCATTCTGCACATGTTTGGTGCCCGCGCCATAACTCACGCGCGCCGCCTGCACGATGGCGGCATCATCACCCATATAGTCGATCACCCGGACAAAGCCGTGATCAAGCACCGGATAGGCGGTGTAGAGATGCTGTTCCATCCCCGCCGCCGTGGCGCGCAGGGTGCTATGGCTCTGAGCGCGCTGCGCGTCGATTTCGGCCTTTTGGTCAGGAGAGAGGGGCATGGCGAGGCCTTTCATCACAAGAACGAGTCGGAGATCACTATATCTTGGGGATACCCCCCACGCAAAGCCCATATCGGGTGTTTGCCCATGCGCCACAGCACAGCAGTTTTTGCAATCCGCAGATGTATCGGGAATTGACTTTTAAATGCAATGGCCTGAGGCTGACCGCAAAACAAACAATAAACATATATTGAGGGCAGTCTCATCATGAAACACATCGTGGCAGGCCTGATGGCCGCTGCCCTGTTGGGCGGCTGTGGGGGTGGCGGATCGTCCAACCCGTTCGACGGTCGAGGCGAAGACGACGACACCACCACACCGCCCCCTGCGGGCAGCAGCGTGCCGGCCGAAATCGCACAGGATGTAACCGGGGTCGCATTCGATCCCGTGACCCAGACACTGACCGTCGAAGGGCTTTCTTTTGACGGCACGACTGACCCGGTTACCTATAACCGCGCCGCAGCGCTCGACGTGCCGGGCTATCAAGCCTACACAATCCAGCAAGACGGCGCATCCCGCCACAGCACCGCCTTTGCCGCCCAAAGCCAGACCTCGGGTGCCGTGACTGCCGGGGTTGCCGCCACCGGCGGGCCGCGCAACCGCTTCTTTACTGGGGCCTTCTTTGAGAGAACCGGCAGTTACACCCAGCCGACAAGTGGCGAGGTGGTCTATACTGGCCGCTATGTTGGCATAACCAACCTTGACTCCCAAGGGGGCGACTTGCTGCCACCCCCCGCCGGACTTGCCCCGGAACTGATCCCCACCCAGGCCGCATCGACCCAAGGCGATGTGGTGCTGCGCGCGAATTTCGGGGATCGCCAGATCGAGGGCAATATCATCAACCGGCGCCTCTCCGAAACACCGGGTGGCGTCGTGATTGATTTGCCGTCGCTCGTTCTGATCAACGCAGAGATCACCGAGGGCGGCACGTTCAGTGGCACGGTTGAATACGATCAATCCGCCTTTCCCGCCGACCGTGTGACCGGCACCAGTATTGGTTCTTCCGCCGGCGTATTTGGCGGCACCGGCGCAACAGAAGTTGCTGGCGGGATCAAACTCAACGAATTCGACGGGCCGGGCAATCCGCTCGGACTGAACAACGAACTGGAAACCGGAATCTTCGTGCTTGATCGCTAGAGGCGGCGGGATGACCGCAACTCTGAACACCAAGGCGCAGACAGGCTTCGCACTCAGACCGCGTCATATCCGGCACATGCTGCGCGCGGGGGTCTTTCTCTCGGCGCTCGGTCTGGCAGGGATTGGCGCGGCAACGCCGGCCAACCTCACCCTCGCCCAGGCCGACGCCTTGGCCGCTCAGGCGCTGGGCGCAGGCCAGCCTCGCCTTGCCTATGACCTCAGCAAAGGCCTCTTGCAGGCCGACCGCCGCAATCCCCGCGCGCATTATTATCAGGCTTTGGCGCTCTCGCAGGCCAAGGCCTATGGCGCGGCGGAAAAGAAAGCGGCTCTTGCCTATTGGCACGCCAAAACGGATGAGCAGCGCTTTCAGGCCGCCAATCTCGCGGCCCAGCTCAGCTTTGCCGATGACAGGTTCACCGGCTCGCAATTCTGGCTGCGCCGCGCGGTTGATCACGCCCCCGATGAGGTGGCCCGCGCCCAGACCGTCACCGCCTTTCAGAACGTGCGCGCGCGCAATCCGCTGCGGTTCGACTTTCGCTTTTCCACCACGCCCTCGGACAATGTGAACAACGGCGCCAACAGCCCGCTCAACGTGATCGACGGCGTGCCGGTGGTGGGCACACTCAGCCCCTCGGCCCAGGCGCTCTCGGGCTTTGTCACCACCGCACAGGCCGCCCTCTCCTATCGCCTGAGCAAGAGCGAGACCCACGAGACGCGGCTTCGTGGCCGGGTCAACGCGCGGCGGGTCGATATCTCAGACCCGGTGCCGGGGCTCAGCGGTGATGATCTGTCCTCCACCGTGCTGGAACTGGGTCTCAGCCAGTATCTGCGCGGCACCTCCGAGGCCGTGACCTGGAAATTCGACCTCGACGGCGGGCGCGTCTGGTATGGGGGGGATCCGCTCTATGATTTTGCGCGGGTCGGGGTCACGCGGCATCAGCGCCTAGGCGCGCGCCTGCAACTCAGTTTCGGGGCCAGCTTCGAGGATCAACTCTACGAGAGCCCGCGCGGGGCCGACAGCACCGTCGCCACCGGCTTTGCCGGTCTGGGCGTCAACCTGACGGGGGGCGGTCAGATCGGATTTCAGGTGCAGTATCGCGACACTGACAGCAATGGCGTCAACCGCGCCTCGGATCAATGGACCGGTATCGCCAGCTATCAGATGGGCCGCGCCCTTGGCCCCGCAAACCTCGAATTCTCGCTTGGCATCAGCCAGTTGGATTATTCCAGCTATCAGGTTGGGTTCATCGTCGTGCCGGGCGGGCGTGATGACACTTCGGTGTTCGGTGGGGTCACGGCCACGTTCAACGACTGGGGCTACATGGGCTTTGTGCCCACCCTCTCCGTGACCACCGAACGCAGCGAATCCAACATCAGCCGTTTCGATGTCGAGGAAACCTCGATCACGCTCGGGATCCGGTCCGAGTTTTAGCGCCCAGCCCATCCCAGATTGCCCTCGACACCGGCGCGCGGGCCACTATCCTCCAACCCATTGCAATCACGGAGGATGACCATGCGCATCAAATACCTGCACACGATGGTCCGGGTCAAAGACCTTGAGGCGACACAACAGTTCTTTGCCCTTCTCGGGCTCAAGGAAACCCGCCGTTGGGATAATGAGGGCGGGCGCTTTACGCTCGTGTTCATGGCCCCCGAAGGACAAGAGGACTGCCCGGTCGAACTGACCTATAATTGGGATGGCGACGAGGGCCTGCCCTCGGACAGCCGGCATTTCGGCCATCTTGCCTATGCAACCAGCAATATCTATGACCTCTGCCAGCACCTGATGGACAATGGCGTCACCATCAACCGCCCCCCGCGCGACGGGCGCATGGCCTTTGTGCGCAGCCCCGACAATATCTCGGTCGAGCTTTTGCAAGAGGGCGACGCCCTGCCCCCGGCAGAGCCATGGGCCAGCATGGAGAATATCGGCCATTGGTAAGGCTCGCGGCCTGTCTTCTGGCCGCAAGCCTTGCGGCACCGGCGCAGGGTGCGTGCCGCCTTGCGCTGGTGCTCGCGCTTGATGTGTCCTCGTCGGTCGATGACGCGGAATATGGGCTGCAGCGGGTCGGGCTTGCCTCGGCGCTGAACGCGCCTGACATCCGCGAGGCCATCCTGCGCGGCGGGTCGGGCGATGTGGCGCTGGCGGTCTATGAGTGGAGCGGCCGCTTTCAGGACAAGCTGCATCTCGATTGGACGTTCTTGCGCAACGATGCCGACATCACCGGCGCAGTGGCGGTGCTGGCGGGCATGCAGCGCTCGACCAGCGATTATCCCACCGGCCTTGGCTCGGCGTTGGGCTATGGGGCGGCTCTCATGGCGCGCGGCCCCCGCTGCGATCGTCAGGTGATCGACGTCTCGGGCGACGGGGTCAACAATCAGGGCTTCGGCCCGGATCTGGCCTACAAACATTTCCCCTTTGACAACATCACTGTGAATGGTCTGGTCATCGAAGGGCACGATCAGCAGGTCACGCAATACTACCGCCGCGAGGTGCTGCGTGGTCCGGGGGCTTTTCTCGAAATCGCCCAAGGGTTCGAGGATTTCGAGCGCGCCATGTCGCGCAAACTCTACCGCGAAATCAACGATCTCATGCTGGGTGCCCTGCCCCATCCCACGCCCCACACCCTACCTCAATAGATATAGCGGATCTGATCGGTCCAATAGCGCTCGACCCGCCGCAACGAGGCGGTGATCTGGTCAATCCCATCGGGGCCCAGCACGCCGCGCCCCTCCAGCCCCTCGGCATGCCGCGCAAAAAGATCGCCGACAAGATCGCGGATCGTGCGCCCCTTTTCGGTCAGTCGCACCCGCACAGACCGGCGATCCGCCTCGCAACGCTGGTGGTGCATATAGCCCATATCCACCAGCTTCTTGAGGTTGTAACTGACATTGCTGCCCTGATAATAGCCGCGCGTCTTCAGCTCACCGGCTGTCACCTCGTGGTCACCGATATTGAACAGCAACAGCGCCTGCACCGCGTTGATTTCCAACACGCCGACGCGCTCGAACTCGTCCTTGATGACATCCAGCAAAAGCCGGTGCAAACGCTCCACCAGCGATAGCGCGTCTAGGTAGCTGCTGATAAAGGCACTTTGGACAGCGCTCGTCGTCAGGGGGCTGTGATAGCTCATGTCGGTCTCCATGCGATACTGCTCGCTGGGGACCATCTGGCAAAAACCCGAACATTCGGTAAATCGCGGCCAAACCACCTAAAATGCGATCTACTTTCCCCCGCTGGCCTCTGCCGCGATCTCTGCCACCAAGGGGGCGAACTGCGCCGGTGGCGCGGCTTGGCCCGTGACCCATTGATAAAGATCCTGATCGTTTTCGCACAACAGCGCATCAAACCCGTCAAGTGCGGCCGCATCCATCGCCCCCAGCCGCGCCTCGGCATAGCGGCTCAGGATAATGTCCATTTCCTTGATCCCCCGGCGCATGGCCCGCATCCGCAGGCGCTTGATCCGGTGGGCGGGCGGCTCGTCGGCGGCGCCGGGCGCCTCTACAGGCGTGTCACTCACCGGCCTCCTCCCGCAATTTGGCGCGCAGCGTCTTTTCCAGCCGCCCCAGACGGTCGGTCGCGCGGGTCATCTGCGCACGGATGTCGCGGATCTCGGTCAGCATATCCATCACATCGCGCGACAGCTCGCCCATCTCGGGCGCGCCCGGCCCCTCGCCCTCACCCGACAACAGCCACAAAAGCGAGACATTGAGCATCCCCGCCATCATCGACAGCTTGTTGGCCCGTGGCTCCGACAGGTCATTCTCCCACGCCTTCAGCGTCTTGAGCTTGACGCCCAGCCGCTTCGCCAGATCAGACTGGCTCATGCCAGAGCGCTCGCGCGCGCCGGTCACACGGTCGCCAAAGGTGGTGGCATCGGGATCGAACCAGCCGTCGGTGTTGTCTGCGGTCATCGTCTTCCTTTCCAGTGATCGTGCTTGATCATGCACTGAGCGCACCCTAAGACATTCCATGAGTGAATTCAAACCGGAGCCGGTCATGTCCCGCCTTTCCGCGACATTGTCGCGTGTCAAACCCTCGCCCACCATCGCCGTGACCACCAAGGCACAGGAACTCAAGGCAGCCGGGCGCGACGTGATCGGGCTGGGGGCTGGAGAGCCGGATTTCGCCACGCCCGCACATATCCGCGCCGCGGGCATCCGCGCCATCGAAGAGGGCAAGACCAAATACACCGCCGTTGACGGTATCCCGGAATTGAAGGCCGCAATCTGCGCCAAGTTCAAGCGCGACAACGGGCTCGACTATGTGCCAGCCCAGGTCAGCGTCGCATCAGGCGGCAAGCAAATCCTCTACAATGCCCTCATGGCCACGCTCAATCCCGGCGACGAGGTGCTGATCCCCGCGCCCTATTGGGTCAGCTACCCCGACATGGTGCTCTTGGCAGGCGGCGAGCCGGTGATTGCCCCTGCGGGCATCGAAACCGGGTTCAAACTGACGCCAGAGGCGCTCGAGGCCGCGATCACACCCAAAACCCGTTGGTTCATCTTCAACTCGCCCAGCAACCCCACCGGGGCAGGCTATACCTGGGATGAATTGAAGGATCTGACCGACGTTTTGATGCGTCATCCCCATGTCTGGATCATGACCGACGATATGTATGAGCATCTCGCCTATGACGGCTTTGAATTCTGCACCCCCGCTCAGGTGGAACCAGCGCTTTATGATCGAACGCTGACCTGCAATGGTGTCTCCAAGGCCTATTGCATGACCGGCTGGCGGATTGGCTATGCGGCAGGTCCGCAAGACCTGATTGGGGCCATGCGCAAGATCCAGTCGCAGAGCACGTCGAACCCCTGCACCATCAGCCAATGGGCGGCGGTCGAGGCGCTGAACGGCAGCCATGATTTCATCGCCGAGAACAACGCCGTCTTTGCCCGCCGCCGTGATCTGGTGGTGGCGATGCTCAATGAGATCGAGGGCATGGAATGCCCCACCCCCAACGGGGCCTTTTACGTCTATCCCTCCATTGCCGGGCTGATCGGCAAGACCAGCGCGGGCGGGGCCAAGATCGCCGATGACGAGGCCTTTGCCACGGCCCTTCTGGAGGAAACCGGCGTCGCCGTGGTGTTCGGCGCAGCCTTTGGGCTATCCCCGAATTTCCGGATCAGCTATGCAACCTCTGATGACGCGCTGAAAGAGGCATGCACGCGGATTCAGACGTTCTGTAAAGGGCTGACATGACCACAGGCAAGATAACCGCAAACCTGCCCAGCCGGGATTTCGATGCAACCGAGCGCTTTTACGCGATGCTCGGCTTTCAGACCGAATTCCGCAATGCAGGCTGGATGATCCTGAGCCGGGAGGGCATGACGGTCGAGTTTTTCCCGCATCCCGATCTGAACCCCGGCACCAGTTGCTTTTCCGCCTGCCTGCGTCTGCCCGAGATTGACAGCCTGCATGCCGAATGGCGCGGCGCCACGGATCTGCCCGACACGCGCAACGCCATCCCGCGATTGACCGATCCTTTCACCCTTGCGAATGCGCCCCGAATGTTTGCGCTGGTCGATCCCGACGGTTCGCTCTGGCGCGTTCTGGAAAGTGCCTGACCATGGCGGGTGATCTGCCGGAATATTACTTCAGGGTCCGTGAAAACGGTGCCTTCGTGTTCCGGGTTGATACCGAGAACCGGCAGCGCCGGATCGAGATGGAACAGATCGCCACCGTCAACATCCGCAAATCCGAAATCAAGCCGCATGGCGAACGTGCCCTGACCGACGCCGACAGTGCCGCCATCACAGCGTGGATGGAGGAACGGCTGAAACTGGTCGAATATCGCGACATCGACGATATCCTGCGCGCGGTGGATTACCTCAACACCACGACCCATTGGGTGCAGTCCAAGGCGACCGATGACCAGCTTGAACAGGTGACGGATTCGCTTCTCTTGGCGATGCATGACCTGCGCTCTGTGCTGGTGCGCAAAAAGGCGGATCGGCTGCTGAAAGAATAGTGAGGCGGCAGAAGTGTCATAGCGCCAAGGGCTGCCATACCCCCGCGCGGAGTCAAGGCGCGGCACGCGCCGCCGCGCTATCGCTGGGCCGTCCCGCGGCCTAGCGATTTTGAGAAGGTGCGCAATTCTGATATGTCATACGGGCTTTGCTGGCATAAAGTGGCAACCACTTGCGTTGCTTCGCTAGTCCCCGGCCTAGCGATAGCGCGGCGCGTTACCGATACCTCAAGCCCCCCTCACCGCGAGCAGCTTGCCCCGCCCAGCACGCAGAACTTGGCGCAATGCGGATGGTTCAGCGCCACGTCGCGCTCGGCCTCGGCCAGCGTTTCGCCCAACTCGAACTCGGGCGCATAAGGCAGCAGCGTGCAGGCCACCACCGCAGGCCGCGCCGCCCCCCGGCGCTTGACCACCATACGCGACGAGGCGCACATGGTATCCTCGGGCCGCTTATCCAGAATATCCCAACAGGCCGTGGTGATTTCGGGCACTTCGGCCCCCTCGTCCATCTCGGGGAAAAGCACGGTGGCACCCGGATCATAGGCGTCAATCTCAAACCCGTGCTCCGCATAAAACGCCGCATACCCCGCACGAGACTGCGCCTCGCTCTCGCCCCAGACGGTGCGCCCAGCCACGGTCATGCGAATGCCATTGTCACGCAACCAGCACATGCCCTCCAGCGTCTTGGCAAAGGCCCCCGCGCCGCGCTCTTCGTCATGCAAAGCCTCCGACCAGTGGTCGACCGAAATCCGCAAGGTCAGCTTCTCGCCCCAGGTCTTCCCCAGATCAAGCAGCCCTGCGCGCATCGTCTTGCGCATCATCGGGCGCATGGCATTCGTCAGGATCAACACCTCGAACCCCGCCTCCAGCGCCGCCCGCGCCATGCCGATCATCTCGGGATTCATAAAGGGCTCGCCGCCGGTAAAGGCGATCTCACGCAGCGGCCAGCCCCGCGCGCGCACCTGCCCCAGATAGTCGCGCACCTCCGATTCGGAGATATACACCAGCGCGTCATTGCTGGGCGAACTCAGGATATAACAGTTGCGGCACTCGATGTTGCAGAGCGTGCCGGTGTTGAACCACAAGGTCTCAGGATGGCTTAGCGCAACAGAGGCCCGCACATCGCCCTTGGCGGTGCGCGCCGGGTCTTGAAACTTGCCCTGATTGGCTGGGCCGGTGACGGAATCTTTCATAAAGTCATCCACGAACTGATTTTCTTTTCCTATCTACCTCTCCCGCTCTGGCAAGAGAAGCGTTCTGACGCCATTGTGAAGACGCCCCAACATGTTAGAGTTGCCGCGGCGGATACTGCGCCCGAAAAACGGGCGAATGACGAGCAAAGGAGATGGGCCATGGCCTCTCGGGTGATCCCGGTCGATCCCTTCGATCTGGTGATTTTTGGCGGCACCGGCGATCTGGCACGGCGCAAGATATTGCCCGCCCTCTTCCGCCGCTTTGTCGCAGGCCAGATCGAAGGCGATGTACGCCTGATCGGTGCCGCACGCGGCGACATGGACCGCGACGGCTATCGCGCCATGGCGCGCGCCGCGATCACCGAATTCGGCGGCGAGGAATCAGCCCGCAAAAAGGATCTCACCGCCTTTCTCGACCTGCTCGATTTTGTCACGCTCGATGCGCGCGGCACCGAAGGCTGGGAACCGCTGGCCGCCCTCATGCGCCCCGACCGCATCCGCGCTTTCTATTTTTCGGTGGCCCCGGCCCTCTTTGGCGATCTGGCCAAACGCCTGCACAAACACGGCATGGCCGATGAACGCAGCCGCATCGTGGTGGAAAAACCCTTTGGCCGTGATCTCGACACCGCGCGCGACCTCAACCGCACGCTGGCGCGACATTTCAGCGAAGGTCAGATCTACCGAATCGACCATTACCTCGGCAAGGAAACCGTGCAGAACCTGATGGCGATCCGCTTTGGCAACGTGCTCTTTGAACCGCTCTGGAACAGCCAATATGTCGATCATATCCAGATCACCGTGGCGGAATCCGTCGGCGTCGGCGGGCGTGGCGATTACTATGACAAATCCGGTGCCATGCGCGACATGGTGCAAAACCACATGATGCAGCTCTTGTGCCTCATCGCGATGGAGCCGCCGGCGAAATTCGAACCAGACGCCGTGCGCGACGAGAAACTCAAGGTCATCCGCGCCCTTGATCCCGTGGCACGTCGCAATGTGGTGCGCGGCCAGTATGAGGGCGACGGCACGCAACCCGGCTACCGCAATCAGGTGGGCAACCGCGACAGCACAACCGAAAGTTTCGTGGCGTTAAAGGCGCATATTTCCAACTGGCGTTGGGCGGGCACACCGTTCTATCTGCGCACCGGCAAACGCCTGCGCGACCGCGCCAGCGAAATCGCCGTGGTGTTCAAGGATGCGCCGCATTCGATCTTTGGGGCCGATGCCGGGCGACACCGCAACATCCTCACGATCCGCCTGCAACCCAATGAGGGGATCGAGCTGGGCGTGACGATCAAGGAACCGGGGCCGGGCGGCATGCGCCTGATCGACGTGCCCCTCGACATGACCTTTGCCGAAGCGCTAGGGCCGGAAGAGGCGGATTTCCCCGATGCCTACGAGCGGCTGATCATGGATGTGATCCGCGGCAATCAAACCCTCTTCATGCGCGGCGACGAGGTCGAGGCAGCCTGGGCCTGGACCGATCCCATTATCGCCGATTGGGAGGAAGAAGGCGCGACGCCCCTCGACTATGCCACCGGCTCCTCAGGACCGGATGATGCGCTGATGCTCATGCACCGCGATGGACGCCGCTGGCGGGAGATACGACCATGACCTTCGTAGACTATGCCGATGACGAAATGCTGGTCATGGGGCTGGTGGATGTGCTCTCGACCGACCTGCGCAACGCCCTGCGCACCCGCGACCGCGTGCTCTTTGTCGTGCCCGGCGGCACCACCCCGGGGCCAATCTTTGACGGGCTTTGTGGCCTCGATCTCGACTGGGACCGGGTCGATATCCTGCTCTCAGACGAACGCTGGCGCCCCGAGGTGCATCTGCGCTCCAACACCCGCCTTCTGCGTGAACGCCTCTTGCGCGAGCGCGCCGCCGCGGCGCGCTACCTGCCGCTCTACGCCAAATCGCCAGAACCCGAGGAGGTGCTGGCCGAGTTGGAAACCAACATCGCCCCCGCCCTGCCGATTGATGTCTGCCTGCTGGGCATGGGCACAGATATGCACACCGCCTCGCTCTTTCCCGGCACCGATCGCCTCGCCGATGCGCTGGCCGAGGATGCGCCCATCCTCGTGCCGATGCGCGCGCCGGGTCTGGAAGAGCCGCGCGTCACCCTGTCGGCGCATGTCCTGAATGGGGCCCTTTGCAAACACGTGGTCATCACCGGCACACAGAAACGTGCGGCGTTCGAGCGCGCACAGCATATGCGCCCCCTTGAGGCCCCGATTGCCGCCGTGCTAGCGGGAGCCAGAGTACATTGGTGCCCCTGAGAGGATTTCAAAATGTGGTCAGAGGTGGAAGAGGTCGCCAAAGCGGCGCGAGATATCGACATCACCGGGTTGTTCAGCGATCCCACCCGCGCCGAGACCTTTTCAACCCGTTTTGACGGGATGCTTTTTGACTACTCCAAAACCGCCCTCACCGTCCCTGCCCGCGCCGCCCTGCTGACGCTCGCCCAAACCGCAGACGTTGCGGCCCGCCGCGCCGCGATGTTCGCGGGCGAAGCGATAAACGAAACCGAGGCGCGCCCCGTTCTGCACACCGCGCTCCGCAATCTCTCGGGCCAGCCGGTGATGGTCGAGGGCAGCGATATCATGGCCGAGATTACCGAAACCCGCGCCCGCATGGCCCGCTTTGCCGATACCGTCCGGCAGGGGCCGATCACGGATGTTGTCAATATCGGCATCGGCGGCTCGCACCTTGGCCCCGAGATGGCGGTGCGCGCGCTGCGCCCCTATCACGACGGGCCGCGCTGCCATTTCGTCTCGAATGTCGATGGGGCCGACATCGCCGATACATTGGCGGGGCTGAACCCGGCAACCACCCTCGTGATTGTCGCCTCCAAGACCTTTACCACCATCGAAACCATGACCAATGCGGCCACGGCGCAGGCGTGGATGACCCGCGCCGGGGTCAATCCGGGGCCACAATTCGCCGCCGTATCCTCTGCCGCCGCAAGGGCCGCTGACTGGGGCATCGACGCAAGCGCTGTATTCGGCTTTGGCGATTATGTGGGCGGGCGCTATTCGGTTTGGGGGCCCATCGGCCTGCCGCTTATGATCGCCATCGGGCCAGACCGGTTCAAAGACTTTCTGCGCGGTGCCGAGGCGATGGACCAGCATTTCCAAACCGCCACCCCGCTCGAGAACATGCCCCTCCTGCTCGGTCTCATCGGCCTTTGGCATCATCAGGGCCTGGGCCACGGCACCCGCGCCGTATTGCCCTATGACCAACGCCTCGCACGCCTGCCCGCCTATCTGCAACAGCTTGAAATGGAATCGAACGGCAAGCGCGTGAGCATGTCCGGCGCAGCGCTCAGCCGCCCCTCTGGCCCCGTCGTCTGGGGAGAGCCGGGCACCAATGGCCAACATGCCTTTTATCAGCTGATCCATCAGGGCACCGCCGTGGTTCCCTGCGAATTTCTCGTCGCGGCCACCGGGCACGAGCCAGAGCTTGCGCATCACCACCGCCTGCTCGTGGCCAATTGCCTTGCGCAATCCAAGGCGCTCTTGCGCGGGCGCTCGCTTGACGAGGCGCGCGCGCTGATGCGCGACGCAGGCTACACCGGCCCCGAGCTTGAGCGGCAGGCCGCACACCGCGTCTTTCCCGGCAACCGCCCCTCGACCACGCTGATCTATGACCGGCTGACGCCGCGCCGTCTGGGCCAGATCATTGCGCTCTACGAACATCGCGTATTCGTCGAAGGCGTGATCCTCGGGATCAATTCGTTTGATCAATGGGGGGTGGAACTGGGCAAGGTGCTCGCCGTCGATGTCGACGCCATGCTCACCGGCGACACCAACCCCACGCGCGACGGATCAACCGCAGCGCTCGTGGCCTTTGCCCGCGCAGCCGGGGTCTGAGACGCGGGCAAGCTCCAACTCTGCTCTGCCCGCAAAATTTGACTTGGCGCAAAGTGTGACACAAAAAATTCATATATCATTCCGGGATTAATCATTGATTCAAAACGGAGTGCCGCATGACCGAGTCGCCCCTGTCCTCCCTGCCTACGCCCGAACCTGCGGCCATTCCCACCTCCCTGCCCGAGCTTGCGGTTGAGAAACCAATCCCGGCACCTGCGGCGGCAAACCTCCTCGCCACCCCGGCTGAGAACGATCCCAACTCCCTGCGTGACGCCTTCGAAAGCGGGGCCTATCCCTATGAAACCCGCATGGGTCGCCGCAGCTACGAGACCCAAAAGGCGCATCTTCAGGCCGAATTGCTCAAGGTGCAGCTTTGGGCCCAAGAGACGGGGCAGAAATTTGTGCTGATCTTCGAGGGGCGCGATGCAGCGGGCAAGGGCGGCACAATCAAACGCTTCACCGAACATCTCAACCCCCGCGCCGCCCGTGTCGTGGCCCTCAACAAACCCACCGATCAAGAACGCGGCCAGTGGTATTTTCAGCGCTATGTCCAACACCTGCCCACCTCGGGCGAAATGGTGCTTTATGACCGCTCTTGGTACAACCGCGCCGGGGTCGAGCGGGTAATGGGCTTTTGCCAGCCGCATGAATACCTCGAATTCATGCGCGAGACCCCCGAATTAGAGCGGATGCTGGTGCGTTCGGGCATCCGGCTTTACAAATACTGGTTCTCGGTCACGCAGGGCGAACAGCGCGCCCGCTTTGCCAGCCGCGAAACCGATCCGCTCAAGCAATGGAAACTCAGCCCCATCGACAAGGCCAGTCTCGATAAATGGGACGACTACACCGAGGCGAAAGAGGCGATGTTCTTCTACACCGACACCGCCGACGCGCCCTGGACAGTGATCAAGTCGAACGACAAGAAACGCGCGCGCCTCAATTGCATGCGGCACTTCCTGAGCTCTCTCGACTACCCCGGCAAAGACCCCAAAATCGCTCAGGCCCCCGATCCGCTCATCGTCTCGAACGCACAGCATGTGCTGCACAAAAGCGATCACATCTTGGGCAAATCCCTGCACCCCGAGGACCGCAAGAGCCGATGAGACACGACGACGCGCCCCTTGACGCGGTGCCCCGGTCTGGGCCAAGAGACCGCTCAGGCGGTCAAAGGGCCCGCCTGAGGCGTCAGACAAGGGGCAATCCGTGATCATCAAGGCACTCGACTCGCTCGGCGGGCTTCTTTTCGGGCGGGAAAAATACCGCCGCGGCCATTACAAACTGGCCAAGCGTCTGGCCGCCCGGCAGCGCTTTGAGGTCTACAAACCGCATCTGATCTGGCTCACAGACCCCGAATTCATCGCCGCCCGCGACATGGCCGAGGCCCGCGGCATCGAAGGCAGCCCACATGATCGCTGCTTCACGCTGATGACCTCTGCCCGCATGGTGCGCGGGATTGAGGGTAATTTCGCCGAATGCGGCGTGCGCTATGGCAAATCCTCGCTTTTCCTGCTGACCGGCGCGGGCGCGCAAAGCACCAAACGCCTGCACATCTTTGACTCCTTCCAAGGTCTGTCGGAACCCAGCGACGCCGATGTGCAATCGGGTGGCAAATCGGAGTGGTCCAAGGGTGATCTGGCCGTGCCAGAGGATATCGTGCGCCAGAACCTCAGCGCCTTTGGCGACCGTGTGGAATTGCACAAAGGCTGGATTCCTGACCGTTTCAACGATGTCGCGGATCAGGAATTTTCGCTCGTCCATGTCGATGTGGACCTTTACGAGCCGACACTCGCCTCGGTCGAATTCTTCTATCCTCGGGTCAAGCCGGGCGGCGTCATCCTCTGCGACGATTACGGCTCTGGTGATTGCCCCGGCGCGAAAAAGGCGATTGACGAATTTTTCGCCGACAAGCCGGAAAACGTGCTCTCCCTGACCAGCGGGCAATCCTTTGTGATCAAGGCCTAGGCGAGCTTTCGCGCGGGGCATTCCGCCCCCGCAAACGCGCCTTGCAGCAGGCGCGCCACGCGCCTAAGTCTGACGGTATGAAACCGCTCATCCCGATGGCCCTTGCGGCAACACTCTGCCTGCCCGCCGCCCGCTTGGGCGCGCATCCGCATGTGTTTGTTGACGTTGCCCTGCGCTTTACTGCGGATACCCAAGGGCGCCTGTCAGAGGTCGAGGTGACCTGGAGCTATGATGATTTCTTTTCCCTTCTGATCCTCACCGACATGGGCCTAGACCCCGATGGCGACGGCACCCTGACCGAGGCGGAATTGGCCCAGCTCAAAGGGTTTGATCTGATCGAATGGCCGGATGGCTTTGAGGGCGATCTTTACATGTATCAGGGCGAGACCAAGATTGCCCTTGATCACCCGATCCCCACCGGCATTGCCCTCACCAATGGCCGCATCATTGCCACCCATACCCGCACCTTCGGCCCAGTCAAAGCCGACGCTCTGCGCATCGAGGCTTATGATCCCACCTATTACGTAGCCCATAGCCTTGCCGGGCCCATCACGCTGCCCAAGGGCTGCGTCTATACGATCACCGAACCCGACCTTGACGAAAGCCAGGAGCAATTCCGCCAGATGCTGAGCGAACTCAGCGCCGAGGAACAATATTCCGGGGTCGAGATCGGCAACCTCTTTTCCGAGAGCCTTTCGGTCACATGCGCCGCCCCGTCCTAAGCCTTGCGGCCCTTGCGCTCGCAGCCCTTGTGATCTGGCTCTGGGGCTTTGGCGGGGCCGCGCAAGTCTCAACTTGGGCCCGCGCCGGACAGGCCGAGACGCAACAGGCCATGGCCCGCCTTCTGCGCGCATTGCGTGCGGGCGAACCGGGGGCGCTGGCCGGGTTGCTGGGCCTCTGCTTTGCCTATGGCTTCTTTCACGCGGCGGGGCCAGGCCATGGCAAGATCCTGATCGGTGGCTACGGCATGGCCGCACGCGTCAGCGCATTTCGCCTGTCGCTCTTGGCGCTCGCCTCCAGCTTTGCACAGGCCGCAGCGGCGGTGCTGCTGGTCTACTCCGGTGTGTTCCTCTTTGACCTCACGCGCCAGCATATGACCGATCTGGCCGAGGACATCATGGCCCCCGCCAGTTTTGCCGCCATCGCCCTTGTCGGCCTCTGGCTGGCCTTTCGCGGCCTGCGCCGCTGGCGGGCATCCCGCCCCGCCCGGCACCATGACCACCATCACCACGCTGACCATAACCACCATAATCACCATGACCACGACGCGCCTTGTTCCTCCTGTGGGCACAAACATGGGCCAACTCTGGCCGAGGCCGAGGCCGTCACCGGCTGGCGCGACGCCGCCGCCCTGATTGGCGCCGTGGCGATCCGCCCCTGCACCGGTGCGCTCTTCCTCCTCATCCTCACCTGGCGCATGGACCTTGACCTCGCGGGCATCCTTGGCGCTTTCGCCATGGGCCTTGGCACCGCCAGCGTCACCCTCGCCGTGGCCCTCGCCTCTGTCACCTTGCGCGAAGGCGCGCTGGCGCGTCTCGCCGCTGGCGATACCGCTCGTGCCCTGCCGCTCTTTGAAATCGCGGCAGGCGTGATCATTGCGGCACTCTCGACGCATCTCATGCTGGGCACGCTCTGACGAGGGTTGCACCCCGCCCCGCCCCCGTCTAACGCCAAGACCATGCAACCCCGGCTCACATATCGCCAACATGCCCGCGCCGTGCTGGGCCTTGGCCTGCCCCTGATCGGCAGCCATGTGGCGCAATTCGCCATCACCTTCACCGATGCAATCATGCTGGGCTGGTACTCGGTCGAGGCCTTGGCCGCCGAGGTTCTGGGCGGCACCATGTTCTTTGTCCTCTTCATCATGGGCTCAGGCTTTGCTTGGGCCGTGATGCCGATGGTGGCCTCTGCACAGGCCACAGGTGCCATCCCCCAGGTGCGCCGCGTGACGCGCATGGGCCTTTGGGCCTCGATCCTCTTTAGCCTTGCCACGCTGCCGCTGATGTTGGGCTCTGGCGCTCTGTTTGACCGTATGGGCCAAGAGCCCGCCACCGCCGCCCTCGCCGCCGACTACCTCGAAATCGCAGGGCTGGGCATTCTACCCGCGCTCATGGTGATGGTGCTCAAATCCTATCTCGCGGCGCTCGAACGCACAGCCGTCGTGCTCTGGGTGACGCTGGGGGCGGTGGCGCTCAACGCCGCCATCAACTATCTGCTCATTTTCGGGCATTTCGGCTTTCCCGAACTTGGCGTGCAGGGCGCGGCCATCGCCTCGCTTGGGGTCAATATCGCGTCCTTCGTGGTGCTTGGCGTCTATGTCCACCGCTCCGCCCCTGAACACGCCATTTTTCAACGCTTCTGGCGCCCCGACCCCGAGGCACTGGGCCGCGTCTTTCGGCTAGGCTGGCCCATTGGCCTGACCAATCTGGCCGAAGTTGGCCTTTTCGCGTCCGCCTCGGTGATGATGGGCTGGCTCGGCACCCTGCCCTTGGCCGCCCATGGCATCGCCATGCAGATCACGTCGGTCATCTTCATGATCCACCTTGGCCTCTCCAACGTCGCGACCGTGCGCGCAGGTCAGGCGCATGGCCGCGGCGATGGCACGGCCCTGCGTGACGGCGCGCGCGTGGTGCTTGGCCTCTCCGCCGCTGTGGCGCTCGCGACCATGGCACTCCTTCTGCTGCTGCCCGATCTGCTGGTGGGCCTCTTTCTGGCCCCCGACGATCCTGACCGGGCCGAGGTCATCGCCATTGGCCGCCAGCTTCTTGCCGCCGCCGCCCTCTTTCAACTGGTGGACGCCGCCCAAGTGCAGGCGCTTGGCCTCTTGCGCGGGGTGCAAGATACCCGCGTGCCCATGGTGATCGCCGCCCTCAGCTATTGGGCGGTCGGCGTGCCCGTAAGCTACCTTCTGGGCTTCACCTTTGGCTTGGGTGGCCCCGGCATCTGGCTTGGCCTGGCCTCGGGGCTGGCGCTGGCAGGGGTGTTCATGTTGGTGCGGTTCTGGCGCTGGTCCGTGCGCCAAATTCCATCACAGCCCAGCAGTCTGCGGCAACAGGGGTGATTGCGCGGCCCCGCTCGCGTTGGTAAAGGAAACTAACCAATTTCGGAGGACGCCATGCCCGTCATCACCAATATCGCCGATCTCAAACAGATCTACCGCCGCCGCGTCCCCAAGATGTTCTACGATTACGCCGAATCCGGCAGCTGGACAGAACAGACCTTCCGCGAGAATACCACCGACTTTGACAAGATTTACCTGCGCCAGCGGGTTGCCATCGACATGACCGGGCGCAGCACCGCCAGCCAGATGATCGGACAGGATGTGGCCATGCCCGTGGGCCTTGCCCCGGTCGGCCTTACCGGCATGCAACACGCGGATGGCGAGATCAAGGCAGCCCGCGCCGCCGAGAAATTCGGCGTGCCCTTCACCCTCTCCACCATGTCGATCTGCTCGATCGAGGATGTGGCCGAAAACACCACCAAACCCTTTTGGATGCAGGTCTATACCCTCAAGGACGATGAGTTCATGCAGCGCCTCTTTGACCGGGCGCGCGATGCCAAATGTTCGGCGGCGATGATCACCGTCGATCTGCAAATGCTGGGACAACGCCACAAAGACCTGAAAAACGGCCTCTCCGCCCCGCCCAAGCTGACCCCCAAAAGCGTCGCCAATATGATGACCAAGGTCCATTGGGGCCTGGGCATGCTGGGCACCAAGCGGCGGTTCTTCGGCAATATCGTGGGCCATGCCAAGGGCGTGACCGATCCCTCCTCGCTCAGCACTTGGACCTCCGAGGCCTTTGATCAGGCGCTCGATTGGGACCGCATCCGCCAATTCCGCAAGATGTGGGACGGCCCGCTGATCATCAAGGGCATCATGGACCCGGTCGATGCGCGCGAGGCGCTCAACGTGGGGGCCGATGCCATCATCGTGTCAAACCACGGCGGGCGGCAGCTTGACGGCGCGCTCTCGGCCATTCGCGCCCTGCCCGCCATCGTCGACGCCGTAGGCGACAAGATCGAGGTGCATCTTGATAGCGGCATCCGTTCGGGTCAGGACGTGCTCAAGGCGCTCAGCCTTGGGGCCAAGGGCACCTATATTGGCCGCGCCTTTGTCTATGGTCTGGGCGCGATGGGCGAGGCGGGCGTGACCCGCGCGCTCGAAGTCATCCACAAAGAATTGGACAGCACCATGGGCCTCTGCGGTCGCCGTGACGTGAAAACGCTCGACCGCGATATCCTGCTGGTCCCCGAGGATTTCACCGGCCGCTGGACGGTGTAAGGCGCGTCACCTCCCCAACAACCGCCGCAAGAACCCGCGCCGCGCCTGCACCTGAGGTGCGGGCGCAGGGCCCCTAGCCGCAGTCCACGCCGCCAGAACGGCGCGCGCCTCCTCGTCCAACGGCACCTCCGACGCAGGGTCTTCTGCGACATCCACATCAAACGCCCCGCGATGCTCCGCCCGCCGAACAAGATCGTGATTGCTCCCCTTCCAGCGGTCCACCACCGCCTGCCGCTGGGCATGCGGCATCAAGAACCGCCGCTTTGGCACCGCGATCACGCCCGGCGCTTCGGCAAAGAACCGATCCAGCGCCACATCCACCTGCCCCGCCGAGGCCCCCGCAGCCCGCATCTCTTGCTTAAGCAGCCGCGCAGGCTCGATCAGGCCCGTGGGCGGGCTGACATTCGCCAGTGGCACATCGGCATCTTCGCCATAGCACAGGCTCCCCGCGCCAATCTGCTCCAGCACGAAATTCACCGGATCGCGCCGCGCACTCCCCGGCTGTATCACGGCAGTGAACACCCGATCCCGGCCAACATATTTCCCCCAATACAGGGTAAAAAGCGCATAGTTCAGTACATCTTGCTGCGTGCGCTTTTCCAGCAGTTCCGCGATGGTGCCGTCCCAGGTATGGGCACCTTTGACATGCTGCTTGAAATCAGACTCAAGCCAGTGATCCTGCCTGCGAAACAGCGCAATCACCGAAACCTCGAACCCCCGCGCGCGCAATGCCTCAATGAACTGGATGACCGCCGCAGATTTATAGAGCGCCGAGAACGCTTCTGAACTCAGCACCACATCGCCCGTCCCGCTGGAAAAGAAATCCAGCGCCGCCGCGATCGCCTCTTCCCTCTGTCGCAAAATGGAAATCGCCAGACGCGCGGCATTGCCCTGCCCCTCTGCCTCTGGCCCTTCGGGCATCTCATAGGCAATCCCCAGCCCCCGCAGCGCCTCTTGCCGTTGCACCAACGCCGCCTGTATCGTCGTCGTTGCACATTTGGGCATGCCGACATGCAGGAAAGCGCGGCGTGGCATTTGGGTCAGGCTCCTCTTGCGTCACGGGACCGACGGATAGGTCAGGCATCCCCCCCAAGCAACAAGATTCCGCTTTTCAAATCCCCAAAACCCGGCTATTGGCGCAGCTTCATGCGGGGACTACAGCCTTGGAGGAGCCCCGCCCTAACTTATGGAGAGATTAAATGGCTGGAGAAATTCCTGATCTTCAAGCCCAGGAACGCGCGGGGACAGGCAAGGGCGCCGCTCGCGCAGCCCGTCGTGCGGGTATGGTTCCGGGTGTCGTGTTTGGTGGCGATAAAGAGCCGCTGGCGATCAACATTCCGTTCAACGCACTGCTCAAGCGCCTGAAAAAGGGCCGCTTCAAGTCGACGCTCTTCAACCTTCAGGTTGAAGGCCATGACGATGTGCGCGTGATCTGCCGCGACGTTCAGCGCGATGTGGTCAAGGATCTGCCGACCCATGTCGACCTGATGCGCCTGCGCCGCACCACCCGGATCAACCTGTTCATTCACGTTGATTTCATCAACGCAGAACAGTGCAAGGCCCTGCGCAAGGGCGGCGTGCTGACCGTTGTGCGCCCCGAGGTGGAACTCAACGTGCTCGCCGGCGATATCCCCGATCACGTCACCGTGGACCTCTCGAAGGTCGAGAAAATCGGCGATGTCGTCACGATCTCGATGGTCGATCTGCCCGCAGGCTCCGAGCCGGTCATCAAGGACCGCGATTTCGTGATCTGCAACATCTCCGCGCCGTCGGCACTGCGCTCGCAGGGCGATGACGAAGAAGAAGAAGATGGCGAAGAGGACTGATCCTGCCGGACCAGACCTTATTCTATACCGCGCGGCCCCATCGGGGCCGCGTTTTCTTTTGCCCCCACCGCAGCCTGTTGATTCCCGCCGCCCAAACCCCTAGACCGTGGCCCATTCAGGATCGGGGGCACCACCCATGCAGCTCTTCGTAGGTCTCGGCAATCCGGGCGCGAAATACGAACGAAACCGCCACAATATCGGCTTCATGGCGCTTGACCGCATCGCCGAGGATCACGGCTTTGGCCCATGGCGGTCCAAGTTTCAGGGCATGGTCTCTGAGGGCACGTTGGACGGCGCGCGCACCGTCCTGCTCAAGCCGATGACCTTCATGAACCTCAGCGGTCAATCCGTGGGCGAAGCGGTGCGGTTCTACAAACTCACCCCCGCCGATGTCACCGTCTTTCACGATGAATTGGATCTCGCCCCCGGCAAGCTGCGCTGCAAGACGGGCGGCGGGCACGCAGGCCACAACGGGCTGCGCTCGATCCATCAGCACATTGGCGAGGCCTATGCCCGCGTGCGCCTTGGCATCGGCCATCCCGGCCACAAAGACCGCGTGGCGCAGTACGTCCTTCAGGATTTCGCCAAATCCGAGGCCGACTGGCTCGACGATCTTTTGCGCGGCATCGGCAAAGGCGCGCCATGGCTCGCCCAAGGCAAACCCGACCGCTTTCAGAACGCCGTCGCGCAGGCCATGACACCCCCCAAACCCGCGCGCCCTGCCCCAGTGCAGACCGACCGCGCCCCACCCCCAGAGCCTGAGGCCACACCAGACCCTCGCTCGCCCATGCAAAAGCTGATGGACAAATTCCGTTAGGCCATTGATCTCAAGGTAAGGCTTGATCAAGCGCGGCAGCACTGCTCAACTGCCGACAAAACCGAAGAGGATGGGAATGCGCAACGCTCTCAAATGGCTGGGACGGATCCTGCTGCTGTTGGTCCTTGCTACGGCAGCGGTGGGCCTCTGGAAACGCGACCAGATCACCCGCCTCTGGGCGGTCAACAGCCTCTTTGACGCAGACCGCATCGTCCAGAACTTCTCGCATATGGACCGCGCCTTTTTATCCGTGCCCGTGCCGCGCGGCACCGGCCCCGTCTCGCCCCTGCCCGCAGGCCCGGCCATGACCCTGCCCGCCGTGGCCTCTGACTGGATCACCGCCCGCAACGTGACCTCGCTCATGGTCCTGCACCGGGGCGCTGTGGTGCATGAAAGCTATCACCTTGGCACCGCCCCCGAGGATCGCCGCATAAGCTGGTCCGTCGCCAAAAGCTTTCTGTCGGCCCTCTTCGGGGTGGTCATAGCCGAGGGTCAGATTGCCTCGCTCGATGATCCGGTCACGCGCTACGCCCCCAGCCTCGCAGGCAGCGCCTATGACGGCGCGAGCATCCGCCACGTGCTTCTGATGATGAGCGGCGTGGCCTTTGACGAGGATTATCTGGATTACGCATCAGACATCAACCGCATGGGCCGGGTTCTGGCCCTTGGCGGTACGATGGACGGCTTTGCCGCCGGTCTCACGGCGCGCGATGCCGCCCCCGGCACGCGCTGGAAATATGTCTCGATCGACACGCATATTCTCGCCATGGTGCTGCGCGGGGCCACCGGGCGCAGCCTGCCAGACCTCTTGTCGGAAAAGATCATCCAACCTCTAGGCTTCGACTCCGAACCCTATTACCTCACCGATGGCGAGGGCGTGGCCTTTGCGCTTGGTGGCCTCAACGTCACCACCCGCGACTATGCCCGCTTTGGCCTGATGGCCGCCAATCTGGGGCGCTACAACGGGCAACAGGTGGTGCCCGAGGATTGGATGCGCGCGGCCACAACACCCACCGCCCCCACAGCACCGGGCGATCTGCAATATGGCTTTCAATGGTGGATGCCCGCCGATGCCCAACCCGGCGAATTCTTCGGCCACGGCATTTACGGCCAGTATATCTATATCGACCGCGCCCGCGAGGTGGTGATCATCGCCACCTCCGCCGACCGCGCCTTTCGCGAACCGGGCGTCAAACACGGCAATATCGCCGTGCTGCGCCAGATCGCCGGGGCGCTCTGATCCCCAAACCCCACCCCGGGTCAAGCCCGGGACGGGGAATAGACGCCTAGCTTACCCCAAGGCCGCATCACAGCGCCCGCAGGTGCCGGGATGCTTGTGCTGCCCCACATCAGGCAGGATTTTCCAACAACGCTGGCATTTCTCGCCTTCCGCGCGCTCGAAAACCACGCCGACCGTGTCCACCTCAGGCAAACGAAACGCCTCATCGGGGCGCGGATCGCCGGTCAGCATCAAATCCGACGTGATACAGATATCCGCGAAATCCACCGATTTCAGCGCCGTCAGCATCTCGGCATCGCGGATATGCACCACCGGTGCCGCCTCTAGGCTGGCCCCGATCACCTTGTCTGTCCGCTGCACCTCTAGCGCCGCCGTCACCACCCGCCGCGCCTGCCGCACCATGGCCCATTTCGCCGCCAGCGGCTCATTAAGCCACTCGGCGGGCGTATCGGGAATATCCGTCAGGTGGATGGAACTGTCCTCACCGGGGAAGCGCGACAGCCACACCTCCTCCATGGTGAACACCAGCACTGGCGCGAGCCATGTCGTCAGCCGGTGAAACAAGAGATCAAGCACCGTGCGCGCCGCCCGCCGCCGCGCGGTGTCGCCATCGCAATAAAGCGCATCCTTGCGAATATCGAAATAGAACGCACTCAGATCGAGCGTGCAGAAGTTAAAGATTTGCTGGAAAACCCCTTGAAAATCATAGGTTTCATAGCCTTTCTTGACCTTGTGATCCAGCTCCGCCAGACGGTGCAGCACCCAGCGTTCCAGCTCCGGCATCTCTGCCGGGTCCACGCGATCCGCCTCAGTGAACGGGGCCAAAGCCCCCAGCATGAACCGCAGCGTATTGCGCAAACGGCGATAGCCATCGGCCACGCCCTTGAGGATTTCCGGCCCGATCCGCAAATCGGCAGTATAATCCGCCTGCGCCACCCAAAGCCGCAGAATATCCGCGCCATATTGCTTGACCACTTCCTCGGGCGCGACCGTATTGCCCAAGGATTTCGACATCTTGTTGCCCTTCTCATCAAGGGTAAAGCCATGCGTCAGCACCCCCCGATAAGGCGCGCGCCCGCGTGTCCCACAAGCCTGCAACATCGACGAATGGAACCAGCCGCGATGCTGATCCGTGCCCTCTAGGTATAGATCGGCCAAACCATCCTCAGACCCGTCCTCGCGGTCGCGCAGCACAAAGGCATGCGTCGAACCTGAATCAAACCACACATCGAGAATGTCATCGACCTTGCGCCAGTCGTCCGGGTTCACGATGCCCGACAGGAACCGCTCTTTCGCGCCCTCTTTATACCACGCATCCGCGCCCTCTTCCTCAAAGGCCGCAAGGATACGCGCATTCACCTCTTCATTCCGCAAAAGGTAATCAGAATCCGTGGGTTGCGCGCCGTTCTTCACAAAGCAGGTGAGCGGCACACCCCAGGCACGCTGACGGCTCAGCACCCAATCGGGCCGCGCCTCGATCATGGAATAGAGCCGGTTGCGCCCGGTCTTGGGCGTCCATGTCACCAATTCATCAATCGAGCGCAGGGCGCGCTCGCGAATACTGGTGCCATAGGTGTCCTGCCCGTCGCCCACCGCCCGGTCAATCGCCGCAAACCACTGCGGCGTGTTGCGATAGATCACAGGGGCCTTGGAGCGCCAGCTATGCGGATAGCTGTGCTTGATCTTGCCCCGCGCGAGCAGCCCGCCCACCTCGGCCAGCTTGTCTATCACCGCCTTGTTGGCATTGCCCTCCTTGCCCTTGCGATCAAGGATGAACTTGCCGCCAAAGAACGGCAGATCGGGCCGGAAAGAGCCATCTTCCAGCACGTTATAGGTAATCACCTGCTCCAGCATGCCCAAGTCGCGGTAAAGCTCGAACTCCTCCATCCCGTGCGAGGGCGCGCAATGGACAAACCCGGTGCCTTCTTCGTCACTCACGAAATCAGCGGCCCGGAAATCGCGCAGGTCATCCCATTCGCCATTCCCGCCTTCGGCCCCTTTCAGCGGATGCTCAAGCTGCAGCCCCGCCAATTCCTGCGTCGGCACATCGCGCACGCGCCGATACATCGACGGCTCCAGCCGGGCGCGGGTCATCACATCCTCGGCGCGGGTATCGGCGAGGATGAATTTCTCCCCCACCGCCGCCCAACACTCGCCCGGCGTCGCGATCACCTCATAAAGGCCATAGGAAATCCCCTCGCCATACACCACGGCTTTGTTTGAGGGCATGGTCCACGGCGTCGTGGTCCAGATGACAACCGAAGCACCCATCAGGTCTACCGGCATTGTACCAATTGGTTCATCACCCTGACTTCCGGCTTGCGGAGACGAGATTGCACCGACCCGAAACTTCACCCAAACCGTAAAGCTCTCCTTGTCGTGATACTCCACCTCCGCCTCGGCCAGCGCGGTTTTCTCGACCGGCGACCACATCACCGGCTTTGACCCCTGATAGAGCACGCCGGTCATCAGGAATTTCTGGAACTCCTCCGCGATGATCCGCTCGGCGCGGAAATCCATCGTAAGGTAAGGGCGATCCCAACAGCCGGTGATCCCCAGCCGCTTGAACTCTTCGCGCTGAATGTCGATCCAGCCCTCGGCGAACTTGCGGCATTCCTGACGGAAATCCACCACATCCACCTTGTCCTTATCCATCCCCTTGGCGCGGTATTGCTCTTCGATCTTCCACTCGATCGGCAGCCCGTGACAATCCCAGCCGGGGATATAGCGCGCATCGCGGCCCATCATCTGCTGGCTGCGCACGACCATATCCTTGAGGATTTTGTTCAGCGCATGCCCGATGTGCAGATGCCCGTTGGCATAGGGCGGGCCATCGTGCAGCGTAAAGGGAACACGCCCTGCGGCCTGCTCGCGCAGCTTTTCATAGACCCCGATCCGCGCCCAACGTGCCAGCCACTCAGGCTCGCGCGCGGGCAATCCGGCGCGCATCGGGAAATCAGTCTCGGGCAGGTTCAGCGTGTCTTTGTAATCCGGCGTTTGGCCCGGTGTCTGTGTCGTGTCGGCGCACATGGTTTGCGTCCTTGTCACTGGTCTGGAATTTGGGGGGGTGAAAGGTGGCGCGGGTGCCCATACGCCTTGTCCCGGCAGCTCGATTGTCTCAGAGCGCCGGGCATGTAATTCGAATAATGATCGCTTTGCGTCTCATCATGCGACGCCTTATAGGCGCGCTCCGGCCAAGCGTCCAGAGGGCGCAGCCCCCGCCTGTCTGAAAAGAAAGCGGCCCGAATTCTTTTCAGGAATTCGCCCCCACCAGACCAAATCAGGGGATTGCCTCTGCCCGCACCCCGCGCCACATAAGACGCATGACCGCCACCCTGCCCCCGCGTTTCCCCATCACCCGCCCCGAGATCGAGCGGGTCGTAACCGCGTTCTACGCGGCGGTGCGCGCGCATCCCGGTCTTGGGCCGATCTTTGCGGTCCATGTCACCGACTGGCCCGCACACGAGGCCAAGGTGGCCGATTTCTGGGCCAATTCGATTTTGCACGAACGCGTCTATGACGGCAGCCCGATGGCCGCCCATGTCAACGCCCGCAATGTGCAACCGGGCATGTTCTCTACATGGCTCGCGCTCTTTGATTCGGTGCTCTTGCGCGAACTCTCTCCCGATCAGGCCGCGTCATGGTCGGCGCTGGCGCATCGCATCGGGCGGTCCTTGCGCGCGGGCGTGGTGGATCGCAGCACCCATGCCGGTGGCATCCCGAAACTGCGCTGAACCCGGCCAATCCTTGCCAAACCGCAGACATGCCAGCGGCCAGTTTCGGCCTACAGCGGGAATCTGCCTTTTGACACCCCCCAAAATGGCAGCAAAGCGCCGGAAATCCCCACAGGCCTTGGGCAGGCTCGGTGATCACCCCACCTCTGGTCTATGGTGATCCCAGTCAGAAAGGAGCCTCTCATGCATATCCCCCAAGATGACATCCAACGCCAAGCCAATCGCGATCTCAACCGCTATGGCCCTCCCGGCCATGATCCGGCGGCGGGCACGCGCGGCGGGCTGACAGGCCTGCTGGTTGTCGTGATCCTGATGGGCGCGCTGATCGCCTTCAGCATGCTCAGCCCGTCGAATACCGGCGACACCACCGCCCCACCCAGCGTGATCGACGGCGCAACATCGCAACAAACCCCTGCCGCCCCGGTCGACTAACGGCCACACTCACGGCGCAGACGGCCCGGCCATTCTCCACCATGGCCGGGTCGCGCGATGCCCGCCTGCCTCAATCAAGCGATGTCACCCACAATACCGTGGCATCCTCGACACTGACCGAAATCACGTTATGCCCCATCGTGGCATCGTAATAGGCGCTGTCGCCCCGGCGCATCTCAATGGGCTCGTAAAACTCGGTAAAGAGCCGCACCACCCCAGTCAGCACATACAGAAATTCCTCGCCGTCATGGCGCACCCAGCCGCCGAACTCCTCAACCGAGCGGGCACGGATCCGCGCGCGGTAAGGCATCATACGTTTCTGGCTCAGCGCATCGGCCAGCAAATCATGCTCATAGGTGGCCGTCGCCTTGGCCGTGCCCTCGCCCACGCGCGTCACCGCCATGCGTCCGTTGATCCGGTCGCGCGACGGCGGGGTAAAAAGCTGTGGGACAGAGATTTCCAACCCCTGCGCCAGCTTTTTCAAAGCGTCATAGGTGGGCGACATCTGGCCATTCTCGATTTTCGACAGGGTCGAGCGTGCCAGCCCCGCCTGCTTCGCCGCCTGTTCCAGCGTCCAACCGCGCGCCTTGCGCAGGCTGCGCACCCGCGCGCCCAGATCAAGCGGCTCAGGTGCGGCGGCACCGCCGGTCTCGCGCGTCACGCGCAGCAGAGGGGGTAAAGCTTGATCGGTCATAGCCCCATGCTATAGGCCAAGCGCAGACACCCTTGCAACCGCCGCCAGAGCCTCCTAAGCCAACGCAATGACCGCGATATTCGATCAAGGGCCAAGCGCCCCCTGTCCCACCCCCTTCAACCTCGCCGCGCATGTTCTGGGCCGGGCCGAGGCGCAGCCGGACAAGATCGCGCTGGCGGTCCTCAGCCTCGCCAAGGCCGACCGCTGGAGCTATGGCCGCCTTTTGGCCGCTGTGCGCGGCACCGGCACCGGCCTTTTGCGCGCGGGTCTCACCCCCGGCGACCGGGTTTTGATGCGGCTGGGCAATACGATGGAATTTCCGATTGCCTATCTCGGGGCCATCGCCGTTGGTCTCATCCCCATTCCCACCTCCAGCCAACTGACCGCGCCCGAGGTGGCGGGTATGATCGAAACCACCCAACCGGCGCTGATCCTGCGCGCCGCAGGCGTGGCTTGTCCTGAAACCGATATCCCCACGCTCGATGAACCCACCCTTGAGGCGATGCGCGATCTGCCCCCCGCCGATTGGCACATGGGCGATCCCGACCGCCCCGCCTATATCATCTATACCTCCGGCACCTCGGGCATTCCGCGTGCCGTGGTCCATGCCCATCGCGCCATCTGGGCGCGGCAGATGATGTCTGACGGCTGGTACGGGCTGCGCGCAGATGACCGGCTCTGCCATGCGGGTGCCTTCAACTGGACCTTTACCCTTGGCACCGGCCTGATGGACCCATGGACCATGGGCGCGACCGCCCTCATCCCCGCGCCCGGTATCACGCCCGAACAATTGCCGCTCCTCCTCAAACGCCATGACGCCACGATCTTTGCCGCCGCCCCCGGCGTCTATCGCAAACTCTTTCAGCCGGGTGCTTCCCTCTCTCTGCCGCATCTGCGGCACGGGCTGGCGGCAGGCGAAAAACTCTCGGACACCATCCGCCAGCATTGGCAAAACGCCACCGGCACGCCAATCTACGAGGCCTACGGCATGTCCGAATGCTCAACCTTCATTTCCGGCAGCCCCGATCATCCCGCCGCCCCCGGCACGCTTGGCCGCCCCCAGACAGGCCGCCGGGTCGCGATCCTTGCCAACGGCACCCCCGTGCCCCTTGGCACCGAAGGCACCATTGCGATCCACCGCTCAGACCCCGGCCTGATGCTGGGCTATCTCGGCGCACCCGAGGCCACGGCCGAGAAATTCACCGGCGATTGGTTCCTCACGGGCGATCAGGGGATGATGGATGCTGCGGGTCACATCACCTATCTGGGCCGCGCCGACGATATGATGAACGCCGGTGGCTACCGCGTCTCCCCGATGGAGGTCGAGTCCGCACTCAGCGCCCATCCCGGCATCACCGCCGTCGCCGTGACCGATATTGCGGTGAAAGAGGATGCGCGCGTCATCATGGCCTTCTATACTGGTCCCCAAACCCTCGACCCCGCCACGCTCGACGCCTTCGCGCGGACGCGGCTCGCGGGATACAAGGCCCCGCGCGCCTATCACCACGTCGCGGCCCTGCCCACCGGGGCCAATGGCAAAATCCTGCGCCGCGCCCTGCGGCCGATCTATGAGGGCCTCAATGGTCAAGCTTGATATCATCTCCGACCCGATCTGCCCTTGGTGCTATATCGGCAAGACCCTGCTCGATCAGGCCCTGGCCCAGCGCCCCGATCACCCGTTCGAGATTGAATGGCATCCGTTTCAGCTCAACCCCGACATGCCTGCCGAAGGCATGGACCGCCGCGACTATCTAGAGACCAAGTTTGGCGGCAAAGACGGGGCCATCCGCGCCTATGCCCCCGTGGTGGAACGCGCCGAGGCAGCGGGGCTCACGATTGATTTCGCCGCCATCAAACGCACGCCCAACACGCTTGACGCCCATCGCCTGCTGCATTGGGCCGGCATCGAAGGCTGTCAGGACCGCATGGCCATGGCCCTCTTTCAGGCCTATTTCAACGAAGGCCGCGACATCGGCGACCCCGAGGTTCTGGCCGATCTCGCCGACAGCCTCAGCTTGGATGGCGCCATGATCCAGCGCCTTTTGGCCACCGAAGCCGACCGCGAAGACATCCGCACCCGCGATGCGCAATTTCGCCAGATGGGCATCACCGGCGTGCCCACCTTCATCGTCGGCGGTCAACATGCCGTGCCCGGCTGCCAACCCACCGACCTCTGGGTCAAGGTGATCGACGACCTGACCGCCGCCGCAAGCTGAACCTCACGCCACAGCCATCCGCCGCGCCAATCGCCGCTCGCGCCAAAAGGTATAGATGCCCGAGGCGATGATGATCCCCGCCCCCGCCAGCGTCCAGACATCGGGCCGCTCGTCAAAGAGCGTGACCCCGATGATCAGCGCAAACACCAGCCGCGAATAACGAAACGGCGTGATCACCGCCACATCACCGAGCCGCATCGCCGCCACGATGGCATAATAGGCCGACACCCCGCACAAAAGCGCCAGCGCCAGATCGCGCCAGTTCACCGCCGTGGGCATCGCAGGCGTGCCGTGAAACGCCAGCAAAATTACCCCCGTCGGCACCAGCGTGGCAAAGGCATAGGTCGACAGCTGCATGGATGAGATCGACCTTGGCACGCGGCGCGTCGCCAGATCGCGCGCCGCCAACCCAAAGACCGCCAATACCGCAAAAAGCGACGCTGGCTCAAACCCCGCCATGCCGGGCCGGATCACCATCAGCACGCCGCAAAACCCCACAAGGATCGCCGCCCACCGCCGCCAGCCCACCGCTTCCCCCAAAAAGAGCGCGGCCCCCAAAGTGACCGCAAGCGGCGTGGCCTGCAAAATCGCCGAGGCCGACGACAGCGGCGTCAGCGCAATCGCCATCACAAATCCCAGCGTGCCCACCAACTCGCCGCAATTGCGCAGGATCACCGACCGAGACACCAGATCCCGCGACCAAAGCCGCCCCCCCTGCGCCCGCGTCATCGCGCCAAAGATCAGCGCCCCGCCCAGGCCCAACAGAATGATGATCTGCCCCACCGGCAGAGTATCCGCCAGCCGCTTGATGAACATATCCTCCAGCGCGAAACCGCCCATCGAGAGGACCATCAGAATACTGCCGCGCAGGTTTTCCATCTCAGACTTTCTTGACCGGGTTGCAAATCGGTGGAACGCCCGTGATAGCCCGGATCACCTGCCCAAAAAAGCGGCAGAGCTATGACAGCACAACATGACCGCTATGCTTGGCCTTATGCTCGGGCTCGACATGGATCGTGACCCGCGCCCCCGGCAGTGCCGCCATCAGCGCCGCCTCGATGCGGTCGCAAAGATCATGCGCCGCCTCAACCGTGGTTGCGCCCGGCATCACCAGATGGAATTCGATGAACGTGACCGGCCCGGCATGGCGGGTGCGCAGATCATGCGCCTGCAACGCGGCATCGTCGCTGGCCGCCGTTTCGATCACCCGCCGGATGGTGGCCAGTTCCGCCTCGGATACCGCCTCATCCATCAACCCGCTCAGCGAGGCCTTGATCACCATACTGCCCGACCACAGGATATTGACCGCCACCAAAACCGCCATCGCCGGATCAAGCCAGAGCCACCCCGTCGCCAGCGCCAGCCCCACCCCAAAGAGCACGCCCACAGAAGACACCACATCCGTCATCAGATGCTTGCCATCCGCCACCAACGCCGGCGAGCGATAGCGCCGCCCGTTGCGGATAAGCGCCAGCGCCCAGATTGCGTTGATCGTCCCCGCCGCCATATTGATCGCCATGCCCAGCAGGGGCGCATCCATCGCGCGCGGGGCTTGAAACCCGTCATAGGCCTCCCGCAGGATAAAGAGCGCCGCAATGACGATTAAAACCCCCTCGAGCACCGCCGAGAAAAACTCTGCCTTGTGATGCCCGAACGGGTGATTGTCATCCGCAGGCCGCCGCGCCACCCTCAGCGCGACAATCACCGCAAGGGCCGTGGCCAGATTGACAAGACTCTCCAGCGCATCCGACATCAGCGCCAGTGACCCGGTAAGCGCCCAAGCCAGCGCCTTGAGCGCCAGCACGATCAACCCCACGATGAGGCTGCCAATCGCCAGCCGCATCACCCGCGCGTTGACGGTGCCCGCGTCACTCACCGGATTTGATCGGCACGCCATAGAGTTCGAGCCGATGCCCGATCAGGCGATACCCCAGCTTTTCAGCGATCTTGTCTTGCAACGCCTCAATCTCAGGATCGACAAATTCGATCACCTCACCCGAATTCATATCAATCAGATGATCGTGATGGTCGCGCTCGGCATCCTCATAGCGCGCGCGCCCGTCGCCGAATTCCAACTTGTCGAGAATGCCCGCCTCTTCAAACAGCTTGACGGTGCGATAGACCGTCGCAATCGAGATCCGAGGGTCACGCCCCGAGGCGCGGGCATAGAGCTCCTCGACATCCGGATGATCATCCGACCCTTCCAGCACGGACGCAATCGTGCGGCGCTGCTCCGTCATGCGCAGCCCTTTGGCTTCGCAACGCTCGGTGATGGTCTCAGTCATGGGCGGCCTCATCTTCTCTTGCGGCGGTGCCTTACCCGCAAGGGGCGGTACTGACCAGCCCCTTTGCCGCCCAGTCTGGACACTCAATGTGTCGTTGTGCGCGAGAATAACTGAATGACCACGATCCCCGCAAGGATCATGCCGGTCCCGATGATCGCGGGCAGATCCAGCTTCTGACCAAAGACCACATAGCCAATACAGGCAATAAACACGATCCCCAGCCCCGACCAGACCGCATAGACCACGCCCACGGGCATCACCTTAAGCGTTTGCGCAAGAAGGTAAAAGCTGATCGCATAGGCCACCACCACCAGAACCGACGGCCAGAACCGGGTGAATTGCTGGCTGGCTTGCAATGCCGTGGTGCCCGCTGTTTCAGCGAGAATGGCAAGGAAGAGGATCAGATAGACCTGTGGGATCATGGCACGCGCTCCGGTCTTGGGCAGTCGCGCCCAGACTTATGCGAGGGCGCGCGCGGCGTCCACCGGGAAAGGGACGGGGTTTCGCTTGCGCCTTGCTCGGAAACCCCGCGCGGAACAAGGCGCGTCGCGCCGCCGCGCGGATCGCCGGGCCGCGCGGCTCATCTCTTGATGCAAATCTCAGCGAACCCCAATCCCCTTAAACCCTTCTTGCCAGCCCCCTCCCCCCACCCCATATTCCCCTCATGTTGAAATTCACCCCGATCCTTCTCGCCATCCTTTACGCGCTCGCCATGTACCGCTTCTCGGTCTGGCGCACCTCGCGGGAATTGGATGCGCAATCGACCGAATTGGCCGACCCCAAGCTCAAGGCGATGACAGACCGCCTCGCCCGTGCGCTCGACCTGCCCCGCGTGCGGGTGCATATCTACGAGATTGACCCGGTAAATGGTCTGGCAGCCCCTGACGGGCGGATTTTCATCACCCGTGGTTTCTATCGCAAGTTTCAGACCGGCGAGGTTTCAGCCGAAGAAATGGCCTCGGTCATCGCGCATGAACTGGGCCATGTCGCCTTGGGGCATTCGCGCCGCCGGATGATCGACTTTTCCGGGCAGAACGCCCTGCGCACCGCCCTTGCCATGATCCTGTCGCGCTTCATACCCGGTCTGGGCGTCTGGATCGCCAATGGTCTGACCACGCTGCTCGCTGCCCGCCTCTCGCGCGGCGACGAGTATGAGGCCGATGCCTATGCCGCCGCCCTCTTGACCAAGGCGGGCATCGGCACCGCCCCGCAAAAATCGCTGTTTGAAAAACTCGAAGCGTTAACAAACGGTGCGGGCGGCGCCATGCCCGCATGGTTGCTCAGCCACCCCAAGACCGCCGAACGGATCGCCGCCATCGAAAAGCTCGAAAACCGCTGGCACCAAAGCCTGCCCTGATCCCCGTCATCCTCGGGCTTGACCCGAGGACCTCTCACCCCCAACCACCTTACAAAACCCCCGTACCAACCTTACAAACCTTACCATTCGTCACCCTTCAAATTTTTTGATCAAATTATCTTGGCAAGCCCCCCATTGCCGGGCTAGGCTGTTACAAAATCATCATCAGGACTTTCTTCCAATGGATCTTACACAGTTCCAGACCTTCCGCGTGGCTGCCTGTGACCTCAATGGCCGGATGCGCGGCAAACGCCTTCCCGCCGCCCATGCCGACAAACTCAGCACAGGTAGCGTGCGTATGCCGCTCTCATCGCTAAATCTTGATATCTTTGGGGCAGACATTGAAAACTCGCCCCTCGTTTTTGATACGGGCGACATCGACGGCGTGCTCCTGCCCACCGACCGTGGCCCGGTGCCCCTGCCCTGGCTCGAAGTGCCACAGGGCCTTGTGCCCATGGTCATGCACCACGAAGACGGCACGCCCTTTGCCGGCGATCCCCGCCACGCACTGGTCGCCGTGCTGGATCGCTACGCGGCCTACGGCTGGCATGTCGCCGCCGCGACCGAGCTAGAGTTCACCTTGGTGGACGGAAAAGGAAATACTCTCAAGAACATACGCGACCCCCGCAATGGCCGCCGCATGAAGTCTCCTGGCATTCTTTCGCTCGGCCAGATGGATGCGTTCGACGGATTTCTCAGCGCCTTGTACGACGCCGGTCTGGAAATGGGCCTTCCGGTCGAGACCGCCGTCAGCGAGGCGGGGATTGGCCAGTTCGAATTGACCCTGCATCACCAAAACGCCCTGCGCGCCGCTGATGACACATGGCTTTTCAAGACGCTTATCAAGGGCTTGGCCCGCCAACACGGCTATGTCGCCACCTTTATGGCCAAACCCTTCGAGGATGACACCGGCAACGGGATGCATATGCATTTCTCGGTGATGGACAAGGCCGGCAATAATGTTTTCAACGATGGCACAGCGGCTGGCACCGACGTCCTGCGCGCCGCCGTCGCCGGGTGTCTTGCAGCAATGCCGCCATCCACGCTGATTTTTGCGCCACATGCCAACAGTTATGCAAGACTGGTTCCCGGCGCGCATGCGCCAACCGGTGCGGGCTGGGGCTATGAGAACCGCACCACAGCGGTCCGCATTCCCGGCGGCCCGCCCGCTGCGCGCCGCATCGAGCACCGCGTTGCGGGCGGCGATATCAATCCATATCTCAGTTTTGCTGCTATTCTAGGCGCCGCGATCACCGGGATCGAAGAGGGGCTTACCCCGCCCCCGCCCATCAGCGGCAATGCCTACGAGGTCGAGATGCCGCAACTGGCCGCAGATTGGGCCACGGCAATTGACTGGTTTGAACAGGATGCCATGATGGCGCGCATCTTTCACCCCGATCTGATCCGCAACCTCGTGATGACCAAGCGTCAGGAATTGGCCTATATGTCGCCGATTCCCAAAGAAGACCACTGGAAGACCTATCTCGAAACGGTGTAGCCTGAAGGGGCAACCCCGCCTTAATTTGATCAAATCAAGAGACCGCCATGAAAATCGGCATCCTGAAAACCGGCCACGCCCCCGACATCGTCCAAGACGAGTTGGGTGACTACGAGGTGATGTTCGCCCAGCTGCTTGATGGGCACGGGTTTGAGTTCGATCATTACAACGTGGTGGATGAAGAATTCCCTACCGGACCGGACGCCGCAGACGGCTGGCTCATCACCGGCTCCAAACATGGGGCTTATGAGGACCATCCTTGGATCGCGCCGCTGGAACAGCTGATCCGCGACATCCACGCGAGCGGGCGTCCCTTGGTGGGTGTCTGCTTTGGCCATCAGATCATCGCGCAGGCCATGGGCGGCAAGGTCGAGAAATTCGGCGGCGGCTGGCAGGTGGGCGTCACCGACTATGACATCGAAGGCCAGCGCCTGCCCCTCAACGCTTGGCATCAAGATCAAGTCACGGAACTGCCCAAAGGGGCCGAAGTGGTTGGCTCAAGCGCATTTTGCGAGAATGCGGCCCTGCTCTATGGTGATCGGATCTACACGATCCAGCCGCATCCCGAGTTTACCGCCACCATGATCGACCGCCTTATTCACCACCGCGCACCCGGCGTGGTGCCCCCAGACCTGATTGCAGCGGCCAAGTCAAAACTTGACCATCCCACCGCAAATGCAACGATAGCCGCCCGCATGGCGGAGTTTTTCAAACGAGGTGCCAGCCATGGCCGATCTAAGTGAACTTACAAATTCCCTGCCCAAAACAGCCCAGACCTATCTGGAGAACCGCCGCCTAGACGAGGTGGAATGCATCATCTCGGATCTGCCCGGCATCGCACGCGGCAAGGCGGTGCCCGCCACAAAATTCGCCAGGCAGAAATACTTTCACCTGCCGGATTCCATCTTTTTCCAAACCATTACAGGCGATTGGGGCGAAGCAGCCGGCGAAGGCGGCTTTATCGAGCGCGACATGATCCTGCGCCCTGACATGTCCACCGCCACCGCCGCCCCCTGGACGGCCGACTGGACGCTGCAGGTGATCCACGACGCCTTTGACCGCGAAGGCGCGCCCATCCCCTTTTCCCCGCGCAACGTGCTGCGCCGGGTGGTCGATATGTATCACGCCCATGGCATGAACCCCGTGGTCGCCCCGGAAATGGAATTCTTCCTCGTGGCCCGCAATCTCGACCCGGCGCATGAGATCAAGCCGATGATGGGCCGCTCCGGTCGCCCCGCCGCCGCCCGTCAGGCCTATTCCATGACAGCGGTCGATGAATTCGGCCCCGTGATCGACGACATCTATGATTTCGCCGAAGCGCAAGGGTTCGAGATCGACGGCATCACCCAAGAAGGCGGGGCCGGGCAGCTGGAAATCAACCTGCGCCATGGCGATCCGATCAAACTGGCGGATGAAGTGTTTTATTTCAAACGGCTGATCCGCGAAGCCGCCCTGCGCCATGACTGTTTTGCCACCTTCATGGCCAAACCCATCGCCGACGAGCCTGGCAGTGCCATGCATATCCACCACTCGATCCTCGACATGGAAACAGGCCGCAACATTTTTGCCGGGCCACAGGGCGGTGAAACCGACGCGTTTTTCCACTTTATCGGCGGCTTGCAGAAACACCTGCCCTCGGCCATCGCGGTGCTGGCCCCCTATGTCAATTCCTACCGTCGCTACGTCAAGGATCACGCCGCGCCGATCAACCTTGCATGGGGCCGCGACAACCGCACCACGGGCATTCGCGTGCCGCTCTCGGGCCCCGAGGCGCGGCGGGTGGAAAACCGCATGGCGGGTATGGATTGCAACCCCTATCTGGGCATCGCGGCCAGCCTTGCCTGCGGTCTCTTGGGTATCCTCAACGAGGATTGGCCCGACAAACAGTTCAAAGGCGACGCCTATTCCGGTGAGCCGGATATCCCCAATGTCATGGGCGACGCGCTTGATATGTTCGAAGAGGCCAAGGCGCTGCACGAGATCCTCGGGCCGGAATTTGCCCGTGTCTACGCCATCGTGAAACGCACCGAATACGAGGAATTCCTCCAGGTCATCAGCCCATGGGAGCGTGAGCATCTCCTTCTCAACGTCTGAGCCGCGCGGCAGGGGCGTGCTAATGAGTATTTGCACCAAGAAGAAGCCATGAACCTGCTCTATTCCAACGACCGGCGCGGCAGCTATCCGCCAAGCTGGTATGCGGCTACGGCCACACCCCTGCCAGAGTTCGCGCCGTTGCGCGGCACAGAGCGGGCCGATGTCTGCGTGGTGGGCGCGGGCTATACTGGCCTTTCGGCGGCGCTACACCTTGCAGAGGCGGGATTTGATGTCGTCCTGCTCGAGGCGCAGCGCGTGGGCTTTGGCGCATCGGGGCGCAATGGCGGGCAATTGGGCAGCGGTCAGCGGATGGAACAAACCGCGCTGGAACGTCTGGTGGGCGCAGAGGATGCCCGGCACCTCTGGCAGTTGGCCGAAGAGGCCAAGGATCTGGTAAAATCCCTCGTCGCGCGACATGGAATAGACTGTCATCTAAAACCCGGTGTGGCACATGCCTGTTTCTCGGCGCGCGAAATGGCGGCGGAACACGACTATGCCGATCATCTGGCCGCGCGATACGGATATGAGCAGATCGAAAAGCTGGATGCAGCAGGCTTTGCAGCACTCTGCCCCTCGCCGGCCTATCACGGCGGCACTCTGGATATGGGGGCCGCACATTTGCACCCGCTTGGCCTTGCGCTCGGCCTCGCGCGCGCCGCTCTTGCGGCAGGCGTGCGTATCCACGAAGGCTCTGCCGTGCATCAGATCACCCGCGGTGCCAAGCTGCGCGTTGCCACCGATGCGGGATCAATCGAGGCGGATCACCTTATTTTGGCCTGCAACGGCTATCTTGGCGGGCTCGAGCGCAAGGTCGCCGCGCGGGTCATGCCGATCAACAATTTCATCGTGGCAACAGAACCTTTGGGGGATGCAGCAGCCCGCGTGCTGGCGCGCGACGTGGCGGTCGCGGATACAAAGTTCGTGGTCAATTACTTTCGCCTCAGCCATGACAAGCGCCTGCTGTTCGGTGGCGGCGAGAGTTATGGCTATCGCTTTCCCAAGGATATCCGTGCCACCGTGCGCAAACCGATGCTCGAGATTTTTCCGCATCTGCGCGACACAAAGCTCGACTATGCGTGGGGCGGCACGCTGGCCATCACGATGCGGCGGATGCCCTATCTGGCACGGCTTGCGCCTAATATTCTGACCGCTTCGGGCTATTCCGGGCATGGCGTGGGCACAGCCACCCATGCGGGCCGCCTGATGGCCGAGGCCGTACGCGGCGAGGCATCCGGGTTTGACTGCATGGCGCGCGTCCCGGCCCCGGCGTTTCCGGGGGGCACCGCCCTGCGCAGCCCACTTTTGGTGCTGGCGATGACATGGTTTTCGCTGCGCGACCGCCTCGGTCTCTGATTCAATCATCAGCGTGATATTGCCCTTTGCCCCATCGCCAGTGGGGTTTTCTTTGACAAACTGTCACAATTAACGCCTATATGTTCCGGAAACCCGAAACCTAGCTTCAGGAAATCCGAAAACATGGCCCTTGCCCCTAATGTCTATGACGCAGAACCCATCCCGGAAGCCGCCCGCGCGGAAATCGACCGGATGCTGCAATCGGGCGATCTCTTCCGGTATACCGCTCCGGAAAATGCCCCCGTAACATTGCTGGAGCGGGAGTTTGCTGCACTTCTGGGCTCGAAATACGCGCTGGCCGTGTCCTCTTGCTCGGCCGCGCTGTTTCTCTCACTCAAGGCGCTTGGCCTGCCGCGCGATGCGCGGGTCTTGATCCCCGGCTTTACCTTTGCCGCCGTCCCGTCTTCGGTGTTGCATGCCGATTGTGTGCCCGTGCTCTGTGAAGTGGGCGAGAATTATCGCATCGACATCGCCGATTTCACGGCACGTCTAGACACGGTGCAGGCGGTGATCATCAGCCATATGCGCGGCCATACCTCGGATATGGATGCGATCATGGCGCTCTGCGCAGCGCGGAACATTCCAGTGATCGAGGACGCGGCACATTCGCTTGGCACCACATGGGGCGGGCACAACATCGGCACCATCGGGCAAATCGGCTGTTTCAGCTTTCAATCCTACAAGCTGGTCAATGCTGGCGAAGGCGGGATCATGGTCAGCGACGATGCCGATCTGATCGCCCGCGCCGTCATCATGTCGGGTGCCTATGAGCACAACTGGGCCAAGCATCTGACAGCACCGGATGCAGCCCTTGAGGCGGCGTTTGCCCGTGCTCAGAACCAATTGCCGCTCTACAATCTGCGGCTCAACAACCTGTCTGCGGCAATCATCCGCCCTCAACTGGCCGAAGTGGCGCGGCGGGTGCGCGATGGGCGGGCCAACCATGACTATGTCGCGGCGCGGATCAATACCTCGCCTTGGATGCAGGTGCCCGAAAAATTACCCCGTGAAGAGCGCGCGCCAGACTCCATCCAATTCAATCTGGAGGGGATGACCGAAGACGACACCCGCGCCTTTGCCCAAGCGGCGGCGGACCGCGGCATCAAGGTGCAGGTGTTTGGCCTGAGTACCGATAATGCCCGCGCCTTTTGGAACTGGCAGTTTCTGCCGGGTGCGGCCCCAGTGCTGCCAAAAACCCGCGCGATGTTGATGCGCGCCTGCGACACCCGCCTGCCCGCGCGCCTGACCCGCCCCGATCTTGATCTGATCGCCGATGCGCTGGTCCTGGCGGCAGAGGATGTGATGGGCCGCAGCCGCGCCTACGGCACCTGACCCGAAATAAAAAAGGGCCGCCCGCACTCCACGGACGGCCCGATGGGGCTCTGCTTGCGCCTTACTCGGCTTTGCCGGCTTCGACGGAAATCTGCACCGCAACCTCGTCGCTGACGAAGGGCGTGAATTTATCCACGCCGAAATCCGAACGCAGCAGCGTTGTGGTGGCGTCAAACCCGACCCAAGGCTTGCTGTTCATCGGATGTGCATCGGCCTTTTGATTGAGGCGCGCATCGAGCACGACCGACTTGGTCACACCGTTCATGGTCAGATCGCCCGTGATGAGGGCAGTGGTGTCGCCCGTAACCTCGATCCCGGTCGAGGTGAAGGTGACCATATCGCCCTCAGTCGCGCCAAAGAAATCCTCGGACATGAAATGCTCGTCGCGCTTTTCCCAACCGGTGAACATCGACATGACCGGCATCGACACATTGACCGACGAGGCGGCCGGGTCTTCGGCGTCGAACATGATCTCACCCGCAAAGCCAGAGAACATGCCGTAGGTCGTGGAAAAGCCCAAGTGGTTGTAAGAGAACACAACCTGGCTGTGGCTCGGGTCTAGCTCATATTTTTCAGGGGCAGCAACCGCGCCAGTCGCGGTCAAAGCAAGCGCTGTGGCGAGCAGGATATTCTTCATCGGAAACCTCCAGAGGGTGAAATGTGACTTACCTGTTCACATTTGGCGCTCTGGGACCAAATCACAATCCCGTAGTTTCAAACAACCTCTGTGGATTGGCGAACACCTGCCAACATCAGGTCCCCGCTTGGTTCAGGCTGGAAAGCCCAAAGCACGACGCAGGGCCTTGGCCGTTGCACGATCCTCGATCTTCATCGCGACGATCTGACGACCGGCGGCATCGCGCGCTGTCAGCACGCGGTCCCGCATCGACAGTTCCGAAAGGCTGTCAAGATCATGGACCGCAACCCGCGCGGCCCGACCGCCCGCAACCGGGGCGATCACATGTAGGCGGCGGTTCATCACATCAACCTGAATTTCCGGCCCTGCCTGCACCGCACGCGCGCGGCTCAGACACATCAGGCCCGCGAAGAGCAGAGTTACAAAGAAAAGAAGTTTGATCATCATCATGGCAGAGTCCTGCGCGCCCGCAGAAACCAGCCAGAGACCGAAGGCCGAAAAGATGAGCGCACTGCCGCACAAGGTCTGCGTGGCGCGACCAAGATCGAGTGCCGGGGCCTCTGCCTGAGCATGGCCAGCGGTCTCGTGGTAATCGAATGGTGCGTGCGTGAACTCGCGCTCAAAATCCGGAAGGGCAACCATGGTCATACTCCTTTTCACCTCGAACAACACAACCGTGCCCACCAAATTCGTCCGTATTGCGGCAGGTCAGCGGCATTCTGCGGGCCGGATCAATGCGCCTTGCGCCGCCCTGCGGGGCGATGTATACGCGCCCAATCTTTCGCAATCGTTATGAACCGCGCAGTCTCTCGTGGATGGGGCGCGAAAGAGCCAAAGCCCGTCCTATGAAATGCGCCTTGATAGAAATGGAGTGAACATGCCGCTTTATGAGCATGTGATGATCGCGCGTCAGGACCTGTCCAGCGCGCAAGCTGAAGGCCTGATCGAGCATTTTGGTGCCGTGCTGACCGAAAATGGTGGCACACTCGTCGAGCACGAGTATTGGGGCGTCAAAACGATGGCCTACAAGATCAACAAGAACCGCAAAGGCCACTATGCCTTTCTCAAGAGCGATGCGCCCTCGAGCGCTGTGCAAGAGATGGAACGCCTGATGCGTCTGCATGACGACGTCATGCGCGTGCTGACCGTCAAGGTCGATGCGCATGAAGAGGGCCCCTCTGTTCAGATGCAGAAGCGTGACGAGCGGGGCGACCGTCCCGACCGCGGCGACCGCCCTGATCGTGGCGACCGCCCCGACCGTGGGGACCGTCCCGATCGTGGCGAACGCCGCGAACGTCGCTGATCCATCCCCTGAGACAAGGAGCATAAACCATGGCTACAAAACCGTTTTTCCGTCGCCGCAAGGTCTGTCCGTTCTCGGGCGATAGCGCGCCCAAGATCGACTACAAAGACACGCGCCTGCTGCAACGCTACATTTCCGAGCGTGGCAAAATCGTGCCGTCGCGCATCACCGCCGTTTCGGCCAAGAAGCAGCGTGAACTCGCGCGCGCCATCAAGCGTGCCCGTTTCCTCGCCCTTCTGCCCTATGCCGTGAAATAAGGAGACCTCAGATGCAAGTGATCCTTCTTGAACGCGTTGCCAAGCTTGGCCAGATGGGCGATGTCGTCGACGTCAAGCCCGGCTTTGCCCGCAACTACCTGCTGCCGCAGGGCAAGGCGCTGTCGGCTTCGGAAAAGAACATTTCCGATTTCGCAAACCGCAAGGCGCAACTTGAGGCTCAGAACCTCGAGACCCGCAAAGAAGCCGAGGCGATGGCCGACAAGCTGAACGGTCAGCAGTTCATTGTCATCCGTCAGGCCTCTGACAGCGGCGCACTCTACGGTTCGGTCAGCACCCGTGATGCGGCTGATGCCGCCACCGAGAATGGCTTTACCGTCGAGCGCAAGCAGGTTGCCCTGACCCGCCCGATCAAAGACCTTGGTCTGCATGACGTTCTCGTCACGCTGCACCCCGAGGTGGTTGCCACGATCCAGTTGAACGTTGCGCGTTCGGTCGAAGAAGCAGCCCTGCAAGCCTCTGGCAAGAGCATCCAAGATGCCGCCGCCGAGGCCGATCAGGCCGCAGACTTTGAGATTGCCGAACTGTTTGATGACATCGGTGGTGCCGCCGGCGAAGACGACGATTATTCAGATCGTCGCGACAATAACGCCTGAATTCGGCAATTGTTCTGAATAAAGTGCCGCGCAGCCCCCTGCGCGGCACAGCTATGTGACGTGGTAGTCGACAAGATGAGCCATGTAATGCTACGCTTCACGATGAGTTCACTTTTGTTTGATCGTAGTGTTTGGTGTTTTTTTGGTTCTCGCGCTGTAACCCCATCGTCATGGTCTTTGCTGACGAATGTTTCGGGGCCAACCAGTTCCCCTGTCACCACAACTCTTGGGTCCGCCCGACATGGAACATCCACACAGACTGAATAGGGCGGTGCCCCCCCACAGGCAGCACCTGTGTGTTGAAAAAATGTCCCTTGGGAAAAGCCATGAGAGTACTTGCCCCAAGTGTAGAACGGGCATGTTGTTCATCTCCATTCCCCTACCGAACAGTCCGCCCAACCTGACGAAGAGGGCACCGTAAATGATCCAGGTCGACCCCTTCAGGCAGTTTCTTGACGATCTGCGCAACAGGTTCGAGCTTGATCATGTGGCCTATGCCGGAATGAATCCGATCAGTGGGCAATCACATGGGCATATGACCTATGGCGCGGATTGGACCTCTCACTATCTCCAGCACAAGTACTACGAGATTGACCCCACCCTGCTCAAGGCGCGCCACAGTATCGCGCCGGTTGACTGGAACAGGCTGGAACGGGGGGCCGAGTTTCAAACCATTTTTCAGGCGGCTCGTGATTTCGGGATATCGGATAGAGGGCTAACGATTCCCATTCATGGCCCCTATGGTGATGTCGGCGGCCTCAGCATCAATCGCGATTGTTCTGAACGCGAATGGCAACTGTTGATCTCGGGGATCATCGGTAACCTTCAGGCAGCGGCTGTGCATATGCATGACATGGTGATTCAGTCCGATCCCCTAACCCGGATGCTGAACACTCCCTCTCTCTCGACCCGCGAGATTGAAATCCTGCAATGGACAGCAGCGGGCAAATCCCAACAGGACATCGGCGATATCCTGTCGATCTCGCACCGCACAGTCGAAGTGCACCTGCGGTCTGCGCGCCAAAAGCTCAATGCGCTGACAACTCCGCAGGCAATTGGGCGTGCGATCAACCTCGGTTTGATCTATCCGCGTTGAACGCGATCCCGCCTTTCATCAAAGGCGTAGCATTACCTTCATTTCCAAACATTTTTTCACACTTTGGTGCGTGTTCGTGCGCACCGCTACGGGATTTCCCCAATGGTATACTTCGTGGAATTTACTAACCTCAAGATTGCCGAATACACCACTCACACGGGACACGCCACTTTTGGGGAGACGCAACGATGATTTTGGTAATTGATGCCATCAATAAGGACAGGTTCAGCCATGTGCTGGATGAGATGTTCAAACTGCGCGCACGAGTCTTTGGGGATCGACTCGGTTGGCAGGTTGAAGTGAAGGATGGTCGCGAGCGCGATCTGTTCGATGACCTGAACCCGGCCTACGCCGTGGGTCTCGACGATGAAGGAAATGTCGTATCCTGCGTGCGCGCGCTGCAGACCACTGGTCCGCACATGCTGGCCGATGTCTTTGCCGATATCCTCGATGGCGAGCCGCCATTGCGCAGCGCAACCCTTTGGGAGTCCACTCGCTTCTGCGTCGACACACGTCGCCTCGGGCGCGGACGTGATCGCAACTCGGTCTCTTACGCGACCTGCGAACTGATGATCGCCTCACTCGAAGCGGCAAAACGTGCGGGTGTTTCGGACATTGTGACCGTGATTGATCCGGTGATGGACCGGGTCCTGAAACGCTCAGGCAACGCGCCCTATGACTATGTCGGCAAGACTGCCGATATGGGCAAGGTTCCCGCCCTCGCGGCATTGCTGGATTGCACGGACGAGCGAATCGACCGCATCCGCGCCTTTGGCGGAGTTGAGGGAGACGTTTTTATCAGCGATGACGCGGCGCTCGCACTGCCAGCGATTGCAGGCCACGTCACACCGAAAACACCACTCGAGCAATATTGCGATGAGCAAATTGCCTCGGCAACCTCGGAAAAAGAGCGGATTGCCGCTCTGCGGCTCAAGGCCGCTCTTGAGGACAAGATTCGTTCGCGCATGGATCAACGTGCCTGACCCCCAGGGGCGCGCGATCCTGACTGACGACCGGCACTGTCGTCTACGTCACTTGCGCTAGAACGAAGAGGGCCGCCCCACTTCTCCCCGGGGCGGCCCTTCATTTTTTTCCAGAACGTGTCTGGCGATTACTCGTCGTTCATCGCTTCGATGGCTTTCTCAAGCTCTTCCTTGGACAGCTCTTTATCCGTCACCTCAGCCAGTTCGACCACATAGTCGATGACCTTGTCTTCGAAGATGGGCGCGCGCAGCTGCTGGCGCATTTGCGGGTTCTTCTGCACGAATTCAAAGAACTCCCGCTCGTGGCCCGGATATTGGCGCGCTTGGTTCATAACCGCTTGCGTCATTTCCGCATCCGAGACCTGCACTTCAGCCTTCTGCCCCAACTCTGCGAGCAAGAGACCAAGGCGGACACGCCGCTCTGCAAGCTTGGTATGCTCTTCGGTCACGTCGATCTCGGGGTGATCATGGCCCTGCACGTCAGGGTTTTCCTCATGCCAAAGCTGATGCGCGATCTGCTTGGCCTCGGCGTCCACCATGCTTGGCGGCAAATCAAAGCTGACCTTCTCGTCCAACTGATCCAGAACATGACGCTTGAGGATCGCACGTGCTGCCCCAGCATATTCCATCTCAAGACGCTCGGAGATCTGAGTTTTGAGCGCAGCCAAGTCTTCGGCACCGTATTTTTGCGCCAACTCGTCGTTGATCTCAGCGGCTACAGGCTCTTTCACTGCTTTGACAGTGCAATCGAACACAGCCTCTTTACCCGCCAAATGCGCGGCCTGATAGGCCTCGGGGAAGGTCACGGTCACAGCCTTGACCTCTTCAACCTTGACGCCCACCAGCTGCTCTTCAAAGCCGGGGATAAAGCTGCCCGAGCCAATGACCAGCGGATAATCTTCGGCGCTGCCGCCGTCAAAAGCTTCGCCATCGACCTTGCCAACAAAGTCGATCACAACCTGATCGCCGTCTTTGGATTTGGAGCCTTTTTTGCGATCCTTGAAATCCTGCGCATTCTCGGCAAGGTTCTTGAGCGCCTCATCAACGGCGGCATCATCGGCTTTGGCGACCAGACGCTCCAGCTTCAGTGACTTGAGGTCGACATCGGGAATCGCGGGCAGAGCCTCGTAGCTCAGGACGATTTCAACATCGTCGCCCTCTTTCCAGTCTTGATTGGCCATTTTGACATCAGGTTCGAACGCCGGGCGCTCGCCCTTGGCTTCGAAATGCGCCTTCATCGCGTCATCGACGCTTTCTTGCATAGCTTCGCCCAGCACGCGCTGGCCAAACTGCTTTTTCAAGAGCGGCAGCGGCACCTTGCCCTTGCGGAACCCCTTGATCTCGATATCCGGCTGGGCCTCCTTGAGCTTGGCGTTTACCTTCTCGTCCAGATCCTTGGCTGACAAGATCATCTTGTAGCCGCGCTTCAGCCCTTCGTTCAGGGTCTCGGTGACCTGCATTTTCGTCCTCTCATATGCATCGGGCCGCGGAGGCGTCCGCGGCGGTCAAAATCACGCGTGTTCTATTGAGGCCCCCGCCAACGTGCAAGGGGAATCCGGCCTGATTTCGCCGGTCTGTTGGTGCGGGTGGAGGGACTTGAACCCCCACGCCTTGCGGCGCCAGAACCTAAATCTGGTGCGTCTACCAATTTCGCCACACCCGCATCCGTCGCGCGCCCTTTCAGGCCGCTGGCGCGGTGTCTAGCAAAGCGTCTCGCCGGATGCGAGAGGAAAATTAAGCTTGGCTTGACAGGATCATGACGAAAAAAAGCAGGACATAAACCCAATCTTGCCATATTCTGGATGTAATCTGAGGCAGAAAACAAGCGAGACACGCCATGAAACCGAAAACGGTCGGGCGGTCAGATGGCGGATTGGCCGTCTTTCCACCTGTGGACACATGCGGCCTGTTGGCCGACAGCATCATTCTCACCCTCGATGGCGAGCGGCGCGTTGCCGATTTGAATGTCGGGGATCGTGTGATCACCCGCGATAGCGGCACGGCGGTCTTGCGTGGCATCGCTCGGCACAGGCTGCGCACGGCGGCGGTGCGGATCATGGCGGGCACGCTCGGGCATACCCGGCCCGAACGGGATGTGACCCTGCCTGCTGGCCAGCTTTTGCTTGTGCGCGACTGGCGCGCCAAGGCGCTCTTTGGCGACACTCAGGCGCTCGTGCCCGCGACACGGCTGGTGGATGGCGAGTTTGTGACGCTTGAGGCGGCGCAGGAAATGACGCTCTTCAGCTTCGATTTCGCAGCCCCCCACATCCTCTATGTCGACGGGTTGGAATTGGCCAGCAACGCCGACATGCGGCTTGACGCCCGCGCGGCCTGATCCGGCAACGCGCGCAGCACTTTGGGCAGGACCTCGGGTAGGTCCTCGGCAATCAGGCCGGGGCCAAAGCAGCGCGCACATTCGCCATGTAGCCACGCCGCTGTTTCGGCGGCTTGCATCGGGGGAAACCCACGGGCCAGCAACCCGGCGACAAACCCCGCCAGCACATCGCCTGCGCCAGCCGTAGCCAGCCATGGCGCTGCACGCCCATAGGCCGCCGCATGAATGGCGCAGGCGCCATCTGGCGCAGCAATCACGGTATCGGCCCCTTTCAAAAGGACGACACAGCCCGCCCGCTTGGCGGCCTCTCGGGTGGCCTCAACCTTGGAATAGGCAGGGCCTTGTGTGGCAGGCGCGGCCAAACGCGCGGCAATATCGGGAAAGAGCCGCGCGAATTCGCCACCATGCGGCGTCAAAACACAGCCCTCGTGCAGCAAGCCAAAGAGAGTCTCAGGGGCATCGGCAAAAGCGGTCAGCGCATCGGCATCAAGAACCACGCGCGGGGCGCTTTCATGGCGCAGCACCACCGGCACCAAGTCGCGCGCCCGCGCTGTGCCCATTCCTGGCCCCAAGCAGAGCGCAGTAATGCGCTTGTCTGTCAGCGCGGCGTACAAAGTTTTGCCATCTTCAATCCGGCGCAACATCAGCGCGGTGATTTGGGCAGCCACTTCCATCTGTGCCGAGGGCGGCACGCCAAGGGTCACCACCCCTGCCCCAATGCGAAGCGCCGCGCGCGCAGCCAAACGCGCCGCGCCGGTCGTGCCCGCACCACCCGTCAGGATCAGCGCATGACCATGGCCAAACTTATGTGCTGTTTCTGCCTTGGTAAGGCTTTGCGCGTCCGGGGGCGCGACCAGCCTGACCGCGCCCCCAGCCTGCGCCGCAAGAGCAATGTCCGCCACCATGACCCGACCACAGACCGCGGGCCCATCCGCCAGCACATGACCCAGCTTGGGCGCGTGAAACGTAACCGTAAGCGCCGCCCGGACCGCGTTTGAAACTGTGCCCAACACCCGCCCACTGTCGCTGCACAGCCCAGAGGGCAGATCCACGGCCACAACACGTGCCGCCACTTGGTTCAAGCCTTGCTGCGCCACGCCCTCTAGCGGTCGTCGCAGACCGGTGCCGAACAGCGCATCGACCATCAACGCGACCTTGAGCCCCTCGACAGAGGCCTGCGCAAGATCATGCACAGATCCCATGGCGCACCACCGATCATGGTTGATCCGTGCATCCGGTGGCAGCCGCTCCGGATCACCATAAAGGTAGACACCCACCTCCCAGCCCCACGCCTTTAAAAGCCGCGCGATGACAAAACCGTCGCCGCCATTGTTACCCGGTCCGCACAGAACCGCCGCAGTTTGTGGCGTTTGCGCAAGTTCCGGCCATTCAGCGAACACCGCGTCGACCACGGCACGTCCCGCGCGCTCCATTAGATCAAGCCCAGTTACTCCGCCCGACTCGATGGCCACCTGTTCCCGCGCGCGCATTTCAGTGGCTGTCAGAATTTCTAGCATACCGGGCCCCTCTGCGTTTTATTTTCGATGCTTTTTTCGGCATTTTGCCTAAAAGTTAGGCAATTACTTCTTTGAACCCGTCCGGGGCGCTGCAAAATCCAGCTTAACCGATTGAGCCTCCTGCTGAGAAGTGGTCTGCACGTTCCGAACGTAACCGCGAGAGGCCGAGCCGATGAAAAAGATCGAAGCGATTATCAAACCCTTCAAACTCGACGAGGTGAAAGAGGCGCTTCAGGAAGCTGGCATTCAGGGCCTCTCGGTGATCGAGGTCAAGGGTTTTGGTCGTCAAAAGGGCCATACCGAGCTGTATCGTGGTGCCGAATACGTGGTCGATTTTCTTCCCAAGGTGAAAATCGACGTCGTGCTCGATGACGATCAGGTGGACGCGGCCATTGCAGCGATCATCGACGCGGCCAAAACCGACAAGATTGGCGACGGCAAGATTTTCGTCAGCCCCGTCGAGCAAGCCATTCGCATCCGCACCGGTGAGTCCGGTTCGGACGCGCTCTGAAATCTACCCTAACAAGAAAAGGACAAGAGAATGAGCAAAGACGCAGTTCTCAAGCTGATCAAGGATGAGGATGTTGACTACGTCGATATCCGGTTCACCGACGTGCGCGGTAAACTTCAGCATGTGACCGTGGTCGCGGACCTGGTCGATGAGGATTTCCTCGAAGAAGGCTTTATGTTCGACGGATCGTCGATCTCTGGCTGGAAGTCGATCGAGGCTTCCGACATGAAGCTGATGCCCGACACCGAGAGTGCATATGTCGATCCGTTCTACGCGGAAAAGACACTTTGCATCCATTGCTCGGTTGTTGAACCCGACACCGGCGAATCCTACGATCGCGATCCGCGCGGCACGGCAGAAAAAGCCGAGGCATATCTCAAGTCGTCCGGTATCGGCGATGTGGCCTATTTTGGCCCCGAAGCTGAATTCTTCATCTTTGACGATGTGCGCTTCTCGAACACCATCAACAAAGTCTCGTATCAGGTAGACGCTGTTGATGCGTCTTGGAACAGTGACACCGAATACGAGATGGGCAACACCGGCCATCGTCCGGGCCTCAAGGGCGGGTATTTCCCGGTAAACCCGATCGACGACGCCCAAGACCTGCGCGCCGAAATGCTCTCGACCATGAAGCGGATTGGCATGAAGGTGGATAAGCACCACCATGAAGTCGCAAGCTGCCAGCACGAACTGGGTCTGATTTTCGGCACGCTGACCAAGCAGGCCGACGAGATTCAGAAATACAAATACATCATTCACAACGTGGCGCATGCCTATGGCAAATCCGCCACCTTCATGCCCAAGCCGATCTATGGCGACAACGGGTCGGGCATGCACGTGAACATGTCGATCTGGAAAGATGGCAAGCCGCTTTTTGCCGGTGACAAATATGCCGACCTCAGCCAAGAGGCGCTGTATTTCATCGGTGGCATTCTCAAGCATGCCAAGACGCTGAACGCCTTCACCAACCCCGGCACCAACAGCTACAAGCGGTTGATCCCCGGTTTCGAGGCCCCCGTTCTGCGCGCCTATTCGGCCCGCAACCGTTCGGGTTGCGTCCGTATTCCGTGGACCGAAAGCCCCAAGGCCAAGCGCGTAGAGGCCCGTTTCCCCGATCCGAGCGCAAACCCCTATCTGGCGTTTTCCGCTCTGCTCATGGCTGGCCTCGACGGTATCAAATCCAAGATTGATCCCGGCGAAGCCATGGACAAGAACCTCTATGACCTGCCCGCCGAAGAGCTGAAAGACATCCCGACCGTCTGTGGTTCTCTGCGCGAAGCATTGGAATGTCTGGCCGCTGATCACGATTTCCTGCTGGCAGGCGACGTGTTCACCAAAGACCAGATCGAGGCCTACATCGCGCTCAAGATGGACGAAGTCCACAAATACGAGCACACACCGCACCCTGTCGAATTCGGCATGTATTACAGCTGCTGATTGCACAGCTTGTGATTGTAAATTCTGGGCATCCCTTTCGGGGTGCCCTTTTTTTATGCCTTTCACCGTTGCGTGTTTGGCATCAATCTCAGCATTTTTGACGAATTGCCCAAATTAATCCTCATTTGAAACAAATCGGCTCCACCTTCGGTTGTCATAGATAGATCACTCACAACGCAGATAATGGAACCTCCCATGGCCAATTCCACTCATAGGGTAACGGCAGGGCTAGTATTTCTCGGTACGAGAAACTTCGACATCGTCAGGATCGGCAACCGGATCAGCATGGTCCTTGACTGGCTAGATGAGCAGACAACAGGCTTGCGTATTCTTTCTGATTGCGAGGCAAACCTGAATTCTGATCATTTTGTTCTGCGGATTGAAATCCAGCAAGACCACAAGCTTAGCGCTTTGTCTCAGCCCGCTGAGCACTTTCTCGCGCTGAGCCTTTTGCAAACCGATCCAGAGGCACCGCCCCAGACCCAATTGGCGCTGTCGGTCATGGCACATGTTCTGCGGGCGCTGCACAGCACGCTCGCCCCGGACTTTGTGCAATGGATTCACCCGCTGGCCCTGCTCAGTCATGCCGAGTTTCTCGAGGCTGTCACCTTTCAGGACGAGTATGAGCCAGCCGCACCACAAGCTGAAATCGTGCCGCACCCCAAAGCCGCCGCAGCGCGTTGTCGCTTGCCAGACATCGAACTTACGCATCAAGCGCTGCATGCACGCTATGTCTCAGAGAGCGACGCCGCTCCGGAGGATCATGTAACTGGCGCGTTGCGTGCGGTTTTTCGCGATAGTCTTGAAACAACGCCCGCCGCCACAATACAAACTGACAGCATCCGCGAGAGCACAGCCCCCCTGCGCCTGAGCGTCTGGATATTGACGATCACGCTGGGGCTCTTTGCTCTTCCGGTTGCTGCCGCGCTCGCCATTGTCAACCTCATGCGCGGCGAGAACTTGCGTCTCGCCTCTCAGACGGCGGCGATGACCGGCTTGTTCCTCACCCTGCAGGTCAATGGCGCGACAGCCCAAGCTCTGCAGGCCATGCAGGACCTTTTGGGATGACCTCGACCGGAAAATTCCCCGCAGAGGCGCACTTGTGGCGCGCGCGTGGCGCGTTACACTCCAATCGAAAGCTATTTCACGGGAGATTGTAATGTTCACGACCATGATGCGCCCCCTTCAGCCACTCACCATGGCTCTTGGTTTCGGCCTGCTGGCCACGAGCGCGCTCGCCGCGCCCTGTGGCAACAGTGCGGACGGCTTCTCAAATTGGAAGGCCGCCTTTGCCAAGGAGGCTGCCGCCGAGGGCGTTGGCCCAAGAGGGCTCGAGGCCTTGGCCGGGGCGCAATATGCCAGCAGCACCATTGCGGCGGACCGCAACCAAAAAAGCTTCAAGTACAGTCTTGAGAAATTCATGCAGGTTCGCGGGGCCCCCACCATTGTGGCCCAAGGTCGCAAGCGGCGCGCACAGGATGCCGCCTTTTACGACGCGTTAGAGCGTCAATATGGCGTCCCAGCCGGGGTGCTCCTTGCTATTCACGGCATGGAAACCGGCTTTGGTGGGTTCATGGGGGATAGTGCCGTTGTTTCGGCCATCGTCACACTGACCTATGATTGCCGCCGCTCTGATTTCTTTCGGCCCCATGCCGTTGGCGCGCTGAAGTTGGTGGATCGTGGCGCAATCACCGCCCAGACCAAGGGGGCAAAACACGGCGAGTTGGGGCATACCCAGTTCTTGCCGGGCAATGCCCTAAACTACGGGGTTGATGCCAATGGCGACGGGCGGGTGGATTTCTACAATCTGACCGACGCGCTTGCGTCAACCGCGAACTTCCTGCGCCAAAAAGGCTGGCAACCCGGACAGGGCTATCAGGAAGGTCAACCGAATTTCGCCGTGATCCAGCAATGGAACGCCGCCGGGGTCTATCAAAAAGCGATTGCCCTGATGGCCGCGCAAATCGACGGGGGCTGACGCACAATCGTCCGCCCTCTCCTACAGTAAACGTGCCAAGTATGTCCGGTTTCATCTGAACCCTCTCAAGAACGGGGCATGAAATGAGCAGACAGAATTACGGTCAGATCGCCGCGCTGGAGTTTTTCGATCCTCCAGAAATGGACTTTCCCGACATTGTCGAGGAGTTTGACATCGCGTCTCAGCGTCTTGCGCCGCAGTTGCGCCGCCTGACATGGGATGGCGAGGATATCGCGCTGATTGATCGGGACGCAGTGCGCATAGCACTTGGCTGGCTTCCGGCCCAAGGCTTCGACCAGCCCAGTTATCTGGTGCTGGCCGTGGGGCCGCGCAACGCCAAGCGCAACATCACGCTTGATCCAGAAGCCTATGAGATGCTCACCCGGCGTCTTGTCGAACGGGTGCGCGGCTATCTGCCGTTTGACGCGGTCCTGCACGGTGCCGCGAACCGCCCCATCAGCAGCGCGCTGCTCGACATGACATTCGAGCTGCTGTCCGGTTGCGCCAATGAGGCCACGCAGCATCGCCGCCCAACCCCGGCCCCGCGACAATCCAAACCCCGCCGTCAAGAGCATAGAGGCCAGAGCAGCGCGCGGCCCAAACATCCCATCCCCGAGGATGCAGTGGACGCACGATTGGCGGTGCCAGAGGCCTCTTTGCCAATGCGGCTGACGATTGTCACCTTTGGCCTTACGCTCTTTTTGCATGTGCCGCCGCTTGGTGCAGCACTTTTGGCCTATACCACCCTACGGGAGGCACAGCCGCTCTTGAGCTGATCTGGCATCCCAAAGACCGACTCAGCAGCCGTCCTTGCGCGCCAAAACGTAGGTATGGATCGAAAACACGCAAGCTCGCGTTTGCGGCAGGCGCAAGACGCATTGGCGTTCACTGCGCAAATAGGGATACGCAGCCTCTGCGCTCGGTTGCACCCTCGATCGGGGCTGATGCAAGGTTGGATCGGCATAGCGCAAGGCATTGAACCGCCAAAGCGGCCGCCCCTCCTGCACCCCATCAAAGAGCCGCTGCACCCGGCGCGCAAGAGCCTCATCATAAGTCTTGACCGGCACGTGAATGGTCGTCAGGGGCCGACCAATCTTGTCCGCAAGGTGCCAGCTTGCCGGAAAGCACAGAACTGCGGCGGTCAAAACATGCTCATCGCCCCGCCGTTCCATGAGGCAAAGATCCTCTTGCACCAGTTGCCCCAAAGTCCCCATGGGATCAGTGCGATCAATCGGCACAATGACACCATCGGGGCGCTGCACTTGCTTTGCGGAAACACCATAGGCTTGGCCGTATTCCTGCAACCAATCCAGCACAAATTGCAAAAGCTCGTCCGCCGCAGGACCCGCCCCGTCTGTGACCGCCAGAACCTCGGCGCGCTGTTCGGACAAAAGACGGGCACGCTCGGCCATCTGACCGGCAAAGGCCTCATCGACCTGCAACCAGTCGGCCATCAAGAGCGGGGAAATACCCGGCAGGGCATGCGCGGCCTCGGGATCATAGGGCAATCGGGTCTGAAGAATCTCTGTCATACCGCAAACTTAGCCAAGCGCCTGCGCCGCCGCATCCGCAAAATCGTCTGAACGATGATAGCGCGTCTCCATCCGGTAATCCTTGCGCGGGCCGCGCACATGCCACGTGACCGTAAAGGCGGGCCAATCCGCAAAATCGTAATGCCCGTCATACTGATCCGGATCACACCAATGCGCGGTCGGCCCGCCCTGAGCCGGCACTGTGTGAAAAAACCGCCCATCCTCGAACCAGACGGACAGATCCACGGACCACAGATAGCGCCGCTCAGCCAGAAACCGTGCGCCTGTCTCCAGCACCATCTCGCCGGTCTCATGATAGGCCAAACCTTTGGGCTGCGGTTTCCAGACGGCGCGCCCGCTGAACCGAGCCGAAGCGCCATCCTCATGTTGAATGACCCGCTCAAGCGTCCAGACGCCTGTAAAATCATCAAGGGTGATGGTGTGTGTCATGGTCTATCCCCTGCGGCAGTCCGCGGCGATTCGCAAGCCAACTGGCCAAGCGGCCGCTCACGACAATGGACGCCACCGTTCGAGCGGCATAAGATCGCGAGGTATCTGCAGGAGAGGCCATGAACACGACGCGGCATACCGACCCCAACCCGCAGGCAACACCGGGCGAGCAAATCCTGTTGGCACAGTTGCATCAGGTGCAACGCGCGCTGGAGCATGCCTATGCCGAACGGCAACGGCAAGAGGCAGAAACCGCCGCCTGTGCGCAGAGGGTCCAAACACTTGAGGCCGAATTGAACCAAGCGCAGGCGCATCTAAACGCTGTTCTGGCCTCGCGCAGTTGGCGCATTACGGCCCCCTTACGGCGCCTGCTCACGCGCGGAAAATGATGCCGGATCAGATCAGCGCAGCAAGGTTGCGCGTCAACGCCTGCGCCAAGCGCTCGTATTCCGCGCAAAGTAGGGATGGCGTGTTGAACAGCGCCGCCATCCGCGCCTGCGCCTCGCAATAGGCGGACAAGGTCTGTGGATCGGCTGTAAACCCGGCTATCCGCTCTGCCGCCGCCTCTGGCGTCAGACCGTTGAGGTTGACAAATGCCCCCTGCGGCAGCAGGTCATGAACCCGGTGATCCGCCCCCGCGACATAGAGCGGCACAGCGCCAATCGCGAGGCTGTCGAACAGCTTTTCCGTGATATAGGACCGGTGATAGGTGTTCTCGACCGCCGAAAGCACAGCGCAGCGACCGCGCAGATCAAGGTATTTCTCAAGATGCCAATCCGGCAGGGTCTGCCTGCGCGGCAGCACATTCCACCCGGCCCCCATCCGCAACAGCCGCTCGCCGGTGCAGGCCAATGCCAGCCGTGTCCGCCAACGCCCCAGGCCGTAAAACCCGGCCTCAGGAAAGGCCGCATCAAAGCGCGGCTCGTCCCGGTATTCGGCGACAAAGGCCATATCCCATTTTACTGCAGCGAACCGCGCCGTCCAATCCTCTTGTGACAGACGCGCGTTTTCCGCGAACCAACACCCATAGCGCGTGGGATAGGCGTAATCCGTCAAAAGGAAGTAGGGAATCCGCTCAAACTCATAGATGTCGGATGTCACATGGTTGAGGAAAACATAGGGCAAAGGCCCCGCTTCAGTCTCAACGACCTGCGCAGGGGTGAGCGGATCTTTGGCCCAGACACAATCCCAAAGTGGTTCTTCTGACAAGAGCACAAGGCGCTGATGCGCCGCCAGTCGTGGCGCTAACGCCTCGGCATGGCGATCGAGGTCCTTGGTATGGGCAAGCAGAATGATATCCGCCGCATCAAACGTATCCGTGACCGTAATCGCGGGCGCGCAGGCCCGGCGAATGGGATCATAGGCCAAGGGCTGACGGTGCGCATAATCGCCAAAGGGATGCACCTTGATTGTCAATACCCGCCCTTTGGTTCCGGTAAACTGGCGCCTAAGATACCCATCGAACCACAAAGGCGCAACGCCGATCCGGGCCTGTGCTGCATGTCAGGATCTGTGCGATCAACAAGCCCGAAACAAGGCTTGACCATCTGACCAACAGACCCTGACAGCCCGCAACAGCCGCCTCAGCGGATCATTTCGATGCGTGCGCCCGGAAATTGCGCCACGACCGCAAGGGTCTCTTCGCGCGGGATGAGCGCAAGCGCGGTCGACAGGCCATCCGCAACAGCAGCTCTGGGTGCTGAGACTGTGATGATGGAGTGAAAAGGCGTATGCCCGTCGGGGCAAACAACGTGATCCCCCCCACCGGGGCGAAGCCCGCCAAACGGTCGCGTTGTAGACACAGCCCGGTTGCGCAGGACGATATGATCCTCATAGGCCCCGTCCGTGGCAAAGATCCGCGCCTGCCAAGGTCTGTGCAAGGGGCACTGGCCAATACCCTGCAATTCCCCAATATCAAGCATCACATCCGTCAAGCCACGGGCACGCATGAGGTCGGCGATCTTGTCGTTGATATAGCCCTGAGCGATACCATTCAGCGTCAGCGCCATGCCTGTCTTGGCAAAACAGATTTCGCGCGGGTCAATGTAAACCTTGTCCCAGCCAATCAACCCAAAAACCTTGGCGCGCGCGTGTCCAAATGTGCCGACCTCAAGCAGAGGCAGAACCGTGGGATCAAACACTCCGCCCGATGCGTGGTGCAGTCGGTCCGCCAATAGCAGCACGTCGAGCAATTCGGGCGGGGGCGCGACCAAACGACCAGAGCGGTTGAGCCAGCTCAAGGAACTGTCGGGGCGAAAGAGGCTGAATATCTGTTCAAGACGCTCCAACTCGGCCTCAATGGCCGCAAAGACTGGGCGCGCCGCGTCAGGGGAAAGACCCGCAATGGCAAGGCGAGCCGGTGCGCCCATGGCGCGACCCTGCCAATGCGCAGTTTGCGCAGCCATGGCGGCAGAGGGGGCCGCAAGAGCGGCAGCAGTAATACTGAGGAAACGGCGGCGGGTCGTGATCATGGCGTTCTCTTTATAAAAATCATTTTCAGGGCAAGACCCTCGTTCGCGATACCCACACCCGAACCACTCATGACACTTGCAAAACGAACACCACACATTGGGCCTGTGTCGACCCTAGGCGGCTTCCAAATGGTGAAACTTGATCGAGGTCAACTTTTGCAGAGCGCAGGAAAAAAAAGATGACTTAAAAGGGTTCTTTTTGCACGTACTGCAAGAGTACTACTGCCGAAAGGCGGGTAAACGTCGACGCAGTATAAGCGCCAAGGCGATTCCCATCGCGGCACCCAGCCCGTCCGCCACGAAATCCGCCCATTCCGCTCCGCGTCCGAAATGCGGCTGAACAATCTCGATCAGGCCGCCATAAGACAAAGCCACAAGCCAAATCAGCGCCCAACTCCGCGGTTGCGCCATCGTGATCGGAATAACCAAAGCGGCAAACGCCACAAGATGCGCCAACTTATCCAGCCCAAGAAGCGGTGAGTGCCCCCCAGTGGAGGGCATCAGAGTTGTAACGCCGATTGCAAGCGTCATCAGGGCCGTCAGGATTTTTACCATTCTTGCGCATAGCCCCAACATCTTGGCGCTTCAAGGGCGCGCGTCAGAAGTCGAAGAGATCCTCAAGAAAGCCGCCACGCTTTTTGCGGGGGCGTTGTCCGCGATCGTCTTGGTCGCGCGACTCGTACGCTGGGGCCGCAGTCGCAGGCACCGAGGCGGAGCGATCAATGATCTTGTCCAACTCGCCCCGGTCCAACCAGACACCCCGGCACTGTGGACAATAGTCGATCTCGACCCCGGCGCGTTCCGCCAGAACCAGTTGCGTGCCGTCGATTGGACATTGCATGGGCGCTCTCCTTTTGTTGCCTTGTGTGGCATGTGGGGTCGCACCGCTGACGGTGCAACCCAGAGCGCAAACATCCCGCCACTCAGCGGATTACATGCACCGCACAGGCCGCATGGCGCACCACCTTGGCGGCAGTAGAACCCAGCAAAAGATCCTGCATACCGGGCCGATGGCTGGCAATCACGATACAGTCGGGAGTGTGGGCCTCGGCCCAGTCGAGGATGGTACGCCCCGAATGCCCCTCTACCACATGGGCAGAGGCATTGGGCAAAGAGGCGGCGATTTCGGCCAGTTCAACCTCGATTGCCTTGCGCGCCTCGTTCACATAGCCTTGGGGCAGATAAGAAATTGCATAGCCCGGTACCTGCTCGATCACATGCAAGAGGCTGATGCGTCCCGTCTCTCCCGCCAAAAGCCGCGCGGCACGTAGCGCTGCATTCGAATCGCGGTCCTGATCAAAGGATACGGGAACCAGAATATGTGCATACATGGGCTGTCCTTTTCTATTGGATAGGCCCATCATCCCCTAGGGGACAGCGCTCTGCCATGATCCAGATCAGGCCCGGTTCAGTTCTGCATGTCGCGCACCTGCGCCGCAATTTGTGCCGCCCAATCGCCAATGATCGGCAAAAACTCGATCTGGCTGAGGGCCCAGATCATCACCGACAAAAGCACCGTTGCCCCCAGCACCGTGCCAAGCCCGGCGGCAAGCCCCCGCACCAAGCTGAAGGCCAACATGCGCGGCACGGAATTGTGGACACGGATAAAGCGATGTGCATTCAGCGTCTGCAATTCGCGGCGCAGGGCTGCCACCTCGCGTGTCAACTCGTCGGTCGGCCTGTTGTCTTGCGTCATCCGAAGGTTGCCACCACGTCATACATGACCGGCTCGAACCCTTTGCAGAGTGCACTGATTTCGCGATTGCGGGCGCGCATCTCATCACTGCGTAGCATCGCCTGAAAATCTGAGCGCGCGCGCCATTGCGAGTAATTGGCGATACGGGTTTGGGCATCGTTGACATGCAGACCCGCAGCAATGAATCCCGGTTGTTGCGAGATAAAGTCACGATAGGCGGCGGTCAGCAAATCCATCAGATCCTGGCAGGTGCCCGGCGTCACCTCAAAGGTGGTGAGCACGGTCTGATGGTCGGTGTCGGTGGTGATATGGGGCATGGGAAACCTCCTTTTGGGGGCAAGCCTAGCACGCGCCCCCTGCCCGGTAAATTCCCGGCCCATCTTAACCTGCGCTTTACCCTTTTTAATGAAGGTTAATGCAGAGGTGACGATGCAATTACGCCCGCTCTTTGCAGTGCTGATACTGCCATGGCTCGTTGGCATGGCAGAGGCGGGCGCGTGGCCGCGCGCCAAAGGGCAAACCTTTCTTGCGGCAACGGGACAGCTCGATGCGCCCGACGAAACCGGCCTCGCACGGCAGAGCTTTACACTCTATGCCGAATATGGCGCGACAGAGCGGTTGACGCTGGGCATTGATCTGGGCGGCGACGCGCTGCAAATGACCAAGACCATCGTCTTTGCCCGCTGGCCCGTTGGACGCCCAGCGCGAGAGGTCAAGATCGCGGTCGAATTGGGCTTGGGCGAAGTAGCTGAGCAACGCGCACTGCGTCCCGGATTGTCGCTTGGGCGGGGGCTGACACTCTGGGGGCGGCACGGTTGGGCGGCGTTTGACGGGCGGGCCGTGATGTTTAGCGGGGGACAGATGACGCTCGAAAGCGATATCACGCTTGGTCTTGATATCACTGCGCGCGGCAAGGTGATCGCGCAGATCCAAACCGGACAGCCCGCGAAGGGCCAGACCTATGTGCGTTTCGCACCCTCCTATGTGCATGCGACCAAGCCCGGTGCGCACCTGGAATTCGGGCTAATCCTGCCCTTGTCGGGTGGTGGCGAACGGGGGGTCAAGCTGGGCCTCTGGCGGTCATTCTAACAGCCCATCAGAGGCCCAAAGAACCTGTCAAAGCGGATCGTCGATCCGGATACGCAGCACCACCGATCCCGAAACCGGGCTGGGCCAACGCAGGTTGATCCGATCCCGGTTCGGCCCTTGCTGCGCCTCGAAATAGGGGGCCGCGTACACCACCGCATTCGCTGCATTACGCAGAGGACCGGCAGGAATGACCGCCTCAACCGTCTGCGCCCAAGCGCCGAACGGCAAGCGTGGCGCAGGCTCGACCTCCCAAGTGGCAGCGGCACTTTCCTCGGTGTGCTGCATCACCAGCGGACTGGCGACAGGGATATTGATGTTGTGAAAGCTGTTATTGGCAAAGGTGACATTGCGCACCCGATCATAGTTGAGATCGGCAAAACTCGTGTCGACCATCTCGACCCGGGTAATGGTGCCAATAGTGCGGAACGTGTTGCCAGTGACGGTCACCCCGTCAAGAAAATGCCCCGCGCCGTGCGGCTTGACCACGATATAGGTGAACCAAGGGGCCATATTGCCGGCCAGAAAAACATTGTCGGTGATGCTAAGCGCGCTGAACGAAAACTCGCTTGCGAATTCGGGCTCGGCATCATGCTCGTTCACCCATTCGATAAAGCAGTTGTCGATGTAATTGCCGCTGACACTGCCGCGATTGTTGATCCGCGTCAGCACAAAACCCGCGACGCGCGCGCCGCCTTGCGAAGTATCCCCCTGAAACACGTGATTGCCAGAGATCAGGGAACTGCTGCCCGCAAGCACGGCGAAATGTCGAAACAGAACGCTGCGATTATCGCGGATCTTGAGGTCATTGGCATTGGCATTGAACGCGATGCTGCGCCGCTCGGTCGACAACAGCGGCCCTTCGTCCGAAATGAACTGGCAGCGGTCGATCATCATCCCTTGATCGCCCTCGCCGTGGCTGGTGATGCCGCGATCCTTGGGACGGGTAAAGAAACAGTCACGGAAATGATTGGCAGAGCCCTGCGGCGGCAAGAGCACGCCACTGCAATCCCCCGTGCACTGGAAATCCACTTCTGAGAACACCATGCGCGAGACATCGTCAAAACCGCTGAAATCCAGCAGGTATTTGAACCGCCGGAAGGTAAAGACCTGCGTGCCCGCCGCGTCAAAAAGCGGCTGACTGATGTCGAGCCGCTGTGCCGCCACGTTCTTGGCGCTGACGTAAACCTCGCGGCCCACACCATTGCCCTCAATCAGCGCGCCCACGGGGATATTGGCCACGTCAATCACATTGGTCAGGCGGAGGGGGTTCGCGATGTCATAGCTGGCCTGCGAGGTCACAACATCGGTCGCCCAAGCCGGGCCGCCCCGGATCGTGAACTGGCCATTCTGGATGACGTGGCGCTGGTTATAGGTAGAGCGGTTGTTCACTGCCGCAGCCATATCAACCGGCCCGCGCAGAACCACCTTGCGCCCAGCCAGATCAAGCGTGACGTGATCGGGATTGTTCAAAAGCGCCTGATAGGCCTTTTTGAAGGCCAGTTCGCTATCGCCAAACGCATCAATATAAGCGGGCAGATCGTAGTTCTTGGTCAATGCGAGAATGGCCGCATCCGGCATCACGAGCGTGCCCTCGAACCGGATGCGGTTCTGGATCGTGGTGCTTTGCCCAAGGAAATATTGGCCTGCGGGCACGATGATCTCGCGGCCCTGCGCCGCAGTGTCAGCGGCCTCGAAAGCGGCATGATCATCCGTCACCCCATCGCCAATCGCGCCGTAATCACGCACATCGACCGTGCTGAGGATATCGCGCAGGAAAAAGCGGCTGACATCCTCGATGGTGATGTCGTCAATGCGTACCACGCCACCGCTCGGCCCGCTCAGATCAAGACCGAAATGGCCGAAAATCGCAGCGCGCCCCCAAGGCATATCCACGCCGGTGCGCGTGCCCGTGCCTACAATGGCCGTCACCTCGACAACCGCGCCATAGGTGGTCAACGCGATCTGCGGTCCGGTCACCGTCATCCCGGGCAGGGCGGCACCCCCTGCCCCACCGGCAAAGGCCGCGATGCGCACACTCGGCAGATTGCCGGCAATCGCCTTGATCCGCGCTCGGATTTGCAGGTAGCAACCGGGTAAGATCGGCGTTTCGCCCATCGAGCGCAAACGCTGCACAGCCTCGGTCTTTTGCAATTCCAGCGCCCCACCAAAATCCTGATCGGCGGGGACAAAGGCTGCGTCGACGGCGTTTGCATAGGTGTCAGACCCCGGTCGCCCATCCCCGCGCGACCACTGGTCCAGACCGTTTGCAAAGGGGGGCGGCATGAAAACGATGCCGTCGGTGATTGCCTTGTTCATGGATATCCCTTTCCTGTTGCGCGCCGCATGCGGATGCTCGTGGCCAAAGCGATGGGCCAAAGCGGTCGGAAGGGGATGTATCAACGACGTGTTAATCAGGTCTCATGGCACCGTCACGGTGCCTGTAAGACACCAGATTGCGCGTCAGGCACACGCAATTGTGATACGCCTCGCCTGAAACGCAAAAAGCCCTGCCGGATGGCAGGGCTTTCGCCTGTCGCGCGGGGGCGATATCAGGACGCTTCGGTGATGAACTTGACCGCGTCGCCAAAGGTCTGGATTGTATCCGCCGCATCGTCGGGGATCTCAATGCCAAATTCTTCTTCGAATGCCATGACCAGTTCGACGGTGTCGAGACTGTCCGCGCCGAGATCGTCGATGAAAGAGGCTTTGTCGACGACCTTGTCCTCTTCGACACCCAGGTGTTCCACAACGATCTTCTTAACGCGGTCTGCGATATCGCTCATGTCTTGTTCCTCGTTTTGTCTTGGGCTGGTTTGCCCGTTGTCTGCCCCCGCCCAGCCCGGGAAGTGGCGATGATTTTGCCCCAGTGGGCGGTTCTCGACTGCCTTAATACCAAGGCCACCGGGAGAATCCGCATATCCCTCCGGCTAATCTCGGTGGCCTATAGCATATGCGCGGGCAATGGCAAATGCTTTCACTCAGCCCAAAACCGCCACAGCGATCAAGCCGCGGCTCAGTACATCGACATGCCCCCATTCACATGCAATGTAGCCCCCGTGACATAGCCGGCCTCGGGACTGGCAAGATAGAGAACGGCGGCGGCGATTTCCTCGGCTGTGCCCATGCGGGCCATCGGGATTTGGGCGTTTAGCCCCGCCTTCTGATCGTCGCTCAGCTTATCTGTCATCGGCGTGGCGATAAATCCAGGGGCCACGACATTTGCGGTAATACCCCGGCTGGCCACCTCTGCGGCGATGGATTTGGTCATTCCCACAAGCCCCGCTTTGGCGGCGGAATAATTGGCCTGACCGAGGTTCCCGCTCGCCCCTACGATCGAGCCGATGTTGATGATCCGGCCCCAACGCGCCTTCATCATTGGCCGCACAGCCCCCCGGCAGAGGCGCATCGCGGACGTCAGATTTACATCCAGCACATCGTGCCAGTCCTGGTCAGACATCCGCATGAAGAGTTGATCACGGGTGATGCCAGCATTGTTCACAAGAATGTCGAGCCCGCCCAATGCACCAACGGCCTCTTTTGCAAGCGCCTCAACTGCCTCTGCATCCCCAAGGTTGCAAGGGAGGACATGCGCGCGGCTGCCCAGTTCCGCAGCCAGAGCCTCCAGCGGTTCTACCCGCGTGCCACTCAGCCCGACGGTCGCGCCCGCGCCATGCAGAGCACGGGCAATCGCCGCGCCAATGCCACCTGAAGCGCCCGTGACAAGCGCAGATTTCCCTGTCAGATCAAACATGTTCTGTCCTTCCTTGGTAAACGATACGCGGCTCACTTCTCGGTCAGGCTGGCCGCTGCCGCTGTGACTTCATCCGGCGTTCCGATGGTGCGGCAGCTGAGGTCACGCGCGATGCGGCGCACCATACCCGAGAGCGCTTTGCCCGCGCCGATTTCCCAAATTTCGGTGACGCCCTGCACCTCCATGTATTGCACTGACTCGCGCCAACGGACAGAGCCCGTAACTTGCTCGACCAAGAGCGCGCGGATCTCCGCCGGATCTGTCACCGCTTGCGCGCGCACGTTGGCCACGAGCGGCACAGCCGGCGCATGAATTGTGACCGCGGAAAGGGCTTTTGCCATCACATCGGCAGCCGGTGCCATCAACGCGCAATGAAAGGGCGCACTTACCGGCAAGAGCATGGCCCGTTTGGCCCCGCGCGCCTTGGCCAGCTCCACCGCACGCTCTACCGCGCTCTTGTGGCCTGAGACCACCACCTGTGCCGGATCGTTGTCATTCGCGGCTTGGCAAACCTCGCCTTGCGCGGCCTCTTGCGCCACGGCGCGGGCAGTTTCAAAATCAAGCCCCAACAAGGCCGCCATTGCGCCGACGCCAACAGGCACCGCCTGTTGCATCGCCTGCCCTCTAATGCGCAGAAGGCGCGCTGTATCCGCCACGCTGATCGCCCCCGCCGCCGCTAGGGCGGAATATTCCCCCAAAGAATGCCCCGCCACATGGGATGCCGCCGTAGCAAGGTTCACACCTTCTGCCTCAAGCGCCCGCAGCGCGGCAATAGAGGTGGCCATCAGCGCCGGTTGCGCATTTTCGGTCAGGGTCAGCTCGTCTTGCGCGCCCTCCCAGATCAACGCCGAGAGCTTTTGCCCAAGCGCCTCATCCACCTCATCGAACACCGCGCGCGCCGCCGGATAGCTGGCGGCCAAATCCGCGCCCATGCCGATCACCTGCGCGCCCTGCCCCGGAAATACGAATGCTCGGCTCATGGCCTGCCCCTCCCTTGAAAAGTGCCTCCCGATACATCGGCACGCAGGCCAAGGCAACGTATTTGCCCAATTTCACCTGAGTTTGCTCAGGTTTTAAACGGGGCTAGATAGACACGCAAAGACGCAGAGGCCCTGTGCGTGGGCGGCGATTGCGCCCGTGACATATGCCGCTAGAGTGACGCCACAACCATGAGGACATTCGCGATGCAACGCACCAATTCCGCCACCAGCTACGGCAGTATCGCCAAGGGCTTTCACTGGCTCACGGCGCTCTTGATCCTGTCAAACCTGCCGCTGGGCTGGTATGCGACCAAGGTCGCCGAGGCGGTGGCAGCGTCCCCAACCGAACCGCTGATCGCGCAGGCTACTTTCCTGTTTTCACTTCACAAAACACTCGGGGTCACAATTTTCTTTGTGGCGTTGGCCCGTATTCTTTGGGCCATGTCGCAGCCCAAACCCGGATTGCTCAACGGGGATCGCAGACTCGAGGCCTGGGCGGCCGAAACCGCGCATTGGTTGCTCTATGGCTCGCTGGTGCTGGTGCCGCTTTCAGGCTGGGTGCATCACGCTGCAACCTCTGGTTTCGCACCGATCTGGTGGCCATTGGGGCAAAACCTGCCACTCGTGCCCAAGTCTGAGGCCCTGTCCGACCTGGCCTCGACCTTGCATTATGTGTTTGTGCTGGTCTTGGTGGGTACGATTGCGGCGCATGTGGGCGGCGCTCTCAAACATCACCTGCTGGATGGTGATGCGACGCTGCGCCGGATGTTGCCGGGACGTATGGATGCGATTCCCACCGCGCGGCAACCCAACCCTGTGCTGCCCATGGTTGCCGCCGTGGCGGTTTGGCTTGGTACACTTGGGGGCGCGACAGCGCTTGGCTGGTTCGACACAACACAAACCGGCCCGACCACACTTGCGGCGGTCGAGAGTGACTGGCAGGTCGAAAGCGGCCAATTGCAAGTGACAGTGCAACAAATGGGCTCAGCCGTGACCGGCAGCTTTGAGGAATGGACGGCCGAAATCGCCTATTCCGAAACCCCGGACGCAGATGGCAAACACGGCGATGTTACGGTGACTGTCAGCATCGCCTCTCTCTCGCTTGGCTCGGTCACACAACAGGCGATGGGAGCAGATTTCTTCAACACCGCAGAATTCCCGACTGCGATTTTTGCCGCTGATTTGATGTCTGGTGAAACAGGCCCTGTGGCGCGCGGCACGCTGACCATCCGAGACCAATCTGTGCCCGTCGAGATGCCCTTTGACCTGACCATCACCGGCGATAGCGCCACGGCTATCGGCACGCTTGCCCTCGATCGCCGAAATTTCAACATCGGCAACGGGGTGACGGACGAAAAGTCCTTGGGTTTTGGGGTCGATATGCGCTTTGAGTTGACCGCCACGCGGGGAAATTAATCCAGCCTGCGTGCCTCGTCGATCAGCATAACCGGAATGCCGTTGCGGATCGGAAAGGCCAGACTAGCGCGGCGGCTGATCAATTCCTGCGCCGCCGCGTCATACTCGAGCGTAACATGGGTCTGTGGGCAGATCAGCGCCTCAAGCATGCGCCGGTCAAAGGCCGGGGGGGGCGGTGTGTCTTCGGTCACTGCATGATGTCCTCGTTATCGCCGCCGCGCAGCACATATTCGATAAGCGTGATCAGCGTCTCGCGCCGCGTGCTAAGAGATGGCGCCTCAAGCAAGGCTTGCTTGTCCTCCGGCTCAAAGCCCAACAGCATCGAGAGTGAATTGACTAACAATTCATCCTCGGCCTCTTTCAGCGAATCCCAGTCTGTTTGAAGCTCGCGGGCCTCGAAATACCGCGCCAAAAGCCTAAGGAATGCGCGGCGGTCAAAGCCGGGATCACTGTCGACCGGCCCCAAATCACGCTCAAAGCCGGTCCACGACACGCGCGCCCGACGATAGGGTGTAAAGCCCTCTACCTCTTCGAGGACGCGAAACCGCGACAGCCCTGTCAGAGTGATCATATAGCGCCCATCCTCGGTTTCCGAGAATTGCGTCACACGTCCAACGCAGCCGATTGCATGCAGACCGGTGCCGCCCGCGCGACCTGGGACCCGGTTCGGCTGGATCATTCCGATCAGCCGACCCGGAGTTTTCAACGCATCCTCAAGCATCGCCAGATAGCGAGGCTCGAATAGATGCAACGGTAGACGCGAGCGCGGCAGCAAGAGCGCACCGGGCAGCGGAAAGACGGGGATGATCTCTGGAAGATCGAGCTTGTGTGTCATGCCGCTAACCTAGCCCGTGCATAGGTTCAGGCAAATATCATCGAACTCAATTTGCGCCGCCCACTCAGCAAGACCGGATCATTCGGTTTGAGCGCCTCGAAGATGGTGAAAAGCTGGGTCTTGGCCGCGCCATCACTCCACTCACGATCCCGCCGAAATAGATCAAGCAATTCATCCACCGCCTCTTGCGCCTGCCCGTTGGCATAAAGCGCCTGCGCGAGATCAAATCGTGCCTGAAGGTTCGCGGGGTCTGCCTCAACGGCGGCGCGCAGCTCGTTGACAGGTCCGGCATCTTGCGCCTGACGTGCCAGTGCCAGTTGCGCATGGGCGGCGTCAATTTCAGGGGCATGGCTGATTTCTGCCGGGGCACCGTTTAGGATCGCTTCGGCCTGATCCAACTCGCCTAGCGCCATATGGGCACGGGCAAGGCCCGCGTAGCCCCGCGCATTCAGCGGGTCCTCTTGCAGAATTGCGGCATAGGTCTGGGCCGCATCGGCCACAGCGCCGGTTTCAAGCATCTCGTCGGCGGCATCAAGCGCCTCGTCCAAACCATCCTCAGGCTCGCCCCCAGCGGCTGCAATAACACGCGCGACGAACGCCTCGATCTCTGATGGGGGCACGGCACCCTGAAAACCGTCAATCGGCTGGCCCTGCCAAAAGGCATAGACGGTTGGAATCGATTGAACCCGCATCTGGCCCGCAATCATCTGGTTCTGATCGACATTGATCTTGGCCATTTTGACCGCACCGTTGGCGCGGGTCACCGCCGCCTCAAGCGCCGGACCAAGCGTTTTGCAGGGACCGCACCACGGGGCCCAGAAATCGACGATCACCGGCACGGTTTGCGATGCGTCCACGACATCCGCCATGAAGCTGGCCTCGGACACATCCTTGATCAGGTCGCCCGCCGCGGGGGCACTTTTGGTTTTACCCAGTTCCAGCATGTTCAGCCTCCTTAAGAGATTTGCCCCCTATATGAGGGCGTGGCGGGCGGAGTCAAAGATCAAATGTTGCGAACACCGGCGCGTGATCCGAAGGTTGCTCCCAGCCCCGCGCGCCACGCAGGATGCGGCTGGAATGCGCCGAAGTGGCGATGTCGCCTGTGGCCCAGACATGATCAAGCCGGCGCCCTTTATCCGCAGCGTCCCAATCGGCTGCGCGATAGGACCACCAGCTATAAAGCTGCCCCTCGGGAATGTCGGCGCGCGTAACATCCTGCCAACCGCCCGCCGCCATCACTGCGCTCAGATGATCCACTTCAACAGGGGTGTGGCTTACGATTTTGAGCAGTTGTTTATGATTCCAAACATCATCCTCGCGCGGGGCGATGTTGAGATCCCCCACAAGGATCGCCTTTTCGGGACGGCTGTCGCGGAACCAATCGCGCATGCCCGTCAGATAATCGAGCTTCTGGCCGAATTTGTCATTCACCGCCCGGTCAGGCACATCGCCCCCTGCAGGCACGTAGAAATTGTGGATCACAACACCATTTTCCAGTCGGCCCGCAATGTGCCTTGCATGGCCGAGATCCGCAAAGTCCATCGCCCCGACCTCTTCGATTGGCAATTTGGACAGGATCGCCACTCCGTTGTAGCCCTTTTGCCCACGGGCAACGACATGGGCATAGCCAAGGGCGGCAAAGCCCTCGAGCGGCATCTTATCAACCGGGCTTTTGCATTCCTGAAGGCAGAGGATATCAGGCCCCTCTTCCTGCATCAGGCGCGCCACCAGTCCTTCACGCAGACGCACTGAATTGATGTTCCATGTGGCGAGGGTAAAGGACATCTGGCATCTCCCGTGCGGATTCGCCGGGACACTAAAGCGATGCGTCCAAGGATTCCAGCCGCGATTGCCCCAGACAGAGCCGAGCGCCAAAACAAAAAGAAACCCCGGCACAGGGGCCGGGGCAGTCCAACAGGGAGGTTCATGTGTGTAACCGCACACATAACGGATAATAGCAGATTAAAGCTCAACCGCAGATACGACTTTGATCTTGGTCAAAGAACCGTGCCTTTTAGACAACAAGCCGATAGCCGCCCGATTCCGTCACCAAAAGCCGCGCATTTCCGGGATCGGGTTCGATCTTTTGACGCAGCCGGTAGATATGCGTCTCAAGAGTATGGGTCGTAACCCCCGCGTTATAGCCCCAAACCTCGTGCAACAGGATATCGCGCGGAACCACGCCTTCCGTCGCACGATAAAGAAACTTAAGGATATTTGTTTCCTTTTCTGTCAACCTTACCTTGCGATCATCTTCGGTGATCAGCATCTTCATCGCCGGTTTGAACGTATAGGGCCCAAGCTGGAACACAGCGTCTTCAGACTGCTCATGCTGACGCAATTGCGCACGGATACGGGCCAGCAACACCGGGAACTTGAAAGGTTTGGTGATATAGTCATTGGCCCCGGCATCAAGTCCAAGGATCGTGTCCGCGTCGCCATCATGCCCGGTGAGCATCAGAATCGGTGCCTTGATTCCCTGCTTGCGCATCAGGCGACACAGTTCGCGCCCATCAGTATCCGGAAGCCCCACATCCAAGATCACAAGGTCATAGATCATGTCCTTGACCTTGCTCAGCGCAGAGGTACCGCTTGACGCCTCGAAGACGTCGAAATCCTCGGTCATGACCAACTGTTCGCCAAGCGCCTCGCGCAGGTCGTCGTCATCATCCACGAGAAGAATTTTTTTGACTTGTCCCATCTCGGTTTCCTCTTGTTTCGTCGAACATGCGGTACAAGCAGCGTCGCGGCAAGATGTGCAACATTCCACTCACGCCCTAGTGTTGCGGCGCGAGCGTTTCTTTCCATTCATTACAAAAGACTATATCACGGTTGGACTGATAAACAGGAGCCCCGCATGAGCCTTGCACCGGATCTCACTGAAATTGCTGCGCGCGCACGAAGCGATCTGCGCATGGGCGTGCCCGTGGTGCTAAGCGGCCGCGGAGGTGCGGCACTCATCATGGCGGCCGAAACGCTTGAGGCGCAGCGGCTTGCGGATCTGCGGGCATTGGGCGGCACTCCGGTTCTGGCGATTACTGCGCGCCGGGCCACCACGCTCAAGGCGCGGGCCTATGATGATGATCTCGCGCGCGTTATCCTTCCGCCTGATGTCTCTCTGGGATGGATTTTGTCGGTTGCGGACCCGGCGGATGATCTCAAAAGCCCGATGAAAGGCCCGCTGACCTCCGAGCGCGGGGGCGCGGTCGATCTACACCGGCTGGCGCTGAGCCTTGTGAAATCGTCGCGGCTTTTGCCCGCCGCCTTGGTGCTGCCACTAACGGAAGGCGTGGAATTCGCGCGCCGTCATGGGCTGACCTTGCTTGATACAGCCGCGGCACCGCAACTCGAACTGACAAGCCCGCTGCATCCGGTGGTCAGCGCGCGCCTGCCGCTTGCCGTGTCAGAGGCGGGGCGTCTGCATATCTTTCGCCCCGAGGATGGTGGCGAGGAACATTACGCCATCGAAATCGGTCAACCTGACCGCGCCGTGCCCGTGCTGGCACGGCTGCATTCCGCCTGTTTCACCGGCGACCTGATGGGAAGCCTGAAATGCGATTGCGGACCTCAGCTGCGCGGCGCTCTGGCGCAGATGGGGGCCGAAGGTGCCGGCGTGCTGCTGTATCTCAACCAAGAGGGGCGCGGCATTGGCCTCGCCAACAAGATGCGTGCCTACAGCTTGCAGGATCAGGGATTCGACACGGTCGAAGCCAATCATCGCCTTGGATTTGAAGATGACGAACGCGATTTCCGCATCGGTGCGCGCATCCTGTCGCTGATGGGCTTTTCCTCGGTGCGGCTTCTTACCAACAATCCCGCCAAGATCGCGATGATGGAGCAGAACGGCATCAAGGTGATCGAGCGTGTGCCGCTGAAACTGGGCGAGAACACGCATAATCATCACTATCTCGCGACCAAGGCCGCAAAATCGGGGCATATGCTCTAGGCCAAGGCGACCTTTAGACCATCATCTCTTTGGTCGCGGTCAGCGTGACATCTGGATAGTCGCGCGCGACCCGATCAATGTCCCACTGCAGGCGCGTAAGATAGACGATGTCGCCATCATTATCATGGGCGATATGCTGTTTGTTGGCGGCAGTGAATTTCTCGACCGCCAGCTTGTCGCCAGATACCCAACGGGCCGAGGTGAACTGAGAGCCCTCAAACCGCACCGGGAGCCCATATTCCAGCTCGATCCGGCTGGCCAGCACCTCGAATTGCAGCGCCCCCACCACGCCCACAATAAAGCCAGAGCCAAACGCAGGCTTGAACACCTTGGCGGCACCTTCTTCGGCGAATTGCATCAGCGCCTTTCCCAGATGCTTGGCTTTCATCGGATCACCTGCCCGCGCCTGCTGCAAAAGCTCTGGCGCAAAGGATGGGATGCCGGTCACGCGCAGCGCTTCCCCTTCGGTGAGAGTATCCCCGATACGCAACTGGCCATGGTTGGGGATACCGATGATGTCCCCAGCCCAAGCCTCTTCGGCCAATTCACGGTCCGCTGCCAGAAAGAGCACCGGTGCCGAGACGGTGATAGGTTTCTTCGAGCGCACATGCGTCAGCTTCATGCCGCGTTTGAAATGCCCCGACGCGAGGCGGACAAAGGCCACACGGTCGCGATGCTTGGGGTCCATATTGGCCTGCACCTTAAAGACGAAGCCGGTCACGGCAGTTTCTTCGGGGGCAATCGCACGCGGAGTGGCCTTTTGCACCTGCGGCTCGGGGCCATAGGTGCCAATGCCATCCATCAATTCCTTGACGCCAAACGAGTTGATCGCTGAGCCGAACCAAATGGGCGTCATATGGCCCTCTAACACCGACTGCGGATCGAGCGCGGGCAAAAGTTCGCGCGCCATTTCGATTTCCTCGCGCAGCTTGGCGATAAGGTTTGCGGGCACATGCTGCGCCAGTTTCGGATCATCAAGCCCGTCGATCTTGATCGACTCTGCCACTTTGTTACGGTCGGCGCGGTCCATCAATTCCAGACGGTTGTTCAGCATGTCATAACAGCCGACAAAATCGCGCCCCATACCTATGGGCCAACTTGCCGGGGTTACGTCAATGGCAAGGTTCTGCTGGATTTCATCAATGATCTCGAACGTATCGCGCGCTTCACGGTCCATCTTGTTACAAAAGGTCAGGATCGGCAAATCGCGCAACCGGCAGACCTCGAACAGCTTCTGCGTTTGACTTTCAACGCCCTTGGCCCCGTCGATCACCATGACGGCCGCATCGACGGCGGTCAGGGTGCGATAGGTATCTTCGGAAAAGTCCGAGTGGCCGGGCGTGTCTACGAGGTTGAACCGGAACCGACCAAAATCAAACGACATGGCCGAGGCCGACACAGAAATGCCCCGGTCCTTCTCCATCTGCATGAAGTCAGAGCGCGTGCGCCGCGCCTCTCCCTTGGCACGCACCTGCCCGGCCATCTGAATGGCGCCCCCGTACAAGAGGAACTTCTCGGTCAGCGTCGTCTTGCCCGCATCTGGATGCGAAATGATCGCAAACGTGCGGCGGCGGGCAATCTCAGCCGGAAGATCGGGGCGGTTTGAAAGAGTATCCAACATGGCGCCGGATATAGAGGCGTGGCTGGGGCGGCGCAATACGGGGTGTTGAGGGTATCGAACGCCGATAAACCCCAGATGATTCTCTGAATGCTGGCGTCGGGCACCAAGCGCGGCGGCAAAAATGTCTCACCCGTACATCTGGCGGCTCAATCAGCGTTCAATTTGGCACCCAACCGGTCGGCCACATTCATTGACCTGTTTTTGATACATTTTTTAGCGTGACGGTACCCGGCATGCCGTTCGGTCATCCGTGCCGAGGGGCAGGAAAATGCAACATTCGGACCAAGCTCGCAAATATGGTTAACACCCTATCCGGAAGCATCGCCTATCCGGCGGAGTAGTATCATAAATCCCTGTTTTCTTTAGAAATTCCGAGGACTGCGAGAGTTTTCGCCGCCTTGGTACGGACCATCCAAACCGAAGAACGGCACGCTCTGGCGGCAAATATCGATGCCGGGGGTTTGAATGCCATTTACGATTTCAGCGGGTTACTTGTCCGATACGACCTTTACACAGGCGCATTTCGGCGGCAACGCGCTTGCCCTGAGGGACCGCGTTGGGGACGAGGGCACCTATGATGACGTTGCCCGCACACTTGGCGTGGAACATATCCGCTACCCCGGCGGCAGCCTTACCGAGTATTACTTCGACATCCGCAACCCGGATAACGATATCGTGGTCAACTCCGAGACTGGCGAAGCAACATCATTTCTGCCGATCAGCGATGCTCTGGGCTTTGCCGAGGAAGAGGGGATCGCAGTCACGATCGTTCTGCCCACGCGGCACTTTCTCAGCACCGAGGTAGACGCAGAGGGCAATCGCTTGCCCGATATCGACGAACCCGCCCTGCGCAGCTTCCTGCAGGATGTGTTCGACGGACGCTACGGAGCCGCAGATATTCAGGCCATCGAAATTGGCAATGAATATTGGGGCAGCGGTGGCATGAACACCTTTGAATATGGCCGCCTCGCCTCGGAAATGGCCGTCATCGTCAAGGACGAAATCCGCAGCCACCCCGACGCGGAGCATCTCTCGGAAACCGATATTCTGGTCCAGATGGGCACGAATTATGGCCGGTTCGCTCTTTCAAACCTGTTTTCAGGAACCGGAGAAGATCAACTTGCCGAGCTCAATGAAACATATGACCTGAACCTTTCGGAAAACGAATACATCTATTCCTCTGGCGATGTGGCTTGGGCCAAGGTCGCCAATGCCATCATCCTCAACGAGTTCGACACCGTCGCAGAGCAAAGCGCTATCGACGGCGTTGTTGCCCATATCTATTCCAAGGGGGCCGACACCCCCAACAGCCGTTATTTCGAACTGTCGCAGATTGCCGACACCTGGCTCAAGGAAATGCCGGGGCTGGATATCTATGCAACTGAATGGAACCTGAAACGCTCGGTGTCCGAGGACCCACAAGAAGAGTTCGGCCTGAAACAAGCGCATGAGATGCTCAATGTGCTTGAGGCGTTTTCTTGGGGCGGTGTCGATGCGGCACATGTATGGCCCCTGCAAATGAATAGCCGCACAGGTCTGGCTGATGGCGAAGGCGATGCAGATATCCGTGTACCCGGCGAAATGTTCCGCCTGTTGAACGAAACCTTGCCCGGCACCCGCCCTCTCGGCCTTGCAGGAAGCGAAGGACGCGAGACGGAGCTGTCGGGCGAAACAGCAGATGTGCATGCGTTCTATGCCCCGGATCGCCTGGTCACGTTCCTTGCCTCGACCAGCGACCAACCCAGCGAAGAGGTCGTGGACTTCATGAGCATCCTGCGCGATTTGGGCGACGTTACGATCACGCGCCTAGGCGTGGCTGAGGGCGAAAACCCAAGCGAGTCCACTGCCGAACCCGTTGTGACCAACGAGAACCCTCAAGACCTGATCGAGGACGGCATCCTGATCGCAGACCTTGCGCCCTACGAGATCCTGATGATCGAGATGCTCAACCCCGTCTTTACCGCCGAACTGGCCCGTATGGTCGCCGACACCCCCGAGGAGACAGACGAAATCGACGTCGAGGAAAGCGACAATCAGGTCGTCGACAATGTCCTCAACTTCGCAGATTTCTTCCAATCCGGCAGCTCAGGGTCCGGCAGCAGCGAGAGCTTGATCCCGACAACGCCCCCCGCCGAAGAGCAAGAGGATGCCCCAGACTCCGCAGCCGCAGCCGGCGATGCCGATGACAGCGGTGGCGGTGGCGGCGATTTCGGTTTTGGGGCCTTGGCGCTCGCGTTTCTGCCGATCCTGCTGTTGGCGGCCTGATCCAAGGGGCCGCAGCGCGGCTTGCCGCGCCCCCCTCTTGCGACTACAAGCGCGGCAAATCCCCTTAGTCTGCTCAAGGATCGCCGCATGATACCTCGTTATTCCCGTCCCGACATGGTCGCCATCTGGGAACCTGCCACCAAATTCCGCATCTGGTTCGAGATCGAGGCCCATGCCTGTGATGCCATGGCTGACCTGGGCGTCATCCCGCGTGAGAATGCCCAAGCGGTCTGGAAAGCCAAGGACGTGGAGTTCAACGTCGCCCGCATCGACGAGATCGAGGCCGAGACCAAGCATGACGTCATCGCCTTTCTTACCCATCTGGCAGAGCATGTAGGCAGCGATGAGGCGCGTTTTGTGCATCAGGGCATGACCTCCTCGGACGTGCTTGATACCTGTTTCAACATCCAGCTGACCCGCGCCGCCGACATCCTGATTGCGGATATGGAAGGGCTTTTGGCCGCCCTCAAGCGTCGCGCATTCGAGCATAAGGATACCCTGCGCATCGGCCGCAGCCATGGGATCCACGCAGAGCCCACCACCATGGGGCTGACCTTTGCCCGCTTCTACGCCGAGATGCAGCGCAACCTGCGCCGCCTACACACCGCCCGCGAAGAGATCGCGACAGGGGCGATTTCCGGTGCCGTCGGCACCTTTGCCAATGTTGATCCGCGCGTCGAAGAGCATGTCTGCGCCCAACTTGGCCTGACGCCAGAGCCAATCAGCACCCAAGTGATCCCGCGCGATCGCCACGCGGCGTTTTTTGCCGCTCTTGGTGTCGTGGCCAGCAGCATCGAAAATGTCGCCATCGAAATCCGTCACATGCAGCGCACCGAAGTTCTGGAAGCAGCCGAGTTTTTCTCGATGGGGCAAAAGGGCTCTTCCGCCATGCCACACAAGAAGAACCCGGTGCTGACTGAAAACCTCACCGGCCTCGCCCGCCTCGTCCGCATGGCTGTGGTGCCCGCAATGGAAAACGTGGCCCTCTGGCATGAACGCGACATCTCGCACAGCTCGGTCGAGCGCATGATCGGCCCGGATGCCACCATCACCCTCGATTTCGCCCTCGCACGTCTGACCAATGTCATCGACAAGCTCTTGGTCTACCCTGACAACATGATGGCCAATATGAACAAGTTTCCCGGCCTTGTGATGTCGCAGCGGGTTCTATTGGCCCTGACCCAAGCGGGCGTCAGCCGCGAGGATGCCTATCGCCTTGTGCAGCGCAACGCGCTCAAGGTCTGGGAAACCGGCTGTGACTTCAAAACCGAGTTGCTGAATGATGCAGAGGTTACTGCCGCCCTCAGCCCGGCGGAAATTGCTGAAAAATTCGACTTGGGCTATCATACAAAGCATGTGAACACGATTTTCGCGCGGGTTTTCGGGGAATCGTGATAGCCTGAACCCCTGTCCAACAGGGAGACATATGATGAAGTTGAAATTCGGATTGGCCGCCCTCGCGCTTGTCGTGACACCCAGCCTTGCCTTGGCAACGGGGGGCTGTAACTACAGCAAACAGAAACAGGCGATTTCCTGCGTTACGGGCACCGCATGGGATGCGGCGACCAGTAGTTGCGTGCCACAAACCTCAAGCTGACTTATACGGGGCGGGATCACTCCCCGCCCCTGCTTTACCGTTCTACAAATACTCATACACGCACTGGGCATCTCAGAGATCACGGGTTGCAAATGTACCGGCTCCGAAACTCGCTGAGAGCTGCGCCACTTCGATCCGTTTGCCCGCATCTGCCCCATCGGCCACGCGTGCCGCTTGCTGATAAACCCAATCCGAGCGTTCCAGAGTGACCTCGCGCAAGACCTGCGCCCCTCGCATCACCCGCAAGAGATAGCGCTCGCTCTCCTCGCCAAGCGGCACCTCGGGCGTATCCCAACGATCCCCGCCAATCCGCGTGCGCCTGATCCACGTCACGGTCAAATCTCCTTGCGCCTCCATGAACCTCAGATGCACCGGCGCATAGGGTCGCAGGCCCACCCCATCAAAGGCCAAAATGGCATGGGCAAAGCTCGGGTCATCCACGGGTCGCCCCCCCGGCCCGATCCGGTAATGCAGCGCTTGCCCGCGCTGTGCCTCGGTCAACTCGATTTGCTGCGGCACGCCATTCAAGCGTACGACAAGCGATCCCGCAGGCCAGACACCACCGCCAGCCCTTTCAGTCCCCAACTGTCCCCGCAGCCGATGGCGCAGAATATACGTGTCCGGTGCCACCAACTCGGCATCGCGGAACTGAAACAGCTCCCACCCCCCCGGGGTGCCATCGCCAATGGCACAAAGATTGCCGCCATTCAAATGCGCCGTATCTCCCACGCTTTCCAGCGTCCCGAACCGCATCCGCACGAATAGCCCATCCCCCCGGTCGATCCGTCCCATCGGCGCAGGCAAAAGCGGCGTTTGCGTCACCCCTACCGTGCTGCGTGCCGCAATCAGGGTGTTAAGCCGGTAATCGGCATCCTCGGCGGACGAGTAAACCGCCGCCGTGCCGGGCCAGGGATTGGCCAGCACCGCGATATGCGGCGCATGCGGCACCTCATCGCCGGTCAAGAGCGGCAGATCAAGAAAGAGCGGCGTCACCGGTCCCGGTGCCACAAAGGGGCGCAGCCGCGCCGGGTTCTCTTCAATCAGGATCGGCCGATAGCTCTCGGGGTCGATCCGCACCGCATCGACACGCTGCGCATTGCCCATCTGCTCGATCCGGTCGATGCGGAACCGCGCGCCATCCCCCCCCTTGGGCAGGGCAATGACATCTCCTGCCCCAACGTCCAGCCGCGACGGCGGCAAGGTCAGGCGCAGCGTATCCACCGACACCCGCGCCTCCGAGAGCCACCGCTCCACCACTTGCCGCCCCTCAGAACGCGTCAACGCAAGTGGCATTTCCGAGGCTGCCACCGCATGGGTCGCCTCGTCGGGCAGAATGGCCTCTTCTGAAATCGCTTCATAGTCAGCATCCGCCTCCAGAAACCGCAGCCGCACCCGGCCCGCCAGCTCTAGATCGCTACTGCGCAATTCCTCGATGACGCCGCCCAATTCCGGATCGCGCACCACCAGATCAAGATCAACCACATGATCCGCCCGGCCATCGCGTGCACGAAATTGCAGCACGCCTTGCCGCTCGATCGCATCCAGACCATAGGCCAGCATCAAGGGTTGCAAGGTCGCGCGCGCTGCACCCACCTGATCCACCAGAAACCCGCGCAAAAAGCCCTCAGTTCGGCTTGTGTCAAGATCACGCAGACCCGCCCGCGCCGCCACTTCTACCATGACATCCGCCAGCCGCCGCCCGCTGACCCGACCATTGATCCAATGCCCGCGCGCATAGTTCGCACCATCTGACCAAAGCTCGAGATTTCCCGGAAAATAGGGATAGGGCCGCGCATCCCAGGCCCAGACATAGGCGTGATCCATGTCGAGCATTCGCCCCGCGTATTCTTCGGACTGCGGATTGCGCGCCGGATCATTCCAATAGGCGGCCATGGCGCGCAGATATTGCATCTGAATCAGTTCATCCCGCTGCCCTGTTGAATGGCGGGGCAAACTTGATTCAGAAGATTTAGGGTCAAGAAACTTGTTGGGTTCATTGCTGCCCTTGTCCACCGCCGCACAGCCATATTCGGTGAACCGGATCGGTTTCGATTGCGGCACCCAGGCGGTCGGCTCTGACGCGCGCAGCCCCCCCACCCGCTCGAAATGCCGGTGTTCCCACCAGTTGCGCACGTCCTTGAACCGCCAGATCCAAGGCTCACCGAACGCGTCATCGGTGATCGGCACCCGGCGTTGCGCCGCGCGCGCCTCTGACGTGGGGTAAAACCAGTCATAGCCCTCGCCGCCCTCGATATTGGCTTGCAGATAGTCCAGGTCATAGATCGACGGCCAATCGCGCGCATCAAGATGCTCATCCCCCTCGCGCCAATCGCTGAGCGGCATGTAATTGTCGATCCCGACAAAATTGATATTGGCATCCGCCCACAGCGGATCGAGGTGAAAGAACCGATCGCCATTCCCCGGCTGATAGCCGAAATATTCAGACCAATCCGCAGCATAGCTGATCTTGACCTCCGGTCCCAGCAGCGCGCGCACCTCAGCCGCCAAGGCAATCAACTGCACCACCGCCGGAAAGCTGTTATTCGCGCCCCGGATCTGCGTCAGGCTGCGCATTTCCGACCCGATACAGAAACTCTCGATCCCGCCCACAGCCGCACAAAGCGCCGCCTGATGCAGAATGAAGCGACGATAAGACCATTCATCCGGCCCGTGATAGGCCACCGGGCTGCGCTTGAGCGCGCCACCAAAACTCAGAATGTCCAACGCGCCGGTTCCGGCGCTCTCCTCCACCTGCGCCGCAATCGGTGTCACCGTAAAATCCGCCGCGCGCGCGGTGCCAAAGAACGCCGCCACCTCTGCCTCTGCCGCCGCCGTCTGATCCGGGCTGCCAACCTGCCCCGGCGCCTTGGATGTGGTGATCCGCCCGCGCCATGGCAGAATGGGCTGATCCTCGGCACCGCTCCACGGATCGGGCAGGCCGTTGCCCGGCATTTGCTCCATCAGGATGAACGGGTAGTAAAGCACGTCCTGCCCCGCTTGTTGCAGCGCCAGAATGGCCTCGATCACCGCCTGATCGGTCGGCGTGCCGCCATAAACCTCGCGGCCCTGCGCATCCTTGGGCACCTCACCTGCCCCTGAACGACCTAGGCTAGAGACCTGCCACGGCATGTTCGACGCCTCGAATTTCTTTTGCTCTACTCGTGGCCTGATCTGGCAAACTCCACAGCGCAGATCGTCGCCAAACCAGCTCACGATCAATGAGGTGGCCCGGCAGGCTGGCAATTCCTCAACCAGCGCCTCCAGCGCCGTCGCCATATCCGAGCGCCCTGAGGGGCTGTTGATATTGGCAATTCCGTTTGCGCCCAGACCGAAATTCATTGTGACCGGCGTTGTAGCCAGCGCATATTCGCCCGTGCCCGGCAGCATCGCCACGCCCCGCACTGACCGCACCGGATCAAGCGCGGCACCCGGCGTCTCGGCCTGAGACGGGCGACACACCTCAAAACTGAACTGCGGCACACGATTGCCAAACTGCGAAATATCCAGATCCTCGATCACCACATAGGCCGTGCCACGATAGGCGGGCACATTGCCCGCCCCCTCGACCGCCTCGATCCGAGGATCGGGCAATTGATCGCGCGCGCCCTTGTAGACCTGCATATTTAGGCTTGTAGGAGCGACCTCTGTTCCATCCGCCCAGATCCGCGCGACGCGGGTGATCTCCCCCTCGCAGAGCGCCAGCGCCAAGCTCACCGAATAGCTGATCGCGCGCGTGTCTGGCGTGGCGGGACGCGGATTGCCTTTGCCGCCCCCCCGGCTGCCCTGTGTTACGGTCACGTTCTCGCGAAACTCGGTGGCCCAGATCACCTGCCCGCCAACGCGCATGCGCCCGTAAACCTGCGGGATGGCATCCCCCTCGCCCGCGCCAGTCAGGCGCAGACGGCTCACGCGCCCCGTCTCGACCACCTCCGATCCCTGGCCCAACAGACGTTGGTCAATCGAACGGCCAATAACTGCCCCGGCAAAGCGCCCAATCGCCACGGACGACAGGCCAAGCGCGGTGCCGCCCACCGCCCCGCCAATCGCGGCCCCTGCCGCAGATAACAGAATGGTTGCCATGTCTCAGCCCTCCTCGGGAAATGCAAATCGCGCCACAATGCGCCGCCGCCAAGGCGCGCTCAGCGCGGTCTCAACCACGCCATGCCCCGAATAGGCGTGAATGAAACTTGCGCGCGCGCCCAGTTCCGCGACCACGCCCAGATGTTTGGCAACCGCCCCCTCACGCATTCGAAAGAGGATCACGTCACCTGCCGCCTCTTCGGTCAAATCTTTTACCAGCAAATGCCGCGCCGCCGCCTGCCACAGCACCTCTTGCCGCGCCGGTTCTGACCAATCCATCGAATAGGCGGGGGGGCGTTCCGGCTCGGCACCGCACATCTCGCACCACAGGCCTCGCACCAGCCCCAGACAATCGCAGCCAGCCCCGCGACAGGCCGCCTGATGCCGATACGGCGTGCCGATCCAGCCCCGCGCCGTCGCCACAATCCGCGCCCCCTGCCCGCTCACCTGCGGCTCCCGCCATCCAGCCGCGGCGCCTTGCTGGGATCGGTAATCGTCCAGTCATCGCCAGGGATGTCCGGAAACCCTTGAAAGTTCATAAGATTGTCAAACTTGAACTGACAAGTCCCGCGACGCTTGTCGCACCCAGCCTCAATCCGCAGCGCATTACCGGGCATCACCTTAGCCCCTAGAGGATGCCAAAGCTCGATCACCCGCCCCGTGCCCTCGGTCCGGTCTCGCTTGATCAGCCCGATCAAGCCCGCCGCCGCGCCGCTCAAAACCCGGAGCACGCCGTGGCGAAACCAGTCTTCGGCAAACCCGCCCATCTCAGCAAAGCGAAACACGCGGTTCTCCTCCACCTCCTCGGCGGGCCGCTCTGAAACATACCCCGGCGTATCCAGATCAAAGCGACAATCGCGATCCCCCAGAACGGCGCTGCACGCCTTTTGATAGACCCGCCCCAAGGGAACGTTGAGCGCGTCGGTCAGCCCGCGCAGCTCGGCCTCAAACGCCCCGCCCGCACGCCGCAACTCGCCAATGCTGCCGCGAAAGAGCAGGCGCCGCGCCGCCACATCCTGCCAGTTCACAAGCCACGCGCGCAGTTCCGCGCCGTCATAGCGCCCCGCCTCGATATCCGCCTCACGGATGGCGGCATCGTTCAGCGCGCCCAAGGCTTCGGTGTTGTCCACCGACAACCCCGTCGTCTGCTGCAAGGCCAAGGCGCTCAACCCGGTGTCGGGGCGAAACGCGATTCCCTCAAAGGCCAACAGCCGGTCGTGATCGGTGAACCCCATCACCACCCCGTCACGCCGCGTCAGCGCCCAAGCGCGGCAGGTGGTGGTCACACCTGTGCCAAGATGCTCCAACAGACCGGTCATACTCGGATCTCCACCACCGGCACATTGGGCACCTCGCCCGCCTGAAAACTGGCAAGGCTGGTTTGAATGCGGTCCGTATCAAACCGCACAGGCACATCGAATTCATATCCCGCCGTGATCGGCACGCCGCGATTGGGCGGCTCGGAAAAGGTGACAATCCCGGTGGCGGTATCAACTGTGTAATGCACGCCGTCCTGCATCTCGACATTATCAAGACCTAGGCGCACCGTGCCCGTGACTGGCTTCACAATTGGCCGCAGTACGACCTGATCCCCTGACCGATAGGACTTGACCAGCGGAAAGGCGACAGTCGCATCATCGCCAACGCCAATTTCCTGATCCCGGTAATCCGGCGCAGCCTTGGCCCGGCCCGATTTGAAATCAGTCCAATCCTTCCAGCGAAAGCCAAAAAGCTGCCCGCGCCGCGCCTCGAAAAACGCGATCAACGCCTCGATATCGTCCAGAGACCGAAGCGCCACACCCGCATCATAGCGTCTGCGCGCCTGCGCCCAAGGCGTGTTGCGCTCCTCGAACCCGTTGGCGAGCGTGACGATATCCGTCAACCGCTCCGGCCCGCCAAGCGAGCCGAAACTCAGGCTTGCCGGAAATCTGACCTCGTGAAATCCCATGTCCCACTCCCTTTCAGCGATTGCGCCCGCCGCGCCCGATCACGCGGCCCAGTTGCGCCGCGATCTGCCCTTGCGAGCGGCGAAACCCCTCGGCATCGGGGGTCTGGATATTCATCACCACGCTTACCGCCCCGCCGCCCTGTGCGCGCACGCCCAAACGCCCATCCGGACCACGACTGAGCGGCATGATCGCCTCTGGTCCAGCCTCGCCCATCAATCCGGTGCCACCCCGCATCGGAAACATGACCGGACCATTCACGACGCCACCATTGGCAAAGGGCTGCACCCGCCCCTGCGAAAAAGACGCCCCCTTGGCAAAGGGGAAAAGCCCCCCCACCAAGCTGCCGATCCCCTGCGAAATCAGGCCACCAATTTGATCCGTCACCGGACGTGCAGCGTCGTTGAATGCGGTATTGACCATGATCGTGGCCAACCGCCGCAAACTGTCCGACAGGCCGTCGCCATCAACCACAGCCCCCCGGATGGCCCCACGCAGGCCCCGGCTCAGCCCCCGCTCCAGCGATTGCACATCCTGTTCGGCGCCGGCAAAGCCGCCCCGCACCCGCGCCAGTTCTGCACCAAAGGCCGCCGCCATACTGGTCGTCTGCCCCATTGCATCATCAAGGGCGGCAATCTGCGCCTCCAATTCATCCATCGCTCATCTCTCCTTTTCCATCGGGAAAGGCGCGCAAGAGCGCCTCCAATCCAGCGCGCGCCATCGGGGCCACGCCCTGCCGCTCCCCCAGCATCAGGCGCAATTCGACAGGCGTCAGCGCCCAGAACTCGGCTGGTTTAAGGCCCAATCCCTGAAGCCCCGCGCGCATCAACGCAGGCCAGTCAAACCGCCCGCTCATGCGGCCCCTCTGGCAAGGCAAAGGCCCGCGCCAAAAGCTCTGCCGCCGCCCGCGCCGCCGCCAACGGCCCGCCTTCGATGTCGGCACTCTGCAAATCCGCCGCCGATCCGCGCCAGCCACCGCCACGCAGCCCCGCCACGATCAAAGCCAGCACATCGCGGGTGGAAAACGCGCCCCCTTCGAACCGCGCCACCAGATCGACAAGCGAACCGCTCGCCAACCCCGCCTCCAACTCGGCCAGCGCGCCCAGCGTAAGGCGCATCACCTGCCGCTCTCCGCCGATCACCAACGCCACCTCGCCTGCCCAGGGGTTGGCCATCGGATCACAGCACCGTAAAGGTCAGTTGCCCCGCCGAGGCGAGCGCCAACTCATACGTCGCCTCACCATCATGGGTGCCGCCATATTCGATCGCCGTCACTTGGAAGGGCCCCTCGATGGTGCCAAAATCCGGGATCACCACCTGAAAATCCGGCATTTCCCCATCAAAGAAGATCTGCCGCGCCCGCGCATCGCTTGTCGCATCGCGGAAAATACCCGATCCGCTGATGCTTGCAGATTTCACACCCGCCCCCGCCAGCAATTCGCGCCACCCGCCCGCCGACTCAAGGCTGGTCACATCCACGCTCTCGGCGTTGAAACTCACGCGCGTGGCCCGTAGCCCCGCCACCGTCTGAAAATTGCCGCTGCCATTGAGGTCAATCTTGACCAGCAGATCCTTGCCATTCTGTACAGCCATTGTCGTCACTCCAGAGTTTAAAGGTTAAGCGCCATCATCCACGCGCGCCTGAAAGGTCAGCTCGATCCGCCGCGCCTGCCCAGCCGTTTCGCGCCGGGCGCGGGCACGCAGGAAATTAAGGCCGCTCACCCGCCCGCGAGTCAGCGTTAAGTCAGCATCCAGCAGCGCATCGCTGACAGCACCCGCCACGGCCTTGGCCTCTTGAAACCCGCCACTCTCGCTGACAACGGTGACGGTGAAGCGGTGCCAAGCCCCGCCAGCGCTGCCATCGCCACGTGCGCGAACCTCCTCAGGGCCAAGCATCACATAGAGCGGCGGCACCCGGCCCGACGGCAGCGAATCATGAATCGCAGCGCCCACCAGCGCGCTTAATGCCACATCCTGCACCAGCCGTTGATACACTGCCGCCTGTAATCCTGCCGCCATCGCATAGCTCATGGCACCACCTCCTCTTGCGCCCAGAGAGACAGGTATCGCCCGCCCATATCCGCCTCTGTGACCGACAGGATTGCGAATTCGCGCGCACCATCGCGCAATCGGTTTCCGGCCTCTGGTCGCGACGCTGCCCCCTGCGGTGCAGCGCGCACCGTGATCCGATAGGCGGCCCGCGCCACAGCCGCGCCGCCCACCTCCGCCTCTCGGGCCGTGCGCGCGGCAACCTCAGCCCAAAGCGTGCCGCGCACCTCCCAGACTTCCGTGACACCCCCCGCCCCGTCGGACAGACGCACCGCCGCCTCCAGCACGAGGGGCCGGTTCAGCCTCGGGCGCGCCATCACCGGGCACCCCCGCCCAACAGCCGCACCGTGCGATAGCGCTCGATCAGGCTGGCCACACCAAAGGGCATGCAGCCGCTGCTCAGGCTCAGGTCATGTCGGTACTCGTAATAATGCGCCGCCAGCATCAACACGGCTTGCGCCAGATCTGCGGGCAAATCCCCCCAACCCACGCCAAAGCCCGCGCGAAACCGAACCTCTGCAACGCCCCCGCGCACAATCACGGGCAGGAACGTGCCCACAGGCCGCAGCACAGGCCGATGCACATCCTGCTCCAGCCGGTAATGCGCGGGGTCAATCACCTCGACCTCATCCGCCCGGTTGCGCAACCCAAGGCTCAGCAGCGCCCGCACGGGTGCCACCGGCAAGGCCTGGCCTGTCGCATCCCTCCAGTGATGCACCGCCCAAGAAAATTCGCGCTCCAGCAAGACCTTACCGGTGCGCCCCTCAATCGCCGCCAGCGACGCACGCAGAAAACTTTCCAGAACCGGGTCCTGGATATCGTCATCGGCAAAGCCCGTGCCCAACCGCAGATGCGCCTTGAACTCCGCCAGCGGCAGCGCGGCCAGGGGCACCGCAGTTTCTTCGATTAACATCATGGACCTTCTCCATTTATCCCGGACCCCTCCGGTGGTTCAGGCGCGCGCCATTCCGCGTTGCACGGACGGAGGGGACAGTTGGACAACGCCTCGCCCGAACGGCACGCGCCCCGGGGCGAGGGGATCACCCCCGCCCCGTCGCCGCGTCCTCAGGAAACGGCAAACTTCAAAAGCTTGATCGCCTTGAAATCGGACACATCGCCGCCCACTCGCTTGGTCGCGTAGAACAGGACATGCGGCTTGGCGCTGTAGGGATCACGCAACACCCGCAAATCCGGGCGCTCGGCCACCGTGTAACCGGCATTGAAATCGCCAAAGGCGATGGCATTGGCCCCGGTCGCGATGTCGGGCATATCCTCGGCGATCAGCACCGGATAGCCCATCAGCCGCGCAGGTTCTCCGGCGGCCAGACCATCCGACCACAGGAACCGCCCATCGGCATCCTTCATCTTGCGAATGGTGCCTGCGGTTTTGGAATTCATCACGAAGGTGCCGTTCGCCCGGTACTGCGCGCCCAAGGCATAGACCAGATCAACAATCGGATCAGGCCCCGAAATCGCGCCCGCAACACCGGTGGGCACATAGCCAAGATTACCCCAGACCCAGACATCATTGTCCACATTCGGATGCGTCAGGAACCCGCGCGGCTTGTCCACCCCATCGCCCGCAACGAACGCCGCCGCCTCGGCGCGCGCGAACTTGTCGGCGATGCGCCCCGCAAGCCAGCCCTCGACGTCAAAGGCGCTGTCATCCAGCAACCGCTGGCTGGCCTTGGGCAACGCGCTCAACTCATGTAGCGGGATACTGATGCGGTCGATCACCGGCGTATCGCTCTCGGATACTGTGCCGCTTTCCGTGGCCCAGCCATGGCCCACATCGGTGTGATCCACCAGCACATCAAAGCTGGTGGCCTCGACCGCCACCACATTGGCAACCGCCCGGATCGACGCGGTGGACTTCAGCACCGAGCGGATCGTCTCGGCGGTTTGCGGATCGACCAGATAGCCGCCCTCCCCCGCGATGGCGGTATTGAGCGCCTTGCCCTCCAATTCGAGGCCGCGCAGCCCGTCATCGTCGCCACCGCGCAAATAGGCGTCAAACGCCTTGCGATGCGGCGCAGAGCCGTCAGAACTGGCCGCCAGATGCGGACGCGCAAGCGCGATGGATTTGCGTTCAAACATGTTCATTTTCTCTTCTTGCTGTTGCAGTCGGTTGTGAATTTCGGCCCGAAAGCCGCTGAATTCGCTCAGAAACCCCGCCACTGCGGATTTCACCTCGGCCACCGGAGACAGATCTTCCCCGGCCCGAGCCTTTGCTTGGGTCATCATCATTCCATCCTTCAGGTTTGGGTCCTCGCTCGGGCGCTACACCTGCGCCATCTCCCGGCGGGCCGCGTCGAACGCCGCCGCCATCTCGCGCAGGGCTTGGGCCTCGGGGGCATCGCCCTTGGCCGTCACCCGCGCACTGGGCAGCATCGGGAAGGTCACCAGCGACACTTCCCACAGCTCCAGTTCCGTCAAGAGCCGCTGGCCCTTGTCATTCTTCACCGCGCGCAGCGTCCGGTATCCAATGCTGAGGCCATCAATCGCCCCCGCCGCGATCAGCGCTGCCGCCTCACGCGCACGCGCGACACTCCCCAAAAGCCGCCCCTTGACCCACAGACCCCGCGCATCCTCGCGCACCTCATCCCAGATGCCGATCGGTTGCGCCGGATCATGCTGCCACAGCATCTTGACGCGCCGCCCCTCCTTGGCCAGCCGCCCGAGAGAGGCCGCATAGGCCCCCCGCTCGACAATATCACCACCCTGATCGGGCGCGCCAAACAGGCTGGCGTAGCCCTCGATCTGCCCCGCCTCGCTCACGCTCAGCACCGCCCCATCCAGACGCGCGAATTTACGCTCCAGCCCTGTATCCATGTCCATCTGTCTCATCCTTTCGCTCTGCCTCACCCCGGCAACACCGCCAAAAGCGGCTGAAACGCCTGCGCGAGGATCGCTGCCACCACACCGTAAACCGCCAGCCACAATCGCCGCTCCAGCCGCTCCAAGGCCGCCTCGGTGCGCTCCAACCGCTCGGTCATCGCGCGGGTCTGAAACTCTGAAACCCGCTCATGCGCCTCCATTCGCAGCCCCGGCGCACAGTCGAACGCCTCGAACCCATAGCGCGGCGGCGGCACTCCCCGCTCAGCCATTGACCTCCTCCGCCGCCAGTGCAGGCAGTCCCAAAAGGCTGCGCTTTTCTCCATCGCTCAGAAAGTCTGCCCCACTCACCCGTGCCCATTGCGCATCACGCTCCGCTGCCAGCGCCGGCACCTGATCCAGATCGGGAACAAGGTCCAACGCCTCGCCGCTCATCCGCCCCAGCCAGGCCGATACCGTCGCAGCCACCCGCATGGCCAAAGGCAACACCGTCAGCCGATAAAACGCACGGTTGGCCTCCTGATAATTCGCGAATGTCGCATCGCCGGGAATACCGAGCAGCATCGGCGGCACGCCAAAGGCCAGCGCAATCTCGCGCGCCGCGCTTTCCTTGGTCTTCTGGAATTCCATGTCCGATGGGCTGAACCCCATCGGCTTCCAATCCAGCCCGCCCTCTAACAGCATCGGCCGCCCGGCATTGCGCGCGCCCTGATGATGCGCCTCCATCTCGCTGACCAGCCGGTCATATTGATCGCCAGACATCGCCCCCTGTCCCTCCGGCCCCTTATAGACAATCGCACCCGAGGGGCGCGCCGCATTGTCCAAAAGCGCCTTCGACCAACGACTTGCCGAATTATGCACATCCACCGCCTGCGCCGCCGCCTGCAATGGCGACAGCCCATAATGGTCGTCCTGAGGGTGAAAGGTCTTGATATGACAGACGCAAGGAACGCCCTCGCGCACATCGAACCGATGCTTGCGCCCCGCCACGGCATATTCATAGGCCACGGGCCAGCCATCCGCCCCCGGCACCACGCTCATCCGGTCAGAGCGCAGCACATGCAGCTCCAACGGCATGCCCCCCGCGCCCACCGCCTCGATATAGGCATTGCCCGTCAACAAGAGCTGGCCATAAAGCGCCTCAAAAAGCTCCGCCCGCCCCTGCGCCGGATTGGGGCATTTGATCAGGCTCAGCACCGGATGGACGGCAAAGCGCTGCTCAGAATTCTGCAACACCAGCGGCAGCGCCGCCGCCGCCTCAGCAATCATCTTCACACAACGAAACCCCACCGGATTCCCCGAAAACCCGGTGCGCGTCAGGCTGACGGTATCGCGCGGGCTCCAGGCCACACGCCCCGCGCCATGCCACGCCATCACACGGCCAGCCGCGCTTGCCTTTTGTTCGGGTGCCGCGTCGGGTGCACCGCCCCCTTGCCGGAAAAAATCCAGTATCATCGCGTTACTCTCCTTGATCCCGCTGACGCCGGGCCTCTTGCCCGCTTGAGAGGCATCAGACCGTCAAAGGTTTAAGGAAAGTAAACCAGACCGAGCGGGCCAGCGCTCAGACCCCCAAAGCCTCGCGCAACTCCGCCAGACGCGAGCGGCTGACAGGCGTGGTAACATCTTGCCCGCCAAGGCGAAAATAGCACAGCCCATTGTCCTTACGCCGCTCGAAATGCGAGACATGCGCCGGATTGACCAGATAGCTACGATGCACCTTAAGGAACGGACCGGGGCTCAACCGCCGCTCGGCCTCGGTGATTGACCACGTGCAAAAATGCTTGTTGGCCCCGGTATAGAGCAGCGTGTAATGCCCCTCGGCCCGCAAAAACGCCACATCACGCGCGTCGATGAAATGGGTCTGCCCGTGGTGCTCATAGGGAATGCGCTGCAAGACTTGGACGGGTTTGACCTCTGCCTCAACAGGCAAAGCTCCCTCCGCTTTGGCCCCCTGCGCCAGAAACGTGACCCCCGTCAGCAAGAACGCCCCGCACAGAACAAACGAACTGACCAGCACCCCCAGCGCCAAAACCTCATTGCCCATCAACGGGCCGATCTCCTGCGCCGTTGGCACTGCCACAAACCGTGTGCCGAACACCGCCGCGAAATGCACAAGGAACACGGCAAAGCCAAACGCCAATGTGCCCAGCAGAATATTGCGCGGCCGCCGCTGACCATAGGCCACCCAAATCGCCGCCACGCTCAGCCCACAGGCGGCCAGCACCGCAAACACCACCCCCGGCAGCGTATAAACCGCCCGGCAAAGCTGTAGCCCAGACATGCCCAGATAATGCATCGCCACAATGCCAAGACCGATGACACAGCCCGCCGCCGTCAGGCTTGCGCGCGTGCGCGGGTAGAAATGCAAGAGCAGCAGCGCCGCCCCTACCATCAGGATTGCAATCAGCGCCGATCCCAGCGTGATCATCGCATCGTAGTAAATCGGGATCGGCAGTTGCAGCCCCAGCATCGCCACGAAATGCATCGACCAGATGCCACCACCCAACGCAATCGCCGCCAAGGTCACGGAAAGTTTACGCATCGCTACGGGTTGCGCCGCAATGCCACGGGTCAGCGAAAACCCGGTAAAGGCTGCCACAAGCGACACGCTCAGTGACGCAACGACCAACCAGAGATTATGCGAATACTCCAGAAATTCCATGTCGACCCAACGGCTTGAGCATACCGCAAGAGCACCGGCAACCGCCGCCGCGCTCTTCCTCCCTTTTGCTCGGATCGTATGTCGCGGCCGCTCTCCTTACAAGGCTCTTGACCTCACAGGCTAAGAGCCAGTTTGCGCCCATCGTGAAACGCCTGCGCCGCCAGTCGTGGGGCATGGGCATCGCCAATCAGCGCCGCCGAAATGCCCAGATCAGCCAATCCGTGACGCAGGCTCACATCCGCCCGATTGGTTGTCGCCAACACCAGACTATCCGCCGCCACATGAGACCGCGCGCCGGTCAAAAGGTCCACCACCTCGGCCCCGCCGTTCTGCCAGCCAGTGATGGCGCTCTCGGTCACAAACCGCACGCCCAGCGCCGCCAGACGCCGCCTGAGCGGCACATCGGCGGCAGACCGCTCCAATTCGCGCCCGACAATAGCCTGTGGCGTCACGATCACCACCTGATGCCCCGCCTCGGCCAGATGCCAGGCGGTGCCACCCCCCCGCCAATTGCCGCCCTCATCCAGCACGATCACCCGGGGCCCCAGCCGCGCCGCGCGCCCCATCACATCCTCGACCGGCCAGACATTGCCATCCAGCCCCGGCAGCGCCGACAGATGCGGTATCGCCTTTTGAAACCCGGTGCCCGCAGGCAAAGACCCGGTGGCGAGGATCACCTGATCCGCCCCCATCGCAGCAATCTCGCCTGCGTCCAGATAGCTGTTAAAGTGCATCTCGACGCCCAAGCGCTCCAACTGCCGCGCATACCAGCCCAGCAGGTCCAAGATCTGCGCCCGCCTTGGCTGCAGCCCCGCCAACCGGAACTGCCCGCCCAACTCCGGCCCGGCCTCATGCAGACACACCCGGTGCCCACGCTCTGCCGCCACCCGCGCGGCCTCCAGCCCCGCAGGCCCAGCGCCCACAACCAGCACAGTACGGACCTGCTCCGCCGGGCGGAACCGATCACCGCCCCATTGATGCTCCCATCCCACCGACGGGTTGATCAGGCAGGAAATCCAGTAATCGCGGCTGCGCCGCCCCCAGCATTGCTGATTGCACGAAATGCAGCCCCGCACATCTTCGGGGCGCCCCGCTTCGGCCTTGGCCACCAGATGTGGATCGGCAATCTGCCCGCGCACGATCGAGACCATGTCGGCCTCGCCTGCGCCCAGCACCGTATTGGCATTCTCGGGCGTGCGAATATGGCTTTCCGCCGTCACCAAGGCATGTCGCACCACGCCCTTTAGCCGCGCCGCCAGATCAACCCCCAGCTTTTCAGGATATAGAAATGTCGGCATCAAGGGATGATAATCCAGATAGCTGCCTGACCCGCAGGTCACATAATCCATCAACCCTTCGGCATCATGCAACGCCACAACCTCCGCCATGGCCTCATGCCCCAGCGTCGCCTCGACGGTCGAACCATCACTCACCGACAGTCCGACAATAAACCCCGGCCCACAGGCCGCCCGCACCCTGCGCAGGATTTCGCGCGAAAACCGCGTGCGGTTCTCAAGGCTGCCGCCCCACTCATCGTCCCGCGTGTTCGACATCGGCGTCCAGAACTGATCCAGCAGACAATGATAAGCGGCCCAGACCTCGACCCCGTCAAACCCGGCTTTCTGACAGCGCAGCGCCGCCGCAACAAAGCTCTCGATGATCTCCTCGATTTCCGCGCCGCTCATCTCGTGACTGCCGTCACTGTCATGCCAGCTTGGCCCGCCCGAGGGCGACCATGCCGCGTGCCAGCTATTGTCCTGATCGCCATGCGCGCCCACGTGATAAAGCTGCTGCACCACCACTGCGCCATGCCGTTTGACGGCCCGCGTCAGCTTGGCAAAGGCCGGGATCACCTCATCCGAGGAATGCCGGAAATTGCCCCGCGTCAACACGGCGGTGCGATGCACCGGCATCGGCTCAACGACAATCATCGCAGCCCCGCCAATGGCCCGCTCTTCGTAATAGGCAATATGCCGCGCGCCCGGCAGACCGTCCTCGGCCATATTCGTCGTATGCGCCCCAAACACCACCCGATTACGCAGGACATGCCCCGCCAGCACAGCAGGGCGAAACACATGCGAAAACGCACTCATCCCTTGTCCGCCAAACGGTCCAGACCCTCGCTCAACACCGCGCGCATCCCCGCACTCTCCATATGCTGCCTGAGGCGCTGATTATATCCGCCCTTCGTGTTGAGCGCGTCCAGCATTGGCTGACACGCCCCGCTCATCAGGCTGCTTCCCACCAGATGCCGCAAAAACGCCTCGCCCCCGCCAAGCCACTCCGCCGCACCGCTGACCATCTGCACCGCGGGCGACAATACCGCTTGCGCACATAGATACGCCTCCAACTCCGCCCGGTCCCGCAAGCTGTAAACCGTGTTGGCAGGCGCAAAAAGCGCCTCGATCACCGCAACCTTACCCAGCGCCAGAATGGGTGATCCACCCTGCGCAATCCCCGGATAGGGCAGCATCACCGCCTCGGCCCGCGCCGGGGCCACCAACGCCGCCACCTCTTCCAGCGGCATCCCCGCCATAAAGGACACCACCCGCTGATCTGCCCGAAACCGCAGCGTTCCCAAAACCTCTGCCGCAATCTCCGCCATAAGCCCAAGAAACACGACCTCGCTCGCGTCCACTACAGGCTGATTGGACGCGACGGTCACATTGGTAAAATCCCCCGCCAGCCGCGCCGCTCGCCCAGCATTGCGCTCTGATACCGCGATCTCATGCCCCTCAGGGGCCAGCGCCCGCACCACCGCCTCGGAAATGGTGCCGGTGCCCAGAAACCCCAGCCGCACGTCAGATATCCTTCATCAGCCGCAGCGCATCATAAATCGCTGCATGGGTATTGCGCGACGACACCGCATCGCCAATCCGAAACAACTGGAACGCGCCCTCGGGATTGCTGTCAACCGCCTGCGCATCTCCGGCAATCAGCGCATCCTGATCCACCTCACCCAGATTGCGCGACAGGGGCTTCAGTTCGAAGTAAAGATCATCCAGCGGCAGCGTACCATAATTCACCACCACCTGATCATAGGTCTTCTCAGAGGTGAACTTACTATAATCCGTGCCGATCTTTGCCTTCAGCCGGTTGCCGTCCCGCGTCACATCCAAAAGCCGCCGCGTCACGGTAAAGGCTACATCCTTGTCCTGCAGGCTGCGCATGTACGGCACCAGATTCATCGCCATGATATCGGGCGCAAAGACCCGGTCCGGTGTCATCACCTCAACGCTCGCCCCGGCATTGGCCGCAACCTCTGCCGCCATCAACCCCGGATGATCGCCACTCTCGTCATAGATAAGGACAGTCTGCCCCGGCTTCACATCGCCCGAAATCAAATCCCAGGCCGTGACAACCAACTCTTGCTCTTTGCCACTTTCAAAAAGCTCGCGATTGGGCAGGCCCCCTGTCGCCACAATCACCACATCGGGGTTAAGGGCGGTCACATCCTCGGCCTCGGCGACTGTGTTGAAGTGAAAGACCACATCGCGCGCCGCGCATTGCGCCATACGCCAGTCGATGATGCTGATCATCTCGCGCCGACGAGGATTAAGCGCGGTCAGCCGGATTTGCCCCCCCGGATCGGGCTGCGCCTCGAACACGGTCACATCATGGCCGCGCTCTGCAGCCACGCGCGCCGCCTCCAGCCCCGCAGGCCCCGCGCCGACAATCACAACCTTTTTGCGTGTCTCAGCCGGGCTAATCTCATGCGGCATGGTCAATTCACGGCCCGTGGCGGCGTTGTGAATGCACAGCGCCTCACCTGCGGCATAAATCCGGTCCAGACAGAAGGTCGCGCCGACACAGGGCCGAATATCCGCTTCGCGCCCCTCGATGATTTTGCGCACGATATGCGGGTCCGCCATATGCGCCCGCGTCATGCCAACCATATCCAAAAGCCCCGCTTGGATCGCGTGCCGCGCAGTTGCCACATCGGGGATCTTGGCGGCGTGGAACGTGGGCATGCCTGTCGCCGCCCTGACCGCCCCCGCGAAATCCAAATGCGGCGCAGATCGCATCCCCTGCACCGGGATCACATCGGTCATCGCCGGATCGGTATGAATACGCCCCCGGATCACATTAAGGAAATCGATCATGCCGGTGGCCGCCAGCCGCTTGGAAATCTCCAACCCCTCCTCGGGCGTGATCCCCCCCGCCTCGGCCTCATCCGCCGTATAGCGTAGACCTACGATGAACTCAGTGCCCACCCGCTTGCGAATGGCCGCCAGCACATCCAAAAGCAGCTTCATCCGGGTCTCAAGGCTCTGCCCACCATAGGGCCCGTCCAGATCATTGGTCAGCGGCGACCAGAACTGATCAAGAAGATGGCCATACACCTGCAACTCGATCCCATCCATGCCCCCCTCTTTCATCCGCTCCGTGGCATCGACGAAATCCGTAATGATGCGCGCAATATCCCAATCCTCCGCCAGCTTGGGAAAGGCCCGGTGCGCGGGTTCGCGATGCTTGGTCGAGGACACAGACGGCAACCAATCCCCTTTGGACCAGCCCGTGCGCCGCCCCAGATGCGTAAGCTGGATCATGACCGCACAGCCATGCTCGTGACAGGCATCGGTCAACTGCCGGATATAGGGCACCACCTCGTCCTTATAGGCGAGGACATTGTTGAATACCGGCGGGCTGTCCTTGGACACAGCCGCCGACCCTGCGGTCATCGCCAGCGCCACGCCCGCCTTTGCACGCTCGGCGTGATAGGCGGTATAGCGCGCCTTGGGCATGCCCTCTTCGGGATAGGCCGGTTCATGGCTCGTGGTCATGATCCGGTTCTTCAGCGTCAGATGCTTGAGTTGATAGGGTTGCAGCAGCGGGTCACGCGACATGGGCGTTGCCTTTCGTCAATTCGTTTCAATACCAGGCGTCGGCCATCTCGGATTTGCGCTGCGCGATGAAATCGCAGAGCGCCCCCTCAATGCCCGCGTCTAGCGGTGGCGCCTCATACGTCGCCAACACCGCTTTCCATGCGCCATTGGCGCGCGTCATCGCATCGACGCCCCCCGCCTCCGACCATGTCTCATAGGTGGTGTTGTCGTCCAGCCCGCTATCCCAATAGGCGGTCTCGTAATGGCGCAGGGTATGGGCACAGCCAAACATATGCTCTCCCGGCCCCTTCTCGGCCAAGGCCTCGAAGGCCAGCGTATCCTCGTTGACCTCCAACCCCTTAAGCCACGCATGCAGCGCGCCGCACATATCCATATCCAACATCAGCTTTTCATAGGACATCGACAGCAACCCATCGAGGAACCCTGCCGAATGCAGGATGAAATTGGCCCCGCCATTCACTGCCGACATCATCGACATCATCGCCTGCGTCATCGCCTGCCCATCCGGCAGCTTTGAGGTGCTGAAATTGCCCGCACAACGCAACGGCATCTTCAGCCGCCGCGCGATCTGCCCCATCACCAGCGATCCCAACGCAGGCTCGGGCGTGCCGAACGTGGGTGATCCGGTGCGCAGCGACATCGACGACAGGAAACTGCCCAGAATTGCCGGTGCCCCGGGCCGCACCAATTGCGTCAGCGCACATCCCACCATGCTTTCGGCCAGACATTGCGCAATCGCCCCCGGCATAGTCAGCGGCGATACAGCGCCCCCCAACAGAAACGGCAGATGGATGGAGCCCTGACCGGCAGCCGCATAGGCGCGAATACCCCGCGTGCTCACCCCATCCCAGACCAAGGGCGAGGTCGAATTGAAATTGCCCATGATCACGCAATGGCTGTCGACATACTCCGCCCCAAACAGAATGCGGCACATCTCGATACTATCCTCAGCCCGCTCCGGCGCGGTGATCGAGCCCAGAAAGGCCCGGTCCGAATAGCGCATATGCGCGTAAACCATATCCAGATGCCGCTTGTTCACCGGAATATCCGTCGGCTCACAGATCGTGCCGCCCGAATGATGCAGCCAAGGCGAGGATTGCGCCAGCTTGATCAGGTTCTGGAAATCCTCAATCGTGCCATAGCGCCGCCCCTTGTCCAGATCCATCACGAAGGGCGACCCATAGGCGGGTGCAAACACCATCGACTTGCCGCCGATCCGCACCGATTTGGCCGGATTGCGCGCATGCTGTGTGAATTCCGCCGGAGCAGTGGCCAAAAGACCCCGGATCAACCCCGGCTCAAACGTGACATTCCACGCCTCTGGCCCCACCTCGCGCGCCTTGCCCCCGGCTTGCTGAAACAGTCGCACTGTCTCGGGGTCTTCGCGAAACTCGATCCCGATTTCGGCCAGAATTCGATCTGCGGTGGCGATGATCGCCTCTAACGATTCCTCTGAGGCGATGTCATGGGTGGGAATACCCCGCGTGATATAGGGAACATGCAGCGGATTCACCCCGGCCCCCGCCCCGGTGCCCCGGCGCACCTGCATGGCGGCGCGCCCGCCGCGCGCCCGACGCGCAGGTGGAACAGGCGTATCACAGGAAATTTCAGTAGGTATCGCGTGCGGCATGTGCCTGATCCTGGGCTGGCCGGAACTACGCCGGCGGTGGCATCAAAACTTTATCGACACTACTGTCGAGAAAATCAACTAACCTGTCAAGATATTTGCCAGCCCCCGAAAAAGCGTCTAGTCTTGGGCAATGAACCGCACCCAAACCAACCACCGCGCCAAACCCGCCCCCGATCCCGCCACCCGCGGGTCCGAGGATCTGTGGCTGGGTGCCGCCTATGAGGTGCTCGTCACCGCCGGGGTGGATGCGGTCAAGGTGATGCCTCTGGCGCACATGCTCGGCCTGTCACGCACCAGTTTTTATTGGCACTTCAAGGATCGAGAGGCGCTGCTTTCCGCCCTTCTCGACCGCTGGGAGGCGCAGAACACCGGCAATCTTGTCGCCCGCACCGAAGCCTATGCAGACTCGATCAACGAGGCGCTCTACAATCTCTTCGACTGCTGGCTTACCCGCGAGCTGTTTGATTCCCGCCTTGATTTCGCGATCCGCAACTGGGCGCTTGGGGATCCGGTGGTCAAGGCCAAGCTGCAACGCACCGATGAAACCCGCATCACCGCCATCCGTGCCATGTTCGCGCGATTCGGCTACGCCCCCGATCACGCCGACACCCGCGCCCATACCGTCTATTACACCCAGATCGGCTATATCTCGATGATGGTGGCCGAACCCCGCGATATCCGCATCGCCCGCATGCCCGCCTATGTCGAGAATTTCTCGGGCCACGCCCCGGCCCCCGCCGAAACCGCCCGCTTCATGGCCCGCCATACCTCAGCCTGATCCAATCCGCTGCCATCTGGACCTTTTGCCAAAGCTGTGGAAAGGATTGAGCACCGCCTTCTGGGGGACCAAGGGCAATCCGGGACGGACCAAACCGCCCGACATCAGGGAGAGATGACACATGACATTCAAGACACTGGCCATCGCAGGCGCGCTCAGCCTTGCCGCCGCCACCGCGCAGGCTGATATCAAGGTCGGCATGATCACCACGCTATCGGGCGGCGGCGCAGGGCTCGGCATTGACGTGCGCGATGGCTTCATGCTGGCGCTAGAGCAATCGGGACGCAGCGATATCGAGGTGATCATCGAGGACGATCAGCAAAAACCCGACATCGCCGTGCAACTCTCGGACAAGATGATCCAATCCGACAAGGTCGATGTGATGACGGGTATCATCTGGTCCAACCTCGCCATGGCGGTGGTGCCCGGTGCCGTGGCCCAAGGCAAATTCTACCTCTCGCCCAATGCTGGCCCCTCGGCGCTGGCGGGGCAAGGCTGCCTGCCCAACTATTTCAACGTCGCCTGGCAGAACGACAACCTGCACGAGGCCGCGGGGGCCTATGCCAATGACGCAGGCTATAAAAACAGCTTCATCCTCGCGCCCAACTACCCGGCAGGTCAGGACGCGCTGACCGGCTACAAACGGTTCTACAAGGGCGAATTGGCGGGTGAAATCTACACCCAACTCGGCCAGACCGATTACGCCGCCGAAATCGCCCAAATCCGCGCGAGCGGCGCTGACTCTGTGTTCTTCTTCCTGCCCGGCGGCATGGGCATCTCCTTCCTCAAGCAATATGCCGACAGCGGTGTCGGCCTGCCCGTGGTCGGCCCCGCCTTCAGCTTTGACCAAGGCATCCTTCAGGCCGTGGGCGACGCGGCCCTTGGCGTAGTCAACACATCGCAATGGTCCAAGGACATCGACAACGCAACCAACGCCGCTTTTGTCGCCAGCTTTCAGGAAAAATATGGCCGCCTGCCCTCGCTCTACGCAAGCCAAGGCTTTGACACCGCCAATCTCCTGATTTCCGCATTGGACACGGCGCAACCCTCGGATGCTGACGCCTTCCGCGCCGCCCTCAAAGCGGCCGATTTCGCCAGCACGCGCGGCGATTTCGCCTTTGGCAACAACCATCACCCGATCCAGGACATCTATGTTCGCGAGGTGATCAAAGAGGGCGACGTCTACACCAACAAGATCATTGGCGTGGCGCTAGAGGATCACGTCGACGCCTACGCCGCAGAGTGCAAGATGTAACACGCCTTTGGCCGGGCCGCCCATGGCCCGGCCACCCCCTGCATGTCGCTCTGACCCCGGTGCATGGTCGTTTGCCACCTTTCCCCCACATCAAACTCGCGGCATAGAAAGATATGACCGACTCGCACCACCCCACTCTCCCCTCGCTGCCCGGCACCGACTGGCCCCGGATGGAACCCGGCTGGGTTTGGCTCTGTGGCGCGGGCCCCGGCGATCCCGGCCTTCTGACACTGCACGCGCTCAATGCCCTGCAACAGGCCGATGTGGTGATTTATGACGCGCTGGTGCAGGACTGCATCCTCGACTGGGCACCGCAGGCCCGCCATATCTATGCGGGCAAACGCGGCGGAAAACCTTCGGCGAAGCAGCGCGATATTTCCCTGCAACTCGTTGATCTCGCCCGCGATGGCCTGCGCGTGCTGCGCCTCAAGGGGGGCGACCCCTTTGTCTTTGGGCGCGGCGGCGAAGAGGCGCAGACGCTGGTGCAGCACGGCGTGCCCATCCGCATCATTCCGGGCATCAGCGCCGGTATCGGCGGGTTGGCCTATGCGGGCATTCCCGTGACACACCGCGACGTGAACCAATCCGTGACCTTCGTAACAGGCCACGACCAGTCCGGGCACACCCCTTCCTCGCTGAATTGGCAGGCGATTGCGCAGGGCAGTCAGGTTATCGTGATCTACATGGGCATGAAGCACGCAGGCCAGATCAGCGCGGCGCTTCTGGATGCAGGCCGCCCGGTGGATGAGCCCTGCGCCGTCGTCTCCTCCGCCACCACCCCAGATCAGCGCGTGCTGGAAACCACCCTCGGGCGCCTTGCCGCCGATATCGAGACAAGCGGCTTCGAGCCGCCTGCGATCCTCTGCATCGGACGCTCCGTGCTCATGCGCCAAGTGCTTGACTGGCAGGGGATGCTGGCCGGTGCCGCCCCGCGTGATCTTGATCCGCTCGGGCGCGGCCTGCCCGCCGAGACCGCATGCGGGGGCTGATCCTCGCTGCACCCTCGTCGGGCGCGGGGAAAACCACGCTTACCCTCGCCCTTCTGCGCCTCTTGTCTCGCGAGGGGCGGCCCGTGCGCGGTGCGAAATCCGGTCCCGATTACATCGACCCCCGCTTTCACGAGGCCGCCTGCGGCGCGCCTTGCCCCAATCTCGACGCTTGGGCCATGACGCCCGACCGCCTGCGCAGCCTTGCAGCGGGCCAAGGTCTGCTGATCATCGAGGGGGCCATGGGCCTCTTCGATGGCGCACCGCCCGATGGGCGTGGCGCTGTGGCCGATCTCGCGCGGCATCTCAGCCTGCCCGTGGTGCTGGTGGTCGATGCAGGCCGCATGGCAGGCTCTATCGCGCCGCTTGTAGCAGGCTTTGCAGGCTTTGACGCCCGCGTGCGCGTGTCAGGCGTGATGCTCAACAACGTGGGCTCCGATCGCCACGAAGCGATGCTGCGCCGCGCCCTCGCCCCCCTTGGCCTGCCCGTTTTGGCCGCCCTCCGTCGCAACCCGGCGCTGGCGCAACCCTCGCGCCATCTGGGTCTGGTCCAGGCCAGCGAGCGCCCTGATTTGCAACAGTTCCTCGACTCCGCCGCCGACGCGCTCGCCATGACACTCGACCGCGAAACGCTGCTTGCACTCGCCGCCCCCTTGCCCGACACCCAAGCGGCCCCGCGCCTCACCCCTCCGGCTCAGGTGATCGCCGTGGCCCAAGACCCCGCCTTTGGCTTTGCCTATCCGCATATGCTGGCCGATTGGCAGGCAGAAGGGGCGGAAATCCGTCCCTTTTCCCCACTGGCCAACGAACCCGTGCCACAAGCAGAGTTCATCTTTCTTCCCGGCGGCTACCCGGAACTGCACGCAGGCCGGATCGCCGCCAATGAAATCTTCATGCAAAGCCTCAAGAGTGCCGCACAAACCTCAGATATATATGGAGAATGTGGTGGATACATGGTTCTGGGCGACAGCCTGACCGATGCCAGCGGCACCCGGCACACCATGGCTGGCTTGTTGCCGCTAGACACGAGCTTTGCCACCCGCCGTCTCCATCTCGGCTACCGCCATCTTGCGGCGCACACCGGCCCATTTCCGGGCACATGGGCCGCGCATGAATTCCACTATGCCACCACCCTGCGCGCGGATGGCCCAACGCTGTTCACCGCAACAGACGCCGAAGGCACAGAGCTGCCCCCAATGGGCCTCCACTCGGGCCGGGTGAGCGGCTCTTTCGCGCATCTCATCGACCGCGCCTGAATTACGCTTGCAGCCTGCCCGCGACGGGTCTAGCACTTCGGCCATGACCGATATCGCCCTTCATCCCGACGACAGCCGCGCCAAACGCAATGTGGCCGTTCTCGTCGCAGCCCAAGCCATTTTGGGCGCGCAAATGCCGATGATCTTTGTCGTGGGTGGGCTGGCCGGGCAATCGCTCGCCTCCAACATCTGCTTCGCGACCTTGCCGATTTCCTTGATCGTGCTCGGCTCAATGCTCTCGGCTACACCGATTTCGCATCTGATGCAGCGCTATGGCCGCCGCACCGGGTTTTTCATCGGCGCAGGCGCAGGCGCGCTTGGCGGGGCCATCGGCGCCTATGGGCTTTATACCGCCTCCTTCCCGATTTTCCTTTTGGGCAGCCTCATCACCGGCACCTATATGTCAGCCCAAGGCTTCTACCGCTTTGCCGCCGCTGATACCGCCAGCGACGCCTTCCGCGCCAAGGCCATTTCCTACGTCATGGCAGGGGGCCTGCTCAGCGCCGTAATCGGCCCGCAACTGGTCAAGGCCACCTCTCAGGCCATGGTGATTCCGTTTCTGGGCACCTATCTCGCGGTCATCGCTCTCAATATCGCAGGCGCGTTCCTGTTTCTCTTGCTCGATATCCCCAAACCGCCCCAACCCGCCGTCGACGCCCCGCATGGCCGCACGCGGATGGAACTTCTGAAAACGCCGCGCATCGCCGTGGCGGTGATCTGTGCCACCGTATCCTACGCGCTGATGAATCTGGTGATGACCTCAACGCCGCTCGCCGTGGTCGGCTGCGGCTTTGACGCGGGCAATGCGGCGGATGTGGTCACGGCGCATGTGTTGGCGATGTATATCCCCTCGTTCTTCACCGGCCATCTGATCGCCCGCTTTGGCGTGGAAAAAATCGTGGCCATTGGCCTTGTCATCCTCGCAGGCGCAGGCGCGGTGGCCTTGAACGGCGTGCATCTGGAAAACTTCTTCGTCGCCCTCATCCTCTTGGGCATCGGCTGGAATTTCGGCTTTATCGGGGCCACCACCATGCTTGCAGGGGCCCATGAGCCTCAGGAACGTGGCCGCATGCAGGGGCTCAACGATCTTATCGTCTTTGGCGGTGTGACCTTTGCCTCCCTGTCCTCCGGTGGCCTGATGAACTGCTCCGGCGGCACGCCTGAGGCGGGCTGGACTGCGGTCAACCTCGCCATGGCCCCCTTCCTGATGCTGGCAGGCGGTGCGCTCATATGGCTGACCCTGCGCCCAAAAGAGGCCTGAGCAGGGGCGCACATGATAAGGCAAATCTGGCAGAGTTACCGCCGCCTGCCCCTCTGGGTTCAGCTTTGGGTCGCGCTCATCCTTGTGCCGGTCAACGCCGCTTCGCTCTTTTTTATCTCGCATCCCGCAGGCGCGTGGCTGGCGACGATGGCGGTCGGCGCGATGCTCTGCAATGGAGTGCTGATGCTGATCGAGCGCGGCTTTTCCAAGGTTATGGCACTGCCGCATATCCTCATCTGGACACCGATGCTGGGCCTGATCCTGTGGCTTTTGACCCAAGACATTACCCCGACCTACCACAACTATCTGGTGATCCTGCTGGCGGTCGATGTCTTTTCGCTGATCCTTGATGTCATCGACAGCCGCAAATGGCTGTCAGGCGACCGCAAGATCGCCTGACACGGCGCTATGTCACCCAAGCTTGCGCAGCCGCGCAAACAGGCTCGACGTATCCCAGCGACCGCCGCCCATCTTCTGCACATCTTTGTAGAACTGATCCACCAGCGCCGTCACCGGTAGGCTGGCGCCAGTCTCATCGGCGGTGCTCAGGCAAATACCCAGATCCTTGCGCATCCAATCAACGGCAAAGCCGTGGTTCCATTTGTCGTCAATCATGGTCTCATACCGGTTCGACATCTGCCAAGATCCCGCCGCCCCCTGAGAGATGACCTCGACCACCGCGCGCCCATCCAGCCCTGCCTTTTCCGCAAAGTGCAGCGCCTCGGCCAGACCCTGCACCAGACCGGCAATCGCGATCTGATTGCACATCTTGGTCATCTGCCCGGCCCCGCTCTCGCCAATGCGACGGCAAAGCTTGGCATAGACCTGCATCACCGGCTCAGCCGCCGCATAGGCCGCCTCATCGCCGCCACACATGATCGAAAGCTGGCCTTTTTCGGCCCCCGCCTGTCCACCCGACACGGGCGCATCAACGAAATTCAGCCCCGCTGCCTTGGCCTCGGCATAAAGCTCGGCTGTAACCTTGGACGACACCGTGGTGTGATCCACAAAAACCGCGCCTGCCGCCATCCCGGCAAAGGCCCCATCGGCCCCAAGACAGACCGACCGCAGATCATCGTCATTGCCCACGCAGGCCATCACGAAATCGGCCCCTTCGGCGGCCTCGCGCGGGGTGGCGGCATGACGCCCACCATGCTCTTTTGCCCAGGCTTCGGCCTTGGCCGCCGTGCGGTTATAGACACAGACCTCGTGCCCGGCTGCTGCCAGATGCCCCGCCATCGGATAGCCCATAACCCCGAGCCCCAGAAACGCCAGTTTTGCCATTGTCCTGTCCTCTCCCATACTGTGTGCCATTGTCTTGCCGGGGTTTTCTGACTATCCCCGGCAGGTGATGCAAGCGGAAAATAGGGCGGTGCCGGGGCATGTCAGGGCTGGTGAAATGGTTATTGCGGCTGGCAGGCGGCGCGATCCTCTTGGCCGTTCTGGCGCTGTTGGGGGCCTATTTCCTGCTGTCGCGCTCTCTGCCCGACTATGACAAGACGCTGAGCGTGCCGGGCATCACCGCCCCGGTCGAAATCGTGCGCGACAATGCGAATGTGCCCCATATTCTGGGCCAGACGGATGCCGACAGCTTCTTTGGATTGGGCTATGCCCATGCACAGGATCGGCTGTGGCAGATGATGACGATGCGCCGCACCGTGCAAGGGCGGCTCTCAGAGGTGTTCGGCACCCGCACCGTCAAGATCGACAGCACCATGCGCCGCTTTGACCTCTACACGCTCGCGCGCCAATCTGTCGCCGTGCAGGACGCCGAAACCCTGGCCGCGCTCAAGGCCTATTCCGATGGCGTGAACGCCCGCCTGAACGAAATCAACCGCGAGGCTCTGGGGCGCGGCGCCCCCGAACAATTCCTCTTCAACGCCCCGATTGCGCCTTGGCAACCGGCTGATTCCATTGCGCTGATCAAGCTGATGGCCGTGCAGCTGTCTTCGCATCTGGAAAACGAAGTACTCTTTGCCCGCGCGGCGCTTGCGCTGGAAAACCCTGATCGCTTGGCCGATATCATGCCACTGGCACCGGGCAGCGGCATCGCGGCCTTGCCGGAATATGCCGCCCTTTTTCCCGGTGCCACTTGGTCGCGCATCGCGCAAACGACCCCTGAAAGAGGTGATCCGCTCTCGCCCTTCAAACGCCGCGCCTTTGCCGGGGCCTCGAATGCCTTTGCCGCCGCGCCCTCGCGCTCGGCCTCGGGCGGCACGCTTCTGGCCAATGACCCGCATCTGGGCTTTTCCGCGCCGAATATCTGGTATCTCGCCCGCCTGAACCTGACATCCGGTGGCGTGATCGGTGGCACCATTCCCGGCATACCGGCCATCCTGACCGGGCGCAGCGCGCGGCTGGGTTGGGCGGTCACCTCGTCCTATCTCGACGATCAGGACCTCTATATCGAAGAGCTGAACCCCGACGATCCCAATCAATACCGCACGCCCGACGGATGGAAACCGTTTCGCACCACGCGGTCTATCGTCGAGATCAAGGATGCCGATCCCGTCACCCTGACCCTGCGCTGGACAGAGAACGGCCCCGTCCTGCCCGGCAGCCACTACAATCTGGCCGAAGTGACACCCGCAGGCCATGTGGCCGCGCTGAATTGGACCGCGCTCAGCCCAGAGGATACAACCATGTCCTCGGCCATCGGCCTGATGCGCGCGCAATCGGTGCAGGACGCGATTGACCTCAGCCGTCTTTATATTGCGCCCTCCCAGAACCTTACCCTGGTGGACCAAAGCACGATCGCCATGCGTACCATCGGGGCAATGCCTCGCCGTGACGCCCGCCATGAGAGCGAGGGGCGGATGCCCGCGCGCGGCTGGCTGCCGGAAAACCGCTGGCAGGGCACGCTGCCCTTTGCCGCAAATCCCGAATTCGTGGCCCCCTCTGGCGGCATCCTTGGCAATACCAACAACAAGGTCGTTGATCGCCCCTTTCCCATGCATGTGAGCCACCTCTGGGGTGATACCCAGCGGGTCCATCGCTGGCGCAGGCTCATGCAGGGGCGAGAGGTGCATACCCGCGAAAGCTTTATCGAGGCACAACTCGACACCGTCAGCTTTACCGCCCGCTCGCTTTTGCCTCTGATTGGTGCCGATCTGTGGTTTACCGGCGAATCCGCCCCCGAAGGCACGCCCGAACGCCTGCGCCAACGCGCGCTCACCATGCTTGCCGACTGGAACGGCGAAATGAACGAACATCTGCCCGAGCCGCTGCTTTACGCCGCGTGGATGCGCGCGCTGATGGACCGGCTCATTCGCGATGACTTGGGCCCCCTCTCGCGAGAGTTTGACCACCCTGATCCGATCTTCATTGAACGGGTATTCCGCAATGTCGATGGCGCCGCCGACTGGTGCGATGTCAAGCAATCAGCGGCGATTGAGACCTGCACGGATACCGCCCGCATGGCGCTCGACGATGCGCTGATCTGGATTTCCGAGCGCTATGGCCAATCCCTCGAAAGCCTGCGTTGGGGCGACGCGCATCAGGCGACCCATGACCATCAAGTGCTGGGAGACGTGCCGCTCCTGCGCCATTTCGTCAACATCCGCCAATCCACCTCGGGCGGCGACAATACGCTCCTGCGCGGGCGCACGCGTGGCGGCAACGGGCCGGACCCGTTCCACAACGTGCATGGGGCAGGGTATCGCGGGGTCTATGACTTTGCCGATCCCGATAGCAGCGTCTTTATCATCGCCACCGGCCAATCAGGGCATTTCCTCAGCCGCTATTACGACAACCTGTCGCAACTCTGGCGGCGCGGCGAGTATATCCCGATGTCGCTCGATCCTGATCTGGCGCGCGCGGCCTCAGTGGGTATCACCACCCTGCTCCCCACAGATCAATAATCGCGACATGAGCACAACTGCGCAGGGCTCGCCGCCTGCGCAGCCTTCACCCAGATATTTTTTCCATCCGTTCGGAACCACAGCACACCTCCTGCGTTGATCTCTCAAGCGCGCATTTGGCGCGTTGATGCAAACCGCAGGATGGATCCTGCAGAAACGGAGGACGATATGATGTTCCGCAAACTGGCTCTCGCAACGGCCCTCACAAGCGTCACAGCCCTCGCCGCCCATGCCGCAGACGAAGGCGGCACCGAACGGCAGGCCCAAGACAACAGCGGCGTCGACGCCATCTATGAAGAAAGCCAAGGCACGGTAGAAAGCGCAGCATCGGGCAATTGGTCCGCAGCCACTGTCGCCGACAATGGCGAATTGCACGCGCCCACAGACCTTGATCTGGCCGCCAAGGATCAGCGCAAGGCCAGCGACACTCTTGTCGAAAACATTCTGGCCGAGGCCGAAACAGGGGCCACGCTCAGCTCTGTGGATGACAAGGTGATCGGCGAAGTCGTCTCGCACGCAGGCGATGAAAGCGCAGAACACTATATCTACGTCGATGTGCATGCGGATGCCGAAATTCCGGCGGAGCGTATCGGCTTTCAGGCTGGCACACTCAGCGTTGCCGAAAACGGTGGCTTGGAATACGCGATGACCCTCGAGCAGTTGCGCACCGCCGTGGCCGAGAAAGTCGCGACGATGACGCAGTAACCGTTTGCCTTTCCACCGCGCGCTCCTCCCTCCCGGCGCGCCTGCGGCCCGGCCCTGTAAAGGCCGGGCCGTTTTGCTGTCCGATACCAAAATCGCCCCCCCAGATCACGCGCCCCTTCCCCCCGCCGCACCTGTGGTTTAAAGACCCGCACATGCATATCCCCGAAGGAGCCCGCCCGATGCAGGAACCGTCCATCACCCCCGATCTCGTCGCGGCCCATGGCCTCAAGCCCGAGGAATACGACCGTATCCTCGAGATCATCGGGCGAGAGCCGACCTTTACCGAATTGGGCATCTTTTCGGCCATGTGGAACGAGCATTGTTCCTACAAATCCTCCAAGAAATGGCTCCGCACCCTGCCCACCACCGGCCCGCAGGTGATCTGTGGCCCGGGTGAGAACGCAGGCGTGGTCGATATCGGCGACGGTCAAGCGGTTGTGTTCAAAATGGAAAGCCACAATCACCCCTCCTATATCGAACCCTATCAGGGTGCGGCGACCGGCGTGGGCGGTATCCTGCGCGATGTCTTCACCATGGGCGCGCGCCCCATCGCTTCGATGAATTCACTCAGCTTTGGCATGCCGTCACACCCCAAGACCCGCCAGCTTGTGCATGGCGTGGTTGCGGGCGTAGGCGGCTATGGCAATTGCTTTGGCGTGCCCTGCGCGGGCGGCGAGGTGCGGTTTGATCCGGCCTATAACGGCAACTGCCTTGTGAATGCCTTTGCCGCAGGTCTGGCGGACGCAGACAAGATTTTCTACTCAGCCGCTTCGGGCGTCGGTATGCCCGTGGTCTATCTCGGGGCCAAGACGGGCCGCGACGGTGTCGGTGGCGCGACGATGGCCTCTGCTGAATTCGACGACAGCATCGAGGAAAAACGCCCCACCGTTCAGGTGGGCGACCCGTTCACCGAAAAACGCCTGATGGAGGCCTGTCTCGAACTGATGGCCACCGGCGCGGTCATCTCGATCCAGGATATGGGCGCCGCGGGCCTCACCTGCTCTGCGGTGGAAATGGGCGACAAGGGCGGGCTTGGCGTCAAACTGCACCTCGACGCCGTGCCACAGCGCGAGGCGAACATGACCGCCTATGAGATGATGCTGTCCGAATCTCAGGAACGCATGCTCATGGTCCTGCGCCCCGAGCTTGAGGCCGAGGCCCGCGCCGTGTTCGAGAAATGGGATCTCGACTTTGCTATCGTCGGCGAAACCATCGCCGAAGACCGGTTCCTGATCCTGCACGGCAATGAGATCAAGGCCGACCTGCCATTGGCCACTCTCTCTGGCTCAGCCCCCGAATATGACCGGCCATGGGTGGAAACAACACCCGCCGCGCCGCTTGACCCCGCGACCGTGCCCGGCGTCGATCCGATTGACGGCCTCAAGGCGCTGATCGGCTCGATCAACTACTGCGCCCGGCAATGGGTTTACGAGCAATATGACACCATGGTCATGGCCGACACCGCCCGCACCCCCGGTCAGGGCGCAGGTCTCATCCGCGTGCATGGCACCGACAAGCTTTTGGCGTTCACCTCCGACGTAACCCCACGCTACGTCAAGGCCAACCCGGTTGAGGGCGGCAAACAGGCGGTGGCCGAGGCCTATCGCAACCTCTCCGCCTTGGGCGCGGTCCCGCTTGCCACCACCGACAACCTCAATTTCGGCAACCCCGAAAAGCCCGAGATCATGGGCCAATTCGTCGGGGCGATCAAAGGCATCGGCGAGGCGGTGGCCGCCCTCGACATGCCCATCGTGTCGGGCAATGTCTCGCTCTACAACGAAACTGACGGCACCGCGATCCTGCCCACCCCCACCATCGGCGCAGTGGGCATCATCCGCGATCCGGAAACGGCAATCACCGGACAGGTGCGTGACGGGCATGTGGCCCTTCTCTTGGGCGAAACCCACGGGCATCTGGGGCAATCCGCGCTGCTGGCCGAGGTGTTTCACCGGGTCGAAGGCGATGCACCGCCCGTGGACCTTGCCGCCGAAAAGCGGCATGGCGATTTCATCCGCGCCAACCACGCGCTGATCAAGGCCTGCACCGACCTCAGCGATGGCGGTCTGGCCTTGGCCGCCTTCGAATTGGCCGAAGCGGCGGGTGTCGGCGTCCACCTCGACAGCGATGACACAGCCACCCTCTTTGCCGAGGATCAGGCGCGCTATCTCATCGCCTGCAACTTCGATCAGGCCGAGGCGCTGATGATCGCCGCAGGCCGTGCGGGCGTGCCCCTCACCGCCGTGGGCCGCTTCACCGGTGACACCGTGCGCTTGGGCAAATCCGAAGCGGCGCTGAGCGAGCTATCGGATATCTTCCGGGGCACATTCGGGGCGACCTTCGGCTAAGGGGCCAAGGGCGGCGCGATGGCCATGATGGGCCTGATCCCATCATGGTCCAAAACTTCGGCGCGCATTAACTGACGCCCCGCTCAAGAAGGACCACAGATCACGCGCAAGCCGGGCGCAGCACTGCACCCTCCCTTGCACTCGCCCCGGCGGCGCTCTACATCTTGGGCAAGACCTGACAAGGAGACCCCCGATGGCCATGCTCGCCTCTGATCTAGAAGCCCTGATCCGTCAGGCGCTCCCCAATGCCAAGATCACCGTCGAAGGCGATGACGGCGTGCATTTTGCCGCCGAAGTCATCGACGAGAGCTTTCGCGGCATGAATCGCGTGCAACAGCAACGCGCCGTTTACGCCGCCCTTAAGGGCAAAATGGATGGGCCCAACGGGGCCGTGCATGCGCTGGCGCTGACCACCAAGGCCCCTGCCTGACGCAATGGAACCTCGCCTGCTTGTCGCTCTGCTGCTTTTGCCCTTCGCTGGCATCTTTGCCTATACGATGTGGCACGAAATTCTGCGATATCGTCGCGATGGGCGCGCAGCTTATGGCTTGGGGTATTGCGAAGAAACCGACAGCACCCATGTCACCCTTTTGGGCGACACCGAAACCAGCTATGACCCTGAAGAGACCGACTCCACCGGCCAAGGCCACCTAAGAGACCGATAGGACATATCATGACTGACGCCAAAACCCGCATTGAAGAGACCGTGAAATCCGCCGATGTCGTGCTCTACATGAAGGGCACCAAGGACATGCCGCAATGCGGCTTCTCCTCCCGCGTGGCGGGCGTGCTGAATTACATGGGCGTTGATTTCAAGGATGTGAACGTACTCGACGATGCGGACATCCGCCAAGGGATCAAGGACTATTCCGACTGGCCCACCATCCCGCAGCTTTACGTCAAAGGCGAATTCGTGGGCGGCTGCGACATCATCACCGAGATGACGCTCTCGGGCGAACTCGACGACCTTTTCGAGAAATCCGGCGTGTCCTATGACAAGGACGCCGCCGAGAAAATCCGCGAAGCCAACGCCTGAGCGACCAAGGCGGCCGGACGGACCGGCCGCCTGGTTCGTCAATCGCGCCGGGTCCAGCCCCAGAGGCACAGCATTTCCATCAGCACATGCGCCCCCGCAATCGCGGTGGCCCCCGTCGTGTCATAGGGTGGCGAAACCTCGACCATATCGCCGCCCACCAGATTGATCCCTGCCAGATCGCGCAAAATTATCGCCGCCTGCCCCGAGGTCAGCCCCCCCCAAACCGGCGTGCCGGTGCCGGGTGCATAGGCCGGGTCAAGCGCGTCAATGTCAAAGGTCATGTAAACCTGCGCATCGCCCACGATCTCCTTGATCTTGCGCGCGATTTCCACCGGCCCCTCCAGATGCACCTGCCGCGCATCAAGCGTGGTAAAGCCCATTGTGTCGGGATTGGTGGTGCGAATGCCCACCTGCACCGAGCGCGCCACATCCACAAACCCTTGCTTCACCGCCTTGTACATCATCGTGCCATGGTCAATGCGCGTCAGATCGTCATCCGCCCATGTGTCGGAATGGGCATCGAAATGCACCACCGCCAGCGGCCCATATTTTTCCGCATGCGCCTGCAACAGCGGCAGTGTGATATAGTGATCGCCCCCGATGGCAAAACAGGCGGCCCCAGCCTCCAAGATACCCTTGGCATGCTCATGCAATGCCTTAGGAAAGGCCGATACATGCGCGTAATCAAAGGCTAAATCCCCGTAATCCACAATGCTGAGATGGGACAGCGGATCATAGCCATCCCAGCCATAGGGCGGATCATAGACCTGCAATGCGCTCGCCTCACGCACCGCACGCGGCCCCATGCGGGTGCCGGTCCGGTTGGTCACGGATTGATCAAACGGCACCCCGGTGATCGCCACATCCACGCCGCTCAAGTCCTTGCTATAGCGCCTCCGCGCAAAGGACAGCGCCCCACCAAAGGTGTTCTCATAACTTGCCCCCCGCAACTCCGCGCGGGTGAACGCCTGATCCACCTGCTTCTTCGCATCTTCCAGTGCCATGGCTTTCCCTCAGCTCACAGGTTGCGCGCGCTCGACCAGCCGCGCGAAAAACGAGGCCCCAACCGGCGCCACCGCATCATTGAAATTGAACCCCGGATGATGCAAGCCCGGCCCCTCGCCCTGCCCAAGAAACAGATACGACCCGGGGCGCTCTTGCAGCATATAGGAAAAATCCTCGGCCCCCATCTCGCGTGGGCGGTCCGCGATGACAGCATCCGCGCCCACCACCTCGCGCGCTACCTCTGCGGCAAAGGCGGTCTTGTCGGCATCATTATAGGTGGCGGGATAGCCAAGCTCGATCCGCACCTCGGCCCGCACCCCATGCGCCGCCGCCGTCCCCAACGCCACTTCGCGCAGCCGTCGATGCACCATTTCCTGCACTTCGGGCGTGAAGGTTCGGATCGTGGCGTTGATATAGGCGGTCTCGGGGATCACGTTATCAACCGTGCCGGTATGAATCTGCGTCACCGAGATTACCAGATCATCCAGCGGGTTGCGGTTGCGGCTGACAATGGTCTGAATCGCCTGCACGATGGCCACCGCCGCCACCACTGGGTCCAGGCATTCATGCGGCATCGCCCCATGCCCACCCCGCCCGATCACGTCGATATGCAGCGTATCCACCGCCGCCATGATCGGCCCCGGCGTGGTCTCGAACGTGCCAGCGGGCGCGCCGGGCAGCGTGTGCAGCGCATAGACCTGCTCCACCCCGTAGCGGCTCAATGCGCCCTCTTCGACCATGATGCGCCCGCCGCCCGGCCCCTCTTCTGCCGGTTGAAACAGCAGCACCACACGCCCTGCAAAATTCCGCGTCTCCGCCAGATATTTGGCGGCCCCCAGCAACATGGTCGTATGCCCGTCATGGCCGCAGGCATGCATTTTGCCGGGGGTTTGGCTGGCATACTCTAGCCCGGTAATCTCGGTCATCGGCAGCGCGTCCATATCAGCCCGCAACCCGATCGTGGGGCCATCACCCCGCCCGTCGATCACCGCGACCACACCACTGGTCGCCACCCCGGTTTCGATCTGGGTAATGCCGAACTCGCGCAAGCGCGCGACCACAAAACCCGCTGTTTCATGGCAATCAAAGCCCAACTCGGGATGCGCATGCAGATGCCGCCGCCACGCCGTCATTTCCTCGGAAAACCCGGCAATTCGATTGATCACGGCCATCTCTGGACATCCCTTCTTTCTCGCGTCAGGGTCCACTCAACCCCAAAGACGAGGCCGCCGCAATGCCTGACGATACGCTCATCCACGATCCCGACGGGGGCTTGCCCCGCCTCATCGCCATCATGGCGCGGCTGCGCGATCCCGATACCGGCTGTCCTTGGGACATCGAACAGGATTTCGCCAGCATCGCCCCCTACACCATCGAAGAAGCCTATGAGGTGGCCGACGCCATCGAGCAGCAGAACTGGCAAGAGCTGCGCGGCGAATTGGGCGACTTGCTCTTGCAGGTCGTGTTTCATTCCCAGATTGCCCAGGACCAAGGCCTGTTTGATGTGCAGGACGTGGCCAACGCCATCTCTGACAAGATGGTCGCGCGCCATCCGCATGTGTTCGGCACCGAAAGCCGCGACAAGACCGCCGAGCAACAGACCCGCGATTGGGAGGTGGTCAAAGCCGCCGAACGCGCCGCCGAGGCCAAGACCGGCACGCTTGACGGTGTGGCCCTTGGCCTGCCTGCGCTCCTGCGCGCGGTCAAACTGCAAAAACGCGCCGCGCGGGTGGGCTTTGATTGGCCCGACTCCTCTCATGTTCTCAACAAGATACGCGAAGAAGTTGAAGAGTTGCACGAAGCCGCAACCGAACTGACCCAAGACGCGGTGGAAGAGGAGTTCGGCGATCTTCTGTTTGTCATGGCCAATCTCGCCCGGCACATGAAGGTTTGCCCCGAAACCGCCCTGCGCCGCGCCAATGCCAAATTCACCCGGCGATTCGAGCGGATCGAGGCGCTCTTGGCCGAACGCGGCAAACGCCCGGTCGAGTCGGATCTGGCCGAAATGGACACGCTCTGGGATCAGGCCAAGGCCGAAGAACGCCAGTGAACGCACGCTGACAACCGCTTGTAAGCACGCGCAAAACCCGCCACTCTCAGACCAACAGCGAAAGGACCAAAGCAATGTCGATCATGGATGAGGCCCGCAATGTTCTGGGCGAGGCGCTGGAACCCTGTTCAACCAAGCCGCTCACCGGCTTTTTCCGGGATGGTCATTGCAACACCTGCGCCGAGGATCACGGCAGCCACACGGTCTGCGCCCAGATGACCGCAGAGTTTCTGGCCTTTTCCAAATATGTCGGCAATGATCTGAGCACGCCACACCCCGAATTTCAGTTTCCCGGCCTGAAACCGGGCGATCACTGGTGTCTCTGCGCCGCGCGCTTTCTTCAGGCCCATGACGAGGGGTGCGCGCCTTTGGTGCGGCTTGATGCCACCCATGTGCGCGCCCTCGAAATCGTTCCGCTCGAGGTTCTGCAACAACATGCCGCCCTCGAGAGGTAAGACATGGCCACAGTGACCCTCATCAGCGATGCCGAAGCCACACCAGAGGTGCGCGCCGTCTTCGACGACATCCGCGCCACGCGCGGCAGCGATTTCATCAACAATTTCTGGCGCGCGCTGGCGCATGACCCGGCGCTCCTCAGCGCCACATGGCAGCGGCTCAAATCCGTGATGGGCCCCGGCACCCTTGATCCCCTGACCAAGGAACTGATCTATATCGCCGTGTCGGTGACCAATGGCTGCGAATACTGCGCCCATTCCCACACCGCAGCGGCCCGCGCCAAGGGCATGACCCCCGCACAGCACGGTGAGTTGCTCTCCGTCATCGGCATGGCATCGCAAACCAACGCCCTCGCCACCGCTCTTCAGGTGCCGGTGGATGAGGTGTTCAAGGTCTGACGCGCAACGCCTCAGATCTTCATGTCAAATCCCAGATGCTTGGCGACGGTAAAGATATCCTTGTCGCCGCGCCCACACATATTCATCACCAAAAGATGATCCTTGGGCAGGGTCGGCGCGATTTTCATCACATGGGCCAAGGCATGGCTTGGTTCCAGCGCGGGAATAATCCCCTCTTGCGCACAGCAAAGCTGGAACGCCTCCAGCGCCTCGACATCCGTGATCGAGACATATTTGGCGCGCCCCGTTTCATGCAGCCAGCTATGCTCGGGACCGATCCCCGGATAATCAAGACCGGCCGAGATGGAATGCCCCTCAAGGATCTGCCCATCGGCATCCTGCAAAAGATAGGTGCGGTTGCCATGCAACACGCCGGGCCGCCCGCCCGTCAGCGACGCGCAATGCTCCATCCGGTCGTCAACGCCATGGCCCCCGGCCTCGACCCCGATGATATTTACCGTTGGATCGTCAAGGAACGGGTAAAACAGCCCCATCGCATTTGACCCGCCGCCAATCGCCGCCACCAGCGTATCCGGCAGACGCCCTTCGGCGGCCTGCATCTGCTCTTTGGTTTCCTTGCCGATGATCGATTGGAAATCGCGCACCATCGCCGGATAGGGATGCGGCCCGGCCACGGTGCCGATGCAATAGAACGTGTCACGCACATTCGTGACCCAATCGCGCAGCGCGTCGTTCATCGCGTCCTTGAGCGTGCCGCGACCAGACGTGACCGGCACCACCTCCGCGCCAAGCAAACGCATCCGGAACACATTGGGCGCCTGACGCTCGACATCATGCGCGCCCATATAGACCACGCATTGCAGCCCGAACTTGGCGCAGACGGTCGCCGTGGCAACCCCATGCTGACCGGCCCCCGTTTCCGCGATGATCCGCTTTTTGCCCATACGGCGGGCAAGGATGATCTGCCCCAGCACATTGTTGATCTTATGCGCGCCCGTGTGGTTCAACTCATCCCGCTTGAGATAAATCTTGGCCCCGCCAAAATGCTGCGTCAGACGGTCCGCATAATAGAGCGGCGACGGGCGGCCCACGTAATGCGTCCACAGATCGTGCATCTCGTCCCAGAACGATGGATCGGTCTTGGCGTGCTCATACTGCTCTTCCAGTTCCAGAATGAGCGGCATCAGGGTTTCCGACACAAACCGCCCGCCGAAATCGCCAAACCGGCCCTTTTCGTCGGGACCAGTCATAAAGCTGTTGAAGAGATCGTTCATTGTCTCGGGCCTTTGTCATTCGGGGAAGTCTGGGGTTGAATATGGGACGCGCGGGGGATTTTCCAGCGAAAAGCAGAATTTCAAAGGCGGCGGATCACATAGAGCCGCGACCAAAGGTCCGGCTCGGCCAAAAGAAAGGGCAAGAACGGCTCTGACCGCTGCGCGATATGGATCTGGCCACTGTCCACCAGCGATTCCAGCACCGATTGAAACCCCTGCGCCTTCAATGTGGCTTCCAGCAGGTTGAACACCCCAATACCGCCGGGGCGCGTCACGCGGGCCAGATGAATAAGGCTCTCCGCCGGGGCATGACCGGGGCCAAACGCCCCGACACAGATAAAGCCTGCAAACCTGTCATCGGCAAAGGGCAGACCACTCCCCATCTCCGCCTCGACCAGATCGGCGTAGTGCCCTGTTGCCTGCGCCGCCGCCAACATACCGGGCGAAAGATCACAGCCGGTGATCGGGCCATAGCCCAGAATCCGCAGGCTCTCGCCCACCAGCCCGGTGCCACAGGCGGCATCCAAAACAGGCCCCTCAGCCGTCCCCATGAACCGCGCAAACATCGCCGCCCCCAGCGACGGAAGCCGAAACCCCCGCGCCAGATTATCGGCGTCATAACTCAGCGCCCAATCGTTATAGATCGCGCGGGATTGCTCGGGCGTCTTCGCCCCATACACATCGCTCAGATCCTCGGGATCACGGGTCATCGCAGCCTCTTGTCGCTCTTTATAAAAGCATCTGTCGCGGGTTCGGGCCTGTCAACCGGAACGCCTAATCCAAGGCCCGCTTAAAGCCGACATGCGACGCCCTGTAACCAAGGCTCTCGTAAAACCGGCGGCTCTCGGTGCGGGTCGCATTCATGGTCAGTTGGATCAACCGGCATCCGGCGGCACGCGCGCGCGCCTCGACATCCGCAAACATGAGATGCCCCAATCCCTGCCCCCGAAGATGCCTTGCAATCCGCACGCTTTCCACCTGCGCCCGCCGCACCGCCAAAAGCGATAGCCCGCTGATCATCGTGATTTGATAGGTGGCCAGCACCGCGCCCTGCGCGTCAACGCCCACAATGAGGTGATTGTTGCCCTCGGCCTGCATGGCGTCAAAGGCGGTCAGATACTCGGACATATCCCCCAGTTCCCGCCCCTGCCCCAGCACATCGTCGCGCAAAAGCGCAACCACCTGCGCAACCTCATCACGACGCGCCTCGCGGAATTCAAGCACCTTGGGCATTGCGGATAAACGCGCGGATCAGGCCTGCGTCCTTGATCCCCGGCGCAGCCTCGACCCCGCTTGAGACATCAAGTTGCCGCGCGCCCGTGCGCGCCACCGCCAGGGCCACATTGTCCGGGTTCAGCCCCCCCGCCAAAAGCCATGGCAACGCCCAGTCGCGCTCCGCGATCAAACCCCAGTCAAAGGCCAGCGCATTGCCGCCCGGTCTTGTCGCCCCCGGTGGGGGCTTGGCGTCGATCAAAAGCTGATCGGCCACACCGCTATACGCGTCAATCTGCGCCAGATCCGCAGCTTCGGCGATCCCAATCGCCTTGATCACCGGCAGGCCATAGCGTGCTTTGATCTGGGATACCCGCGCGGGGCTCTCTTCCCCATGCAATTGCAGGAAATCGAGCGGCACCTGATCCGTCAGCGCATCAAGCGTGGCGTTATCGGCATCGACCGTCAGCGCCACCTTGGCCACTCCCGGCGGCACGCCCAAGGCAAGCGCCCGCGCCTGCATCAGCCCCACATTCCGCGGTGATTTCTCGAAGAATACGAACCCGACATAGGCCGCACCCGCCTCGACCGCCGCCGACACGTCAGCAGCGGCGGTCAGACCGCAAATCTTGACACGAATATCTCTCGCCATGCGCTCAGGTTAACTCGCCTGATCCAACAGCGCCAGAACCTCATCCTTGCCCTGATGCCGCTCACCCTTAAGCCGCTTGATCTCGGCTCGCAGGCTTGCCAGTTCGCGCGCCTGCCGTGCCGCCGCCGCCCGTTCGCCCGCCTCACGAATCCATTCCCAGATGAACCCGACAATCAAACCCATCAGAATGCCGCCAAAGATCACGATGAAAAGCGGCAGATCATAGGTCGGATTGAGCGCGGCAAACCCCGCCAATTCATCGGGCAACACCCGCAGGGTCACGACCCCGCGATTGGCCAGCGCAATGAGCACCAGCGCAAGGGCGAAAATGGCAATCGAAGCATAGCGGATATAGCGCATGGATTACTTTCCGTTGAGCCGGTCACGCAAGAGCTTGCCGGTCTTGAAGAAGGGCACGTTTTTCTCTTCAACATGCACGCTTTCACCGGTGCGTGGATTGCGACCTGTGCGCGCATCCCGCTTTTTCACCGAGAACGCACCAAAGCCGCGCAACTCGACGCGGTTGCCCTCGGCCAGCGCATCGGTGATCTCGTTGAAGATGGTGTTGACGATACGCTCGACGTCGCGCTGATAAAGATGCGGGTTCTCGTCAGCGATTTTTTGAATCAGTTCCGATCGGATCATCGGTGGTCTCTCCCCCGGCCTTATTGTTTGTAACTTTGTGGCAGTTGCAGGGGACTATAGCCAGAATGCCGCGAAACCCAAACAGAAAGCCGGGGCAAGAGACGGAAATCTATGCGGTTTTTTGCTGAGCATGGGCGATTTTTGTGCCCAACGCCCATTGGGCGGCAACACATCCTTAGCCCCGCCCAGATGCTGCGCCGCGGCATCGGGATCACGCAGCCCTTGATTCGGATCGGCAACCTTAAGCGTTCGCACGACACCACTGGTGGACATTTCGCCACATCCGCCCCATGGTGCGCCGGGCACCGCGAGGACAGGTATGACGGCACGACAGATCATCATCGACACCGATCCCGGTCAGGATGACGCGGTGGCGATCCTCTTTGCCTTGGCCTGTCCCGAGGCGTTCGACGTGCTTGGCCTGACCTGCGTGGCAGGCAACGTGCCGCTGGATCTGACCACGCGCAACGCGCGCAAAATCTGCGAACTGGCGGGCCGCCCCGATCTTGCGGTCTTTGCCGGATGCGACCGGCCCCTTGGCCGCGCTCTCGTGACCGCAGAGCATGTGCATGGCCGCTCTGGTCTTGATGGCCCCGACCTGCCCGAACCGACCATGCCGCTTCAGGACCAGCACGCTGTCGATTTCCTTATCGACACCCTGCGCGCGCGCCCCGCCGGCACGGTCACGCTGGTGCCTATCGGCCCGCTGACCAATATCGCCACCGCCTTTCAGCGCGCGCCCGACATCGTCGCGCGCGTACAAGAGATTGTGCTTATGGGCGGGGCCCATGCCGCGCATGGCAATGTGACCCCGGCGGCAGAATTCAACATCCATGTCGACCCCGAGGCTGCCGCCTGCGTGCTCGCCTCTGGCGTGCTACTGACCCTGCTGCCACTCGATGTCACGCATCAGGCATTGGTCACCCCCGCCCGCAACGCCGCCTTTCGCGCCATCGGAACCCCGGTGGGCGAGGCTGTCGGCGCACTGACCGGGTTTTATGAACGCTACCGCCCCGAACGCCACGGCGCGGATGGTGCACCGCTGCATGATCCCTGCACGATTGGCTGGCTCTTGCGCCCCGATCTTTTTACCGCCCGCCACGTCAATGTGGAAATCGAGACGCACTCGGAATTGACCATGGGCATGACCGTGGTGGATTGGTGGGCTGTCACCGGTCGCCCCGCCAATGCCACCTTTGTTCACGATATCAACGCGCAGGCCTTCTTTGACCTGCTCACTGAAAGGCTCGCGCGCCTATGACCGCCCTAACCCTCGCCCGGCCCGATGATCTGGACCGGCTCTTGTCTCTGGTCGCCGCCTTTCACCAAGAGACCGGCATCGCCCAGTCCGAGGCCACCCGCCGCGCCGCACTTTTGCCCATGCTCGAAGGCAGCCCGCATGGCGTGACCTACCTCATCGGACCGGGGCGTGCGCCAATCGGCTATATCGTCATCAGCTTTGGCTGGTCGGTCGAATTCGGCGGACTCGATGGATATGTTGATGAATTCTACATCCGGCCCAGCGTGCGCGGGCGCGGCATCGGCTCGGAAGTGATGATCAGCCTGCCCAAGGCCCTGGCCGGTGCCGGATTAAAGGCGCTGCACCTTGAAGTGCGGCGCGACAATGACAAGGCGCGCGCGCTTTATCGCAAGCTGCGTTTCGAACCACGCGACGCCTACAGCCTCATGACCTGTGCGCTCTAGACTTTCGCCTGCTTGACCCTAGGTAAACCTCATGACTCTCGTGATCCCGTTTCAAAACAGCTATGCTGATCTTCCTGCGCGGTTTTACACCCGTCAGACAGCCCTGCATGTGCGCGCCCCCCGCCTCATCCGGTTCAACCGGGATTTGGCCGCCGAACTGGGCATCGCAGAGGTCCCAGACCCCGAACTTGCCGACGTGTTTTCCGGCAATCAGGTGCCCGAGGGTGCCACCCCTTTGGCGCAGGTCTATGCCGGGCATCAGTTTGGCGGCTTCTCGCCGCAACTGGGCGACGGGCGCGCGCTGCTCTTGGGTGAGGTGATCGACCGCAACGGTCAGCGCCGCGACATTCAGCTCAAAGGCTCTGGCCCCACCCCCTATAGCCGGATGGGGGACGGGCGCGCGTGGCTTGGCCCGGTGCTGCGCGAATATGTGGTGTCCGAGGCGATGCACGCCCTTGGCCTGCCCACCACCCGCGCCCTCGCCGCCGTTGAAACCGGCGAACAAGTCTACCGCGAGGCGGGCGGCCTACCCGGCGCCGTGCTCACGCGCGTGGCCTCCAGCCATCTGCGCGTTGGCACATTCCAGTTTTTCGCCGCCCGGCGCGATCTTGACGGGCTGCGCACGCTCTATGACTACACGGTGGCCCGCCATTACCCCCATGTCGAAAGCCCCGCGCATCTCTTGGCCGAGGTGATCCGCGCGCAGGCGCGCCTTGTGGCGGGCTGGCTCTCGATCGGGTTTATCCACGGGGTGATGAACACCGACAACACGGCAATTTCCGGCGAGACGATCGACTATGGCCCCTGCGCCTTTATGGATACCTATCATCCGCAGACCGTGTTCAGCTCGATTGATGCGCGCGGGCGCTATGCCTATGACAATCAGGCGCATGTGATCGTCTGGAACATGGCGCAACTGGCTACAGCTCTGGTGCCGCTCATGCCCGATCAGGACGAGGCGATCGAGGATTTCACCGCCCTTGTGCATGCCATGCCCGACCAGATCGAGGTCGAATGGCGCCGCGCCTTTGGTCGCAAGATCGGCCTTGCCGAGGCGACAGCACAGGATGCCCCGCTTATCGCTGACCTGCTGGCGCGCATGGTCGAGGGGCGGGCGGATTTCACCAATACCTTCCGGGGCCTCATCGACGGCACCGCACGCGATCAGTTTCTCGACCGCGCCACCTTTGACACATGGGAGCCGCTCTGGCGCGCCCGTATCGCGCAAGAGGCCGATCCAGAGGCGGTGATGCGCGCCGCCAACCCGGCCTTCATCCCCCGCAATCACCGGGTCGAACAAATGATCGAGGCCGCCGTTGCCGGCGATTACGCCCCCTTCGAGCGGCTGCTCGACGTTTTGGCGCGCCCCTACATAGATCAGCCTGATGCCGCCGATCTCAAACGCCCGCCTACCCCGTCAGAGGTGGTGGAAAATACCTTCTGCGGCACATGAAAAACGCCGGGGCATGCCCCGGCGTTCTTGTCTTGATCAGGCTGCGTTCGACCGCGCGCCGCCACCGCCGCCACCGGGCTTGCGCCGACGACCACCGCCCGCGCCCGGCTTGCCCTGCTGGCCACCGCCGGAAAATCCGCCACCGCCGCCTGTGCGACGCCGCGGACCACCCCGCCCCGTGGCGGGCTTGGGCGACTTCGGATCAGGCAGCACTTCCCACGGACGGCCCGAGGCAACGGGAATCGTCGTGCCCAGAACCTTTTGAATATCCTTCAACTCGCCCATCTCGTCGGGCGCGCAGAATGCAATCGCCGCCCCGTCCCGGCCCGCCCGCGCGGTCCGTCCGATCCGGTGAACATAGTTGTCAGGCACATTCGGCAATTCGTAATTATAGACGTGTTTGACATCCGGAATATCCAGACCCCGCGCCGCCACATCGGTCGCCACAAGGATTTTGACATGCCCGTCACGGAACGACTTGAGCGCGCGCTCGCGCTGGCCTTGGCTCTTGTTACCATGGATTGCCGCCACGCTGTAACCGGCCTGCTCCAACCGCTTGGCCAACTTGTCCGAGCCGTGCTTGGTACGACCAAAGACCAACGCCAATTCGCTTTTGTGCTTGGCCAAAAGCTCGATCAGCAGATCGGGCTTGGCGGCCTTGGCAACAAAATGCACCTCTTGCGTGACCTTGTCAGCGGCCTTGCCCGGCGGGCTGACCTGCACCCGCTTGGGATGCTTGAGATAGCTACCGGCCAACTCTTCCATCTGCTTGGGCATGGTGGCCGAAAACAGCATCGTCTGACGCTCCGCCGCCAAAAGCCCCGCAATCCGGCGCAGCGCATGGATAAAGCCCAGATCAAGCATCTGATCGGCCTCATCGAGCACAAGGAAATGCGCCGCATCCAGACGCACCGCGCGCCGGTCAATAAGGTCAAGCAACCGCCCCGGCGTCGCCACCAGAATATCAGTGCCCTGCTCCAACCGCTTGATCTGCGGATTGATCGAGGCCCCCCCCACCACAAGATTGATCTTGATCGGGCTGTCCTTGACCAGCGGCAACAGCGCGTCACGGATCTGGCTGGCCAATTCCCGCGTCGGTGCAAGGATCAGGCTGCGGATGGTCTTGGGCGCGGGCTTGCCCGGTGCCTGCATCAACGCCGTAATCAGAGGCAGGCCAAAGGCCATGGTCTTGCCGGTGCCGGTCTGCGCAAGGCCCAGAACATCAAACCCGTTCAGCGCATGCGGGATCGCATGGGTCTGGATCGGGGTCGGTTCGGTGATGCCTTCGTTGGCCAGCTTGCGCACCAATGCAGCAGGCAGGCCCATTTCGTCAAATAGGTTCAAGTCGTATCCTTTCAGGGGCGCGAGGACATCCCGCAGCCCGTCACAGGCAGTGATTCACACCGCCCGGTCGTCGTGGTTGCACCCGCCCGCAGCCAAGGGGCCGCATGCCCCCTGCACTCTGACAGGTGTTTGGCCCCACGCGTGATTTTGGGATCATCCGCGACATTTCATAAGATACGCCTGTTTCAGGCAGTGCTGCTCACGCGGCAGGAAATGTCGGTTGACGTGCATATGGCGGTGCAGCACGCAGAAGTCAAGCACAGCGTCGCCTTTTGCCTACCGCACCGCCACGACCAAGGATCGGCATGGGCCAGAGAGGCAATCAACATGAGGGTTGTCAGCAAACCAAGAAAGCGGGGCAAGCGCCGCCTGTCCTAGCATCGGTCACAGCCCAAGATGCACATATCGCAGGTGTCAAACCAGCCCACCCCACGCGCCTGAAACCGGGTCTCAGCCCCGCCGTGCCTCGCTCAGCGCGCGGTCCCACAACCGGTCGCGCATCAACCGGCGAAACGCGCGCTTGATCTCTCCGCTGGCGTCCCGCGTGTAGCATCGCCCATGTGTCAGGATCAGCCGCTCTGGCCCCCAATCCAGCATCTGCTCCACCAGATCCCCGACCGCCTTGCGCCCGCCCAAACGTTGCGCAAGCCCCATAGGCGGTTTGCCATCACTGTCGTCAATCCCGGCAAGCCAGATCAGCGGGCGCATCCACACCGGCAACGGCGCGGTCTCTACCGCCATGATCAGCCGTGACAGGATCGCAGAGCGGCTGGCCTGATGTAAAAACGCCACCTCGGTTTGCGCACCTTCCAGCACAAGCGGCTTGATCTCACGCGCCCAAGTGGCGGTTGCCACCTCGGCCCCGCGCCAGATCCGCGCTGACGGATAGGCCGCCTGCCACGCGGGCAGATGCGCCAAAACGGGCGCCTGTGGCACAACGATATGCGCCACACGGCCCCGCTCTGCCAGCCAAGCCCGCAAATCATCCGACAGCGGCACCGGCGCATGGATCCATAAGTCGCCCGAGGGCAATTCAATCACAACTGTTCGCAGCGGCATCGAAACGCCGCCGCGCCACGGCACTGCGGCCCCCACAATACCCCAGACCCCCTTAGCAAGAGACTCCGAAGTGAAGGTGGGGGCAGCCGTCATGCCTAGTCGGTCACTGTGACGCGTGTCATCACATCCGGTTGCCCGACCACGGCCCCATTGGGCCCGGTGCCGCGCTTGATCGCATCCACGATCTCAAGGCCCTCAGTGACTTGACCAACCACGGTATATTGCCCGTTCAGGAACTCACCCGCATCAAACATGATGAAGAACTGGCTATTGCCGCTGTTGGGGTCTTGGCTGCGCGCCATGCCCACCACCCCGCGCAAGAATCGCTCGTTCGAGAATTCAGCCTTGAGGTCGGGGCGCTCACTGCCCCCCATCCCCGCGCGGCCCATATCACCACCCTCGAGCTTGCCAAACTGCACGTCGCCAGTCTGCGCCATGAATCCTTCGATCACCCGGTGAAACACGACCCCATCATAGGCCCCCTCAGAGGCGAGCGCGGTGATCTGTTCCACATGCCCCGGCGCGATATCCTCATAGAGGTCGATCTTGACAGTGCCATTGGCCTCGCCCGCAATCTCGATTTCCAGCCCCGTCGCCAGCGCCGGACCCGCCAGCAGGCTAAGTGCGACAACAATCTTATACATCTGCGGCCACCTTGACGCTGATCATCCGGTCCGGGTTCGCCGGCGGCTCGCCGCGCGTGATGGCATCGACATGCTCCATGCCCGCGATCACGCGGCCATAGACCGTGTATTGACCATTCAGGAAATGGTTGTCGCTGAAATTGATAAAGAACTGGCTGTTCGCCGAATTCGGGTTCTGGCTGCGCGCCGCCCCCAACGTGCCGCGATCATGCGGGATCTTGGAAAACTCGGCCTTGAGATCGGGCAGCGTGCTGCCCCCGGTGCCCGCCCGGCGCGGCTGATAGTCTTTTTCCATATTGCCATGTTCCACGTCGCCGGTCTGCGCCATGAACCCGTCGATCACGCGGTGAAAGGCCACGTTGTCATAATGCCCGGCACGGGCCAATTCCTTCATCCGCTCGCAATGGCCCGGTGCGATAGCGGGCAAAAGCTCGATGGTGACAGTGCCACCCTTCAGCTCCATCAGAATGGTGTTTTCGGGGTCCTTGATCTCGGCCATGGGGCTCTCCTTGGTAAATATGCCATGATACCTAGGCGGTTCCCACACGATTGCCAAGCACAGAGGTTGACGCTGGCAAAGACCCGCGCCAATAGAAGCGCGACCAGATTTCGGGAGGCCTGAGGCATGAGCTGGAAAACCCTTGACGACATCGATCTGACCGGCAAGCGCGTGCTGGTGCGCGTTGATATCAATGTCCCGGTCGAGAATGGCCTTGTGACAGACGCGACCCGCATCGACCGTATCGCGCCCACCGTCACCGACATTCTCGCCAAGGGCGGACGCCCGATCCTTCTCGCGCATTTCGGACGGCCCAAGGGCAAGGTCGTGCTCGACATGTCGCTGCGCGTGACCGTGCCCGCGCTCGAGGCCGCCTTGGGCCGCAAGGTGCGGCTGATCGAAACGCTGGAAGGCGCCGAGAACCTGACCGATGAGGCGCTCGCCTCTGATGTGCTGCTTCTCGAAAACATCCGCTTTCACCCCGGCGAAGAAGCGAATGATCCCGCCTTTGCCGCGCGTCTGGCACAACTGGGCGACATCTACTGCAACGATGCCTTTTCCGCCGCCCACCGCGCCCATGCCTCAACCGAAGGCTTGGCGCGGCATCTTCCGTCTTGCGCAGGCCGCCTGATGCAGGCCGAATTGCAGGCGCTCGAGGCGGCTCTTGGCACGCCCAAACGCCCTGTCGTGGCCGTCGTCGGCGGGGCCAAGGTCTCGACCAAGCTCGACCTCTTGGGCAATCTCGTGGCAAAGGTGGACAGCCTCATCATCGGCGGCGGCATGGCCAATACCTTTCTCGCCGCTATGGGGCTCGATGTGGGCAAATCGCTCTGCGAACATGACATGACCGCCACCGCCCGCGAGATCATGCTCAAGGCAGGGGATGCAGGCTGCAAGATCGTTCTGCCCGCCGATGTGGTCGTCGCACGCGACTTTGCCGCCGGTGCCCCGCATGAGGTAGTGGGCGCCCATGCCTGCCCGCCCGACGCCATGATCCTTGACGCAGGCCCTCAGGCCGTGGCGCGCATCATCGCCACGCTCGATGCCGCCAAAACGCTGATCTGGAACGGCCCGCTGGGTGCCTTTGAAATCGCCCCCTTCGATACCGCCACCAATGCCGCCGCCTCCCATGCCGCCCAACTCAGCCGGGCGGGCAAGCTCATCTCCGTCGCAGGCGGTGGCGATACCGTGGCCGCCCTCAATAAATCCGGTGCCGCCGAGGATTTCACCTATATCTCGACCGCAGGTGGTGCCTTTCTGGAATGGATGGAAGGCAAGGATCTGCCTGGCGTTGCAGCACTCAAGGCCTGAGTGCCACCCGCCCACCACCTGTTAGCGCCACCACGATTGCACAGCCCGCGCCCCTCGCCTATGAGGGCGCGAAACCGTGTAGTCCTTCAGGGGTGTCCCATATGACCAAGACCGAACAGGCCAACAAACTCCGCGCAGGTCAGGGCTTTATCGCCGCTCTCGACCAATCCGGCGGCTCCACCCCCAAGGCCCTGCGCCTCTACGGCATCGAGGAAAGCGCCTATACCTCCGAGGCGGAAATGTTCGATCTGGTGCACGCCATGCGCGCACGCATCGCTCAGGCCCCGGAGTTTACCGGCGACAAGGTTCTGGGCGCGATCCTGTTCGAAATGACCATGGACCGCGACATCGGCGGCAAACCCTCGCCCGCCTTCCTCTGGCAAGAGCGCGGCGTCGTCCCCTTTCTCAAGGTCGACAAGGGGTTGGCCGGTGACACCGATGGCGTCAAGCTGATGAAACCCATGCCCGATCTCGATCCGCTCTTGGAGCGCGCGGTCAAGGCGGGGATTTTCGGCACCAAAATGCGCTCGGTGATCGACGCGGCCAATCCCACCGGCATTGCAGCGGCGGTCGCCCAGCAATTCGAGGTCGGACAGCAAATTCTGGGCCACGGCCTCGTGCCGATCATCGAACCCGAAGTGACCATCTCAATTGCCGACAAGGCCGAGGCCGAAACCCTCCTGCGCGCCGCCATCCTCGCGCAGCTTGACGCGCTGCCCGCCGATCAAGAGGTGATGCTCAAACTCACCCTGCCCGAAACCGCAAACCTTTACGAAAGCCTCGTCAACCACCCCCGCGTGCTGCGCGTCGTGGCGCTCTCGGGCGGCTATAGCCGGGAAGAGGCCAACGCGCGTCTGGCGCAAAATCGCGGCGTCATCGCGAGCTTCAGCCGCGCCCTGACCGAAGGTCTCTCGGCCCAGCAATCAGACGCCGAATTCAACGCCACCATCGCGAAATCCATCGACGACATCTACCGGGCCTCCATCGCGGGCTGATCGCCCGCGCCTTTCATCTGGCCAAAAATACCTCGGGGGAGTCCCGGATAAAATCCGGGACGGGGGCAGCGCCCCCACCCCGCCCTCACCCCTTGGCGCGCTTGGCCTCGGCCACGACCTTCTCCGCCAAATCGCGCGCAATGCCAAAGGCCCCCTTGATCCGGTCGCTCTCGCCTTTCCAGTCGCGGCGCACCACGATCTTGTTGTCGCGCACCTTGGCCAAACCCCGCTCGTCATTGATGAATTCAACCAAGCCCTGCGGCGAGGCGAACTTGTCGTTGTGAAACTGGATCGTGGCCCCTTTCGGCCCGCCATCAAGCTTGGCAATGCCAGCGCGTTTGCACATCGCCTTGATCCGCACCACCAGCATCAGCATGTTCACCTCGCGCGGCAGCTTGCCGAACCGGTCAATAAGTTCAGCGGCAAAGCCTTCCAACTCCACCTTGGTCTCCAACCCGCTCAAGCGGCGATAAAGCCCCAGACGCACGTCGAGATCGGGCACATACTCCTCGGGGATCAGCACCGGCACGCCCAGATTGATCTGCGGTGCCCATTGCTCATCAGCCTCCGACAGCCCCTCCATCTGGCCGGATTTGATCTTGGCAATCGCCTCTTCCAGCATGGATTGATAGAGTTCATAGCCGACATCGCGCATCTGCCCGGATTGTTCCTCGCCCAGCAGATTGCCCGCCCCGCGAATATCGAGATCCTGTGAGGCGAGCGTAAACCCGGCCCCCAATGTGTCGAGACTGCCCAGAACCCGCAGCCGCTTTTCCGCCCCCGGCGTCAGCGGCAGGCGCGGCTTGGTTGTCAGATAGGCATAGGCGCGCGTCTTGGAGCGCCCCACCCGACCCCGGATCTGATAGAGCTGGCTCAGGCCAAACATATCGGCGCGGTGGATGATCATCGTATTGGCCGTGGGAATATCGAGGCCAGATTCAACAATCGTCGTCGCCAGCAGCACATCGTATTTGCCGTCGTAAAACGCGTTCATCCGCTCGTCGAGTTCCCCCGCCGCCATCTGCCCATGGGCGATGACATAGCTCACCTCGGGCACCTGCGTTTTCAGGAAATCCTCGATCTCGGGCAGATCACTGATGCGCGGCACCACATAGAACGACTGCCCCCCGCGATAATGCTCGCGCAACAGCGCCTCGCGCACGGTCACACTGTCAAACTCGCTCACATAGGTGCGGATCGACAAACGGTCGACGGGCGGCGTGCTGATGATCGACAGGTCGCGCACCCCCGACAGCGACAGTTGCAGCGTGCGCGGAATCGGCGTCGCGGTCAGCGTCAGCACATGCACATCCGAACGCAACTGCTTCAACCGCTCCTTATGCGCCACGCCAAAGCGCTGTTCCTCGTCAATGATCAAGAGCCCAAGGTTCTTGAACCGGATGCCCTTGGCCAAGAGGGCATGGGTGCCCACGACAATATCCGCCTCGCCGCGCGCCATGGCATCGCGGGTCTTGGCCGCCTCTCCCGCCGACACAAACCGCGACAAGGGCCGCACATTGACCGGAAAGCCGCGGAACCGTGACGCAAATTCCTGATAATGCTGCCGCGCAAGCAATGTGGTGGGCGCAATCACCGCCACCTGTAGCCCCGACATCGCGGCAACAAAGGCCGCGCGCATCGCCACCTCGGTCTTGCCAAAACCCACATCGCCACAGATCAACCGATCCATCGGCGCGCCCGATCCCAGATCGTTCAACACATCCTCGATCGCATGCAACTGATCGTCGGTCTCTTGATAGGGGAACCGCGCGGCAAAGGCCTCCCAGGCGTGATGTTCCGGCTCGATCACCGGCGCGCTGCGCAGCGCCCGTTCGGCCGCCACCCGGATCAGACGATCCGCCATCTCGCGGATACGCTCTTTAAGCCGCGCCTTCTTGGCCTGCCACGCGCCGCCGCCCAGACGGTCAAGCAGGCCCTCTTCATGGCCGTATTTCGACAAGAGCTCGATATTCTCGACCGGCAGATACAGCTTGGAGCTTTCGGCATATTCCAGCACGAGGCATTCATGCGCGGCCCCGGCGGCGGTGACCACCTCAAGCCCCAGATACCGCCCGATACCGTGGTCGACATGCACCACCAGATCGCCAACACTCAGGCTCTGCGCCTCGGTCAGGAAATTCTCGGCCCGTCGCCGGCGCGGCGCGCGGATCAACCGCTCGCCCAGCACATCCTGTTCGGAAATCACCGTCAGCCCCGGCGCGTCAAACCCGCTCTCAAGCGGCCAAACCGCCAAATGCAGCCCATGCTTGCCAATGCCCTTGGCGCTGCTCACCCCGACAGCGCCAATCAACCCCTCGTCTTCCAAGAGGCCCTCAAGCCGCTCGCGCGCGCCTGCGGAATAGGAGGCCACCAAAACCGGCGCACGGTCGAGTTTCGCGCGAATATGATCCTTCAACGCACTGAAGAGGTTGATGTTTTCCTGCTGCCGCTCCGGTGCGAAATTGCGCCCGATGCGCCCGCCTGCGTCGATCACCCCCGGCCCGGTCGCCTGCGGCAGCGCCGCGAATTGCAACACGCGCCGTTCGGCCACCGCCGCCGTCCACGCGGCATCGTCGAAATAGAGCAGCCCCGGCTGCACCGGCTTATACACCGTGTCACCGCGCGATTTCTGGCTCAGCGCCAGATGCCGGGTCTCATACTGATCCGCGATACTCTCCCAACGCGCCAACCGCTGCGGCGTCACCTGCTCATCCAGCGTGATCGTCGCCTGCGGCAGATAGTCAAAAAGCCCCTCCAGCCGCTCGTGAAAGAATGGCAACCAATGCTCGACCCCGGCATGTTTGCGCCCGGCACTCACCGCCTCATAGAGCGGATCATCGGTGCCCGCAGCGCCAAATTCGATCCGGTAATTCTGACGAAAGCGGCGGATCGCTTCCTCGTCGAGAATAACCTCAGAGACCGGGGCCAGCTCTACTCGGTCCAATTTTTCGGTCGTGCGCTGCGTGCCCGGATCAAACCCGCGCACCCCGTCCAGCACATCACCAAAAAGATCAAGCCGCACCGGTCCGCCCTCACCCGGCGGGTAGATGTCGATGATGCCGCCACGCAGCGCATAATCCCCCGGCTCCGTGACGGTGGGTGCCTGCGTGAACCCCATCCGCACCAGAAAATCCCGCAATGCCTTTTCATCAATGCGCTCGCCCACTGCGGCCACAAAGGCCGCACCGCGCAACACCTCGCGCGCAGGCACCCGCTGTGTCGCGGCATTGAGCGTGGTCAATAGAACGAACTGCGACGGCCCCCCATGCGCCAGCCCCGCCAGCGTCGCCATCCGCGTGGCGCTGATCTCGGCATTGGGCGACACGCGATCATAGGGCAGGCAATCCCAGCCCGGAAAGGTAATCACCGGCATATCTGGTGCGAAAAAGCGCAATGCAGCCTGCATCGCCGCCATCCGCTTGTCATCGCGTGCCACATGCAGCACCGGCGCGCCGGTCTTGGCAACCTCAGCCAGAATGAGCGTCGCGTCAAAGCCTTCGGGCGCGCCGCCCACGGTGATATGTTGCGCCTTGGTCATGATCTTCCTGCATCTTGCGCGCCGTCAACTGCGCATGTCATCCCAGAATATTGGCGTTCATGTTCTGGTACATGCCCCACATCGCAGTCACGAAAATCGACAGCATACCGATCACCTGAATCACCAGACGATGCGTCTGCACCCGCTTGATCAAGGCAACACCCGTCCACCCGCGCGATGCGATGCGCTGCGCCAGCCGGATCGACAACCCCCAAACCAGCAACAGCGGAAAGCCCAGCAAAAACAGCGCCTGAGCGAATTCGCTGTCATAGACAAATCCCAGCAACACCAGCGTGGTCATCAAGAACGCCGTAATCCCCGCCATCAACAGGCCGGATTCCTGCACCAGATACAACAAGCGGTTGATATTGATCCGCACCATATCCTCGAAATCGGTCATCGCCTGCGCATTTTGGCCCTTGCGCGCGCGAATGGCCATGTCCCATGGCACCCCCAGAACCCAGTGGCTGGCCGAAGACCATGTCACCGCCAGCGCAATCCAGAACCACAGGTTGCTGAAAGACCGCATGTCGATCAACTCGAAAACCGTATCGTACCAGTCCAAGCCCGCGCCCCTCTTGCCGCATCATCGCCTCTCTTAGCGCCGGAGCGCGGCAATTCCTACCCTTGAGATGCGCGAATTTCCATGCCACTCAGTCAGGGTTGATCCAGCCAGAAAGACCGCCCATGCGCCCGACCCAAGCCGCCTTTCCCGCCACCCGCCTGCGCCGCACCCGCGCCACGCCCAGCATCCGCGCCCTTGTGGCCGAAAACACGCTGACAGCGGGCGATCTGATCTGGCCGCTTTTCGTGCGCGACGGCGACGGGATAGAAGAGCCGGTGCCCTCCATGCCCGGTGTCATGCGCCGGTCCATCGACCGCGTGGTCGAAGCCGCACAAGAGGCCGCTGACCTTGGCATTCCCGCCATCTGCCTCTTTCCCTATACCTCGACGGAAAACCGCACCGCCGATTGCGCCGAGGCCTGGAACCCCGAGAACCTCAGCAACCGCGCCACCCGCGCGATCAAAGCGGCAGTGCCGGGCATCACCGTGATGACCGACGTGGCGCTTGATCCCTATTCGGACACCGGCCATGACGGCTTTGTCGTGGATGGCGAGATCGTCAACGATTCCACCGTGGCCGCGCTCGTCAAACAGGCGCTCAGTCAGGCCGAGGCGGGCGTCGATATCATCGGACCGTCCGACATGATGGACGGGCGCGTGGGCGCGATCCGCACGGCGCTCGAGGCGCATGGCTATCCCAATGTGATGATCATGTCCTATGCCGCCAAATACGCCTCTGCCTTTTATGGCCCGTTCCGCGATGCGGTGGGCGCGGCGAACGCGCTCAAGGGCGACAAGAAAACCTATCAGATGAACCCCGCCAACACCGACGAGGCCCTGCGCCTGATCGAGCGTGACCTCAGCGAAGGGGCTGATATGGTGATGGTCAAACCCGGCATGCCCTATCTCGACATTTGTCGACGGGCCAAGGAAACCTTTGGCGCACCCACCTTTGCCTATCAGGTGTCCGGCGAATACGCGATGATCATGGCCGCCGCGCAGAACGGCTGGATCGACCGCGAGCGCGCCATGCTGGAAAGCCTCATGTGCTTTAAACGCGCCGGTTGTGACGGGGTGCTGACCTATTTCGCCCCCGAAGTGGCCCGGATATTGGCAAAAGGATAGTGCCCGCGCGCAGCATCCCGCCCATGACCGCAATCCATGGTGACATCAGCCCGCCTTGCCCCTATACTGAGTAGCAGACCGGTATGAGACAAAAGACCGGCTCGAAACGAGGCAACAGACAGGCAATCCCATGAGCATTCTGACAAGACGCAATTTTACCCTTGGCCTGATGGCTGGCACGCCGCTTCTTGCGGCCTGTGGCAATGGCGTGGGCAGTTCCGGCGCGGCCACCATCGACGCGCGTGTCGATGCCACGCTAAGCCAGATGTATTCGCGCTACCCCAACACCCGGGACCTTGCAGACAAGGCCAACGGCATGCTCGTCATGCCAGTCGTGACCGAGGCGGGCTTTCTCGTCGGCGGCGGCTTTGGTCGGGGCGCGCTGCGCATCAACAATGTCACGGTCGATTACTATTCCGCGACCAAAGGCAGCGTTGGGCTTCAGATCGGGGCACAGCAATTCGCACATGTGCTCTTTTTCATGACCCCCGATGCGCTCGAGAAATTCCGCCGCTCGTCCGGTTGGGCAGCAGGTGCCGATGTGGAATATGTCTTCAACGACAGGGGCGAGAACCTGCGCGCCGAGACAACCACCTCCTCCAGCCCGGTGATTGCCGTGATCTTTGGTCAGGCCGGGGCCTTGGCGGGCGTGTCGCTGGAAGGCATGAAATACACCCGCATCATTCCCTGATATCATCTCCCCCTGACGCCGCGCGCCCTTGGGCGTGCCGGCGTCAGAGCGGCCAGAAGATCAGCAAGAGCGGCAGGCTAACCGCCACCACCAAAGCCTCTAGCGGCAACCCAAGCCGCCAGTAATCCCCAAACCGAAACCCGCCCGGACCAAGGATCAGCGTATTGTTCTGATGCCCAATAGGCGTGAGAAAGGCGCAAGAGGCCCCGATCGCCACCGCCATCAGGAAACTGTCCGGGCTCACCCCCAATGTTCCCGCAATGCCCAGCGCGATGGGGCACATCACGGCGGCGGTCGCGGCATTGTTCATCACATCCGACAGGAACATCGTGGTGATCAGGATCACGGCCAGCGCCGCAACCGCCTGCCCGCGCGCCACCTCTGTCACCAGAAATTCCGCCAGAACCCCCGCCGCCCCGGTTTCCTGCATCGCCCCCGCCACCGGGATAAGCGCGGCCAAAAGCACGATCACCGGCCAATCAATCGCCGTGTACACCTCTCTTGGGGGCACCGTGCGAAACAGCATCGAGGCCAGCACGCCCAACGCAAAACTCGCCGCCGCTGGCAGCACCCCAAACGTCACCAACAGGATCGCCATACCCATGATCGCCGTCGCCGTGATGGCCATCCGACGGCTTGGCAGGCGCAGATCGCGCGCCCCAAGCGGCACACAGCCGGTGTCATGGATGAATTCCGACAGCGATTCCGCCGGTCCTTGCATCAAAAGCAGATCACCCGAGCGCAGCTTGACCGACCGCAGCCGTGCACGCGGGGCCTGCCCCGCCCGTGCCACCGCCAATAGGTTCAGCCCATAGCGCGTGCGCAAATGCAGATCGCTGGCCGACAGACCGACAATCGACGATGCGGGCAGCACCGCCACTTCACGCAGCACCGTGTCACGCTCATCGTTGGATTTGGCCTCCTCACTCGCCTCCTCCTCTGCGTCCTCCGGTGTCGCGTCCTTGGCCTGTTTGACGTCTTCCTCCAGCGTCAGATCAAACACCGACAGCGTTTCCGCCAACGCCTCGACATCTGCCTCAAGCACCAGCACATCATGCCCCCGGATGCGCCGCCCGCCATGCGGTGCCAGCAGTCGCACATCATTGCGCACCAGCGCGACCACCTGCGCATCAGAGCTTTCGACCTCCCGCTCAAAGGCACGCAGTGTCAGGCCAATGGCCTTGCTCTTCTCGCCGACCCGCACCTCGGTCATATAGGCCCCGGCGTCAAACTCTGATGCGCCCGCAGCCTTGCGCGCAGGCACAATCCGCCAACCGATAAACGTGATCGCCAGCACGCCCACAACCGCCACCGCCACGCCAATCGGCGCGAAATCGAACATGGCAAAGGCACCGCGCCCTGCGCCCTCGCGAAAGCCCGAGACGATAAGATTGGGCGGCGTGCCGACCAGCGTCGTCATCCCCCCCAAAATGGTGCCAAACGCCAAAGGCATCAGCACCTGCCCCGCTGGCATCTCAAGCCGCTTGGCCAGTTGCACCGCCACCGGCATCAAAAGCGCCATCGCTCCCACATTGTTCATGAACCCCGACAGCGCCGCACCCAGCGCCAAGATCGCCCCGATGCTCACCAGCCGCCCCGCGTCGCGCGGCAACACCGTCCGCGCCAAAGCATCGACCGCCCCGGTATTCTGCAACCCTTGGCTCAGCACCAGCACACAGGCCACGGTGATCACCGCCGGATGCCCAAACCCGGCAAAGGCCTCTGCCCCCGGCACCAACCCCGTTACGACACAGGCCATAAGGGCGGATAACGCCACCACGTCATGCCGCAACCGCCCCCAGAGAAACAGCGCCATGGTCAGCGCCAGAATGCCAAGGATCATCATCTGTGCTGCGGTCATGCGCCTCTCCTGCGGGCGCACCCGGCCCTGCCAGAAAAAGACCACGCCAGCTTCGGGGCTTCAACCCGTCAAAGTCCCGCCCCGCCCTAGTGCAGCGTGAATTCACCTACGACGTTACGCCACTCCCCCGGCGCGATCAGCTTGCGATGGGTAAAGCGCACCGAATGCAACGGCCCCTCAATCTCGCGTTGCCAGAACTCGATAAAGCCAAAGAGCTTGGGATGGTCCGGCGCCAGATCAAAATCCTGCCACAGATAACTGTTCAGCACGTTGCGATAATCGGGCATTCGATAGAAAAATTCCGCCGTCGTCAGCCCATATCCCCTGAGCATCATTTCCGTCTCAGACATCTGCATGTGTCTCTCCTGTCACTGCCTGACAGACTCATGGTGCCAGAAATAAATTACTTTTCAATTAAAACAGTATGTTAGCACTCATGGCTGCTGGCTGACAAAGGCAATTCCCCAGCCCCATTGCACCCTATATCCTGCCTCTGATATAGTCCTTTCAACAAGATATAGAGAATGATCACAGGACGGTCCCAAACGTGAGCGATACGCCTCAACCCCCTGAAAACATGGATGAAACCCCGCCAGAGCGGCCCGCCTACAGCGGCCCCACCGTCTCGATCACCCATGAGATGAAAACCTCCTATCTCGATTACGCCATGAGCGTGATCGTCAGCCGCGCGATTCCCGATCTGCGCGATGGCCTCAAACCCGTGCATCGCCGCATCCTTTATGCCATGCACGAAAGCGGCAATACCCACGATAAACCCTACCGCAAATCCGCCCGCGCCGTGGGCGATGTGATGGGCAAATACCACCCCCATGGCGACAGCGCGATCTATGACGCGCTCGTGCGCATGGCGCAGGATTTCTCGATGTCCCTGCCCCTGCTCGATGGTCAGGGCAATTTCGGCTCGATGGATGGCGATAACGCCGCCGCCATGCGCTATACCGAAGTGCGGATGGACAAACCGGCCGCCTATCTCTTGGCCGATATCGAAAAAGAGACCGTCAATTTTCAGGACAATTACGACGGCAAAGACCGCGAACCCACCGTCCTGCCCGCCCGCTTTCCCAATATGCTGGTCAATGGCGCGGGCGGGATCGCCGTCGGCATGGCCACCAATATCCCGCCGCATAACTTGGGCGAGGTGGTCGATGCCACGCTGGCGCTGATCGACAACCCTGATCTCGAGAGCGAGGATTTGATCCAATATATCCCCGGCCCCGATTTCCCCACCGGCGGCCTCATGCTGGGCCGCTCCGGCGCGCGCAAGGCCTATCTCGAAGGGCGCGGCTCGGTCATCATCCGCGCCAAAACCCGCACCGAGGAAATCCGCAAAGACCGCTACGCCATCATCATCGACGAAATCCCCTATCAGGTGAACAAGGCCACGATGATCGAGCGGATCGCCGAGGCCGCCCGTGACAAGCGGATCGAAGGCATCGCGCATGTGCAGGACGAATCCGACCGCAACGGCGTGCGCGTGGTGATCGAACTGAAACGTGACGCCACCGCCGAGGTGGTGCTCAATCAACTCTACCGCTTTACCCCGATGCAGACCTATTTCGGCTGCAACATGCTGGCATTGAACGGCGGCAAACCCGAGCAATTGACGCTGCACCGGTTCCTGTCGCTCTTCATCACCTTCCGCGAAGAGGTGGTCGCGCGCCGTACAGCCTATGACCTGCGCAAGGCGCGCGAGCGCGCGCATGTGCTCTGCGGTCTGGCCGTTGCTGTGTCCAACGTGGATGAGGTGGTGGCCACGATCCGCGGCTCCATGGATGCCGCCGAGGCGCGCCAGAAACTGATGGAACGTCGCTGGCCCGCGGGCGACATCCTGCCCTATATCGCGCTGATCGACGATCCCAGCCACCCGGCCAATGCCGATGGCACCTATAACCTGAGCGAAGTACAGGCGCGCGCCATTCTCGATCTGCGCCTGCAACGCCTCACACAACTGGGCGTCAAAGAAGTCACCGACGAACTCCAAGACCTCGCAGGCAAGATCAAGGAATACCTCGCTATTCTGGCCAGCCGCGAGCGGATCATGCAGATCATTTCCGACGAGCTGCGCGAAGTGCGTGAACTCTTCGCCGTCCCCCGCCGCACCGAGATCGTGGACTGGTCCGGCGATATGGAAGACGAAGACCTCATCGAGCGCGAGGATATGGTCGTGACCGTCACCAGTGGCGGCTATATCAAACGCACCGCCCTTGCCGATTTCCGCGCACAAAAGCGCGGTGGCAAGGGTCTGTCGGGCATGGCCACCAAGGATGAAGACGTGGTCACCACGCTCTTTGTCGCCAACACCCACACACAGCTCTTGTTCTTCACCACCGGCGGTATGGTCTACAAGCTCAAGACATGGCGCTTGCCACTCGGCGGGCGCACCTCCAAGGGCAAGGCCATCGTCAACATTCTGCCCATTCCGACCGGCGTTTCCATCGCCGCGATCATGCCCGTGGACCGCCCCGAAGAAGATTGGGAAGACTTGCAAATCGTCTTTGCCACCTCTGCCGGCGATGTGCGGCGCAACGCGCTCTCGGATTTCACCAATGTCATGCGCAATGGCAAGATCGCGATGGACCTGCCCGAGGGCGTTGAACTGGTCAACGCGCGCATCTGCGGCCCCGAGGATGACGTGATGCTGGTCACCGATTCAGGCCGCGCCATCCGCTTCCCCACGACCGAGGTGCGCGTCTTCAAGGGCCGCAAATCCACCGGCGTGCGCGGCATCCGCCTGCTCGGCGATGACCGCGTGGTGTCGATGTCCGTGATCCGCCATTTCGACGCCTCCGCCGATGACCGCGCCGCCTATCTCAAGATGCGCCGCCAATTGGCCGGGGCCGAGGACGACGGCACAAGCGATGACGAAGGCAATGCCGACGCCGCGCTCAGCGCGGAACAATTCGCGGAAATGCAGGCGGCCGAGAATCTGATCCTGACCATCACCGCGCGCGGCACCGGCAAACTCAGCTCCAGCCACGATTACCCCGTGCGCGGGCGCGGCGGGATGGGCGTGCAGGCGATGGACAAGGGCATGCGCGGCGGCACGGTCGTGGCCTCCTTCCCGGTCACGCTCGAAGACCAGATCATGCTCGCCACTTCCAAGGGACAGTCGATCCGCGTGCCCGTCATGGGCATCTCCTTCCGCTCCCGCAGCGCAGGCGGGGTCAAGGTGTTCAACACCGGCGCCGGAGAAGAGGTGGTCTCGGTCGCCTGGATCGCCGAACAGGCCGAAGAAGACGAGACCGCAGAAGGCTGATCCCAGACGCGCGTCAGGGTATCATCACGCTCCGGCCCCATTTTCGCCGGATTTACAGTGATGATACCCTAGTCGCCTCGCGGCATGGTTGTATTTGTCTCACTTGGTTTCCGACCCCCTCACAGCGGATTCTCACATGACAACGCCCCTGCGCCCAAGCATGGACCAGACCGGCCTCAACCTGATCCGGATCGTGATCGGCTCGTATTTCCTTGCGCTCTCGCTCGATCTTGTCTCAGGGCTCGACGCCGCAACACTCTTTGCCGCCCTGCTGCCGCATGCGACGGCAGACCTGATCGGATCGACTTTGCTCTTTTGCCTCAGCGCGGCGCTCATGGCCGGGCTGCAGCTCCGCCTCTGCGCGCTAAGCCTCGCCCTCTTGGTGTTCTGCTCCAGCCTCGTGCAAAACCTCATTATCGTCACCCCCGATAGCCTCTCGGCCTTTTGGCGCGATCTGACCTTGGCCACGGCGGTGCTGCTGACCTATCTCACCCTCGGCCCCGGTGCCCTGCGCCGCGCCTCGGTCCTCGCTCACCGCGCACGCCTACGCCGCGCCATGGCGCAACGGGCCATCAACCCCCGCCGCATCACGCCTCAGACTGTGCAAAAACGGCCCGTTCAACAGGAAATCCGCTCCGCCCTCGCCGCCTCCACCCTGTCGCGTCGCCCCGCCTCCCACGAGGACGACGCCGAAAACATCTTTGCGAATATCTGACGAGACCGGGGCCGCTTAACCCTGTCTCAACCATTGCGCTCCAGACTGGGCACGCCGCTGCTTGCACAGGATGCTTGGGAATGAACCTTTATTGCTGCATGATCGACCTCAAGCAGGATGCCAAGGCGCTGGCCTTTGCCGCAGCACTGGACGCGTGGCTTACGCATCTCCACAGCCACGGCACCATCGGGCGCTGGCGCCTTTGCCGCCGCAAACTCAATCTTGCCGCCGATGCCTATGGTGATTTCCTGCTTGAAATCGAGGTTGAGGATCTGGCCCAGCTTGACCGCGCCTTTCGCCTCACCGGGGCGCAGGATGAAACAACGACCGTGCTGCATGACCGCGTGCATGCCCAGATCGCACAGTCCCAGTTTGCGCTCTACCGCCCCTTCCCGGATGCGGAAGGGGCCGAACGCATGTCCCTTATCTGACGCAGGCGATCATCTGGCTTGAAATACCTCAGGGGGTCCGGGGGACAGCGTCCCCCGCCTGCGCACCGGTGTTAGGCGTGCACCTTAATTCGCGACGTTATTCGCGGTCGAGGCAAAGCCAACCACCGTCCCAAAGAGGCCAAGAATGGTCTGGACGCGCGTGACCGGCGATTCGGTGGCCAGCAGCGTATCGCCCGGATTGATATGGAACTGGCGCGCCGCAAACAGACCATCCGCATTGGTGAAATCCAGCGAGAAAATCACCTGACGCAGCTCAGGGCCGGGCTTGTCGGGGTTGATGTGCTGCGGCTCATACTCGCGCAGCACCAAAAGACCCTTGGGATCGGCCCGCGCAGCGCTCAAGCCACCCATGGCCGAAACCGCCTCCATCGCCGTAATCCGCTCCTCCTCAAAGGGAATCACCTTCTGGCTGCCAGCGGCCCCCAGCACGTTGAAGGTGCGGTCATCCTCGGTCACAACGATCTGATCACCGCCCTGGACCAGCGCGTTGCGCGCCGGCTCGGCATAGAGCGTCTCGGCCCGCGTCTCAAACACCTGACCGCCGCGTTGCAGAATCACCAGCGGGTTATTCATCGTCGGCGCGATACCGCCCGCACTGGCCAAGACACTCAGAATACGGGTGTTGCGTGACAAAAGCGGATAGTTCCCCGGTGCCGCCACGCCCCCCACAACATCCACGGCATTGTTGCGGCCCGGCTCTACGGTCAACTGCACCTGCGCTGATGGCGCGATTTCCAGCAACCGCGTCTGCAACGTGGCGCGCGCCTCCGACTCGGTCATGCCACGCAGCGCAACTTCGCCAATATAGGGCATGAACACAGTGCCCGAAGACGAGACCGTCAATCCCTCAATCGGCGTCGAGCGCGATGCTTCGCTCGCCAGCAAGGAGTTTTCCTGATTGTCCCAGATCACCACAGCCAGCCTGTCACCCGTCTGGATGATCGACGAATCCGGCCCGCGGCTGGCGGACAGCCAGTTATAGCTGCCCTTCCATCCCGACGCCGGCCAGAGCGCCAACGCCGGAGTCGACCGGCGTGTAACCTCAACCACCTGAAACGTCGGCACCTTGTTGTCTTTCTCGGCCAGAACCTCGCTTTGCAAGGCGGCTCCTCGGGGCAGACTGCATGCCGCCAACGCGGCAAACATCATGATTCCGAGGATAACCCTGATTTTGCGCGTCACTCTCCGACTCCCCGGTCCCTCTGGCATTGCATCGGTTCCTACCCCGGTCCGACCGTGCTAGACAATCGGAATCTGCCCTCGAACGTCAGGCACCACCCTATGTTGGCCGAAATATGCCACGATGAAACCATGCTGATCACCGGTTCTACCGGCCGCATCGGCACGCTGCTGCGCAGGGCTTGGCAGGGCCCGGCAGGCCCGCGCCCGCTATGGTTGGCGCGTCGCTGCCCGGCGGATATCCTGTGGTCGCCGGGGGAGGCGCTGCCATCCGTGCTGCCCCGCTGCGACACTGTGATAGCCCTTTGGGGCCAAATTTCAGGCACATCCGAGGATCTTGCCGCCAATGTGACCCTCGTGCATCACGGCGCGAGCTTGGCCCGGGCCTGCGGTGCCCGGCGGATGCTGCATCTCTCCTCCGCTGCGGTCTACGGCCCCGGCACAGCCCTGACCGAGGATACGCCCCCCCGTCCCGCCAACGCCTATGGCCATGCCAAGCTGGCAATGGAAGAGGCGGTGCGCGCGCTGCCCTCGGACGAGACGCGCCATTGCTGCTTGCGACTGGCCAATGTCGTGGGGGCCGACAGCCTCGCCCCGGCCCTGCGCGCGGGCAAGGGCCCTGTACGGCTTGACCGCTTCGCCGATGGCACCGGCCCCCTGCGCAGCTATATCGCCCCCGGTGACCTTGCACAGGTGCTCTGCGCCTTGGCTCAGCTTCCGCCAGACCGTTTGCCCGCGCGGCTTAATGTGACCGCGCCAGTGCCCGTGACCATGGAAAGCCTTGTGCGCGCTGCCGACCGGCCCCTCATCTGGCAAGAGGCCCCGGAAAACGCCGTGCAGGCCGTCACCCTTGATGGCAGCTCTCTTGCCGGTTTGCTTCCCTTTCTGTATCTGAAAGACACAGCACGCGCGATGATCGACGATTGGCACAGCTTGGAGATGGCAGCATGAATCCGGCTAAACGGGCCTTTGACGTGGGATTAGCCCTGCTGTTGATCGTGCTGCTGTCACCGGTCATGCTTGTGATCGCTTTTCTCATTGCGGTCTGCGACGGACGGCCCGTGTTCTACCTCTCGGAACGGATGAAAACGCCCGACACCGCGTTTTGCCTCTGGAAATTCCGCACGATGCGCGTGGTGGAAAACGATGCAGGCGTCTCCAGCGGCTATAAACAGCACCGCGTAACCCCACTTGGCCGCCGCCTGCGCGCCACCCGTCTCGATGAACTGCCGCAATTGCTCAACGTCTTGCGCGGCGACATGAGCTTTGTCGGCCCCCGCCCGCCGCTGCGGTGCTATGTCGAAAGCTGCCCCGAAATCTACGCCCGCGTGCTTGAAAAACGCCCCGGCGTCACGGGGCTCGCCACTCTTGTCTATCACCGCACCGAAGAAAAGCTGCTCTTGGCCTGCAGCTGCCACGAAAGCGGCGAGAGCACCTATGTCACCCGCTGCATCCCGCGCAAGGCCCGGCTCGACCTGATCTGGGCCCGCCACCAAAGCCTTTGTTACGATATCCGACTGATTTACCAGACTGTGATTCGTGTGTTCTCACGACGGCGAAGCTACCGCGTTAAGCGGGGCTGACCCCAAGAGCCACCCAACATCTTTTGCACATTTTTTGATCCAATCGGCTAAAACTTGCTCAGAAGCAGCGCATCTCTTTTCAAATCGCGATGAATCGGCATTCCTTAAGCCGCCGTGAATGCCTACAAACAGTTTGATTTCAATGTGCTTGATATCAGGGGATCGTGCCGTGCTGTACAAAACCGTCACCTCACTGAAACAGGGCCAGAAACAGGCGTTTTTCCTGACGCTAGACATGCTGATTGTCGTGCTGTCTTACGTTTTTTCTATGGTTCTGTTTCTGGGGCCCTCTGCCCTGTCGAGCAATCTCAGCGCCGCCTCCAACGATCTCTTTGCGATGATGTGCATCGCAGCCGCGCTCGCCACCTATTTCGGCCTGCACAAGGTCAAGCTGAAATCCTACGAAATGCAGGGCATGCTCAGCTCTGGCTGGGTGGCGCTGGCCATCACCGCCAGCGGGCTTGCGTTTTCCGCCTTAGACCCAGACGTCACCCCCCCCGCCACGGTCTATATCGTCTGTGGCATGATGTTTCTTATCCTGTCCGTCACCTCTCGACTGGCGCTGCGCATCGCGCTTCTTCGAATCTACCGCAACGGCAACCGGCGCCTGCGCGTGCTGATCTATGGCGCTGGCCAGACTGGCCAACAGCTGGCCACGGCCCTTGCCACCGATGATGCCGTGTTGCCCATGGCCTTTGTGGATGACGAACCGCGCCTGCAATCCCTGACCATCGCCGGGCTCAAAGTGCACAAATCCGAGGATTTGCCCGAACTGGTCAAACGCTATGACATTCAGCGCGTGATCCTCGCCATGCCCAGCGCCCCGCCCGCCAAACGCACCCTGCTGACGCGGCGCATTGCCGAACATGGGGTCGAGGTGCACGCCCTGCCCTCCTTTGCCGATCTGATCTCGAACGACGCCCATAGCCTCTATCAAAGCCGCCCGGTCGATCTGAACGAGCTTCTTGGTCGTGACGGTCTGGCCGACAAACTGCCGGGGTCGCGCGACAGCTACAAAGGGCGCTGCATCCTTGTCACCGGCGCAGGCGGCTCTATCGGCTCAGAACTGTGCCGCCAACTTATCGCCTATGAGCCTGCGCATCTCATCCTTCTTGACCACGCCGAACACGCCCTGTTCGAAATCGAGCGCGAATTGCGCAGCCTTGCACCTTTGATGCGGATTTCCCCCGTTCTTGGCTCAGTCTGCGAAAAATCCCTCGTCAACGTGCTCATGCAATCGCGCAAGGTGGAAATCGTGCTGCACGCCGCCGCCTATAAACATGTGCCCATGGTCGAATCAAACGCCATCGAGGGGATGCGCAACAACGTCATCGGCACGCGCACCGTGGCACAGGCAGCGCGGGACGCAGGCGTTGAACGCTTCATCCTCGTCTCAACCGACAAGGCTGTGCGCCCGGTCAGTGTGATGGGCGCATCCAAGCGCTTTGCCGAAATGATCGTGCAGGATCTCGCCACCCGCACCAGCACCACACGCTTTTCCATGGTTCGGTTTGGCAATGTGCTGGGCTCGTCCGGCTCTGTCATCCCGCTTTTTGCCGAACAGATCGCGCGCGGTGGGCCGGTCACGCTGACCCATGCCGATGTCACCCGCTATTTCATGACCATCCCAGAGGCCGCGCGCCTCGTGCTCTTGGCCGGCTCTTTTGCCCGAGGCGGTGATGTCTTCGTGCTCGACATGGGTAAACCCATCGCCGTGCGCGATGTGGCCCGCAAGATGATCGAAGGCTCCGGCCTGACCGTGTGCGATGCCGACAACCCCGATGGCGACATCGAGATCGAGATCACCGGCCTGCGCCCCGGCGAAAAGCTCTACGAGGAACTGCTGATCGGCTCTGACATGCTGACCACACCCCACCCCAAGATCTTGCGCGCCCAAGAGGGGCATCTGTCGGAAATCGAACTTGCCAAGGCGCTGAAATCCCTGTCCGAAGCGATCGAGACCCGCGATGTCGCCCTCTTGCGCAGCGTGTTGGCGCAATGGATCGAACAGATCGAAGACCGCCCCGACGCCACGGTCAATCAATAGGCCTCAGCCCGCCAAATCGCCAAACTTCCGGTCGAGATAATCCAGAAGCGGCCCCGCCGTCGGGGCCGCGCCACAGGCCCGCGCAATCACCTCTGTCGGCTCGAATAGCCCGCCATGCCGCTGCACCGCGCCGCGCAACCACACCGTCGCTTCAGCCAACTCACCCCTCGCCAATTGCGCGTCGAGGCCCGGCACCGCGGCCTGCAACGCCTCAAAAAGACACCCGGCATAAAGGTTACCAAGGCTATAGGTCGGGAAATAACCAAACAGCCCCACCGACCAATGCACATCCTGCAACACGCCATTCGACGCGCGATCCACCGCATATCCGAAATCGGCGGCAAAGCGGTCATTCCACGCCGCCTCAAGATCGGCCACGCTCAGATCCCCCGCGATCAAGGCCCGCTCCAGATCATAGCGCAACATGACATGCAGATTGTATTGCACCTCATCTGCCTCGGTCCGGATATAGCCTCGATGCACCCGGTTCACGGCGCGATAGAATGTCTCTTCATCGGCAATGCCAAAATCGCCGAACCCATCGCGCATCCGCCCGTAAAGCCAGCCACAAAACGCCCGGCTGCGCCCCAATTGGTTCTCATAAATCCGGCTCTGGCTTTCATGCACCCCCATCGACACACCCTGCCCAAGAGGTGTCAGGCGATAGGCCGGATCAATGCCCTGCTCATAGCAGGCATGCCCCACCTCGTGGATGGTGGAATAAAAACAGTTGAACGGGTCCGCCTCGCTCACCCGCGTGGTGATGCGCACATCATCGCCACTGCCCGAACTGAACGGATGCACCGCCAGATCCAGCCGCCCCCGGCTTAGATCATAGCCAAACACCTGCGCCAGATCCTGCGACAGCGCCAATTGCCCGTCGCGGTCAAACCGCCCTTCCAGCCTAGGCCATTCCACCGCCAGCGCCGCGCCGCGCAGCGCCACCAACCGGGGTCGCATCTCGGCAAACATCGCATCAAGCTTGGCCGCGCTCATCCCCGGCTCGTAATCCTCGAGCAGCGCATCATAAAGCGTGCCGCCCGCCGACAACGCCGCCGCTTCCTCGCGCTTGAGCCGCACCACCTCGGCCAGCACGGGCGCAAAGGCGGCATAGTCATCCGCCGCCCGCGCCTCGGCCCATTGCCCCTGCGCCCGGCTTGTCAGCCGCGCCAGCGCCACGGCCAGATCCCCCGGCACCTTGACCGCCCGCTCATAATCGCGCCGGATATGGCGCAACTGCGCCCGCGCCACAGGCTCGGTCGCCTGCCCCTCTGCCTCTGCCAGCACATCGCCCCGGGCCCGGTCCACCCGCCGCGCATGCAATACCGCCTGCATCGCACCTGATTCCTCGGCCCGCTGATCGGCGGCCCCGCGCGGCATCATGGTTTCCTGATCCCAGCCCAGCCGCCCGGCCACCTGCGCCAGCGCCTGCGTTTCGCGCTCGCGCGCCATCAGATCGTCATAGGCGCTCATGCTCAGGTTCCCCGAATGGATGTGGCGCGCGGATACTGGCTCAGGAACCGCGCCCGCAGGATCAACACCCAAAGGATGACCGCCACGAACTGATGCGCAATCGCCAAGTGCCACGGCGCGATATAAAGCACCGTCATGATGCCCAAAGCGATCTGGAACAGAAGCACGGCAAAGACAGCGTTGAACGCGCCCCGCGTGCGCTCATGCGCGCTCTTGCGCCCGCGCAACCAAACCACCACGGCAAAGGCGAGCAACAGATAGCCGCTCATCCGGTGAATGAACTGCACCGTCCCGGCGTTCTCAAAGAGGTTCCGCCACCATGGCTGCAATTCCATCATATCAGGCGGCAAAAAGCCCCCCGCCATCAGCGGCCAATCGGTATAGCTGCGCCCGGCATCAATCCCCGCCACCAGCGCCCCCAGCAGGATTTGCAGGAATACGAAATGCATCAGCCCCGTCGACAGGCTATAGAGCTTCGCCTCACGCCCCCGCCGCGCCTGCATCAACTCGCGCTCCTCGCGCCCAAGCAGAAAGACGAACCACGCGATGACGCCAAGGATGACAAAGGCCAGCCCCAGATGCGTTGCCAACCGGTAAGAGGCCACCGCCACCATCTCGCCCGTCAGACCAGAGGATACCATCCACCAGCCAATGGCCCCCTGCGTGCCGCCCAGCGCACCCAACAGCAGCAAACGCCCGCTCCACCCATTCGGGATCTGCCGCGCCAGCAAAAATCCAAAGAACCCCAAGGCCCAGACCAGCCCGATCACCCGGCCCAATTGCCGGTGGCCCCATTCCCACCAATAGATGAATTGGAATTCCGATAGGGTCATGCCCTTGTTGACCAACTCATATTGCGGAATGGCGCGGTACTTGTCGAACTCTTCCATCCAATGCGCCTCAGACATCGGCGGCAGCGCGCCCGTCACCGGCTTCCACTCGGTGATGCTAAGGCCACTGTCAGTCAGCCGCGTCAGCCCCCCCACCGCGATCATCACAACAACCAGCGCAAAAAGCACCATCAGCCAGACCCGGATCGCCCCCCGCGCGCCCCGACGGCCCGCGTCGATCATGCCGCCCTGCGGCACGGGCTTTACCGCCTCGGCCTGACCCACCTCTTCGAAAATGCTGCGTTTTCCGCTCATCCCTCAGCCTCTTTTCCCTTGGCACCAAGCAACACTAGGGCGCAGCCCACCGTGCTTCAACCGCGCGCCTTCCAGCGGACCATCTGCCGCATCACACCGTGCAAGGTCTGCACATCGGCGCGCGTCATCGGCATCCGGCTCCACATATTGCGCAGGTTGGTTTTCATACTCTCGACCTTGTGCTCGGGAAAGAAAAAACCGGCCTCCTCCAGCCGCTCCTCATAATGCGCGGCCAGCGCCTCAACCTCGACCTGCGCGGCCCAGTCGGTCTTGGCCAGATCAACCCGCTCAGGCACCACCTGCCCCGCCGCGCGCTGCCATTCATAGGCCATCAAAAGCACGCATTGCCCCAGATTAAGGCTGGCAAATTCCGGGTTCACCGGCACGTTGATGATCGCATTGGCGCGGGCGATATCGTCGTTTTCCAACCCGGCGCGCTCGGGGCCAAAAAGCACCGCCACTTTTTCCCCAGCCGCAATTTTTTCCGCCGCCACCACCATGGCGCGCTCGGGGCTCAATACCGGCTTGGTCAGCCCCCGCGCCCGCGCCGTCGTGGCCAGCACATAGGTGCAATCCCCCACCGCTGCGGCCGTATCCGCAACCAACAGCGCCTCATCCAAAAGCCGCCCCGCCCCGCTTGCCATGGCATCGGCCTTGGGGTTGGGCCACCCGTCGCGCGGCGCAACAAGCCGCATCCGGTCCAGACCGAAATTCCACATCGCCCGCGCCGCCGCCCCGATATTCTCGCCCATCTGCGGACGCACGAGCACAAAGGCGGGTTGGGGTCGGTCGCTCGGCATAGGCACTCTCACTCCGGTGTCATGCAAGGGGGCCCGCCACCGGCAAGCCCCCTCTTTCATCGTTCTTCAAATACTCATCTCGCACCGCGCCCCAAGGGGGCACCGGATCGGATCACTCGGCCGCCTTGGTCGCAACCTCGCCGCCCGCATCGCCATTGGCCCCATTGCCCTCGGCCTTGGGGGCACGCTTGGCGCGTGGCTTGCGCGGGCGCTTGGCGGCAGCCTCTGGGGCCGGAGCCTCGGGCGCCGGGGCCTCGGGGGCATCTGTCCCGCTTGCCTCTGGCACCGAGGCCTCCGCGCGCGGCTCTGGGGCAACAGCCCCAGCACCTGCATCGCCTGCGCGATCCTGTCCACGCCGCGGACCGCGGTCCGCCGAATGCGCCCGGCGGCGCGACGGTTCGGGCTGCGGCTTGCTTTCGGGCGTCTCGACCAGACCGATGTCGCGCTCGTCATAGCTGCCGATCACATCGGGCTGCGCTTGGGCTGCGGGGTCCTGCGACACGGGCTGTTCGCCCTCGTCGCTCTCACGCCCACCTGACCGCTCGGGGCGGTCGCGGTCGCGATCCTGTTGACGATCACGGTTGAAGCGCTCTTGCTCCTCGCGCCGCGCGTCCTGTTCCTTCTGCGCCTCGCTCAGCAGGCGCAGGTAATGTTCTGCATGCTGCTGGAAATTCTCGGTCGCAACCCGGTCACCCGCCAATTGCGCATCGCGCGCCAACTGGTTGTATTTCTCAATGATCTGCTGCGGTGTGCCGCGCACCTTGCCCTCTGGGCCGGAGCTGTCAAACACGCGATTGACAACGTTCCCGACGGTTCGATTGCGGTTCGGCTTGTTCCGCTGACGTGACTTCGATGATCTCATATGGTGCTGTCCAGCCCTGATGCTCAAAATGTTCGCTTGACCCGATGGGCGCCCCTTGCGCCGAATGAAACCGGATCGGACATGTTCTGGCTTGGTGTCAAGCGGGACCGCCCGATTGGGCATCCTCCGTCGTGACTGCTCCCCAATAAGCACGCGCCGCCCGACCATACAAGAGCAAAGCGGAAAATTTCCGCAAATCTCGCCAATTATGGCTCATTTCTGCGTGAGGTCCCCGGCCAAACCCCGCAGACCACCCGGTCGCGCCCTTCCAGATCGGGCCGGATCGTCACCGCGTCGAATCCCTCCGCACACAGCAGATCGGCCACCGCCGGCCCCTGTTTCCACCCGATTTCAACCATCAGACGCCCACCGGGGCTCAGATGCGCCCCCGCCCCCGCCGCAATCGCCCGATAGGCGGTCAGCCCATCCGCCTCATCGGTCAGCGCGCCGCGCGGATCGTGCTCGCGTACTTCGGGCATCAACCCCGCCATTTCCGCCGCCGCGATATAGGGCGGGTTCGACACGATCAGATCAAACACCCCGGCCACCCGCGCAAACCAATCCGAACGGCTCAGCGTCAAGCGCCCCGCCACCCCATGCCGCGCCGCGTTGCGCGTGGCCACGTCAAGGGCGGCATCGGACACATCCGTGGCCACGCCCCGCGCGTCCGGCCATTCCGCCAAAAGCGTCACCGCCAGAATTCCACTACCCGTGCCAAGATCAAGCAAAGTCAATGGCTTGGCTCCAGAAAGCGCCTCGGCAATCAGGCATTCCGTTTCCGGGCGTGGATCAAGAACATCCGCTGTAACCTCGAATTCCCGCCCCCAGAACACCCGCCGCCCAAGGATCTTGGCCACAGGTTCGCGCGCCGCCCGCCGGGCAATCATGGCCTCGAACCGCGCCAAGGCCGCCGCGTCCAGATCCTCCCCCAGATGCAGCGTCAGACGGTCACGGGCCAGGCCCACCGCGCCCGCCAAAAGCGCCCGCGCATCGCCCGCAGCCCCCTCGATCCCCTCGGCCTCCAGCCGTCGCACGGCGCTTACCAAGGCGTCGCGCAGGATCACGACATCTCAGCCAGCAGGCTGGCCTGTGCATCCGCTGTCAGCGCGTCGATCACCTCGTCCAGATCACCGCCAAGAACCTGCTCCAGCTTGTAAAGCGTCAGGTTGATGCGGTGATCGGTCATCCGCCCTTGGGGGAAATTATAGGTGCGAATCCGCTCTGACCGATCGCCGCTGCCCACCTGCGCCGCCCGATTGGCAGAGCGTTCGCTGTCCACGCGGTTGCGCTCCAAATCGTAAAGCCGGGTCTTCAACACCTGCATCGCGATCTCGCGGTTGCGATGCTGCGATTTCTCGGAACTCGTGACCACGATGCCAGTGGGCAAATGCGTGATCCGCACCGCCGAATCGGTGGTGTTTACATGCTGCCCACCCGCACCAGACGACCGCATCGTGTCGATCCGCAGGTCATTGGCGTTGATCTGAATATCCACATCTTCCGCCTCGGGCAGCACCGCCACGGTCGCGGCAGAGGTATGGATACGCCCGCCGCTCTCGGTCTCGGGCACGCGCTGCACGCGGTGCACCCCCGATTCGAACTTGAGCCGGGCAAAAACGCCCTCACCGCCAATCCGCACCACCAATTCGCGGATACCGCCCAATTCGCTCTGCTGTTCTTCGATCACCTCAAAGGACCAGCCGCGCGCCTCGGAATAGCGCTGATACATCCGCATCAGGTCCGCCCCAAAGAGCGCCGCCTCCTCGCCCCCCGTGCCGGGCCGGATTTCAAGGATGGCAGGCCGCGCATCCGCCTCGTCGCGGGGCAAGAGCGCCAGTTGCAACCGCTGCTCCATCTCGGGCAACCGCGCCTCCAGCACCGCCACCTCTTCGCGCGCCAGATCGCGCATCTCGGGATCGGCCAGCATCGCCCGCGCACCGTCCAGATCGCTGACGGCCAGACGATAGGCCCGGATCTCTTCAACCACGGGCCGCAATTCGGAATATTCGCGGCCAAGGCGGGCAATATCGCCACCGCCCTGCATCATCTGCGCCTCGACATAGTCAAAGCGCTCCACGATCTGTTGCAATCTGTCCAAGGGTATCATGGGAATGATCCTCTGTCCCATCCTTGTGACTTGGTCAAGAGGTGTCACCTGTGCTAGAATTACGCTATGAAAGCGCTCCTACCTCTTCTTCTGATCTGCGCCACCCCGGCGCTCGCCGATGCCACCATCGGGCGCAAAACGGTTGAATGCTACTGCACCGACAAAAGCGGCGCGCGCGTCGAGATGGGCGAGACGATCTGCCTTCAGGTGGATGGCAATATGTTCATGGCGCAGTGCCAGATGTCGCTCAACGTGCCGATGTGGCGCAAGATCACGGATGGATGCCTATCCTCCCGCCTGCCCCAATCGCTGCAACCAGCCGTCGATACGGGCGGCGTTGACGCCCAGATCTGACTTGCCAAAGCGCAGGCGCCCGTAAATCTCCAATTGCGCGCCGCTCTGCCGCACCGTCGTATAATCCGGAAAGCCAAAGACCCGCGAGCGCGTGACATAGGTGATCATGCCCTGCGCCACATCCCCCGCCAACACTTGGGTGCGCGGCGTGGCGCGGATGATTGCATCAAGCGCCGCCAAATCGCCGCTGACCACCCGCACGGCCCCGCCGTCCAGATCACCGGGGGAAACGCTCTGCGGCATCCCGTGCCAGTGCTTTGGATCGGTCGGCGCAAGCCGCACATAGGCCGCGCCCGCGACCAGCGCCAAAAGCACCAGACCAAAGACGAGCTTCATCGCACCCCCTCAGCCAGCCTCACCCGGCCCGCGCCCCATCCACGGTCTCGGCCAGTGCCTCGGCCCGCGCGGCGATCTCGGCCAAAGTCTCGACCACCTCATTGGGCACCACCGGCACCTCGATCCGCTGCGCCTCGGGCGCGGGCGCCGTGCGCATCTGGTCCAGCTCCGCCTCTTTCTCCGCCAACCGGTCCTCGGCCTCGCGCAGCTTGTCCTGCAAACCTGCGGTCTTGTCGGCCAGCATCAGACCCGCCATGAGCAACATACGCGGCTCAGGAATACGCCCGATCTGCGCCGCCAACACGGCGGCCTCCTCATCCAGCATCTTGGCTGCGGCATAGAGGTAATGCTCCTCGCCCGCCTGACAGGCCACCTCGAAATTGCGGCCCCCGATCTCGATTTGCACCTCAGGCATCCGATGTCTCCGTTTTCTCGTTCTGCGCCGCCGCCGGTTCCGCCTCGGCTATCACCTGCCCCAAGGCCGCCAGCACCGCCTCAACCTCGCCCCGATCCGCACCCCGCGCGGCGCGCAGCCCCTCCAACTCGGCCATCATCGCCTTGTTGATCAGATGCGGCTCAGACACGCCCGCCACCTGCGCCTCGCGCAGCGTCTGATTGTTGTCGCGCAGCTGTTGATTGGCCTTGCGCAGCGCTTGCAGATCCGCATCAAGCTTGCGCAGGCTCTCAGACCGCGCGCCTTCCGCCGCCTCTAGCTTGGCATGCAGCACCTTGATGCGCTCTTGCAACTGCGCATTGGCCAGTTGCTCCTCGCCAAGCTGCTCGCGCAACCGGGCCAGCTCTTCAGGATCTGCTCCCGCGTCCGGCGCGGCACTTGGCGCAGCCACGGGCCGCCCCTCCAGCCCCTGCGCGATGCGGTCCAGCGCCGCCGTGATCCGTGCCTGTAACTCGTTTATCTGGCTCATCCTCGAGGGTCCTCGCTTGCTTGCCCGCGTGCCCCACGAATCGCACACCGGGCGGGTTTTGATCAAGTCTAATGAAAGGATCGGCGAAATGCGCCCCCAAACCCGCTCAATGCACCGCTTGCACCGCCTCGTGCTTGAACTTCTGGACCGGGCTGGTATTCAACGCCCAGATAGACCCGTCAGACACCGCCCCATTCAAAGGATGCACGCCCCGTGGACATCGCCGCCCTCCGCTCCGCCAACCCCGATCATTGGAAAAAGGCCACCGCCATCCGCGCGCTGACCCTCGACGCCGTTGCCGCCGCCAATTCCGGCCATTCCGGCATGCCGATGGGCATGGCCGATGTCGCAACCGTGCTCTATGAAAAGCACCTGAAATTCGACCCCACCAATCCCAATTGGCCCGACCGCGACCGCTTTATCCTCTCGGCGGGGCATGGCTCGATGTTGCTCTATTCCCTGCTGCATCTGACCGGCTATGCCGATATGACGCTCGACGAAATCCGCAATTTCCGCCAATGGGGGGCAAAAACCGCAGGCCATCCCGAATATGGCCACGCCACCGGCATCGAGACCACGACCGGCCCGCTCGGTCAGGGCATTTCCAACGCCGTGGGCTTTGCCATGGCCGAAGAAATGCTGCGCGCCCGCTTTGGCGCGAAGCTGATGGATCACTATACCTATGTCATCGCCGGTGACGGCTGCCTCATGGAGGGTGTCAGCCAAGAGGCCATCGGCCTTGCCGGTCGGCACCAACTGTCGCGCCTCATCGTGCTGTGGGACAACAACAACATCACCATCGACGGCACCGTCGATCTTGCCGACCGCACTGATCAGGTCGCGCGTTTCCGCGCCTCCGGCTGGCATGTGCTGGAAATCGACGGGCATGACCCGGCGGCGATTGACGCAGCCTTGACCGAGGCCAAGACCACCGCAGAGCCTACGATGATCGCCTGCAAAACCCATATCGCCCTTGGTCACGCCGCGCAGGACACCTCCAAGGGTCATGGCGCGCTGACCAACCCAGACCAGCTTGCCGCCGCCAAAGAGGCCTATGGCTGGCCCTATGGCCCCTTTGAGATCCCCTCTGATGTCAAATCCGCATGGGAGGCCATCGGCCACCGTGGGGCCACCACCTATGCCGCATGGGCCAAGCGTCTGGCAGACACCTCGCCCGCGCGTCAGGCCGAGATTGCGCGCATCTTCAACCGCGACATGCCGGTGAAACTGGGCGCGCGCATCCGCGCCCTGAAAAAACAGATCAGCGCCGAGGCCCCCAAAGTGGCCACCCGTCAAAGCTCTGAAATGGTGCTCGAGGTCGTGAACCCGATCCTTCAGGAAACCGTCGGCGGCTCTGCCGATCTCTCGGGGTCCAACAACACCCGCTCGGGCGATATGTCCGTGTTCGACGTGGACAACCGCAAGGGCCGCTACATCCACTGGGGCATCCGCGAACATGGCATGGCCGCCGCGATGAACGGCATGGCGCTGCATGGCGGCATCCGCCCCTATGGCGGCACCTTCATGTGCTTTACCGATTACGCCCGCCCCGCCATGCGTCTGGCCGCGCTGATGAAAATCCCCACCGTGTTCGTCATGACCCATGACAGCATCGGTCTGGGCGAGGATGGCCCGACCCACCAGCCCGTTGAGCATCTGGCGATCAGCCGCGCCACCCCCAACACCTGGGTCTTCCGCCCCTGCGATACGGTCGAGACCGCCGAAGCGTGGGAACTGGCGCTCACGTCCAAGGAAACGCCCTCGGTTCTCTCGCTCACCCGCCAAGGCCTGCCGACCCTGCGCCGCGAGCACAAGGCCAAGAACCTGACCGCCCAAGGTGCCTATGTGCTGGCCGATGCAACGGGCAAGCGTCAGGCGATCCTGATGGCCACCGGATCAGAGGTCGAGATTGCCATGAAGGCGCGCGACCTCTTGGAAGCCGAAGGCATCGGCACGCGCGTGGTCTCCATGCCCTGCTGGGAACTCTTCGAGGAACAAGACGACAGCTATCGCCGCCGCGTCCTGCCCGCAGGCCCGGTGCGCGTCGCCATTGAGGCCGCGATCCGCTTTGGCTGGGACCGCTGGCTCTACGGCGAGCGCGGCCGCCGCGAAAAGGGCGGCTTTGTCGGCATGCATGATTTCGGGGCATCCGCCCCTGCCCCCACACTCTACAAGGAATTCGGCATCACCGCCGAGGCCGTGGCGGACAAGGTCAAATCCCTGCTCTGAGCCGAGGGGATCGAACCCAACGACGAAGCCCGGATGCCCAGCATCCGGGCTTTCTCTTTTGGCAACGAGATACAGCGCTGTCCCTGAGCCCCGCGCGGAACAAGGCGCGGCACGCGCCGCCGCGCGGATCGCTGGGCCGTCCCGCGCACCTCTTCCACCACATCCCCCAACTTGCGCGCCCCCGCGCACAGCCCCTACACTCCCGCATCATGCCCAGCCTCTGCCGCGATTGCCTGACCCGATTCGACACCGCCCGCCGCTGCCCCGCTTGCGGCAGCCCCCGCATCGTGGCCCATCCCGAGCTTTTCGACCTCTCCATCGCCCATATGGATTGCGATGCCTTCTACGCCTCCGTCGAAAAACGCGACAACCCGGATCTTGCCGACAAGCCGCTCATCATCGGCGGCGGGCGGCGCGGCGTGGTCTCGACCGCCTGCTATATCGCCCGCATCAAAGGCGTGCGCTCTGCCATGCCGATGTTTCAGGCGCTCAAACTCTGCCCCGAGGCGGTGGTGATCAAACCCCGCATGCAGGTCTATGCCGAGGTCTCGCGCGCCATCCGCGCCATGATGCTCGATCTCACCCCCGCCGTGGAACCGCTCTCGCTTGACGAGGCGTTTCTCGATCTCACCGGCACCGCGCAATTGCATGGCGCACCGCCCGCCGTCGTGCTGGCCCAGCTTATCAAACGGATGCGCGACGAGTTGGGCCTGACCGGGTCCATCGGCCTCAGCCATAACAAGTTTCTGGCCAAAATCGCCTCGGACCTCGACAAACCGCATGGCTTTGCCGTGATCGGCGCAGGCGAGACCGCCGATTTCCTGCGTGACCGCCCCGTCAGCCTGATCTGGGGCGTGGGCCAATCAACCCTCAAGGCGCTGAATGACGCAGGCATCCGCAGCTTTGCCGATCTCCTGCGATGGGACCGCCGCGATCTGCACGCACGCTTTGGCTCGATGGGCGACCGGCTCTGGCATCTGGCGCGCGGGCAGGACCGCCGCCGCGTCTCGGCCAATGCGCCGGTCAAATCCATCTCGAACGAGACAACCTTTTACGAGGACACGCGCGACCGCGACCTGCTTGATGGCCATATCTGGCGGCTGGCGGAAAAGGTGGCCGACCGCGCCAAGGCCCGCGCCCTCGCGGGCCGCGTCGTCACGCTCAAACTCAAGCGGGCCGATCACACGCTTCTCACCCGCCGCCATGCCCTGCGTGACGCGACGCAACTTGCCGATACACTCTATCGTACCGCCCGCGCGCTGATGGATCAGGTGCCCGACGGGGCCGCCTATCGGCTCATCGGCGTCGGGCTGTCAGACCTCGTGGAAGAGACCGCCGCCGACCGCTCCGGCGACTTGCTCGATCCCCAAGCCACCCGCCGCGCCGGGGCCGAACGCGCCACCGATGCCATCCGCGCCAAATTCGGCCCAGATGCAATCGTCAAAGGGCGGGCGTTGCGATAGGCGGCGGGTGCCGATGCTTGCGATACGCGCATTAGCCGCGCGGTCGCTGGGCCAGGGACTAGCGAAACACCATCCGTGGCTTCCACTTAATGCCAGCCAAGTCCGTAAGACTTAACAGTGTTTCGCTTGCTCTCATAATCGCTAGGCCGCCGGACGGCCCAGCGATCCGCGCGGCGGGCTTCGCCCTTGATTCCGCGCGGCACCACAGGTGCCTGCCCTCTACTCCGCCGCCAAGGGCCGCGCCTCCGCGCGCCCGATCTCGGCGATCTCGCGGATCACGCCCGACAGCAGCGTCCGGAACGCTTCGAAATTGCCATTGGGCCGAATAAGCCGCTCATTCATATAAAGCGCGCGGTCAATCTCTACCTGCACCGCATGCCGCCCGCGCGCAGGGCGACCATAGGCTTGCGTGATATAGGCCCCGGCAAAAGGTGTGTTGCGCGTCACCACCAGACCTGCGCGGGCAAAGGCCGCCTCGATCCGCTCGACCACCGCGCCATCCGCCGCCGCCCCGAACCGATCCCCCAAAACGATCTCGGGCCGCCGCACGCCCCGCCGCGCCACCGCGTCCATCGCCTCATGCGGCATCGAATGACAATCAATCAGGATCGACTGCCCGAACATCAGATGCGCTTGATCCAACTGCCCTTGCAACGCCGTGTGATAGGGCCGCCAATAGCTCTCGATCCGGTGCTCGGCCTCGGCCATGCTCAGCTTGCCCGCATAGATCGCCTGCCCATTCGCCACCACACGTGGAATGACCCCAAGACCAGAGGCCACACGCGGATTATGCCCCTGCCGCGCCACGCCCTCGATCAGCGCCGGGTCCAATTCATCAGCACTGCGGTTCAGATCGACATAGGCGCGCGGTGCCCCCGCCTTGATCAAAGGTGCCCCATAGAGCGGGGCGCTGTCGAACAACTGATCGACAAAAGCATCCTCGGACGAGCGCACCGAATGCTCATTCAGCGTGGTGCGCCGCAGGAAGGTCCAGGGGTAATCCCGCCCACTATGGGGCGAGGCGAACACCACCGCCGTGGTGCGCCGTTCGGGATGCGTGAGGTGATAAGCGACCTTGGGCATTGATGTTCCTCTCTCAGGCGATAATAGACTGAAATTGAGCTTCTAAAAGCCCTTGATCCCCTCTCCGACTCCTTTTATAGACCACCGAACCGGCGCGGATTTCCGCGCCCCTCTTTTTGGGGCAGGCGATCGGCTGGCATTCATGGGCGATTAGCTCAGTGGTAGAGCACTTCGTTGACATCGAAGGGGTCACAAGTTCGAACCTTGTATCGCCCACCATGAATTCACTGTCCCGCCCACCGGGACGCCCGCAACCCCAGGCGCTGGCCCGCGCCGCGACAACCGAGGAGACGACCATGAAGGTTCGTAATTCGCTCCGCTCGCTCAAGAACCGGCATCGGGATTGCCGCGTCGTGCGCCGCAAAGGCCGCGTCTACGTGATCAACAAGACCCAGCCGCGTTTCAAAGCCCGTCAGGGCTGAGCCGCGATCAGCCCTAAGGCTGAAGGATCAAAACCCCGCCCAACCGGCGGGGTTTTTCTTTGGGGGATGGCTCTTTGCCTAGCTTGCCTCGCGAAACAAGCCGCGCGGTGCCCGTCCGCCGGGTGGGCGCAGCAACAGACGTGATCGGCACTTTATGCCTGAGAAGTCTTTCGCGTTTTCAATGAGATGGGCCGTTGCAAAAGCGCCCGCCCGTCACGCCAGAGGCGTGCCGAGAGAAAGCGGCGCACCTACGGTGCGACGGGGCGGACGGGCGCTGCGCGGCGGTGCCTGCGGCACCTTGATTCCGCGCAAAGAATATTTGGCGCAGAGGACACGCCCCTTGCGCCTGCCCTCTCAATCCCTCAGCAACTCGTTGATTCCCGTCTTGGAACGCGTCTGCGCATCCACCCGCTTGACGATCACGGCACAGTATAGGTTGATGCCGTTCTTCGACGGCATGCTTCCTGCGACCACCACCGAATAGGGCGGCACTTCGCCATACATGACCTCGCCGGTCTCGCGGTCGACGATCTTGGTGGATTTCCCGATGAAAACCCCCATCCCCAGAACCGAACCCTCGCGCACGATACAGCCCTCGACCACCTCGGACCGCGCACCGATAAAACAATTGTCCTCGATGATCGTCGGCCCCGCCTGCATCGGCTCCAATACGCCGCCAATGCCAACACCGCCGGAAAGATGCACGTTCTTACCAATCTGCGCGCAAGATCCCACCGTGGCCCAGGTATCCACCATCGTGCCACTGTCCACATAGGCCCCAAGATTGACAAAGGACGGCATCAAAACGACGCCCGGCGCGATATAGGCCGATTTGCGCACAACACAGTTGGGCACGGCCCGAAACCCGGCCTCACGCCACTCGGCATCGCCCCAGCCCTTGAACTTGCTGTCCACCTTGTCCCACCAGCCCGCGCCCTGCGGCCCGCCAGCGTGGATTTCCATATCCTTGATGCGGAACCCCAAAAGCACCGCCTTCTTGGCCCATTGGTTCACATGCCATTGGCCATCCGCCTGCCGCTCCGCCACCCGCATGCTGCCGCTATCAAGCGCTGCCAGCGTGGCCTCGATCGCCTCGCGGGTCTCTCCGCCTGTTGCAGAGGTGATCGTGTCGCGCGCCTCCCAGGCGGCTTCGATTGCGGATTCTAGGGCTGCGTTTGACATGGGGCCTCCGGTTGCAATTGTCCCTCGCGGCTATAGCCAAATGCGCGCGCGCATACAATGCAAGAGACCCGCCCCGTCGTGCCATGGTCGGGGCGGCCCCAAGGCCACCCCTAGCGCCGCCTCAGGCGGCAAGATCCAGCTTGACCAGCGTCTGGTTCAACAGAACATAAGCAATCTCGCCAAAGGTCACCGGCCCGGTAAAGCCCGCCGTCAGCTTGCCCTCCATATCACCGTAAACGTAGTTGAGAATGCAGTTGCACGAATAGCTGCCCTCACCTGCGGACCCGACCTGCGTGGCAAAGGTCTTGGCATAATCCTCTTGCGCGGCCGCCAGACGATATTCCACACCCGGAAAGACTGGCGCGTAAAAGGCCACTTCGCCCGCATCCGGATCAACCGACTGGAACGACACATTGATCAGCGCGCCCGCATAATTGGCCACCAGCGGCAATTTGGTGTCGATACCCTTGTCCGTGACATAGCGGGCAAACCCAATCTCTTGGCCGTTCACGATGGCTTTATGCGCCGAAAATCCCGCCTCGGGAAACGAGAACACAAGCTCGGCATCGTCGCCTTGCTTGAAGATATTCACGATATCAAGGCTCGGTCGCATCCCCTCAGGCACGGAAACATGCAAAAGAACGGCCCCGTCCTCGTGCTTGGCACCCTGCGCTCCGTCAAAAACAGAGGGCGTCACTTTACCAATCTCGTCCAGATGCACACCACTGATCCAGCCCAACAGCGGCTGATCAAACAGATCGGCATAGCCTGCACCATCCTCGGCAAACCGGGCATGCGCCTCGGAAAACGCCGGAATGATCACCAGAGTAACGCCACCGGCCTCATAGCCTTGTGCCAAGTTGGCAAGGTCCGCCGTGGCCAGATACCGTGCAGAGGCGTGGCTTCCCTCTGGAAAGGTGGTGCAGAACAGGTGCTCACGATCCACCTTGCCCCCGGTTTTCGTCATGAAATAGACGGTGCTGCCGCCGATCCAATTGCCCTTGGGCAAAGTGCTCAACAACTCTGGCGCACCGGCAATCGACATGACCGCGCCGGCCTCAATCCGTTCCGCCGCCTCTTGGGGGGTTAGAAATTCGTTCTTCATGGGGTTTCCTTCGCAATAGGTCAGAGTTTTGCCAGCTCAGCGGCGGCATCAGAATTTTTGGCGACAAACGCACGCAATTCTGCAACGAGACCGCTTAGCTTAGCGGGCTCTGTGCGCGCCTGCACACGAAGACGATTCAAAACAATGCGGGTGGCCAGCGATGCGGCAGCCAGGTCCGTGGTCCCTTTTATGGCCCGGGTCAGGTCAGTTTCCGAAAGTATCACTTAGTGCCCTCCTTATCCGATGATCGACACAGGAGAGCGCTGCAAAAACTGCGCCAAATTGCACGGCGCACAGGTCGTCAGGGCCGCAATTCACCCCCAACAAAGGACAGCGTGGCAGATCTTAGACCACCACGCGCAAGGGCAGGATCACTCAACCGCCCCGGATCAATTCATCCTCGTCATCCGATGCCGACAGGCCCAGCGCATCCAGCCCGTTTTCCAGATGATCCGACAAATGCGGCGTCCCAAGCAGGTAATCGGCACAGGGCGTGGTTGCCTCTTCATAGGCGGTGCGCTTGGCCTCAGCCAATTCCTCGGCCTCGAAACTGCCGCGCCCGATCCACATGACCGCCACCAGACTTGCCTGTTCTTCTTCGCTCAGCCGGTCGATAAACGCACGCAACTCGCCCTCGGCGCGCTCCAATTCGCGCGCCATCAGCACCACCTGCGCAATCTTGTGTACCGTGATGTCCAGCATTCTCCCGCCCTCCTGTCGCACCTATCCTAGCACAGGAATGACGGTCACACAGCCACCCGTCCTTGATCTTACGCAAACAGACGGTAATAGGCCCAATCCGGCAAAAACCGTGACAAACGAAAGAGATAGCTGAACAACCGTGGAAAATGCCGCTGAAATGCCGCCTCATCACACATCAATTCGAACATCTCTTGCGCCGCCGCCTCGGGCGTCATGATAAAGGGCATGCGAAAGGCGTTCTTATCCGTCAACCGCGTCTTGATGAAACCGGGATTGGCCAGTTGCACCCGCACCCCCGTCCGCCACAGATCAGCGCGCATCGATTCCGCCAGGGACATGATCCCCGCCTTGGACGCGGCATAGCCAATCGCCCCCGGCAAGCCACGAAACCCGGAAAGCGAGCCGGTCAGCACCACATGGCCCGCGTCCCGGGCCACCATATCGGGCAAGACCGCGCCAATCACCCGCACCGCACCGGTGAAATTCACATCCGCCATGGCAACCGCTTCCTCGGGCTTCCACTCGGTCGCGGGCATCGGCCAATAGACCCCGGCCAGCCACACCAACCCGTCAACCGGCCCCACCGCGCGCGCCGCCTCTGCCACGCTGGCACTGTCGCTCACATCGACCGGCACCGCACTGGCCCGCCCCGGCAGGCTGGCAACAACCTCCTGCAACCGCTCGGCACTCCGGGCTGACACGATCACCTCTGCCCCGGCAGCGCTGATCTTCTGCGCCAGTGCCGCACCCAGACCCTCGCTCGCGCCCACCAGCCAATAGCGTTTGCCGCGCCAATCCATCATGCCTCGACCCGCCGCATCACCGCCACCAATTCCGCCACCTTGATCCCGAACTTGCGGAATTGGCTGCGATTGACCACCACGCCGTTAGGGGCAAGATACATCCAGTCGGTGACGCTCAGAACATGGCCGCCCGCCTCTTTCGGCAGGCGGATGCGATAGCAAAGCCGCGCCGCAGCCCCCATCTGCTGCCCCGTTCCGGTGCCCACCAAATCGTCGGCTTCGGCCCGGATTGATCCGTCATTGCCCAACTCAAGCTGCCATTCGCGGTCCTGCGCATTGCCGCTGTCATACTCGAAATGCTCCCGCATCACGCCGCGATTGCCCTGCCAACTGGCCTCGAAATCGCCAGTAAACCGCGACGCAACCCGCCCCAGAGGTCCGTAAATCACCCCCTCGCATTTGATCGCACCGTTCAGATGCTCGCGCAGATCGAATTGCGGCCCTTGGCCTGCGTAATCCTGCGGCACCTGCGCGCCAAAGCCCGCAAACCGCTCCTTAAGCAGCACAAGCACCAGCATCGCGACCGCCCCCAATAGGGTCCATCCCAAAGCGTCCATCAGATCAGCTCCTTTCCTCAATCGGTGTTCGGGCCAAGAGCGCAATGGCCAAAAGTTTCAAGACACAGGGCACTGCCCCGTAAAGTAGGCTCAGCAAAGTCAGCGCCGCCGCATCATTATTCTGCCCGGCAGCAAAGCCGCCCGCCTCAAGCAGCGGCAACAGCGCCACTGCCGCCAGCGCCAGCGTGAATTTCGACACGAACGACCAGAGGCCAAACCCCTCCGCCGCCCCCGGCGACACCTGCGCCATCCGCCGTGCGAACAGCGCCGGCAAAAGCGTCATATCCGCCCCCATCGCCGCGCCAGAGGCAACGCAGATCAGTCCAAAGGCCCAAAGATCGCCCGCCCCCAGCAGAATCGCCCCGGCAAAGGCAGCAATCGACAGCATCATTCCCGCCAAGAGCATCCGCTTGGCCCCAAACCGCTCGGCCAAGGCGCCCCAAACCGGGGCCGCCGCCGCCGCCGACAGGAAAAAGAGCAACAGAAATGCCCCCTCCCATCCCGGTGCCTGCAACCGGCTCTCCACGAAAAACAAAAACAGCGTCGAACTCACAGCCACAGGGGCTGCGTTGACCATCGCCACCATCAGCAACCGCCGCGCCACAGCATCCCGCAGCACCGGGCCAAAGCCGGTTCCCGGCACCCCTCCGCGATCCTGCCATTGCCCGACCATCGCCAACGCCGCCAGCCCCGACAAAATCGCAAAGCTGAGGGCAAAGCCGCCAAACCCGCCCAACACCAGCGGTGCCACCGCCGCCGCGCATATCCCCAACAAAGCGCCGGTTTCCCGCCACCGCGCCAGCCGCAAATGCCCCTGCCCCGGCAAGGCCGCTGCCGTCGCCACACCCTGCGCGTAAAAGCAGATGGTCAGATAGCTGAAGGCCGAAAACACCAGCACCAGCATCGCCGCAAACCACCAAAGCGGCGCGATGGGCGGCACCACGGCAAATAGCCCCAGCATCGCCGCCGCCATCACCGCCACCGCAATCCAAATGCTCACCGCACGATGCGCGCGCAACCGCTCGGCCAAACGCCCCAGCGCCGGATCCTGCACCACATCGATCAGCCGCAGCGCAAACAGCACCGCCCCCAAAGCCCCGAGCGATACGCCATATTCATCCACATAGAATTTCGGCGCATGGATATAGAGCGGCAATCCCGCCGCCGCCAAAAGCGCCCCAAAGAGCGCATAACCCGGCAGGCGCGGCGCTGCCTGCGCCACGCTCCCCGCCAGAACCGCGCTCATCGGCTCACCTCATCGGCGGGCGGCACCGGACGGCTCTGAAACCGCGCCCCCTTCCACCAAAGCTTGAGCGCCTGCCAATGGATCAGGCCCAGCACCCGCCGCGATCCAAAGGGACGCCGCAGCATGGCACGCACCAGCCCGCCCGTGGTCAGCGGCTTGCGCGCCCCCACCAGCGTGGCAATCACCCCGCCATGGCCGCCGCTGAAATCAATCCAGATCCCAACCCGATCCTCTCGCAGATCAAAGCGGAATTCATAACCGCCCTCGATCTTCAGAAAGGGCGAAACATAGAAAATCTTGCGCGCACGGATACGGTCCTCTGCGGTGATCGGCCCCATATCATCGCGATGACACAGATAGGAATGGCGATCGCCATAGGTATTCGTCACCTCGGCAATGATGACCGGCACCTGACCCGCCGCATCACGGCAAATCCAGAAACTCACCGGGTTGAACACATGCCCCAACATACGCGGCTGCGCCAAAAGCTCGATCCGCGCGGGCGGGGCAATCTGCCGCTCGGCCAGCACCGCGCGCACCCACGCCGCCCCGCGCCCCTGTCCCGGCACGCCGCCATGATCCTTGTCCCAGACCGAGGCCAACCCGCCCCGATTGCGCCCAAAAAGACGCGGCGCGCTTACCTCTGCCTCGGCATCCAACAGCACATAGTCAATCCCATAGCGAAAGGCGTTTTCAATCCCGCCCTTGCGCCCATGCCAGGTGTGGCCCGCGATATGATCGACCCGGCTCACGCCGCCGCCACGGCCTGCGGCAGCGACGCACAGAGCGCCTCAGCCACTTCCAACCCGCTCGACAGCCCATCTTCGTGAAACCCGTGTCGCATCCACGCACCGCAAAACCATGTATTCCGCCGCCCGTTGCCCGCCCGAACCCGGGATTGCGCCGCGACCGCCTCCAGATCATAGACCGGATGGCGCAGCGTCACCTGATCATAGATCAAGTCGTCCCGAATGGGCCGTGTGGTGTTCAGCGTCACGAAATGCGGATCATTCTCGGGGATCGGTTGCAGGCTGTTCATCCAATAGGTCAGATCAATCTGCCCCACCCGCTTCACCTTTGCCTCGGTGTAATTCCACGACGACCAGACCGCCCGCCGACGCGGCATCACGCTGGTGTCGGCATGCAGCACGATGTCATTGGGCTGATAGGCAATCGCCCCCAGATCACCGCGCTCGATCTCATCCGCATCCGACAAGAGCCGCAACGCGTCATCACTATGCGCGGCAATGACCACCTCGTCGAACCGCTCCCACGCGCCGCCCTCGGCCCGGACCTCAACGCCCTCGGCCAGACGCCGAATACCCGCCACCGGCGCACCCAACCGGATCTCGGCCCCTTTTGCGCGCAGCGATTGTTCCAACCGGCGCACATAGGCCACCGATCCGCCAACAACCGTATACCATTGATGTTGCTCACTATATCCAAGCAACCCATGCTGCTTGAAGAATGTCACCAGCGCCTGCGCCGGAAATTGCAACACCTGCTCTACCGGCATCGACCAGATCGCCCCGGAAAATGGCGTCAGGTAATAGTCGCGAAACGCCCGGCCCAGCTTCATCTTGTCAATCAGACCGGCCATCGTCAAACCCGGTTCGCTGCACGCCTCCAGCGCCCCGGCATTGAACCGGAAAATATCACGCAACATCATCCAATGCGCCGGGTTCGCCAGATTGCGCCGCTGCGCAAAATACGCCCCCGACCCTTGCAGACCATATTCCAACGCGCCCCCCCGGAAGGACGCGCCAAAGCTCATCGTGCTCGGGGTCACGGCCACATCCAACCGCTCAAAAAGCGCGCTTAGATGCGGATAGGTCGCATAGTTGAACACGATAAAGCCGGTATCAACTGGCTGATCTCCGCGCTGTCCCGCCAGGATCGTTCGCGCATGCCCCCCCAAACGGGGCTCTGCCTCAAACAGCACCACCCGGTGCCTGTCCGCCAGACGCTCTGCCGCCCCCATTCCCGATATGCCTGCGCCGATCACGGCAATTGTCTTGCGCGCGGTTGCGCTGGTCTCGAAGGGCATTGGGCGTGTCACCTGTCATTTTCTTATTACAATCCTGTTTACGGACCGGCACCGCAAACGGATTAGATTGTTTTTGTCTGCCCTTCGCGTTTTTTTCGCGCGCCCGGTGATCCACCATGACCTGCGTCGCGTAACTCGTCTATGTTGAATGATGCCACCCTCCTCTGTGACCCAGCCCCCTCGCCGGTGCCTGTCGCCCGTGCTATGAGGCGCGTGACAACGGGCAAACGGGCGGGACCGGCACAGGTGACTACGGCACGAGAGACTGAGAATACCGATTGGGTGGCCTGTATCGCGGCCATTCGCGATCACGGGGACGAGGCGGCATTTGCCCGGCTTTTTGCCCATTTCGCCCCAAGGGTGAAGGCGTTTCTGATGCGCTCCGGCGCAGATGCGACGCTGGCCGAGGAATGCACCCAAGAGGTCATGTCGACGCTCTGGCAAAAGGCGCATCTCTTCGATCCGACCCGCGCCTCTGCCGCAACTTGGATTTTCACCATCGCGCGGAACCGCAAAATTGATGCGCTGCGCAAGCAAAGACGACCCGAACCCGAGGATTTGCCTTGGGGCCAAGACCCAGAACCCGATCAGGCCGACGTGCTCGCCCTGCAACAGGAAAGCGACCAACTGGGGCGCGCGATTGCCGCCCTGCCCGCGAAACAAAGGGAATTGATCGAAAAGGCTTATTTTGGCGATCTCAGCCATTCCGAGATTGCCGCCGATACCGGCCTGCCGCTTGGAACGATCAAATCTCGCATCAGACTGGCGCTCGATCGACTGCGCCACGCAATGAAGTAAAGTGTATGCCATGACCAGAAATCAGATCACCCACCACCTGACCGACGCCCTCTTGATGGCCTATTCGGCAGGCAGCCTGCCCGAGGCGTTCAATCTCACGGTGGCCACCCATCTGTCGATGTGCGACGAGTGTCGTGCGCGCGCGGCGGCCTTTGATGCCGTGGGCGGCGCGATGATTGAAGAGACGCAAACAGCCGAGATGGCGCAGGATAGTCTTGCCGCGACAATCGCACTCATCCGCGCCGGCAAACCGCAGCGCGAGGCACCAGCCCAGCGCACAGGGATTTTTCCCGCGCCGCTACGCGATTACGTCGGCGGCGATCTGGCTGCGGTCCGCTGGCGGCCTGTCGGCATGGGCGTGAAACAGGCGATCCTGCCCACCTCTCGCGCGGCGACCGCCCGGCTGCTCTATATCCCCGCAGGTGCGGCCGTGCCCGACCACGGGCATCGCGGCACCGAATTGACACTGGTGTTGCAAGGGGCGTTCTGCGATCAGGTCGCGCGCTTCGGCCCCGGTGACATCGAGGTCGCCAATGAGGATCTCGATCACACCCCTGTCGCCGAAATTGGCGCTGACTGCATCTGCTTGGCCGCCACCGACGCGCCCCTGCGCTTCCGCGCCCTGATGCCGCGCATCGCGCAACCGTTCCTGCGGATTTGACCCTGCGCCTGTCGCCCCTCCCCGTGCCAATCGGGCGCGGGGCCACAGGTGACAGGCCAGACCATCTCGCCCACACCGACGGGCGCGCGTCTCAGCCGATCTCAACCACCCGCGTCTCGACGCGCGATGATTTCTCCAACGTACGATGCACCGGGCATTTATCCGCGATCTCGCGCAACTTCTCGCGTTGCGCCGCGCTCAGATCCCCTTCCAGCCGGATCACCCGCGTAAAGACATCCACCTTGGCCTCGCCCCGCGCATCCGCATCCTGCGCATGCACCTTGTCATGGCAGACATCGACACTCACATGATCCAGCAGCCAGCCCTTGCGCCGCGCATACATCCGGATCGTCATCGAGGTACAAGACCCAAGCCCCGCCGCCAGAAACCCATAAGGCGACATGCCCCGATCCGTGCCGCCATAGGCCACCGGCTCATCGGCCAGCACATGATGCGCGGGGCCTGCGTTGACATCCTGCAAGAACCCGTCTGCATCTGCCTCACTCACCCGCACCACGCCTTCTGGGGCTCCGGGCGGTGGCGCGGGCACGCGCATATCCAGATAGCGCGGCACCCAGGCAGCAATCACATCCGCCGCATATTCGGCATCCCCCGCGCGGGAAATCAGATGATCCGCCCCATCCAGCGTGACAAAACTCTTGGGATGCTTCGCCGCCCGGAAAATCTCTGAGGCATTCTCGATCCCCACGACCGCATCCCGTGGCGCGTGCAACACCAACAGCGCCTTGCGTAGTCCCGTGATCTTCGGGCCAAGCACCTCGGCCCGCACATCCTCGACAAAGCCGCGCCCAATGCGAATACCGCGCCCGCCCAGCCGCACCTCAGCCACACCCTCAGCCTCGATCCGCTCCAAAGCATCCCCGAAATTCTGCGTCACATGGCCCGGATCATAGGGCGCGCCAATCGTCACAACCGCCCGCGCGCTCTTGATCCGCCCCGCAGCGGCCAGAACCGCCGCGCCGCCCAAACTGTGCCCGATCAGCACATTCACCGCCATGCCGCGCTTTGCCAAGGCCTCTGCCGCCCGCTCCAGATCCACAACATTCGACGTAAAAGACGTGTTCTCGAACTCGCCCCCCGAATGCCCCAGACCCGTGAAATCAAACCGCAACACCGCGATTCCCGCCCCCGCCAGCCGTGCCGCAATCCGCCGCGCGGCCGGGATATCCTTGGAACAGGTGAAACAATGCGCAAACAGCGCCGTCGCCAGATGTGGCCCCTCCGGCAGATCAAGCCGCGCCACAAGATCATGGCCTGCATGGCCGGGAAACGTCAGGCGTTCGGTGGGCATCTCACATCCTCTGCGTGCTACCTCGCCAGACTATGTACCCGAACTACAGATCGCCACCCCGCCACGCCCAATGTCACGCGAAGGTGAGACATTGTGGCATTTGCCTAAAACCCGGCCTATTCCGCCGCCCGCCCCCAACCCTTCCTTAACCGGCGCGCGCGATCCTCGGATGCACAGAGGAGGGTGGGACCATGCGCAGGCAGATCGAATCGGCGGGCGATGTGCGGCGCTTCGCAGCGCTGATCTGCCTTGGCGTGCTGATTGTCGACACTCTGCTGCGGGATCTTGCCCTGCTTCCCGGCGCGCTCACGGCCGTGATGATCGCGGCCCCCCTCGCCTATGCCATGGGCCAGCGTCTCCGGGCAAATCAGCGGCACGCGCAGGCTCTCGAACATGCGCTGCACCACGATTCCCTCACGGGCCTACGAAGCCGCGCCAGCCTGCGTGCCGGCGTGCCGGGCGACACCGCGCGCCCCTGCGCCGTGATCGTGGCCGATATCGACCATTTCAAACGCTTCAATGATTGCCACGGTCATGCGGCGGGCGATCTCGCCCTGCGCCACTTTGCGCAGCTCCTGCGGGAAAATTGCCGCGCGGGCGATCTAGTGGCACGCTTGGGCGGCGAAGAATTCGTGATCCTGATGCCGATGACCAGCCCGGCCAATGCCCTGCGCGCCGCCAATCGCATGGCCCGCCGCATTCGGCAGGGCCCGGTCTTTCTCGACACCGGCCCGCAGACCCTCACCGCCAGCTTCGGCGTCGCGGCGCTCCTACCGGGCGACACGCTCGACGCGGGCCTGCAACGGGCCGACCGCGCCCTCTACCGCGCCAAAGGCGCCGGGCGCGATCGCGCCTGCCTCCACGACCCGGCGCTTGACGCAGGCCCCGGACAGACCGGGGCCACCCAAATCCATCACAATCCGTGATTTAATATCACTCATAAATTCGTTTTAAGAATTCATACGGTGCAATTACCTTCGGGCCATCCAACCAAAAGGATCGGACCATGCCCCAAGATCTCTGCCACAGCGCCAAAGCTCCAGCCCGCTCCCCGCAAGCCCCCGCGCTTGCCCCCATCGTGACCCTGCTGCTTGCCGCCTTGGTCGTCGCCGCTCTGGCCCCCGCGCCACCAGCCGAACACACCACGGCCCAGCCCCCCATACCCGAGGACTGGCACGGCAATGTCATGCGCTCGCATTGGACAGGCGCGGGACAGCCGCGTTAAGCGGCCCCCATCAATGCCGCATCGAACGGATAGCGCGTCAGGTTCTCATAACCAGTCTCGGTGATGAGAACCTGATCCTCCAGCTTGATCGAGAAATCATTGCCCGCCTCGCTCACCAACGCCTCGACACAAAGCACCATACCGGGCTCCAGCGCGTAATCGAACGCACCCGCCACCGCCTTATCTGCATAGGCAACCAGCGGCCACTCATCGCACAGACCCACGCCATGCATCATGCAGCCGTATTTCTGCGCCTGATACTTCTCCTCCAGCCGGTGACAGCCCGCGATCAACTCGGGGATCGTCACACCGGGCCGCAGCAGCGCCATATTCGCCTGAATATGCTCATGCGCGTGCTGCATGGCGGCCACCATATCGGGGCGCGGGCGCGCATCGCCGATCCACCAGGTCCGGCTGATATCGACACAAATGCCGTAACTGCCTATCAGATCGGTATCAAAGGCCACGATCTCGTTATTCTGCACAATGCGCGGCCCACATTCCTGAAACCACGGGTTCGTGCGCGGCCCACTCGCCAACAGGCGCGTCTCGATCCACTCACCGCCACGCCGGATATTCTCGGCATGCAGCACCGCCCAGATGTCATCCTCGCTGACCCCGCCCCCCGGCACCGCACGGCGGACAAACCGCTCCATCTCCGCCACCGCCGCCTCGCAGGCATGGCTCGCACAGCGCATGGCCTTGATCTCGTCGGGTCCCTTGATGGCGCGGGTCTTTTCCGTAACCTCCTCTCCTTCCATGATCGTCAGCCCCTGCGCCTCCAAGGCGCGCAGCCCGTGCAGCATCACCTTATCCACCGCCAGCCGCCGGTTGCCGGGGCAATGTTCCGCCAACAGCGCCGCCACATCGCGGGCAAAGACATCAGCGGCCACATCCACCTTGTCGCCCCGGTCGAAATAGAACAGGTCCGCCCCCGACCGCGCCTCGCGCACCAGCGGATTGAACCGCGACAAGAACGGCGAATTCTTATAATCCCAGATCACCATATAGCCATCGGCACAGAGCAGCACGGCACGAAACGGGTTATGCGTGTTCCACAGCTGCATATTGGTGCTGTCGGTCGCATAGCGGATATTGAGCGGATCGAACATCAAAAGGCCCGCATAATCCCGCGCTCCAATCGCCGCCGTCAGACGCTTCCATCGAAACTGCCGCATTGCCGGCAGGTCCGGCAGCTCCAGCCCCGCCGCCGCCCATTCGCCGTAAGCCAGCTGTGTGGGACCAATCTCCACCCGGTCGGCGTCATTGGGCGTGCCATCGCCCAGCGTCAGGCCACGGCTTGGATCGATCTTGCGGGTATCGCGGTAATGTCTGTTCATCGGCAGGTCCTCCGATCCTCAGACTGTGACCGGTCCCCCGCCTTGGCGCGCTCAGCGGCGACATCGCCGATGGTCGCATTTGGTGCGGGAACCGGGCGGTCGGTGGGTTATCGGCATGGCGTGCTCCTCTGCGGCCTCATGCACCCACCCTGCCGGGCAAAGGTTAACATCAGGTTCACGCGCCGGAAAAAACCGGCGCGCCGCCCGCGAGCTTACAAAATCGCCATGCAAACCTTACGTTTTGTAAGGTCAGCCGCCCCGCACCGTGTCGATCATCAGCTGCACATTGTCGGGGTTCGCATCGGGCGTGATGCCATGACCAAGATTGAAAATATGCGGCCCCTTGGCAAAAGCATCGACAATGGCACGGGTCTCACGCACCAGCGCCTCACCCCCCGTAACCATATGGGAAGACTTGAGATTCCCCTGAACGCAGCCGTCTTTTTGCACATTCTCCGCCGCCCATTGAGCGCTCACCGAATCATCCACGGCAACACAATCTGCCCCGGTTTTCGCGTGGAATCCCCGATAGTTATCGCCCGCTTCCCGTGGGAAGGCGATGATCGGAATCCCCGGATGCCGCGCTTTCAACTCGGAAATGATCCGCTTGGCCGGTGCGACCGCATAGTTTTCGAAATCATCACCTTTCAGCGACCCGGCCCAACTGTCAAAGAGCTTGATCACCTCCGCCCCAGCCTCAATCTGGGCCGACAGATATTCAATCGTGCCTTCGGTCAACCGCTCGATGATCCCCTCAAAAACCTCTTTGTTTTCAGCCTTCAGCGCATGGGCAGGCCCCTGATCCGGGGTGCCGCGCCCGGCGATCATATAGGTCGCCACCGTCCAGGGCGCGCCCGCGAATCCAATCAGCGTCGTTTCCTTCGGCAAGGCCCCGGCAAGGTTGCGCACAGTCTGATACACAGGATTTAATGTTTCGTGAATTTCCGCCACGGGCTTCAGTTTTTCCAATCCCGCCCGATCCGTGATCGTCGAGAGCCGCGGCCCTTCCCCCGTCACAAACCACAAATCCGCCCCAAGCGCCTGTGGCAAAAGCAGAATATCGGCAAACAGGATCGCTGCATCAAACCCGTATCTGCGGATCGGCTGCAAGGTAACTTCGGTCGCCAAGTCACTGTTATAACACAAGGAAAGGAAATCGCCCGCCTCTTCCCGTGTCGCCCGATATTCTGGCAAATAGCGTCCCGCCTGCCGCATCATCCAAATCGGTGGTGTGGGCAGGGTTTCCCCTGCGAGGGCTCTCAGAATGGTCTTTTGCGCGGGCATCTTATCCTCCGTTTTGCCTGTGGTCGCCTTGACACTTCCAGATGTCAAGCGTCAGGCGCTTGCCACGTCGCTTTGTCACGTCTAAACCTGCGCCATGACACGTGATTTGCCCACCCCGTCCCACCCGCTCAAGATCGGCACCCGCGGATCGCCCTTGGCGCTTGCGCAGGCCTTCGAGACGCGCGCGCGTCTTGGCGCAGCCTTTGACCTGCCGGAAGAAGCCTTTGAAATCGTTGTTATAAAAACAACGGGCGATCAGATCATCGACCGCCCCTTGAAGGAGATCGGCGGCAAAGGGCTGTTCACCCGAGAGATTGAACAGGCGATGCTGACCGGCGACATCGACATCGCCGTCCACTCGATGAAGGACATGCCCGTCCTGCAACCCGAAGGCCTCTTGCTCGACACCTACCTGCCCCGAGAGGACGTGCGCGATGCATTTGTGTCGCCCACCGTGGCCTCTTTGGCCGATTTGCCTGCAGGCTCCCTCGTCGGCACCTCGTCCTTGCGGCGCAAAGCCCAAGTTTTGGTCGCCTACCCGCATCTCGAGGTCGTCGAATTTCGCGGTAACGTGCAGACAAGATTGAAGAAATTAGAGGATGGTGTGGCTGCCTGCACGTTCCTTGCCATGGCGGGGCTCAACCGTCTTGGCCGCTCCGAGGTCGCCACCTGCGCCATCGACGCCGACGTGATGTTGCCCGCTGTGGCCCAGGGTGCCATCGGCATCGAACGCCGCGCCGATGATACCCGCGCCGCCGAAATGCTGGCCGCCATTCACCACAAGGAAACCGGCCAACGCCTTGTTTCAGAACGGGCTTTTCTTGCTGCCCTTGATGGTTCTTGCGAGACGCCGATTGCCGGTCTGGCAGAACTCAACGGCACCACCCTGCGCCTGCGCGGCGAAATCCTGCGCCCCGATGGCAGCGAGAGCCTGACAGACGATCAATCCGCCCCGATCGAGGATGGGGCCGAACTTGGCCGCGCCATGGCCGCGAAACTGCTTGCGCAGGCTGGTTCGGGATTTTTTGATTGGCGCAGCTAACCTATTGATCTGGAATTAACTTTCCGGGATTCATGATCCCGTTCGGATCCACCGCCGCCTTGATTGCGCGCATCATTGCAAGGGCGGCGGGGTCTTTGTGCTCCGCCATTGCGGGCAGTTTCGACAGGCCAATGCCATGTTCCGCCGAGAAACTGCCGCCAAGGGCGATCACTTCGCGCTCCACCGCCTCTTGCACCGCCCGGCAGAGCGCCGGATCCTCCCGCGAGGGCCAGCCGACATAGTGCAGATTGCCATCCCCCAGATGCGCCACGCCAGTGTTTTCTATATTGGGATCAAGGGCTTTGCTCACACTCTCAATGCGCGCGATCAACTCTTCCATCCGGTCCGTTGCAACAGCGATGTCATTCTCGACCACCGGTTTGCGCACCCGCAAGATCTGCGCCGAGGCCTCGCGCCGGGCCCAGATTTCCGCCCGCTGCGCCTCGCTCTGCGCTACGACCGCGTCGAGAATCAGCCCTTCGTCGTAAAACCCCGCCAGAACCGCCTCGAGATGCGCGCAAATTGGCACAGCCCCTGCGGCATCCGGTGTCACATCCCGCGGCGCCCGCGCACCTAACTCGACCAAGACATTGACATCATGGGCTTTTTCAAATGGCGGTCGCATCTGTGGAAACCGCTGCAACAGCGCCGCCAAAAACGACCGCGGCATATATTCAAACGCCTCCACCGCACCGCCTGTCTCATCTTGCAACCGATTGAGCAGCCGCAACGCCACCCCAACCGATGGCACCGCCACCATTGCCGTCGCATAGGCCTTGGGGCGCGGAAAAAGTTTCAGCACCGCCGCCGTGATAATTCCAAGCGTGCCTTCGGCCCCGATCATCAGATGGCGCAGGTCATAGCCCGAATTGTTCTTGTGGAGCGCACTCATCAAATTCATCACATCGCCAGTGGGCGTGACCACTTCCAGTCCCAAACACAAATCGCGTGTAGTGCCATAGCGCAGCACATTCGAGCCGCCCGCATTGGTCGAGAGCACGCCGCCCACCATCGCCGATCCGCGCGCCCCGAAACTCAGCGGAAAAATCAGGTCTTGCTCTGCCGCCGCCGCGTGCAACGTCGCAAGGATCACCCCGGCCTCCACCACCGCCACGCGCGCCTCTGCACGGATCTCGCGGATGGCCGACATCCGGTCCAACGACAGCATCAGCGCGCTGTCTGCCACCGTTCCTTTGACAAGGTTGGTATTGCCAGACACCGGTACAATCGGCACGCGCCGCGCATTGGCCAGCCGTACCACTGCCGCAACCTCGCCCGTCGTGGCAGGCCGCACCACCGCCAGAGGGCTCCACTGGGTCAGCCCCGGCCAATCCTGCGACCACCGCGCGGCCTCTGCGCCGGTTGCCACATACGCCGGGCCAACAATCGCGGTGATCTCGTTCAGAATTGCGGGGTTACTACCTGTCATGGCAAGGATCATGAAACAAAGACCGCCCCTCTACAAGTGCGCCAATCCCGGCATTTTCGCCCTTGACGCTTGGCGCGGGCTGTCTTACCTAGCCGCACGGTTTGGCGGAGTAGCTCAGTTGGTTAGAGCAGCGGAATCATAATCCGCGTGTCGGGGGTTCGAGTCCCTCCTCCGCTACCATTATCCCCCACAAGCGCTATGCACGATCGCAAAAACGCCGCGCGATTTGGTCTTGGCATCGAACCGCAAGCTGCTAGCCTGCGCCAGGTTCAAACGAAAGGCGCAGGCATGCCCCCACCCCTCAACACCATTCCCGCCCGCCGCGGCAAGGCCACGCGCCTGAACGCCGGAGAGGCCATTCGCATCATCAACACCCATGGCGCGCAAGTGGTGGATACCTGGGCCTTCAGCGCCGATGACATGGGCGAATTCATGTCGATGGAGCATATTCGCCCCACCCTTGGCCGCATCTTTCCGACAGCGGGCGATGCGCTTGTAACGAACCGCCGCCGTCCGATCCTGATGTTCGAAGAAGACAGCTCTCCGGGCCGCCACGATACCTTGATTGCCGCCTGCGATGATTACCGCTACGGCCTATTGGGCTGCACCGACTATCACGACAATTGCACCGACAACCTGCACGCCGCCCTGCGCCAACTGGGCCTCAGCAGCCCCGAAACCCCCAGTCCTCTGAATCTCTGGATGAACATCCCCGTCGATGCAGCGGGGCACACCTCTTGGGGCACACCGCTCAGCAAGCCGGGCGATCACGTGGTGCTGCGCGCGGTGATGGATTGCGTCGTGGCCATGTCAGCCTGCCCACAGGACATCCTGCCGATCAACGGGGCCGCCTGCGTGCCGACCGAGGCGCATTTCGAGATCGTGGGACGATAACGGAATAGGGGCATCGAGCTAAGCAGTTACACCTGCCTCGGCCCCCGATGCCTTACCGCAGCAACACAACCGGCACCTTGCACGACCGAACCATCTCGGTCGTGGTCGAGCCGATGATCAGGCTGCGGATGCGGCTGTGCCCATAGGCACCCATCACCACCATATCGAAACCGGCCTCGTCCACCAGCTTGCCAAGCGCGCTCTCCGGCTGACCGGTCACAACATCGGTCTCCGCCTGAATGCCCGCCGCCGCCAACAGCGCGCGGGCATCCTCCAGGCCCTTCTTGGCCTCAGGCGTGGCCGTGCCCACCGTCACCACATGCACCCTCAGCCCGACAAAAAGCGGGCTGCGCGCGATGTGATCCACCGCTTTCATCGCAGAGGTGCCGCCATCATAGGCCAGCAACACCTTCTCGATGGGTCGAAACGCACGCGCCGCGACAAACACCGGCTTGTGACAGGCGCGCACGATCCGCTCTAGGTTCGATCCCAGATGCCCCTTGGCGAAATCCGCCGCCTCGCCCCGCTTGCCGATCAGGATGACGCGCGCCTCATGTTCGACCTCGGCGACAGTCTCGACAATATCGCCATGACGCAGCCGCGTGGTGATCTCCGTCACGCCCGCCGCCTCCAGCAGGGCGCGCGCATCCTCCAGAATGGCCCGCCCCCGGTGGGCCACCAACTTGGCCCGCTGCGAATCCAGCGCCGCCAACTCCTCTAACAGGGCCGTGCGCGCACCCAGACGGATCGACCCCGAGAGGTCAGAGGTCTCGGCCCCCTCGCGTCGCCCAAGCACATGCAACACCTCCACCGGCGCCCCCGTGCGCTGTGCAATCCAGGCCGCATGGTCACAGACCGAGGCTGAATACATCGAGCCATCCACCAAGGCGATGATCTTGTCTGCCATGTCTCTATCCTTCCTCAATGTGCCATCAGCTTGTCGATGGCCCCCGGCTTGTCATGCTCGGCCAGCCTGTCCACGAGGGTCTCAGAGGCCGTGTTCATACCCCGGATTTCCACCTCGGCCCCATCCCGGCGGAACTTGAGCACCGCCATATCCAGCGCCTGAACCGACGAAATATCCCAGATATGCGCGGCGCTCACATCAATCACGACCCTCTCCAACGCCTCACGGAAATCAAATGCATTCATGAAATCTTCAACCGAGCCATAGAATAACTGCCCCTCGACCCGGTAGATCCGTTCGCGCCCATCCTTGGAAATCTCAGAGGTCACACGGAACAGTTGCGCAATCTTGGCGGCAAAGAAGATGCCAGACAAGAGCACCCCCACCAGCACGCCAATCGCGAGGTTATGGGTATAGACCACCGTCACAACGGTGGCGATCATCACCACCGAGGACGAGCGCGGATGCTCGCGCAGGTTCTTGATCGACGACCACGAAAACGTGCCCACCGATACCATGATCATGATTGCGACCAAGGCCGGCATCGGAATGAGACTGACAAGATCACCTAACCCCACCACAAGGATCAGCAAAAACAGCCCCGCGACAAAGCTCGACAGCCGCCCACGCCCACCAGATTTGACGTTGATGATGGATTGGCCGATCATCGCGCATCCCGCCATCCCGCCGATAAAGCCGGTGGCGGTATTGGCAATGCCCTGCCCCACCATCTCTTGGCTGCGGTTGGATTTGGTATCGGTCAGATCATCGACGATGTTTTGTGTCATCAGGCTTTCCAGCAGGCCCACAACCGCCACCGCCACCGAATAAGGCAGGATGATCATCAGGGTCTCAAAGCTGAGCGGGATGTCCGGGATCAAGAACACCGGCAGCGTATCGGGCAGCGCGCCCATATCCCCCACCGTGCGCACATCAAGGCCAAGGGTCAGGGTCAGCGCCGTCAACACGATGATCGTCACCAGCGGCGACGGCACCGCCTTGGTTACAAGCGGGAAAAGATAGATAATCCCCAGCCCCGCCGCCACCAGAACATAGGTGATCCACGTCACCGACCTTGGGTCCAGTTCCGGCAATTGCGCCATAAAGATCAGAATGGCCAGCGCATTGACGAAGCCGGTCATCACCGATTTCGACACATAGCGCATCACGAACCCCAGCCGCAGCACCCCCATTCCGATCTGGATAAGCCCCGCCAGAACCGTTGCCGCCAGCAGATATTCCAGCCCGTGATCGCGCACCAACGTCACCATCAGCACCGCCGTCGCCGCCGTGGCCGCCGAAATCATACCGGGCCGCCCACCCGTGATCGCCGTGATCACCGCAATCGAGAAACTCGCATAAAGCCCAACTTTGGGGTCCACGCCTGCTATGATCGAAAAGGCAATCGCTTCGGGGATCAGCGCCAGCGCCACCACCAGACCAGACAGCAAATCGCCCCGGATATTGCCAAACCATTGTGCCCGATAGGCATCTATTGAAATCATGTAAATCCGTCCCTGATCCGGCCAGCCATAACCGGCCCGATGACGCGCTTGAGAGCTTTAGATGATCCGGCGGATAGGCGGCCGGAAGAGCCATCCGGGGATTGCACCCGAAATCCATGCGATTAGGTCGCGGATTTAACCGACGCAGGCTCGAATGCCAAGCCATTTCCGCCGCAATGCAGCAAGTCGCACCGGCGCGTGCCGCAGCCCTATGCGTCGATCAGCGCGGGAATGGTGAACGCATCTGTCTTGACCCCGCGCGCCTTGGCGCTTTGACGCACCGCCTCTTGCAACCCCGCGCTGCGTTTCAGCAACCGCCGAAACCGCACCTCATCCAGCACCAACAGGGTTGAGGACGAAATCGCCGTCGCAGCGGTGCGGCGCGGTTTCTGCATCAGGATGGCCATCTGTCCAAACATCTCGCCCCGGCCCAAACGCCATGTCTGCCCCGCAACCGCCAGTTCCACCGCACCCGAAGCGATAAAGAACACGCGCCGTGCAGGCGAATCTTTGCGCAGGATTACATCGCCCTCGTTGACATACCGCGTCCGCAACGCGCGCGTCAGCTGCCGCAAACTGCGTTCATCAAGATCGGCAAACAGCGGAAATTGCCGGACCAACTCGGCCTTTTGCACCGCCACATCAAGCTTGGGACGCTGCTCCTCACGCAACCGGCGCGTGGCGATGTCCTGCATTAGCGACACATGCAATTCCGCCCCGATCAGCCCATCCTCGCGCAACATACCGTATTCGCGCTCTTCCAGCCGCAGCGCGGTGCGCCGGATGAACCGCCGCTCCAATTCCTCGGCATAACCGGGATATTGCAGCCGCAATCCCTCAAGCGCGGTTTCCACCGCCTCCTGCCGCCGCGTCAGCAACTCGTGCAACAGGTCCGCCACCCGCTTGCCATGAATGCGCCGAATGCGCCCATCAATAAACCCGTTCAGGTCGCGCAGGATCAGACGCTGCGACAGCAGCACCTCGAACCGGTCCGCCGTCATCAAGGCAAGGGGCCGCGAAATCCGCAGCCGGTTATTCAGCAGCACCGCAAAGCGAAACGCGCGCCCATACCGCAAACTGCGCCGCGCTGCGCGCTGATAGCCGGTCCGCCCACCCGAGCGCGCGGCCTCGATCAGCCGGTCGGCTTCGGTCAGGATCTGCTCCGACAGCCGCGCCGAAATCGCCTGTTCGCGAAACCGCGCCAGAATGGTATCGCGCTCCGCCCCCGCCAAGGCGATCAGCCCCAGCGTGATGCGGTCGCGGTCCTGTATCTCGGCCCCCTCCTCTGCGGTCTCCACCGCCCGGTCCAGCCGTTCGGCAAAGCGCTTGGCCTCCGAACGCACGGTTTCGCGCGTCAGCTCATAATTCTCGGCGGTGCGCGCCACATCCGCGCGCACGGTTTGCAGGGCCACGGCAATGACCTGATTGCTCAGCGCCTGATCCAGCGGCGTAAGCCGGTCCAGCCCCAGCCGCCCGATCACCCATCTCAAGGTCGTGCCCTGCACCAACAGCGTGAAAAGGGTAAAGCCGGTGGCCAAAATACCCACCAACCGTTTGACCTCGACCGGCACCCTAAAACTCTCGGTCACCGCCAGTGCCAGCGCCAGCGTCACCGCCCCACGCAATCCCCCCCAGAGAATCGCGACGCGATAGGGCCGTTCCACCACCGGCGACAGCTTGAGCAGGCTCAACACTGGCATAAGGCCAAAGAGGATCACCGCCCGCGCCGCCACCGCCGCGGCAATGACCACGATGATCAAAACAAAATCCCCCGCCCGCACTTCTTCCAGAAGACGCGGTATCAAGAGCGCCGCGAGAATAAAGATAAGCGCCCCTGCCCAATGCGCCAGCAAATCCCAGACCTCGCGCAGGTTGGTCCAGATAAGCGGCGGCAATCGCGCCGGACCCGTAAGATTAAGCGTGAGACCCGCCGCCACAACGGCGATCACACCTGACGCCCCTATGCTCTGTTCCGCGCCGATATAGGCCAGATACGGCAACGCCACCGAGACCGAGATCACCGCAAGCTCATAGCGCGCCATCAGCGCCATAAGCCAGACAGCAATGCGCGCCGTGAGCCAGCCCACCACAGCACCCCCCGCAATCAGCACCGGAAACTGCGCCAAGGCGTCTTGAAAGCTTGGGTCAGGCACCCCCAACATCACAAACGCCATGAAAAGACCGAAAAGCGCAATGGCCGCCGCGTCATTCAAGAGGCTTTCGCCCTCGATGATCCGTGACAATCGGCGCGGCGCGGAAATCGAGCGGAAAATGCCCACCACCGCCGACGGGTCGGTCGTGCTGACAATCGCGCCAATCAGCAGGCACGCCACCAGCGGCAGCGCACTCGCATAGGCCAACGCATAGCCCACCGCCAGCGTCGCCACCACCACCGCCACCACCGCCAGCACCAGAATGGGCACCCAATCATCCATCATCCGTCGCGGGTTGACCCCGAGCGTGACTTGAAAAAGCAGCGTGGGTAGAAACACGTAAAGAAACACATTCGACCGGATCGGCAGGCCCAGAATGGCCTCTGCCACCGGGTTGAGCGCATCTGTCAACTCGGTGCGCAGGAAAAAGATCGCCCCGACCCCGATAAGCATCCCCAGACAGGCGAGGATCACGCTATAGGGCAGCCGCAGGCGCGCGGCCAAAGGGTCAGCCGCAGCAATTACCAGAAAGAGCGACGCAATGATCGTCGTGACAAGAACAATATCCATATCCCTGAAATAGCTGGAATTTCAGGAATTGGGAATCGAAGCTTGTCGGGGCTAGGGCAGGTTTTTGCCGGATCGCGCCGCCCCTGTGCCGATCACGCCACCATGCCACCCGTGAAAAGCATGACCATATAGGCCGCATAAAGCCCCAGCATCACCAAACCCCAACCCCGGCCAATCCTGCGCGTGGCAAAAAGCAGCGCAAGCAGCAAGAGCGCCACGCCAAGCATGACCGGCGTGTCGACATCACGAAACCGCGCACTGACCTCAATAGGCTGGATCACCACGGTCACGCCCAGAATGGCTAGAATGTTAAAGATGTTCGAGCCGATCACATTGCCCAGCACCACATCGGATTGCCGCCGGATCGCGGCGACAATGGCAGTGGCCAGTTCCGGCAAAGACGTGCCAATCGCCACCAGCGACAGGCCGATCACCGCATCCGGCACGCCATAGACCCGCGCGATGTTCACGGCCCCCTCAACCAGCAGGTCCGCACCGAACACCAGCGCCACGATACCGCCCAGTGCCAAAAGCGGCGGCACCCAGCGACGCGCGGCAACGCCCCCAGCGAACGCCTCCGCCTCATGCTGAAAGGTCTGCGCGCTGCGGTCGCGCCGCTCCAACCAATAGCTGGCGACCAGATAGCCCACCAAAACCAGCAGCATGGCGATGCCTTCCATCCGGCTGATTACCGCACCCTGCACCAGCGCAAAGGCGACAAGGCTGACCAATGTCGCCACCAACGCCTCGCGCACTGCTGTCCGCGCCCAGCCCATGACCGGCGCGATCACCGCCGCCAAACCAAAGATGAGCAGAATATTGGCGATGTTCGATCCCACCACATTGCCCAAGGCAATTTCCGACGCCCCATCCAGAGCAGCTTTGACCGATACCAGCAATTCGGGCGTCGAGGTGCCAAAGCCCACGATCACCAATCCGATCAACAGCTTGGAAACGCCCATCCGCTCAGCTATTGCCACCGCGCCCCGTACCAGCGCCTCACCGCCCACAAACAAAAGAACGAGGCCCGCGGCCACGAGAACGAGATCGTGCAACATCTGGAATCCTGACTTGCCTTGTTCATCCCGGCGCCTGCCCGGACACAACGTGGGGGCACCTAAGGGTCCACAGACCAAAAGAGAAGGGGTGGCGCAAAATTTCGATGTTTATTCGTCATCATTCGCGACTAGACAGAGAGCAGCGATTGAATTCGGCCGCGCGGCATCCGATATGTCGCCCGGAACTGTGAGAGGCGCAGAATGACAGGCAAAAAAGCCAAGCGGAAACGACCCTCGCTGTCGCTTCCGATCCTGCGAACCTCGCGCGCCCAGCATCGCGCCGGAACCCTGACCTTGGGCACGCTCCTCACCGCCTTGGGCGAAACCTCTTTTGGTTGGGCTATTGTAGTGTTTTCGCTGGTGACACTCCTGCCCCTGCCCCCCGGCACAACGCTTTTGACGGCTTTGCCTTTGCTGGTTACATCCGGCCAGATGGCTTTGGGGTATCCGCATGTCCGCCTGCCCGCGCGGCTTGCGGGGTTGCGAATCGACCAAGACCGCTTGCGTCGCGGCGTACTGCGCCTACGCCCTGTAACGCGGCGGCTAGAGCGTATCCTGAGGCCGCGCTACATCACGCTTTTTGCGCGCCGCAACGAGCGTCCACTCGGTCTTGTGCTCTTCGTGATCGCCTTCGCACTCTTCTTGCCAGTGCCGCTCAGCGGCTGGTTCCCGGCGGTCTCGCTCTTCACCGTGGGCGTGGGCATTGTCGAACGTGACGGGCTCGTGACCTTCGTCGGCCTCATACTTGGGGCTCTCTCGGTCCTGCTGACTGTCGCCATCATTCTGTCTCTCGCAGCAGGGGCTGACGCGCTCCTGCACTAAGCGCGCAAACGTCCCCTATCTCAGCAGATCCGCGGCAATTGTTCGCCCACCAGCATGTCAACAATCCGCGCACCGCCAAAAAGCGTGCGCATCGTGACCTGACCGGCGCGCCCCGACAACACCCGCCCAATCGCCACCGCGCCGACACCTTCGGGGCGCGCGCGCATCGCAGTCAGCGCCGCCTCAGCTTCCGCCTCAGGCACCACCAAAACCATCCGCCCCTCATTCGCAAGGTAGAGCGGTTCAAGCCCGAGGATCTCGCAAATCCCCCGGACTTCTGGTCGCAACGGCAATACCGCCTCGTCAATCTCAATCGCCAGCCCCGCCGCCGCCGCCATCTCATTGAGCACCGAGGCCACACCGCCCCGCGTCGCATCGCGCGCCGCACGTGTGCCCGGTGCCGCCGCCAGCACCGCCTCCATCAGATGCCCCAATCCCTGACAATCCGAAACCAGATCCACCGACAGCGCCATATCCCCCCGCGCCGCCAAAATCGCCGCGCCGTGATCGCCCAGCACGCCATTGACCAGCACCACATCGCCCGCCCGGATATGCCCAGCCTGCAAATTCCGCCCCGGCGGGATCACCCCAACACCCGCAGTGGTCACAAAAAGCTTGTCCGCCATGCCGCGCCCTACCACCTTGGTGTCCCCGGTCACAATCCGCACCCCCGCCGCCTCTGCCTCCGCCTGCATCGAACCCACGATCCGCCGCAAGAGCGCCACTTCGGTTCCCTCTTCGATGATGAATGCCGCCGACAGCCAGAGTGGCCGCGCGCCCCCTACCACCAGATCATTGACCGTGCCACAGACCGCAATCGTGCCGATATCGCCCCCCGGAAACTCGACCGGATCGACGACGAAACTGTCGGTGGTGAACGCCAGCCGCGCCCCCGGCTCTTGCAAGGCAGCATCCATCAGCCGCGCCTGATCCTCCATCATCTCGGGCGCAAAAACCGATGTGAACACCTCTTCGATCAGATCCCGCATCGCCGTGCCGCCGCCGCCATGGGCCAGCGTGACCCGCGTATCCCTCAAACTCATGCTGTCATCTTTCCAAAAATACTCAGGGAGAGCGCCAAAGGCGCAGGGGCAGCGCCCCCTATCCCGCCCGCTCCACAGCCCGCGCACCGCCATACTGATAATAGGCGGCACAGGCCCCTTCCGAGCTGACCATCAGCGCGCCAAGCGGCATCTCTGGCGTGCAGCCGCGCCCAAACTGTGGGCACTCCACCGGCTTGATCCGCCCCGTCATCACCGCCCCACAGGCGCAGCCCTCGGGCTCTGGCACAGTGCGGCGCTCGGCCCCATAGCCCACGCCAAACTTCACCTCTGCGTCATAGGCAGCATAGGCCGGGCGGATACGCAGCCCGCTTGCGTCAATCTCGCCCAATCCCCGCCACTCGAACGAGGGGCGCGGCTCGTAGACATCGGCAATCGCCGCAAGGCTTACCGGATTGCCATGTTCCGGCACCACGCGGGCGTATTGGTTTTCCACCTCCGCCCGCCCGTCGCGGATCTGTTCCAGCACCATCAGCACCGATTGCAGCAGGTCCAGTGGCTCGAACCCCGCCACCACGATGGGCTTGCCATAGTCGCGGGCAATGAAATCATAAGGATGGATGCCGATCACCATCGACACATGCCCCGGCCCGACAAACCCATCCAGCCGCATATACGGGTCATCGAGCAGCGCCTTGATGGGGGGCGGCACGGTGATGTGATTGCAAAACACACTGAAATTCGCCAACCCCTCACGCGCCGCCGCTTGGATTGACAGCGCCGTTGACGGCGTGGTGGTCTCAAACCCCAGACCAAAGAAAACAACCTCGCGCTCGGGGTTGCGCCGCGCAATTTCCAACGCATCCAGCGGCGAATAGACCATGCGGATATCCGCCCCCTCGGCCTTGGCCTGAAGCAGGCTCTTGGCGCTGCCCGGCACGCGCATCGCATCGCCAAAGGTGGTAAAGATCACGCGCGGATCTTCGGCCAGTGCCACACATTCATCCACTCGCGCCATCGGCAGCACACAGACCGGACAGCCGGGGCCATGGATGAAATCCAAACCCTCCGGCACCAACTTGTCGAGACCGTAGCGAAAGATCGCATGGGTATGCCCGCCACAAACCTCCATGATGCGCGTGGGGTTTTCCGCGGTCGCGCCAATCTCGTCCGTCACAGCGGCAATCCGCGCCAAAAGCGCCTGCGCCGCCTTGGGGTCGCGGAATTCATCTGCGTATTTCATACCTACCCCTCCAGTGCCGCGTCGCCCGCCGCCATGGCCTCCAGCGTTTCCTGTGCTTCGCCCAAGCCTCGCAACGCCTCCAGCGTCTTGGCCGCCTCGTCGGCGTCAATCACCGCCATGGCAAAGCCCACATGGATCAGCGCCCATTGCCCCACAAGATCGTCAAGCGGCCCCTGCGCAATACAGGCCACATTGACCGCGCGCCGCACACCCGAGACCTCGGCCATGGCCATCATGCGGGCGGCATCGGTAACGGCAATGATCTGACCGGGTATTCCCAGACACATGGCTCACTCCTCCTCTGATTGGGGCACTTTGCCCGGTTCCTCGATGCCATAACGCTCGATCTTGGCGCGCAGGCCCACCCGGCTCAGATCCAGTTCCTGCGCCGCGCGGCTCTTGTTCCATTTCAGCCGCGTCAGGGTCTCGCGCAGAATGCGCGCCTCGACCTCGTCCACCCGGTCTTTCAGCGTGCCGCGCCCTGTCAACACCGCCCCCAAGGCCAGATCAGGCTGCGTGCCGGGCGCCGCCTGCAGGATATGCCGCGAGATCAGTTCTGGCCCCAGCACGCTATCTTGCGAAAAGATCAACATGCGCGTGACCTCGTTTTCCAACTCGCGCAGGTTTCCGGGCCAGTCATAGCCCGCCAGAAACCGGGTCGCATCCTCTGACAGACCATGCACCGGCTTGCCATGCGCCGCCGCCGCGTCAAACAATAGCGTTTGCGCCAAAAGCCCGATATCGCCGCGCCGCTCGCGCAGCGGCGGCATCTCCAGCACCGCCCGCGCCAGGGCATAATACAGATCCGCGCGAAATCGCCCCTCGGCCACCGCGATACGCAAATCGCAGTCTGCACCCCCCAGCAGCCGCAGATCAACGCGGCTCACCTCATGGCTGCCCGCCGGGCGAAACGCCCCATCCCGCGCCACCCGCAACAGCGCCAGTTGCATCCTCGGGCTCAGCCCCGCCAGACCATTAAGGAACAGCGTGCCCCGATCCGCCTTTTGCACCAGCCCCACCTTGCCGGTCTGAAGCCCCGCAATCGCACCCCGCCTTGCGCCGAACAGCTCCAACTCCAGAATATCGTCCTCAACCCCGGTGCAGTCGATTTCCTGAAACGGTCGGTCCGCGCGCAACGACCCATAGTGCATCGCCCGCGCCAGCGCCGCCTTGCCGGTGCCCGCCTCGCCGGTGATCAACACCGGCACATCGAAACTCGCGTATTGCCGGGCCTGCGCGATCACAGCGTTGAGGGGTGAATTTGGCGCGCGCAGCACCTTTTCAAATCCCAGCCCCTCGCGCAGCGCCCGGCGCTGCTGCCCAAGCTTGCTTTCGACAGTGCGCGCCAGATAGCGCATTTCCAGCGACATCCGCTCATGCTCGCGGCTCAGACGAAAAAGGTCGGCGGCATTCTTGGCGGTCATCAACAGGTGATCGGGATGCCAAGGCTTGGTGACAAACTGATAAATCCCCGCCTCATTGATCGCCGCGATCATGTCATTCGTTTCGGTGAACCCGGTGATGATGATGCGCACCGTTTCAGGCCAGCGGTCGCGCATGTCGGTCAGAAACGCCACACCCGAGCGTCCGGGCATACGCTGATCGCAGAAAATCACCTGCACGTCATGCTCGGCCATCAACCGCGCCGCCTCGTCCGCGTCCGAGGCCGTCAGACAATCGAACTCATCCTCCAACGCCATCCGCATGGCATTCAGGGAATGCGCCTCGTCATCGACCAGCAGAAGGGTGGGCAGGGTCGTCATCCCTCACTCCGCCGCCGCGCGGGCCGCTTTGCGCGCCAGCGCGCCTTGCAACCAGCCCAGCCAGCTTTGCATCCCCTCGCCCGTGTGCGCCGAGATGCGGATCACCTCCAGCCCCGGATTGACGCGGCGCAGATTGGCCTCATAGAGATCGAGATCGACATCGCAATAGGGCGCAAGATCAACCTTGTTCAGCAAGGCCAGCCGTGAGGCGGTGAACATATCGGGATATTTCAACGGCTTGTCCTCGCCCTCGGTCACACTCAGGATTGCCACCTTGCAATCCTCGCCCAGATCGAACGCAGCGGGGCAAACCAGATTGCCGACATTCTCGATAAAAAGCAGCGAGGCGGGCGCAAGATCCAGATGCTCCATCGCATGCCCCACCATATGCCCATCCAGATGACAGCCCTTGCCCGTATTGACCTGCACGGCCTGCGCCCCGGTGGCACGAATGCGGTCGGCATCATTGGCGGTCTGCTGATCGCCCTCGATCACCGCCAAGGGCTGCGCGCCCAAGGCCTCGATCGTCTTGCACAAAACGGTGGTCTTGCCCGATCCCGGTGACGACACAAGATTGATCGCAAAGGCCCCCAATGCTGCCAGCCGCGCCCGGTTGGCGGCGGCATAACGGTCATTCTTGGCCAGAATATCGGTCTCGATTTCGATCAGCCGCGCCTGAGACATCCCCGCCACCTCAACCCCCGCCGGACCATGGCCGAAATGCAAATCGCCATGACCATGATGATGGGGGGCATTGTGGTGATGATCATGCCCCTGCCCTTCGACCGTTCCCGTTCCACATCCGCAAACCGTGCACATCAGATCACCTCCATATCCTTGATCCGCATTTCTTCCCCCGCCACCGGCATCAGCCGCCCGCCGCCACAGTCCGGACAGGGCGAAAGCCGCTCGGCAATCTCGACCTCGATCATGCAGTCGTAGCACAGCGCCCGACCGACCAAGTCGATCATCTCGAGCCGCGCCCCCTCGGCCACGCTGCCGCGCATCACCACGTCAAAGGCAAATTCCAGCGCCGGTTTCTCGACACAGGCAAAGCGCCCGATTTCGACCCGCAGCACCTTGACCTGTGCAAAGGCATGCACCCGCGCCTGATCCTCGATCACCCGGCGCATGCCCTCAACCAGCGACATCTCATGCATCTGCGCCCCCCTCCAGCGTGACCGGCGAGCACGGATCAAGCAGATCGACCAATAGCCCCGCCTCAGCATGCTTGGCCCGCGGCAGGCTGGCAAGCGCCTGCGCCATGGGTCCGCCACACGCCATCAGGTGATCGGTGGGCGTCACCCGCTCAAGATGCCAAACCCGGCCCGCCCGAACCTCGGCCCGCACCGCATAAAGCCCGCGCGCGGCAGGCACCACCGCCACCCCGTCCGGGGTAAGCTGCGGTATGGGCAAATCGCCCCGCAACGCCGCTTGCAGATCCAGCGCCCGCGCCACAACGCGCCAGAGCGGCCCCCGCCCATAGTGCGCCTCGACATGGCGCATCACCGGATGCACCAGATGCCGCGCGGCGATAGAGTTTTCTTGCGCGTTCAGGGTGAAAATGCTCTCGGGGGTTACCACAGGCATAACGCCACAACCCCCCTCGCCCGGCCCGAACCGTCCCGCCACCGCCCGCAAGAGCGGCCCAATCCCGACATCTCCCCGCATATACCGCGCAAACCCGTCCGCATCGCCCGGAAAGTCACCGCCCAGCACCTCCCGGCCCACCTGTGCAGGCAGGCCCAGCCGCACCGGCCAGACCACGCTCAGCTTCAGCGCATGTTCGCGCGCAATCTCAGCCGCGAGCGCGCCACTCTCACCCCTCTCCAACCCCAAGGCCATCCGCAGCCCGAGTGTCTGCGCCACACGGCAGAGGTTGAAAAGCCGCGGCAGCAATTCGGCCACCGCCTCCACCTCGCGCCCCTCGACCAGACGCGCCAGCGGCAGGGGCGGTGCAGGCACCGCGCGCAAGCCACTCACGTTCCGGTCAAGGTCCAGCATCGCCTCAGCCCTCGCCTGCCAAACCGCCGGAAATCACCTGCCGCCGGGTCGGGGCCTCCAATAGAACCTCTGGCATCGCCGGCACGTCTAACAGCGCCAATTCCGCCTCGCGCGCAGCGCGGATATCGGCGGCGCGGTCGGTCTCGGCACGGTGCTCGTCCTGAAAGAGCGCCACCATCACCGCCCGTGCCACATCAACCGCCTGCGCTTGGCTGCGAAACTCGCCCATCGGGGAAAACAGCGAACAGGCCTTATAGCCCCCCACCATCTCGCGCACATTGTGGATGAATTCATACTCGCCCGAGGCAAATCCGATCACCTCTTTGGTCCCCGGCACAAGGGTTGACCAATCCTCACCCTCGCCCGCAAGCACCACAAGGTTCATGAACCACGGGCTGATCAAAACCCCGATTGGCCGCCCCTCATGCACGAGAAACCCCACCGCTTGCACATGCAAGAGCTTGTTCACAATCGGCACATCGCGCATTTTGCCATGCCAGACTTCGGTGAAATCCGTGACCAGCGCATGGGTCTTGGCCCCGATCATCGCCGCCTCTGCAATGGCCCCGCTGCCAGGGTCCTCGCCCACCAGAAATTGCTCTTTGGGCGCATCGCAATTGGGGCATTTCCAATCCTCGGGCAGCGCCATGAACGGCGTGCCGGGGTCAATCTGCCGGGTGTCGTCGCCCTCAGCCGGATCATAGGGCGTCCAGCAAATCTTGCATTCCATGATCGCCTGCGGGCTGATCTTGTCATTGGCCCCCAGATACGACCCCTCAAAGCCGCTCATCGGATCGCCTCCAACACTTCACCAATGCGCCCGCCGCTGTCGTCCAAATCCTCAGGTGCTGCCAAGGCCACCTCGGGCATGGCCGTCACCTCGAACGTATCGAGAATAAGCACATCCATCGAGTTATAGAACCGCACCCGCCAGACATGCGGCAAGGCGGTCGCGGTGATCCGGCAATTGCCATAGCCCCGCGACAGAATATCGACAGAGCCTTGGCCAAGCTGCGCCTCCAACCACTCCAGATCCGCCTCGGTATGCGGCAAAAGCGTGAGGTTGATCACATGCGCCTCTGCCCCCGGCACGAAATGCGCCGATTTATCCTGCAACTCAATCAACAGCGGCGGCGCATTCACCACCTGTGCGCTGCGCGGCACCTCTCGCATGGCCCGGCGCGGGGCAAAGGCGCGGCTCAGCGCCTGTGCCGGCACCGGCCCAACCTCGATGGCATCCACTCCCGCGCCTTTCAGCCCCCAAACCCCGGCAAAAACGCTCTCCTGCACCGCAATCGCCGGAATGTCGTGGATCTTGATCGCCACCTCGCCCGCGCCCATCGTCTCGGCGACAAGCGCACGATTGGCCGCGTCCAACCCCGACAGATCAAACCGCCGGTTCACCCCATCCCGCCCGCAGGCCGTCGCCGCACGGGCAATCTCGCCCAAAAGGTCCAGCGCAGGCATCAGGCGGTCGTCCACCTCGACCTCGGGCAGATGCGGGGAATAGGCGCGCATGTCCTGCGGCATCGGCAGATATTCCAGCGCCGCGCCCTCCTCGCCCAAGGGCTGCGATCCGGGGCCAAAACCGGTGGGGGGCAGGTGAAAATTGCTGACCATATCGTGCCCTCCTCAGGCGGCGTTGCTGCGGGTCAGGATCTGCGTGATCCGGGCCATGTATTCATCCCAATCGCGCACCTTGGGCAGCGCACCGATCACCGCGCCCGCGCGGTAGAAAATCAGGCTGGGCGTTTTCAGCACGCGGGTCGCCTCGCGCAGTTCCGTCTCAATTGCATCACCCACCACAGCGCAATCAAACCGTCCCTGAAAGGCCATCCGCAATTCGGGCAGGATCACCGCCACATCGGCGCTTTCCAGATTGCGCGCGGGATCACCGGGGATGAACAAGGCATGCACCCCCTCACCCATGGTAAAGGCGGTCAAATCGTCCGCCGTATTCAAATAGGGCCAGCCCAGTTCGGCGCTCAGCCGGTCAATCAACGGATGTGTCATGGCCTTCCCTCTCTCATGCGGTTGTCTTGCCCGCAGCGCGGGCGGTTTCCAGATGCGGCGGCAAGGCAGGCGCGCGCGCCTCCAGATCGGCAAAGGCATCGCCCACACCGCCCCCCGCCATGATGGATTTGAGCGCGCGCACGGCGGCGGCGATCTTGACCGCCTCGCCCGCCTCCAACACCTCGCGCGCGGCACCCAGATGGGTCAGAACCCATGTGCCGGGGGCGACCGCGCCCGTCAGCGTCAGATCAATCAACGTCTCGTCCTCGCCATCCGTGGCGCGCGCGGCGATCCCATTGACCGACAGAACCTGCATGGGAATGCCGACACACATGGCTCAGCCCTCACCGGGAAAGAACCGCGCATCGCCAACGCGACAGGCGACATCGGCACTCGGGCGGCCCGTCTCATAGGCGTCCTGCCGGATCGACGGATCAGCCAGATAGGTGGCATCGCTCATGCCGGGGCGCATCTCAACGCCCCAGTCGCGCAACCGCGCCAGCGCCACCTCAATCGCCGGATCAATCTGCGCCGCCACAACGGCACGCAGCCCGCCGCCGTAATCCTCCAACTCCTCAGGCTGACAGCCGATCAGCAACAGGTGGTCCGGGCAATAGCCCATCAGTTGCGCCGTCGCGATCACATCCTGAAATCCGGTCTGATGCAGGCTCATCTTTTTCGCGCCCATAAAGGCGGGCACGGCCTCGTCCTCGACAATCTTCATCGTGCCGGGCACCAGCCCGTAATCGACCGCATCGAACACGATCAGCCGGTCAGCGGCCTCCATGAACGGCAAAAGGTATAGCCCCTGCGTGCCACCATCCAGCACCGTCACCCCCGGCCCAAACGACCAGCGCGCCGCCAGCCGCTCGACACAGCGCACACCAAACCCCTCATCCGCCCAGAGCACGTTTCCGATGCCCAGTATCAGCACGCTCGGTTGCATGTCCCCTCCTCCATGCCGCAGCCTTATCTCTGGCCCTAGAATGGCCACCTTGGCATGCCGGTGAACACCAAAAACCGAATTACGCACCCTGCTAAAAAGTGAATTAAAAACAGATGATTAGCGCTCTGGATCGCAACAGTATGCAAAGTTACCTTTCACATTCACATCAATTCGGAAACCAATCAACCAAATAAAAAAGCGGGCCGAACGCCCGCTTTTCTGCACTCTCGTCCCAGAAAAACCCCTCAGTCCGGCAGATCATCCTTAAAGGTCCGCGTGCCCGAGATCATCGTCGAGACGATGGATTGACGGCTCATGATATCCTCTCGGATCGCCACATAGATATGCACGATCATGAAAATCACGATCCACCACATGCCAAGATGATGATAGGTATGCACGATATGCGGGTTGTTGCCAAAAAGCGTGAACACCCAACCAAAGAGCGCATAAAGCCCGCTTTCTTTGCCCAACCCTTCGGAATAAAGCGCAAGGCCCGTGACGATCATGAAACTCACCCCCAGGGTGATGAAACAGAACATCGCCAATTGCGCCAGCGGGTTGTGGCCCACGTATTTCTTGGGGGCACGTTCCAGAAACAGATACCAACGCACCTCAAAAAACACCTCGCGCCACCAGGACCCTCGCCAGATCGGCACATAGAATAGCTGCCGCGCATGGTGATTGCCAAAGATCGCCCAATACATCCGCCCCAGAAATCCTACCGTCAGAATCCACCCGGCTGCGAAATGCGCGAACCGGATGTAGCCAAAGACAAACTGATGCGTGGCCTCGGCAATCTGCATCGACGGCGGCGGCGAGCCGATGAAATAGCCCGTCACGCACAGGATCAGGATCGCGGCCGCATTGATCCAATGCCACAGGCGCACCGGCACCTCATAGACATAGACGCTTGTCTGTCGGCTGACCGTGGCAAGATCGCTCTCATCCACGTCTTGCAGCCCGCTTTCGGTCGTGCTCATGGCATGGCCCCCTCAATCCCGGTTGCGCGCAGCGCGCCAAACCGCCAGCCCGCCCAGAACCGCCGCCAACAGGATCAGCCCCGGCGCATGCACAGGTGCTGCCAACCAATGCGACACCCCCTCCTGCGGCAGGTTCAGATCATGCCCCGGATGCGCCAGTGCCGCGCCAGCCCCAGCCAGATACATCGTGATCGCGTATTTCATTGCCCTCTCCTCCCTTGGCTTAACGGACCTTGACGGTGGTCAACTCGGCACCCTCTTCCGACATCACATGCGTCGAACAGGCCAGACACGGATCGAAACTGTGCAGTGTGCGCAGGATTTCGACCGGCTCGTCGGGGCGCTCCATCGGCGTGTTCATCAGGCTTGCTTCGAACGCCCCGATATTGCCCGCCGTATCACGGGGCGAACCGTTCCAGGTGGTCGGGACCACGCATTGATAATTCTCGATGCGGCCATCCTTGATCTTGATCCAATGGCCCAGCGCGCCGCGCGGCGCCTCGGTCATGCCCACGCCCTTGGCCTCTTTGGGCCATGTGCTTGGGTCCCATTTCGCAATATTTGCAGTGCTTTCATCGCCGTTCTTGATGTTCTGCACCAGCTTGTCGAAGAAATGCTTTTGCAGCCGCCCGCAATATTCGCTTTCCAGCGCCCGCGCCGCCGTCCGCCCAAGGGTCGAGAAGATCGCATCAAACGGCACATCGAGCGCCCGCAACAGGCCATCCACCTGATTGCGGATATCCTCATGCCCCTGCGCATAGCCCACGACATAGCGCGCCAGCGGCCCCACCTCCATCGCGTGCCCCTTCCAGCGCGGGGCCTTGATCCAGCTATATTTCGCCGCCTCGTCAATCTCTAGGATATTGGTGCGCGTGCCCTTGGCATTGGGGCCAAGCTCGTAATTGGCCTCGGTTTCGCCATCCCACGGATGCAGCCCCTTGCCCGCCTCCCCATAGCGATACCAGCTATGATCGACGAACTCCTGAATCTGCTCAGGATCGCGCACATCAACCTCATGCACCTCGTTGAGATTGCCATTGATAATGGCCCCGCGCGGCAAATGCAGGTTGGCGGGCGTGAAATCATTGGGGTTCTCGGGGAAATCCCCATAGGCCATGACCGATTTTCCCGACAGCCCACCGCCATGCAGCCAGCCTTTGTAAAAGCCACCAATGGCAATGACATCCGGCAAATACACGTTGCGATTGAACTCGTTGCACAGATCAATGATCGAGCTGACCAAATTCAGCCGCTCCATATTGATCGCCCCTACCGCCCCGGTGGAATGCACGTTGATCGGACAGGGCACGCCCCCCACCAGCCAGTTGGGATGCGGGTTCTTGCCGCCAAAGATGGTGTGAACCTTGACGATCTCCTTTTGCAGGTCGAGCGCCTCAAGGTAATGCGTCGTCGCCATCAAATCCGCCTCAGGCGGCAAGAGATAGGCAGGATTGTCCCAATAGCCGTTCTTGAACAGGCCCAGCTGCCCGCTCTCGACAAATTTCTTGAGCCGGTTCTGCACATCGCGGAAATAGCCCGGCGAAGACAGCGGATGCGACGGGCTCACCGCCTGCTGCAATTCGCTCGTCGCCTTGGGATCGGCGCGCAACGCATTGATCGGGTTCACCCAATCCAGCGCATGCAGGTGATAGAAATGCACGACATGGTCATGAATCTCCAGGTTCAACTGCATGATATTACGGATCGAATTGGCATTGTCGGGGATCGTGATACCCAGCGCATCCTCAACCGCCCGCACCGATGTCAGCGCATGCGTGCCGGTGCACACCCCACAAATCCGCTCGGTAAAGGCCCAGGCGTCGCGCGGATCGCGGCCCTTCAAAATCACCTCCAAGCCCCGCCACATGGTGCCGGTCGAGACCGCGTTGCGGATCACACCCTGCTCGTCCACATTCACTTCGCAGCGCATATGCCCTTCGATCCGCGTCACCGGGTCCACCACGATGCGGCGGCCTGTCGTGTCGAGGTCAAAGCCGTTTGGGGTCACAGTCATGGCTTATGCCTCCTCTTTGCTGGATTGCTTGCTGGGTTCGGTCTGGGTCTTTTTCTGCGCGGCCTTCAGCGCGGAAACGGCGGCATGAACCGCCACAGCGCCGCCCACCACACCGGCGGCGGCTATCCCCACCTTGTCGGCATTGGCCTCAACCCCGAACTGCGTCAGGTCCGTCACCCGGTCATAGAAACTGCCCTGGTCCCAGAACCCATCCTCGGAACAGCCGATACAGCCATGGCCCGATTGAATGGGAAAACTCACGCCCTCATTCCAGCGCACGGTGGAACAGGCGTTATAGGTGGTCGGCCCCTTGCACCCCATCTTATAAAGGCAATAGCCCTTGCGCGCGTTCTCGTCGTCCCACGCCTCAACGAATTGGCCCGCATCAAAATGCGGCCGACGATAGCACTTGTCGTGGATACGCTGACCGTAAAACATCGCCGGCCGCCCCTGCCGATCCAATTCCGGCAGACGGTCAAAGGTCAGCATATAGGTGATGACCCCAGTCATCACTTCGGCAATCGGCGGGCATCCCGGCACCTTGATGATCGGCTTGTCGGTGATCACCTTATGCACGGGCGTGGCCTGCGTCGGATTGGGCTTGGCCGCCTGCACACAGCCATAAGACGCACAAGCGCCCCAGCTTATGATCGCCTTGGCATCCTTGGCCGCATGGCGCAGCTTTTCCACAAAGGGCTTGCCCCCGGTGATGCAGAACATCCCATCCTCGTTCAGCGGCGGATTGCCCTCGACCGCCAGAATATACTGGCCCTTGTATTTCTGGATCGTCTCTTCAAATGCCGCCTCAGCCGCATGCCCCGCCGCCGCCATCAGCGTGTCGTCGTAATCAAGGCTGATCATCGACAGCACCACATCCTTGGCCAGCGGATGCGCCGAGCGGATGAAACTCTCTGAACAACAGGTGCATTCCAACCCATGCACCCAGATCACCGGCGTGCGCGGCTTGGTCTCCATCGCATGGGCAATGCGTGGCACCATGGCCGGGCTCAGCCCCAAAGCGGCCGCGGTCAAAGAGCAGTATTTCATGAAACTGCGCCGGGTGATCCCCTGCCTGCGCATCACATCATAGAAGGTGTCGATCTGGCTCACGGCTGGTCCTCCCTCAGTCTTCCCCTTGGGATGCACGCGTATACATCCCCTCAAGGATCATCAGAACAAGGCGCGCGCCCCCTGTCCAAGAAAAGACACCTCTGCCGCCACGATAATAAATTGAAATGAAATCATGGCCTTGTCAGCGTTTTGCGCACAGGCGTCGCGTCTCCACCGGCCAGTCGCTAACCGCCCTGCCGCCCCCGCCGGTCAGCCGCTTACCGCCCGCGCCGCCGCAACCACCGCCTGCCCCAGCGCCAGACCGCCATCATTGGCAGGCGTGCCGCGATGGATCAGCACCGGCACATCCCCCAACGCCGCAAGGGTCAAGTCCAACAAGAGCGCATTCTGAAAACACCCGCCCGAAAGCGCCACAGCGTCCGCCTCCCCCGCCTCGACCAGCGCCCGCGCGCGGGCTGCAAATCCCCGCGCCAGCCCAGCATGAAACCGCCCCGCCATCACCTCCGCCGATAGCCCCGCGTCACGGTCCCGTGCCCATTCCCGCCAGAGCGGCGCGGTCTCGATATTCCCCTGCGTGCCGCCCAATGGATAGGCCACCCCATCGGGGCGCGCCCGCGCCTCCAACCCCATCGCGGCCTCGCCCTCATAGGTTTGCGCGCCGTCAAATCCAAGCACCGCCGCAAAGGCATCAAAAAGCCGACCCGCCGATGAGGTCAGCGGCGCATTGACCCCGGCCCGTATCGCCTGCCGCAGCACCGCCAAGGGCCGTGTGCCAAACAGCTCATCGGCCAGATGCCCCAACCCCGCCGCATCCAGCTGCGCCAGCGCAACGCGCCATGGCTCGCGGCTTGCCCGGTCGCCCCCCGGCATCGCGACCGGGGTCAACCAGCCGCGCCGCTCAAACCCCAGATAATCGCCCAGCAATACCTCACCGCCCCAGATCGTGCCATCGGGCCCCAATCCCACCCCGTCCAGCACGATCCCCGCCACCCGGCCCGCCGCCAAGGGCCAACCATTTTCGGCCATGCAGGCCGCCATATGCGCGTGATGATGCTGCACTTCGATCACCGGCACGCCTCGCGCATGGGCCGCCTGCGTCGCGCGGTATCCGGGGTGCGGATCGCAGGCCACAATGTCAGGCCAATGATCGAACAGCGCCGCATAATCGGCCTCCGCCGCCAGAAACGCCTCCCATGTCAGCGCCTCGTCCAACTCGCCCAGATGATGCCCCAAGAGCGCCTGACCGCTTTTCACCAAACAGAGCGCGGCCTTCATCTGCCCGCCATAGGCCAGGACCTGCGGCGCGCCCTCAAACCCCACAGGCAGGGGCAGCGTGCCCGGCACCCTCCCCCGCGCGCGGCGCAGCACCATCGGCGGCGCGGCGCGCTCCACGCTGTCATCCAGCCGCCGGGCAATCGCGCGGTCATGCATCAAAAACGCATCCACGAAACCGCCCAGCGTCTCGCGGGCCTCCTCGTTGCCAATCACCTGCGGCTCACCCGACAGATTGCCCGAGGTCATCACCAAAGGCCCGCCAAATTCCGCGATCAACAGATGATGCAACGGCGTGTAGGGCAGCATCCAACCCAGCACCGCCTGCCCCGGCGCCACCGCCTCGGGCAAGACCTCCGCCCTCTTGCGCAACAAAACAATCGGGGCCGCAGGGTCGCGCAAAAGCGCCGCCTCCTCCTCTGACACGGCACAGACCGCCCGGATCATCGCCAACGTCCCCATCAGCGCAAAGGGCTTGCCCGGTCGCCGCTTGCGCGCCCGCAACCGCGCCACGGCCTCGCCGCTCCCTGCATCACAGGCCAGATGAAACCCGCCCAACCCCTTGACCGCAATACTCCCCCCCGCCCGCAGTACCGCCACAGCCCCCGCAACGGCATCGCCCCCCCCCGGCTCCAGCCAAACCCTCGGGCCACATTCAGGACAGGCCACGGGCTGCGCATGAAACCGCCGGTCGGCGGGGTCTTCATATTCGGCGCGACAGGCGTCGCACATCGGAAACGCCGCCATCGTGGTGCGCGCCCGGTCATAGGGCAGCCCCTGCAAAATGGTGAAGCGCGGCCCGCAATGGGTGCAATTGGTAAAGGCATAGCCCTGCCTGCGTCCCGGCGCGAAAACCTCCGCCACACAGTCGGGACACGTCGCCGCATCGGGGGTCACCCGCGTTTCGGCCCCCACGCCCCGGCTTGGCGCAATCTCGAACCCGTCGGGCAGATCGAACACCGCCACCTCGTGCAAAACCGCATCGACCCGCGCCAAAACCGGCGCGCGCGCGGGAATAGCCGCCACGAATGCCGTCAGACCTTCGCCCGCCGCCTCGATCAACACCCCCTCAGGATCGTTGAACACGCGGCCACGCAGCCCCATTTGCCGCGCCAACTGCCAGATATAGGGGCGAAATCCCACACCCTGCACCTGCCCCCGCACCCGGATACGCCAGCCTTCATCCATAGCCCGGCCTTTCATCTGGCCTCAAATACCTCGGGGGGGTCGCGCCATCGGCGCGACGGGGGCAGCGCCCCCACGCCCCGCTCAATGCACCGTGCAAACCATGCAGGGATCAAAACTGCGCACAATATGCTGCACGGCAATCGGCGTCTCCTCGCCCGGCTGCACCTCTGCGCCGACCAGTGCCGCCTCAAGCGGCCCCGGCACGCCGCCCGCATCGCGCGGGCTGAAATTCCATGTGGTCGGCGCGATGATCTGCCAAGATGCAATGCGCCCCTTTTCAATCCGGCACCAATGGCCCAGCGCGCCGCGCGCCGCCTCTACCAAACCTTCCCCCACCCCGTCACGCGGCGGGGCCCAGTCGGCCATGAACCTTGCTGCAGGATCAATCCCGGCCAGCCTCTCCTCCATCCCCACCTGCGTGCGCGCAATCTCCAACAGCCGCCCGATGATCCGCGCCCGCACCCCGCCCTCGCTCGCCATGGCCCGCGCCAAAGGATGCCCATCCACCACTTGCCGAGCCAGCGCGCCGGTCTCATAGCCCAAGCCCCCCAGTCGCGGGGCCTTGCACCAGCTATAGCCGGGATCACGCATCGCCTCGTCGGGCACGGTCTGCCCCGCCTCCGGATGCACCGCCTCGCCCAGCATCCAGGCATGGCTCAGATCCTCGGTGATCTGCGCGGTCTGCAGAACCCCAAGCGCACCCCCAGCCCAAATACCGCGCGCAAAGACCGGCCCTTCACCACTCGGATATGCGCCATAAGACAGATAGCGCCCAGATCCCTGCCCCATCCCCGCCAGATCTAGGTCGGCGGCAATCTCCAAGAAAAGCCCCACATCCCCAGTGTCCCACGCCTCCAGCGCAGCGACACTCTCCAAGGCGATGAACGCCTCCAGCGGCGCGCCGAACATCTCGGCTTCCAGATAGGCGCGAAAGGCCCGCAAACTGGCCTGCATCCGCAGCTTGTCGCGCAGGGAGGGCGCGCGCGTGACCCCTCCAGGCTGAATGGCCAGCGTATGCGGCCACTTGCCCCCCAAAAGGCCCACGATATGCAAAAGCCGCGCCCGCGCCTCCAGCGCCCCATGCAGCGCCGAGCCTTGCATCGCCGTGAACCGCGCCACGGTGCGGGCATGCCAACGCCGCCCAGCATAAACGCTGCGCGCGAAATCGGGCATGAAGAACAGGTTGAAATGCGTCATGTGATCGGCCTGGTTCTCGACCATATGCAAAAGCGCCGCCACCTTCTCGCCCTCAGGGGCCGGCACCACGCCCGCCGCCTGCGCCAAGGCCCGTGCCGCCGCCGCCGATTGGCTGATGGAACAGATCCCGCAAATGCGCGGCGTGATGGTCAGCGCATCCATTGCCCCCTTGCCCAACAGCATCCGCTCGAACCCGCGAAACATCGGCGAATTCACCTGCGCAGACCGCACCCGGCCCTCGGCCACATCCAGCCGGATTTCCAGATCCCCCTCGACCCGGTTGAACGGGCCAACCAAAAGCTGCGTGTCGCTCATGGCTTGGGTTTCTTGAGGCTGGGGGGCACGGTGATCCGGTCGGCCACCGCATTGCGCGCGATGCGCGGCGGGGTCGCAGCCTTCGACAGGCTCGCCAGTGCCATGAACCAGGCTTTTGGCATGTCAGACGGCAGGCCCACCGGGATGCCTGCGAATTTCGGCGTCTCGGCAAAGCCGTGGCCCGGTTCCTCGAATTCCGGCGCGGTGCAGTTGATGCACGGATAGCCCGCCCGCGTGCAACTGCCCTCTCCATTCCAGCCGCGAATATTGCAATCCCCCACCGCCTGTGTGCCGACACAGCCCAGATGCTCCATCATACAGCCCATTTCCGACAGATGCGTCGCACTGGCCTTGTATTCATAAAACTCATTCTTGGGACAGGCATGATGCACCAGATGATCCGCATAGAAACGCGGCCGCCCATAACCATCAAGCATCTCTGCCCGCATCTCGCCCGCTGCCAGCATCAAAAGCGTCTCTGTCACCCAATCCGGATGTGTGGGGCAGCCCGCCACATTGATCACCGGCAGGCCCGAGCGTGACCGAAACTCCGCCGCCAGCGCGCCGCCCACATGCGCCCCGTCATATTGTACGCCCACCGCATCGGCAGGATTCTCACCCGCCGAGGTGACGCCGCCATAGGTGGCACAGGTGCCCACCGCCACCACATGCCCCGCGCGCGGTGCCAGATCCCGCAGCCAGTCCAACATCGACCGCCCCGTGCCCGCCAGCATGTGAAACCGCCCGGTGCCATTGGGCCCCCGCAGAATAGATCCCTCAACACAGAGAATATCGAGCGTTTGACGCTCCTCGCGAATATCCTCCAACATGCGCCGCACCGGCGCGCCGGTGGCCTCGCTCAGTGTCGGATGCCACAGAAATTCCAATCCCGCCCCCGCCAGCAAAGCCAGCACATTGGGGTCCTCTGCACAGAGAAGCGACATAGTGCAGCCCCCACAGCCCCCCGATTGCAGCCAAAGAATATTCATGCCGCCCCTCCTCGTGGCAGGCTCAGGCGGAAACAGGCCCCCGGCCCGGCCCGCTCGACCAGTTCCAACGTGCCGCCATGTTCCTCGACAATCTTGTGCGAGATTGACAGGCCAAGCCCCGTGCCCTTGCCCACCTCCTTGGTGGTATAGAACGGATCGAAAATCGCCTGCGCATCCGCCGCCGCAATCCCCGGCCCCGTGTCGGATATCTCGAGCACCGCGCGCCCCCCCTCGTCACGCAGGTCAAGCCGCAACGCGGGTGCCTCCATCCCGTCCATCGCATCCACCGCATTTTGCACGAGGTTCATCAACACCTGCTGGATATGCCCCGGTCGCCCCCGCACCATGCAGGGCGCCTGCCCCTCATAGCTGATCCGCAGATCGGATTTGCTGCCGCGCTCAATCCAGTTGACGGCGATGCGCGCTGTCTCGAGCAGATCGAAATCGGTCATCTCTCCCGCCCCATCCGCCGACAGCCGGCGCAAATCCTCGACAATATCGCGGACCCGCTCGGCCCCATCGCGCGCGCCCTGCACCACATGCGCAAGGTTCTTAAGATTGCGATCCAGCTTCAACGCCTCGCGCAGCGCCACCAATTCCTCGCGGCTCGCCCCCGCCTGAACCCGCTCGAAATAGGTCTCGAACTGCGTCAGGTACTTCTCCAGCGTATGGGTATTGGCATAGACGAAACTGATCGGGTTGTTCAGCTCATGCGCCACCCCGGCCAGCAACCGCCCCAGAGAGGCCATCTTTTCATTGCGCACCAACTGACCTTGGGTCTGTTTCAGCGCCTCATGGCTGCGCTCAAGCTCTGCATAGGCCCGCTTGAGCGCCCCCAGTGGCCGCCCCGTCAGCACAACGCCCGTGCTTTTGCGGCGGCGGTCAAGCTGCGGTGCGATGCTGAACTCCACCGGCTCCAAACCATCGGGCGTGATCAGATCCGCGCTCTGGGTATGGGTGCGGCGCAGGGCGACCGTTTCGGCCATCGCGGCACTCAATCCCCCGGTGTCGGCCTCGGCCACAAAGTCGCGCAAGGGCCGCCCCACCAGATCGGCCACCTCGATCCCCACAAGGTTGCAAAATGACGCGCTGGCATCGGCAATCGCGCCATGCTTGTCAGCCACCACCAGATAATCACTGATCGACACCATGATCGAGGACAGGAAATGCCGCAGATTGGTCAGCTCCGCATTGCGGCTCTCCAACTGCTCCTGATAATCGACCAGCTCCGCATAGGTCCGGTCCATGGCGCGCAAGACATCAACCCAGGTCTGGTCGCCCAAATCCTTGCGCAGATCATCGATTCCCATGCCAGACCAGCCTCCGGGCCAAGACGCCTCAGCGCGCCTTGACCAAGCCTAAAACCAATCCGGGAAAAACAAAAGCGCCACGCAGAGGGGAACGGAATTTTACAATCCGCCCCCCCACGCGCGCTTATTTCAGGATCGAACGCCCCGCATAAATCGCCGTCTCGCCCAGCATTTCCTCGATCCGGATCAGCTGGTTGTATTTCGCCAGCCGGTCCGACCGCGCCAGACTGCCAGTCTTGATCTGCCCGCAATTGGTGGCCACAGCCAGATCGGCGATGGTGGCATCCTCGGTTTCGCCCGAGCGGTGCGACATCACATTGGTCATGCGCGCGCGATGCGCCATATCGACCGCTTGCAGCGTCTCGGTCAGCGTGCCGATCTGGTTCACCTTGACCAGCATCGAATTGCCGCACCCGCGCTCGATCCCCATGGCCAGACGTGCGGGATTGGTGACAAAAAGATCATCGCCCACCAGCTGCACCTTGTCGCCCAGCGCCTCGGTCAGCGCGCGCCAGCCCTCCCAATCGTCCTCGGCCATGCCGTCTTCGATGGAAATGATCGGGTAATCCGCTACAAGCGCTTGCAGATATGCAACATTTTCAGCGCTACTCAGGCTCAAACCCTCGCCAGAAATTTCATATTTGCCACCTTTGTAATATTCCGTCGCGGCGCAATCGAGACCAAGGTAAATCTCCTCACCGGGGCGGTAACCCGCCTTCTCAATCGACTTGAGAATGAAATCCAGCGCATCGCGCGTCGAGGATAGGTTGGGCGCAAAGCCGCCCTCATCGCCCACACCCGTCGCCAGACCCGCCGCCGACAGCTCTTTCTTCAGCGTGTGGAACACCTCAGACCCCATGCGCACGGCATCGCGGATATTCTCAGCCGCCACCGGCAGGATCATGAACTCCTGAATGTCGATCGGATTGTCGGCATGCTCGCCGCCGTTGATGATATTCATCATCGGCACCGGCAGCACCCGCGCCGAGGTGCCCCCCACATAGCGATAGAGGGGTTGGCCGGAAAAATCCGCCGCCGCCTTGGCACAGGCAAGGCTCACGCCCAGAATCGCATTGGCCCCCAGACGCGCCTTGTTGGGCGTGCCATCCAACTCGATCATCGCCATATCGAGCGAAACCTGCTCGGTCGCATCCATACCCGCCAGCGCCTCGGCGATCTCACCGTTTACGGCGGCCACGGCCTCCAGCACGCCCTTGCCCATATAGCGGGCCTTGTCACCATCGCGCCGCTCGACCGCCTCATGCGCGCCTGTCGACGCCCCCGAGGGCACCGCTGCGCGGCCCATGGTGCCATCCTCCAGCGTCACATCGACCTCAACCGTCGGATTGCCCCGGCTGTCCAGAATTTCGCGGGCGTGAATGTCGATGATACTGCTCATGGGCGGGGAATCCTTTGCTGGAATTGGCTCGCGCCTGCCTTAGCAAGTTTTCCACGCTTTGCAAACGCAGCAGAGCCGCAAACCCCGCCCCTACTCCGCCGCCTGCGCCGCTGTCTCTGCGTCAATCTCGGCGGCCCGCCGCTCGACCTGTTCGACGATGTGGTCGATCATCTGGGCATTGTCCATCCGGTGGCTCTGCTTGCCCGCCAGATAGACCATGCCATTGCCCGCCCCGCCGCCGGTAAAGCCGACATCGGTCATCAGCGCCTCACCGGGGCCATTGACCACGCAACCGATGATGCTCAGGCTCATCGGCGTCTTGATATGCTCCAGCCGCTTTTCCAGCGCCTCGACCGTCTTGATCACGTCAAACCCCTGCCGCGCGCAGGACGGGCAAGAGATGATATTCACCCCCCGATGCCGCAGCCCCAGCGATTTCAGGATTTCATAGCCAACCTTGACCTCTTCCACCGGATCAGCCGACAGGGAAACCCGGATCGTATCGCCAATCCCCATCCACAACAGGTTGCCCAGACCAATCGCGCTCTTGATCGTGCCCGACATGAGGCCGCCCGCCTCGGTGATGCCAAGGTGAATGGGCGCGTCCGTGGCCTCGGCCAGTTGCTGATAGGCGGCGGCGGCCATGAACACATCCGACGCTTTCACACTGATCTTGAACTCGTGGAAATCATTGTCTTGCAGAATACGGATATGCTCCAACCCGGACTCGACCATCGCATCGGGGCACGGCTCGCCATATTTATCCAAAAGGTGCTTTTCCAGCGACCCGGCATTCACGCCAATCCGCATCGAACAGCCATGATCCCGTGCTGCCGCGATCACCTCGCGCACGCGGCGCGCATCGCCGATATTGCCCGGATTGATCCGCAGGCACGCGGCCCCCGCCTCGGCTGCCTCAATGCCGCGCCGATAGTGGAAATGGATATCCGCCACAATCGGCACCGGGCTTTCGCGCACGATATCTTTCAGCGCCTTCGCCGATGCCTCATCCGGCACCGAGACCCGGACAATATCCGCACCCGCATCGGCGGCCGCCTGCACCTGTGCCACCGTGCCCGCCACATCGGTGGTCAGGGTGTTGGTCATCGTCTGCACGGTGATCGGCGCATCGCCCCCGACAGGGACATTGCCCACCATGATCTGACGGGATTTGCGGCGGTAGATATTGCGCCACGGGCGGATATGATTGAGCGACATCGCGTCGGGCCCCGTTCGTCTAAAGGTGACTTTCCCACACGATAAACCGTGCCGGGGTCAGGGGCAATCGCGTGTCGCTTATTGCTGCGGAACAGCCTCAGGCGCGATCTGCGCCTCGGCCACATACCGCATCAAATCCTGATCTGCTGTGATATCGGCCAAGGCATAGCGCCCGGTCAGCCCCTCTGCCGTCAGCGCCAACCCCGAAGTGACCGCCCCTCGTGTGCCCGCAGGCCCATAGTGCTGCCCGTTCACGGCGAAATAAATCGCGCCCGATTCGCCCACACGCAGCGTCGGCGGTTCTTCCGTCGCAGGCACCGGATAGGTATCACCCGCGTTCAGAATACCCTCAAAGATCACGCTGCCATCAGCGGCACGCACCCGCACCCAGGCCGGGCGCACCGCAACTACCTGGACCTCTGCCAAATTTCCGGCCACCACCTGCGGCCGGTTCGGGCCGGGCGCGTCAAAGTCTTGTGCCTCGCGCAGGGCCAGCGCAATGCCACTGTCGCGATCCGCCTCTGGGGCGACCGGGCTCAGCGTGCCCACTTCGCGCGGATCAAGCGTGGAAATCGGCGCATCCCGCGCCACCATAACCGGCACATCCAGCGCCTTGGGCCGGTACAGCCGGCTCAACCGTTCATCGCGCGGCGGCTGAAACACGCCCGACGCGGCCTCCTCGCCCTGAGGCAGATCATCGGCAATCACCGCAGCCCCGCTCAACGGGTCAAGATCGGCCAAGACAACTGGTGTATTCTCTACCGGCGCAAGCTGCACCTGCTGCACCTGCCGCAATACGCTCCACCCGCCATACCCAATCGCCCCGATCAGCACGACCAGCACCAGCGCCGATCCAATCGCCCCCGGCTCGATCCGCGACAGGAAACTCTCTGAGGCAGGCAGGAATGGCGTATTGGGCGACACCAACGGATCTTGCAGCGCCGCCTTGCGCTGCTTGACAGGGCCAGCCTTGCGGATCGAAGACGCCTCTGCCGACATCCCATGGGCAATCGAAAACCCGGATTCGTCGCAAAACACCTTGAACGCCTGATCTGGGTCCATACCCAGATAGCGCGCATAGGACCGGACATAGCCGGGAATGAAACCGGGGGTATCAAAGGCGGACGGATCACAATTTTCAATCGCGGCCACGTAATTGGCCTTGATCCGCAGCTCACGTTCCACATCCAGTAGGGATTTTCCAAGCGTCGCGCGCTCACCGCGCATCAAATCGCCAAGGCGCAATTCAAAAGCGTCAAAGCCTCGGGCTTCAACCTCTTCTACTTCGGCCTTCCGCGAAAATCGCCGCCCGATCATGCGCCCCTGCCTCTCGAGTGTCTTGCCCAGCTGCCCAAATGTCCCGATTCGAGCTCTGAACTTTTCTTTCTCAGACCGTAACACAAGGCAAGGTATAATGCACGTGCAGAGAGGTTAGCCCGCCAATTCGGCGCGATTCAGCGCACAGTGGCTCCAGAGCTCATCCATGGCGCGCACCAGCGCATCCATCTCTTTGGGGCCATGCACCGGCGAGGGTGTGAACCTCAGCCGCTCGGTGCCGCGCGGCACGGTCGGGAAATTGATCGGCTGCACATAAATGCCATAGCCTTCAAGCAGCATGTCGCTCAATTTCTTGGTATGCACCGGATCGCCCACGATCACCGGCACGATATGGCTGCCATGATCGATCATTGGCAGGCCCATCGCCTTGAGCCGCGTCTTGAGGATTTTCGCCTGAGTCTGATGCTGCGCCCGCAGCGCCGCGCCCTCCGCCGTCTTCAGAAATGCAACCGAGGCACTGGCCCCCGCCGCCAACGCAGGTGCCAGCGAGGTCGAGAAAATGAAGCCCGGCGCATAGGACCGAACCGCGTCGCACATCTTGGCGCTTGCCGCGATATAGCCGCCCATCACCCCATAGGCCTTGGCCAAGGTGCCATTGATGATATCCAGCCGATGCATCAGCCGGTCCCGCTCGCAAATCCCCGCCCCGCGCGCGCCATACATGCCCACCGCATGCACCTCATCGATATAGGTCAGCGCGCCGAACTCATCCGCAAGATCGCAAATCGCTTCAATCGGGCCAAAATCGCCATCCATCGAATAGACGCTCTCAAAGGCAATCAGCTTGGGTGCGGCGGGATCATCCGCCGCCATCAGCTCGCGCAGATGTGCGACGTCATTATGCCGGAAAATCCGCTTGGCCCCGCCATTGCGGCGCACGCCTTCGATCATGCTGGCATGATTCAGCGCATCGGAATAAATGATCAGCCCCGGAAAGAGCTTGGGCAGCGTGCTCAGCGTCGCGTCATTGGCGATATAGGCAGAGGTAAAAAGCAGCGCCGCTTCCTTGCCATGCAGATCGGCCAATTCCGCCTCAAGCCGCTTGTGATATACCGTCGTGCCGGAAATATTGCGCGTGCCGCCCGATCCTGCGCCCGTGGCGTCAATCGCCTCATGCATCGCCGCAAGGACAACCGGATGCTGCCCCATGCCCAGATAATCGTTGCCACACCACACAGTGATCGGCTGCTCGGCCCCATCGGGCTTGCGCCACACCGCATGGGGAAAATTGCCCTTCGTCCGCTCGATGTCGATAAAGGTGCGATAGCGACCTTCCTGATGCAAACGGTCGATCGCCTGATCCAGCTTGGCTTCGTAATCCACTGGCGTTTCCTTCCTGATCGTCACCGGCAAACGGGGCCAGCCGTCCTTCGGGTCTTGGGCGGCGAACCGGGCCACCTATTCAATATTTGGAATGGATATAAAATACATTCCCCTCACGCAACAGGTTACAAATTGACGCTGCCCCCCACTTTGACTTGGGTCAAGTGACTGGACAGTGCCACGCGGCCTGATACCCTCATTCTCAATCATACTCAAACCCAAAGGCCCGCCATGTCGCTTTCCGCCGTTCTCTCCCGCATCGACGACCAATTGCCCGCCGCTCTCGACCGGCTGACCGGGCTCTTGCGAATCCCCTCCATCTCGACCGATCCGGCCTATGCGGGCGATTGCGAAGCCGCCGCAGATTGGCTTGTGTCAGACCTGCAAAGCCTTGGGGTAAAAGCAGAAAAACGTGCCACACCGGGCCGCCCCATGGTTGTGGGCCATATTGACGGGCCTGCGGATGGCTCTGGGCCGCACCTGCTTTTTTACGGGCATTACGACGTACAGCCGGTTGATCCTCTGGCGCTCTGGCACACCGATCCCTTCGCCCCCGAACTTCAGGACACGCCGCACGGCAAAGTGATCCGCGCACGCGGCGCCTCCGACGACAAGGGCCAATTGATGACCTTTGTCGAGGCCTGCCGCGCCTATAAGGACGTGACCGGCGCGCTCCCCTGCCGCATCACCTTCTTTTTCGAGGGTGAAGAGGAATCAGGCTCGCCCTCGCTCATCCCCTTCATGCGCGAGAATGCCGCAGAGCTTTCCGCCGACTTGGCCCTGATCTGCGACACCTCCATGGTCGCCCCCGGCGTGCCCTCCATCGCCTCGCAACTGCGCGGCATGCTCAAGGATGAATTTACCATCACCGGCCCGCGAATCGACCTGCATTCCGGTCACTACGGCGGCCCTGCCCTCAACCCCCTGCGCGAAATCTCGCGCATCATCGCGTCTTTCCACGATGACACGGGTCGCGTCGCCGTCGAAGGCTTCTACGAGGGCGTCCATGAGGTGCCCGCAGACCTGCTGCGCCAATGGGAAAGCTGCGGTTTTGACGAACACGAATATCTCTCTTCCGTTGGCATGACCCGTGCCCATGGTGAGGCGGGCTATTCCGCCCTCGTTCAGCAATGGGCGCGGCCCACGCTGGAAATCAACGGGCTTTGGGGGGGCTATCAGGGTGCCGGCACAAAAACCGTGATCCCGTCCGAGGCGCATTGCAAACTGACCTGCCGCCTTGTCGGCGATATGGACCCCGACAGCCTGCGCCAAAAGGTCCGCAAACATGTCGAAGACCGCCTCTCGCCCGATGCCAAGATCACATGGAATCAGGATCTCGACGGCTCGCCCGCGGCCGTGATGAACATCAGCCGCCCCGAGTTCGAAGCCGCCCGTCAGGCCCTTTCAGACGAATGGGCGCGCGAAGCGGTCTTTACCGGCATGGGCGGCTCGATCCCCATCGCGGGCTTTTTCAAAGAGGTGCTCGGCCTTGACGCCATGCTCATCGGCTTTGCCCAGGAAGATGACGCCATTCACTCCCCCAACGAAAAATACAACGTCCAGAGCTTCCACAAAGGCATCCGAAGCTGGGCACGGGTTCTGGACGCGCTGGCCAAGTGACACGCGTGGCCAGAAAGGGACAATAGTCTGCGTTGAGGAGACGCGCGATCTCTGGGCCGGGGACTAGCGAAGCAACAGAACTGGATGCCACTTTATGTCAGCAAAGTCCGAGTGACGTCTCAGTGAGGCGCTACACATCAAAATCGCTAGGCCGCGGGACGGCCCAGCGATCGCGCGGCGGCGCATGCCGCGCCTTGTTCCGCGCGGGGGCACCCTGACTGTCCGCTCTAGGCCGCCCCCTAAACGCCCTGCGCCTGATACACCGCGCCCACCTCTGCCCGGATGATCCGCGCAATCTGCGCGCAATCCTCTAGGCTAAAGGTCAGCGGCAGCCGCATATCGACAATCCCGCGCAAGATCCGGTCGCTCGCAGGCATCGGCGATGACGGCGCATAGCGCCAACTGTCATAGCGGCTGGTAAAGCCCACCGGCTCCGCCCCACCAAACCACTTAAGCTCGACCCCGCGCGCCAGACACCGCTTCAACACATCCGCAATCCGGCCCCCGTCCCAGTCCAGCAACAGAAACTGAATGGACGATCCCACATAGCGCTCTGCCTCGGCGCGCTCGACCACCGTCAACCCCGGCGTGCCGCGCAATCCCTCCTGGACAACGCGGTACCGCGCGTTCCATTTTTCACATTGCGCATCCAGCGCCCGCAACTGCGGCCGCAAAATCGCCGCGCGCAGATGATCCATCCGCCCCGACACATTGGGCGTGTCATATTTGACCTGCTCAAACACCTCTGCCGGCGGCACCGTGCCATGCCGCCCATAGAGCATATAGGACCCCGACAGCATCACCGCCCGCGCCATCACCATCTCGTCATCGGTGATCAGAAACCCGCCCTCGCCGGAATTCATATGCTTGTAGGTCTGGGTGGAATAGCATCCGATCTTGCCCCAACGCCCCGAAGGGATACCGCGCCACGTCGCCCCCATCGTATGCGCGCAATCCTCGACCACCGTCACCCCGGCAGCGTCACAAATCGCCATCAGCGCGTCCATATCCGCCAGATGCCCGCGCATATGGCTCAGCATCAGAACCTTGGCCTCGCCCACCTTGGCCGCCAGATCCTCCAGATCAATCGTCAACGCCTCGGTGACACCCACGAACACCGGCACCGCCCCCACACTGGCAATCGAACCGGGCACAGGCGCAAGCGTAAAGGCATTGGTCAGCACCTTGTCGCCCGGCCCCACACCCAAGGCCCGCAGCGCCGTGGCCATCGCATAGCCGCCTGACGTCACCGCCAGCACATAGCGTGCCCCCGTATACTCCGCGAATTCCCGCTCGAGCGAGGCCACCGCCCCCGCCTCCTCGCCCACGAGGTTATACCGATGCAACCGGCCCGAGCGCAGCACATCGAGCGCCGCCGCGATCCCCTCTTCGGGGATCGGCTCCTGTTGCGTGAAATTGCCTGTGAATCTCTCTGTCATGCTCTTGTTTTGGGGCGCGTCTGGCCTTGCGTCAATGGTTTTGCAGGCCAGCCCCCCCTTCCTTCAGAAAACCCGAAACCGCCCTGCGGCTCAGCCGATAAGACGCCGCACCACGCCCGGCAATTCGTCATAATGCCCGATCACCGCCTCAGGCTTCAAGGCCGCCACCGTGCCCCCACCGGGGCCAAACCCCACAAGCACCGACGGCACGCCCGCCGCCCGCGCCGTATCGTGATCCGTCACCGTATCGCCCACCATCAGCGCGCGAACCGGATCACCGCCCGCCCGCCGCACGGTCTCGCGCAGATGTTCCGGATCAGGCTTGCGCACCGCCAGCGTATCCGCCCCGGTCAACGCCTGAAACGCTCCAAGCACGCCCAACCGCTCCAACAGAATTCGCGCCAGACGTTCCGGCTTGTTCGTGCAAATGGCCACGCGGTAGCCGTCTTCGCTCAACTGCGCCACAGCCTCCATCGCGCCGGGATAAAGCACGGTATGCACATCAATCGCTTCGGCATAGGCCTCCAGCAGCACCGGGTAATACCGGTCAATCGTGGCCTCATCCTCGGCGCGGCCCAGCCGCTCCATCCCCAGCCGCAACATCGCCCGCCCGCCGCGCAGCGCAACGCCCGAATCGGTGTCCGCCCGCAACAGATCACCCGCGCCCATATCGCGAAAACAGGCATTTGCCGCCGCCAGCAAATCGCCGCTGGTATCCGCCAGCGTCCCATCCAGATCGAAAACCACCGTGCGCATGCCCTGCCCTCTTACCGCCTCTCGCCAGCGGATAGAGCGCCCCTGCCCGAAACACAAAGGAAAAGACGCGCAGCCCTAGTCTGCCAGCCGGTAAACCTGCAGTTCCGGCAACGCCGTCAGGGGTGCTCCAACGGCCCGAAACCCCGCCAGCGACAATCGGCTGCCCGACCCCGGCACCGCGTCGAGCGGAATAAGGTCGACCGCCACCGACTGCCCGGTCACGGCATAATCCACCCGCCCCCGCGCGGGCGCATCCACAAGCGGCGTCTTCAGCCAAAGCCCCGGCTCAGCCGGTGATCCAAGCGACGCCACAGTGGGTCCCAGCGCCCCGGCCCGTGCCGTGGCAGCCTCGACGCGCGCCGCCTTGCGCTCGGCGGGCGTTGTCGCGTCCAAATCGTCCGGCGTCATCGGTGCCACCACCTCGGGCGCGGGCTCTGCGCGCGGCGCGAACACCCGCTCCACCTGCGCACAGCCCGCCATGCCCACAACACCCAAGATCATGATCAAATATCTCATTTGTCCACCCTACCCCCCGAAACTTGCCCCTTCAACGGCCAACTTGTCCCTTGCCCCGCCGCGCCCCCCCGCCTAGATTTACGCCATGACAGCACCTCTGATAGACCCGTTCCAGCGCGCCATCTCTTACCTGCGTGTCTCCGTGACAGACCGCTGCGATTTCCGCTGCGTCTATTGCATGTCTGAAAACATGACCTTCCTGCCCAAGCGCGAATTGCTCACGCTCGAGGAACTCGACCGCCTCTGTTCGACCTTCATCCGTATGGGCGTCGAGAAACTGCGCATTACCGGCGGCGAACCGCTGGTGCGCAAAGGCATCATGACGTTTTTCGACGCCATGACCCGGCATTTAGAGGACGGCACCCTCAAGGAACTGACCCTCACCACCAACGGCAGCCAGATGGAACGCTTCGCCGCCGATCTCTATGCGGCCGGCGTGCGCCGGGTGAACATCTCGCTCGATACGCTCGATGATCAGAAATTCGCCGATATCACCCGCTGGGGTCGCTTGGCGCAGGTGATCAAAGGTATCGACGCCGCCCAAAACGCCGGGCTGCGCGTCAAGATCAACACTGTGGCCCTCAAAGGGTTCAACGAAGACGAGTTGTTTACCCTTACCGAATGGTGCGCATCGCGCGACATGGACCTTACCTTTATCGAGGTCATGCCAATGGGCGATATCGGCAACGAGGACCGCTTGGGCCAGTATTGGAAACTCTCCGATCTGCGCGCCCGCCTGCGCGACCGCTTCACCCTCACCGAATTGACCGAGCGCAGCGGCGGCCCCGCCCGCTACGTGCGCCTCGAGGAAACAGGCCAGAAAATTGGCTTCATCACGCCGCTCACCCATAACTTCTGCGAAAGCTGCAACCGCGTGCGCCTCACCTGCACCGGCGAGCTCTACATGTGCCTCGGCCAAGAGGATATGGCAGACCTGCGCGCCCCCCTGCGCAACAACCCCGGCCATGACGCTATGCTCGAAGACGCCATTCGCGGCGCCATCACGCGCAAACCCAAAGGCCACGATTTCGACTACTCGCGCCAGACCGTCGATGGCCGCGTCTCGCGCCACATGAGCCATACAGGCGGCTAAGCCTGCGCGCGTCACGCCCGCCCGCGGCTGTCATCCTTCCAAAAATACGCGAAATCACTGGCCTGTTTGAAAAACAACGCCCTCAGTGCAAATAGGCCACGGCCTCGATCGTGCCGAAATCGACATATTGCAACAGCACAATCGCCTTATCCTCGCGCGCCAAAGCCACATCCAGATCAAGCGGCTTGCGACTGTCCCAGACCGCAACCTGCGTTATATCCGTGACGATATTGGCATAGGTGATGGTCTTGCCAGCATTCTCGCCACGGGCAATCTTCACCGTTTGCTCAGGAACATAACGCACCAGTTGCACCATCAATGGCGTCCTGCGCGCAGGCTCGGCCCGCGCCTTGATCCGCACCTTGCCTGCGTCTCGCACCACCTCAACGGCGATGCCGCTTTGCGCCCGCGCGCGGTGCTGTGCGATCAGCGCCTCAACATCCCCGAACCGCGTGCCCACCACGTGATCCGCCCCGTTGATGATCATCTGCGGCGTATACACCATCGTGCGGCCGCTCGCCTGCGCATAGCCACGCTGCCGGTTGCTGTTATGAGGACTGCCAAAACTGTCCTCCCAGCCGATGTAATCCCAGTAATCGACATGCAGCGACAGAGCGATCACATCATCGCGCGTCACAAGGTCAAGAAAATAGGCATCCGCAGGCGGGCAAGAGGAACAGCCCTGCGACGTGAAAAGCTCTACCACAACAGGATGGTCACCGGCACTTGCCTGCACCGCCCACAGGGATAAAATCCCCCCCAATACGCTCGCCGCCACGTGTCGCATATCGTGTCTTCCCACTCGGTGTGCTTGTTTGCCCGCAGATCATACCACATCCGCGCCCAATGGAACCTAGGCCTCGTGGATCGCAATAACCAATCAAGGTTTCGAGAGTCCAAAGTGATTTCCTGAAATATTGATCAATTGTGTGCAATAGTATACAAATATTCTCGCGCCCCTCTTGATCGGACGTTTCAAATCGGTCAGAAGCAAAAGCAAGTGATCCAGCCTCGACCATGAAAGGACGGCCCATGCCCATCAGCGTCGGACAAGACAGCGCCAAGACCCGCAAGACCCTCACCATCGGCGACCAGTCGGTCGCCTATTACTCGATCGCCGCCGCCGAAGAGGCCGGTCTTGGCGATTTCTCGCGCCTTCCCGCTGCCCTCAAGGTGGTGCTGGAAAACATGCTGCGCTTCGAGGATGGCAAAACCGTCTCGCTTGACGATATTCGCGCCTTTTCAGAATGGGCGGCCAATGGCGGCACCGCCAACCGCGAACTGGCCTACCGCCCGGCGCGCGTGTTGATGCAGGATTTCACCGGCGTTCCGGCGGTGGTGGATCTTGCCGCCATGCGCGACGGGATCGTGGCCTTGGGCGGCGACGCCCAACAGATCAACCCGCTCAATCCCGTCGATCTCGTCATCGACCACTCGGTGATGATCGACGAATTCGGCAATCCCCGCGCCTTCCAGATGAACGTTGACCGCGAATATGAGCGCAACATGGAACGCTACCAGTTCCTGAAATGGGGCCAGGGTGCCTTCAACAATTTCCGTGTCGTGCCGCCGGGCACTGGCATCTGCCACCAGGTCAACCTCGAATATCTCGCCCAAACCGTCTGGACCGACACCGACCAGAACGGCGAGACTGTGGCCTATCCCGATACGCTGGTAGGCACCGACAGCCACACCACCATGGTCAACGGCATGGCCGTGCTGGGCTGGGGCGTCGGCGGGATCGAGGCCGAGGCCGCGATGCTGGGTCAACCGATTTCCATGCTCATCCCCGAAGTCGTGGGTTTTGAACTCACAGGCCGCATGGTCGAGGGCACGACCGGCACCGATCTCGTGCTCAAAGTCGTGGAACTCCTCCGCAAAAAAGGCGTGGTCGGCAAATTCGTCGAATTCTACGGTGCCGGTCTCGATCACCTGCCGCTGGCGGATCGCGCCACCATCGCCAATATGGCCCCCGAATACGGTGCCACCTGCGGCTTCTTCCCGATTGACGACGAGACGCTTCGCTACCTGCGCAACACCGGCCGCGATGAGGCCCGCGTGCAATTGGTCGAGGCCTATGCCAAGCAAAACGGCTTCTGGCGCGGCTCCGATTACGCACCGGTCTATACCGACACGCTGCATCTCGACATGGGCACCATCGTGCCCGCCATCTCGGGCCCGAAACGCCCGCAGGATTACGTCACCCTCGACAAATCCGCCACCTCCTTCCTTGACGTCGTGTCGCAATACCGCGGCAAGGATGCCAGCCCCGCCGCCGCCGACATGGCCGCCGAAGGCCCGGCCACCGCTGTCGCCGCCGACCCGCGCAAATCGGTCAAGGTCAAGGGCGAAGACTATAGCATCCGGGATGGCTCGGTCGTGATCGCCTCGATCACCTCCTGCACCAACACCTCCAACCCTTACGTGATGATCGGCGCGGGCCTTGTCGCCCGCAAGGCGCGCGCGCTTGGCCTCAACCGCAAGCCATGGGTCAAAACCTCGCTCGCCCCCGGCTCGCAAGTGGTCTCCGCCTATCTCGAGGCCGCCGGGCTGCAAGAGGATCTCGATGCCGTGGGCTTCAACCTCGTGGGCTATGGCTGCACCACCTGCATCGGCAACTCGGGCCCCCTGCAAAAGGAAATCTCCGAGGCCATCGCCGAGGGTGACTTGATGGCCACCTCCGTCCTTTCGGGCAACCGCAACTTCGAGGGGCGCATTTCCCCCGATGTGCGCGCCAATTACCTCGCCTCCCCGCCGCTCGTCGTGGCCTATGCCATCGCGGGCGACATGAATATCGACCTCACAACCGAGCCCTTGGGCACCGACAAGGATGGCAATCCGGTCTATCTCAAGGACATCTGGCCCAGCCAAAAAGAGATTGCCGAACTGGTCGAGCGCACAGTAACGCGCGAGGCGTTCTTGTCGAAATATGCCGATGTCTTCAAAGGCGACGAGATGTGGCAATCGGTCGAAACCTCCGAAGGCGAGACCTATGACTGGCCCGCGCAATCGACCTATGTGCAAAACCCGCCCTATTTCAAAGGCATGGCCAAGGAACCGGGCACCATCTCCAACATCTCCGGCGCGCGCGTTCTGGCGCTCCTGGGGGATATGGTCACAACCGATCACATCTCTCCCGCAGGCTCCTTCAAGGAAACCACGCCCGCTGGCAAATACCTGACAGAGCGTCAGGTGCCCGTGCGCGAGTTCAACTCCTACGGCTCGCGGCGCGGCAACCACGAGGTGATGATGCGCGGCACCTTCGCCAATATCCGCATCCGCAACGAGATGCTCGATGGGGTCGAGGGCGGCTATACCCAGGGGCCGGACGGCGCGCAGACCTCGATCTTTGACGCCTCCATGGCCTATCAGGAGGCGGGCACCCCGCTTGTGATCTTTGGCGGCGAGCAATATGGCGCAGGCTCTTCGCGCGACTGGGCGGCCAAGGGCACGGCGCTTCTGGGCGTCAAGGCGGTGATCGCCGAGAGTTTTGAGCGTATCCACCGCTCCAACCTCGTCGGAATGGGCGTGATCCCGTTCGAGTTCACAGGCGACGACACGCGCAAGACGCTGGGCCTCACCGGCGCAGAAACCGTGGCCATCTCGGGTCTTGATACGATCAAACCACTGGCCGAGGTGCCCTGCACCATCACCTATGCCGATGGCACGACCAAGGTGATCACGCTCAAATGCCGGATCGATACCGCGATCGAGATCGAATATATCGAACACGGCGGCGTGCTGCATTACGTGCTGCGCAACCTCGCCAAATCCGCGGCCTGACAAACCCCGCGGCTTCATCAACAGGGCGGCCCCTCATCCGGGCCGCCTTTTTCATATCTTGCGCAGGGTTCCGCCACCCTTGCCCAATTTCCGGCCATTCGCCGCCGATGCGCTGCTCCTGCTGTCATTCTGCGGTGATTCCCCTTTTTTCGTGATCGCCACGCCCCAATCTTGAGGTCAGAAGATTGAGAAAGGGCAAATCATGCGCACCACCGCACTCATCCTCGCCCAGGCCGGGCTGATCAGCTTGCTCGCCGTTTACGGTGCCTATGGCGACAACCCAGCAAAGCCCACCTGCCCGCAGCACGCGACCACGCAGGATTGCGCAGCCCCGAAATGACGCGCGCAGCCAGACCTTACAAAATCAGCTTACAAACCTTACAAAATGTAAGGTCGCGCGCCCTAGGGCTAATAGCGGCTAGCGCGCGGCCTCGATCGCAGGAAGGATCGTGCTCTGCATCACCCGCTCGGTGATCGGCCCGGCAAAGCGCAGCACGATATTGCCTTTGCCATCAATCACATAGGTTTCAGGCACGCCGTAAACGCCCCAGTCAAGCGCCATCCGCCCCGTCGCATCCGCACCCATCGCAGCATAGGGGTTTCCAAGTTCTTTCAGGAAATTCAAGGCGTTATCAGCCTTATCTTTGTAATTCACCCCATAGATCGTGATGCCATCCTTGGCCAGCTTCTCCAGATTGGGATGCTCCACGCGACAGGGCGCACACCAGCTCGCCCAATAATTTACAAGCGTCACAGTTCCATCGCGCAAGTCACTGTCATCAAATGTTTTTCCATCGCCAAGCGGTGTCACTGCCACCACCGGCGCCGGCTTACCAGCCAGTGCCGAAGGCAGCTCATTGGGGTTATCCCGTTGCAACCCAACAAAGGCCAACCCGGCAAACCCGGCAAAGATCACCAGCGGCAAGACCATCATCGGAGAAAGCTTAGCCATTGGATTTCACCTTAGTTTCAACTTCTTGTAGCTCTTTCTTCACGCGATTAGACCGCCGCACACTGAGCACGATCAAAACCGCGATAAGCGCAATCGTCACCGCGTAAGACGATAAAACCGCCTCCGCATATTTCCCCAGATCCGGCATCATGCCCCCATCCTCTCGCGCGCCAAAAGCGCCCGCATCCGCCGCGCGCGGATCTCGGTGCGCGTGCGCATCAAAACCAAAGCTATGAAAAGAAACACAAATCCCGCCATGCAGACCAGCAGCGGATACCAGAATACATCCGCCACATTCTCTTCCTTATCGAGGCTGAGCGAGGCACCCTGATGCAAGCCTTGGTTCCAGAAATTCACCGCATAGCGGCTGAGCAACGCGAAGACCGATCCGACAAGGCATAAAATGCTGGTCAGATCCGCTGCCGTATCGTCATTCTCGATGGCTTCCCACAGGGCAATGTATCCGAGATAAAACAGAAAAAGGATAAGAAAGCTGGTCAAACGCGGGTCCCAGGCCCACCAGGTGCCCCACATCGGTTGTCCCCAGATGGCCCCCGTCACCAGTGCGATCACGGTCATCACCATCCCCACAGGCGCCGCTGCCCGTGCCGCCAGCGCGCTCACATGATGCCGCCGCACGATCCAAATAAGCGATGTGATCAGCATCATCAGCCAGGCATTGATCGCCATCAGCGCGCTAGGCACATGTAAATAAATGATTTTCACCGTCGATCCTTGGCGGAAGTCCTCGGGCGTAAAGAAAAAGCCCCAGATCAGCCCCCCCACCAACGTCACCGCCGCCAGCCCCGCGAACCACGGCAAAAACCGGTCGGTGGTCTGGATGAATTTCTTGGGATTGGCATATTCCCAGAGTGCGTTCAGGTTCATCGCATGTCCTGTGTCATCAACGTAGGTTCACCCTCAATACCGCAGCCGAGGCGAAAGGCAAAAGCGCGATGGTGCCGCAGGTAATCCCCGCCAACATCAACAGCGGCGTGGTCACGTCAAACCCCTCTGCGCCACGTCGCGCCACCTCTGCGCCGAAAATCAATGTAGGTACATAAAGCGGCAGCACAAGCAGGCTCAGCAATAGCCCCCCACGCTTAAGCCCGACCGTCAGCGCCGCCCCAAAAGTGCCAATGACGCTAAGCGCAGGTGTTCCCACTAAAAGTGATACTATCAACCACTTATAGCCCGATTCTGAGAGATTGAGCAGCAGCCCCAGCACCGGTGCCGCCGCCACCAAAGGCAGGCCCGTGGTTAGCCAATGCGCCAACGCCTTGACGCTCACAATCCCCTCCATCGGCAAGGGCGAGGTGGCCAGAAGGTCAAGACTGCCATCCTCCCAATCCAGCGCCAGAATGCGATCCAGCGACAGTAAACACGCCAGCAACGCACCCAGCCACAGGATACCGGGGGCAATCACCGTAAGGAGCGCGCTTTGCGGCCCCACCCCAAAGGGCACCAGAACCACGACAATCAGGAAAAATGACAACCCCAGACCAAAGCCACCACCGGCACGCATCGCCAGCCGAATATCACGAAACAGGAGGGCGATCACAGAAATGCCCCATCAAAATCATTGTCCATCAACGGCTTGGCTTTGTATTTTCCGACATCAAGCACTTGCGCCTCACTCAACCCAATGTCGATATGCGTCGCCATAAGCGCCATGCCCCCCGTCGCCAGATGCCCGCGCACGGCATGGGCAAACATCGCCACCGCCTCAGTATCCAATGACACCGTCGGCTCATCCAGCACCCAGATCGCCCGCCCTGTTACCAAAAGCCGCGCCAACCCCAAGCGCCGCTTCTGGCCAGCCGATAGCGCCCCCGCCAGCCGGGCCGAGAGCGCGGTCAGCCTGAAGGCCTCAATAGCCTGGGAATAGTCTTTGCGACCAAAGGCTTCCGCCCAAAACTTCAGGTTCTCTGCAACCGTCAGAGTGGCCTTGATCCCATCGGCATGCCCGGCATAAACGAGGCTTTCGGGGGGCACGTCGATCCGGCCTGAAACCGGCGGCTGCAAGCCCGCGATCGTCCGCAAGAGCGTGGTCTTGCCGATGCCATTCGGCCCGCGCACCACAAGCGCCTGACCGGGGGATAGCGTGAAACGCACCCCTTCCAGCACGGGTATCCCGCCACGCGCGATGGTCAGATCAGAGACTTGCAGCATCATGCGCTGTGCTTAACCCAATGCGAGACCTTGGAAAAGCACCATCAGCGCGCGGATCGTCACACCGGTTGCAACGCAACGGCCACCCGGCGCCCTTCGGACAAAAGCACGTTATAGGTCCGGCAAGCAGCGGGCGAATTCATGGTCTCAACACCCAACCCCACCGCCTCAAGATCATCTCTCAACCCTTTGGGAATATGCGATATTTCTGCGCCAGTGCCGATAAAGACCACATCGACCTCCGTCGCAAGTGCCATCAGTGCCGCGGTGTCTTCATAACCGCCCCAGGTGCGCGCCCCAGTCGGTGTGACAAGGATCGCGCCCTCCATAACCTGTCCGGCAACCCGAAAGAATCCCGGCCCATAGCCATCAATCGGCGTCGCCCCGCTAAAACTGATTTCCGTCATGCGCATGGCTTACCCCTCCTTGCCCCAGATCGGCAGCCCGCTCACCACCGCAAGACCGATCACTGCATAAGCCGCCCAACGATAAAGCCGCTCGTGACGCGGGTCAAAGAGCGATTGCCCAATCAATGAGGTAATGAAATACGGCACCGCAAGTAGCAGCGCCAAAAGGAAAATCTGCCCATTGATCGCCCCGCGTAAAAGGAGGTTGGCCACGATCACCACATCCAGCACAGCCAGAAACAGGATCGTATTCGCGCGCACTGATTGCGCCGCCGACTGCCCCGCGAGGTAGAACAGGATCACCACCGGGCCGGTCAACCCTGTCAGCCCTCCAATCACGCCGGCCAGAGCCCCAATCGCGACCAGCATGGGGCGGCCCACCTGTCCCGAGAACCGCCACCCGGTGATCAGCGCCGCCAATGTGATTGCGCCCACAGCGGCCACCACCCATCGGATGCTGACCGGGTCAAGCCGCCCCATCAGCCACAGACCAATCGGCACGGTCACAAGCGCCGCAAGCGCCAAGATACCCACTTCGCGCCGGTCCGCCTGCGACCACGCGCGCGGCAACAGTGCCGAAGTGCTGGCAATTCCCGTCAGCGTGATCACCCCGACGATGATCTCTGGCCGCAGAAAAATCCCCGCCACGGGCACGAAAATCAACGCCGTTCCAAAGCCGGTAAAGCCCCGCACGATCCCTGCCAGCCCAATCGCCAGCAATAGCCAGACCAGGCCGGGCGTCGCCCAGACCGCGCTGAATGCCTCAGGCATCTATATTGGCGAATTGCGTGCCCGCATTGGCATCCGGCTTAGACCAGTCGCGTTTGATACCCAGCCACATCAGCACCGTACTGGCCACAAAGATCGACGAATAGGTGCCGACAATCACGCCCCAGATCATGGCAAAGACAAAGCCCCGGATCACGTCACCCCCCAAGACATACAAGGCCAAAAGCGCCAGCAACGTGGTCAGTGACGTTACCATCGTGCGGCTCAGCGTCTCGTTGATTGACAGGTTCAGCACCTCTCGCAGCGGCCTTTGCTTGTATTTGCGCAGGTTCTCGCGGACCCGGTCAAACACCACCACCGTATCGTTAAGCGAATAGCCGACAAGCGTCAGAAGGGCCGCAATGATCGCGAGATCGAATTGGATTTGCAGTTCCGAAAACACACCGATGGTTAGCGCCACGTCATGCACCAGCGCAATCACCGCCCCGACCGCGAATTGCCACTCGAACCGCATCCAGATGTAAACCAGCACCGCCCCGATGGCGAGTGCGACGGCAAGCACCGCCGTCTTGATCAACTCGCCCGATACTTTGGGGCCAACGCTCTCCACGGATGTGAACTGTATATCCGGCACAGCCTGCTGCAAGGCCGCTTCGACCGCCGCGATCGTTTCGGGGGTGACACTCTCGGTCTCGTCCTGCGCCTGAATCCGGAGCATTGCCACGTTCTCTTCCGGGCCAAAGGTTGGATCGAACACCTCTGTGATGCTGACATCGCCCAGCCCCATATCATTAGTCGCGGCGCGATAGGCCCCGATATCAACAGGTTCTGCGCTCAGCGTCCGGATCGTGGTGCCACCCTTGAAATCAATCCCGAAATTCAGCCCTTGCACGGCAAAAGAGCCAAACGCCACAAGGATCATCACCCCGGAAATGCCCAACCACAGCTTCCACCGGCTAAAGAAATCCCAAGAGGTGATTTCCGGCACGAGCCGGAAACCGCGCCCGGCCAGCACTGTTTTTGGCCGCTTGCGCTCAAACCACATCACTGTGATCAATCGCGTCACAAACAGAGCGGTAAAGACCGAAGTCACAATCCCCAGCCCCAGCGTTATGGCAAAGCCACGCACCGGACCAGACCCCATGACATAGAGGATCAGCGCCGTCATGAAGGTGGTGATGTTGGCGTCGACAATCGCGCTCATCGCCTTCTCATAGCCCAATTCAATGGCCCGCGCCGCGCCCTTGGCCGATTTCATCTCTTCTCGGATACGCTCAAACACCAGCACATTGGCGTCCACCGCCATCCCGATGGTCAGCACGATCCCGGCGATCCCCGGCAAGGTCAGCGTAGACCCGATTAGGCTGAGCAAGCCGAAAATCAGACCAACGTTCACAATCAGCGCAATATTCGCAAAGATGCCGAAAATGCCGTAACTCACGATCATGTAAACGAGCACAAGCGCAAAGGCCACGAGACAGGCCAGCTTGCCCGCCTCGATACTATCGGCCCCAAGCTCCGGCCCGACCGTCCGCTCTTCCAGAAACTCAAGCCCCGCCGGAAGCGCACCCGCACGCAACAGCACGGCCAGTTGCGTGCTGTCCTCAACATTAAAGTTGCCGGTGATGATGCCCGACCCGCCGGCAATATGGCTTTGGATCACCGGCGCGCTGATCACCTCGCCATCAAGCACGATGGCAAAGGGATTGCCGATATTCTCAGCCGTGTAATCGCCGAATTTGCGGGCACCCGTGGGATTGAACCGGAACGACACCGCCGGGCGACCGTTCTGGTCGAAATCTGGCTGTGCATCGACCAATTCCTCGCCCGTCACAACGGGCGCGCGCTCCAGAATGTAGTAAACGCCCGCCTCGTCCAGTGACGGCAGCACCTCGTTACCTGCGCCCGCGGGCGCATCAGCGCTCGCGGCACGGCTGATCACAGGCTGGAAGGTCAGTTGGGCCGTGGTCCCGATCAGCGCCTTCAACTCGGCTGCGCTGCCAATCCCCGGCACCTGAATCAGGATGCGGTCAGCGCCCTGGCGCTGGATGGTCGGCTCGCGCGTGCCCACCTCGTCGATCCGACGGCGAATGATTTCCAGCGATTGCCGCACGGTGCGATCATCGGTCGCGCGCTGCTCGGCCTCGCTCAGCCGGATGATGATATCCGCACCGTCCGTTGTCACCTCGATATCGCTACCACCCACGCCAGTCAGCACATCGGTGACAGGCCGCGCCAGCCCACGCACCAGCGCCGCGGCCTCTGTGGCCATTTCGGGCCGCTCGACAAGGCGCACCCGCAACTCGGGCGCATCGGTCTGCTGCAGCCGGATGGGCCCCACGCTGTCACGCTCTTCACGCAACAGATCGCGCACCTCGGGCCACATCCCCTCAACCCGCGCCTGATAGACATCTTCGACCTTGACCTCGGCCAATAGATGCGCGCCCCCGCGCAGATCAAGCCCCAGATTGACAAGGCTTGAGGGCATCCAATCGGGCCAAAGCGCCAGATCATCGGCCACCGAGGCCGGATCAGCCCCCGCCTCAACGGCGACGACGGCGTCATTATGCCGCTCGACCTTTCCGTAAAACCCATTGGGCAGGGCGAGCATCAGACCAAGGGCCACCGTCCCCCAGATACAGAGGCGTTTCCACAGGTCGATTTGCAGCATGTTCCTGCCCTTTCAGAGGTTTTTCGCAGGGGAGCGGGGGCTTAGCCCTCGGCAGGCTCAGTCTTGGACAGAACCTGTGCGATGGTGGCGCGCACCACGCGCACCTTGATGCCCTCAGCAAGTTCCACCTCGATCTCGCTGTCATCCTTGACCTTGGAAACCTTGCCGATCAGGCCGCCTTGCGTCACCACCTGATCGCCCCGCCGCAGCGCACCAATCATGGCCTTATGCTCTTTGAGCTTCTTCTGTTGCGGGCGGATCAACAGGAAATACATGATCGCAAAGATCAGAATGAGCGGGATGAACTGGCTAAAGGCTTCCATCGGGTATCCTCTTTTTGTGACGCGGACAGCGGGCCGCGAATTGCCGGGGAACCTAGGCGCGGGGCCGGGTATTTGCAAGGCGCGAAAGCATGGCGCAGGCCCGGTTTCTGGTGCATAACGCCGCCCAAGCGATTCACCGACAGCTTTGAGGACCAGCGCCATGCACGATATCCGCGCCATCCGCGAGACCCCCGATGCCTTTGACGCCGCCCTCGCACGGCGGGGTCTGGCTCCGGTCTCGCCCCAGATTCTGGCCCTCGACGAGGCGCGTCGCACCCGCATCCACGCGGCCGAGAGCGCACAGGCCGACCAGAACCGCGCAAGCAAAGAGGCAGGCGCCGCCAAAGGGCGCGGTGACGAGGCAGAATTCGAACGCCTGCGCACTCTGGTCTCGGCCAAAAAGGAAGAAATGGCCGCCATGCAGGCCGAGGCCAAGGCGTTAGATACCCAGCTCACCGACCTCCTGATGGCCCTGCCCAACCTGCCCTTTGACGACGTGCCCGATGGCACGGACGAGAGCGGCAATGTCGAGCTGCGCCGTTGGGGGACGCCCGCAAGTTTCGATTTCACCCCGAAAGAGCATTACGACATCACCGGTGTGCAACCGGGCATGGATTTTGAGACAGCTGCGAAACTCTCTGGCGCGCGCTTTGTCGTCCTGTCGGGCAGCATCGCCCGCCTGCACCGCGCCTTGGCCCAATTCATGCTCGACACCCATATCGAGGAAAATGGCCTCCAAGAAACCTGGACGCCCGTTCTGGTGCGCCCCGAAATGATGCTGGGCACCGGGCAATTGCCGAAATTCGGCGAAGACAGCTATGAGACCACCAATGGCTGGTGGCTCGTTCCTACCGCCGAGGTGACGCTGACCAATATCGTGCATGGCGAGACGGTCGATGCCGCCACCCTTCCGCGCCGCTACGTGGCCCACACCCAATGCTTCCGCTCCGAAGCAGGCTCTGCGGGGCGCGACACCGCCGGCATGCTGCGCCAGCACCAGTTCGAAAAGGTCGAGATGGTCTCGATCACCCATCCCGACGAAAGCCGCGCCGAGTTGGACCGCATGACCGCCTGCGCTCAAAGTATTCTTGAGCGGCTTGGCCTGCCGTATCGCACCATCGTGCTCTGCACCGGCGACATGGGCTTTGGCGCGCGCCGCACCCATGACATCGAGGTTTGGCTACCGGGTCAAAACACCTACCGCGAAATCTCGTCCGTCTCGGTCTGCGGCGACTTTCAAGCGCGCCGCATGAACGCCCGCTTCAAACCGCAGGGCGGCGGCAAGCCCGAATTCCTGCACACGCTCAACGGCTCGGGCCTCGCCGTGGGCCGCTGCCTGATCGCGGTGCTGGAAAACGGCCAGCAGGCCGACGGCTCCGTCCGCATCCCCGACGCCCTCCACCCCTACCTGCGCGGCAAGACGATCCTCAACGCGGATGGGAGTCTTGGGTAAAGCAGATTACCTCTGATCGCGTTCACATCGCCCCGGGCCTGCCCCGGGGAATCCCCCTCCCGCTTCGGCGAGGTCCCGGATCAAGTCCGGGACGGGTGTGGTTTCAATCGGGCGCAACCTGCCCTACGCAGGGCTTCCCGCTCACCTTTGACACCTCGCGGGGGCAAACGTCGAGCGGTCAGTCACTCTTGAGCCAAAGGCCAAGCCCGTCCAACCAAGGCCCGACCTTCGAGCCCGAGCGCACGAAAGTCTACAGAGCGGACAAAGAGAGCTTTCGCTGCCGCTTCGCTGATGACTGCTTCAGGAGCATACCAAGCAGCCATCGTTCTTGACACGTCTGGCAAAGGTGGCGACGAAACCACCCAACTTGGCCTCTAACGACTATCTCGAAGCAGCGGTCTCCATACCGGATCAGAATCAGCCCACCAGAGCAGCATTCCACCCAACATCATCAAGTGACCAATCGAAACCATGATCCGGAAGACCATGAGCAACCGCTAGAAAACCCTTTGGGTAAGGGGGGCAAATGGCACTTGGTCTTTGCCGGAAGAACTCGTACCAAGCGCGCAGTTTTTCGAGCCTCTCGGGCAAGTGAACACCGTAGACGTCCGCTGCAAATTGCAGGGTCGCCATCGCGATACAGTCTGCAATGGTGTTCTCAGAGCCAGTTAGGAAGGGTCCTTGATTTTCAGTCAGTACGAGATCGAGGCGTTCCAGCTGCTTCAGATAGGCCGCCGCTGCAAAACGCGCTGTAGCTGGATGCTGCTCCTCCATGCCGGCGAAGACCGGACTGCCCTTATGGGCCCATACCCCAAGCTGAAGCGCTGCCTCATCTGCGATGCTCATTGTTTCCCGCGTTCGGGCCTGCGCGGCGGGTGACCACCCGATCATGTTCGGCTGCGGATACCGATCCTCCAGATATTCCAAGATTGCGATCGAAGATCGGATCTTGTGACCATCTTCGGTTTGCAACACTGGCACTGTTCCGAACGAACTCACTGCCCTCAGGCGGCCGAGACTTTCCGGGTCCATCGCATCAAAGGCAATCCGGTCTATATCGGTGATCCCTTTTTCGGAGAGGTAGATTCCGATGCGACGTGGGAAGAGCGCCCAGTTCAGTTCGTAAAGCTTCATGGAGTTTCCTTCCAATAGTTTGATCTCAGCGCGAGGGCCAAACAAGTGATCTGTGAATTTGTGCGCCGGCAGTTGCGCCATCGGCCACGGCAAGCGACACCGAGTGCGGGGCGCGTGCGACATCACCGCACGCAAATACGCCACAGATAGATGTCTCTTTCTCATCGGACGTCCGCAGCTGAGACCCCATGGGCGTTTCTATCAAGGCGCAGCCCATGGTTTCGGCCACCGCACTGGCCGGCGAACAGATGGGCGCCGTGAACAAACCGGCAAAGTCCACGCGGCGACCGTCGGTCAGAAAAACTTCGGCCTTGCCCTCGATCCGATCGATTGGCGTTTCCTCCATGGTAGCACCGCGGCGATGAAGATCGGTACGGGTTTCATCGTCGAGTGGCATCAGGGCGTTGGTCAGGAATGTGACCTTGCCCCACTCTGTCAGCAACTGCGCCTGATGCACGGACATGGGCCCGGTTGCAATCACGCCGATATGGCCCTGAGCCAGCTCGTAGCCATGGCAATAGGGGCAGTGAAAAACCGAACGCCCCCACCGCTCTGCCAGTCCAGGCACCGAGGGCAGTCCATCCGTCACACCGGTGGCGAACAGCAGGCGACGCGTTTCGAAGCGCTCGCCAGTGGTGAGGGTCACTTGGAACGCGTCGTTCTCTCCAGCAGCGCTGGCAACCTCGCCCTCTTTCCAGGTCAGGGTCGGATACGCCTCGAGCTGGGTTCGGGCAATGCCGGCCAGTTCGGCCGGATCGACACCATCCTGTCCCAGAAAGCCATAGGAGTGGCTGGCTGACCGGTTGCGTCGCATCCCGGCGTCGATGATCAGCACTGACCTGCGCGCACGCAGAAGCTGCAGGGCGGCTGCCATTCCTGCATAGCCACCCCCGACTAAGATAACATCCTGCATTTTCATTCTTTCTGTTTAAGCGTTTCCGCGTGGCGACGTTTGAAGTCGGCAGCCAGATCGGCAAGTGTGACATGAGCGAAACGCTCAAGCAGCAACGCTTCGGCTTCTTCAAACGTGTGTTCCAGTGCGGCGTTGACCGACTGCTCCACCAGGCAGAAGGGGTTCTCTGTCCGATTGCCAATCGCGAAAATGGCTGGTTCTCCAAGTGCCTTGTGCAACTGGTGCAAGGTCACGACCTCAAGATCGGCGGTGATGCGCCATCCCCCAGCGTGGCCCCGAGCGGACGAAACGATCCCTGCTTCACGCAGAAATGCCATGGTGCGCCGCACGACAACAGGATTGGTGCCCATGCACTGCGAGATGGCTTCCGAAGTCATGGGCCCTTCGTGCTCTGCCATGTGCAGAAGCGCGTGAAGGACGGAGGAAAGGCGGCTATCTCTTTTCATGTAACAATATATGTTACGATTCGTGCAGTGTGTCAAGTTATAGGGCGATCATTCCAAGAATGCCTCTTTTCACCAATGAACCAGCGACCGCTTCCAAAGCCGTCCCCCTAATCCCTTTCAGACCCGCCAGTTACCGAACCTTTCGGAAGGGCTGCCGAGAGCCGCCATTCGCTGCTCAACAGAATATCGACACGACGGGCTCTTTCCAAACCTTCGCCCACACACAGCAAGAATGTCCGATTACGGTTTTAGCCCAACGGTATAACGTGAAAGTCAAACAACCTGCCAACTCCCCCTACTCCGCCGCCACCATGCGCGTCGTCTCAGCCTTCGGAAACGGCACCAACCGCCCCGCGTCCTCATCCCAGAGCTTCAACCGGAAACTGCGGATCGCCTCGGGCCAGCGGATCACGTCATGGGCGCGCAACGGCTCCGGCAACGCCCTCTGACAGCGCCGCAGGTTATAGGACGGAATACCGGGGTTGTAGTGATGCAGGTCGTGATAGGCGATATTGCCCGTCCCCAGATCCCACAGCCACCCCAGATCAAGCGAGCTTGACCCCACAAGCGTCGCCTTGCGGAAATCGAGCGATGGCTTGCGATCCCAATAGGTCTCTTCGAAATTGTGCTGGAGATAGACCAGAAACACCCCGATCACCCCCGCCAGCAGCGCGCTCAGCGCCCAGACCACCAAGCCCGCCACGCCCAACCCGGCCCAGATAAGCATCAAATAGCCCGCCAGCATCAGGTTATGCGCAATCACCCCCCATACCCCCACCACTCGCGTATTGCGCGGCCAGCGATAGGCGATGAAATAAGCGTAAATGCCTCCCAGTGACAGCATCACCACCGGATTGCGATAGAGCCGATACCACAGCCGTCTGTGCCATGGTGCCGCCTGCCATTCTGCCAGCGTCATCGTATAAACCTCGGTCGTCTCGCGGTGATCGAGATTGCCCAGATAGGCGTGATGCTGGTTGTGATTGTATTGCATGACCCGGTATGGCGTCAGCGAAAACACCGATAGGGCATAGCCCACCACGTCATTCAGCCCTTTGCGCCGAAAAAGCGCGGCATGCCCGCAATCGTGTTGCAACACGTAAAGCCGCACCGAAGCAAAGGCGAGCACGCCAACCATCGCCACCGCGCCAGCCCACTGCCCCGCCTCTGCCAAAGCCACACCCAGGATCAGCGCGCCGCCATAGACCACAAGAGTGCCAGCAAACGACAGCGCGCCGCGACCATCGCTCTTGGTGGTATAGGGTCTGAGAAAGGCGCGCAGCGCCGCCTGATCGGGGGTCTCGGTCATGTCAGCCTCCATGCCACAGAGGGGTAACACTCTTTGGCCTCAGAGATTTGACCTCGCCCCGCACGAATGCAAGAGGGGCTGCACAGGAATTTGCACGCCCCTGCCCGGATCAGTCGCTTGATCGCCCCGTCAAATGCTTGCGCAGGCTCGACGGCCCGGCCTTTTTCTTGCTCTTGTAGGGGTTGCGATCCGCCTGACTGCGGAAATAAAGGCGGATTGGCGTGCCCGGCATGTCAAAATCTGCCCGCAACCCATTCACCAGATAGCGCGAATAGCTCTCGGGCAATTTGTCGGGATGGCTGCACATCACCACGAATCCCGGTGGCCGCGTCTTGGCCTGCGTCATGTAGCGCAGTTTGACCCGACGGCCGCCCGGCGCGGGCGGCGGGTGCTGCTCCAACATGCCGATCAGCCAACGGTTCAGTTGCGCCGTGGTCACGCGCCGGTTCCAGACCTCATGCGCCTTGGCCACCGCATCGCGCAGGCGGTCCAGCCCCTTGCCAGTCTTGGCCGAGACGGTGACCAGAGGCGCGCCGCGCAATTGCGGCAAAAGCCGCTCGAATGCCTCGCGCAGCTCTCTGATCTTGTCGCTCTTGTCGGGCTCCATGTCCCATTTGTTGATCGCCACCACCACCGCGCGCCCCTCGCGCTCGGCCAGATCGGCGATCCGCAAATCCTGTTGTTCAAAGGGAATCGCGGCATCAAGCAGAACCACCACCACTTCGGCAAATTTCACCGCCCGCAGCCCGTCGGACACCGACAGCTTTTCCAGCTTGTCCTGCACCTTGGCCTTCTTGCGCATGCCTGCCGTGTCGAAAATCCGCACCGGCATCCCGTCCCAGTCGATCCGCAGCGAGATCGCATCGCGCGTGATCCCCGCCTCAGGCCCGGTCAAGAGCCGCTCTTCCCCAAGGATCTTGTTGATTAGCGTCGATTTTCCGGCATTGGGCCGCCCCACCACCGCCACCTGCATCGGACGGGCCTCGGTCGGCTTGCGATAGCTGACATCCTCGTCGTCCTCGATATCCTCGTCGAGCGACACATCCACCTCTGGTGCTTCCGCCGCCGCGCGCGCCTCAAAGGCATCAGCCAGAGGCATCAGCTGGGAATAGAGGTCGTTCAACCCCTCGCCATGCTCTGCCGACATGCGAATAGGCTCGCCCAGACCCAGCCCCCAGGCCTCGATCACGCCCGCATCCGCCGCCGATCCTTCGGCCTTGTTGGCGGCAAGGATCACATGCGCCGAACGCTTGCGGAGAATCTCGGCAAGGCTTTCGTCGGTGGGCGTGACCCCGGTGCGCGCGTCGATCACAAAGAGGCAAATATCCGCCATGTCGACTGCGCGCTCTGTCAGCTTGCGCATCCGGCCCTGAAGGCTCTCGTCGGTGGCATCTTCCAGACCTGCCGTGTCAATCACCGTAAAGCGCAGATCGCCCAATCGCGCGGCCCCTTCGCGCAGGTCTCGGGTAACGCCGGGCTGGTTGTCAACCAAGGCAAGGCGCTTGCCCACCAGACGGTTGAAGAGCGTCGATTTGCCAACATTGGGACGGCCCACGATGGCTACGGAAAAGGTCATGTCTCAGGCTCCGATACGGATCAAGTCGCCCTGATACAGGATCGCACGATCAACGGAAAGCCAGCAATTGACCCTTTTTCGACACGACATAAAGCGTATTGCCCGCAACCACCGGGTTGGACGTGGCACCACCGGGCAAATCCCGCGCGCCCGTCATCTGCCCCGAGGCCGGATCAAAGAACCGCAATTGCCCGTCGCCCGAGGCCAGGATCAGCTGTCCACCGGCCAGAATGGGGCCAAAATGGCCCACGATTTCGGCCTGTCGCTTGGGCTTGCGATCCGCAAAGAGCGGCAATTCATGCCCCCAGATGCGCGTCCCGTCCTCGGTGGCAAGCCGCACCAATTCGTTGCGATCCGTGACCATGAACAGCGAGTCCCCGGCCGGCCAAACCGGGTTAAGCGGGCCTTCTTCGGCAGTCCAGAGGCGGTTGCCGCTGCCAAGGCTTAGCGCCACAGTGCGCCCCGAGTGGCTACCGGTATAGAGGCGGTCGCCCACGACCACCGGATCGCCGGTGATGTCATCCACCCGCGCACTCGCTACGCCCAAACGCTCGCCCGCAACCTGCGCATCCCAGAGGCGCAGACCACCCCGGCGGAATGCGCCCTGCAATTCCCCTGCACCAAAGGCAAAGACCACGTATTTGTCGGTGATGGCCGGGGCAGGTCCGCCCAAGACGTTGTGAATATCCGGCGTGCCGCTCAACTGCCAGGCAATCCGCCCGGTGTCCGTCTCGATGGCCCACGCCACATCATCGCCCGCAACCACATAGACCAGCCCGTCAAAGACCGCCGGTGTGCCGGTGCCGGGCGATCCCAACGCCTGTTGCCAGATCACGCCGCCTGTCGCAGGGTCAACCGCCGTGAGCAGGCCAAACCCGGACGAGACAAAGAGCTTGCCATCGCCATAGGCCAAGCCGCCACCGCTGGCATTGTCAGACCTGTCATTGGCCGGCGTAAGGTCGCGCGTCCAGAGCAATTGCCCCGTGGTCGAGACAGCCGCCACCGTCGCCTCGGCATCCAGTGTAAAGATACGCCCTTCGGCCACTACCGGGTCAGCGGTGATCCGCACCCGCCGCCCGTCACCTGCGCCGATATTGACCGACCACGCCAGTTGCGGTGCACGCGACAGCGCGGGATGGGCCGTGCGCGTTGCAGGCGTTCCGATGCGCTGGCGCCAGTCCGCATTGACTGTCGCCGCTGGCAGCGAAACGGGCAGAACTTGGTTTGTTGGTGTCACACTTGCCTGAGCGCGCGCAGTCTCGCTCTGGAGAACCTCGCGAATTCCCTCGCGCTCACCGCTCAGAATCTGTGTCTTCTTGGTGCAGGCCGTCAGCGCAAGGACTGCAATCAGCCCAAGGATCAATCCGTTCGGTTTCACTGCTCTTGCCCTCACTCTTCGCCTTTTGCCGTCCTGCCGGCCCGCATGAGCCTGTCGCCCGACGCGGCCCCTGTCATTCACCTAGCGACTCGGCCCCTGTGACAGGCTCCGGCAGGTCGGGCATATCTTCGCCCAAGGCCACAATCACTTGTGTCACGCGCCTACGCAAGCCCATCGTCGCCTCCGCGTCGCTGGCAATCGCGCCAAGACGCTCCAAAGCCGCATCCCGGTTGCCCGTTTCCAGATCAATCAACGCCAATTGTTCCTCGGCCAAGAGGCGTAAAACCCCGCCGCTCAACGCCAATCCGTTCAAGCGCCCGCGCCGTGCCTCGGCATCCAGCCCCGAACCCGGAAGCATCACCGCCTTGAGCGTTGCAATATTGCGATAGACGGCATCCACATCCGACCGGTCTGCCAGCGCCAGCAACCGCGTCGCCGCTGCCTCGGGGGTGTCCGCCGCTTCTTCCGCCGCCGCGAGCAAGGCAATCACCGATCCCGCTTGGGCCCCCGGCGCCTCGATTGCATCCAGTGCTGCGGCGCGGGCGCTCCGGTCTTCGGTGGCCAAGGCCGCCAGCACCGCATCGCCCAACGCTTGGGCGGCGGCCTGATCCTGCGCCTTGCGCCATTCGTTCCACGCGGCACCGCCCACCAACATCAGGATCGCCAGAACCGCGATCCAGCCATATCGGCGCATCAACGCGAACAGCCTGTCGCGGCGCACCTCTTCAGTGACTTCATCGATGAAAGTGTCGGTGTTGCTCACGCCGCGCCCCCCTTGAATTTCGCCCCTCTTACCCCGAAGCCCTGCCCCTGCCAAGGGGCACCGCGCCCGCGACGCAAGGGCGTGCTTGCAGCAGGCATTGGAAAAGATTAATCTGAACCGGTTGGTTTAGCGTAAGCCAATGATGTTGCGTCAAGGGCATGTCCCGCAAGGCAGGCCCAAGCCCGGCCCAACGCCACGCCTCATGGCCCGAAGGTAGATAAATGCGGTTGCTTCCTGTTCTCATCGCCCTCGTGGTCTCTGTCCTTGTCTATGTTCTTGTCTTTGAGCATGACAGATTTCTTCCAGCCCCCGCCACTCAGCCGCAAACCGAAACCACATCACCAGAAACCGCCCCCCAAACGACGCAGATCATGCGCGTCGTGGCCCTGCGTTCACAAGCGCGTGAGGTCGACAGCGCCGTCGTGGTGCGCGGCAGATCCGAGGCTGACCGCATCGTCGAATTGCGCGCCGAAACCTCGGGCCTTGTCATCAACGACCCGCTGCGCAAAGGGCATATGGTGACCCAAGGCGATATCCTTTGCCGCCTTGACCCCGCCGCGCGCAACGCCGCTCTGGCCGAGGCCCAAGCCCGGCTGAGCGAATCCCAAACCCGCATCCCCGAGGCCGAGGCCCGCGCCAACGAGGCCCGCGCCCAACTCGAAGAGGCTGAAATCAATGCCAACGCCGCCGAAAACCTTGTCGAAAGCGGCTTTGCCTCACAAACCCGCGTCGCTGCAACACGTGCCGCGGTCAGCTCGGCGCAAGCAGCGGTGCAGTCGGCCACCTCTGGCCTAGAGGCCGCGCGCGCCGGGATCGAATCCGCCCGCGCCGCCGTCGCCGCCGCCGAAACCGAGATCGCCCGCCTCGCCATCGTCGCGCCCTTCGACGGCGTGCTCGACACCGACACCGCCGAAATCGGCAGCCTTTTGCAACCCGGCGCGCTCTGCGCCACGGTGCTGCAACTCGACCCGATCACCATGGTCGGCTTCGTTTCGGAATTGCAGGTGGCCCGCGTGGAAATGAATGCCCCTGCGACAATTCGCATGGCCTCAGGCCGCAGGGTCGAGGGGCGCGTGACCTTCGTTGCCCGCTCCGCCGATGACGTCACCCGCACCTTTCGCGTTGAAGTGACTGTGCCCAACCCGGACCTCTCGCTGCGCGACGGGGAAACCGCCGAAATCCTGATCGGTGCCGCAGGCAAACGCGCGCATCTCCTGCCGCAATCCGCGCTCACTCTTGATGACGAGGGGGCCTTGGGCCTGCGCATCGTCAACCCCGAAAGCCTTGCCCAATTCGTCCCGGTCGAGCTCTTGCGCGATACACCCTCCGGTGTCTGGCTCACCGGACTGCCAGATAGCGCCGATGTGATCGTGATCGGACAGGATTTCGTGACCGATGGCGTGCCCGTTGACCCGGTGTTTCAGGAGTTGGGCCAATGACCGGAATCGTCGATTGGGCCGCCACCCGCGCCCGGATGGTTTTGGCCTTCATCGTGCTCTCGGTCTTGGCAGGCACGCTGGCCTATGTCGGCCTGCCCAAAGAGGGCGAGCCTGACATCGAGGTGCCCGCCCTCTTCATCTCGGTCCCCTTCCCCGGCATCTCCGCCGAGGATAGCGAAAAACTGCTCGTCAAAGTGATGGAGACCGAGCTGAGCGATCTGGACGGTCTGAAGAAAATGACCGGCACCGCTGCTGAAAACTATGGCGGCGTGGCGCTCGAATTCGAATTCGGCTGGGACAAGACCAAGACCCTCGCCGATGTGCGCGACGCAATGGACACCGCCGAGGCCGATTTCCCCGACGGCGCTGAAAAATACACCCTCAACGAAGTAAATTTCAGCGAATTCCCGATCATCATCGTCAACCTCTCCGGCCCGGTGCCGGAACGCACCATGTCGCGCCTCGCCAATGACCTGCAAGACACGCTCGAAGGGCTGGAACCCGTGCTCGAGGCTGGGATCGCGGGCAATCGCGAAGAGATGCTCGAGGTTATCATCGACCCGCTCCGCCTTGAGGCATATAACGTCACGGCGCTGGATCTGATCAACGTGGTGCAGAACAACAACCAATTGATCGCAGCCGGTGAAGTCGACACAAGCCAAGGCACTTTCGCGGTCAAAATCCCCTCGTCCTTCGAAGATACCAGCGATTTCTACAACCTTCCGGTCAAGACCAATGGCGACCGCATCGTGCGGCTTGGCGATCTGGCCACCATAAACCTCACCTTCGAGGATCGGCTAGGCACCGCGCGGTTCAATGGCGAGACCACCGTCGCGCTCCAAGTGGTCAAGCGCAAAGGTTTCAACATCATCGAGACCGCAGACCTCGTGCGCGCCGCCGTCGCCGAGGCGGAAAAGACATGGCCCGAGGATTTACAGGTCGCAGTCAGCGTTGGCACCTCCAACGATCAATCCAGCACGGTCGCCTCGATGGTCAGCCAGCTTGAGGGCTCGGTTCTGACCGCCATTGCCTTGGTTATGATCGTCACGCTGGCGGCCTTGGGCATCCGTCCTGCACTGCTGGTGGGCTTTGCGATACCAACCTCCTTTCTGCTCTGCTTTGCCCTTCTCGCCGTCATGGGTGTCGCGGTCTCGAATATCGTGATGTTCGGTCTCATCCTCGCGGTTGGCATGCTTGTGGATGGTGCCATCGTCGTGGTGGAATATGCAGACAAGCGGATTGCCGATGGCGAAGGCCCGATGCACGCCTATGTGGGTGCCGCCAAGCGGATGTTCTGGCCCGTGGTCAGTTCAACCGCGACCACGCTCTGTGCTTTTCTGCCGATGCTCTTCTGGCCCGGTATTCCGGGGCAATTCATGGGCATGCTGCCCGTTACACTGATTTTCGTGCTCTCTGCATCGCTCTTGGTGGCGCTCGTCTATTTGCCCGTGCTGGGCGGCGTGACCGGGCGGCTGGAACGCTGGTTCAACGCCCGCACCGATCAGATTGCGGGCGGTTTCTGGCTCTGGCATGTGCTGCTTCTGCCGCTGGCAATCGGTGCGGCGCTTCTGGCCGGCCAATTGGCCCCCACCCTGCTGAACGAAGTGCGCGCGCAATTTTCAGCCATGGACGGCACGCAAATCCTTGGCTCAGTCATACCGGTGTTGACCACGGTCTTTGGCCTCTTGCTTGGCGTGTCACTTCTTGTGGCGGTAGGGCTGTCGGGGGTGGTCGCCACGCTTCTGGCGCTTTTGGCCATCCCGCGCCGTTTTGGCAATCTCCTGCACGTCGCGCGGCAACGCTGGCTGCCCCCGCGCCGCGAACGGGTCCGGGGCGGCTATCACCGCTCGGCCTTTGGCTGGGTGATCCACGCCATCGCGGGCAATCCGGTGATGCCGCTGGTGGCCTTTGGCGCGATTTTTGTGCTCGTGGGCTCTGTGCTCATGTTCTACATCAACAACAACAATGGCACCGAATTCTTTGTCGATAGCGAACCCGAGCAAGGCATCGTCTATGTGCGCGGGCGCGGCAATCTCTCGATTGATCAAAAGGATCAGTTGGTCCAGCAGGTCGAGGATATCATCCGCGCCCATCCGGGCATCCAGACCGCCTTTGCTTTTGCTGGGGATGGCGGACTTGATACCAACACCGGTGGCGCACAGCCCCCACGCGACACGATCGGTCAGATACAATTCGAAACCATCGCCTGGGAGGATCGCCCCCAGACGCACGAGACATGGTTCACCATTCCCCTGATCAACCTTGCCGTATCGCGCGACGTGGTGGCGGCAGACTTTGACGGCGATGCGGTGATTGCGGAACTGAGCGCCGAACTGGAGCAAATTCCCGGCATCAAGTTTGAGGTTCTTGCCCAATCCCGTGGCCCCGCTTCGGCCAAGCCGGTGCACCTGCGCCTCAAAAGTGACAATTGGGACGATCTCATCGCCTTTACCGAAGTGGCGCGACAGAAATTTGACGAAACCGAAGGCCTGCGCCAGATCGAAGATACCTTGCCGCTGCCCGGCATTGATTGGCAGATCGACGTTGATGTCGAAAAGGCCGGGCGTTTTGGCGCCGACGTGGCAACCGTTGGGGCGATGGTGCAGCTTGTGACACGCGGTATCCTGCTCGACACGATGCGCGTGGACAGCAGCGACGAAGAAATCGAGATCCGCGTCCGCCTGCCCGACCAAGACCGCGTGCTCTCAACCCTCGACAGCCTCAAGGTGCGCACCGATGACGGACTGGTTCCACTTTCGAATTTCGTCAGCCGCAAACCGGTCAAACAGCTGGCCCAGATCGACCGTGTCGATCAGACCCGCTTTTTCGACATCAAGGCGGCAGTTGAGGACGGGTTATTTCGTAAGGAATCGGCCACAGATGTTACAGATCGTAAGGTGCCCATCACCGCAAACGAGCGCATCGCGCTCCTGACTGAGTGGCTCGATTCCGGCGTTCTGCCCCCCGGTATCAGCTATGAATGGACCGGCGATGCCGAGGATGAGGCCGAATCCGGCGCGTTCCTGCAAAAGGCCTTCGCCGGGGCGCTTGGCCTGATGTTCATCATCCTCTTGGCGCAATTCAACAGTGTTTACAACGCAGTGCTAGTGCTTTTGGCGGTCGTGCTCTCAACAACCGGCGTGCTGATCGGGATGCTGGTGATGGATCAGCCGTTTTCGATCATCATGACGGGCACCGGCATCGTGGCCCTCGCGGGGATCGTGGTGAACAACAACATTGTTTTGATTGATACTTATCAGGAATACGCCCGCTACATGCCCCAGATCGAGGCCATCACCCGCACCGCGCAGGATCGCATCCGGCCCGTTCTTTTGACTACGATCACCACCATGGCGGGCCTCGCACCGATGATGTTCGGGCTAAGCCTTGACTTTGTGAATGGTGGCTATGCCTTTGATAGTCCAACAGCTTTGTGGTGGAAGCAGCTTGCCACCGCCGTGGTTTTCGGCCTCGGAATCGCAACCGTACTAACGCTGGTCTTTACCCCCGCGATGTTGGCGTTGCGGGTGTGGCTGGGCACCTACGCGCTCTGGGGCGCGCGCCTCTTGGCCAAGCTTTCGATGGGTCGCTCCAGCCGCGCCGCTCAGGATTGGGCCCTCGCCCACACCGCAAACCGCCTCGCACACGCTGAAATTGTCTGGCCCGACGAAAATCAAACCGTGCCAGCAAACCCAACCCAACCTGCTGAAAAAAGTACAAAAACACCGGATTCCATAGGCCAAGATTCGCCTCTCCGCGCGGCGGAGTGATTCTGTTGAAGATGTGAGTTCGCCCCTGTAGCCCGCAGGAAGATTGCCCGATGTTTCAGCATCTTGGCCTCTAATCCGGAAACAAAGCGCCCTGTAGACCCGGTTCGTTTCCAAATATATGACTCGACCGGCACGAAGCTTGAAATGTGTCCGAAATCTGGCATATCTAAGGTCAGAATTTGAACACATGGTAATACGGAGACGACTGATGTTTGATTGGTTCTGGAGTGGCTGGTATGGTGGAACCACGTCGAGCGGTGGCTCGACATCGACGTCCTCCGTGCCGGAAATGGACGCTGCAAGTGGCACATTGGCCATCGCAGTCGTTCTCGCGGCCCTTGTCCTTGCTTGGGAAATCAAACGGCGTCGCGCGCGGAACTGACCTCTACCGTCAGATCAGCGCCCAATCCCCCCTCCAAAGGGCGACGGCTGCGATAACAGCATTGGCAACAGCATGGGCGGCCATGGCATCAGCCAGCCGCCCATTGCGCATGTAAACCAGAGAAAAGACGACACCAGCCAGCCCCGCCTCGATCCATCGGCCATGGACAAGCGCAAAAAGGCCGGCGGAAACACCAATCGCGATGATCTGGCTTGAAACAGTGCCCCGGTCCAGACGCGCTTGGACATAACCCCGAAAAAATAGCTCTTCGATCACCGGCACAAGCGCCACAGTGCCAAGGATGCGCACGCTGGCCCAAAGGGCAAAAGCGCCGGCCCCAAGCGACATGAGCGCGTCAGAGGGTGGCTCTGACGCGGGCGCGGTTGCGATCCAAACCACCCCAACCGCGATGCCTGCGGCCACCGAGAGCATCGAGGGCCAAGCTAAATGCTGCCACAAAGTGGCGCGCACCCACCAAAGCGCAGCCAGCATCATGCCGGCCTGCACCGGATAAGCGAGGGCAGGTTCGCTCCAAAAGGCCTGTGCGATCAATCCCGACAAGGCAAAGACGATAAAGGGCAGGATGCGGCCAGCCACATCATCCTGAGCCAGCGGGGCCACGCTGCGCACCTGTGGCACCACCACCGCCTGAAGCGCATAGCCACTGCGCCCGACAACAACCAAAACGCCGATCGACAGGGCTGTGAACATCAACCAACCGGCAAAGCTGTGAAACCCGTTGACCGCCAGTTCCGGCGAGACATGCACACCGATCAGGATCAACCCCGTGATCCGCCCCGCGTTGAACAGCCAGCTTACCAACAGCGCAAGGGGCCAAATCACGAGGCCAAAGCGGCGCAAGCGCAGTTCGTCACGGAAAAGCACCCCGTAAAGGGCAAGAAAGGCAGTGATCAACACCAGCCCTTCGATCCCCGAACAACTGTCGGCCACCATAACCTGAAACTCTGGCGTGCCGATCACATAGGTCGCGGGATCAACGACCACCTCCTCGACAAAGAGGCGCAACAAGAGAAAGACCGCAATGAATGTCACATCCGTGACAGCCTGCACGCTCCAGAGTGGCCCCGCCAAAACCACAGCCCCCGGAAGAGCGGCGGCAAAAACCACCATCGCCAAAAGGGACAGACTGCGCCCCTGTAACCAACTCAACCATGCCGCGGGCCGCATCAGCCACAGCAGACCACCCAAGGCCGCCATCAGCGCGCCCAAGGCCGCCAGAGGGAAAACAGACTGAAATTCTGCGCTGAGCGCGTCAGGCGCGATCACGATCAGCGGCGTGAGCATGGCCAGAATGCCAAGGCCATGTATCAGGGCCCATCTTAACCCGCCCGGCGCACGGCTTGCCGCCATGCCGAAATCGGCGCGCGCGACGGGGCGCGCCCAGAGGTATATCCCAACCAACGACCCCGCACAAAGCAGCCAAAGCGCCACAAACCGCAATCCGCGACAGGCAGCTTCGATCCCGGTGGCGCGACATTCTAGGTCGCTCAACACCTGATACCCAAGCACAAGCACCACCATCTCGGCGACAAACAGTCCGCCAAGGGATAGAGCCCGCCCATGCGGGGTAAGTTTGCCAGTGTCCTCACTCATCCGTCTTGCGCTAACTCAAGAGCGCCGCCGCAATATGGCAAGCCTGAGGCGATTTGTGGAAAACCGTCAGAGGCCAAGTTTGTCGCGCATAAAGGCCAGGGCCACTGACAGCCCGTCAGGGGCAATTCCGTGGCCTGTACCCTTCATGATATGGGCATAGACATCCTGCCAGCCTGCCCCCTGCAAGGCCTCCGCCGCCTGCGGCAGCGACTGTACCGTCACCACCTCATCGGCATCGCCATGCACCAGCAGAACGGGCGGGCGGCTCTGCGTCTCATCTTCCAACAAGTCCGGCGAAAGAAGCCGCCCGGAAAAGGCCACGACGCCAGCCAGTGCTTCTTCGCGCCGGGGTGCCACATGCAACGCCATCATTGACCCTTGGGAAAAGCCAAAGAGCACCACCTGTTCAGGCAAAAGATCCTCATCCACCATCAGCGCATCAAGAAAGGCATTCAAATCCGCCGAGGCCGTCATCAAGCCCCGGTGCGCTTCTTCCTCGCTTGATCCGTCGATCCACGGGATAGGAAACCATTGCAGACCAAAGGGCATCCCCGGAATGCTCTCCGGCGCATCGGGCGCGACAAAGAGCGTATCTGGCAAGTGTTCCGCCAACGGGTCTGCCAGCCCCAGCAAATCCGCGCCATTGGCCCCGTATCCATGCAGAAAGACGACAGCCGAACGTGTCTCACCCGAAAGAGGCGCCTTGCGGCCTGCTTGCAATACCCGTGTCATCTGATCCCTTCCCTGTCCTTGGCCACCCGGTAATAGGCCCACAAAAGTCGCGCCGCAACGGCGCGCCATGGCGACCAGTCCTCGGCCATTTGCCGCAGCGCCCGTTCCTTGGGCCTTTCCGGCAGGTCGTAGAGCAGGCGCACCGCCTCTTGCAAGGCCAGATCACCGGGCGCAAACACGTCTGCACGCCCCAAGCTAAACATCGCATAGATTTCCGCCGTCCAGACACCGATACCAGACACTTGCGTAAGCGTGGCAATCACCTCAGACGTCGGAGCGCTGCGCAAGGCGGCATAATCGATCCCCGCCTCGGCAAGCGCGCGGGCATAGCGCGCCTTTTGGCGGCTGAGGCCTACGGCACGCAGATCGTCATCCGTGACCGCGACGATGCGCTGAGGTTCGGTGAAGCCGGCCTGTTCCAGTCTTGACCAAATCGCATTGGCCGAAGCAACGCTGACCTGTTGGCTGACAATCGCACTGAGTAGCCGCGCAAATCCGTCCGGGTTCCGCCGCAACGGCAGCGGCCCCGTCAGCGCATAGGCATGATGCAGGCGGGGGCAGAGGGCGGCCAAATGCGCTGCCCCTTCTTGAACGTCCGCGTCGCACTCGATGATCCGGCCCGTCATATGTTGCGCACCCACTCCATTGCCGCCGCCACCGTCGCCACGCGCGGGGCCTTTGGCTGTGGCGGTCGCGCGATCATCGCCACGGGCAGGTTCAGCGCCCGCGCAGCCGCCAGCTTGCTCTCGGACGCGGCCCCCCCCGCATTCTTGACCACCAGCCAGTCGATACCAAGCCGGGTGAAAAGCGCGATCTCCTCCGCCTCGGAAAACGGCGGGCGGCCAACAAGATAGGTGCCATTTGCCATCGGAAAGGGTGCCTCGGGTGGATCGACCACGCGGCAAATCAGCCGCCGCCCGTCGAGATTGGCAAAGCGTGTCACGCCCTGCCGCCCGGTGGCAAGGAAAACCGTCGCCCCCTCGGGAATATGCGTTGCCGCCTCTTCCTCTGCGGCGATAATGGTCCAGCGGTCACCGGCCCCAGGCACCCATTCCGGCCGCAAAAGCTGGCAATATGGTACGGCTTTGTCAGCGCAGAGCCGTGCCGTGCGCTCGGATATCCGGCTGGCAAAAGGATGCGTTGCATCAAGAACTGCGGTGATCCCGGCCTCGGTGAGGTAGCGCAAAAAGCCGTCCTCGCCGCCAAACCCACCTATTCGCGTGGGCAGGCCCATGGCGCGCGGCGCGCGCGTGGCCCCGGCAAGCGAGGCAATGGCAGGACGCCCCTCGGCAACCAAAAGTCGTGCCACCTGCTGCGCCTCTCCCGTGCCCGCCAGCAGCAAGAGCGTCATGCCGCCCCCGCCCGTGCCAGCACCACACCGGCCCGGTCGATCACAACCGTATCAACCGCAACGCCTTCGGGCAGCATTGACAGCACCTTCAACCGGCTTTCCTGCGCCACCCATTCTGCCAAGACTTCCCCAGCAACGTCATAGGCTTGCAACGCCGTGTTCATGTATTTCAGATCCGGTATGGCAAGCGCCTCGGCGAGGCCTGCGAAATCCACTTGGCTGCGGCCTGAATGCAAATCGCGCGCGCCCTGCGCCAGCTTGATCATCTTGCCGATACCGCCCCCCACCGTAAGGCGCGGCAGCGGATGCCGGGCGAGATATTTGAGCATCCCACCCGCAAAGTCCCCCATATCCAACATCGCGTGATCCGGAAGGTCATAAAGGCTCTGCACCACCTGCTCGCTTGTGGCGCCGGTGCAGCCTGCCACATGATCCAGCCCCGCCTCGCGCGCCACGTCAATGCCGCGATGGATCGAGGCGATCCAAGCGGCGCAGGAAAACGGGCGCACGATCCCTGTTGTGCCCAGAATCGACAACCCGCCTTTTATGCCCAGCCTCGAGTTCCAAGTCTTTTGCGCAAGCGCAGCCCCCCCAGGTACCGACACCGTGATTTCGATATCCGGGCTTTCAGACAGCCGCTCGGCCATGTCTTCCACGGTCTCTCGCATCATCTGACGTGGCACGGGGTTGATTGCAGGCTCACCCGGCGGGATGGGCAGCCCCGGCATGGTGACACGCCCCACGCCCTCGCCTGCGCGAAACACCACGCCCCCTTCTGAGCGGGCCACCCGCGCGATGATCATCGCCCCATGTGTGACATCCGGGTCATCGCCCGCGTCCTTGATCACCCCAGCCTCGGCCCACCCCTCGCCGCTGGCATGATGGGCAATGGCGAATTCGGGCGTCTCACCCCTTGGCAAGGTGATGCAGACACGCGGCACAGCCCCTTCGCCCCATAGCAGGCTGAGCGCCGCCCGTGTCGCGGCGGTTGCGCAAGCGCCCGTGGTCCAGCCACGGCGCAAGGGGGTATCGGGTTTGCGGGTCATATCCAGTCAGGACTATAGGCGCGCCACAGCCAGAGGCCAAATGCCAAATCTAACGGTCGGACCCTGTGCGCGCCCCGCAAAACCTGCGGGGCGCGTGCGCGGCCTCACTCTGCCGCGATATTCGCTGCCTCGACCTTGACTGCCGAGAATTTGAACTCTGGGATCTTGCCATAGGGATCGACCGCCGGATTGGTCAGGATGTTCGCCGCCGCTTCGACATAGGCAAAGGGCAGGAACACCATATCAGGGGCCACTGCGCGATCTGCCCGCGCCATGATCCGGATTGAACCACGCTTGGTGCTCAGCCGCACCATGCCGCCCGGCTCTACGCCCAGCTTGCGCAGGGTGGCAGGATGCATCGAACAATTGGCCTCCGGCTCTACCGCATCAAGCACGCTGGCGCGGCGGGTCATCGACCCTGTGTGCCAATGCTCAAGCTGCCGACCGGTTGTCAGGATCATCGGATACTCGGCATCGGGCACATCGTCGGGCGGAATGATTGCCGCCGGGGTGAATTTAGCGCGTCCCTCAGGCCGCGGGAAACCGTCGCCGAACACAACCGACTCACCCGGCTGATCAGGCCCTTTGCAAGGATAGGTCACGGCGCCTTCGCGCTCCAACCGCTCCCAGGTGATATTGTCGAGCGACCGCATGTTGACCTTCATCTCGGCGAAGACATCCGCCGGGCTGTCATAAGACCAGTCAAGCCCGATCCGATTGGCCAGCTCAACCGTGATCGCCCAATCCTCGCGCGCCTCACCCGGTGGGGTAACGGCGGGTCGGCCCATCTGCACCTGACGGTTGGTATTGGTCACGGTCCCCGATTTCTCGTAGAACGCGCTCGCGGGCAGGATCACATCGGCATAATTGGCTGTTTCCGTGATGAAAATGTCCTGCACCACCAGATGCTCGAGCTTGGCCAAAGCATCGCGGGCGTGTTCGACATCAGGATCAGACATCGCCGGGTTTTCGCCCAGGATATACATGCCTTTGATCTTGTCGTCATGAACCGCGTCCATGATCTCGGTCACGGTCAGGCCCTTCTGGTTCGAGAAGTCCCCCGATTGCCAGACTTCGGTAAAGGCACGGCGCACGCCGTCATCTGTCACCGTCTGATAGTCCGGAAGGAACATCGGCACGAGGCCCGCGTCAGACGCGCCTTGCACGTTGTTCTGGCCGCGCAGCGGATGCAACCCTGTGCCCGGACGGCCCACATGACCGCACATCAAGGCCAGAGAAATCAGGCAGCGCGAATTGTCAGTGCCGTGGATATGCTGGCTGACGCCCATCCCCCAAAAGATCATACCGGCCTTGGCCGTGGCGAAATCCCGCGCCACAGCGCGCAGGGTCTCGGCGGGAACACCGCAAATACCCTCCATCTTTTCGGGCGGGAATTGTGCCAGATGCTTTTTCTCGGCTTCCCAGTTCTCGGTGAACGCCGCGATATATTGCTGGTCGTAGAGCCCCTCTTCCACAATCACATGCATGATCGCATTCAGCATCGAGACATCTGCGCCGGGACGGAATTGCAACATATGCGTGGCAAAACGCTTCATCCCCTGCCCGCGCGGGTCCATCACGATCAGCTTGCCACCACGCTTGGTGAACTGCTTGAAATAGGTCGCGGCAACGGGATGGTTTTCAAGCGGGTTGGCCCCGATGATAATCGCCACATCGGCGTTTTCAATCTGGTTGAAGGTCGCCGTCACGGCACCAGAGCCGACATTCTCGATCAGCGCCGCCACAGAAGACGCATGGCAGAGGCGCGTGCAGTGATCCACATTGTTGTGACCAAATCCCTGACGGATGAATTTCTGGAAGAGATAGGCTTCTTCATTGGTGCATTTCGCGCTGCCAAATCCTGCAACACTGGTGCCGCCATGGGTGTCCTTCAGCCCCTTGAGTGCGCCTGCTGCAAGATCAAGCGCCTCGTCCCAAGACGCTTCACGGAACACTTCTTGCCAATTGCCGGGATCGACATTCAGCCCCTTTGCCGGCGCATCATCGCGGCGGATGAGCGGCTTGGTCAGGCGATGCGGATGGTGGATATAGTCAAAACCGAACCGCCCCTTTACGCACAGACGCCCCTCGTTGGCAGGCCCGTTGATGCCCTCAACATATTTGACCTTGCCATTCTTGACCTTGAGCGAAACCTGACACCCCACACCACAGAACGGGCAGATGCTCTTGACCTCTTCATCGAAATCGGCGCTGTCGCCCTGCTGTACGTCATCAAGCACGGTTGCAGGCATCAGGGCCCCGGTCGGGCAGGCCTGCACGCATTCGCCGCAGGCCACACAGGTCGAATCGCCCATCGGATCCGCAAGATCGAACACCGGGTAGGCGTCATGCCCACGCCCGGCCATGCCGATCACGTCATTCACCTGAACCTCGCGGCACGCCCGCACGCAGAGACCACATTGAATACAGGCGTCGAGATTGACGCGCATCGCGATGTGGCTGTCATCGAGCAGCGGAATGCGGTCGCGCTCCAGCTTGGGAAAGCGGCTATGGGTCACGCCATTGGCTTCGGCCATATCCCAGAGGTGGCTTGAGCGGTCATGCGACTGCGCCTGCTCGGGCTGATCGGCCAAGAGCATCTCAACAACCATTTTGCGCGCCGATTCTGCACGGGCGGAGTTGGTTGTCACAACCATGCCCGCCTTGGCCTCGCGGATGCACGAGGCGACAAGCGTCCGCTCGCCCTGAACCTCGACCATACAGGCGCGGCAATTGCCATCGGGGCGATAGCCTGGGGCAGGCTTGTGGCAGAGGTGCGGAATTTTCAGACCACGACCATTGGCGACTTCCCAGATCGTCTGACCAGCCTCTACCTCGACCTCGCGGCCATCCAATACGAGTGTGATCTTGTCGGTCATCAGCGTGCCTCCCTGCTTTGGGACTTTTTAAAGCATGCAGCAGCATGCCAGAGGCCGTCAATCCCGACACCTCACCCCACATTTGCGCCACGAATGGCAAAGAGCCACGGCAGAGGTCTTAAATCGACAGCACCGTCACGCCTGTCAGCGATGGGATGGAATATTTCACGCGCTCCCTTTAACCCCGCCGCAACCGGCGCTAACGTCGCGCGGAATTCGGGGGAGGGAAACCTTGGCAGAGCTTATTCTGGTGCGGCACGGGCAGGCCAACAGCCATGCGACCGATGAGGCAGGCTATGACCGGCTATCGCCTCTGGGCGTGCAGCAGGCCGAATGGCTGGGCGCACATCTGGAGCGGACGAATCCGCATTTTGACCATGTGATCACCGGAACGCTCAACCGTCAGATCGGCACCGCCCGCGCCATGGGCTATCAGATCACCGAACAAGACCCGCGTCTTGACGAGTTAAGCTATTTCGCCCTCGCCCGCGCCATCGAGGCACAGCACGGCATTCCGGCCCCTGCGGACGCCACCGAATTCGCCCGCTACCTGCCTCAGGTGATCGAACACTGGGCGCGCGGCGATCTGGAGGATGTACCTGAAACCTTTGCTCATTTTACCAACCGGATCACCGGCTTGATCGACGACATCTGCCAGCAGCATGGGCGTGTTCTGATCGTAACCTCAGGCGGCGTGATCGGTATGGTCATGCGGCATGTGCTCGGGCTGGATATTCCGGGCATGGCCAAAGTCATGTTGCAAGTGAGGAACAGCTCGCTCCACCGGCTGGAGCATGTGCATGACATGCTGATGCTGGGCACGTTCAACGCAACGCCGCATCTCGACACTCCCGATCGGGCGCATGCCCGCACTTTTATCTGACAGCAAGAGGAACCGCGCCATGAAGTTATACTATGCCAAAGGCACCATCTCGATTGCGGTGGCCATCGCGCTGCACGAGGCGGGTCTGGATTTTGAACCGATGCGCCTTGATTTCCGGGCGGGGGAGCAAACCGGCGCCGCGTATCTTGCGATCAATCCCAAGGGGCGTGTCCCGACTCTCGTTACCGACACCAGTATCCTGACCGAAACCGGTGCAATCCTCGATTTCATTGCGGACACCACACCCCAAGCAGGTTTGCGCCCCACAGACCCCTTGAAGGCTGCCAAAATGCGCGAGGCCATGTATTACATCGCCTCCACCATGCATGTGAACCACGCGCACAAAATGCGCGGGCACCGGTGGGCCGATCAGCAAAGCTCTTTCGACGACATGAAGGCCAAATCGGTACAGACCATGACCGACAGCGCTGATTACGTCGAAAATCATATCCTGACCGGCCCCTTTGTGCTGGGAGAAACACTCTCTCTTGCCGATGCCTATCTCTTTGTCGCCTGCAACTGGCTGGAAGGCGACGGGGTGGATGTGGCCAAGTTCCCCAAAATCGCAGCCTTCGTGCAGGCAATGCGCGCGCGCCCATCTGTAGAACGGGTGATCGCGGATAACATGATCTGAGAGGCTGAGATGACACATCTGTGGGTAAGGGCCGAACAGCGGCCCAATGAGGAACGCGTGGGGCTGACGCCCGAGGGCGCGGCGCAACTGATCGCCAAAGGCATCCACGTCACAGTGGAAGAAAGCCAAAACCGCGCCATCCCAATCGACGGCTACCGCGCCGCCGGCTGCGAAATCGCCCCGGAAAACGCATGGCCCTCGGCACCGCAGGACGCAATCATCTTTGGCCTCAAGGAGTTGCCCGAGGATGGCACCCCCCTGCCGCATCGCCACATCATGTTCGGCCATGCCTTCAAGGGGCAACATGCCGGACGGCGACTCTTGCAGCGGTTTCAGGCTGGGGGCGGCACGCTTTACGATCTGGAGTATCTGGTCGATGTGACCGGCCGCCGCGTTGCTGCCTTTGGCTATTGGGCAGGCTATGCGGGGGCAGCGGTATCGCTCATGGCATGGGCGGCACAACAGGGCGGCGGCCTCTGCCCGCCCGTCGATACCTATCCGGGGCGCGACGCACTTTTGGCCGATCTTGGCGCGCGGCTTGAGGCTTCGGGTGCCACACGCCCCCGCGCCATTGTCATCGGGGCCTTGGGCCGCGTGGGCACAGGGGCGGCGGATCTCTGCGAAGCGATGGATGTGCCCGTCACCCGTTGGGACATGGCCGAGACCGCATCGGGTGGGCCGTTTCCCGAAATCCTAACGCATGACATCTTCCTCAACTGCATCTTTGCCCGCCCCGGCACGCCGGTTTTCGTGCATAAATCCGCCTTGGCCGCGCCGCGCCACCTGACCGTAATCGGCGATGTCGCCTGCGACCCTGACAGTGACTATAACCCGGTGCCAGTCTATGATGCGGCAACCACTTGGGCCGCGCCCGTACTGCGCGTGCACGATGTTCCGCCGCTCGATGTCATGGCCATAGACAACCTGCCCTCGCTCTTGCCGGTGGAATCCTCTCAGGACTATGCGGGACAGTTGCTAACCTCCCTGCTGACGCTCGACACGCCAGATCAAGGCGTCTGGGGGCGCGCGGCAGAGACCTTTCACACCCATATGAAAGCGCTCTGAATGGCCCCCTATGTCGGATATCTGGCCGCCTTTCTGGGCACGATCTGCTGGATTCCACAGGCGGTCAAGGCTTGGGCCACGCGCGACACATCCGGCCTGTCGCTGCCCTCGAACCTGCTGTTTTTGACCACCGTTTCCCTCTGGCTGGTCTATGGGGTGATGATCGGCGACTGGCCGCTCATCCTTGCGAATATCTGCGCCGTGGTCGCGATGCTCAGCATCGTCGCGGCAAAACTCCGCTTTAAATGAAGGAGAGAACGACATGACAATCCACTGGTGCGGCACCGGCCTATCGGCCATCCCCGGCCTACGGCGGCTGATTGAGGCAGGGCGTGATGTGACGGTGTGGAACCGCTCGACCGACAAGGCGCGGGCAATGGTCGGCGATCTCACCGACACGATCCACGCATTTGACATGGACGCATTGGCCAAGGTGCTCAATCCCGGTGACGTTGTGGTGTCAATGCTGCCGGGCGACTGGCACGTGCCGCTGGCCGAACTTTGCCTTGAGAGGGGCGCGCATTTCGTTTCGTCCTCATACATCGCACCAGAGATGCGCGCCCTCGATCAGGCTGCGCGCGACAAGGGGCTGTGCTTTGTCAACGAAATCGGTCTCGACCCCGGCATCGACCACCTCATGGCGCATCATCTGGTGGCCGACTATCGCGCCTCCAAGGCCTATGAGGCGGGCAATGATCTCAGCTTTACCTCCTATTGCGGCGGCGTGCCAAAACAGCCCAACCCGTTCCGCTACAAATTCAGTTGGTCGCCCTTGGGCGTGCTCAAGGCGCTGCGTTCGCCCTCGCGGTCGATCCGGAATTTCTCGGAACTTCGGGTGGCGCGGCCTTGGGATGCCATTTCCAGCTATGACGCCCCCTTGCCGACCCCAGAAACCTTTGAGGTTTACCCCAACCGGGACTCGATCCCCTTCATCGCGGATTACCGCTTTGATCCAGACTGGCGGATCAAGGATTTCGTGCGTGGCACGCTGCGGCTCAATGGCTGGTCAGAGGCATGGAAGCCTATTTTTGCGGAAATCGAGACCTTGGAAGGCACCGCAGGCGATAGCCGCCTCAAAGAGATGTCGGATCAGTTCTGGCAAGAGAACGCCTATGAGGAGGGCGAGCCGGATCGTGTCGTGCTCTGCGTGGATCTCAGGGCCGAGAACGCCGGGAAACCCGTCTGGCACAAGAGCTATGTGATGGATGCCTGGGGCGACGCGCGCGGCACGGCGATGGCGCGGCTGGTGTCAATCCCGGTTTCTCTGGCGGTCGACTCGGTGCTGACGCGCGAGATTGCGGCAGGCGTCAGCGCAGCCCCGCATGATCCGAAACTGGTTGCGCGCTACTTGGGCGAGGTCAACCAATTGGCGCAACATCTGACGGTCGTCGATCACCTCAGCTAGGCGTTTCGGCGCTAGGTCGTACAGGAGTATTTGCACCAAGAAGAAGCCAAGCCAGGTTTCTTCTTGGCAAAAATACTCAAATACGCCGCGATCCTCCGGCTAGAACGGAACGTCATCCGCGCCCGTGATGAAACGGGCAACAACCTTTTTGGTGCCCGCCTTCTCGAACGCGATTTCGAGCTTGTCGCCCTCGATGGCGATGATTGCGCCATAGCCAAACTTTTGATGAAAGACGCGCTCGCCCACTGTGTGCGCGCTCATCGCCTGCAGGTCGATCACGCTGTGGCGCGCTTCACTGGGTTGGCTCAGGGGCCGCTCCGCGCCCCGCGCCTGAAGCCGTCGCCAACCGGGGCTATTGTAAACATTGGCTTCGGCGGCGCGGCTCTCGATGCCTGAACTGGCCGCCGCCCCATAGCCCCCGCCATAAAGGCCCGGAGGGGTCAGCACATCAACATGCGCCTCAGGCAATTCATCAATGAAGCGTGATGGCATCTGGCTCTGCCACTGGCCATAGACCCGGCGATTGCCCGCGAATGAAATCGTACAGACCTCTTCGGCACGGGTGATGCCGACATAGGCCAGCCGCCGCTCCTCTTCCAATCCCCGCACGCCGCTTTCGTCCATCGAGCGTTGCGAGGGGAAAAGCCCATCCTCCCATCCCGGCAGGAACACGGCCGGAAACTCGAGCCCTTTGGCCGCGTGCAACGTCATCAGCGTGACCTTCTCGCCCTCTTCACCCGCCTCATTATCCATGATGAGGCTCACGTGTTCCAAAAACCCTTGCAGGTTCTCGAACCCTTCGAGGGCCTTGACCAGTTCCTTGAGGTTTTCAAGCCGCCCCGGTGCCTCGGGCGTCTTGTCGTTTTGCCACATGCCAGTATAGCCGCTCTCGTCGAGGATCATCTCCGCCAGTTCGACATGGCTGATATCGGCATCGCCTACCATCCGGCCCCAACGGCCAAGCCCGTCGATCAAAAGGCGCAGCTCGCCCGCCGCCTTGCCGGTGATCCCCTTGTCGTCAAGCAAAAGGCGCGCGCCTTCGACCAACGGCACACCATGCTGGCGCGCGGTCATCTGGATTTTCTGCTGCGCCTTGTCACCCAACCCGCGCTTGGGCGTGTTGACGATCCGCTCAAAGGCCAAATCATCCGCAGGCGAGACCACAAGGCGGAAATAGGCCATGGCATCGCGAATTTCCAAACGCTCGTAAAAGCGCGGGCCGCCGATCACGCGGTAGGGCAGACCGATGGTCAGAAACCGATCCTCGAAGGCGCGCATCTGGTGGCTGGCCCGCACGAGGATTGCCATTGCGTCAAGCGAATAGGGCCGCATGCCCCGCGTGCCGCGTTGCATCGCGTCGATTTCTTCGCCAATCCAGCGCGCCTCTTCCTCGCCATCCCAATGGCCGATCAGGCGGAGCTTTTCTCCCTCTTGAGCCTCGGTCCACAACTCTTTGCCAAGCCGGTCGCGATTTCCCGCGATCACACCAGAGGCGGCAGCGAGAATATGCGGCGTCGAGCGGTAATTCTGTTCAAGCCGGATCACCGCCGCGCCGGGAAAATCCTTTTCGAACCGCAGGATATTGCCCACTTCGGCCCCGCGCCAGCCATAGATCGACTGATCATCATCGCCCACGCAGCAGATGTTCTTGTGCCCCCCCGCCAAAAGCCGCAGCCAGAGATATTGCGCGACGTTGGTATCCTGATACTCGTCCACGAGGATATAGCGGAACCAGCGTTGGTATTGCCTGAGCACGTCATCGTGGCGCTGGAATATTGTCACAACATGCAGCAGCAGATCGCCAAAATCGACCGCATTCAATTCCTTCAGTCGCGCTTGATACTGATGGTAGAGCGCCGGACCCTTGCCATCATAGGCGCTGCCCTCTGACGCGGGCAGATTGTCAGGCGTCCAAGCGCGGTTTTTCCACTGGTCGATGATTCCCGCCAGCATCCGCGCGGGCCAGCGTTTGTCGTCGATGCCAGACGCCTGCACCAGTTGTTTGAGTAGGCGCAGTTGATCGTCGGCATCAAGAATGGTGAAATTCGATTTCAGATCAACCAGTTCGGCATGCCGACGCAAAAGCTTGACGCAGATCGAATGAAAGGTGCCCAGCCACGGCATCCCCTCTGCCGGCTGACCCAAAAGGCGGCCCACACGCTCTTTCATCTCGCGCGCGGCCTTGTTGGTAAAGGTCACGGCCAAGATATCGCCGGGCCCCGCGCGCCCGGTGTTCATCAGATGCACGATGCGCGTGGTCAGCGCCTTGGTCTTGCCCGTGCCCGCGCCAGCCAGCATCAGCACCGGACCATCCAGCGTTTCCGCCGCGCGGCGCTGTTCGGGGTTGAGATCATCAAGATAGGGCGCGGGCCGCGCCGCCATGGCACGGGCCGAGAGGCTGGCCCCCTCAAAAGCGTCGGATTCGTCAAATCTGTTCATGCCCCCGACAATAGCGCGGAGGCGGCCAGAGATAAAGAGATGTTCGGGGATTGTTCCGCCCCAATCTGGCCTCTGGACAAGCCCCTGAAAACCCGCGCAAATGCGCGCCATGAACCTGCATGCAACCTATCCCGCCCTGTCTGATCTGCGCGCCCGAGCCGCGCGGCGCATTCCGCATTTCGTCTGGGAATACCTTGACAGTGCCACAGGGACCGAGGCGACCAAGGGGCGCAATCGCCTGATGCTCGATCAGGTGCGGCTCAGCCCGTCGATCCTGCATGGTGAGTTCACACCCGATATCTCGGCCACCCTCTTGGGACAGACCCACGCTTTGCCGGTGGGCATCGCGCCCGTGGGCATGTCGGGCCTCATCTGGCCCGATGCCGAGCGCCTCTTGGCGCGGGCGGCCACGCAGGTGGGCATTCCCTATGGCCTGTCGACTGTGGCCAGCCAAAAACCAGAGGACATCGGGCCACATCTGAACGGCAATGGCTGGTTCCAGATGTATCCGCCGCGCGATACCGGCATTCGCACCGACATGCTCAACCGCGCCCGCAATGCCGGGTTCACGGTGCTGGTGCTGACCGTCGATGTGCCCGTGGGCAGCCGCCGCGAGCGGCAAGTGCGCTCGGGCCTGACACAGCCGCCCAAGCTGACCCCACGCCTGATGGCGCAGGTTGCCCGCTGCCCGGCTTGGGCGCTTGGCACCGCGCGGCTCGGCATGCCGCGCATGCGTCTGATTGACGATTACGCAGGCCAGACCAAGGGCCTGCCCTCGAACAAACACGCTGGTTACTTGCTGCGCACCTCGCCCGACTGGGATTATCTGCGATGGCTGCGCGACGCATGGGACGGTCCTTTGGTGATCAAAGGTGTGCTGCGCGGGGATGATGCAGCGATGCTTGAGAAAGAGGGCGCAGACGCAATCTGGATTTCGAACCACGCAGGCCGTCAGTTCGACGCCGCCCCCGCCACCATCGAGGCCCTGCCAGAGGTGCGTGCTGCAACCACCCTGCCGGTGATCATGGATGGTGGCATCGAGGGCGGGCTTGATGTGCTGCGTGCCATCGCCCTTGGCGCGGATTTCGTGATGATGGGGCGCGGCTGGCACTATGCGCTTGGCGCGCTTGGAGAGAGTGGCCCGGCGCATCTGGCGGATATTCTGGCCGAGGATTTGCGCGCCAATATGGGCCAGTTGGGCACACGCACGCTTTGGGACGTACGGTCGCGCCTGATCCCTAACGGGTAGGGTGGACCACCCGTCGGGACAGGAAATTTCCCTTGCCGGGGAATACCCAGTTTGCCGGATTGCACAAACCTTTCACAAATCTTACAAGGATGCAGCGCTGCAATGCGGCATGGAATGCCGCGCCGCCAGAACTGATAAACCGGGGGACAGGCATGGCCGACTTCAAGAAAATTCTCATCGCCAACCGGGGCGAAATCGCCATCCGCATCATGCGGGCCGCCAATGAAATGGGCAAGAAAACCGTCGCTGTCTTTGCAGAAGAGGACAAGCTCGGGCTTCACCGGTTCAAGGCGGATGAGGCGTATCGCATCGGCGAGGGTATGGGGCCAGTTCAGGCCTATCTGTCCATCGAAGAGATCATCCGCGTGGCCAAGCTGTCGGGCGCGGATGCCATCCATCCCGGTTACGGCCTCTTGTCCGAAAACCCGGCCTTTGTTGATGCCTGCGACGCGGCGGGCATCACGTTTATCGGTCCGCGCGCGGAGACCATGCGCGCCCTTGGCGACAAGGCAAGCGCGCGCCGTGTGGCCATGGAGGCAGGCGTTCCCGTGATCCCGGCAACCGAAGTGCTGGGCGACGACATCAAGGCCATCCGCAAAGAGGCCAAGGCAATTGGCTATCCCTTGATGCTCAAGGCGTCTTGGGGCGGCGGCGGGCGCGGCATGCGACCAATCGAGGATGAAAGCGAGCTTGAGGATAAGGTTCGTGAAGGGCGGCGCGAGGCCGAGGCGGCCTTTGGCAATGGCGAGGGCTATCTCGAAAAGATGATCCTGCGCGCGCGCCATGTCGAGGTGCAGATCCTGGGCGACAAGCACGGCAATATGTACCACTTGTTCGAGCGGGACTGTTCGGTGCAGCGCCGCAATCAAAAGGTGGTGGAACGCGCCCCCGCCCCCTACCTGTCCGAGACACAGCGCGAAGAAATCTGTCAGCTTGGCTACAAGATTTGCAAGCATGTGAATTACGAATGCGCGGGCACTGTCGAATTCCTGATGGATATGGACACCGGCAAATTCTATTTCATCGAGGTCAATCCGCGCGTTCAGGTCGAACATACCGTGACCGAGGCCGTGACCGGCATCGACATCGTGCAGGCGCAGATCAAGATTGCCGAAGGCAAGAGCCTGATGGAGGCCACCGGCAAGGCCAGCCAGTATGACATCACCCTGCATGGCCACGCGCTCCAGACCCGGATCACCACCGAGGACCCGCTGAACAACTTTATCCCCGATTATGGCCGGATCACGGCCTATCGCTCAGCCACCGGCATGGGCATTCGTCTGGATGGTGGCACCGCCTATGCGGGCGGTGTGATCACGCGCTATTATGACAGCCTTCTGACCAAGGTCACGGCTTGGGCACCTACCCCCGAACAGGCGATTGCCCGGATGGACCGCGCCCTGCGCGAATTCCGTATTCGCGGTGTCAGCACGAACATTGCCTTTGTCGAGAACCTGCTCAAGCACCCGACCTTTCTCAACAATACCTACACAACCAAATTCATCGACACGACGCCAGAACTGTTCAAATTCGCCAAGCGGCGGGATCGTGGTACGCGCGTTCTAAGCTATATCGCCGACATCACGGTCAACGGGCATCCCGAGGTCGAGGGGCGCACCCGCCCCCCTGCAGATCTCAAACTGCCACGCGCGCCGCGCCCCGCCAACTCCGAGATCAAGGATGGGCCAAAGCAGATCCTTGAACGCGAGGGCGCGCAGGCCGTGGCGGATTGGATGGCCGCGCAAAAGCAGCTGTTGATCACCGACACCACGATGCGCGACAGCCATCAATCGCTTTTGGCTACGCGCATGCGGTCGATCGACATGATCGGCATTGCGCCCAATTACGCCCACGATCTCCCCGGCCTCTTCTCGGTCGAGTGCTGGGGCGGTGCGACCTTTGACGTGGCTTACCGGTTCCTTGACGAATGCCCATGGCAGCGCTTGCGCGACATTCGCGCAAGAATGCCCAACCTGCTCACGCAGATGCTGCTGCGCGGCTCGAACGGGGTAGGCTATACCAACTATCCCGACAATGTGGTCGCGGCCTTTGTCAAACAGGCGGCCGAAAGCGGCGTTGATATTTTCCGCGTGTTCGACCCGCTGAACTGGGCCGAGAATATGCGCGTCTCCATGGACGCCGTGCTCGACTCGGGCAAGGTGCTGGAGGCGGCGATCTGCTACACGGGCGATATGCTCGATCCGGCACGCTCCAAATATGACCTGAAATATTACCTCTCGATGGCCAAAGAGCTGAAAGAGGCGGGAACGCATATCCTGTGCATCAAGGATATGGGCGGATTGATGAAACCGGCCACGGCGAGCGTGCTTTTCAAGGCGCTCAAAGAAGAGGTTGGGTTGCCGCTGCATTTCCACACCCATGACACAGCAGGCATTGCCGGGGCCACCATTCTGGCGGCCTCAGAGGCGGGCGTCGATGCAGTGGATTGTGCGATGGATTCGCTCTCTGGCAATACCAGCCAAGCCACGATCGGCACCGTTGTCGAGGCGCTGCGCCACACGCCGCGCGACACCGGGCTCGACATTGGGGCGATCCGGCAAATCTCGAACTACTGGGAATCGGTGCGCAACCACTACGCTGCGTTTGAAAGCGGGATGCAATCGCCTACCTCTGAGGTCTATCTTCACGAAATGCCCGGCGGACAGTTCACCAACCTCAAGGCGCAGGCGCGCTCGATGGGGATGGAAGACCGCTGGCATGACATCGCGCGCACCTATGCCGATGTGAACCAAATGTTCGGCGATGTGATCAAGGTGACGCCGATTGCCAAGACAGTGGGCGATCTGGCGTTGATGATGGTGAGCCAAGGCCTGACCTGCGAAGACGTGCTCGACCCTGCGACCGAGGTCAGCTTTCCCGACTCGGTGATCACACTGATGAAGGGCTATGTGGGGCAGGCCCCCGGCGGCTTCCCCCCCGCCATCGTCAAAAAGGTGCTCAAGGGCGAAGAGCCGATCACCGTACGCCCCGGCACGCTCTTGCCGCCCGAAGATCTGGACGCGCGGTTTGCCGAACTGACAGAGCGTTTCGGCAAAAAGATCGACAACGAGGATCTGATGGGCAGCCTGATGTATCCCAAGGTTTTCGCCGATTACATGGAACGTCACGCGCAATTCGGCCCCGTCCGTACCCTGCCTACGCGCACCTTCTTTTACGGGATGGAGACAGGCGAGGAAATCACCGCCGAAATCGACCCCGGCAAGACGCTGGAAATCCGGCTGGTCGCGGTAAGCGAAACGCAAGAGGATGGCGAGGCGCGCGTGTTCTTTGAACTGAACGGCCAGCCGCGCACGGTGCGCGTGCCCGACCGGCGGATCAAGAGCACGGTCGCAGCCCGACCCAAGGCAGAACTGGGCAACGCCAACCACATCGGCGCGCCGATGCCGGGTGCTGTTGCGACCGTTGCGGTCAAGGCCGGGCAAAAGATCAAGGCGGGCGACCTTTTGTTGACCATTGAGGCGATGAAGATGGAAACCGGCCTGCATGCGGAACGCGATGCGACCGTCAAGGCGGTGCATGTCCAGCCCGGCAGCCAGATCGACGCCAAGGATCTGCTGGTCGAATTGGAGTGACGCGCCCCGTCACCCTCGGGCTTGTCCCGAGGGTGACGGCTATACCCAAAACAGATAGCCCTTTTGCACCGCAATCATTTCGGCCATGCTGCGCGGCATAGCCAAATGACAGGCCGCGCCATGCACAAGATCCTCGTTTTCACCGATGTTCATATCGTCGCTCAGGGCCAGACGATCATCGGCCTTGATCCCTTTGCGCGTTTCACCCAAGGGCTTGCGCATGCGTTGACGCGACACCCGGATGCCGCCCGCATCGTGCTATGCGGTGATCTGACCCACCGCGCCGCGCCCGAGGAATACGCCCGCCTGCGCGAGGCATTGGCCGACTGCCCCCTGCCCGTCAGCCTGATGCTGGGCAATCACGACCGCCGCGCCGCTTTTCTAACCGCCTTTCCCGAGACAACGCAGATGGACAGCGGGCATATCCAGCACACCGCCGACATCGGTGCATATCGGCTGATCTGTCTCGACACGTTGGATGAAGCGGCGCCAGACCTGCACTCGGGCTGGCTCTGCCCCGCGCGGCTTGACTGGTTGGACCAGCGTTTAAACGAGGCGGGCCCGCGCCCGGTCATCGTCTTCACCCATCACCCGCCCATCGACACGGGCTTTGCCGGGATGGATGCCATCGGCCTACGCAACCGCGACGAGTTGATTGCGCGCCTTTCGGCGGCGGACAACGTGGTACAAATCATGTCAGGCCACATTCACCGCACAGTGCAGGGGTCGGCAGGCGGCATCCCCACCGCCATCCTCAAGAGCCCCTGCCACCAGATGCCCATGAGCCTTGACGCCCAAGATACGAGCCTCTCGATTGACGAGCCGGGCGCCTATGGCCTCTTGCTGCTGACCGAGACGGGCGTCATCGTGCACACCGAGGATTTCACCCTGCCCGCCACCCTGTCCGCAACTTATTCCTGACCGAACGGTATCCGAATGACCCTTACAATCACCTCTCTCTACGCGGGCCTTATCGGCCTGCTTTTTGTGCTGCTCAGCGTGCTAGTGATCACCGCACGGTTCAAAACAAACGTTTCCATCGGCGATGGCGGCAAGGAATTGTTGGTCCGCCGTATCCGGGTACAGGCAAATTGCGCGGAATACGCGCCGCTCGGCCTGATCCTTTTGGCCCTGACCGAGGTTCAGGGCGCGCCGGGATGGGTCGTGCATGTTCTGGGGCTGATGCTTCTCTTGGGGCGGCTTCTGCATGCTGCTGGCTTTGGCCGCACACCGGAAATCATGCCGATGCGCAGCGTCGGAATGGTACTGACCTTTGCCATGCTGATCCTGAGCGCGCTGGCCAACATCGGCCACGCGCTGCTCTGACACTATCCAGACGATCAGCTCTGCGGGCTGGGGCGGCGCAGAAGGCTTCCCCTGCTGGTAAAAATCGTCCATCATTCTAAAACGTACTGAGATCCGCGCCGCGAGCGTCCCTGCCGCGACCCGGATGAGGGAGGACCTGATGATGTGCCGAATTTTTGCCGGACAAGACCCCGACCGTTATGCCCTGATAACGCGCCGCATGCGCCTGAATGGACAAAGCACAAGCATCCGCTTGGAAAAATCCTTCTGGGGCATCCTGGATGAAATCGCCGAAAGCGAAGGCCTGACGACGCCCGGATTTGTCTCGAAATTGCATGCCGAAGTGCTGGAACTGCACGGTGAGCCTGCGAATTTCACCTCGCTCCTACGCTGCACTTGCCTCGTCCACCGCGAGAACCCGCTGGAAGGCGAAGCGCGGCAGATGGCGGCTGAATAAGACAAAATTCGGCGTAGTATCCCCATACTACCTACCCTCCCCCTGCTTTGGTAACTTTTCCAGACCAAATACAGTATTCGGAGGGCATGATGGCCAAAGCCATTCACAGCATGATTCGCGTTCTCGACGAGGCGCGGTCGGTCGATTTCTATTCCCGGGCCTTTGGCCTAATTGTTGCTGACCGGCTGGATTTCGAGAAATTCACCCTCGTCTACATGTCGAATAACGAAAGCCCATTCGAGGTGGAACTGACCATCAACAAGGGCCGGACAGAGCCCTATGACCGCGGCGATGGCTATGGCCATCTGGCTGTTCTGGTCGAGGACCTCGCCGCAGAGCATGCACGTTTCGAGGCCGAGGGGCTCAACCCCCGCAAGATGGTGGAATTCGCCCCCGACGGAAAACTTGTGGGCAAGTTCTTCTTTGTCGCCGATCCTGACGGCTATGAAATTGAAGTTTTGGAACGCGGCGGGCGTTTCAAATGACAACAAGCGCGCGTCCTCACGGGGGCGCGCGCATTCATCATATGGGAGGAGAACCAATGACTGAGACCAAACCCCGCAAGGGGCTTAACCGGCGCGAATTGCTGTCGCGCTCGATCGCGGCGGGCGCAAGCTTTGTCGTGGGCGCTGGCTTTGTCGCCAGCACAGACGCGGCCTGGGCACTCGAAACACAGGCGCTCAAGCCCGAGACAATGGCAACCCTCATCCAGATGGCACGCGACATCTACCCGCATGACCATCTCGCCGATGAATACTACGCCATCGCGGTCAAAGGCTATGACACGGCCGAGGCCGCCGACGCCATTGAGGCTGGCATCGCGGGCCTCAACGCGGTGGCACAGGGCAAAGGCCACGCCGATTACCTGAGCATCGGCTGGGAGCGCGACCGCGTCGACATTCTGCGCAGCGTTGAGGACAGCGCGTTCTTTCAACAGATCCGGGGAGGGCTGGTGACAGGCTTGTATAATCAAAAGGCGGTTTGGCCGCTCTTTGGCTATGAGGGCGAGTCCTTCAGCCAAGGCGGTTACATCAACCGCGGCTTTGACGACATCAACTGGCTTTAGGCCATAGCCATCTAGGGAGGAAAGACTATGGCTGCACCTTTTGATTTTAACGACGACTCTGTGATCGTCGTCATCGGCACTGGCGCGGGCGGCGGTGTGCTGTCGAACGAACTGGCGCAACGCGGCGTGTCCGTTGTGGCGCTTGAGGCGGGCGGGCGCTATCTGCCCGAGGATTACATCAACGACGAATGGGAAAGTTTCGGCCAACTGGCATGGCTTGACCCCCGCACGACGTCGGGCGACTGGCGCGTGGCCAAGGATTTTTCCGGCCTGCCCGCTTGGATCGTCAAGGCCGTTGGCGGCACCACGACCCATTGGGCCGGGGCTTCGATCCGCTTTCAGGACCATGAATGGAAAGCCAAGACCAATTACGGACCGGTGCAAGGGGCAAACCTGCTCGACTGGCCCATCGACGGGGCCGAAATGGAACCCTGGTATGATCTGGCCGAAAAAAAGCTGGGCGTGACCCAAACCAACAATCTGGCCGGACTGCCCGGCAACAATAACTACAAAGTGTTCGAGGCAGGCGCCAAGGCGCTTGGCTATAAGGAAGTGCACACCGGCCGCATGGCCATCAACTCTGAGGAATATGACGGGCGCATGGCCTGCCAGCAGACAGGGTTCTGCTTTCAGGGCTGCAAATGGGGTGCGAAATGGTCCGCAGCCTATACCGATATTCCGCGCGGCGAGGCCACTGGCAATCTCGAGGTGCGCTCGAAGGCGCATGTCGCACGCATCCTGCATGATGACAGCGGCAAGGTGACGGGTGTCGAGTATTTCGACGAAGCGGGCAACCTTCAGATGCAAAAGGCGCGTGCCGTTTGCGTCGCGGGCAACTCGTTCGAATCTCCGCGCCTGCTCTTGAATTCCGCCTCGTCGATGTTCCCCGATGGGCTGGCCAATTCCTCGGGTCAGGTGGGGCGCAACTACATGCGCCACATGACCGGATCGGTCTACGGCGTGTTCGACAAGCCGGTGAAGATGTGGCGCGGCACGACCATGGCAGGCATCATTCAGGACGAATCGCGCCACGATCCTTCGCGCGGCTTTGTCGGTGGCTACGAGCTGGAAACGCTGGCCCTAGGCTTGCCCTTCATGGCAGCGTTCCTCGATCCGGGATCTTGGGGCCGCGAATTCACCACCGCCCTCGACGCATACGAGAACATGGCGGGGATGTGGATCGTCGGCGAGGATATGCCGCAGGAAACCAACCGCGTCACGCTCAACCATGACGTCAAGGATCAATGGGGCTTGCCGGTGGCCAATGTGCATTTCTCCGATCACCCCAATGATATCGCGATGCGCAACCACGCCTACAAACAAGGCGCGGCAGTCTACGAGGCGGTCGGTGCCACCCGCACCTTCCCGACGCCGCCCTACCCCTCGACCCATAATCTTGGGACCAACCGCATGTCGGAAAACCCACGCGACGGGGTGGTGAACAAATGGGGTCAAACCCACGACATTCCCAACCTCTTCGTCTCGGATGGCTCGCAATTCACCACTGGCGCGGCGGAAAACCCGACGCTGACGATCGTGGCATTGGCCATCCGGCAGGCGGATCACATCGCAGGTGAGATGTCACGCGGCAACCTTTAAAGGACGCCCCGTCCCTCCCCCGGCACCTCAACTCTCCCCGAGTGTGCCGGGGGATATGGGCCAGTTTGGCCGTTATTCTGACTTGAAATCCGCAGCAATGCGCAACTCGCGCAGGGGGCGGACAAGGGCGATGCACTCGGCATAGATCGGATCGGCCTTATACGCGGCAAGGGCCGCCTCATCCGCGAATTCTGCATAGACCACCAGATCCACCTGAGCGCCCGCGATCACATCGCTTTGAAGATTGCGCCCCACTTCGAAATGCGACGAATGCGGTATCTGCGCCAGCATCATCAGGCCTGTGCGAATACGGTCGATATCGTCCGGGTTGGTGGCGGAAAAGAATACAATATGGCGGATCATTTCTCAGTCTTTCGAGCGGGAGGCTTTTTCTGCAAGGCCAGAGGTGCCCTGACGACGGGCAAGTTCAGCCATGACATCAGATAGGGCGACGTCGCGCGATTGCAGCATCACCAGCAAGTGAAAGAGCACATCCGCCGCTTCAGAGGTCAGGCGCGCGCGGTCGCCTTTGACCGCTTCAATGATCGCCTCAATGGCCTCTTCGCCGAATTTCTCGGCGCATTTTTCCGGGCCTTTGGCCAAGAGTTTGGCGGTCCAACTACTTTCGGGATCGGCGGCAGCGCGCGCGGCGATGATACGGGCAAGATCGTCGAGGGTCATGCCGCCAGCCTCATGGGAATGCCTGCGGCAGCCATATGTGCCTTGGCCTCGGCAATCGTGTAGGTGCCGAAGTGAAAGATCGAGGCGGCAAGCACCGCCGAGGCATGCCCCTCAGTGACGCCCTCTACCAGGTGATCAAGCGTGCCCACACCGCCACTTGCGATCACGGGAATATCCACCGCATCGGCAATCGCCCGCGTGAGCGGCAGGTTGAACCCGGCGCGCGTGCCATCGCGGTCCATTGAGGTCAGCAAGATTTCCCCTGCCCCTTTGGCCGCGACAAGACGGGCAAATTCCACAGCGTCAATGCCTGTAGATTTGCGCCCGCCATGGGTGAAAATCTCCCATTTGCCGGGGCTTACGGTCTTGGCGTCGATGGCCACTACAATGCACTGGCTGCCAAACTGATCGGCGGCGCGCGCCACAACATCAGGATCGGCCACAGCGGCGGAATTGAAGCTGACCTTGTCCGCCCCCGCCAGCAAAAGCGCGCGCACATCCTGCGCGCTCCGCACCCCACCGCCGACGGTCAGCGGGATATAACAGGCCTCGGCGGTGCGACGCACCACGTCGAACATGGTGCCGCGATTCTCATGCGTGGCGTGGATATCGAGGAAACACAGCTCATCCGCCCCCGCCGCATCATAGGCGCGCGCCGCATCGACCGGATCACCCGCATCCCGCAAATCGACAAAGTTCACGCCCTTGACCACACGGCCATCGGCGACATCGAGACAGGGGATGATACGGGTCTTGAGCATATTACCGCTGTTACAGGAATTTCACGCCGTTGTTTATGGGCAAATCAGTTAACATGCCAGAGGATAAGACCCATATTAGCGTTGCAATTGAAGGAGTTTACCATGAAGCGTTTTCTTGTCGCCGCCGCGATGACCCTGACCGCCCTGCCCGCCCTTGCCAGTGACGATGATATCATCAAGGTGAAATCCACCAGCGATGTTGCCACCACCATGGACCGGCTTGAGGCTGCTGTGACGGGGGCCGGGGCCACGGTCTTTGCCCGGGTCGATCACGCAGCGGGCGCGGCCTCTGTGGACCTCGCGCTTGATCCCTCTCAGCTCTTGATTTTCGGCAACCCGAAAATGGGCACGGCGGCGATGCAGGATGACCCGGTAGCGGGGCTTTTCCTGCCGCTGAAAGTGCTGGTTTATCAAAACGCCGCAGGCGAGACATGGCTCGCCTATCATGACCCCGAGGATATGTTCGATGACACGACCATCAACGATGACGCCGCGTATATCAAGATGATGACCGGCGCGCTTGGCAAGCTGACGGCTGCGGCGGCAGGGCAGTAGGCAACCGCTCTGGCTGCGCTCAGCCCCTGAGCGTGGCCAAGGCCGCCCCAAGGTCGAGCGCCCCATCATAAAGCGCGCGGCCCGAAATCGCCCCATCAAGCGCCACGCCGCAATCGCGCAAGGCGATCAGATCATCCAGCGACGACACCCCCCCCGAAGCAATCACCGGAATATTGACCGCCCGGGCCAAGGCCGCTGTCGCCTCGATATTGGGCCCCTGCATGGCCCCGTCACGGTTGATGTCCGTGTAAATGAGTGCAGACACCCCGGCATCCTCAAAGGATTTCGCCAAATCTGTTGCGTCAACATCGGTCTCTGTGGCCCATCCCTTGGTTGCCACCCGGCCATTTCGCGCGTCGATGCCGACCGCCACATGCCCCGGAAAGGCGCGCGCTGCTTCGCGCACGAGGGTGGGGTTCTCTACCGCCACAGTTCCCAGAATGACCCGCGCCAACCCCTTGTCGAGCCAGGCTTCGATGGTGGCCATATCGCGAATTCCGCCGCCCAGTTGTGCAGGGACCTTGCACCGCGCAAGAATCGCCTCAACCGGGGCCGCATTGACCGGAACCCCGGCAAAAGCGCCGTTGAGGTCCACGAGATGCAGCCATTCGCAGCCCGCCGCGACAAATTCCAACGCCTGCGCCGCCGGATCTTCGTTGAACACCGTGGCAGCGCCCATATCGCCCCGCAAAAGACGCACGGCCTTGCCGTCCTTGAGATCGATAGCAGGGTAGAGGATCATTGCGCCGGGCCTTTCATCTGTAATGTCCGTGCGATTTGGCATGCACAGGCGGGAAATGCAACGCGACCCGACGTCAGACTTGATTTGTGCCGCAGCCGTGGCACAGGGTTTTCGCGGATGTCAGGGAGGATCAGACATGCGTAAACTCGTGATGATGACAGCGGTATTCACGCTGGGTGCCGGAATGGCGATGGCAGAGCCGCTCTTGGGCACATGGCGCACAGCCAAGGATGACAACGGCCATTCTGGCCTGATCGAGGTCGCCCCTTGCGGCGCAAAACTCTGCGGCACGCTGGTCAAATCCTTCGATGAAGCCGGCAAGGAAATGCAGAGCAAGAATATCGGCCGCAAGATCATTTCCGAAACGGCCCCCACCGGCGGCGGGGAATACAAGGGCAAGGTCTATTCGCCCGACCGTGACAAGACCTATAATTCCAAGCTGCAACTCTCGGGGGATACGCTCTCGGTCAGCGGCTGCGTTCTGGGTATCTGCCGCGATGGCGGCACCTGGCAAAAGGTCAAGTAACGGCCACAAGGCCCGACTTGGGGCAGATGCGGCGCATCTGTCCCGATCACGTCGGCCCGAATACCGACCATCCCGTGCGTGCGGCGAGCTGCTCCATCGCCTCGGTGCCCAGCTTGGAATTGCCATAGTGATTAAGGCCCGGCGACCAGACCGCAATCGCCGCGACACCCGGCACCACCGACAGAATACCACCCCCCACCCCGCTCTTGCCCGGCAGCCCCACGCGGAAGGCGTAGTCGCCCGATCCGTCATAGTGGCCGCAGGTCATCATCAGCGCGTTGATACGGCGGATGCGGGCCTGTGACACCAACCGTGGTGCCCCTGCCCCGCCCACCAGAAAAAGTCCGGCATTGGCCAGTTGCGCGCAGGTCATCTCGACCGCGCATTGATGGAAATACGTGCCAAGTGTCAACTCTGGCGGATTTTTAAGATTGCCATGCGACAGAAGGTAATGCGCGAGGGCAAAATTGCGGTGGCCCGTGGCGATTTCAGAACGTGCGACGCGCTCGTTGATGTGGATCGCCTCATCCCCCGCCGCCGCACGAATGAACCGCAAAAGCGCGCCAAGGGTCTCGCGCGGGGTTGCCCCTTGTAGCACCGCATCGGTGGTCACAATTGCCCCCGCATTGATGAACGGATTGCGCGGATAACCCTTTTCCAACTCCAAAAGCAGCATCGAGTCAAACGAATGCCCCGACGGCTCGCGCCCGACGCGCGACCAAAGCCGGTCACCCAGCTTGCCAAGCGCCAAGGCCAGCATGAATACCTTGGACACGGACTGAATTGAAAATGGCACCTGCGCGTCGCCCGCCATCACCGTCGGCTGACCGGGGCGCGCAATGGCGATGCCGAACTGGTCTGGATCGACGCCCGCCAACTCCGGGATGTAATCCGCCACCTTGCCTCGGTTCTCAGAGGCGCGGGCAACTTCGGTGATCTCGTCCAGAAGCGGTTGCAGCGGGGGCAATGCCTGCGCCATTCAGGGTTTCCAGCGCAGGAAGTTCGCAATCATGCGCAGGCCGGTTTGCTGGCTTTTCTCGGGGTGAAACTGCGTGCCCACAATCGTATCGCGCCCGACCACGGCCGTGATGGCCCCGGCATAGTCGACATGCGCCAGCAAATGCGCGGCGTCCTCGACCCGGAACTGATAGGAATGCACGAAATAGGCATGATCGCCGGTGCTGATCCCGTCAAAGATCGGATGCGGGTTGTCGATGACCAGATCATTCCAGCCCATATGCGGCACCTTCAGCGCCGGGTCTGAGGGGGCGATTGCCTCAACCGTTCCGCGGATCCAGTCGAAGCCGGCGGTTTCCTCATATTCAAGCCCGCGCGTGGCCAGCATCTGCATACCGATGCAAATCCCCATAAAGGGGCGCGCATGGGTGATCACCGCCTCTTCAATGGCCTCGAACACGCCGCGATGGTCATAGAGGGCGCGCCGACAGGCCGGAAAGGCCCCATCCCCCGGCAGCACGATCCGCGTCGCCGCGCGGATCACATCGGGGTCAGAGGTCACGATCACGGCCCCGGCCCCTGTCTCTTGCGCCATACGCTCGAACGCCTTTTGCGCCGAGTGCAGATTGCCGCTCTCGTAGTCAACAATGACGGTGGTCATGGGTTACAGGCTGCCCTTGGTCGAGGGAATCGCATCCGCCTTGCGTGGGTCGGTCTCGACCGCTTCGCGCAGGGCACGGGCCACCGCCTTGAACGCCGCCTCGGCCATATGGTGACTGTTGATCCCGTGTAGCGCATCGACATGCAGGGTAATCCCGCCATGGGTGCTGAGCGCCTGAAAGAATTCGCGCACCAATTCAGTGTCGAAGGTGCCGATTTTGGCCGTGGGCAGGTTCATGTTCCATACCAGATAGGGCCGCCCCGACAAATCAAGCGCAGCCCGCACGAGCGCGTCATCCATCGGCAAGAGACAGGCCCCGTAGCGCCGGATGCCACGCTTGTCCCCAAGCGCTTGGCTCAGCGCCTGTCCAAGGGCGATGCCCACATCCTCGACCGTGTGGTGATCGTCGATATGCAGATCGCCTGCACATCGCACGGTCATGTCGATCAGCGAATGCCGCGCGAGTTGATCCAGCATGTGATCAAAGAACCCCACGCCGGTCTGATTGTCATAACGACCGCTGCCGTCGAGATTGATCTCGACGCTGATGTCGGTCTCGGCCGTTTTCCGGGTGAGTGTGGCGCTGCGCATGGGGCCTCCGTCAAGCTTTGGTGGCTCTATACTGCGCCCCGTGGCGCAGGCCAAGCCTCAAGCGCGGATTGTCCCGATCCCCCCGGCGGATCGCTCCAAATTTCTTTAATTTTAAGGAAATTTGGAGCGGGCGAGGCGATTCGAACGCCCGACCCTAACCTTGGCAAGGTTATGCTCTACCCCTGAGCTACGCCCGCATCCTTGGGTGAGGCGTGATCTATAAACTCTGGCGCGCGGCTGCAAGAGGAAAATTCGCGGCACCCGGAAAAATTTTACAATGGCCTCCGCCCGGCGCGGCTGCGACCTAAGTAGGAGCGTCAAAACGCCCTGCCCCCGCGCCGGGCGTGTTAGGGTTTGCGGGCATTTGGGCCGTGGGCGATGGTGGCCCGTCACATCAGGAGAAAGCACATGCCAGCCTATCTTATCGCGCAGGTCAAAATCACCGATGACGCCTGGGTCCCTGACTACGCGGCGCTTACCCATGAAATCGCTGCCAAACATGGCGGGCGCTATCTGTCACGCAGTGCCAATATCGAGACGCTGGAAGGCGCGGCACCAGACACCACGCTGATCGCCCTTATCGCGTTCCCCTCGGCTGAGGCCGCTCGCGCCTTTGCGCATGATCCCGACTACGCACCACTGGCGAAGGCCCGGCAGGCGGGCAGCGAAGGGCATTTCTGGGTGATCGACGATACCGATGCCGCAGGCTCGATTCCCTATCTGCCCAAGGGCTGATCTGACCTCACGTTAGAGATCACGCGCCGCGCGGGGCCGCCGCACGGCGCAAACGGTCATTGATGGCGCGGCCCAGTCCCACCTCTGGAACCGGAGAGACCGCAATCGGCGCATCTCGGGCATCAAGCGCGTGAAGATGCCCAAAAAGATTGGCCGCCGCCTCGATCAGATCACCCGATGGCGAGAGGTTCATGTCGGCGTCCACCGCACCAAACCCAAGTAAAAGCTCGCCAGCCCGCCGATCTTGGGCATTAAGGCGCACCGGTGCACCGGGCGCGTAATGCGATTGCAGCTGTCCCGGCGCGACCAGCGGATCACCTGCAACGTGACGCGCCAAGGGCATACCCAACGCGGCCTCGATCGCCTCGACCGGCACGCCACCGGGTCGCAACAGGCAGGGTTCGCCTGCAAGACCCACAATGGTCGATTCCACGCCAACGGCACAGGCACCGCCCTCAATCACCGCTTCGATCCGCCCAGACAACCCCGCCAGCACATGCGCGGCCGTGGTCGGGCTGATCCGCCCCGAAGGATTGGCCGAGGGTGCCGCGACCGGACCGCCGAACGTGCTCAGCAGGCCACGCGCGACGGGATGCTCAGGCACGCGAATCGCCAATGTCGGCAGCTCTGCCGTCACAAGAGGCGAAAGGCCGGCATCGGCGCGCAGCGGCAATACAAGGGTCAACGGACCGGGCCAGAAGGCCGAAGCAAGGATTTCCGCCGCATCCGACCAAGTGACATAGCGCCGGGCCGCATCGACAGTTTCGACATGCACGATCAGCGGATTGAACCGGGGGCGCCCCTTGGCCTCGAATATCCGCGCCACAGCCCTATCGTCGCGCGCATCGGCACCCAGCCCATAGACCGTCTCGGTCGGAAAGGCGACAAGCCCACCGGCAGACCAAATCGCAGAGGCCGTCGCAAATCCGGCGAGGTCCGCTTGCAATATTTCGGTTGCATTTGGCATATACGTCCCCTGACCTGACGCCGCGTTTTGGTTGCCGCCGCCGAACCTTCGGCTAATCTGACAATCAAGGCCGGATGACTACAGGCCTTCGTGACGGATGCCAAGCGACGCCGACGAGATGAAAAGGAAAACGGAACATGCCCTATCGCGCCCCGGTTGATGAGTATCGCTTTCTGTTCGATCACATTGTTGGTCTCTCCCATGTCGTCGACACCGACCGTTTCGCCGAAGCAACGCCCGACATGACCGCCGCGATTCTCTCTGAGGCTGCGCGCCTGTGCGAAGAAGTGCTCTATCCCCTGCAACGCAGTGGTGATCTGCATCCTGCCAAGCTGGAGAATGGGGTGGTGCGCACCTCGCCCGGCTACGCCGATGGCTACCGCGCGATTGCCGATGGCGGCTGGGTGTCGATCAGCGCGCATCCCGATCATGGCGGCATGGGCCTGCCGATGACGGTGACGACCGCCGTAAACGAGATGATGTCTTCTGCCTGCCTCTCGCTGCAACTCAACCCGCTGATGACCCAAGGCCAGATCGAGGCGCTGGAACATCACGCCTCAGACCATCTCAAGGCAACCTACCTGCCCAAGCTGGTCAGCGGCGCGTGGGCGGGAACCATGAACCTGACCGAACCGCAGGCCGGATCGGATGTGGGCGCGCTCCGCTCCAAGGCCGAACCGATGGGCGACGGCACCTATGCCCTGACTGGGCAAAAGATTTACATCTCGTGGGGCGACAACGACTTTACCGAAAACGTCTGCCACCTCGTGCTTGCGCGTCTGCCCGATGGCGTGCCGGGAACCAAAGGCATCAGCCTTTTTCTGGTGCCCAAGTTCATTCCAGACGAAAACGGCGCTCCGGGCAAGCAAAACAGCCTCAAGGTGGTCAGCCTTGAGCACAAGATGGGCCTGCACGGCAGCCCGACGGCGGTGATGCAATATGACGGCGCGATCGGATGGTTGGTGGGCGAAGCGCATGACGGCATGCGCGCCATGTTCACCATGATGAACAACGCCCGACTTGGGGTGGGTGGTCAGGGCATCGGCATTGCCGAAGGTGCCTATCAACACGCGCTCGCCTATGCGATGGATCGCAAACAGGGTCGTACGCCGGTTCAAGGTGGGCCGGGCAGCATTATCGAGCATGCCGATGTGCGCCGGATGCTGGCCACAATGAAGGCCGACATCTTTGCCGCCCGTGCCATTGCCCTTGCCTGCGCGCAGGCCATCGACATGCAGACCGCCACAGACAAGCCCCATTGGGCGGCGCGCGCAGCGTTTCTTACCCCGATTGCCAAGGCATTTGGCACCGATACCGGCATTGCAGTTGCCGAAATGGGGGTGCAGGTGCATGGCGGCATGGGCTTCATCGAAGAAACCGGGGCCGCGCAATATTCCCGCGATGTGCGCGTTACCGCGATCTACGAGGGCACCAACGGTATTCAGGCGATGGACCTCGCGGCGCGCAAGCTGATGGATGGCGGCGAGGCCGCCTATGCCCTGCTCGACGAGATCGAGGCACAGGCCGAGGCCGCCCGCGCCAGCCTGCCCGAACTGGCAGAACCCGTCTGGCAGGCCGCAGAGAGCCTGCGCGAGGCAGTGGACTGGATGCTTGGTCACCAAGACCTGAACCAGCGATTTGCCGGGGCGGCCCCGTTCCTGCGCGGCTTTGCAAGGGTCTTGGGCGGGCATTTCCACCTCAAGGCCGCCTTGACCGAAGCGGGCGACGGCCCGCGCACGCGTCTGGCGCGTTTCTATATCACGCGGCTATTGCCGGAACACGCTGGTCTCTTGGCCCATGCCACCCAAGGAGCGACCGATCTTTACGCCCTCACGCCCGAGGATTTCGCAGCCTGATGGATGGGGGAACGGTCATAGCTACGCCCTGGGACACGCCCCCCCCAAGTGGGTCTGCGACCGAAGTGGCGCCCGGTGTCCTTTGGCTGCGCCTGCCGTTGCCGATGGTTTTGGATCATGTCAATATCTACGCGCTGGATGAGGGCGATAGCTGGACCATCGTTGACACCGGCATTCATTCCAAGCGCAGCGCGGCCCTTTGGGAGGATATGCTCGCCGGTCCGCTCCAAGGCCGCCCGGTGCGCCGCGTGATCCTGACCCATCATCATCCCGACCATATCGGCATGGCGGGCTGGTTGATGGAGCGTTTCGGCGCAGAGCTTTGGGCCTCGCGCACGAGTTGGCTCATGGCGCGCATGCTGATCCTTGACGTCGAGGACAGCCCAACGCCGCAGGCCCTCGCCTTTTCACGGGCGGGCGGGATGGACCCTGACGTATACGAGGCCCGCAAGGCGGAGCGCCCCTATAATTTCTCAGACATCTGCGCCCCCATCCCGGTGGGCTATACCCGTATCCAAGAGGGGGATGTGATCCGCGCAGGCGGCTATGATTGGGATGTGCGGATGGGCGGGGGGCATGCCCCTGAACATGTCACGCTGTGGTCGCGGACCGGCAATCTGGTTCTGGCCGGGGATCAAATTCTGCCCGGCATCAGCCCCAATATCGGCGTTTATCCGACCGAGCCAGAGGCCGATCCGCTGGCCGACTGGCTGGCAGCCTGCGACCGTCTGGCGGCCCATGCCCATGACGATCACCTCGTCTTGCCCGGACATAAGCTGCCCTTTACCGGCCTGCCGTTTCGCATGCGGCAATTGCGGGACAATCACCATGGCGCACTCGACCGGCTGCGCGATTTTCTCAGCACGCCGCACACCGCCGCCGAGTGTTTCCCCCTTCTCTTCAAGCGCCAGATTGACCGGGGCACCTATGGTCTGGCGCTGGTCGAGGCCATTGCGCATCTCAACCACTTGCTGCACGCTGGTGAGGTAACCCGCTGGCGACGCGCCGACGAGGCGTGGCTATGGCAAATCAAGGATCTCTGACAAGGGGCCGCCCCATGGAACAGACCATCCACACCACCGCCGACGCCGTTGAGGCCGATGCGATGCCGCGCGCGCATGAGGTGCATTCCGACCCGAACCAGCCCTGTATCGAAACAGCCGCTAACTCTCTGACCAATGGCGCAGGCCAGACCAAAAGTGCGGCGCAATGGGCCTATGAACGCCTGATTCTCTATATCCAGAACTTTGAGAAAACACTTGATGAGGCGCATGAGGTGGCCATGGGCTTTGCCGGGAGCGATAGCGGCGTGATCCGCATCGAAGGCATGGGCTATTTCGAGCCGGACATCCTGACGTTTTACGGACAGGATCAGATGGGCATGCGCACGCAACTGATCCAGCATGTCGGACAGCTTAGCGTGATGCTGCGCGCCCTTCCGAAACAGGTCGAGACAGCAGAGCCGAACCGGATCGGATTCCGCCTCGCCCAAGACCTTAACAAAGCCTGAGACCGCGACAGCTTGGGTGGTGACAGGCCCCGTCAAATGGGCTATCCAACGGCGGAATTTGAACGGAAGTCAGCAAGGGACACGCAGAACATGGCCGAGCACAAGCATGGTGAAATGAATATCGACGTTCAGGAAAAGACCTTTGATGGGTTCATCAAGTGGGTGACATATGTCGCCATCGCCTGCATCGTCCTGTTGCTCTTTATCGCTGCGGTCAACGGCTGATCTGGCGGTTCGGCTCCCGCGCTGAGGGTATGTAATGCGGTCATTGGTTCTGGCGCTTGCCGCCTCTCTCACGCTGGCGGGATGTTCGGCGGAATCGGTCTGGGCACCGGATGAAGAGGTGGCGCGCGCCGCCTATCGCCATGATGGCCCGCCGCGCCTGACCCTTTATACGATGATCAACAATGGTAACGGTTCTGGCGCGCATACCTCGCTGATGGTCAACGGATCGCAGCGGGTGATTTTTGATCCTGCGGGATCCTTCAACAAGGCCAAGCACCTACCCGAGCGCAATGATGTTCTCTTTGGGATCAATCCTCAGGTCGAGGATGTCTATACCCGCTACCATGCACGCGAGACCTTTCGGGTGCAGATACAGCAACTCGACGTCTCGCCGGAATTGGCCGAACGCGCGCTGCAACTGGTAAAGGCCAACGGACCGGTGCCGCAGGCACAATGCTCGTTCGCAACGTCGCGCATTCTGGCAGAGCTTTTTCCCGGCCAGATTCCCACCTCTTGGTATCCGCGCAAAACCGCCGAGGCCTTTGGCCAAATCCCCGGCGTGACCGAGCAGACGCTGTACGAATACGACAGCGACGACAATTCCAATGTCCTCGCCGCTTGGGACCCGCAGCGCGCCAAGGCACAGTGATCCGCACAAAAGGCTTGGCCTGACTCGTCTTGCCCCATGCGATGCGTCCTGAAATGTGCTAGATGATCTTCGCACGAGTGGTCATAGGGCCAAATCCGTTTGCCTGAGATGTGGCGCTCTCGGCACCATCTCGTGGCAACGCCGCCCGTGGGGATTGGGGCAAAAGACAGCACTATCCCCCTGCCAGATGCAGAGCCGCCGCCCCCCCAAACAGAAAACCCCGCCCGCACAGGGCGGACGGGGCTTTGATTTCGTGGAATTGAGCGAGGGGGTTATTCCGGCTGGCCCCCAGCCATCACCGAGAGACCGCGCAGGATATCAATGGCATAGGCCAGTTGATAATCATCTTCGCGCAGCTTGGCCGCCAGTTCGGCCCGTGCCCGATCTTCTTCGATCTGCTTGATCTCATCCTCGGTCAGGCTGTCATTGTTCAGGCGTCCACGAAGATCGGCCTCAGAGCGGTCGGGACGATTCGTGGTCTCTTCCTCCTCGGTCTGGGGCGCGCGCGGCGGCTGCTCGACAAGAATGTCAGGGCTCACACCAAGTGCCTGAATAGAGCGGCCCGATGGCGTGTAATACCGCGACGTGGTCAAGCGCATTGCGCCGTTCCCCCTCAGCGGCATGACCGTCTGCACCGAGCCTTTGCCAAAGCTCTTGGTGCCCACAACGATAGCCCGGTGATGATCCTGCAACGCACCTGCCACGATTTCTGAAGCGCTCGCAGAACCGCCATTGATCAAAACCACGATCGGCTTGCCATTGGCCAGGTCGCCGGGCGTGGCATTAAAGCGCTCGCCATCCTGCGGGTTGCGGCCTCTTGTGCTTACGATCTCGCCCTTGTCCAGAAACGCATCCGAAACTTTGATCGCCTGCGTAAGCAGGCCGCCCGGATTGTTGCGCAGATCAAGGATGATGCCGCTCACCTCATCTTCGCCGCCCAATTCCTCAATCTTTTCGGCAAGGCCACTTGCAAGATTGGCATAGGTTTGATCGTTGAATGTGGTCACGCGCAGAACAACCGCATCTTGTTCGGCACGCGCGCGCACTGCCGTCAGTTTGATCGTGTCACGGATGATCGAGACGTCAAACGGTTCCGGCGACCCCTCACGCACCACGGTGATAAGGATCTCGCTACCTACCGGCCCGCGCATCAAATCCACCGCCTCGTCAAGCGTCAGACCCAAAACGCTGGCCCCATCGACATGGGTGATAAAATCGCCCGCCTCGATACCCGCCTGATCCGCCGGGGTGCCATCCATGGGCGAGACCACCTTGACGAAGCCATCCTCTTGCGTAACCTCGATCCCCAAACCGCCGAATTCGCCACGCGTCTGCACCTGCATGTTCTCGGCATCATCGGGCGAGAGATAGCTGGAATGCGGATCGAGCGAGGTCAACATGCCGTTGATCGCCGCCTCGATAAGCTCCTTGGTTTCAACCTCTTCGACATATTGCGCGCGTATGCGTTCAAAAATATCTCCAAACAGATCAAGCTGTTCGTAGACGTTATTGGTCGTCTCGGCCTCCTGCGCCAACAGCGGGGCGGCCACCTGTGTCGTTACCACGGCGCCGGTCAAAATGCCGGCAGAGGCAGCCATCAGGAATTTTTTCATGTCTCAACCATCCTTATCGGTCTTGAACCACGTGAGCGGGTCCACTGGAGAATTGTCTTGCCGCACCTCAATATAGAGCGTCTGCGTGCGTCTGGCACCCGTATCCTGCACATTGGCGGCAAGTAGCAGATCACCTTCGGTGCCCGCACCCCCCATAAGCCCCACTGGGCTACCGCCCGGCAGGACCTGCCCTGCCTGACCATAAACAACATCAAGGCCCGCAAACACCAGCAAAATCCCCGCCTGTGGTTCGAGAATGATCACATTTCCGTAGTCAAGCAAAGGACCGCGATAGCGCACGGTCGCGGCACTGGGCGAAGTGACAAGGGCGCGCGGGCGCGTGGCCAATAGAATGCCGGGGCGTGCAATCCCGGCGGCGTCTGCCTCGCCCGCGCGGCGCAGGATCACCCCTTCGGCAGGCAGCGGCAGCGCGCCTTTGCGCGCCGTGATATCAGGTAGGCTACCCGGTGCCTCATCTACCGCAATCTCGCTGAGACCACTGGCGAACCCCTCCAGCGTCTCGGTCGAGGCGATCAGCAACGCGGTCCTGACCGGGTCCTCGGTAAAGCGGCGCGGCAGGTCTGTGCGCTCGGCCATGGCGGTGCTGAGCGCGGTGCGCGCCTCTTGCACGCCTTCCAGCCCCTCTTGCAGCTTGTCTGCCGCACTTTGCTGAAGCACACGCAGCACGCTCAACTCCTGCACCTTGTCGCGCAGTTCGAGCGCGCGCGCATCCAGCGCCGGTGCAACCTCGGACAGGATCATACCCGCCCGCGCCGTGCCAACCGGCCCCGATGGATGCATCAGCAGCACCGGCACCGGCGCACTGCCCATGCCCGAGAGCACGCCCAGCAACTGCGCAATCTCGGCCTCGCGCGCCTGCAATTCCGCCCCAAGCGCCTGTTCGCGCAGTGATGCCCGGCGCAGCCCGTCGCGCATCGCCTCAAGCCCATCCTCATAGGCCGAAATCACTTGGGTCAGGGCCTTGACCCGGTTCTGTGCGCCCTCTGCCTCGGCCAGGGCCTCGGCGGCAAGGCTAAGCTGTTCACTGGCCGCCCGTGCTGCAGCCGCAGGGTCCTGCGCCAAAGCGGGCGAAAGCGTGCCACAGAGCAGAAATACAGCGCAACAGGTGGGCAAAAACCTCATGTCAGCAGGGTCTCCCCGGTCATTTCCACCGGTTGTTGCAGCCCCATCAGCTGCAACACCGTCGGTGCGAGATCCGCCAACCGCCCCCCCGCACGCAGGCCCGCCCCCTCTGGCCCACCCAACAAGATCACTGGAACGGGGTTGAGCGTGTGGGCGGTATGCGGCCCGCCGGTTTCAGGATCGACCATCACTTCGCAATTGCCGTGATCCGCCGTGACAATCATCGTGCCGCCCACCTCTGCGAGCGCCGCGACAACCTTGCCAAGCCCTCGGTCCACAGCCTCGCAGGCTGCCATAGCCGCCTTGAGATCGCCGGTATGGCCGACCATATCGGGATTGGCGTAATTCACCACGATCAGATCATAGCGCCCTCGGATCGCCGCGACCAGCCGGGTCGTCACCTCGTCGGCGGACATCTCGGGCTTGAGATCATACGTCGCGACATTGGGCGAGGGGGCCATGTAACGATCCTCGCCCGGCTCCGGTTGCTCTTTGCCCCCGTTCAGGAAAAAGGTCACATGCGGATACTTCTCGGTCTCGGCCAGATGAAACTGGCAAAGCCCGTGTTGCGCCACCCATTCAGCAAGAGTGTTGACGATGTCGCGCGAGGGAAAAACTGTATCGAACCACGCAGTATGCGCCTCGGAATATTCCACCATCCCAAGCAGCGCCGCCCACTGCGGACACTCTCCCCGCTCGAATGCGGCAAAGGCCGGATCGGCAACCGCTTGCAGGATCTCGCGGGAACGGTCAGCGCGAAAGTTGAGACAAAAGAGACCATCGCCATCTCGCGCGCCAGCGTAATCGCCAATCACCGTCGCGGTGATGAATTCGTCGGTCTCGGACCGCGCATAGGCATTGGTGATTGCCATCCGCGGATCGGGGCAGCGCAGGCCGCGCCCTGAAACAATCGCCTCATAGGCTTCTTGAACGCGCGACCAACGGTTGTCACGGTCCATGGCAAAGTAGCGCCCCGTGACGGTGGCGATACGCACCTCCGGCGGCATCAAGTCGCGCAAGGCCTCCAACTGCACCCGCGCCGATTTCGGGGCCACGTCCCGCCCGTCGGTCAGGGCATGAAGCAGAACCGGCACGCCCGCTTCGGTCAGGGCACGCGCCGCCGCCGCGATGTGATTGAGATGCCCATGCACCCCGCCATCTGACATCAGCCCCAGAAGATGCGCGCGCCCGCCACTCGCCTTCATCTTGGCAATAAAGCCCTGCAAGGCGATGTTTGAAAAGAAGGATCCATCGTCAATGGACAGGTCGATCTGGCCCAGATCCATCGCCACAACGCGCCCCGCGCCGATATTGGTGTGACCCACCTCGGAATTGCCCATCTGCCCGCGCGGCAGGCCCACATCCGGGCCATGGGTGATCAATGTGGCATGGGGGCACGTGGCCATCAACCGGTCGAAAACAGGCGTCTGCGCCAGATGCGGCGCATTGGCATGGGGGCTGTCGCTCAGCCCCCAACCATCAAGGATGCACAGGACGACGGGTTTCGGCATGCTTTCTCCTGACCTTCGTGTTGCCGCCTTCTAGCCTGTCGGGACCGCAGGGTGAAGGTGCTTTGCAATCGCGCCGCAATCCGGCGGAAACCTGTCGCGCCTCGCGCGGTTCGTCTTCGTGCCGCGCTCTATCAGAGCGCTACGGTCCAACGTCACGCAGGCGGCCCCCTCAGGATGCTTGCGAAGGCGGCGGAATTCCGCTTGAACGGGCCAGCGGACAAGGAAAGGCACAAAATGACAACCTGGATCACCATCTGCGACACCTGCAAACGCGAGGATTGGGACGCCGCCACGCACAGCCGCCCGCATGGCGAAGATCTTGCCGCCCTCGTCGAGCGCGCGGCAGAAGGCCATCCCAACGTCCGCACGCGCCGGGTGGCCTGTCTCATGGGCTGCGGCAAGGGCTGTAACGTCGCCATTCAGAGCGCGGGCAAGCTGGCCTATACCTTGGGCGATTTCACCCCCGAGAGTGACGCCGCCGAAGCGATTGTCGCCTATGCCGCGCTGCATGCCGACAGCGCGACAGGGCAAGTGCCCTACAAACAATGGCCGCAGGGGGTAAAGGGGCATTTCGTAACCCGACACCCTCCTCTGCCCACCGAACCAGAGGTCTGAGGACCATGCACCGGGATCATGGCGGCGGCCTTGACGCGGCGCGGGCAGACTATGGCGGGGCGCGGGCCGATTGGCTTGACCTGTCGACAGGGATCAACCCCCTGCCCTACCCGGTCGAGATCACATCCCCCGAGGCTTGGACCGCCCTGCCCGACCGCGCCGCGCAAGAGGCACTGACCACGGCCGCACGGGTATTTTGGCAGGTGCCCGATGGGGCGGCGGTGCTGGCCGCGCCCGGTGCCTCTGCTGTGATCGCGCGCCTGCCGGGGCTGCGCCCGCCCGGTTCGGTGCATATCCCCGGCCCGACCTATAACGAACATGCCGCGAGTTTCCGCGCCCATGGCTGGCAGGTGATGGACACCCGCAACTCTGACACCCCCGTAGATGCACGGGTCATGGTGCACCCCAACAATCCCACCGGGCAATTTTACGGCGCGCAGGATCTGGACGCCCCCCTGACCGTGATCGACGAAAGCTTCTGCGATGTGGCTCCGGATCGCTCGCTGGTGCGCTGTGCAACCCGGCCAGGGGTGATCGTGCTCAAGAGTTTCGGCAAGTTCTGGGGGCTGGCGGGGCTGCGGCTTGGCTTCGCCATCGGCGCACGCGCCGAGGTGGATCAGTTGGCCGACATGCTTGGGCCATGGCCGATCTCTGGCCCGGCACTGGAAATCGGGGCAAGGGCACTCAACGATCCCGACTGGGCGCGCGAAACGCGGGTGCGCCTGAATGAAGAGGCCGCGCACCTCGACGCGCTGATGTGGCGCGCCGGGGCCGAGGCGGTCGGCGGCTGTGCATTGTTCCGGCTATACCGGGTCAACTCTGCGCAGGCGTGGCACGAGCGGTTGGCGAAACACCGCATCCTCATCCGGGTGTTTCCCTATGCAGAGGATCTGATCCGTCTGGGCCTGCCGGGGCCGGATGGCTGGGCACGGCTCGAGGCGGCACTGTGATCCTTGTATGGGCAATGCTGCTCGATGCAGCCTTGGGCGAACCACGTTGGCTCTGGGATCGGCTGCCGCATCCGGCGGTTCTGATGGGGCGTGCAGTGGGCTGGTGCGACCGGGTGCTCAACCGCGGCGTGGCGCGGCGCGCGCGGGGTATTGCGGCCATGACCGGGATCGGGGTCTTGGCCCTAGGGCTCGGATGGGCCTTGGCGCAACTTGGCCCTGTGGTCGAGGTCATCGTTGCCGCGATCCTTTTGGCGCAACGCTCGCTTGTGGATCACGTGGCAGCCGTGGCGCGGGGCTTGCGGATTTCCTTGGGCGACGGGCGGCACGCGGTGGCACAGATCGTGGGGCGCGACACGGCGGCGATGCAGCCCTCGGATGTGGCGCGCGGGGCCATCGAATCAGCCGCTGAAAACCTCAGCGACGGGGTCATCGCACCTGCCTTCTGGTTTCTGATCGGGGGGCTGCCGGGGCTCATGCTCTACAAGATCACAAATACCGCCGACAGCATGATCGGCTATCGCACACCGCGACATGAGGCCTTTGGCTGGGCGGCGGCGCGATTCGACGACCTGCTCAATCTGGCACCCGCACGCCTGACGGCCGCGCTGATCCTCGCCACTCACGGGCTCTGGTGGCAATGGGATCAGGTCGCGCGCGAGGCGCGCCAACACCGCTCGCCCAATGCCGGCTGGCCCGAGGCCGCGATGGCGCGGGCCTTGGGCGTGGCCCTGTCCGGCCCCCGCTCTTACCACGGCACGCGCCAGGAGTTTCCCTATGTGAACGCGACCGGGCAACGTGACATCGGCGCGGCAGAGATTGAAGCCGCCTGCGGCGCGCTCTGGCGGGCGTGGGGCGCGGCTCTGGCTTTGGTGGCGGTCTCGACGCTTCTGATCTGACGCCTTAGCCGATCAGCATCTTCAGACCTTGGGTGACATCCGAGCGCACCGCAAGACGCAGGCTCGGCTCATCCCCTGCCTTGAGGGCCGCGATGATCAACCGGTGATAATGCGGCGGGTCTTTGCGCCGCAGGCGGCCATAGAGGGCCCGCATTGTCGGACCAAGCTGAAGCCATACGGTTTCCGCCATCGCCAACATGGCCGGCGCTTGGGCGCGCAGATAGAGCGTGCGGTGAAATTCCAGATTGCGTCGGATATAGGCCACCGCGTCCTGTCGGGCGATATCCTCAGACACGCGGGCGTTGATGCTCTGGAGACGGTCAATCAGCGCGATATGCGCCCGCGGCAGCGCGCGACTGGCCAGTTCCACCTCGATCAGCGCACGCAGCGCCGCCAGCTCTTCGATCCGTTCGCTGTTGAGTTCCGGCGTAGACACGCGGCCAGAGCTGGACATGGTCAGCGCACCTTCGGCCGAAAGACGGCGCACAGCCTCACGCGCAGGCGTCATCGACACGCCGAACTCTGCGCCAATTCCCCGCAGGGTCAGTGCCTGCCCCGGAGCAATCTCGCCATGCATGATGCGCGATCGCAGACCGCGATAGACGCGGTCATGCGCAGACGGAGACGGATCGGGGCGTGGCGGCAAAAGCATGCGCCCATGTGATCACAAACTGCGCTTAGGTCAATTGCCGAAACGATACCGGTGCAGCGCCCCGCCTTCGCGCCGAAGCCAGGCGCGCCGCGTTTCATACTCGGGCATCAGCCGCGCCACTTCGGCCCAGAACGCGGGCGAATGATTCATCTGCGCCAGATGCGCCACCTCATGCGCCGCCACATAATCCAACACAGCGGGCGGCGCGAGGATCAGCCGCCAAGAATAGCTCAGCGCCCCCGAGGCCGAACAAGACCCCCACCGCGACCGCGTGTCGCGCAGGGTCAGCCGGGTATAGCGCCGCCCCAATAGGCCCACGTAATGATCCGAGGCCGCCGCCAGCCGATCCCGCGCCCGCGCCTTGAGCCACCCTTCCAGACGCGCCGCAGCACTTTCTTCTGGCCCCGGTACACAAAGTTGCCCCGGCGCGCGCTGAACACGCCGCCCACTGCCCGGCACGATTCGCAATATCTCGCCCTCAACCGGAAGATCGCAGCCAATGCCCACAACCATCTGCCCCGGCCGCCCCTCCAGATGACCGCGCAGCCAATCAGCCCGCGACCGGGCAAAGGCCAAAGCCTCTGCCTCGCTTACACCGCGCGGAATCGTCAGGGTCACACGCCCGTCCAGCCCCGACACACGCAGCGAAATGCGCCGCGCGCGCGCACTGTGGCGCAAAGTCAGGGCAACCGGGGGGTTGCCCGTCAGCATGTGATGGCCCATATGCGCTCCTGCTCGGGGTCCGGGTGTCACCGTCAAAGGCTTTGACAGCCATTCAATGTTATGGCAGGGGACGCGGATCGTCGACAAGACCAGAGATTCAAAGGGGATCACCCATGCCCAAGGAAGAATGGGGCGTCAAGCGTATCTGCCCGACAACCGGCAAACGCTTTTACGACCTGAACAAGAACCCGATCGTCAGTCCCTACACCGGCGAGGTGGTGGAACTGTCGTCGCACAAATCGCGCTCGATGGCTCCGGACGCTGAAGATGCGGAAACGAAGAAACTGAAGGCAGGGAGCATCCTTGATGATGATGCGGATCTGCTGGATGATGATGACGTTGATGTCGAGCTGGATGATGATCTGCTCGAGGATGACGAGGACGAGGATGTGTCGCTCGACGACATCGCCGACGTGGCCTCGGACGACAACGATCTTTAATGATCGGAGGGCGGGATTTTCCACTTGATCCCGCCCGCCGCTTTGCTTAGAGAGCGGCGCACGGCCCAATGCGGCCATGGAATTGGGGCCTTAGCTCAGCTGGGAGAGCGCTTGCATGGCATGCAAGAGGTCAGGGGTTCGATCCCCCTAGGCTCCACCAATTCCCCGTCATACACTGATAGTTGACCGCCTTCGACCAAAAGACCGGCCTCGCAGTCGCCGTCTCGGTTTTGGGCCGGACAGCCTCGCCAACGGCGACCACAGGCTCGAGACCCAGAACGTAAGGGTAAGCTTCCTGATTGCGGCAAATTCGGCCCGAGAATCCCTTGACGCGCCTGTGCTTTGAGCCTAAAGACGCCAAACGGAATTCGGGGCGCTGCCTGTGGTGGTGCCCGTTTGTGTTACGAAGGGCCAGCACGCGCCCTCAGCAAGAACGAGGATGATCTCATGTCGCGCCGCTGTGAACTGACCGGAAAAGGCCCGATGGTTGGCAATAACTCCAGCCACGCCAACAACAAGACACGTCGTCGGTATCTGCCGAACCTCAACGACGTGACCCTGCAATCCGAGACCCTGAATCGCGGCATCAAGCTGCGGATCTCGGCGCATGCCCTGCGCAGCGTCGACCATCGCGGTGGTCTCGATGCGTTTCTCGCCAAGGCCAAGGACGACGAGCTGTCGGCCTCCGCGCTGAAGGTCAAGAAAGAGATTGCCAAGGCGCAGGCCGCAACCGCCTGAACCAAAGCGTAAACTGTTTCGCGAACAGCCCTGCCCAACCGGCGGGGCTGTGCTTTTTTGTCGCTTGCCCATGCCGGGCGGACAGGCCTATACCTCTGGCCGATGAGACCACTGCACCCGCTCCTGGCCTTGGCCCTCTGCCTTGTTCTGGCCCTTACCAGCCAGAGCCTTGCCGTGGCACGCGGCATGGCACAGCCCGTAGGCCAGATTGTGCTCTGCACCGGCACAGGGCCGATCACAGTCGCAGTGGACGCAGAGGGGCAGCCCCTTGCAACGCCCCACCTCTGCCCCGATTGCTTGCCCGGTTTTGCCGTTGTGCTGGACGCGCCCCTTGCCCTTGGCCTGTGGCTGGCGTCAGAGCGGCGGATCAGCACAATCACAGTGGAACGCCATGCTGCGATGCGCAGCCTGCCCCCGAATGTCGCGCGGGCACCGCCTGTGGCGGTCTGACAGCCACTTTCAGACCGTAACTCAGACATTCAAGGAGCGACCCATGTCCTTCAAATCCACCCTTCTGGCGGCCTTCGCCACAACCATCCTTGCCGTGCCCGCACTGGCCCAAGAAATCCAAGTGCTTGACACCTACGCCCGCAGCGCCAGCCCCACGGCCAAGACCGGCGCGGCCTTCATGCTGATCGAGAATATCGGCGATGCTGATGACCGCCTGATCGGCGCGGTCTCGCCCGCCGCGCAACGGGTCGAGTTGCACACCCACATCGAAGAGAGCGGCGTGATGAAGATGGTGCATGTCGAAGAAGGCTTTGCCATCACGGCAGGTGAGACGCTGGTGTTGGAACGCGGCGGCGCGCATGTAATGCTGATGGGCCTCACCGAGAGCTTTGAGCAAGGCAAGATCATACCGATAACGCTGGTGTTCGAGAAATCCGGCGAGATCGTAGTCGACGTGCCCGTCGATCTGGCGCGCAAACCAGAAGAGGGCCACGGCAAAGCGCACGGGACCAAACACTAACCGGTTTAGGCCCTCGTAAGGCATCGCAACGCAAATTTCTGATCGCCTTCAAAGTGTTTCGGTTGTTCATTGGAACGCCGAAACACTTTTTTTGCTTGATCAGGCCCTGCCGAACGTCGCTAAAATATCAGCCGACGGCGCGACCAGCCATCTTTTCAAGATGCGCGCGCAGTTGTTCCGCCTCATAGCGCGCCTCGCGCAGACCGTCCATGGTGGCGGCCAGTTCTGCCTCGGTCTGGCTGATCTGATTGGTCAACTCCGCCTCACGCTGTTGCAGATAGGTGATCGCCTGATCGCGGGTTTCTTCGGCCTCGTGCAGTTCTTGCGCCAACCGCTCCAGTTCCCCTACATCCGATCCCGGCACGCGGATAAAGCGATGTACCAGCCAATTGGCGAACCAGCCGATGCAGAACGCCACGAAAAGAACGATGGCGGTTGCGATGATGAATTCGGTTCTATTCATTCGGTTGGCGTATCCTGCGTGGTCTCTTCTGCCTCTGCACCTTCTTCCCCCGGTTCTTCAAGGCTTTCAAGCGCTGTTTGCTCATCTGGCAGTGGCTCGGGGCGGATCAGGCGAAATTCAATACGGCGGTTGGTCTCGCGGCCCTCTTCGGTCTCGTTATCAGCGATGGGCACGCTCTCACCATAGCCCTTGGCGTCAATGCTCGATGTCAGCACGCGGCGCATGCGCAATTCGTCCAGAACCGCGCGCGCACGCGAGAGGCTGAGTTGCGCGTTCATATCCTCGCCACCCTGGCTATCGGTATGGCCGCCGATTTCCATCCGAACCTCGCCGCATTTTTTCAGCACATCGGCAATGTCATCCATGATGGCCGCCCCTTGGGCGTCAATCTTGGCCGATCCCGGCTCAAAGTTGATTTTGCGCTCTGCTTGGATCCCCGCGATTTGCGCCTCGCATTCCTCTGGCGTCGGAAGCCCGGCCACAGGATCGAGGGCCTCTTTATACGTCACGTCGATAGAGTATTGTTCTGCCTCGCCCAGCTTTTCCGCAAGAAACTGCGCGATTTCCGCACTGGCAGTCTTGCGGCCCGTATTTCCCTTAACGCCGATATTATCGGGCGTGACGGTCACGACACCGTTCGACAGATAGGACAAGGCTTCAAGCCCGGTCAGAACGCGGATCGGCCAATCACGCGGCAAACCCTCGGCGACCCGCGCCGTCAAATGCACCGAATCCGATGAAAACCGCGCCTTGGCAAAGCTACGCACCGTCTCGCGGCTGGTCTCGCTGCCCACCCGGCCCCGAATCAGAACCTGACCTTCGGGCGACAGAGTGGCCACAAACTCTGGCGCTGCGGGCTGCGCGGCATCGGGCGGCGGCGGCAACGTGGCAGTAAGGGCAAAAACCTCGGGCAGATCGGCTTCAAGTTTACCCGCCACGTCGTCAAAGAGGCTTTGCGCCGTGCCTTCGGGCGCCAAAAGCGCTACATCGGCATCCGAAAACGTAACCGTGCCGCCGCCAAGGTCCGCGACCGCCGCGATGGCCAGTTCTGCCGCCCGCGACCATTGGGGCGAGGGCACACCCATCCCGACCACACAGTCGGCCTTGGTCTGGATGCCAGCCTTGCCCGCAGCGCGCAAAATACCATCGCGCGCCTCTTCGGTATCCGCAGAGCAGGAGTCGAATCGCGCGCCTGTTTCGTCGATGACGAACCGCAGGGTAAACGGCGTGATCACTGGCCGCGGTGCCGAGATTGCGAGCGCCAGGCGCACATCGTCCGGGGCCGTGCGCGCCAGATCCGTCTCGATCCGGCGCTGTGCCTCTGTGCTGTCGACCATGGCCTTGATCTCGACCCTATCCGCACTCACGGAAATCTTGGCGCGCGGCAATTTTCCCAGCGACCGCACCGCATAACGCAGCGCTGCGGGCCATGTCTCTGGATACGGGTAATCTGCGGAATCAAGCAGGTCGGCCACCGGGACGTCATCGGTCACAGACGCGATATCCGCCAAAAGCTTATCTCGGTCCGTGGCCGCAGGCACCAGCCCGATCAAGGAAATGCCGCTATCGTTGCGCAGGATTTCGATGGCAAAGCGCGGCGGCGCGATATCGGCTGCATCTTGCACCAACATCTGGTCGATCACCCGCGCTGCATCAACCACCGTGCCCGCCAGCGACAGCGCCTTGAACCGCAACGCCTCAGAGGGCGCGGTGCCCGCCAGAAAGAGTTGCAGCCCGTCCGTATCGACATCGGCCCAGACCAATCCAACCCGGTCCAGCGTGTCACGCACCGCCCGCCGAGAGCTGTCTTCGATGGCGCTCACAGCAAAGCCTGCGGCAACAACCGCAAGCACCGCTGCCCCGACAAAGGTTCCGGCGATCGTAAAGGCAGATGATAAACGCATCGGGCAATAGCCAATTTATGAGTGCTGCCCACGTCTTTAGGCGTGCGGCGGCATGAGTTCAATCACAGCAGACAAGCGACGGCGAAAAACGGCACAGGCAAGAGACCCGCATCGCGATTGGACCGGAAAAGGTGAAGCAGGCGCGCGGTATCGTCCAACCGCAAGCGACGCATCTGGCCTTGCATATGCCAGCCCATCACCCACGGCCCGCAGAGCGCCACAAGAAGCGCCGTCATGCGGGCGTCCGGCACCGCAAGAATAACCGCCAACGCCATCAACGAGACAGTCGCCACCAAAAACCACCGCAGCCAGCGCGGGGAATTGTCGCCAAAGAGCCGCGCCGTGGATTTCACCCCGATAAGGGCGTCATCCTCGGCGTCCTGATGGGCATAGATCGTGTCATAAAAGAGCGTCCAGGCGATACCCGCGAGATAAAGGATCACCGCAGGTGTCTCGAGGCGTCCGGTATGGGCCGTCCAGGCCAAAAGCGCGCCCCAGTTAAAGGCAAGACCCAGAAAGACCTGCGGCCACCATGTGAACCGCTTGGCAAACGGATAGACGGCGACGGGCAAGAGCGAGAGTATGCCAAGCACGATTGCGGCGGTGTTGAACGTCAGCAGAATCCCGAACGCAATCAGCGCCTGCACCGCCATCCAGATCAGCGCGCCGCGCACCGTGACCTGCCCCGAAGGAATAGGCCGCGAGGCCGTGCGCGCGACAGAGCCGTCGATATGCCGGTCGGTGATGTCATTCCACGTGCAGCCCGCCCCGCGCATAAGAAAGGCACCAAGACCACAGCCAATGAAGATCCACAGATCATGCCACCCCGCCTGCCCATCTGACAGCATCGCCAGCGTCAGCCCCCACCAGCAGGGCAAAAGCAAGAGCCATGTGCCAATCGGCCGATCTGCTCGGCTCAGCCGCAAATAGGGGCGCGTCGCCGCAGGGGCCAATCGGTCCACCCAATTGCCCGCATAGGCATCGGCCACCTGTCCCGTGGCCTCTGGCGTCTGGTTCTTTGCGGTCATATGTTGGCCCCATGAAAGCAGCGAAGATCAGGCTTTATGTAGAGCACCCGTTGGGGGAAGGGCAAACCATTCCTCTGACGCAACCACAGGCCCATTACCTCTTTGGGGTGATGCGGCAAGGTGTGGGTGATGCTGTGCTGCTCTTTGACGGGCGGCACGGCGAATGGCGCGCCGACGTGATCGAGGCAGGCAAGCGCGGCGGGGTGTTGCAGGTGGCAGAGCAGACAGCTCCGCAGCGCGATCCGCCGGATCTTTGGCTCTTGTTCGCCCCGATCAAAAAGGCGCGGACCGATTTCATCGTCGAGAAAGCCGCCGAGATGGGGGCTGCGCGGATCATCCCTGTGCAGACCGAGTTCACCAATGCCGAACGCATCCGACAGGACCGCCTTCAGGCCCATGCCGTCGAGGCCGCCGAGCAATGCGGCGGCACCTTTGTGCCCGAAGTCGGCGATCTGCACCGCCTTGACCGGATGCTTGCGGACTGGCCCAAGGACCGGCAGTTGATGTTTTGCGATGAAGGGCTGGCGGGCCACGCGGCAACGCTTGCCGGTGATTTGCCGCGCGGCGCGCCTTGGGCCATCCTGATCGGCCCCGAGGGCGGGTTTTCAGAGGCCGAGCGCGCGCGCCTCGCGGCGCTGCCGCAGGCGCATGCCGTCAGCCTTGGGCCTCGCATCCTGCGCGCCGATACGGCGGCGGTGGCGGCAATGACGCTCTGGCAACGCGCTTTAGGGGATTGGACATGAGCTTTATTCGCCCGCAAGCGCGCGCTGCTCTCTGGCGCTGGCGCGAAGTGCTCAGCGGTGTCGGGCTAGCAGCACTTGGGCTTTGGTGGGGGATTGGCAGCTATGGCCTTTTGCAATGGCTGGGCTACGCGCTTTTGATCCTTGCCGGGGCAGTACTGGTGATGGGGCTGCAACGCGCGCGATTTCGCGCAGGCGCGGGCGGCCCCGGCGTGGTGCAGGTGGACGAGGGGCAAGTCGCCTATTTCGGGCCTCTGACGGGGGGCGTGGTGGCCATTCGCGATCTTGATACGCTCACGCTCGATCCCACAGGCAAGCCGCCACATTGGGTGCTAAGCATAGATGGCGCGCCCGCGCTGCATATCCCGCTCAACGCCGAAGGGGCCGAAGCGCTCTTTGACGCCTTCGCCGCCCTGCCCGGCCTGCGCACCGAACATATGCTGGCGCAGATGCGCCGCCTACCCGATCACCCAACCGTGATTTGGCAGAACCCGCAAAGCGCGGTCTCGCACCTTAGGCTGCATTGACAGTCCGTGTGTTTGCCGCCAACTGTGTCGCCCGAGACAATGCCCTGATCAGGAGGCCCGAATATGTCTATCCCACAATCCGGCGGCGGGCCGATCGAACGCCATGAGCAACTTGCAGAATATCTGGCAAGTGGTTGCAAACCCAAGCAAGATTGGCGCATTGGCACCGAGCATGAAAAGTTCGGCTATTGCAAAGACACACTGCGCCCCATTCCCTACGAGGGGCCGCGCAGCGTATTGGCGGTGCTTGAAGGGCTGCGCGATGTGCATGGCTGGTCGCCCGTGGAAGAGGGCGGCAAGCTCATCGGCTTGGAAAAGGACGGGGCGAATGTCAGCCTCGAGCCGGGCGGTCAATTAGAGCTTTCGGGTGCGCCGATTGAGACCATTCACCAAACCTGCGACGAGGTGAACGACCACCTGCGCGAGGTCAAAGACATCGCCGACAAGGTGGGCGTGGGCTTTATCGGCCTGGGTGCTGCCCCGATCTGGATGCATGACGACATGCCGCTCATGCCCAAGGGCCGCTACAAGCTGATGGACAGCTATATGCAGAAAGTCGGCACCATGGGGCGCACCATGATGCGCCGCACCTGCACCGTGCAGGTCAATCTCGATTTCTCCTCAGAACCCGACATGGTGCAGAAACTGCGCGTGGCGCTGGCCTTGCAGCCGGTGGCAACAGCCCTTTTCGCCAATTCGCCGTTTTTCGAGGGCAAGCCCAATGGGCACAAAAGCTGGCGCGCCCGCGTCTGGCGCGATCTTGATCCCGCGCGCACCGGCATGTTGCCCTTTGTGTTCGAAGAGGGTTTCGGGTTTGAGGCCTATGCCGATTACGCGCTCGATGTGCCGATGTATTTCGTCTATCGCGACGGCAAGTATATCGACGCTCTGGGGCAGTCGTTCCGCGATTTCCTGCGCGGTGAGCTTCCTGCCCTGCCCGGCGAGAAACCAACGCTGAGCGATTGGGCCGATCACCTGACCACCACTTTCCCCGAGGCGCGGATCAAGAAATTCATGGAGATGCGCGGGGCCGATGGTGGCCCGTGGCGCAGGCTCTGTGCGCTGCCTGCCTTCTGGGTGGGGTTGATGTATGACCAATCCGCACTTGATGCGGCATGGGACGTCTGCAAGGGCTGGGATGCCGAGACGCGCGATGCGCTGCGGGTGGCGGCCAGTGTGGACGGGCTTCAGGCGCGGGTGGGCGACATCCACATGCACGAACTGGCCCGCGAGGTTCTCAACATCTCTGAGGCGGGCCTTAAGGCGCGCGCGCGGTCGGGCGGCGGCGGCATGATCCCCGACGAGACCCATTTCCTTAATGCGCTGCGCGAAAGCGTCGAGACCGGCAAGGCCCCCGCGGATGAATTGCTCGACCGGTATAATAGCGATTGGGCGGGTGATCTTAGCCGGATTTACGCCGACTACAGCTATTAACCGCCTGTTCAGGCCGGCAGCGGGCTGCCCGTTCTGGTCCGGGTGCGCATCAGGATCAGAACCATGATCCCGATGTTGAGGAAATTCCAAGCAATGCCGTTGAGAAACGCCATGTGATAGCTGCCGGTCAGGTCATAAATCCAGCCCGACATCCAGCCGCCAATCGCCATCCCGGCGATGGTTGCCATCATCACAAATCCCACGCGCCGCCCAGCCTCGGCACTGGGCATATACTCTCGCACGATCACCGCATAGCTGGGCACGATGCCGCCCTGCGCCAAGCCAAAGACAAGGCTGACAACATAAAGCGAGGTTAGCCCACCCGAGGGCAGGTAGAGGAATAGCGCCAGACATTGCAGCGCCGAACCGATCAAAAGCGTGCGCACGCCCCCCAACCGATCCGCAAGCAGGCCTGAGACCAGACGCGATGCAACCCCGCCCAAAAGCATGAGCGACAGCATCTGTGACCCCACGGCAGGGCCATAACCCAGATCAACGCAATAGCTTACGATATGGACCTGCGGCATCGACATCGCCACGCAGCAGCCCACCCCGGCAAGGCCCAGAAGCAAGGCCAGAGTGCGCGGCGACAGCCCCGTCGCCCCAGCACGGGCCGAAGACAGGCTGTCAGCATGGGCGCGCGCCGCCAAAGGCACCCGGCGTCGCAACAACAGCGCAAGCGGGATCACCCCTGCCACCGTGACGACCGCCAGCACCATATAGACCGCCCGCCACCCCTGCTCTGCCAGAATACCGGCAAGGATCACCGGCCAAATTGCCCCTGACAGGTAATTACCGCTGGCGGTGATCGCCACAGCAATCCCGCGCCGCTTTAGAAACCAGAGCGAGACATCAGCAATCAGCGGCCCGAAACTGGCGGCAGATCCGAAACCGATCATGAATTGAAGCGTCGAAAGCAACAAAACCGTGGGGCTCATCGCAGCCAGGGCCGTCGCAGTGGAGATCAGAAGCGCTGACCCGATCAGCGCCGCCGTGACACCAAAACGGTCCACCACCCGCCCGATACCAAGGTTGCCCAGCGCAAACCCCACCATGGTCAGCGTATAGGGCATAGAGGCCGCCGCGCGGTCGACGCCAAACTCGGCCTGCATTGCGGGCATCACCACGATGATGGACCACATACCGGCATTGCCGATCATGGCAATGGCCAAAGACACGCCAAGGCGTGTCCAGGCATAGCGGCTGTCGAGAAGGGCGGTATCGGCGTTCATGGCGCGACGATAGGACGGCGCGCAGAGACTGACCAGATGGAAAAGAGCGGCCTTCAACGGGTTGTGATGGGGCGGCATTTTGCTGCAATCTCTATCCCGTGCTTGGCCCGGCGCGCGCGACAGGCTAACACTTGCCGCAAAAAGGAGGGCTCAGCCCATGTCGACCGCCAAGACCCAAACCGGGACCCAGATCGAAACCCCGACCGAGATTGCCCGCGACGTCATCCGGATCGAGGCCGAGGCTCTCAGCGCCCTCCACGCGGACCTGCCCATCGACTTCGATGCAGTGGTGACGCGCCTTCTTGAGGTCAAGGGTCGGGTCATCGTCTCGGGCATGGGGAAATCTGGCCATATCGCCGCCAAGATCGCGGCAACCATGGCCAGCACCGGCACGCCGGCGCAATATGTCCATCCGGGCGAGGCAAGCCATGGCGATCTGGGCATGATCACACGGGAAGATGCGCTGATCCTGATCTCCAACTCTGGCGAAACCCGGGAACTGGCCGATATCATTGCCCATAGCCGCCGCTTTGCGATCCCTCTCATCGCCATAACCAAAAAACCCGACAGTACCCTTGGACAACAGGCCGATTTCCGTCTGACCCTGCCCAATGCCCCCGAGGCCTGCGCCATCGGCATGGCCCCCACCACCAGCACCACCTGCACGCTGGCCTTGGGCGATGCTCTGGCTGTGGCGATGATGCGGCTGCGGGGCTTTGAGCGCGAGAATTTTCTGGCCTTTCATCCCGGCGGCACGCTGGGCGCACAGCTTTTGCGCGTCTCTTCGGTCATGCACAGCGGCGCAGCGCTGCCCGTGGTCAGCGCCGAGACCCCGATGGGCGAAACCTTGATCGAGATGACGGCCAAGGGCTTTGGCGTGGCGGCTGTGGTCGAAGAAGGTCGGCTAATGGCGGTGATCACCGATGGCGATTTGCGGCGCAACCTGTCGGACCTCATGGCACGCACTGCCGGAGAGGTGGCCACCCGCAACCCCCGCAGCATCCTGCCCGAGGCGCTCTTGTCCGAGGCTTTGGGCGTGATGAACACCCACAAGATCAGCGCGCTCTTTGCCGTGGATGAGAGCGGGCAATTGCGCGGCCTCGTGCATATCCATGACATCCTGCGCGCCGGGGTCGCCTGATCCCGGATCAGGCGCTCAGAAAGCTCGCATAGGGGATATAGCGCACCGGATCACCCGGCTGAATGGTCACCGCACCGTCAGGCAATTCCACCAGACCTTCAGCCCAGCTTAGGCCACTGATCCGCCCCGAGCCTTCCGAGGCGAAAACCTCTGCCCGCCCCTGACGGATCCGTGCGCGCAGATATTCACGGCGTCCCGGTTTCTTGCGTTTCTCAAAACCGGCAGGCACGTGAAATCCCTGCGGCACCGACCAGCCCGCCCCGGACAAGAGCCGCAGCGCAGGCCGCGCAAAGATCAGCGCACAGACAAGGGCCGCCACCGGATTGCCCGGCAGGCCAAAGACCGGCACGCCCCGCCAGAGGCCAAGCGCCAAGGGCCGCCCCGGTTTCAGGGCGATACGCCATTCGGCCATGGCCCCCGCCTCATTCAACAAGGCCGATACATGATCCTCATCGCCCGACGACGCGCCGCCAGAGGTGAGAATGGCATCCGAATCTTCCGCCGCACGATCCAACGCAGCGCGAAGCGCTGCGCGGTCATCGGCAATACGCCCCAGATCAAGCGGCGCATAGCCCATCTGCTCCACAAGACCCAAAAGCATAGGACGGTTTGCATCATAGATCTGGCCGGGTCGGGCGGGATGACCGGCCTCTACCAGTTCATCGCCAGTGGAGATGACCGCGACGCGCAGCTGTTCATGCACTGGCAGATCCGCCACGCCCACAGCGGCGCAAAGCGCCAGATCGGCAGGGCTAATCACACGGCCCGGCGCAAGTACCGGCGCATCTGCCGCCACATCCTCGCCCGCGCGGCGTGTATTGGCACCGGGCTTTAGCCCCGCACGAAACGCGATACGCCCCGCGCCCAAGGTCACATCCTCTTGCAGGATCACGGTATCAACGCCCTCAGGCAGCGCAGCCCCCGTCAGCACGCGCACCGCATGGCCGGGGGGCACGCTGTCGGGATAGGGCACACCAGCGGCGGCGCGCCCCTCAACGAGCGGCAGCGTTTGATCGCCAGCGGTCAGGCTTGCATGGGCAAAGCCATAGCCATCCACGGCGGTATTCGCCTCGGGCGGGTTGGCGCGCAGCGCGGTGACGGGTGCGGCCAGAACGCGGCCCAAGGCCTGCGCCAGCGGCGCGCGGGTCTGGCCCACCACGGGACGCAGCCGATCTTGCAAAAGCGCCAATGCGTCATCGACCGGCGTCCAATCCACGCCCGCAGGCAGTGCAAAACAATCATTCCGCAGGGGCGGCGGTTTGAGCACGTCGTCACATGCGGCAATCAACGCCGCCTCATATCCCAAACCCAGAATCCAGCCTTCTTCCGGCGCATCCACCGCCAGCATTTCGGCCAGTTGCTCCTGAGGTAAACGCGCCAACGCGCGCGCCATCAGCCGCACCTGATGCGCATCCCGGATCTCGCCCAAGGGTTTGACAGCGGCATTGATCAGCCCCGGCCAGATTTCGACCAGCGCCACGGGCTTGTCCAACACCTCGAACGGCCAGACAGACACTTGCCCGTAAAACCTGCGTCTGAGCCGGTTGAGCACCGGCAGCCCGGTCAAAACCTGTCCACCCACGGCCCCCGCGCCCCCCATCTGCCAGCAGGTGAAGGCCCCCTTCGCCCGTGCCTCGGCTGCCCGCCGCTCGGTCATGCCATGCCCTGCCCGCGTATCCTTGCGCGGCAAACCGGCAATCTCACGCTTCAACCCGTTGAACCAGAATGGCCCCACGCCGGGAAAGCGCCCGTTGATCTCGCCCGCCACATCAAAGCGGTTATTGCCGCCCGGGGCATCCTCGATCACCGTTTCCAGCCAGTCCCAGACGGCAAAGGGATTGTCGCAGCCAGTCAAACCTCGGGCAAACCCCGCCGGAAAGCCAAAGGGAAAATCCACCCCGATCAACAGCCTGCGCCCCGCCGCAAGCTCTGCCGCAATCAGGGCCACTAGCGCCGCCTCGGCCTCGGCCCGGTTGCGCAGATACATCGGGGCCTCATCCACCCCGTCGCGTGTCACCCCCAGCCAGATCGCATCGCGACACGGGCGCGGCCCGGTGTCGTTGCCGCCCGACCAATCCAGCATCGCAAACGTGTCAAACCGGTTCACAACGCCACCTCCGCCAAGATGAAATCGGCAATTGCCTTGGTGTCATTAAGGTCGAACAGAGGCCGGTCGATCGTCAACGCCGTATCGCTCGCCACGGCGCGGATGGTGGGATCATCGGTGGCAATCAGCGGATTGCCGGTTTCGGCGCGAAACGCCTCGACCTTGGGATGGCGATCACGCTTGTAGCCCTCGACCAACACCAGATCGACGGGGGAGAGTTTCTGCAAGAGAGATTCAAGCGTCGGTTCGCCCTCTTCGCGCAGTTCATGCATCAGGGCAAAGCGGTTACGCGAGGCCAAGAGCACCTCGGTCGCGCCCGCCACGCGGTGGCGGTGACTGTCCTTGCCCGGTTGGTCCACGTCAAAGCTGTGATGCGCGTGTTTCACAGTGGAAACCGTATAGCCGCGCCCCGTAATCTCGGCCACCAGCCGCTCCATCAGCCCGGTCTTGCCCGCGTTCTTCCAGCCGGTGACGCCATAAATCCTCATGCTGATAGTCTCCTGCGTGCCGCGTCCAGATCCCCGGGCGTATTGACGTTGAAAAAGGGATCGAGCGCGTCGTCAAATACCGCCTCGCGCCCGTCATGTTTGTCGGTCCAGAGCACCACCTTGCGCAGCCCGTCCAACAGGGCCGCGCGTAGATCATGCCGCAGCGCCGTCGGCCAGAGGCCAAAGGTGGGATGGCGGATCAAACCGCTGTCGCTCATGGATTTGGTCTCGGTGTCACTACGCGGGGTGGCGGCAAGAACGAGGGGATGCGCCATGCCCTCTGCCACGCCTGTCAGATGCGCCACAAGATCGGTCGGGAAAAACGGCGTGTCGGCGGCGACGGTGACGATTATGTCGGCCCCCTGCCCCGCAGCCCAATCAAGACCAGCCAGAACGCCCACCAGCGGCCCGGCGAAACCGGGGATGGGATCGGGCAGCACCGGCAGGCCAAAGGCCGCAAAGCGGGCGGGCTCGCCATTCGCATTCAGCGCCATCGCCCCCACCTGAGGGCCCAGACGGTCGATCACATGCGCAAGGATCGGGCGATCATCAAGGGCCAACAGCCCCTTGTCGCCGCCGCCCATGCGCGTGGCTTGCCCGCCGGCAAGGATGACACCAAGGGGCTCGGTCATTCGTCGGCCCCTTTGCGGCGGTGTTTTTTCTCCTCATCGCCCACGCTCTCGGGGTCCGCATCCCGCAACAGGCGGTCATCCCCCGCAAGACAGACAAAGCGCTTGCCGCGCATCCGGCCAATCAGCGTCAGCCCCACCTGGCGCGCAATCTCCACGCCCCACGCGGTAAAGCCAGAGCGCGAGGCAAGCACCGGAATGCCCATCATCGCGGTCTTGATCACCATTTCCGAGGTCAAACGCCCGGTAGTGTAAAGCAGTTTATCCCCCGCATCGACACCCTCGCTCAGCATCCAGCCCGCGATCTTGTCCACGGCGTTATGGCGGCCGACATCCTCCATATAGACCAGCGGGCGGTTGCCTTGGCAGAGAACCGTGCCGTGAATCGCCCCCGCCTCAAGATAGAGCGACGGCGTGCGGTTGATCACGCTGGCCAAGGCATAAAGATCCGAGGTCTTGACCGTCACGGCAGGCAGGGTCACGCCCTCGAGCCCCTCCATCATGTCACCAAAGACCGTGCCCACGGCGCAACCGCTGGTGCGGGTCTTTTTCTTGAGCTTTTCCTCGTAAGTGGTCTGGCCGTCAGTGCGCACGACGACGGTGTCCAACTCTTCATCGTAATCCACGCCCAAGACCGTCTCTTGCGGCCCCAGCATTCCCTGATTGCGCAGGAAACCAAGCGCCAGATACTCGGGGTAATCGCCAATCGTCATGGCAGTCACGATTTCCTGCGCATTGAGGAAAATCGTCAAGGGGCGCTCCTCGACCACCGAAATCTGCGTGCGGTTGCCCTCGTGATCCATGCCCTCGACCGCGCGCGTAAGGCGCGGGGCGGCAGGATCGGGAGCGATGAGATAAGACAGGAGGTCCTCGGTCGTGGCCAATTGCATCTCCTTCTGGCATTGGATAGGCGGTGTCAGGGCACGGGGGCAACTTAGGGGGCAAGCGGTGCATAGGCAAACCACCAATTCGACCTATTGGCAAGGCGTGCGCGACGGTGCGCCCTTCATTCTCGTGATCGTGCCCTTCTCGTTGCTCTTTGGCGTGGTCGCGACCGAGGCTGGATTGAACGTGTTTGAAACGCTCAGCTTTTCGGTTCTGGTGATCGCAGGCGCGGCGCAATTCACCGCGTTGCAACTGCTCAGTGATGGCGCGCCCACCGCGATTGCGCTCATTTCTGCGCTGGCGGTCAATCTGCGGATGGCGATGTATTCGGCCTCTCTCACGCCCTATATCGGCGGGGCAAGTTTGGGGCAGCGGGCGCTGGCCGCCTATTTCACCGTCGATCAAAGCTATACCTGCGCCATCGTCGCCTTTGAAAAAAACCCCGGTTGGTCAATTCCCCAAAGGCTCGCGTATTTCTTTGGCGTGGTCACGCCGATTTGCCCGCTCTGGTATATCTTCACGCTTGTGGGGGCGCTGGTTGGCACCTCGATCCCCGAGGGGCTGGCGCTTGATTTTGCGCTGCCGATCACCTTTCTGGCGATGATCGCGCCAATGCTGCGCACGCCGGCGCATCTGGCGGCTGCCTTTGTGTCCGTCACACTGGCGCTGGTCTTTGCGTTCCTGCCCTATAACCTCGGGCTTCTGGTCGCGGGCGTTGCGGGCATGATGACCGGCGCGCAAGTCGAGCTGATGCTTGAGCGGCGCAAGGAGGCGCGGTTGCCATGATCGACAAAACAAGCCTCTGGATCGTGATCGTGCTTTTGGGTCTGGGCAGCTTTGGGCTGCGCTTTGTCTTTACCGGGCTGATCGGCGACCGGCCCTTGCCCGCGTGGCTGCTCCGGCATCTGCGCTATACTGCCGTCGCGGTTCTGCCGGGGCTGGTGGCACCCTTGGTGGTCTGGCCTGCGGCGACGGGCGGCACGCTTGATGCCCCGCGCATGGCGGCGGCGCTGGTGACGCTGATCGCGGGCTATCTGCTGCGCAACGTGATTGTGGCGATTCTCTTGGGCGCGGTCACGCTTTATGGCGGGCTTGCCCTGATGGGGCAGATGTAAAGGCAAACGCCCTCAGGCGAAAATCTGCGCCGCATGCTCTGCCATGTAAATCCGCAACCATGGCGTATAGCGCGTGGGATGCATGCGGATCGCGGCGTTCAGCGCATTCAGCGAGATCCAGCGCGTCTCCATCACCTCATCCGGGTTCGGGGCAAGCGCACAGCGCGCAGGCAGGCGGCACATGAACATATCCACCACCTCATGCTCGGTCAGACCACCGCCCACATCGGCGCGGTATTCGACCTGATCGCGATGGGTGAGCGAGAGGCCGGTGATGCCCAACTCCTCGGACAGCCTGCGATGCGCGCAGGCCAGCGGATCTTCGCCCCAATGCGGATGGGTGCAGCAGGTATTGGCCCACAGACCGGGCGTATGATATTTGCCAAGCGCGCGGCGCTGAATCAAAAGATCCTCACCCGCCATGACAAAGACCGACACCGCCTTGTGCCGCAAACCGCGCTGATGCGCCTCGAGCTTGTCCACGGCAACCAGATCACCGCCGATCCATGTCGGGATGAGCGCTGTCATGTTCGGGTCGCGGACACCAGCCGCGTCAGATGGGCGAGGTTCTTCAACCCGATCTTGAGATGTGCCATGGGTCGCGCCTTGACCAGTTTCTTGTTCATATAGGCCTCGAATGTCAGCCGCTGCACGTCGATGTCATGGCAGAGCGAGACAAAGCGCTCGCGCCGCTCGTCGGACCTATAATAGGCATTTTGCATCGACGCCAGAACCCGGAACACCGTTTTATGCTCGCGCATGAAAAGCTGTCGCGCAAGTTTGAGATCGCGCACCCGCCCCGAGGCAAGGCAAGCACTCGCCGCCGTCGCGGCCACCCGACCGCCGACCATGGCATAGTAAATCCCCTCACCCGAAGACGGCGCAACCACGCCCGCCGCATCGCCCGCCAAGACCACATCGCGGCCATTGTCCCAGCAGTCCAACGGCTTGAGCGGAATCGGCGCGCCCTCGCGGCGAATTGTCGGACAGTCCGTAAGGCCAGAGGCCGCGCGCAAATCGGCGGTGGCCTGTTTCAAATCGACATCCTTGATCATGCTGCCCATGCCAACGCTCGCAGATTTGCCATGCGGAAAGACCCAGCCGTAGAAATCCGGCGAAATCGCCCCGTCATAGATCACATCACAGCGCTTGGGATCATAGGCGGCGGTGGCCTCCGGGGCCTCGATGATCTCGTGATAGGCGATGACATAGGGGATACGCTCGGCCCCCGGCACCTCGTCCCGCGCCACACTGGAGCGCGCGCCATCGGCCCCGATGATCAGCCGCGTGGGCAGGCTGCGTGCGTTACCCGTAACCTTGTCGCGGTAGATCACCGCCGGTGTCGGCCCGCTGCGATCAATCCGCAGATAGGTGCCCGTGGCGCGCACAGCCCCGGCCTGTGCCGCACGAACACGCAGGAACTCGTCGAAATGCTCGCGATCCACCATGCCGACAAAGCCGTTTTCAATCGGAATATCCACATGTCGGCCGGTGGGCGAGATCATGCGCGCGGTGGTGATCTTGGCCACGATCTGCGCGTCAGGCAGGTTGAAATCGGCAATCAGGCGCGGCGGGATGGCCCCGCCGCAGGGCTTGATCCGCCCGGCACGGTCCAAAAGCGCCACCTTATAACCCGAGCGGGCCAGATCCTCGGCTGCAGTGGCCCCAGACGGACCGCCCCCGATTACAACTACGTCAAACATGGTCATTCCCCCGGAACAAGCGTCGCGCCGCGGTCGCGGCCATGATCAATCACCCTGAGCGCCATCAGCGCCGAGAGCACGAAAAGTCCGGCCTCAAAGAAAAAGACCGTGCCGAACGCCGTAGCATCCGTATCAGACAATAGGCGCATCACATCGACCGAGGCCGCGCCCATCAGCCCACCGAAACCTGCGGCCATCGCTTGTGCCGCGCCCCAGAGACCCATCCGCGTGCCTTCGCGCGCCTCGCGCCCCTGCCCCGCCAGCGCCATCATCGCGCCAATCGCGCCCACCGCGAACATGCCGTTGAAGAACCCGAGCACGACGACGATCGGGACGAATGCCGCCGCCGCGCCCGAGGCCCCGAGCAGCGCAATCGCTGCAAGCGCCGAAGCCGATCCCAAACAGCCCCCCACCACCCAATGCCGGATCGAACCAAGCCGAAGCCCCGTGGCGGCAACGCCAACGGTCAGCATGCCAAGGAACACCCCGCCATTCTGCGCACCGCTGAGCTGCGTGGATTGGCCGGGGGTGAAATGAAACACCAACCCGGCATAGGGTTCCAAGATGAGTTCCTGCATGAAGTAAGCTGTCATCGACAGGAAGACGAAAATCGTAAAAAGCCGCGCCTCGCGCTCGGCCCAGATTTCGGCCAAACCTTCACGAAACCGCAGCGGCGCATCGGCACGGGCAGGCTGCGCCCCAACGCGCGCCTCGATGCCGTGAATGGCAAGCGCGGTCAGCACCACCGCGCCCAGTGCCACAACGCCCACGATTTCCAGCAACAAGGCCGGGGTATAGGGGTCGAGAAAGGCACCCACCGTGGTTGCGGTTACGGCGATGCCGCCGATCATCATCAGCCAGGTGATCGTTGCCGCCGCCGCCCGCCGCCGCGGGGCTGTGGCTGTGGCCAAAAGCGCCAAAAGCGAGGTGCCCGACGCACCGACACCCAGCCCGATAAGGGCATAGGCAAGAATAGACAGGCCCAGACCAAGGCCGAATTGGCTTTCCATGATCACCACGGCAAGCGCCGCGAGATACCCGCCCGAGGCCAGGACCGCCATTCCCCCGATGATCCAGCGGGTGCGATGCCCGCTCGTATCCGAGAGATACCCCCAATTGGGCCGCGTGATCTGAATGCCGTAATGCAGCGCCACCAAAAGCCCCGGCAGCACCGCAGGCAGCGCCAGTTCCACCACCATCAGGCGGTTGAGCGTCGAGGTGGTCAGCACCACCACCGCGCCAAGGCACATCTGCACCAGACCCATGCGGAAAATCTGCAACCAACTCAGCATCATGGCGCGCCTCCGATCATGCGCAGGGCAAAGGCCGCGATCATCATACCGGTGACATACGCCATGACGCCTGTTCCGTTATACCAAGGCGCACGGCCCTTGGGATCAGAGAGAAGAATACGCATTGCCCAAAACTGGCCAAGCAAAAGCACGGCGATTGCGGCAGCATGCCACGGGCGGCCCCAGGCCAGCAAAAGGCCGATCACCGCCAGTTGCGGCAGGGCCATCACGATACAGGCCACGCGCGCCGCCCGTTCCGGGCCAAGCGTGACGGGCAAGGAATTGACGCCCGTCTGGCGGTCGCCCTCCAATGCCTTGAAATCATTGAGTGTCATGATGCCATGCGCGCCAATGGCATAGAGCGCAGCAATCACGATAACCGGCCCGCTGGGCGCGCCTGCGGCCAACACCGCCGCGCCCGTGAACCACGGCAGCCCCTCATAGCACAGCCCGACAAGGCCCGGCCCCCAGATACCCGACCGCTTGAGGCGCACCGGCTCTGCCGAATAGGCCCAAGCCGCCACCACGCCAAACACCGTCGCGCCAAAGCCCCAAGGCCCGAGGAACGCCCCCATCCCCAGCGCCAGCGCCGACATCGCCAGCGCCACCCACAGCCCCCAACGCCCCGGCACCCGGCCAGAGGGAATCGGGCGATGCGGTTCGTTGATCGCATCCACATGCCGGTCACACCAGTCATTCGCCGCCTGGCTCATGCCACAGACGACCGGCCCCGCCAGCACCATGCCCAGGATCACCAGCCCCCAGTTATTCAAAGGAGAAACGCCCGAAGAGATCACACCGCACAGGTAGGCCCAAATGGGCGGAAACCATGTGATCGGCTTGATCAAAGTCAGCAGGGCCCGAGGCTCTGGCAGGCGGCGCACGATGTGTAAGGACTCTGTGACACTCATAGTGTCAATTAAACTATACAATCCATCGCGAGGGAAGAGGATTCTCGAATGCAGGCGCGCAAATCGGCCTATTCATCATCCTGTGCGTTGATCAACCCGAACTTGCGCAGCTTGACATAGAGGCTCTGCCGCGACAGGCCCAGCATTTCGGCGGCGGCGACCCGGTTGTTGTTGGTCAGGCGCACAGCGGTTTCGATGCACATCTTTTCGACCACGTCCGAAGTGGCAGATACCAATTCCTTGAGCGAGGCTGTCCCGACAAGGTCCATCACATTGCGCATCGCTTCTTCGCTGACCACGGCCGAGGCTTCTTCGACATTGGGCAGATCGCGGGGGCTGGTATCGCGAATGATCAGGCCAACACCCAGATCAGCATTGCGCCCACGCAGGCGTGCGGCGGAAATATCCACGGACGTGCGCGTGCCAACGATGCTCTGGACCTGTGCGGCATAGCTGCGCATCCGGCCTGTCTTGCGGGTGTTATCCAGAATAAGCTTGAGATCGACACTGCCCCGCGACAGGAAATCCGCCATCGAACGGCCCTGCACATCCCGCAATTGCGCGGCATCGGACAGCACCAAAAAGCCCTCGTTCGCATCCCGAACCAAACCATTGGCATCCAGCAGCACGATTGCATCGCTCGCCGCTTCAAAGAGCGCCGTCAGCGATTGCGCCGATTCAGGGCGCGCCGCCTCTTCATCTTCGACCGGTGCCATGCGGCACAGCATCAGCACCTCGCCCGAGGCGCGAAAGAAATCCGGGCTCAACTGCACCAGCCGCCCATTGCGCCGCGCCACAGCCTCTACCCCGGTGATTTCATCCGAGGCCGCCGCAGCGCGCAACTGATCCATGAACCCGCCCCGCCGCTGCCCTTCAAAGGCCTGCGCAAAAGCATTGCCCGCAAGCACATCCCGCTTGGACCCAAGCAACAGCGCCCCGGCGGAATTGATGTCACGAATGCGGCCCTGATCCGGCTCGACCAGAACCAGCGGCGTCTCGGACGCCTCAAGCACCACCCGGTAACAGGTCTCAATGCCGCGAAACTTTTCAAGCTCTCGCTCGCGCGCCATCTGCTCGCGCACCAGACGCTGCTGAATCTCCGCCAGCGGCTGCATATCGCGCCCCAGCAAAAGAACGCCACCACTGTCCGGATCACGATGCAACGTGTAGCGCACCGGGAATTCCCAATTGGCATTGTCCCGGTGATTCATCTCCAGCGGGCGCGGCAGGGCATCAGGATCAGCCCGCATCTCTAACAGACGGGCATCAAACTTGGTGCGGCTTTCAACCGTGAGGAAATTGCGGAAATCCCGCCCAACCCAATGTTCCAGACTGCCCAATTCAGGCAGGTCCGGGCTAACGGATATGGCGACCACAAGAGATTTGTCGTCAAGCATGACCGCGATGTCAGAGGCTTGCTCGATCAAGCGATCAACGCTCGATGATCCGGGCAATCCACCCGTTAGGGGCCGCTCAGACGTCCTGTTCTGCTTCGTCACGCTGCTATCCCAACTCTCGCGCGCAGGGCGCGCGGATTACGTATTCGCGTCGATTGATAACGGATCAACCACGGATGCAAGACCGCACAGCTCAATTGCTTCTCGTGCTGTCCGTACTGCAAAATCCGCGCCAGTCCGCTTTTCAACTTCTCTCGGCTTGTCCACCAACCGCCCTCCGATAACGATGGGCGGACAGCTGTCCAAATTAGAACGTAGGTAATCTATCAATTCCGTCAATTGTTCAAGCGTTTTCAGACTTCCCGCCGTGATACCGGCCATAGCGAACCTGCCAGACCCAAGCAGATGTTTCAGCTCCTCAACCTCCAGCCCGATGGCCATGTGGACCCAAATACCATGTCGGCGGAACTGATCCGCCGCGACAAAAGCGCCAATCGAGTGATCCTCAAAGGTTGGCACGATCATCAACACCGACTGACCAAGCGGAATACTGCGATCCATCCAGCCGCCCAGATCGGCCGCGTCCCGCGACCGGAACAGCGCCTGAAGCCGGGCCGCCCCCACCGTTACATCGACAAAGCTTGCCTTGTCCTGCACCCACATCTCTCCAAGAAAGCGCGCGGCGTCGGGCACATAAGTCTGTTAGATCTCGTTTGAGGAAATCCCGTTGGCCACCATCGAGGCAATGACCCGCTGATGCGCCGCTTCGGATTCGTCCGTAAGCGCGGCGCACAGCCGTGCAATCCACTCACCGCGGCTCTTGGGAATATCTCCGCCCTGCTTGTCGAGCGCCACCTTTCGCAAGGCAGATTCGACAAGAAACCGTATTCCTGATGCTTGCGGACCAGACCCGCTGTCGTCGGGTTCCCTCATGCGTTGCCCTCCCAGGCGACCCTACTATCCCGCGATCCTCTGCGTTTCACTATACTGCGAATCGCGCACGGGACAAAAGGGCGGCGCGTTTTCTGCTCCGTATACCTAGTGTGCGGGCGCAGAGGTCAAATGTCAAATTATCCTGACAGACCAAGGCAACAAATCTGCCCCGCGCGCGGAATCCATGCGTATCGGGGTAAAATTAGGCAAACCACACGCAGAATGGGCGATCAACCGCCTAAAAAAGCCGCTGAAGCCGCGCCGCAAAGCCGCCGCGCGACGCGCGTCCAGATTTCATTACAAGTTAACCGCGCCCAAAAGTGTAAATTATAATTGACACATTTAGCCCTCAGGTCGTAGCATCAGGACAGGCCAGAGACACGGGACCGGAGGGGATATGGCGCGACAGGCGCATCATCAACAAGCGACCGGAGCGCTCTACACCGTCGCAGAGCGCGCGCGCCGCGATGCCACGGTCTGGACGCTTGTGCAGGGCATTCTCGCACCCGTGCAATTTCTTGTCTTTCTCATCTCGCTCGGCCTTGTGCTGCGTTACCTCATCACGGGTGACGGTTTCGCCGCGGCCACCTGGTCAATCGTAATCAAGACCGGCGTTCTTTATCTCATTATGGTCACGGGCGCCGTCTGGGAAAAGGTCGTGTTCGGCCAATACCTCTTTGCGCCTGCGTTCTTCTGGGAAGATGTGTTCAGCTTTGGCGTCATCGCCCTGCACACCGCCTATCTCTGGGCGCTCTGGACCCATGCCCTGACCCCTCACGCGCTGATGGGTCTCGCACTGGCGGCCTATGCGGCTTATGTCATCAACGCCGGACAATTCCTGTGGAAACTGCGCATGGCGCGCCTTCAAGCAGGAGAGGCGGCATGAGCTTTGACACCCCCCCAAGCACTGGCTGTCGCGAAGCCCCTGTTTTGCGTGAACGCGGTCAGCACGAGGTATTTTGCGGTCTGACCGGCATCATCTGGCTGCATCGCAAAATGCAGGATGCCTTTTTTCTGGTGGTCGGCTCGCGCACCTGCGCGCATCTGCTGCAATCCGCCGCCGGCGTTATGATCTTTGCCGAGCCACGTTTCGGCACCGCCATTCTGGAAGAGACCGATCTTGCCGGTCTCGCCGATGCTCAGGTCGAACTTGAGCGCGAGGTTGGCCGCCTCATCGCGCGGCGTCCCGACATTCGCCAACTTTTCCTCGTCGGCTCTTGCCCCTCCGAGGTGATCAAGCTGGATCTCGCCCGCGCCGCAGAAAAGCTGAGCGTGCAGCACGCCCCACATGTGCGCGTGCTCAACTATTCCGGCTCAGGAATCGAGACCACCTTTACCCAAGGCGAGGATGCCTGCCTGGCCTCCATGGTGCCTTCCCTGCCCGAAACCGACGCACGCCAGTTGATGCTGGTGGGGGCCCTGCCCGATGTGGTCGAGGATCAGGCCCGTGATCTGCTGGCACAGATGGGGATCACCGATGTGGCAATCCTGCCCGCGCGCCGGGCGGATGATCCGCTCAGCGTGGGGCCGAACACTGTTTTTGCCCTGTTGCAACCGTTCCTTGGCGATACGCTGGCCGCATTAGAGCGGCGCGGCGCGCGGCACCTGCCCGCCCCTTTCCCCTTTGGCGCAGAGGGCACGACCGGCTGGTTGCGCGCCGTGGCCAATGAGTTTGGCGTCGATGACGCAACATTCGAGCGTGTCACCGCCGCCCCCCGCGCCCGCGCAACCCGCGCCGTGGCCCAGGCCGCCGAGAGCCTGAGCGGCAAGTCGATTTTCTTCTTTCCCGACAGCCAGCTGGAAATTCCACTGGCCCGGTTCCTGACCCGCGAATGCGGCATGCGCGCCATCGAAGTGGGCACGCCCTTTCTGCACAAGAACATCCTAGGCCCCGATCTCGATCTGCTCGAGGCAGGTCCGCAACTGACCGAAGGTCAGGATGTGGAACGGCAACTTGACCGCTGCCGCGCGGCACAGCCCGATCTGACCGTCTGCGGCCTGGGCCTTGCCAACCCGCTCGAGGCCGAGGGGCTCGCCACCAAATGGGCCATCGAACTGGTCTTTACCCCGGTGCATTTCTACGAACAGGCGGGCGATCTGGCGGGGCTCTTCTCGCGCCCGATGCGCCGCCGTGCGGCCCTAAAACTGGGGGCGGCATCATGAAGCTCACCCTCTGGACCTATGAAGGCCCGCCGCATGTCGGCGCGATGCGTGTCGCCACCGCGATGAAGGGGCTGCATTACGTGCTCCACGCACCGCAGGGCGATACCTATGCCGACCTGCTTTTTACCATGATCGAGCGGCGCAATCACCGCCCGCCCGTCACCTACACCACCTTTCAGGCGCGCGACCTTGGGGCCGATACTGCCAATCTCTTCAAGACCGCCTGTCAGGCGGCCTATGACCGGTTCAAGCCCGAGGCGATGATTGTCGGCGCGTCCTGCACCGCAGAATTGATTCAGGACGACCCCGGCGGCATGGCCGAGATGATGGGCCTGCCCGTCCCGGTCATCGCGCTGGAACTGCCCAGCTATCAGCGCAAGGAAAACTTCGGCGCGGATGAAACCTTTTTCCAGATCACCCGCGCCTTGGCCAAGCCGGTCGAGAAAACCGCGCAGGTCAGCTGTAATCTGATCGGCCCGACCGCCCTTGGATTTCGGCACCGGGATGACATCACCGAACTGACCGGCATGCTGGCCGATATGGGCATTTCGGTGAATGTTTGCGCGCCCTATGGGGCCACGCCGTCTGACATCACCCGGCTGGGGGCCGCGCATTTCAACGTGCTGATGTACCCAGAGACGGGCGAGAGCGCCTGCCGCTGGATGGAGCGGGAACTGGGCCTCCCCTTTACCAAAACCGTTCCCATCGGCGTTGGCGCCACCCGCGATTTCATTCGCGAAGTCAGCACCTTGGCCAATGTTCCTCAGGCAATGGATGAAGAGCGTTTGCGCCTGCCTTGGTATTCGGCCAGCGTCGACAGCACCTATCTTACGGGCAAGCGCGTGTTCATCTTTGGCGATGGCACCCATGCCGCCGCCGCCGCCCGCATCGCCCGCGACGAAATGGGTTTCGAGGTGGTGGGCCTTGGCTGCTACAACCGCGAAATGGCGCGGCCCATTCGCGCGCTGGCCAAAGAATACGGTCTGACCGCGCTGATCACGGACGACTATCTTGAAGTTGAGGCCGCGATCGAGGCCGCCGCCCCCGAGATGATCCTCGGCACCCAGATGGAGCGGATGATCGGCAAGCGGCTGGGCATTCCCTGCGCCGTGATCTCGGCCCCCGTCCATGTTCAGGATTTCCCGGCGCGCTATTCCCCCCAGATGGGCATCGAAGGCGCAAATGTGATCTTTGATACTTGGGTGCATCCGCTGGTGATGGGGCTGGAAGAGCATCTTTTGCATATGTTCCGCGACGATTTCGAATTCCACGATGCCGCCGGTGCCAGCCACCATGGCGGACAGCACACAGCCAAAGCCCCGGCAGAGACCCCGGCCCCGACAGACACACCTGCCAAAACATCCGACGTGGTGGTCTGGCTGGCCGACGCCGAACGCGAACTCAAGAAGATTCCCTTCTTCGTGCGCGGCAAGGCCCGGCGCAACACCGAGATTTTCGCCTCGCAAAAGGGGCTGAACGAAATCGGCATCGACACGCTTTACGAGGCAAAGGCCCATTATGCGCGATGACGTGATCCCCCCGGCCGCAACGGCCCCCTACCGCGTCGTGATCCTGACGCTGGATGCCCATGCGGCGGGTGCATGCGCCCGCGTGGCCGAACGGATGGCGGCCGAATTCCCCGGCCTCACGCTCAAGGTGCATGCCGCTGCCGAATGGGGCGAAAACCCCACAGCACTCGAGGCAGCCCGTGCCGATATCGCGCGCGGCGACCTGATCCTCATCAGCCTGCTGTTTCTCGAAGATCACATCCGGGCAATCCTGCCCGACCTTCAGGCGCGGCGCGATCACTGTGACGCAATGATCGGCATCATTGCCGATGCCCAGATCGTGAAACTGACCCGCATGGGCACGCTCGATATGGCCGCCCCCGAAACCGGCGCACGCAAGCTGATCAAGCGGCTGCGCGGCACAGACAAGCCGTCGGCAGAATCGGGCGAGAAAAAGATGAAGATGCTGCGGCGCTTGCCACGCATCCTGAAATACATCCCCGGCAAGGCGCAGGACCTGCGCGCGTGGTTTCTGGTCATGCAATATTGGCTGGGAACATCAGACGACAATATCGAAGCGATGCTGCGGTTCCTGATGTCGCGCTATGGTCACGAGGCGCGTTGGCGCGCACTCCGCGCCCCGGCCCCGCAGGATTACCCCGAAGTGGGCCTCTACCATCCTGACCTGCCAGAGCGGATCACGACCGACCTCGCCCGCCTGCCCGCACCGCAAGAAACCACCGGCACTGTCGGCCTCTTGGTCATGCGCAGCTATGTTCTCTCGGGCGATCACGCCCATTATGACGCCGTGATCCGCGCGTTCGAGGCGCGCGGCCTCAAGGTGATCCCGGCCTTTGCCTCAGGTCTCGATGGCCGCCCGGCGGTCGAACGGTTCTTCGAGGGGCGTGTCGATACGCTTGTCTCTCTGACCGGGTTCAGCCTTGTGGGCGGCCCCGCGTATAATGACAGCGCGGCGGCGGTTGATGTGCTCAGCCGTCTGGATGTTCCGTATGTCGCGGCTCATCCGCTCGAATTTCAGACCCTTGCACAATGGGCCGGATCGGCGGGCGGATTGGGCCCGATCGAGACAACGATGCTGGTGGCTCTGCCTGAAATCGACGGTGCCACAAATCCCACTGTCTTTGCCGGGCGCCATGGCGATACGGCCTGCGACGGCTGCGCGCGGCGCTGCACCGGTGACGGGGCCAAGGCGATGGCCCCCTGCCCCGAACGGATCGAGGTTCTGGCGGCGCGGGTCGCGCGGCTGGCGCATCTGCGCCGGCAAGAGGTGGCAACGCGCCGCGTGGGCATCGTGCTCTTTGGGTTTCCGCCCAATGCCGGTGCGGCAGGCACGGCGGCCTATCTCGATGTCTTTCAATCACTGCACAACATGCTGCACGCCATGGCCGCGCGCGGCTATGACCTGACCCCACCCGCAACGGTTGAAGAGCTGCGCCGTGCCGTATTAGAGGGCAGCGCCCGCCAATATGGACAAGAGGCCAATATCGCGGCCCATGTCAGCGCCGACGATATCGTGGCCGGCACGCCCTGGCTGCGCGAGATCGAGGCGCAATGGGGCGCTGCCCCCGGCAAGGTGCAATCGGACGGGCGTGGGGTGTTCATCCTTGGGGCGGAATTCGGCAATGTCTTTGTCGGGCTGCAACCGGCCTTTGGCTATGAGGGCGACCCGATGCGCCTGCTGTTCGAGCATGGCTTTGCCCCGACGCATGCTTTCGCGCAATTCTACCTCTGGCTCAAGAACCGCTTTAACGCCGATGTTCTCTTGCATTTTGGCATGCATGGCGCGCTGGAATTCATGCCGGGCAAACAGGCCGGACCGGGCGCTGCCTGCTGGCCGGACCGCCTGATTGGCGACATGCCCAATGTCTACCTCTACCCGTCCAACAACCCGTCCGAGGCGAGCCTTGCCAAGCGCCGCTCGGGGGCTGTGACCGTCACACATCTGACCCCGCCGCTGGCGGCCTCTGGCCTTTACAAGGGTCTTGCGGAACTCAAGGACAGCCTCAAGCGCTGGCGTGAAATGGCGGGCGACGCGCCCGAGCGCGAGGAATTGCGCGCCCTCATCGCCGAACAAGCCGTCACCGTCGACATGGGCGGGCGCGAGCCCGACACGCTCTGGCTCAAACTGCTCGAAACCGAAGACGCGTTGATCCCCGAAGGCCTGCACGTGCTGGGCCGCCCCATGAGCGCCGAGGCGCGCGCCGGGTATCTTGCGATCATGGACGGCACTGATGCCGAAACACGGGCGCGGGTCGATGCGCTCTTGCAGCAGGAAACCGAAATTGCGGCGCTCTTGCGGGCGCTTGGCGGGCACTTTACCCCGCCCGTCCCCGGCGGCGACTTGATCCGCTCGGCGGATATCCTGCCCACGGGGCGCAATATCCACGCCTTCGATCCCTTCCGCATGCCGACCGAATTCGCCTGCCGCGATGGCGCGCGGCAAGCGGCACGTCTGCTGGAAACGCACAAGAGCCTGCCACGCTCCATCGCGCTGGTGCTCTGGGGATCAGACAATATCAAGGCCGATGGCGCGCCCATGGCCCAAGCCTTGGCGCTGATGGGGGCCAAGCCGCGGTTTGATTCCTTTGGCCGCCTCTCGGGCGCAGACCTCATCCCGCTTGACGTGCTGGGCCGCCCGCGCATCGACGTGATGATGACACTCTCCGGCATTTTCCGCGATCTGCTGCCGCTTCAGGTGCGGATGCTGGCCGAGGCAGCGCTGGTGGCGGCCAGGGCCGATGAACCCGACGAGATGAACTATATCCGCGCCCATGCCCGCGCCCAGATGGCCAAGACCGGCTGCGATCTGGAAACGGCGGCGCTGCGGGTGTTCTCGAATGCCGAAGGCGCCTATGGCTCCAATGTCAATCAACTGGTCGACAGCTCTGCCTTTGACGACGAAGACGAGCTGGCCGATGCCTATCAGGCGCGCAAAGGCTTTGCGTATGGCGTCAACGGCAAGGCACAGGCGCAAGGCGCGCTGTTGCAAGCGGCGCTGGAGCGGGTCGAAGTGGCCTATCAAAACCTCGAGTCGGTCGAACTGGGTGTCACCACGGTCGACCATTACTTTGACACGCTGGGTGGGATTTCCCGCGCCGTGCGCCGCGCGCGCGGTGGCAAAGAGGCGGCGATCTATATCTCTGATACCACACGCGGCACCGGCACCGTGCGCACGCTCGCCGATCAGGTCGCACTGGAAACCCGCGCCCGCTCGCTCAATCCGAAATTCCACGAGGGCCTCTTGCGCCACGGGGCCGAGGGTGTGCGCCAGATCGAGGCGCATGTCACCAATACGATGGGCTGGTCCGCCACCACCGGACAGGTAGAGCCGTGGATCTATCAGCGGATTTCCGAAACCTTTGTTCTGGATGAGGCGATGCGCAAGCGGTTGAGCGATCTCAACCCGGTGGCCTCCTCGCGGATGGCGAACCGCCTGCTCGAGGCACATGACCGCGCCTATTGGCAGACCGACGCCGCAACCCTCGCCGCGCTGCAATCAGCCGCCGCAGCGATGGAAGACCGGATGGAAGGGGTGGCCGCAGAATGACGACTGTTTGTGACTATGACCAGTGTCAGAGTGGGGGCCAGCCCCCACACCCCCGGAGTATTTCGGGACCGATGAAACACAACATCACGGCGCAAGCCGATTGGAGGACCATATGAGCCCGCGCGACGACATTCCCAACTTGAGGGGACAGGACGGCGAGGGATCGGTGCAAGTGCATCAGGACGCCGATATGAAAATCGAAGGCGCCAAGGTCTTTTCGGTCTATGGCAAAGGCGGGATCGGCAAATCGACCACCTCGTCCAACCTTTCGGCGGCCTTTGCCGCCATGGGCAAACGGGTGTTGCAAATTGGCTGTGACCCCAAGCATGACAGCACCTTTACCCTGACAGGCCAGTTGCAGCCCACGGTGATCGACATTCTCAAAAGCGTGGATTTCCACGCCGAAGAATTGCGCCCCGAGGATTTCGTAACTGTGGGCTGGGGCGGCGTGAAATGCGTCGAGGCTGGCGGCCCGCCTGCGGGCACCGGCTGTGGTGGCTATGTGGTCGGCCAGACGGTCAAACTTCTGAAGCAGCATCACATGCTTGATGATGCCGATGTGGTGATCTTTGACGTGCTGGGGGATGTGGTCTGCGGTGGCTTTGCAGCCCCGCTGCAACATGCCGACCGGGCGCTGATCGTGACCGCCAATGATTTCGACAGCATCTATGCGATGAACCGGATCATCGCGGCCGTGCAGGCCAAATCCGCCAATTACAAGGTGCGGCTGGCGGGCTGCGTCGCCAACAGATCCAAGGACACCGACGAGGTGGATCGCTATTGCGACGTGGTGGGCTTTAACCGGATTGCCCATATGCCCGATATCGACGCCATCCGCCGCTCGCGCCTCAAGAAAAAGACACTGTTCGAGATGGAGCTGGATGAAGAGGTGCAGATGGTGCGCGATATCTACACCGGGCTCGCACAACATCTTTGGAACGGCACCGATCCGCTGGCCCCCGCGCCGATGGAAGACCGGGACATCTTTGAATTGCTAGGGTTCGATTGATGCGAGACTTCAGCGCACCTCCGGCCCTTGGGACCCCACAAGATGACTGGGCGCAGACGCGCGACCGGGTCGAAACCTATTTCGACCGTACCGCGACCCAGGTCTGGGAGCGGCTGACGAGTGATGCGCCGGTGTCAAAGATCCGCCAGACCGTCCGCGTGGGACGTGACCGGATGCGCGCGCAGATGCTGGCGCGCCTGCCACAAGACATGCGCGGGCTGCGCGTGCTCGATGCGGGCTGTGGTGCCGGACAAATGACAGCAGAGCTGGCCGCGCGCGGGGCCGAGGTGATGGCGGTGGATATTTCCCCCGCCCTCATCGACGTGGCGCGGCGGCGCTTGCCAGAGGCTCTCGCCCCGCTGGTCAGCTTTCACGCAGGCGATATGCTCGATCCTGCCCTTGGCCGGTTTGATCACGTCATGGCGATGGACAGCCTGATTTATTACACCGAATCCGACCTCGCGCGCGCGCTTGATGCGCTGGCCGCGCGCACCACCGCAACGGTGGTCTTTACCGTAGCGCCGCGCACGCCGCTTTTGATGGCGATGTGGCGCATGGGCAAACTTTTCCCGCGCGCCGACCGCTCGCCCAGCATGGTGCCCCATTCGGCCAAACGGCTACAACGCGCCCTGCGCTATGCCGGCAGCACCGCCAGCCTGCGTCCGCTGACCCGCGTGACCTCAGGCTTTTACATCTCTCAGGCGATGGAGGTTCACAGATGAGCACGCGCCGCCCCTCCCCCCTGATGGCGTTGACCACGCGCTGGCTGCCCTTTGCCGATGCGGCAAGCGAGGGCCTGCCGCTTGGGCAACTGTTGCGCCTGTCGCTCTTTCAGGTGTCGGTGGGGATGGCGACGGTGCTTCTGTTGGGCACCCTCAACCGGGTGATGATCGTGGAACTCTCCGTGCCGGCCCTTGTGGTTGCGGCGATGATCGCCCTGCCGGTGCTGATCGCGCCGTTCCGGGCCCTGATGGGATTCCGGTCAGACACACACCGCTCCGCCTTGGGGTGGAAGCGTATCCCCTATCTCTGGTTCGGCTCGCTCTGGCAGATGGGCGGCCTTGCCGTCATGCCCTTCGCGCTTTTGGTTCTATCGGGCCAACAAGAGGTGGGGCCGACATGGGCAGGCGAGGTGCTGGCGGCGCTGGCGTTCCTGATGACCGGCCTTGGCCTGCATATGACCCAGACCGCCGGTCTGGCCTTGGCCAGCGACCGCGCAACCGATGAAACGCGGCCCCGCGTCGTGGCGCTGCTCTACGTCATGTTCCTGTTGGGCATGGCGATTTCGGCCATCGTGATCGGCTGGCTCTTGCGGGATTTCGCACCTTTCACACTGGTGCGCGTGGTGCAGGGGGCGGCCTTGGCAGGCATCCTGCTCAACCTTGTGGCACTCTGGAAACAGGAAAAACTCAATCCCATGAGCCGGGAAGAGCGCGAGGCCCCGCGCCCCGAATTCCGCGCCGCATGGGCGGATCTTATGGCGGGGGGCACAGCGGGGCGGCTGCTGGCGGTCGTATTCCTTGGCACCATGGCCTTTAACATGCAGGACGTGCTGCTCGAACCCTATGGCGGCGAAGTTCTGGGGCTGTCGGTCTCCTCCACCACGATGCTCACCTCGGTCTGGGCGATTGGCGCACTCTTGGGCTTTGGTCTTGCGGGCCGCGCACTGCTGCGGGGGGCAAATGCCTACCGGATGGCGGGTACGGGCCTTTTGGTCGGGATCGTCGCGTTTTCAACCGTGATCTTTGCGGCGCCGATGCAGGCGCCTGCCCTGTTTTTCGCCGGGGCTGGCCTGATTGGTCTTGGCGGCGGGCTTTTCGCAGTCTCGACCCTTACGGCAGCCATGGCGCTGGCCGCAGGCGGCGTTGCCGGGCATGGCCTGGCGCTTGGGGCTTGGGGGGCCGCACAGGCCACTGCGGCGGGTCTCTCGATTGCCATCGGCGGCGGCGTGCGCGACGTGGTCAATCATCTCGCCCTTTCCGGTCAGATGGGCGAGGCGCTCAGCACGCCCGCCACTGGCTATTCCGTCGTCTATCACGGGGAAATTGCCCTTTTGTTCATTACCCTTGCCGTCCTTGGCCCGCTGGTGCGGTTCAAACAGGCCGGCAGCACAACTCACTCCGGGGGCGGCCGCATCGGGCTGGCCGATTTCCCCACATGACCTGCGATCGCTCGAAAGGAGTCTGATATGACCGAGCCGTTCTTTGGAAATTTTGATCTCGCAAGCCTCTCACTCTGGCTGTTTTACGGATTCTTTGCCCTGCTGATTTTCTACATTCAGCGCGAAAACATGCGCGAGGGCTATCCGCTTGAGGATGACGATGGCAAGCTGTCGGCCAATCAGGGCCTGTTTCCGCTGCCAAGCGACAAGACCTTCAAGCTGCCGCATGGCCGGGGTGAATTGACTGTACCCTCGGGCCAAAACCCCGAGCGTACCGATCTGGCGCTGGAAAAGACCGCGGCTGGCAATGGCTTCCCCTTTGCGCCCACCGGCAATCCGATGGTTGATGGGGTTGGTCCCGCCTCTTGGGCACCGCGCCGCGATGTGCCGGAACTGGACGGCCACGGCCATCCCAAAATCGTGCCGATGGCCGCAACCGAGCATTTCGTGGTGGCCGCAGGGCGTGATCCGCGTGGCCTGCCGGTGATGGCCGGTGATGGCGAAATCGTCGGCAAGATCAGCGACATGTGGATCGACGAGCCCGAGCAACTGGTCCGTTACCTGGAAATCGAGCTGGCCGCACCGCATGGCGAAGGCAAGCGTCTGGTGCCGATCACCTTTGCCCGGATTAAGTCGGACCGCGTCAACGTCCGCTCGATCTTTGGCCCGCATTTCGCAGGCGTTCCGCAACATGCCTCACCGCGACAGGTCACCCTGCTCGAGGAAGACAAGATCAGCGGCTATTACGGCGGCGGCACACTCTATGCCAGCACCGCGCGGCAAGAGCCACTGCTGGGATAAGAAGGAGTCAAGACCATGAGCCACGACGATTTTGCCGTTGAACCCGTAAGGGGCCTGCCCGAAACCCCGCCCGAGGGCGAGCGTATCCTCTGGCAGGGAGCGCCCGATTGGTGGCGGTTGAGCGTCGAGGCGCTCAGCCTGCCATGGGTGGCAGGCTATTTCGTCGTGCTCGCGGTCTGGCGGTTCATCACCATGATGGACCAGATGCCACTTGTCACAGCCATTGCGGCCGCCCTGCCGCTGGTGATCATGGGGATCGTGGTCTGCCTTATGCTGATGCTGGTCGGCTATATTCAGGCCCGCGCCACGGTCTACACGATCACCAACCGCCGCGTGGCCATGCGCATCGGCGCGGCGCTCACGGTCACGCTCAACCTGCCCTATACGCAGGTCGGGCGCGCCGATCTCAAACTGACCAAGGGCGGAACCGGCACCATCGTGCTCGACCTCATGGGCGACACGCGCCTCAGCTACCTTGTGTGCTGGCCGCATGTGCGCCCTTGGGTCATGCGCCGCACCCAACCTGCGCTGCGCTGCATCCCAGAGGCGGCCAAGGTCGCGCATCTTCTGGCCGAGGCGGCAGAGACCCGCGTTGCCACACCCAAAATCGCCCGCAGCGCCCCGCAGCACGCCCTCGCGGCAGAATGAACAGGAGCGGATAAGATGACCGATACAAGCGCCCCCCGTTACAAGGCCCCAGCAGATCGCGAACTTGTGCCGCGCGTGATGATTCGCGCGATGCTGGGTCTGGTGCTGGCGGTGCTGGCGCTGGTCACTTATGCGCGCCTCACCGATGCTCCGCTGGTCGCCACCCCGCCGGACAGCGAAATCGTGCTGGAGCGCCATGTGTTCCTCAGCGGCGATATGAGCGGTGCCGCCAAGGTTCTCGATGCCAATGGCGCACTGATCGCAACGCTCTCGCCCGAAGAGGGCGGCTTTATCGCCGGCGTATCGCGCGTTCTCGACCGCGAGCGCGCCAAGCATGGCGTGCCCCTCACCGGCCCTGTCACCATCATCGCCCGCAAGGATGGCCGCCTCTCGGTCTACGACCCCTCGACCGGATGGGGTGCCGATCTGATGGGCTTTGGCCAGACCAATTCGATGGCTTTCACCAAACTTTTGACCCGCTAGGAAAGGATCACCACAATGGGACTTCTGACACGCGAAGTTGAACGCGCCCCCTGCACGGTCGAAATCAGCCACTGTTTCGATAGCTTGCACGCGCATGTGCGTTTCAACAACGGCACCACCGTCTATCCCGGCGACAGCGTCAAGGTGCATGGCCCCGAAATCATGGCCCCCTACGGCATGGTCGTGAGTGAGGATCGCGAGGCCACCATCATCCGCGCCAGCGCCCTCGAACGTCTCTGGACCCGCTGGACCGGCGATTTCGAAGTGATGGAACTCTGTGAATTCTCCTTTTCCGACGAGGTGACGCTATGAATATCGCCGTCAAACATTCCGCCGACGCCACCACCGTCGAAGAGGGTCTGGCCATTCAAGAGGCGAATGCCAAGTTCGACAGCAAGGCCGCCACAGAACTGGCAATGCAGAACACCCTGCTCACGCCGCGCTTTTACACCACCGATTTCGATGAGCTTGACGCGGTCGACGTCTCTTCGGTGCGCGAAGACTGGGACAAACTGATTGATCAGATGGAGGCCGACCCCAACAAGGGCCACTTCAAGAAAAACGAAGATTGGGACCATGTCGATTGGGACGGGATGGAGCCGAAGCTCAAGAAAGAATTCATCGACTTTCTGGTCTCAAGCTGCACCGCCGAATTCTCGGGCTGCGTGCTCTACAAAGAGATGAAGCGGCGCGGCAACAACAAGGACATCACCCAGCTCTTTCAACTCATGGCGCGCGACGAGGCCCGGCATGCCGGCTTCATCAACGACGCGCTGCGCGAAGCGGGCGTGGCGGTGAACCTCGGGTTCCTGACCCAGCAAAAGAAATACACCTATTTCCGGCCCAAGTTCATCTATTACGCCACCTATCTGAGCGAAAAGATCGGCTATGCCCGCTATATCACGATCTTTCGCCATCTCGAGGCGCATCCCGAACACCGCTTTCATCCGATTTTCAAATGGTTTCAGGAATGGTGCAACGACGAGTTCAGCCATGGCGAGGCCTTTGCGCTTCTGATGAAGACCGACCCCAAACTGACCTCCGGCAAGAATGTGCTGTGGATCAAGTTCTTCCTGACGGCGGTCTATGCGACCATGTATGTGCGCGACCATCAGCGGCCCGCGTTTCATAACGCGCTTGGCGTTGATCCCGATTGGTATGCGCATGAGGTCTTCACCAAGACATCCGACATCAGCAAACAGATCTTCCCGATCACCCTCGATATCGAGCATCCGCGCTGGCAAACCGGGTTGGTGAAGCTGCAAAAGGCCAATGCCGATCTGGCAGTGGCCCGCACGCAGGGCGGCCTGAGCGGGCGCTTGCGGTCGCTGGGCGCACAGATGCGCGCGGCGGCGGCCTTTGTCGGGCTCTACACCATTCCGGCGAAAAAGCACGCCTTGCCCGCTTCGACCCGGATGGAACCGGCCTATTGACCCAAGTGGGGGGCCAGCCCCCCATACCCCCCGAGGTATTTAAAGCCAGATGAAAGGACAGTCGTGACAAGCCCCTGGATCGCAGCGCTGATGGCGGTTTTTCTCTGGTGGTTCGCCACCGGGGCGATCCTCATTGTCGTGCGGCTCTGCGAACGGCGGGGGGCTGCGGCACGGCGGCGGGCGGTGCTGATGGCGCTGCCCGTACTGGCACTGGGTATCTGGGGCTACGAGACGACCTTGGGGCAAACCGGCACCGGCTCGGCCTGTGGGGCATTCCTCGCGGCATTGGCGATCTGGGGTTGGATCGAGCTCAGCTTTCTCACCGGGGCGATCACCGGACCCAACCAGCGCCCCTGCCCCGCGCATATCGTCGGGTGGGAGCGGTTCATCCGCGCCTGGGGCACGGTCGCCTATCACGAAATGCTGCTGACCGGCGTGCTGATCCTGCTCTGGCTCTATGCCACCGATGCGGTCAACACCGTTGGTCTCTGGACCTTCAGCATCCTCTATTTCGCCCGGATCAGCGCCAAGCTGAACCTCTATTTCGGCGTGCCCAAGATCAATACAGAATTCCTGCCTGCGCAACTGGCGCATCTGGCCAGCCATTTCCGCATGGCCCCCGTGGGCTGGTTCTTTCCGCTCACGGTCTCGGCTCTTAGCTTTGCAGTGGCCTGCTGGCTCGAGCGGCTGTGGTCCGCGCCCACGCCCGAGACAGCCGTTGGCTTTGCCCTGCTGGCGGCGATCACGGCGCTGGCCCTTCTCGAACACTGGTTGATGGTGCTGCCATTGCCGGATGCAAAACTCTGGCGCTGGATGCTGCCCGCGCCCAAACCCACACCTGAAAAATCAAGACCGGAGGGACATCATGGATTTTGATGCCATGTTCACGGCGCAACTCGACGCGCTGAAAAAGGAAGGCAATTACCGCATTTTCGCAGAGCTGGAGCGGCAATGCGGCGCCTTTCCCAAGGCCAAGAGCCATGATGCAGATGCGCCCGAAGAGGTCACGGTCTGGTGTTCCAACGACTATCTCGGCATGGGACAGCATCCCGTGGTCCGCCAAGCGATGAAAGACGCGATCGACGCCTGCGGCACCGGCGCGGGCGGCACGCGCAATATCTCGGGCACAGCCCATCACCATCTGGTGCTGGAGCGCGAATTGGCCGATCTGCATGGCAAAGAGGCGGCGCTGCTATTCACCTCGGGCTATGTCTCGAACTGGGCCGCGCTCTCGACCCTTGGCGCGCGCCTGCCCGATGCGGTGATCCTGTCGGACGAGCTGAACCACGCCAGCATGATCGAAGGCATCCGCCACAGCCGCGCCAAAAAGGTGATCTGGCGGCATAACGACCCCGAGGATCTGGATCGCAAACTGGCCGCCCTGCCCGCCAATGCGCCCAAGATCGTCGCCTTCGAGAGCGTCTATTCCATGGATGGTGACATCAGCCCGATGGAAGAAATCGTCGAAGTGGCCGAGAAACATGGCGCGATGACCTATCTTGACGAAGTGCATGCCGTCGGCCTCTACGGCCCGCGCGGTGGTGGCGTGTCCGAGGAACGCGGCCTTGCGCATCGGATCACCCTGATCGAGGGCACACTGGGCAAGGCCTATGGCTGCATGGGCGGCTATGTCACCGGCTCTGCCGCGATGTGCGACTTTATCCGCTCCTTCGCCAGCGGCTTTATCTTTACCACGGCCCTGCCCCCGGCAGTGGCTGCGGCGGCGACGGCCAGCATCCGCCACCTCAAGGAATCGCAAACAGAGCGGCAGGCGCAGCGCGCGCAAGTGGCGCGGTTGCGCAGCTTGCTGGACCGGGTGGGCATTCCGCATCTGGACAATGACAGCCATATCATCCCGGTGATGATCAAGGACCCGGTCAAATGCCGGATGCTGGCTGACATCCTGATGCGCGACTATGGCATCTATGTGCAGCCCATCAACTATCCCACAGTGCCCAAGGGAACCGAACGCCTGCGCTTTACCCCCGGCCCGCTGCATACCGACGCCGATCTCGACCACCTCGTGCGGGCCCTGACCGTGCTCTGGAAGCAATGCGCCCTCGCGCATGCCGTGGCGTGATATTTCTGGCCGTCAAACGCATAGCGCACGCGGTGTGACAACCGCGTGATCTGCCCGCCCCGCTGATTGACCTGACCTCAAGACCGCCCACCTAATAACGGGAAAGCGGAGGCGAGGAGGTCTCAGCATGCGCAACCTTTGCGCGATTTTGATTCTTGGGCTTTTGATTCCTGGGCTGTCGGGACTTGGCACCGCGACGCTCGCCGCCGATGCACAGCGGGGCGAGGCGCTTTTCAAGGATTGCCGGGCCTGCCATTCAATCATCGACGAGACAGAAACGCCAGTGGTGCGCGGTGGGCGCACTGGCCCCAACCTCTATGGCGTGATCGGACGGCACGCGGGCAGCGTGCCGGGCTTCAATTATTCCCGCTCGATGGTGGCGGCGGGTACATCCGGCCTACGCTGGAACGAAGAGGGCTTCGTAAGCTACATCGGCGATGCCACGGCATTTTTGCGCACCTACCTTGATGATCCGCAGGCACGCGGCAAGATGGCCTATCAATTGCGCGATGTGCAAATGGCACAGGATGTCTGGGCCTATCTTCAGACCGTCACGCGCCCGCCTGCGCCGTAGATTCAGCGCACCTGCCGCAATGGCACCACTTCGGCCCGCCCTGCCACAGCGGCCCGGATCGAATGGGCGATATCCGTGGCCGACAGGCCCGCATCGGCATACATATCCGCAGGGTCCGCCTGATCTATGAACCGATCCGGCAAGCAAAGCGTGCGCAGGATCAGCCCCTTGTCAAACGCGCCACGCCGCGCCAACTCGTGCAGAACCATGCTGCCAAAGCCCCCCATCGCCCCCTGCTCCACCGTGATCAGCGCGCGGTGATGGCCAACCAGCTGCATCAAGAGGTCTGTGTCGAGCGGTTTGGCAAAGCGGGCATCGGCCACGGTCACGGTAATCCCGTCATCCGCCACCATATCGGCCGCGACCTGACATTCAAAAAGATGCGCGCCAAAGCTGAGGATCGCCACATCGGTGCCCTCCTCGATCACGCGGCCCTTGCCAATGGCCAGCGGCTTGCCCCGTTCTGGCAGCGCAACGCCCGTGCCGGATCCACGCGGATAGCGAAAGGCAATCGGCCCTGCATCATGCGCGGCAGCAGTGGCGACCATATGGACCAGTTCCGCCTCATCGGCCGCCGCCATCAGGGTCATGCCCGGCAGATTGCCCAGATACCCGATGTCGAACGCGCCCGCATGGGTGGCACCATCGGCCCCCACCAGCCCCGCGCGGTCAATGGCAAACCGCACCGGCAGCCCTTGCAGGGCCACATCATGCACAACCTGATCATAGGCGCGTTGCAGGAAGGTAGAGTAGATCGTGCAAAACGGCTTCAATCCGCTTGCCGCCATCCCGGCGGCAAAGGTCACAGCGTGTTGCTCGGCAATGCCCACATCGAACACCCGCGCCGGAAACCGCTCGGCCATTTTGGTCAGGCCGGTGCCATCAGGCATCGCGGCGGTCACGGCAACGATGCGATCATCGCGCGCCGCTTCATCGACCAGCGCTTGTCCGAATACGCCCGTGTAGGACGGCGCACCGGGTTTCGATTTCGCCTGAGCGCCGGTGGCCGGGTCGAATTTCGACACGCCGTGGCCCTTGTCCGCCGCCCCCTCGGCCGGGGCATAGCCCTTACCCTTGACGGTGCAGACATGGATCAGAACCGGCCCCGTCGCCCGCGTGCGCGCTGCGCGCAGCACCGAGAGAAGCTGCCCCATGTCATGGCCATCAATCGGCCCGACATATTGAAATCCCAGCTCTTCAAACAGCGTGCCAGAGCCCGTGAGCCCCGTCACCAATTGCCGCGCGCGCTTGGCGCTTTCCCGCAACGGCGTCGGCAGCGCCGCCTCGAACCCTTCGGCGAGAGACGCCATACGCGCCAGAGGCTCGCTGGCATACATACGGCTGAGATAGGACGACATCGCCCCAACCGGCGGCGCGATACTCATTTCGTTGTCGTTGAGAATGACAAACAACCGCCGGCCCTCGGCCCCAGCGTTGTTGAGCGCCTCATAGGCCATGCCGGCGCTGATTGATCCGTCACCAATCACGGCAATCGCATCGCCCGTCGCCTGCCCCATGTCGCGCCCGACAGCAAAGCCAAGCGCGGCACTGATCGAGGTCGAGGAATGCGCCGCGCCAAACGGATCGTAGATCGACTCGCTGCGCTTGGTGAACCCCGACAACCCATCCTTTTGCCGCAGCGTGCGGATACGGTCGCGGCGGCCGGTCAAAATCTTGTGGGGATAGCATTGATGGCCCACGTCCCAGATCAGCTTGTCCATCGGCGTGCTGAACACCGCATGAATGGCCACTGTCAATTCGACCACGCCCAGAGATGATCCCAGATGCCCGCCGGTTTCCGACACGGCGGAAATCACCTCGGCGCGCAATTCATCGGCAAGGGCGGCCAATTGCCGGTCCGGCATCTGGCGCAAATCCGATGGCCCGGCGATACGGTCCAGAAGCGGTGTGTTGGGTCTGGTGTGGGTCATGGCGGCCTCCTCCCCGGTGGCGCTGATGCCACCCGCGCGAGGGGCGGCAAAGGGCAACGGGGGCGCATCATAGCGCCCCCGTGCAGTGTCAGTTGCTGTAATCCGGCTCGCCGCTTGTCGTGGCAAGCTCGGGCCAGTCGCCGATCACATTGGTGCCTTGCAGAGGCTGCTGATATCCCTTGTGACAGGTCTTGCAGGCGGCCTTGGGCGCGTCAGCATAGACAGGTCCCAGCCGGTTTTCGGGCAAGAGACCCTCAAGCGGCACGAGATAGGTGTTGTTCAACTCCAACACCATTTCGATCCCCAGGATTTCCGTGCCCCACTGCGGCGTGACCTGCGCCCCGTCATAGAAGGCGCGGGAATTGTGGCAGAACACACAGTTCACCCCAAGCGAATTGCTGACATAATTCATCAGCGAATAGGTCCGCTCGGCCTGCTGGATACCCGGATAATCATCCGTGCCCGGCACACCCGCCACACGGGATTCAAGATCATGCACCTTGATGCTCTCGCCATCGAGCAGGTATTTCTCCAGCGCGTCCGAGGGCAACGAGGTGTATTGCGACTGCACGGTCACCCGGTTCTGATTGGCCGACCAACCCTCGACGGCCTCATTCACCGGGCTGATCTTGTACCAGATGTCCGAGGGCACCGGCTGACCACGGTGGCAGGTGTAACAGGTCACACCCACCTCCTTGTTGGCGTTGACGTGACCGGACCATTCCTCGTTGAGGTTCTGGGTCATGCCGATCATGACATGGCCCACAGAGGTCTGGTAATTGTCCGGGCTCTCGAAAAGATCGGGAATTCCGGTCCAGACACGCATCGCGGTCAGCAAGCGATCATAGTTCTCAACCGTGAGGTTTTCCAACCCCGGCGGCACGTTTTCACGGGCCTCACCGGCGGTCTGCTCGCCCCCTTGTGGCACAACGGGTGCCGAGGTTGAGGCAAGGAAGCTCTCGATCGAGGGATCGGGCTTGGCCAGATCCACCTTGAACTCGGGCACCGACATGCCCGTGCCGCGTGGGCCGGTCTGCATACTCTCGGTGGCATAGGGCTGGCCCCATGTCACCAAGAGAGCTGCCACAAAGACCGCGCCGCCCACTGTGCCGATGGCCACCGCCGGACCAAAGATATTGGTCGGATTGTCACGGTTCCATTTGTCAAACCATTTGGGAAACATGGCTTACTCTCCTTTTCCGATAAAGGCCTCGTAAGAGCCATAAGCCTCGTAGCCATAAGACCCGTCGTACATCGGCGCAAAGTTGTGCTCTTGTGCCCAGATGAACCAGTTGTCCACGACCGTGCCGGTCAGCAGGATGCCGATACCACCCGTGATCGGGGTGAGAACCGCAAACCACCAGGCCCAGCGGTGAATCCCCTCCATCGTCGCGTTGAACCCCATGGTCCAGCGCCAGAAGAGGGCGGCGCGCTCAGACGCCGTGCCGCGATCAACGATCTGTTCCAACTCCCGGTCGCCACCAAAGCGGGTCACAGCCAGAATGGTCGCCCCGTGCATCGCAAAGAGCAGCACCGAGCCATAGAGGAACACGATCGAGAGACAGTGGAACGGGTTGTAGTAGAGGTTGCCGTAGCGGATCGAGAACGCCGTGGTCCAGTCAAGGTGCGGGAAGATACCGTAAGGCACCGCCTCGGACCACGACCCCATCAGGATCGGCCGGAAGAGGCCCAGCACCAGAAAGAGCCAGATGGCAGAGGCAAAGGCCCAGGCGACATGTTTGCCCATCTTGTGGCTTGCGGCCAGTTGATAGGTGCGCAACCACCAGGCACAGACCGCCACCAGCAGAAAGAACGAGCTGATGATATACCAACCGCCATCATTGAGCGGCGGCATCGACAGCCCATGCTCCGGCCCCGGCGGCTCCAGCGCCAGCCAGAAGAGTTGGCGCAGAAACTCGGGCAAAGACCAGCCCACCTGCGCCAGCATATTGAGGCCGACGATAAAGAACCACATGAAGCCGCTGATCAGGCTGACCACACCCAGCATGCCGAGGTTGATCGGCCCGATCTGCGCGTTGCCAAGCCAACCGACGAGGGTCGAGAAGAAGGGCTTGCCGGCGCGTTCGGCCGTCAGCCGCCCGCCGGTGTCGTCCATGCCCATCTCGGGCGTGCCCTGCACCTGAACTTGGGTGAAAATGTTCTGATATTCAATCATGGTTCACATCCCTACCTGAGAGGGCCAGATCGGCAGGTCGAGCCACCAGTTCCACCACTCGGGCCAGCCTTTGGTCCAGACCGGGCCGGAAATGATGATACAGACCGCCGAAAAGAAGACCGCATTGATCGCCAGAAGAAAGCCAACGCGGTGGATGCCCAGCGTGCCGACAGAATAGCCAATGAAGTCGCGAAAGAAGGTGTCCTCGTGATCGGGCGTCTTCATCTCTTCGCCCTTCTCGGGGTTGGCCGCCGACAGGATCAGGCCGCCATGCAGCGCCAGAGCAAAGGTGGTGGTAAAGAACAGCGTCACCGCCAGCATATGCGCCGGATTGTAGTGGAAGTGCAGATAGGCATATCCGGTATTCGAGACCCAATCGAGGTGACTGAAGATCCCATATGGAAACCCGTGCCCCCAGGCCCCCATCAGAAGCGGGCGAAAGATCACCAGCGTCACATAGGCCAGGATCGCGAAACTAAAGGCAAAGGGCACATGATAGCCCATCCCCAGTTTGCGACAGATTTCCACCTCGCGCAGCGCCCAGCTGATAAAGGCCCCGGTGGCGCAGAAGGTGATGATTTGCCACAACCCTCCCTCCATCAGCGGTGCCAGACCAAGACCGTAGCTCAGGTCAGGTGGCGCGATGTTGATGAGCCATGGGTTGAACGTCCCCTGTTGCGACGCTCCCCAGAAAATCAGGATCGTGCCAAGGGCTGCGAAAAATGCGGTCGTGACCCCGAAGAAGCCGACATAGAAGGGCCCGACCCAAAAATCGAACAGATCGCCGCCAATCAGCGTTCCTCCGCGGACACGGTACTTTCTTTCAAAACTGAGCAAAGCCATCTCGTGGTCCCCGCGTTGTCCGGCCGTCGCGGGTGCCCGCTCAGCCGTTTCGTTTCGTTAGGTAGCCGCGGGCGGCGTTGGCCCCGCCCGCAGCGATCATTGGGACAGTGAAATCACTGACCATACTTGGCAGCGGCGATTTCAAACCAGTTGAAACCGTCGGTGCTGAGCAGCACGAGATGGATCATCGCGGCCAGAAGGAACAGGAACGCGCCCTGCGCCACGAAAACGCGGCGGGGGTCGAAAATGAGCCAGATCTTGTAGAACTTTGCCATGTCTATCCCCTATCCTTAAAACCACGGGAACCAGATGAAGGTTGCAATGTGTGCAACCACTGCAAGTGCCGTGAACAGCCAAAGGCCACTCATGTACACAGAATGCAGCTCCTGGGCCTGCTCGTCGGTGAGACCTGTGAACGACAGGTCAGATTTATCAGCCATGAACTTTCCTCCGGAACGTTATGCTGACGTCGCGTGCCCCGCGACCGGGTCCTTCGGGGCCTGCATGGCCCCGCAGGGTTCTGTCCGCCCCATCATGGAGCAGGCAGCTCGTGATCTCGGCCTATCAGGCCGAGAAAATCAGTGGCGTTGTGCGATCCGCCTCGGCCCAGGCACGCGCCAAGGGTCCGCGCAGATCAAGCGTGCGATACTGCACCACTTCGCGCATCCAGCGCAGAGTGGCGAAGGGCAGCGCCAACGCAAAAATCAGAGCAAAATAGAGCTGAAACTCCAGACCACGGCGGCGCGCCTGACGGCTGCGCACTCGGGGCGGGTTTGATGTCATGTCAGTCATCGTCTCAGTCCTCCTCTCGAACTGGAACCCCGGTCATACGGGGGGAAATCGCTTGAACGGTTTGCAACACGACCCGTTCGTCGCCCTGCCGCAACGCCGCGTCTTCGGCGGCATCGCGCAATGTCTTGGCCGCGGAAATCCGCGTCAGTACCGGATGTTCGGCCACGATCCGCTCCAACTCGCGGGCGGCATCGGCATCCCATGGGAAATCCCGGCGCAGCGGTGTGGGCGTCGCCTGCACAGCATCCATTTCGGTGGCCAACGGCAGGATGTGAAAGAGCGCATCAAAAAGCCCGTTGCACACTTCCTGCAAAAGCCACGTTGCTCCGGCATAGCCCATCACTGGCGTCCCTGTGGCGCGCCGGATGGCCGCCCCCGGAAAGCTCATGGGCAGGAAAACCGGCTGCGGGCCAAATCCGGCGCGCGTCTCGGCCAGATAGATCTTTTCGTTGATCGACCCCATCAGGATAAGCGGCCGCTTGGTATGAACCAGACTGCGCACTTCCTCGTTGTTGGTCTTCTTGCCCGCACAGCGCGCCACCGCAAAGGCGCAGGGCAGGCCAAGATCGCCCTCAAGGTAAAGCCGGATACCGCGGGCATAGGTCTCGTTCGCAACGATCCCGAAATTCGCGGTGGCAAAGAAATCCTGCGTCACAGAGCGCCACAGATCCCAGACCGGCTTTAGCGTCGAATGTTTCTCACGTTCGATGAATGGTTCCGGGTCAAGCCCCAGCATCTCGCCCAGCTTGCGCAGGAACAGCGTCGTGCTCTCTACGCCAATGGGCGCTTGCAGATAGGGCTTGCCCAGAACCTCGGCCAAACCCCGGCCAAACTCGCGATACATAACGACATTGACGTCGGCGTTGACCAGATTGCGCATCTCGGCCAGATGCGCGCCCAAGGGCATCACCATATTCACCTCGGCCCCGATCCCCTCGACCAGACGCCGGATTTCGTGCAGGTCCGACGGCATGTTGAACGTGCCATACATCGGCCCAAGGATATTGACGCGGGGGGCGGCCCCCTCCTCACGCGGCTTTTCGGGGGGCATCCGCCCCTTGGTCATGCCGAATTCGGTGAAAATCCACGTCATCGCCCGATCCGCCGACTGCCATTGATCCTCGTCAATGGTGCGCGGCAAAAAGCGTTGAATATTCGTGCCTTGCGGCGTCACACCGCCGCCGATCATCTCGGCGATCGAGCCGGTCACAACCACCGCAGGCAGCGCTGGATCAAGCGTGCCCCAGGCGCGCTTCATCGCCTCTTCGGTGCCAGCCCCCATCTCGCCTTCGCCCAAGCCCGTCACCACGATGGGCAACTCATGCGGCGGCAGCGCGTCGGTGTAATGCAGCACAGAGGTCACCGGCAGGTTCTCGCAGCCCACGGGGCCGTCGATCACCACCTGCAATCCCTTGACGGCGCAGAAGGCATAGACCGCCCCCCAATACCCGCCCGCGCGATCATGATCCTGAATAAGCATCAGATCATCTCCTGCGCTTTGGCGGCACGCGCCTGCTTATCGAGCTTTTTCTGATGCTGCGCGCGGAAATCGGGGCGCAGATTTGGGCTGCCTTCCCAGATACCGGCGGTGTCGCCTTCGCCCACCCCGGCAAAGAAATCGCGCATGCTGTCCATACGGGCCTTGTTGCCCATGGCCGCATTGACCACCTCGGCCAGGCTTCCCGCCCCCGCCGGGCCCATCAAGGGCCGCGCAGAAATGAGGTTGGTGAAATAAAGCGACGGGATGCCCTTGGCCTTGGCCTTTTGCACAACGGGCGTTGTGCCAATCGCCAAATCAGGCTGAACCGCTTCCATCGCCGCGCAGTCATCTTCCAGCGAGGCGCGGAATTTGACCTTGACGCCCTTGGACACCAGCCATTCGGCATCCGCCGCCGACCACGGTGTTTTGGGGCAGGCCGTGCCGACATAAGGCACATGCGCTCCGCTTTCGATCAACAACCGCGCCACCAGCAATTCGCTGCCTTCATAACCCGAAAGGGTGATCGTGCCCTTGATCGGCGCATTGGCCAGAGCCCCTTTGATCGCGGGCAAAAAGGCGTTCTGCGCCGCCGCAACCTTCTCTGACGAGAGACCAAAGGCATCGCCAATACCCGCCAACCACGCGGCGGTGCCATCATGGCCCACCGGGGCCGAGCCCACGATGGGGCGGCCTGCGGCCTCGAATTCGCGGATTGCAGCGGTATAGAACGGATGGATCGCCGCCACCGCGCCGCAATCCAGCGCGGCATAAAGCTCGCGCCATTCGCGGCAGGGCACGACCGGCCCGGCGGCAAGGCCCATGGGCGCCAGCATCGCGCCGATCATCATCGGGTCCGCCGGAAACATCTCGCCCAGCAATGTCACGGTCGGGCGATCAGACTTGCCACCCGCAGGGGCCGCAACCGGCCCCGCCATCACTTCTTTGCGGGCGTAGTTCAGCATCGCCCCCGCCAACACATCCTTGGCCTCGGCATGGGTCGGGATACCGAACCCGGGCACATCAATGCCCACAATCCGCACACCGTTGATTTCACTGGGCAAAAGGCGCAGCGGCACGCCGCTTGCCGTCGGCACACAGAGGTTGGTCACGACAATGGCATCGAACCGCTCTGGATCAGCCATTTCATGCACGCTCTCGCGGATGTCTTCGAATAGCTTGCCCGTGACAAGTGTCTCGGAATTGAACGGCACATAGCCCACCGAGCGGCGCGCGCCGTAGAAATGCGACACGAAAGTCAGACCATAGACGCAGCAGGCCGAGCCAGACAGCACCGTCGCCACCCGCTTCATCCGCAGGCCCACGCGCAAGCTGCCAAAGGCCGGGCACATGCTCTGCGGCTGGTCATGCGGCCCTTTGGGATAATCGCGGGCATATTGATCCAGCAATTCCGATTGCCCCGCCAGACGCGCAGCCTTTTCCATCTCTGCCCCGGAATGGCAGCCGCCCGCCAGGTCAGGCGCGGTCTCAACGGCAGTGCCGGTGATCACGCGGGCCTCTGCGGCCCCGTCATATGTGACTTCATCGCTCATGACACCCGCCTTTGGGGGGATGCGTGCTCATCCCGGTTGGTCATCTGCTGGACGGCCTGAATATCGGCCAAGAGGCGGCGCAATTGATCGGGGCGCGCGCGCGCCAAAAGGCGCTGCACCTCGGCCAATGTCTCGCGGCGGGGTTCCTCACGCATCGTCATAAACCACCTCCAAAGAGGCTTTGGGCGCTGCGTATTTGCCGCGCATATCCTCATCTGTCGCCGGTTCCAGCACATAGTCGCCGCCCGTGTCCTTGCTGTCGAACAGCGCCAAAAGCCCGTCCTGATCCAGCGGATTGGGTCGCACCGGCGGCGCAACAGAGACCGCATCGGCCAGCTCGGCAAATAGATCGCCCCACTGGCTCGCCGCCGTGCCAACGATCTGATAATTCGCGGATTTCTTGCGCAGATCGTCATCCTGCGGGATCGCGGCCAGCACCGGGATATTCACCGATTTGGCAAAGGCTTGTGCCTCGCCAGAGTGGTCATCCTTGTTGATGACCAAACCCGCCACACCGACATTGCCACCCAATTTGCGGAAGTATTCCACCGCCGAGCAGACATTGTTCGCCACATAAAGTGACTGCAGATCGTTTGACGCCACCAGAATGACCTTTTGCGCCATGTCCCGCGCAATCGGCAAACCGAACCCGCCACACACCACGTCTCCAAGGAAATCCAACAAGACATAGTCGAAATCCCAGTCATGGAATCCGAGCTTTTCGAGAAGCTCAAACCCGTGAATGATCCCGCGTCCGCCACAGCCCCGGCCCACTTCTGGTCCGCCCAATTCCATCGCGAACACGCCGCCGCGCTTGAAACAAACATCGCCGATCTTGACCGGCTCGCCTGCCAGATTCTTGCGGGTCGAGGTCTCGATGATCGTGGGGCACGCTTTGCCGCCAAAAAGCAGGCTGGTGGTATCGGATTTCGGATCGCACCCGATCAGCAACACGCGCTTGCCCATCTCGGCCATCATGTGGCTCAGATTGGCCAGCGTAAAGGATTTGCCGATGCCGCCCTTGCCATAGATCGCGATGATCTGCGTCTTGGACTTGGGTTCGCCTTGCGGAATTTCGAGGGTGGGCTCTTCATGCGCCTCGTCGCGCAGCCGCTGGTCGAAATCCTTGAGATTCGGTACTTCGTCCTTCATGCCGCGTCCTTCCAGTTGAGTATCATTTTCAGGCAATCGGGATCGCTGAACGCGGTCCGATAGGCCTGCGGCGCGGCATTTGCCGATGCCTGATGTGTGATCAGCCCACTCAGGCTAAGCACACCCGATTCGACGAGCGCGCGGGTCGCGGTCAGGTCGTCATGGACCCATTCCGCCGCCACGCGCAGCCGCGCTTCCTTCATGAACGCCATGGGAAAGGCAAAGCTGAGCGCCTGGGGATAGAACCCCGCCAGCACCACCTCGCCACCCTTGGCCAGACGCCCGATCAGCGTATTCAGGATCGCGGGATCGCCCGAGGCATCGTAAATCGCGCGGTAGTCGCGGCGCGTGTCCGTATCGGGATGGATCACCGAATACCCTTGCGCCCCGCTGCTGCGCCCCGCCTGCGTTTCCCAGACGGTCGGCGCAGGTGCGCCCGCCGCAATGGTCAACCGCGCCAACAAGCGCCCCAGAACGCCGTGCCCAACGATGAGGTCCGGCACTGCCTTGTCCAGCCCTGCCATCGCATGCCGCGCCGTCGCCGCCAGCGCCAAAAGCGCGCCCTCGGCCCCGAAACCCGCATCGATTCGGCACACCCGCGACGCCTTGGTCACAAGCCGCGCAGAGGCACCACCAAAGAGACCAAAGGCCCCCTCGTAGCAATCAGCACCGGGCACGAACACATGATCGCCGGGCTTATAACCGGTGCCGGGCGCGGCCTCGACCACCTCACCGGCGGCCTCGTAACCGGGCACCAGCGGATAGCCCATACCGGGAAACGGCGGCATCTGACCGGACCAGAACAGTTTTTCCGTGCCGGTGGAAATGCCCGAATGGGTCACGTCAACCACCAGATCTCCGGCCCCCGGCGCTTTGAGCGTCAGGCTATCAACCGAGAGGTCTTCTGGTCCTCTGAGATGAACGGCGCGGGTTTCGATGGTGGCCTCCTGTCCGTTGTCTGACACTGTCAGATTTTGGATTCCCCTTGCCTGTAAGTGTAACGGGACAGGCCAAAGTGTCAACTCTTCTTTACACTGTCAGAATTATTTTCGTCAGCCGTTCTTTACACAGCTCAGAGCACTGGTGACGAAGGGGCGCGGGCTGCGCGGGATGCGAATGTCCGCAAACCCCGCCGCGCGGCACAGCTCGGCAATACGCGCCGCAGAGCGCGCGCGCCCAGTGCCCATCGCCATGGTATAAAAGGCAAAATAGACGTCACCCGCCCGCTCGGGGCTGGCACCACCGGCCATCGGTTCTGCCACAATCAGCCGCCCACCGGGGGGCAAGGCAGCATGCACCTTGGCCAAAAGCGCCGTCACCGTGGCGTCGTCATGGTCATAAAGAACCCGGATGAGCGAGATGGTATCAGCCCCCTCAGGCAACGGATCACTGCGAAAAGAGCCTGGAAAAAGTGTCAACCGCCCAGTTAGACCAGCCTGTGTCAATCGCCCCTGCGCCGCAGGAATAACCTCTGGCAGATCAAAAAGACTGAGCCGCAGATCGGGATAGCGGGCGGCAACCGCAGCCAGAAACGCCCCGCTCCCGCCACCAATATCCAGCAGATGCCTGCTCTCGCGAAAGGGCACCATCCGCAGCACATCCTGCGCCACAAGCCCCTGAGACTGCGCCATAAGATCGGAATAGCGCCGCGCGACCTCTGGCTCCATCTCGGCCGCTGCGCCAAACACATAGGGCCAGAACCGCGCCAATTCCGTGTCGCCCTGCCCGCGCAACAGCGCCACAGGATCGGCCATATCGGCGTAAAAGGCGCTGTGGTGACGAATCATCGCCTCCAGCCCCGGCACCCCGAGAATCGCCGCGCCCTTGCGAGCCAACGCAAAACGCCCGTCGCGCCGCCGCTTGAAAAGCCCCAAAGCTGCCCCCGCCTGAAGCAGAATCGCCATGCGGTCTTCGGCCATGCCGGCCCGTCGAGCAAGGACAGTTGGTGCCTCCGGCCCGTCGGCCAGATGATGCAATAGATCCAGCTCAACGATCGCTGAGAGCACCTGCGATTGCACGAATCCTTGAACAATATCGAAAATCTCGGCCCCGTCGCGCCGCGCAATGCCACGCGTCAGGGGAAAGCCGCTGGCCCACTGCTGAAAGCGCGGATTGGCGATCAGCCGTGTCACCCAACCACCGCGCCGCCGCTCTCGGCGCTCGGGCAAATCGCCCGCCACGGTCATGTCAGGCCCGCATGCGCGCAGGCAGCACCGAGATAATGCGCTCGGCCTGCATCTGCACCATCTTGGCCAGCCGCGCCTCGCCGGGACAGGACGGAATCGACGAAATCGCCCCTGCCAGAATATCCTTGAGCCGCGTCACAGCCCCGGCCACACCCAATTCCGATACGGCATTGGGCCGCCCGTGCAGATCATCCTGCCCCACCGGCTTGCCCAAGGTTTCGGCATCCAAAAGCGCGTCACGCAGATCATCCGCCACCTGAAACGCGGCGCCAATGCGCGCGCCCAGCTCATACCACGGCTCGGGCTCGTGCCCCGCCGCGATGGCCCCCATCTGCGTGGCGGCAATAAAGAGCGCGCCGGTCTTGGAACGGTGATAGGCCTCGAGATCAACGGTCGGCTCACTCTCCCAGCCCTGCCCGGCACAAATGCCGTTTGGCATGCCACTGCGCCGCGCCAGTGCCAGAATCAGCGCATTGGCACGTGCCGCATCGCACTCTGCCACTCGGGCAAGAATTTCAAACGACATGATGATAAGCGCATCACCCGCCAGCACCGCCAGCGGTTCGGAATAGGCGCGATGCACCGAAGGCTTGCCGCGCCGCAAATCGGCATCATCGAAACAGGGCAAATCGTCATGCACAAGGCTTGCACAATGCATGATTTCCAGCGCGGCAGCGGCGGCATCGCTCAATTCAGGGCGATCATCGCCGCAGGCCAGCGCCACAGACATGAGAATCGTCGGACGTATGCGCGCGCCGCCGGGGCTGGTGGAATAATCGAGGGCATCCGCCAATCGGGCCGGGGTCTGCCCCGCCTGCCCCCGCGCAATCGCCTGCGCTATGGCCGCTTCAATGCGGGTCTCAATGGGCATGGCCGCTCCTTTTTCGAGGGATGTATCATTATTCTGACACACCATGTGTAAATCATACTGGACACATTGCTCGCGCGAGTCAACAATCGCGTTATGAAATCAGACACGCCCCCTCTGAAAACGCGCGACAGGGTTGTGATTGTCGGCGCCGGGATCGCGGGGCTGGCTGCGGCACTGCGCCTTGCGCATGCGGGGCTTGCCGTCACCGTGCTGGAACGCCACGCAGGCCCCGGCGGCAAAATGCGTGCCCTGCCCTCGGATGCGGGGCCCGTCGATGCCGGACCCACCGTTCTGACGATGCGGGCGGTGTTCGACGCGCTCTTTGCAAGTGTCGGCGCGCGTCTTGAGGATCACATTGACCTCGTACGCCAAGACGTCCTCGCCCGGCATTTCTGGCCTGATGGCAGCCGCCTAGACCTTTTCGCCGACGAAGCCTGCAGCCGCGCCGCGATCCATGATTTCGCGGGCAACAAAGCCGCCCGGCAGTTCACACAGTTTTGCGCCCGTGCCCGTCGCCTCTTTTTCGCCTTCGACGCACCGATGATGCAGGCGGCATCACCCTCTGCACTGGCCCTTGCGGCAACTGTCGCCCGGCAACCGGCCCTGCTTCACGCCATGTCCCCGCTCTCAACCCTGGCACAAAGCCTTGCGCGCCAGTTCGATGATCCCCGCCTGAGACAGCTCTTTGGCCGCTATGCCACCTATGTCGGCGGCTCGCCCTACCAATCCCCCGCCCTGCTGTCGCTCATCTGGCAGGCCGAGGCCGCTGGCGTTTGGGTGGTGCGGGGCGGCATGCACCGCCTTGCGCAAAGCCTCGAGGCGCTGGCCCGCGCCCATGGCGCAGATTTTCACTACGGCGCTCATGTCGCGCGGATCGAGACCGAGGGCGCACAGGTCCGCGGTGTTACCCTTGGCGATGGCACGCGGCTTGCGGCGGATTACATCGTGTTCAACGGCGATCCGCGCGCCCTTGCCCTTGGTGCTCTTGGGCCCGCCACAACCTCGGTTGCGTCCCAAACGCTGAAACTGCCGCGCAGCCTGTCGGCGCAGGTCTGGGCCTTTGCCGCCACGCCCTCGGGCCTTGATCTGGCACATCACAACGTGTTCTTCGCCACGGATGCCCGCAGCGAATTCGATGATCTGAACGCCGGGCGCTGCCCGCGCGACCCTACGATCTATATCTGCGCACAGGATCGTGGCCTCTCGGAACACCCGCCCCACCGCGAGCGGTTCGAGATCATTCTCAACGCGCCACCACTCGATGGCCTCACCCAAACAGCCGAGGATTTCGCCTCATGTCACACCCGGACCTTTCAGACCCTCGCGGGTTTTGGCCTGCGCTTCAGTCCCTTGCCGGGCGAGGGAGCGCTGACGACACCGGCGCGCTTCGACCGGATGTTTCCCGCCTCTCTCGGATCGCTCTACGGGCAGAGCCCGCACGGCATGACGGCGGGCCTGAAACGGCCCACGGCGCGCACACCGATCCGGGGGCTCTACCTCGCGGGGGGCGGGGCCCATCCGGGGGCGGGGGTGCCGATGGCCACGCTCTCCGCCCGGCACGCGGCAGAGGCGATCTTGAGCGACCGAACTTTGACCTCGACGTGCCCTCAAACGGCTACGCCTGGTGGTATATCGACGGCCTGAGCGATGATGGCGGGCGCGCCGTCAGCGTGATTGCCTTCATCGGTTCGGTGTTCTCGCCGTGGTATGCATGGTCAGGCCGCCGCAACCCGGCCAATCACGTCTGCATCAACGTCGCCACCTACGGCCCCGGTGGCCGCTTTACCATGACCGACCGGGGCACATCGGCCCTGCGCCAGAGCCGCGATTGCCTGACCGTTGGCCCTTCCTCGATGCGCTGGGAAGATGGCCGCCTGATCATCGAGATCAATGAAATCTCCTCGCCCCCTCTCATTTCGCGCGTGCGCGGGCGCATCACCGTGACCCCAACGGCGCTCACACAAGTGGAACTCCCGCTCACCCCCGAGGGCACCCATATCTGGCGGCCCTTTGGCCCCACTTCGACGATCGAGGTCGATCTCGACGCGCCCGGTTGGCAATGGACGGGCCATGGCTATTTCGATGCCAATTTCGGCACCCGCGCGCTGGAACAGGATTTCAGATATTGGACATGGGGGCGCTACCCGGTGCGGGGCGGCTCAACCTGCTTTTATGACGCGGTGCGGATGGATGGCTCATCGCTCGCTGCGGCGGTGCATTTCGATGCAGACGGGCAAGCACAGACCATCCCCCTGCCGCCCAAAGCCAAGATGCGCCGCAGTCTCTGGCAGGTGGCGCGCGATACCCGCGCCGATGCCGGGTATCAGCCACATCAGGTGAAACCGATGCTCGACGCGCCGTTTTACAGCCGCTCAGCGGTCAAAACTCAGCTCGATGGCGAAGAAACCGTGGGCGTGCATGAGGCGCTCGACCTTACCCGCTTTCGCATGGGCCTGCTCAAGCCCATGCTCGCGGTGCGCGTGCCCCGCCGTGCGCGGTGGCATTTCAACGACGCGCCCTGATCCGGGCGCGTCAGCGTTACTGCTTTAGATGTGGATCACCCGATCATAGGCATCGAGCACACTTTCATGCATCATCTCGCTCAGCGTGGGATGCGGGAAGACCGTGTTCATCAGGTCTTCTTCGGTGGTCTCCAACTGACGGCCCACCACATAGCCTTGGATCAATTCCGTCACCTCGGCACCCACCATATGCGCGCCCAAAAGCTCGCCCGTCTTGGCATCGAACACCGTCTTGATCATGCCCTCCGGCTCGCCCAGCGCAATCGCCTTGCCATTGCCGATGAACGGGAAACGGCCCACTTTGACAGCATAGCCCTTTTCCTTGGCCTTGGCTTCCGTCAGGCCAACGCTCGCCACCTGCGGATGGCAATAGGTGCAGCCCGCGATGCTCTCGGGCTTGACCGGATGCGGATGCCCGCCTGCGATCAATTCGGCGACCATAACGCCCTCATGGCTGGCCTTGTGCGCCAGCCACGGCGCGTCCGCGATATCGCCGATGGCATACAGGCCGTCTACCCCGGTGCGGCAATACTCATCCGTCACCACATGGGTGCGGTCAATCTTGACGCCCAAAGCCTCTAGGCCCAGCCCCTCGACATTGCCGACAATGCCCACAGCGGAAATCACCGTGTCAAATTCGTGTTTTTCAACCTTGCCGCCCATCTCGATATGCGCGGTCACGGTGCCCTTGCCCCGATCCAATTGCTTGACCATGGCCTTTTCCATGATCTTCATCTTTTGCTTGGTAAACGCCTTTTTGGCGAAAGCAGAAATCTCGGCATCCTCCACCGGCAGAATACGGTCCATCACCTCGACCACGGTCGTATCAGCACCCAAGGTATTGTAGAAACTGGCAAACTCGATCCCGATGGCCCCCGACCCAATCACCAAAAGCTTTTTGGGCATGCGGGATGGCACCAGCGCGTGCTTATAGGTCCATACCAGATCACCGTCGGCCTCTAGCCCCGGCAATTCACGGGCCCGCGCGCCAGTGGCCAGAATGATATGCTTGGCCTCCAGCTCTTCGACGCCCTTCTCGGTCTTGACGCTGACCTTGCCTTTTGCGGGCAAACTCGCAGCCCCCATCACCACCGTGACCTTGTTCTTCTTCATCAGATGCGCGACGCCGCCGCTCAGCTGCTTGGCCACCCCCCGCGAGCGTTTGACCACCGCATCAAGATCATAGCCGATCCCCTCGGCCTTAAGGCCAAACTCCTTGGCGCGGTGCATCAGGTGAAACACCTCGGACGAACGCAGCATCGCCTTGGTCGGGATACAGCCCCAGTTCAGGCAAATGCCGCCCATATGCTCGCGCTCGACAATCGCCACCTTGAGGCCCAGTTGCGCGCCCCGGATTGCGGCCACATAGCCGCCCGGACCCGCCCCGATTACAATCATATCATAGGTAGTCGACGCCATGTGGCCCTCCGTTTCCAAATTTAGTTTGCCATTAAACTATTTTACACCAAATCGCAACGCGACATGATTGACCGATTGAACAAACAATCGCCACGCGCGTTTTTCCAACAATTCGGAACACAGTAAAAGGGCAGATCACGCCGCCTGCATGATCCGCCGCAGGGTGCCGCCATAGCCACCCTCAGACTCGAACGCCCGTTCAGACGCCGTGGATGGCCGCGCCAACGCGGCATTGCGATAGGGAAAACGACCAAATTGCCGGATCACCTCGCGATGCGCCCGCGCATGCGTCAGGTTCTCGGCCCCGTGCTCGGGCATACGCTCGCACATCAGGCGCACACAGCGTTCCTGATCACAGAGGTTTTCGGAATGCATAAGCGGCAGGTAAAAGAACTGCCGCGCCGGTTCGTCGACCCGCATATCCCATCCGCGGTTGATGGCCGCCTTGCCCGCCGCCAGCGCCTGTTGGTCGGTGGCAAAGGCCCGCGCGTCATCCCGGAACATATTGCGCGGAAACTGATCGGTCAGGATCACATAGGCCAGCATGCCATTGGGATAGGTCAGCCAAAGACCGCACGCCCCCTCTCGGGCATTCTCCCATGCCGCCAAAAACCGCTCCCGCACTTCGGCATCCAGCGCCTCGGATGTCTTGTACCACCCCGCCGGTCCGACCTCATCAAGCCAGAACCGCAGCACGTCGTCGGGTGTGACCATAGGGGGACTCCTCAATATCCTATGACGTTTTTAAGACGGTAACGGGATTTTAGCCCGTTCCACAGTAACATAATGCTACAGAAAGGATATAATTTCCCGATTTCAATCCTCTTTCGCCTCTTGCGCGCTCTCAATGGCATATTCTTGCGCAAATTCTACCGCCATCGGCGAAGAAGACGGCGAAACCGGCATATACCGGTCGGTTTCGCGCACCGTCGGGGCTTTGCGCTGCGTCATCCGATAGATGGCATAGGCCACCATCGCAAACATCAGTATCGCGATATATAGAAAATAGCCCCCCGGCCCCATCACCCCCATCATCCAGCCAACCATCAGCGGTCCAGCAATCGCCCCCAAGCCGTTGATGAACACCATGCCACCGGCCGCCGCCGCCATATCCTCATGCGCGAGAAAGTCGTTGGTGTAGGCAATCAGCAGCGAATAAAGCGGGTTCGACGTGCCCCCCACGATAAAGGCCGCCAGCATCAGAAACCAGAAATTGTCCCCCAGCAGCATACCGACCACCGCGCCGATACCCGTGCCCAGCGATACCGCAGCAATCAGCTTGCGCCGGTCCATCCGGTCAGACAGCCACCCAAGCGGATATTGAGCCACCACCGCAGCCACGTAAAACGACGCGACAAAGGCCGAGATTTGCCCCACGCTCAGCCCCGCTTCGGCACCATAGACCGCCGCCATCCCGAATTGCGCCGCAAAGACCCCCCCGGTCAGCAGCATCCCGACACAGCCCAGAGGCGAGATTTTCATGATCTGCCTGAGCGAGAGCGGCTTGGTCGTGCCAAACGCAGGTGTCGGGCTGACCGACAGCAGAATGGGCGCAAAGGCCAGCGACACCAGAACCGACGGGATGACGAACAGAACATAGCCCGACGGGTCCGCCAGCACCATCAACCCCTGCGCCGACACGATGCCGATCATCTGCACGATCATATAGAGCGACAGCGCCTTGCCGCGCGTGGCATTGGTTGCGGAATTGTTCAGCCAGCTTTCGGCGGTCACATAAACGCCAGAAAAGCAGAATCCGATCAACACCCGCCCAATCGACCAGGCCCAAGGCTCTGTAATCGTCGGATAAAGGATCAGAACCGCCGAAATCATCGAGCCAAGGGCCGCAAAGACCCGCACATGCCCGACCCGGCGGATCATATCCGGCGCCATCCGCGACCCAAACAGAAAGCCCACGAAATAAGACGACATGACCACCGACATCTCGTAGGTCGAAAACCCTTCAAGAGCGCCCCGAACCCCCAGAAGCGTGCCCTGCATGCCATTGCCAACCTGCAACAACATCATGCCCAGCAAGAGGGCCCACGCCCCCGACAGCACCTGAAACATCGCGCTCTCCTTATTCTTCGGGACCAGCCTAACAGATGCACGACTGTGCGGCACCCCAAAGACGACTTACTCTGTCCCTTGCGCGCCCCGCCTGTCAGCCTTTGCCGCAGGGATCAATAGCGACGCATCCCCATAAGAGAAAAAGCGATAGCGCGCCGCCACCGCATGGGCATAGATCCGCCGGATCGTATCCTGCCCCATCAGCGCGGACACCAGCATCATCAATGTCGATTTCGGCAGGTGAAAATTGGTCATCAAGGCATCGGCAACGCGGAACTCAAAACCGGGATAGATGAAAATATCCGTATCCCCTGACCAGGCCGCGATTTCGCCAGTGGCCCGCGCCGCCGTCTCGATCAATCGCAGCGCGGTGGTGCCCACCGGAATGATGCGCCCGCCCGCCGCGCGCGTTGCGGCCATCTCGGCGGCAGCCTTGGCACTGACTTCGCCCCATTCGGCATGCATCCGGTGGGTGGTAACATCCTCGACCTTGACCGGCAAAAACGTCCCCGCCCCCACATGCAGCGTGACATGGCTAAACCCCACGCCCAGCGCCGCCAGTTCCGCAAGCAGCGCCTCATCAAAGTGCAACGAGGCCGTCGGTGCCGCCACCGCCCCCGGTGCCCGCGCCCAAACAGTCTGATAATCCACCTTGTCCTGTTCATCCGCAGGTCGGCGCGCGGCGATATAGGGCGGCAGCGGCATTGCCCCCGCCTCTGCCAGCGCCGCATCGAAATCGTCGCCCACAAGGTTGAATCGCAGCCGCCCCTGCCCCTCTTCCTTGGCCAAAAGCACCGCCGAGAGCCGCTCGGAAAACACGATTTCCTCGCCCTCGCTCACCTTTTTCAACGGCTTGATCAGCGCACCCCAGCTTCCATCCGCCCCCGGCTCCAGCAGCGTGACCTCGATCTTCGCCGCCGTGTCCCCCTGCGCGCCAGAGCGATGGCGCAAACCCGACAGCCGCGCCGGGATCACCCGCGTGTCATTCAGGACCAACCGATCACCGGGCCGCAGCCAGCGCCCCAGATCAGCCACCCCCGCATCGGTGATCCCCTCACCCTCGGCCACCAGCAACCGCGCCGCACGTCGGGGCCTTGCGGGGCGCGTGGCAATCAGCGCCTCCGGCAGGTCAAAATCAAAATCCGATAGCTTCATCTGTCCTGTCTTCGGTGAATGTCCTGCGCCTCGCGCTCTTGCGGCTTTTCGACCTGACCCGAGGTGGCTGCCCGCCCCGTGCCCACCGTGGGCGCAGGCCGCCGGAACATCTCGCGCAGGAATCCCGGCGCAAGCGCCGACAACGGATTGACCGACACCGCCGGGTCCGAAGATGGCCCCTTGAGCGTATAGTTCATCCCGATAAGCCCCTCACCGGGCCGGGTAAAGGCCTCTCCGATGCCATTGAGCAGATAGACGGGCGAGACCACGCCTTGCATATCCATCTGCTTCTCGGCCAGACCATAATAGCCATCCATCGAAATTCCGACCGAGGCCCCCACCGCACTGCCCTCCAACAGGATCAGCCGCTCCGGCGTCAGCCGAAACCGCGCATCGACCCGACCAAAATGCAGCCCCTGCCCATAGAACTGCTCCAAAAGCCCAACCACACTGACCGTATTCAGCAGCGCCGCCAGCGCCGGGGCTTCCTTTATACGAACCTGATCAATGCCCAATACCCCGTCATAGCTCCCGGGTTCCGGCGCGGGCGTCAGCACCAGTTCCAGCGCCCCCTCGCGCGCTTGCCGCAACAACCCCGCCGCCTTGAGAACGCCACCGGCATCGTCAGATCTGATCCGAAAGGCACTGCGCCCCCCCACCGGCACCACCTGCCCGCTGATTGGCGCGATATCGTTCAAAAGCCCCGTAAAGCTCCCACTCGCGCCGCCCGTGGTATCCAGATCGGCGCTAAACCTGGTCAACGCCAACCCTTCCGAGATTTGCAACCGCTCCAACCGCAAGGCAATCGGCACCCCATCGCCGCCGCCGCCGTCACGCGTGCCAGTGCCCGCACCGCCCAGCGATGTCTGCCGCAGATCAACCGTTCCGCCCGTCACCTCGATACGCGGTGCGACGCCCACCCCACGCCCGACCAGCGCCACCGGCGCATCAAGCCATCCGCCCAGCGTGACCCGGCTGAACTCGGCCCGGTCCAGCCCACCGCCTGCGTTCAGGCTCACCCGCCCGCGCGCCTCTAACCCGGCACCGCTCAGGCCCAGCGCCGTGATCTCGGGCACAGAACCCAGACGGCCCGTCACATCCAGCCGCCCAAGCTGCGCTTCTCCCAATGCCCAATCCAGTTGCGGCAACCGCAAACCGACACCCGCCAGATCGGAACTCAGCGCAAACTCCGGCGCCTGTCCCTTGGCAAAGCCGATTTCCATCACCCCCAGCCCGGCCCCCGTCACACTGCCCGGCGGCAGCCCGATCTTGAACTCCTCCAGAAACCGCTGCGACAGCTCGATCTGCCCGCGCACGCGGCTTTCGCCTTGCGGGTTGCCACCAATCGCGATGTTCCAACTGCCCCGCACCGGCACGTCGCCAACCTGCGCCGCGCCGCCAATCTCCAAACCTGTGTTACTCGCCTCGATCTCCAGCGTCTCCGCCGCAAGCCGCCGCCCCTTGAGCAGCGTGTCACTTTGCACCGCACTCAATGTGCCGGTCACATCAAAGGCCACCTCTTCCGCCGTCAGTTGCTTTTTCAAGAGGAACACCAACTGCCCCCCCAACTCGGCTTGCCCCTCGGCGACCGTCACCGGCTGCCCGGCCTTTTGCAAAAACCGGAAGGGCGGCGAATCAAGCAGCGACAGCGCCGCCGTGATCGTGCTTCGGCTTTGCAGCATAACCTCAGCCGGGCTTTCCTTGATGCGCACATCCGGGATGATGAAACTGGTCCCCGCAACATTCAGGAACCCGCCCTCTTCCGCCTCGACATGCCCGCGCTCGGCATGAATGACAAAGCGATGGTCATAAAGCGACGCCCGCCCAGAGGCCCCGGAAAGGGCCGGCACGTCACGGATATAGACCGTCTCCAGATCCGCGAAATCAAACCCAATGTAGAATTCGGGCCGATGGTTTGGCCGCAACTGCAAGGCCAGTTGGATATCTCGCAGATCCGCCGTCTTCACGTTCTGATCAATCCAGTTACGGGTATTGGCCAGCGCCGCACGTGGCCAGAGCGCCATCAGACGTTCTGGGGCCAGCCCGTCCATTTCCCCCTCAAACGAGATATCCCACCCCGCCTCGCTGCCCCGCGCTTCGCCACGCGCCCGCAGATACTGACCCTGATCGCTCAGGGTCAACGCGCCTAGGGTCAGCACGAATGGATCAAGCCGCAATCGCAGCGCCACTTGCGCCTCTTCGAACCGGATCGGTTCGGGATAAAGATCGGCGGGGTCCGCGACCACATCGCTCACCCGGATCTGTGCCTGCAATTCGCGCGGCCACCCGGCCTCCATCCCCACCAGCCGCGCCGTGCCCTCGGCCCGCGCCTGCCCCCAGGCGCTATCGACCGACAATTCGGTAAACCGGATTTCCTGCACCATGGGATCATAGGTGAAATAGCTGCGCGCCGAGCGAAACTTGATCGGGGCCGTGGCGGCTGTAGGCTGAAGCACACCGGCCCCAATCTGCAACGTGGCGTTGAGCGGGCCCAGCCGCCCCTCGGCGTCCACCTCCGCCCGCAGCGCCCCGGAAATCGGCGCTTGCAACGCCCCCAGCCACGCCAGCGCCGGCGACTGTCCGGCAATATCACCTGCCGGCATATCCTCAAAAGTAGCGCCAAACTCGGCTACCTTGCTGCCAATCCGGCCCGTGTAGTTCACCGCCAGCGTTGTCGCATAATCGCGCGCCCCCAAAAGCGCCACATCGCCCCGCAAGGTCAGATCATCGCCTGCGCGCGTCAACTCCAACCGCCCGCCATCCGCACTCCAGGCGCGGCCCGCGCGCGCATCCTCATAGCGCAGCGTCAGGTTATCCGCCGTCACTCGGGACAGCGCATCCAGTTGTGGTCGGGCAAAGAGCGCATCCATCTGCTCATTGAATGTCCCGTTCTGCCCCGTGCCCTCGAACATGATCGCGAACTCGCCCGACGCCATCCGCCGCAGCCCCAAACGCGCCCCCGACAGATGCACCGCCTTGGGCTGCACCTCGCCGCGCAAAAGCGGCGCGGGCGCCACCGTGACCGCAAGCGATCCCAGCGTGACCAGCGGCACCCCGTCCAGATTGGCCAGCACCACATCGCGCAGCGCCACACGCGGCACCAGATCCTCACCCACCACCAAAGACATCTCGCCAAAACGAAGGGCATACCCCGGCACACTTGCATCAATCCGCGTGGCGATGCGTTCCTGCAACCAACCGGGCGCGCGCAGGCTTGCGCCAATGCTCATCGCCACACCAAGGCCCAGCACCACAACCAGCACCGCGCAGGAAAAGAAAAACTGCATCACATGCCGCAGCGCACGCCGACCCTGACGCCGCGTGCGGGGGCGCGCGGTCGGGTTTGCGACAGGCTCTGACGTTTCCGCCGCGCCCTGCTCTTGTGTCGGCTGCGTGCTCATCCTATCCGTTCGGGCGCGTCTTGCGCCTCTCTTCTGCCTCGTGGCTTTATTCTGGTCTCTTGCGTCCTAATATGGAATTCACAATTTTTCATCCCAGAGGATACCCCATGCCCGATACATCCGAAATGGCCCCCGATTTCACCCTGCCGCGTACCGGGGGTGACAGTACTACGCTCTCGGCCCTGCGTCCCGGCGCAGTTGTCCTGTTTTTCTATCCCCGCGATGACACTTCGGGCTGCACAAAAGAGGCGGTGGCCTTTTCCACCCTCAAGGATCAGTTCGACGCCTCTGGTGTGACGGTCATGGGCATCTCCAAAGACAGCCTCGCAAGCCACGAAAAATTCGCATCGAAACATGCACTTACTGTGCCTCTCCTGTCTGACGAGCACGCGGATGTTTGCGAAGCCTACGGCGTCTGGGCGGAAAAGAGCATGTATGGCAAGAAATACTTTGGCATCGAACGCTCGACCTTCCTGATTGATGGCGAGGGTCGCATCGCGCGTGTCTGGCGCAAGGTCAAGGTGCCGGGCCACGCCGAAGAGGTGCTGGACGCGGTCAAGGCCCTGTGACCCCCCAAACCCTGACAGACATGGCCGTCGCGGTGCTCTCTACCCACGACGGCCGCACCAAAACGGCGCTGTCGCGCGCCCATGCCGCCACATGGTTCGCCGCGCGCGCGGCAGGGCGCGACATTCCTTTGGGGCATGCGCAACCGCCCCTGCGTCCCGCCCGGCCCGCCCAGCCCGTACTGCTCGACCCGCGCGACGTGCCGCGCCGCCGCCCCGGTTCGGTGCAGGGCCGCATCGCGCTTCTTCATGCCGTGGCCCATATCGAACTCAACGCCGTCGATCTGCATTGGGATATCATCGCACGCTTTGCAGATATCCCAATGCCGCTTGGCTTTTACGATGATTGGGTCAAATCCGCTGATGAAGAATCAAAGCATTTCAACATGATATGCGACTGTCTTGAAGCGATGGGCAGCCATTATGGCGCTCTGCCCGCCCATGCAGGCATGTGGCGCGCCGCCGAGGATACGGCGCAGGATTTCATGGGTCGGCTTGCCGTCGTGCCCATGGTGCTCGAGGCGCGCGGCCTTGATGTCACCCCCGGCATGATCGAAGTGTTCGACCGCGCAGGAGAGTCCGCCGCCGTCGCCGCCATGCAGGTGATCTATGCCGAAGAGGTGCATCACGTCGCCTATGGCTCCAAATGGTTCCACTTTCTGTGCGGTCGCCATGACCTCGACCCCAAGACCACCTTCCACGACCTCGTACGCCGCTACTTCCACGGCGCGCTGAAACCGCCCTTTAACGAGGAAAAACGGGCCGAAGCAGGCATTCCACCCGATTTTTACTGGCCTTTAAGCGAGGCTGGCTCAATTCAAGGTTGAAATTCAGGCCGCAGTATCGGCGAATTTCCGCCACTCGGGCAAGAAACAGCCCAGCCTCGCCCCCTGATTGGTCAAAAATCTTGCCCAAAGCCCGACCGCTGGCTAATCACGGTTCATTACGGTGCCTGCAATCAATGCGGCATCCTTTAGGACTACGGCAGGGGCAACAGGGACAATGAGCGCGTGAGAACAAGACTTGCGATAAAAATCCATGCGATCCTTGAAAGGTATTTTCCCGAACGTCGGGTCTTTTTGCGATCCGACAATGACACGCGGTTCATTCGCCTGCGCCCCTCAACACAGCTTTTCGCCTTTCTCGGGGCCTCGGCGATCATAGCGTGGTCAATCATCGCCACCTCTATCCTCGTGATGGACAATATCGGGGCCGGCAACTTCCGCGAACAGGCCAAGCGCGATCAGCGCACCTATGAAAACCGCCTCAACGCCCTGTCCTCCGAACGCGACAAGCGCGCGCAAGAGGCGATTGCCGCACAAGAGCGGTTCTCTTCCGCTCTCGAACAGATTTCGCTGATGCAGTCCGAATTGCTGGCGTCCGAAACCCGCCGCCGCGAATTGGAAACCGGCATCGAGGTGATCCAATCCACCCTGCGCCGCACCATGTCAGAGCGCGAAGAAGCGCGCGACGAGGTCGAGCAATTGGCCCTCTCCCTCGAGTCAGAAGGCGGCACCGGCGTCGGGCCGACGGCCGACGCAGGCTCTGATGCCACCGTCGATTTCCTGACCGCCGCACTCGAGGATGCCGCAGAGGAACGCGATACAACCATCGCCAATGCCCAGGATGCCCTCCTCAAAGCCGAAGAGATGGCGCTGGAACTGGACCTGCTCAAGGATCAGAACGACCAGATCTTCAGCCAGCTTGAGGATGCGATGGCGATCTCTGTCGAACCGCTCGACAAGATGTTTCGTGCCGCAGGGCTGAATACCGATTCTTTGCTTGATACTGTGCGCCGGGGCTATTCCGGCCAGGGCGGCCCGCTGATGCCGCTGTCCTTCTCTACACGTGGCGAAGAACCCTCCGTCGATGCCGAGCGCGCAAACCGCATCCTTGGCCGGATGGACGAGCTGAACCTCTACCGCATTGCCGCGCAAAAGGCGCCCTTTGCCCTGCCCGTCAAAAGCGCATTCCGCTACACATCGGGCTATGGCATGCGCTGGGGCCGGATGCACCAAGGCACCGATTTCGCCGCCCCCCATGGCACGCCGATCTATTCCACCGCCGATGGCGTCGTGACCCACGCGGGCTGGCTGTCGGGCTATGGCCGCCTGATCAAGATCCAGCACGCCTTTGGCATCGAAACCCGCTACGCGCATCTGTCTCAAATCCGTGTCAACGTCGGGCAAAGGGTCTCGCGCGGGGAACGGATTGGTGATATGGGCAACTCTGGACGTTCTACGGGCACACATCTACACTACGAGGTCCGCGTCGGCGACAAGTCCGTCAACCCCATGATATATATCAAGGCTGCAAACAATGTTTTCTAAGAGCAAAATCAACGAACCCGCGCAAAAGCCTGCAGAGGCCAAACCGGCTGCCTCCGAGAACCGGCTCGATTCGGCGCGGCCTGACGCGCTGAATACGGAATTCAAGGCCTCCGCCCCCAAGGCCAAGCCGCCCGCCTCTGTGCTGTCCTCGGACCTGCACGTGACCGGCAACCTCAAGACCACCGGCGATATTCAGGTCGAAGGCTCGATCGAGGGCGATATCCGCGCGCATCTGCTGACCGTGGGCGAAGGCGCCACCATCAAGGGCGAAGTGATCGCCGATGACGTGGTGATCAACGGTCGTATCGTGGGCCGCGTGCGTGGCCTCAAGGTGCGCCTGACCTCGACCGCCCGCGTCGAGGGGGACATCATCCACAAGACCATCGCCATCGAAAGCGGCGCGCATTTCGAAGGCTCGGTGCAGCGTCAGGACGATCCTCTGACCGGCAACAAGAACGCCCCCAAGCCCGCGGCCCCCGCCGCCGCAGCCCCCGCGGCACCCAAGCCCGCCGAAGGCTAAGCCAAGCACAGAACCAAAAAGGCGGCGTGGCCCCGTGCCATAGCCGCCTTTTTCATGCCCATTGCCCTGCCTCTATGGCGTGTTGCGCCCCATCGCCCCCCCCGTCCCGGGCTTGCCCCGGGACCTCTCCGAGGCAGCGTCGTAGCCCCGGCGCGGGAGCCGGTGCGATATGCCCCCGATCAGACGCAAGGTACCTTACGGCTCGCGCAGCGCCTGTTGGCTCTTGTAGAGCGGTTTCAGCAAGTACTGCAGCACGGTCTTTTCGCCCGTGTGCAACTCCACCTCGGCCTGCATACCGGGCCTGATCTCTATCCCCGCCTGCCGGGGTGTCAGCGCGCTCATATCCACCCGCAGCGATACTTTGTAATGCGGATCACCATCCGCCTCACGCGCCCGCTCATCCTTGAACGTATCGGCGGAAATGAAATCCACCCGGCCCTTTAGCGTGCCATAAATCGTATAGTCATAGGCGGTCAGTTTGATCGTCGCCTCCTGCCCGCGCCGGATATTGGCGATATTGCGTGGCTCGACCCGCGCCTCGACAAACATCTCTTCATCCAGCGGGATGATCTCCAGAATCTCTTCGCCGGGGCGCACCACACCGCCAATCGTCGTCACGCTCAGATTGTTGACCACCCCGCGCAATGGGCTCAGCAGCACCGTCCGGTTCAACTGATCCTGACTGGCGCGCAAATTCTGGCGCAGCGTCGCCAATTCCTTCAGGGTCTCGGAATAGGCCTCTGCCCGCTCCAACTCGGCTTGGGTGATGATCTCATCATAGCGTTTCTCGGAATCCGCATGCGCCTTGCGGGCGCGCGTAACCTCAATCAGCGCAACGATCTTTTTCTCCAGCAATCCTTCCAACAGCCGCTTTTCCTCGGCGGATTGCTGCATCACGCGCTTGGCCCCTTCGCTGCGCTTGACGAAATCCTCTTGCCGCGCCTTCAAAAGCGCGCGCTCAGAGGCGACCATTTCCCCCGCCTGCCCCGCCAGCCCGTCGGGCACCGTAAAATCGAACTGCCCCGCCAATTCCGCCTCAAGCCGCAGTTGCCGCACCTCAAGCCCCGCGATCTGGTCCTGGAGATCCGCCACTTCGGAATTGAACCGCGTATCGTGCAGCCGCGCCAGAACATCGCCGCGCGCCACCACATCCCCCTCCTGCACCAGCAATTCCGCCAGAATACCCCCTTCAAGATTCTGGATGATCTGCGGCCGCGAGGTGGAAATAAACTCGCCCGGCGCGCGCACGATCTCGTCGATCCACGCAAACGCCGCCCAAAGGATGAAAATCCACACGCTCGCCGCACAAAGCCAAACCATCAGGCTCGGCCCGCGCAAGCGCCCGTTCAATTCCGCCAGAATGCTGGCCGTACTGCGCGCGCCCACGTCGCTCATCTCATGCCCCTCCCGGCCCGGTGCCCGCCGCCTGCGCCAGATGCGCCAGCACCTGATCGCGCGGCCCGTCCACCGCCATCCGCCCGGCTTGCAGAATAAGTGTCCGGCTTGTCAGGCTCAGGATCGGCATCCGGTGCGTCGCGATCACCGCCGTGCGCCCCTTCAGCCATGTCTCCAACCGGCTGACCAGCGTGCGCTCCAGCGTCTGATCCAGCGCCGCCGTCGGCTCGTCCAACAGGCACACCGCCGGGTCCTGCAACCATAGCCGCGCCCAGCCAATGCTCTGCCGCTGTCCTTGGCTCAGCCCTTGACCGCCGTCCAGTATCTCGAGGTCCAACCCCTTGGGATGCCCGCGCACAAAGGGCCCCAAACCGGCAAAATCCAGCGCCTGCATCAGCCGCGCGTCATCGCGCTCCAGCAAGGTCAGGTTCAGGTTCTCGCGCAGGCTGCCGGTGAACAGCCGCACATCCTGCCCCAGATAGCCGATCATCCGCCGCAAATCGCGCGGCGCGATCTGCCCCATATCGGTGCCATCCAGCATCAATCGCCCCCGGCTTGGGGCATAAAGCCCTGACAAGAGCTTGAGAAAGGTCGATTTGCCAGACCCGTTGGTGCCCAGCACCGCCACCACCTGACCGGGTTGAATGATCAACCCCGGAATATCCAGCACCGGCGCTCCGCCTGCGTCATAGGCAAACTGCACCTCGCGCAGCTCATAGGCGCCGGTCAACGCCGTGCGCCGCAAATAGCTGCGCCCCTCGCCCTCGTCCTGATCCGCCAGCGCAATCGCATCCAACCCCACCAGCGCCGATTTCACATTTCCCCAGCGTGCCAGCGTGCTCGAAAGCTGCGTCAGCGGCCCCAGTGTGCGGCTGGTCAAAATCCCCACGGCGATGATCGAACCCACAGTAAACTCGCCCGCGAACACCAGATAAGAGCCAAGGATCACCGCCACGATATAAGTCGCCTGCTGCACCGCCTGCGCCCAGAAACTCAGCACCGATCCCAGCCGCCGCTGCTCGCTCGACTTGATCGCCTGAAGCGCCGTCAACTCGCCCCAAATCCGGCGAAACCGGTCCTCGGCCCGCTGCGTCTTGAGCGTATCCAACTCGAATATCGCCTCATGCAACAGCCGCGCCCCCCGCGCGCTCGCCCCCTGCATCTCTTGCGTCAGCCGCATCATCCGGCGTTGCAACAAGAAACCGGGCAGAACCATGATCACCCCGCCCAGGATCAAGACCCAAACCACATTGCCCGCAATCGACGCCACCAGCGCCAGAAACACCACGATGAACGGCAAATCCGTCAGCGTGCCAATGGTCGAGGCGGTAAAGAACTCCCGTACCGATCCGAATTCCCGCATCGCCGAGAATATCTGCGACGGGCTCTTGCTCGCAATCTCGGACCGCATCCCAAGAATACGGTCCATCAGAATTCGCTGCACATTGAGTTCGATCTGCCGCCCGGCCCCGTCCATCAACTGCGCCCGCGCAATTTTCAGCGCGGCTTCCATCACCAGCGCAAGACCCGCCCCCGCCGCCAATACCCACAGCGTCGCCTCAGATTGATGCGGGATCACCCGGTCGTAAACCTGAAGCGCAAAAAGCGCGACCGCCACCGCCAGAATATTGGCCACGAAAGAGCCAAGCGCCACCTCTGCAATATGCCGCCGGAACCCGGCAAACTGGCTCCAGAACCAATGCGGCGCGGCCTCGGGCGCATCATGCGCGCGGCTCAGGCTTTGCACCGGGGCATCGGCCCGCACCACAAGGCCGGTAAAGAACGGCTCGAACTCGGCCAGCGGCACCTCGGCGCGCTGATCGGCGCAGGTGGTGTCGTGGATCGTCAACACGCTGCCCGCCTGTGACAGCACCAGCACGAATTGCCCGCTCGTCATCTGCGCCAGCGCCGGCCATTGATCAGGATGCGGATGCGCCACCGGCTTGACCCGCGCCATCAGCCCCGCCGCCTCCAACCCATCGGCCAGGGCGCGCGGTTGCGGCTGGTCAGTAGGGCCACCCCCCGCCTTGCTGGCGATCATCGCCTCCAGAATATCGCGCTCGACCGCTTCGATACCCAAAAGCGCGGCATAGGCCACCCCCAGTTTCGCCCGCGCCACAGCCCGCTCACCAAACCGCGCTGGCGCAGGTTGTGGGCCACTTGCCTCACCCCCGCGCGCGCCGGTCGTGATCGTCAGGGCGACGGGGGCCTTGGTCAAATCCGGCTCCCCTCCGCCAGCACGCCCAAATGCCGCGCCAGTTCCAGCCGCGCCAGCGCCAGTTCGTATTTCAGGGCCAGCGCGCGCGCTTGCCGCTGGGCAAAGGTCTCATAGACACCAACCACATCCATGACATCACGCTGCCCGGCATCGTATTGCGCTTGGAAAAGATCAAGATTGGCCTTGGCAGTATCGCGCAGCGTGCTTGCCTCGCCCACCTGCCGCGACAGGGCGCTCAACTGCCCCTCCAGCCGCTGCACAACCCGGTTGCTATCCTCATCCGCCTGCGCGCGGCGGCGCTTGGCGGCTTCTTTATCGGCGTCCACCGCCTTCAATTGCGCCCCGGTGCCCAAACCCAGCAATTGTTCGGACCGCAGGTTCAGCCCAAAACTCGTGTCGCCATTGCCAACCGTGCCCCCCGCCGTCAATCCGGGCAAGAAACCCGCCCGCGCCATCACCGCCTCAGCGGTGTCGCGTTCGGCCTCGGCCATGGCGCGCAGAACGTCCAAGGATTGCACAGACCCCGCGTCAACCGGCACCTCCGACAGGCCCGTCACCCCCCCAAGGGGCCGCGCCGCCATGGCGTTCAATTCTGCCAGCGCCGTGGCTTCGGCCTCTTGCTGCCCAGCCATCACCTCGCGGATTTCCGCCAGACGCGAGCGCAGGATATTGAGGTCAGACATATCCGATACGCCGCCCTTGACCCGCTCCGACATGATCCATTCAAAATGGCTCATATCCTCCAGCGTGCGCCGTTCCAGCACCAGCCGCTCGCGCGCCTGCGCCGCATCCAGATAGAGCGAGAGCGCCTCGAACACGCGCCCGTTCACATCCTCGGCCAGCGTCACGGCGGCCACCTCGACATCGGCCTTGGCAAAGTCGCGCTCCGCCTTTTTGCGGCCGTTGTCGAACAACACCTGCTCGACGATCAACTGGCTGACCAGATCGCTCAGACTGGTCAGGCTGATATTGGGCCCAACGCGCGGCAACCAGTTCTTGGATGCCGCCTCGGCGCGCAACCGCGCACTCAGCAAATCCGCTTCGGCACTGCGGCTATAGGCGGCCAAAACCGATCCAGCGACCTGATCAAAACTGCTGCCCGGCGCCAAAACCGATCGGCGCGCCTGCAAATCGCGGATGATCTCGGAACCTGCGGCCTCTTTGGCCCGCGCCACCTCATCCGGGCGAAGGTCTGGCCCTGCGGCGGCGCGTGACACTTCGGCATCGCTACCGTCGTCGCGCCAACACCCTGCAAGCGCCAAACAGACCCCCGCAAGCAAAAAGCCCCTCGTTACAGTCCCCATACATAGTCCTCCGACCGTTCCGGCCTTGTCTTTGGAGACGCGCACCCCGGCACGGGCGCGCGTCCCTGTCCGGCATCAGGTGACGATCTGGATATCCTCATCCACCACGACCGTGGCATCATTGCCCAGCGTGTAGATGTCATAGGTCTGACCGTCGATCTGTGTGCGGCCTGCGGCCTCGGCCCCGGTCAGCGTCACGCGGTCATCCGCGCCCCCCTGAACCAGAACCGTATCGCTATTGCCCGAAAGCGCCAGAACCTGCTCTTCGGTCAGGCTCAATTGCGCCTGATCGCCAAACCGCAGATCAATCGTCTCGATGTCAAAGGCGCTAAGATTGGGATTGGCGATGTTCACAACCGATGTGCTGGTCTCATCCAGCACGACATAGGTGCTCGCGGTATTGCCCCCGGCATCTGTGCTGGTCACCACCAATTGCGAGCCATCCGATACCGGTGCCAACTGGCCTGCCCCGTTGAGAAAGAAGTAATCCGTCTCGCCGGTGAATTGGTTGGCCTGCTCACCCAGTGCCAATTCGCGCACATTGCCGCCCGCATCGACCTGATGAATGCTCACATCGTCCGCGCTCGTTTCCACCGTGGCATTGCGATAGCCGTCGCCCTGCCGGAAATAGCCCACGATCCCCGGTGTCTCAGGCGCGACCATATCGAGCGTCAGGCTGCTCGTGATCTGATGCGTATTGCCTGCCCCATCGGTCGCAAAAACCACCATCGGGGCTTGACCATCCTGCCGGGGAATATCCGCAGTGGGCAAGCTTACAGACCAGTTGCCTGCCGCATCGACCACCGCCTGATAGGTCCGGCCAAAAACCCGCACCTCGGCGCTTGATCCCGGCTCCACCTGCCCGGTCAGAGTAACACCTGCCGCCGCCTCAGAGATGTTGATGATGTTGTCCGATGTCACCGGCCCATCCTGGCTCAGCTCATTGACCAAGGTATCGACCCGCACCGTATCGGTGAGGAATGCGATATTTCCCGCCGGATCGGTCACATCGACCCGCAACGCAACGTCGCGCTCGCCGGGTGCAATCTCATTGGGGCCAAAGCGTGCCACCCAATTTCCATTGGCCGCCACCTGCGCCTCGTGCTGCACCCCGTCGATGGTGACAAATACCCGGCTGCCCGGCTCGATCGTGCCGGTGACGTTGAAACCACCCGTCGCGATGTCATTATTGATGACATCGCGCCCATCGGCCCCAATCGCAAGGTTCAGATCGCTGAGGCTAAGGTTGTCGACCTGCGTATCCACGCGCACCGTCGCCTCGACCTCGGTCGGATTGCCTGCCGCATCGACCGTGCGCGCGCTCACCTCGGGCACATGCGTGCCACGCGTGATCTCGGCGCTTTCATAGCGGCTCTGCCAACGACCTGCGCCATCGGCCTGCACCGTATGCTCCACCCCGTCGAGACTGACAATCACGGTTGCCCCGACATCAGCCGTGCCGGTGACCAGCACGCCAGCATCCGCCTCGGCCCCATTGATCACGCCGTCGCCACCAATCGCCCCCGCGTTCAGCGTCAAAAGACCGGCCTCGGTATCCACACTCACCGCTTGGCGCAACTCGCTGACATTGCCTGCGGCATCCGTGGCCACCGCCACGATATCACCGGTATAAGTGCCGCCCGCGATCTGCGCGCCCGTAAAGCTCGCGGTCCAGCGGCCATCCGCCGCCACCACGGCATCCACCATCGCCGTGCCAAAGGTCAGGCGCACCGTCGAGCCCGGCTCGACCGTGCCGCTCATCGTAAAGCCATCGCCCTGCTCAGCTGCGTTGATCACACCATCGGCCCCACCGGGCGCACCGGTCATGCCGAAATCGCGCACTTCGGTGTCAACACGCACCGAACCGCTTACATCGGCGCGATTGCCCGCTGCATCGACGGATACGGCCGTGACCGGGGCGTCATAGGTTCCCGCCGCCAGCGCGCTGCCCGCGACAGTGGCCACCCAAGCGCCCGACGCATTGGCAACCACATCCTGCGTCACGCCTGCGAATGTGACGGTCACTGTAGCCCCCGGCGTGGCAGTGCCGGTGATCGCCACCTGCCCGCCCGTTTCGACAAGGTTCACCGTGCCGTCGCCCCCGACCGTATCGGTCGCAAGACTCAGATCATTGGCCTCGGTATCCACACTCACCGCTTGGCGCAATTCGCTGACATTGCCTGCGGCATCCGTGGCGACCGCCACGATATCACCGGTATAGGTGCCGCCCGCAATCTGCGCGCCGGTGAATGTCGCGGTCCAGCGGCCATCCGCCGCCACCGCCGCATCCACCACTGCCGTGCCAAAGGTCAGGCGCACCGTCGAGCCCGGCTCGACCGTGCCGCTCATCGTAAAGCCATCGCCCTGCTCAGCGGCGTTGATCACACCATCGGCCCCACCGGGCGCACCGGTCATGCCGAAATCGCGCACTTCAGTGTCAACGCGGAATGTCCCTGTGGTGCTGCTGGCATTGCCCGCCGCATCAACAGTGGTTGCCGTCACCACAGTCTCATATTGCCCACCGGGCAGGGTGCCCGGATCAAATTCTGCTCGCCAGGTGCCATCTTCGCCCACGAGCACATCGCGGGATACACCCTCGACCGTCACTGTGACAGTGGCCCCCGGCGTCGAACTGCCGGTGATTGCCACACCGGCCCCCTCTTCCACCAGATTGACAACACCATCGCCCCCAACCTCAGACGCGTTGATCACAATCGGATGCGGCACCGTATCAATCGCCACGACATCCGTGACCACGGTCGAATTGCCAAACCCGTCCGTCGCGGTGATCACCACCGCAACCTCGCGCTCGCCCCCGGGAATATCGGCAGGATCAAACACCACTTCCCACTGACCATCCTCACCGATGACCGTGGTTTCGGTGACACCCTCGATCACAACGGAAATCTCGGCCCCCGGCTCGCCGCTGCCGGTGATCTCGATGCCGTCCTCATAGTCGTCGGCATTGACGATATCGTCGGTCGACACCACACCATCCTCGATCACCACCTCGGGCGGCGTGGTGTCGATCACCACCACCGGCCCTTCTAGCGTGGTCTCGGTGCCGTCAGGCTCTGTGACGACGACAACCACATCATGCTCGCCATCTTCGGGGAAGGTCTCGTCTTCGAAAACGACCTCCCATTTCCCGTCTTCGTCAGCCTCAGTGGTGACCGTCTGATCGCCGATGGTCACATCCACCTCGGATCCCGGTTCGGCATCGCCGGTGATTGTGATCTTGGGATCATCCTGATCCCCGCCAATCGTGATCGTGCCATCCTCATTGACCGTGGGCTCGATCCGACCGCGGCCACCGCCACCATCGCCGCCACCGCTACCGGCCACAACCGCTGCCGCAGCCCCCGCAGCCCCGACGCCGCCCAACCCCAAAAGACCGCCGCCCCCCAAAAAGGCCGCCCCCAGCATTGACACTTCGTCATCTTCAACCGGCCCCGTCACCTCGTTGCCGCCCAAAAAGATCAGCTCTTCATCCGGGCTCCATTTGGCCCAATTTTCGGTCGGGCCATACTGTGCATAGACCGGCCCATCGCCGCCCTCGCTCAGCGTCACCTCATTGAGATAACCGTCGGCGCTGATGAACAGCCGGCTCACAGGCGCCCCGGTTGCGGAGTAATATCCCTCCAGCACAACCACCCTGCCATCTGACAGGTTGATCACAAGGTTAGAGCCATCGCGGGAATAACCCTGAATGTCCATTTGCCGAAGATTAAGAGAAATTTCTTGTCCGTTGCCCGCCGGAATGATGCTTACGCCATCTTGCCCCGGAATTGACCCACGCTGCGAATTGCCCGCATCTGTGCGAGCGACAAAATCAATCGCTTTCATAACACCACCACTCTGACCTCAGGGTTCGGCACTTTGGTGTGCCGATTTGTTTTATTGTGTCTTAATTATCTTTTTTCCGCCGCAATCGCTAGATGTTTTTGATCCCGCCCCCCCAAAATACGCCGCTTTTCCATAGATATGGACAGACTGAGTCTCTTTGGGCACGCCCCGCCACACGGCTGAGACGATCAGATGCCCCACAACACAATCAAACCGGACATAGCGCAGGCTGCTCCCAGACGGGGGGTTGACGGGCCGCGCGGCGATCCACACTGTCGGGCAGTTGTTCATTTTGCCATCACAGGACCCTTCCCCGTGACCACTCAGCTTTCCGATACCGTTGGCCTCCTGCGCGAGTTGATCGCGTTTCCCACGATCTCCGAACTCAGTAATCTCGACATGATCGCCTATCTCGGGCACCGCCTCGAATCCGCAGGCGCGCGCGTCGACATCTTTCACGACGATATCGGCCACAAGGCCAATCTCTTTGCCACCATCGGGCCAGAGGTGGACGGCGGCATCGTGCTGTCAGGCCATTCCGATGTGGTGCCGGTGGCCGAACAGGATTGGGCCTCAGACCCGTTCGAACTGACCGAACACGAGGGACGGCTCTATGGGCGCGGCACCTGCGACATGAAAGGCTTTATCGCGGCGGCCACCGCCATGGCCCCCTATTTCGCAGAGCGGGTGCGCGACCGTCCCATTCACTTTGCCTTCACCTATGACGAGGAAGTCGGCTGTTTCGGTGCGCAGGCCTTGGTCGAAAGCCTGCGTGCCCGCAACCTGCGCCCCGGCGTGGCCATCATCGGCGAACCCACGATGATGCGCGTGATCGAAGGGCACAAGGGCTGCTATGAATACACCACCCATTTCTGCGGTTTGGCCGGGCACGGCTCTGCCCCGGACCGGGGCGTGAACGCGGTGGAATACGCGGTGCGCTACGTAAACCGCCTTCTGGAACTCAAAGAGGCGCTGCGCGCCCGCGCCCCCAAAGACAGCCGCTTCGATCCGCCTTGGACCACAATCAACACCGGCTCGCTCAAGGGCGGCGTGGCGCATAACGTCATCGCCTCCAACGCCACCATTGAATGGGAGATGCGCCCCGTTCAGGCCGCCGATGCCAATTTCGTCAAAGAGGACCTGCGCCGCTATTGCGAAGAAATGCTGCTCCCCCGCATGCGCGAGATTTGCCCCGATGCCAGCGTCGTCACCGAAATCATCGGCGAGGTGGACGGGCTCGAACCCACCGATCTGAACGAAGCCCGCGACATCATGATGGAACTCACCGGCGCCAATGGCGCAGATCTCGTGCCCTTCGGCACCGAGGCGGGGCTGTTCCAAAGCTATGGTATGTCGGCGGTCGTCTGCGGCCCCGGCTCGATTGATCAGGCGCACAAGCCCGACGAATACCTCTCGCTCGACCAACTCCAGCAATGTCTCGACATGTTGGGGCGCTTGGGCGATCGGCTTGGGCGCTGAGGGGCGCTCGTTGATCTGCGCGGCGCGCCGCCGCGCTTACACCCGCCGAAACGTCAGGTAATGCGGCACACGCCCTTCGCGCAGCGCCTTTTGCTCGTAGCGCGTCGAAATCCAATCCCCCCAAGGATTGCGCCAATCCGCAGGCCCCTCTGCCAGCCACTCAAAGCCCGCGCGCGGCACTTCCTCTAGGGTCTGGCGCACATAATCGGGAATATCCGTGGCCACACGGAAAATCGCACCCTTTTTCAACACCTTGGCCAGCGGTTCCAGATGCTCTTGCGTCACAAAGCGCCGCCTGTGGTGGCGCGCCTTGGGCCAGGGATCAGGATAAAGCAGAAACGCCCGTGACACCGACGCCTCGGGCAAAACATCAAACATATTGCGGACATCGCCGGGATATACCGCGACATTCTGTGTCTCTGCCGCCCGGATTTTCCCCAAGAGCATCGCCACACCGTTGATGAACGGCTCACAGCCGATGATCCCGACCTGCGGATTTTGCGCGGCCTGATGCACCATATGCTCTCCGCCGCCAAACCCGATCTCAAGCCAGATCTCGCGGTCGCCGAAAAGCGACGGCAAATCAATTTCTTGCCGCTCGGGGTTCACATCCCAATCGACGGCACCCGGTGACAATTTCGCTAGATCTTCGTCCAGATAGGTCTCTTGGCTTGGCCGCAGGGTCTTACCCTTGAACCGGCCATAAAAATTGCGCCAAGGCGCGCCTGTCGGATGTCTGTCTTGGCTCATGCAAACTTAAACTGGCGCGTGAAGATCACGCGCCAGCCCTCTGATCAAACAGCTTTTTTCAGAGCGTCAACCAGATCGGTCCGCTCCCAGCTAAAGCCGCCATCGGCCTCGGGCGCACGCCCGAAATGGCCATAGGCTGCGGTGCGCGCATAGATCGGCCGCGTCAGCGACAGATGCTCACGAATACCGCGCGGCGTCAGGTCCATGCACTGTGCCACGGCCTTTTCAATGGCACTTTCATGCACTTGGCCGGTGCCATGCGTATCGACATAGATCGACAGCGGCTTGGCCACACCAATGGCATAGCTCAGTTGCAGCGTGCAGCGCTGCGCCAGACCGGCCGCGACCACGTTCTTGGCCAGATAGCGCGCGGCATAGGCCGCCGAACGGTCCACCTTGGTCGGATCTTTGCCCGAAAACGCACCACCACCATGCGGGGCCGCGCCACCATAGGTATCCACAATGATCTTGCGCCCCGTCAGGCCCGCATCCCCATCCGGCCCGCCGATCACAAAGGTGCCGGTGGGGTTCACATGCCACTCGGTCTCATCGCTCAGCCAACCTGCAGGCAGAACCTCGCGGATATAGGGCTCTACAATCGCGCGGATGTCATCGCTGGTCTGGCTCTCATCCGCATGCTGCGTCGAAAGCACCAGTTGCGTCACCGCCACCGGGCGACCCCCCTCATAGCGCAACGTCAGCTGCGATTTGGCATCCGGCCCCAGCGTCGGCTCGGCACCGGATTTACGCACCTCCGCCAACCGCTTGAGGATCGCATGCGAATAAAGGATCGGTGCCGGCATGAATTCCGGTGTTTCATCCACGGCATAGCCAAACATGATGCCCTGATCCCCGGCCCCGTCCCGGTCCACACCCTGCGCGATATGCGCCGATTGCGGATGCAGCAGGTTCTGCAATTTCAGAGTACTCCAATGAAAGGCATCCTGCTCATAACCGATGTCGCGCACGCAATCGCGCACGATCCCGTCAATCCGGCCCATGAAATCCTTGAGCCGCGACTGATCACTCAGCCCGACCTCACCGCCGACAACCACGCAATTGGTCGTGGCAAAGGTCTCACAGGCGACCCGCGCATTGGCTTCTTCGGTCAGAAATGCATCAAGAATAGCGTCGGAAATCCGGTCACACACTTTATCCGGATGCCCCTCCGAAACGGATTCGGAAGTGAAAAGGTAATTCTGTCTTGACATGAAGTTGCTCCATTTGATGTCACCGCCACGCCAGGAAGCCGTTGTGGGGGATTAGCGTGTGGTTACGCCCCTCTAGAACCTGCGTCAATGCCTATATGCGCGCGGCCCTGCGCCTGTGATCCAACCGCGACAGCCCCAGCAAAACAAGGAAAATTGCCAGCATCGGCGCATCGCCCAGCCGCGCATAAACCGTGGGCGGCAAAGGTGGCGGCAGCGCCGCATCGCGCCACCCCGCCTCGCCCAAGGGCAAAGACTCAGTCACCCGCCCGGCTGCGTCGATCATTGCCGAAACGCCGGTATTGGCCACCCGGATCATCGGCAGGCCAAATTCCGCACTGCGCAACCGCGCCTGCGCAAGATGCTGATAGGGGCCAGAAAACTTGCCAAACCACGCGTCATTGGTGATGAGCAGGATGAAATCCGCCCGCCCCGGTGCCGCCCGCAAATCCTGCGCGAAAACCCCCTCGTAGCAGATCAGCGGCAGCGCGCGCCCCAGCGCACCCATCTCGATCACCTGTGCCCCCGGACCAGACGAGAACCCCTGCCCGTCCTTAGAGGCCATCCCGTGAATACCCCACTGCGCCAAGACATCCCCATAGGGCATGTATTCGCCAAACGGCACCAGATGATGCTTGTCATAAACCGCCGCCACACTGCCCCCGGCCTCAACCAGCGCCAGCGTGTTGAAAAGACGCAGCTCCTCGCGGCGTTGCAGGCCGACCACCACCGGCACGCCCCCCGCCGCGTCCGAGATCACCTCGAGTGTGCGCGCGGCATTCTCGAGCATCACCGGCACCGCCGTTTCCGGCCAGACGATCAGATCGGGCCGCCCCTCGCCCGCCGCCGAAAACGCCAATTGGCGGTCAAAGAAGCCTTGGATCTTTTCAGGGTCCCATTTCTCATGCTGCGGCGCGTTGGGCTGGATCAACCGCACTATTGCGGCCTCTGGCCCGGCCCCCGCGTCAGGCGTCAGCATCGCTCCGACAGGCCACAAAAGCGCCATAGCCCCCAAGGCAGCAAATCCTGCCCGCGCCCCCGTCAGTGCCATCCACAAGGCCACCGCCGCCAGCAGCACCAGCGCCGTCAACCCAAGCGATCCAAGGTACGAGGCCCAATGCAAAAGTGGCGTGTCGATCAACACATGCCCCGGCTGCGCCCAAGGAAACCCCGTCAGCACATATCCCCGCGCCAGTTCGACCAGCCCCAGACCCCCGACAAACCCCAAGGCACCGCCGCCAAAGGAACGCCCAAGCCCAAGGGCCGCCGCCGCAAAAAGCGCAAGCCCCCCAGATAATCCCAACAGGGCAAAAGGGGCCATCCAGCCATGCCGCGCCACATCGACCAAAAACGGCTCGATGATCCAGTTGAGCGAAACAAGAAAATAGCCGGTGCCAAAGGCCCAGCCGATCCATGCCGCCTGCCGTACACCCGCAGCGCGCAAGAACACCCCGTACAGCAGCGCAAAGGCCAGAATGCTCAGCGGCCATGCCCCGACCGGCGCCTGCCCCAATGCGGCCACGGCCCCCAGCGCCCCCAACACCAGAACACGCCCGCGCCATGACAGGCCCACAACCCGATCAATCAGGGCCGCGGCCCGGCCTGTTTCAGGCATTCTTTGCCTCGGGCAGACGCACGCGCACGCGTTTGATGCGCCGCGGGTCGGCCTCCATCACCTCGATCACCGGCCCGGCGGGATGCTCGATCACCTCGCCACGCACCGGCACCCGGCCAAGCAACATAAAGACCAAACCACCCAGCGTGTCGATTTCTTCCTCATCGACTTCGTCCGCCTCGGTCAGAGACATCCCAATCTCGGCCTCGAAATCCTCAAGCGGGGTCTTGGCAAGGGCCACGTAGCAGCCGGGTTTTTCCTGCGTCCAGTAATGATCTTCGTCGATGTCGTGCTCATCCTCGATCTCGCCCACCACCTGTTCGATCAGGTCCTCGATGGTCACAAGTCCGTCCACCCCGCCATATTCGTCGATCACCAGCGCCATATGCCGCCGCTCGGCCTGCATTTTCTGCAAAAGCACACCAATCGGCATTGACGGCGGCACAAAAAGCAGCGGGCGCAGCATATCTTCGAGCTTGAATTCCTCAGTCTCGCCGTTGAACCCATGCTTCAGCGCAAAATCCTTGAGATGCAGCATGCCGATGGGCGAATCCAAGGTTCCCTCATAGACCGGAAGACGCGACATGCCGCTGTCACGAAACACATGCACAAGGTCTTCTTTGGAAATCGAATTGGGCACCGACACGATATCGGCCTTTGGAATGGCCACATCCTCGACCGCCATATGCCGCAGATTGCCCATGCCCGGCACGCCGTTGGCTTGCGCCGGATGCTCATCCTCAGCCGCTTCGGCCTCATCAGTCGTGGAAAAAACCCCAAGGATCCGGCGAAAAAACCCGCCTGATTCCTCTGTTTCCTTGTCATCGTCAGGCTGCGCGCTCTGCGCTGCCATAGACGATCCGTCGATACTCTCGCCCATCCATCTCTTTCCAGGTGACGGGGCACAGGGCCCCAGCACGGTTAATATGGGTCACTGACCCCAAGTTTGCCAAGTATCTCCACCTCAGTTGTTTCCATGAGAGTGGCATCTTGGTCACGCACGTGATCATAGCCTAGTAAATGTAACACCGCATGAACGATCAGATGCGTCACATGGTCCGCCAGCGGTTTTTCGCCCTCTGCCGCCTCACGCACACAGGTGTCCCAGGCAATCGCAATATCCCCCAGCTCCGGATCGGGGCTAGGCATGGGGGGCGCAGGGCGTACCCCCGGCACCTCCGCCGCCCTCTCTTCGCTGGGCCAACTCAGCACATTGGTCGGCTGCGGCTTGTCGCGGAAATCCTCGTTCAGCACTGCAATCCGCGCATCATCACAGGCCAGAATGCTGATTTCCCAATCCTCGGGGTCCATCGCCAGATGCTCCAGCGTGGCTCTTGCGGCGCGTTCGGCCAAATCCCCCAGCGCCGCCGCCTGCCAGCGGTCGTCCTCGATCACCACATCGCACAGCATGGCGTCTTAACCTTCCGCCTCATAGGCCTCGATGATCGCGGCCACCAGCGGATGCCGCACCACATCCTTGGACGTGAAGTAATTGAAACTGATCTGCGGAATCCGCGTCAACAGCCGCTCCGCATCGGCAAGCCCCGAGGGAACACCGCGCGGCAGGTCGATCTGCGTGCGGTCGCCAGTGATCACCATCCGGCTGCCTTCGCCCAAGCGCGTCAGGAACATCTTCATCTGCATCGAGGTCGCATTCTGCGCCTCATCCAGCACCACAAAGGCATTCGACAGCGTGCGCCCGCGCATGAACGCCAAGGGCGCAATCTCGATCTTTTTCTCTTCGATCAGCTTTTGCACCTGCTTGGCGGGCAGAAAATCGTTCAGCGCATCATAAAGCGGCTGCATATAGGGATCGACCTTGTCCTTCATATCCCCCGGCAAATAGCCCAGCTTTTCACCCGCCTCGACCGCCGGGCGGCTCAGGATGATGCGGTCCACATGCCCCTCGATGAACATATTGACCCCCACAGCCACCGCCAGATAGGTCTTGCCGGTGCCCGCAGGCCCGATGCCAAACGCCAGCTCATGCGCAAACAACGACCGCACATAAGATTTCTGCGCCTCGGTGCGCGGCTCCACATATTTCTTGCGGGTCTTGATCTCGACCGGGCCGCTTTTGAACATCTCAAGCTGATCACCCGCATGTGCGCCAGTCTCGACCTCCGATCCGCCCATGCGCAATTCGCGGTCCACATCGCCGCTCTCAACCGCACGCCCACTCTCCAGCCGGGAATACAGCGCCTGCAACACGCCCGAGGCTTCACGCACCGGTCCATCCTCGCCCAAAACCGACAAGTGATTGCCGCGCCGGACAATCTGCACCGCCAGCTTACGCTCGATTTCGGCTAGGTTTCGATCATATTCGCCGCAGAGGTCAATCAGCAGCATGTTGTCGGGGAATTCGATCACGGACTCTTGCAAAGTGCCCAGATCGGCGGCGGGGGGCGGCGCGTTGTTACCCAAGCATATCTCCCACGGGGTCAGAGGTTCCCCTTTACAGTGCCAAGATGCCGCCGCCTGCGCAAGCAGCCAGCCACGATTCCGTGAAAACCGGCGAAAAAAATGCGGGCCACACCGGGCCCGCACATTGGTTCAGCATATGGGGCAAGCCCGATCAAATCGGATCGCCGATCAGGCTTGTCGAGCCACCTTTGAAATTGCCCGTCGCCACGGTCGGCGGGGCGACACCCGAACAGACCGGCTTGCCGAACTTGTCCAAACGCTGCGACAGATACCCCTCGACGCCATCGTCGATGATCCAATGGTCACAGCCGTTGGGATCAACCCAAATGCCGGCCTGCATCTGACTCAGATGCCCCCGGTCAAAGATATTCCGGTCTACTGTCTTGTCCGGCCCCGCGTCACAGGCGGCCAACATCCCGACGATAGGCAGGGCGAGTGCTAATTTATAGGTTTTCATTGCACAGCCCCCTCAGCGCCAGCACAGGATTTCGACACGGCGATTCTGCGCCATGCCCTCGGCGGTGTTGTTCGACGCCTTGGGCACCCGCTCGCCATAGCCGCGGACATCCGCGATGCTTGCGCCGCTGCTGCGGGCAACCGCCGCAACAGAATTCGCCCGCCGCAGCGACAGGTCCATGTTATACTCATCCGATGCGCGGCTGTCGGTATGGCCAACGATGGTATAGGATACCGCCCCGGCCTGCTGGAAAAACTCTCGCAGGCGCTGCTGCCCAGAGGCGTGGATACGCGCGCTGTCCGTTGCAAAAAGCTGGTCGGTGTTGACAACGCCGCAGAGATTGACCTCGCGACACACCGGAATACCTTGGCGCGTCACATGCGGGCTCATATAGCCCTCAGCCCCGTCATCCATCACCCAATGTTCGCACCCATCGGGGTCCACCCAGATAGTTGGAATATACCGTTCACCGACGACAGTCCGCTGTTGCTGCGCGGATGCGCCACTCGCCATCACCGCGACACCAAGAGCAATGGCACTCGCCCCCCGCATGACCGCGTGAAGCGTATTCGAAATCCTTTTCGTCACGACCCCAGTCCTTTTATTGCCCCCCGGATAGAAGCCGAAAGAAAGGCCCCCAACCACTTAATCATGTCAAATAGTATCAAGTCTTCGCTTAAAGTGAAGCAAATTTCACCACATATTGTGTCCCTTAAGGAAACAATGCCACGCTCTGGCCACAATTCACCCAAAGCATACGAAAATCGCCTAAGAATCAAGAGGACAGCAAACGCCCAGCCAATGAATTGGGGCCGCTCTCGATGATCTCGACCTGACGCAGATCGCCAATCGCGACATCCCCCGTGACATGCACCGCATGCAAATGATCCGACTTGCCCACCATTTGCCCCGGCATCCGCCCCGCCTTTTCAAAGAGCACCCCAACCCTACGCCCGACCATCGCATCTTGTGCGGCGCGCTGCTGACGCGTGATGAGCTCTTGCAAACGATAGAGCCTCTCGGTCTTGACCTCTTCGGGCACCTGCGGACGCTCGGCAGCGGGCGTGCCGGGACGGGTGGAATATTTGAACGAAAACGCAGACCCATAGTTGACCGCCTCGATCAACTCCATCGTCGCCTGAAAATCGGCATCCGTTTCCTCGGGAAACCCGACGATGAAATCCCCCGACAACAGGATATCCGGCCGCGCCGCGCGGATGCGCTCGATCAGCCGCAGATAGCTTTCGGCGGTATGGCTGCGGTTCATCCGCTTAAGGATACGGTCAGACCCGGATTGTACCGGCAAATGCAGATAGGGCATCAGCTTCGCGCACTCCCCATGCGCGGCAATCAGATCATCATCCATGTCATTGGGATGGCTTGTCGTGAACCGGATACGCTCCAGCCCGTCAATCTCGCTCAAGGCCCAGACAAGCCGCGCAAGGCCCCAATCGCCCCCCTCACCGGCCCCGTGATAGGCATTGACGTTCTGACCCAAAAGCGTGATCTCGCGCACGCCGCGCTCGACCAGGTCGCGCGCCTCCTCCAGCACGCGGCCCGCCGGGCGGCTTACCTCGGCCCCGCGCGTATACGGCACCACGCAAAACGCGCAGAACTTGTCGCAACCTTCCTGCACCGTCAAAAACGCCGTCGGCCCGCGCCGCGCCTTTGGCCGGTGCCGCAACGTGTCAAACTTATCCTCAATCGGAAACTCGGTATCGAGCGCCTTTTCCCCCGCGCGCACCCGTGCCTCCATCTCGGGCAGACGGTGATAGCTCTGCGGCCCCACCACCAGATCGACCAGCGGCTGACGGCGCATGATCTCTTCACCCTCGGCCTGTGCGACGCAGCCCGTTACCCCGATCTTCAAATCGGGCTTGTCCAGCTTGAGTTGCTTCATCCGCCCCAGTTCGGAATAGACCTTTTCCGCAGCCTTTTCGCGGATATGACAGGTGTTGAGCAGGATCATATCGGCCTCAGCCGGATCTTGCGTCTCGACATACCCAGACCCGCCCATGGCCTCGGCCATACGCTCGCTGTCATAGACATTCATCTGACAGCCATAGGTCTTGATATAGAGCTTTTTCACATCCGCCATGCGCCCGGCCTCCGCCCTTGGGTTCAAGATGTCTGACTACATCAGGGGAGAGGGCACTTGCAATGCCTCTGCGTTTGGCGGATTCTGCATCCAAAACCAAGGGTAAAGCCGCGCATGACCGCCCCCGATCTCAAGACCTTTCTCGCCAACCCCGGCAAGGCGCTGGCCAAGGGGCCCATCGCCATGGTCTTTGCCGAGGATGAAAGCGAACTCAACTCCACCTTGCGTCACCATCTCGACACCGGCTTTGCCGCCGTGCTGCTCTTTGCCCCCGACAATTTCGCCTTGGCCCGCGACGTGGCAGAGGCACCCGGCCTCAGCCGGATTCGCCATGATCTGTCCTCCGGCGATAGCCTGACCGAGGCCGTGAATGCGGTCATCGCCGCCGCCCCCGGCCTTTGGATGTATTACTGCTACAACGCCGAATACCTGTTCTACCCCTTCTGCGAGACCCGCACCGTGGGTGAAATGCTGGCCTTTCACACCGAAGAACGCCGCGATGCGATGCTGACCTATGTGATCGACCTCTACGCCGGCGATCTGGATCGCTATCCCGATGCCGTGTCCCTTGAGGCCGCGCATATGGACAAATCCGGCTATTACGCCCTCGCCCGTCCCGACCCCGAGAACCACAACCACCCCAGAGAACGGCAGCTCGATTTCTACGGCGGCCTGCGGTGGCGCTACGAAGAACACATCCCCGCCAAACGCCGCAAGATCGACCGCATCGCGATTTTCCGCGCCAAACCGGAACTAAGCTTGCGCGAGGATCACACCTTCTCGGACGAGGAATACAACACCTACGCCTGCCCGTGGCACCACAACCTTACCAGCGCCATCGTGTCCTTTCGCACCGCCAAGGCGCTCAAGCGCAACCCCGGCTCGACCTTTGACATCCACAGCTTCAAATGGCGCAACTCCATCCCGTTCGAATGGCATTCGCGGCAATTGCTCGATCTGGGGCTGATGGAACCGGGACAGTGGTTCTAAGCACGGCTGAAAGCGAACGCACCTAGCCAAAGCGTTCTGGTCATTCAACGATCCGCCAGAACGCTTTACTCTGTCGCCCTCAGCAACAGCGCGGTGATCGGCGCAAGCCCGGCATCCTTGGCCACGTCCACGCCGCCATCCACACCGGCCAGCAGGGCACGAACGGCCTCGTTGCCGTCCATCACGCCCTGCGCCTGCGCCACCAGACGCTGCATCCCGTCATGCACCCCCGGTGCCAGCGCCCGCTCTTGCCATATCGCCAACAGCCCACAAACCCCCAAGGAGACCCCTGCCACCCATGTCCAGCGCCGCGCGCGGCGCGCACGGGCGGCGGTTTTGCTTTCGGCGGGATCGGCAAAATGGCGGATGTGTGTCATGCCCGCTACCTTCCAAATCCACATGGCAAGACTGTGGCAAGAATTCGGCCAGACCCGGGAATAAACCCCGCAGCCCAGCGTTCACCTGACATCCCGGATCACTGCGATCCGGGAATAGGAACGCAACCGCGCCCATGAGCGGCGCTTGAAAAAGGACCAGCACCATGGCTCGACTGACAGGAACCGACAGCGCCGACCGCTTGGTCGGCACCGCCTTTGCGGATCAAATCACCGGCCTTGACGGCAACGATACGATCTTTGGCGGCGGGGGCAATGACGCCATCAATGGCAATGACGACGGCGACCGCCTCGACGGTGGTGCAGGCAATGACACCATCGCGGGCGGCAAGGGCGAAGACACGCTTTTGGGCGGTCTCGGCAATGACCGCCTCACCGATGAAAGCGGCGATGACAGGCTCTTTGGTGGGGATGGCGACGACACGCTCGATGCAGGCGAAGGCAACGACCGCCTCGATGGCGGCACCGGCAATGACCGGATGTTCGGCGGCGAAGGCAATGACACCATGAACGGTGGCACCGGAAATGACGTGATGCACGGCGGTTCCGGCGACGATGTGATGAACGCCGGGGCCGGCGCGGATCGCCTCTTTGGTGGCGAAGGCAATGATGTGATGCGTGGCGGCGGTGGCCGTGACGTGCTCTCGGGTGGCGAGGGCAATGATTTCATCGACGGTGGCCACGGCAATGACCTGATGACCGGCGGCGTGGGGGCCGATACTTTCGTCTTCAAATTCGGGCGCGATGTCATCACCGATTTTGAGCCCGGCGATGATCAGATCGACCTCACCGGCATCAGCGGCCTCAACGATTTCGATGATGTGCTCAGCGCCGCCCGCATCTCGGGCAGCGATGTCGTGCTCGACTTCGGCGCGCATGAACTCACCCTGCGCAATTTCAGCCTGTCACAGCTCGACTCGGATGATTTCATCCTGTGACGTCTTGCGCGCTCCCGCCACCGGCGGGGGCGTGCCCCCGATCAGAGGTTCTCGGCCTGCGGCATCCCCAGCACGTGATAGCCGCCATCAACATGGATGACCTCACCGCTGGTGCAGGCCCCCGCATCGGACGCCAGATAAACCGCCGTGCCACCAATAGCCTCGAGCGTCGCATTGGCGCGCATCGGCGCATTCAGCTCGGTATGGCGAAACGTCTTGCGCGCGCCGCCAATCGCGGCCCCTGCCAGCGTTTTCATCGGGCCGGGGCTGATCGCGTTGACGCGGATACCATCCGGCCCCAGATCATTCGCCAAATAGCGCGTCGCCGATTCCAGCGCCGCCTTGGCCACGCCCATCACATTGTAATTCGGCACAACCTTGTTCGACCCTTGATAGGTCAGGGTCAGCAGACAGCCGCCGTTGTCCTTCATCATCGGATAGGCGCGCCGCGCCACCTCGATAAGAGAATAGGCCGAGATTTCCAGCGAATGCTTGAAATTGGCGCGGCTGGTGTTCAGGAACCGCCCGGTCAATTCCGACTTGTCGGAATAAGCCACCGCATGCACCACGAAATCAATCGTCGGCCACCGCGCCGCCAGCGCCCCAAAGGCCGCATCAAGCGAGGCATCATCGGTCACATCGACATCGAGCAGCAGGTCAGAGCCAACGCTCGCCGCCAAGGGCTCCACCCGCTTGGCGAAATTCTCGCCCTGATAGGAAAAGGCCAGCTCCGCCCCCGCCGCATGCATCGCCCGTGCAATGCCCCAAGCGATAGAGCGGTCATTGGCCACCCCCATGATCAGGCCGCGCTTGCCCTGCATCGCAATCGTCATCTCATCTCACCCGTGAAATTTGCTCAGCAACATCGAGCCATTGGTGCCGCCAAAACCAAAGGAATTCGTCATCACCGTATCCAGTCCGGCCTTGTCCACCCGCACCGTGGCAATCTCGGCCGGATCAAGGGCCGGATCGAGCGTCTCAACATTGATCGACGGGGCAATGAAATCGTTTTCCAGCATCAAAAGGCAGTAAATCGCCTCTTGCGCGCCGGTGGCCCCTTGGGAATGCCCTGTCATCGACTTGGTGGAACTGATCGGCGGGGTGCTGCCCTGCCCAAAGACCCGGCGCACCGCCTCAACCTCGCCCACATCGCCGACAGGCGTCGAGGTGCCATGCGCGTTGATATAGCTCACGCGGCGTCCCTCAGGCAGTGTCGCCACCGCCAAACGCATCGCGCGTTCGCCGCCCTCGCCCGAAGGTGCCACCATATCGGCCCCGTCCGACGTCGCGCCATAGCCCGTCACTTCGGCATAGATCTTGGCCCCGCGCGCCTTCGCCCGCTCCAACTCTTCCAGGACGACAATACCGCCCCCCGCCGAGATCACGAACCCGTCGCGCCCCACGTCAAAGGCCCGGCTCGCAGTCTCGGGCGTGTCATTGTACTTGGACGACATCGCGCCCATCGCATCAAAGAGGCACGACAGCGACCAATCCAATTCCTCTCCACCACCTGCAAACATCACATCCTGCTTGCCGAACATGATCTGCTCTGCAGCATGGCCGATACAATGCAGGCTTGTGGAACAGGCCGAGGTAATCGAATAGTTCAGACCCTTGATCTTGTAGGACGTGGCCAGATTGGCCGAAATCGTCGAACACATGGTCTTGGGCACAGCAAACGGCCCGATCCGCTTGGTCGATCCGGTGTCCAGCGCCACCTGATGCGCCGCCAGCATGGCACTGGTCGATGGCCCGCCCGATCCCGCAACAACCCCGGTGCGCGGGTTGATCACGTCTTTTTCCTCAAGCCCCGCATCGGCAATGGCCTGCGCCATGGCGATATGCGCATAGGCCGCCCCGCCCCCCATGAACCGCAACGCGCGCTTGTCCACATGCTCGGTCACATCGAGCTTGATCGCCCCGGCCACCCGGCTGCGAAAGCCATGCTCGGCCATAGCCTCATTCGCGGTGATGCCCGAGCGCCCCTCTCGGAGCGATGCCAGAACCTCTTGGGCGTTGTTGCCAATGCTGGAGACGATCCCCAGACCTGTGACGACGACACGACGCATGGGTGCCTCCCTCTGCTTTGTTACAGCCTCTGTAAGACAGCGTGACTTGAGGGGCAAGCGGTTAGCGGGACGATCCGCGCAACACCGCGCGCACTGGTCACCCTTTGCGCAGAAGCCCGGCCAGATATGCAAGCGCGGGCTTCATAGGTTAACGCCCCGCACACCCGCAAAGGTTAAGCCTCCGACAACCGCCCGCCCGCGCATCGCACATGACGCAGCACGAGGCCGCGACCTTACAAAATCCCCTGACAAACCTTACAGAGATTACACGCGCCAGATGCCCGCACAGGGCCTGATCCGGGCCTGATCCGGGGCCTCGCATATTCAGCGCATTCGCCTATTTGCGGAAAACTGCCTCGCCCTGCTCGTCGATAACCTGCTTGGCCTTGCGCACGCAAAACGCCCGCGCCTCATCAAGGCTGGCAATGGTATCGGCCCGCAAAAGCTGGTGAACCTTCACCTCGCCCGCGATGTCCTTTTCAATCCGCGCCGCCACGCGGTATCCCCCATCTGCCGCCTGTGGCGCGGGGAAGATACGGAAATCCTTATAAATTTCCGGCTGCGCCTCAGGCTCTGCTTTGGGCTTGCCCCCAAACAATCGCGACAGGATCGACATACGGCCTCCAGATTATGCACCGTAGGGTGCGCATTCATTGCGCACCCCATAACCCCCTGTTTTCAAACGTGGGCTTTCACCCAGCTCATTGATCCAGAAAACTCCGCAGCTTGCGGCTCCGGCTCGGATGCTTCAGCTTGCGCAGCGCTTTGGCTTCGATCTGCCGGATACGTTCGCGGGTGACAGAGAACTGTTGCCCCACCTCTTCCAGCGTATGATCGGTGTTCATGCCGATACCAAACCGCATCCGCAACACCCGCTCTTCGCGCGGTGTGAGCGATGACAGAACCCGTGTCGTGGTTTCCTTGAGGTTGTCCTGAATAGCGCTATCCAACGGAAGAATAACGTTTTTATCCTCAATGAAATCACCAAGCTGGCTGTCTTCCTCGTCGCCAATCGGGGTCTCGAGCGAAATCGGCTCCTTGGCGATCTTCATCACCTTGCGGACCTTTTCCAGCGGCATTTGCAGCTTTTCGGCCAGTTCCTCGGGCGTTGGTTCGCGGCCAATCTCGTGCAGCATCTGACGACCCGTGCGCACCAGCTTGTTGATCGTCTCGATCATATGCACCGGAATCCGGATGGTGCGCGCCTGATCCGCGATCGAGCGGGTGATCGCCTGACGGATCCACCAGGTCGCATAGGTGCTGAATTTATAGCGCCGGCGATACTCGAACTTATCCACCGCCTTCATCAGGCCGATATTGCCTTCCTGAATAAGATCAAGGAATTGCAGGCCACGGTTGGTGTATTTCTTGGCAATCGAAATCACCAGACGCAGGTTGGCTTCGACCATTTCCTTCTTGGCTTGGCGCGCCTCTTTCTCGCCCTTCTGCACTTGCTGCACGATGCGGCGGAATTCGGAAATGTCCAAACCCACATACTGCCCCACCTGCGCCATGTCGGCGCGCAACTCGGCTACCTTTTCAGGGCTGCGCTCAATGAACATCTGCCAGCCGCGCCCGGCCTTGCGGGCCATATCGTCCAACCAGTTGGGATCAAGCTCGCGACCGCGATATTCTTCAATGAATTCAGAACGGTTGATACGCGCCTGATCGGCCAGTTTGACCATGGCACTGTCGATCTGCATGATCCGGCGGTTGATGCCGTAAAGCTGATCAATCAGCGCCTCGATCCGGTTGTTGTGCAGATGCAGCTCGTTAACCAGCTCGACAATCTCGCTGCGCAGGGTCTGATAGGTGGCTTCCTGCTCGCGGCTGAACGATCCATCCTCGTTCAGCGTGGCCGAAATCCGGCTATCCTGCATCTCGCTCAGCTTGGCATAATCCGCCGCAATCCGGTCCAGCGTATCCAGAACGCGCGGCTTGAGCGCGGCTTCCATCGCCGCAAGGCTCATATTGGCCTGTTCGTCGTCCTCGTCATCGTCGTCGGAATGGATCGGATTGCCATCGGCATCCAGATCAGGCTCGCTGTCATCACGCCCCATACCGCCGGGGGCGCTGGTCACATTGGCAGCCCCCACCACCGGCTCGGCGTCTTCGTCGCCCAATTGCGTGCCAAACGTGGCCTCAAGGTCGATCACATCGCGCAACAGGATGTCTTCACCCAAAAGTTCGTCGCGCCAGATGGTAATCGCCTGAAAGGTCAGCGGGCTTTCGCAGAGACCTGCGATCATTGTGTTGCGCCCGGCTTCGATCCGCTTGGCGATGGCAATCTCGCCCTCACGGCTCAAAAGCTCGACAGATCCCATCTCGCGCAGATACATCCGCACCGGGTCATCTGTACGGTCGAGCTTTTCTTCCTTGCCCGAGCCAAGGGTGATCTCGCCCCGTCGCCCGATCTCGGCAACGGCGGTCGAACGCCCCTCTTCCTCTTCCGCATCCTCGGCCTCGATGATGTTGATCCCCATTTCCGAGAGCATCGACATCACGTCTTCGATCTGTTCCGACGACACCTGATCCGGGGGCAAAACCTCGTTCAGCTGGTCATAGGTGATAAAGCCCTTTTCCCGCGCCTCCGCGATCATCCGCTTGACCGCCGCCTGGCTCATGTCGAGCGAAACCTCGGCTTCGGCTTCCTCTGGCTTATCGTCGTCGGTATCTTTGGCGGCCATGAATGACTCCTCGGCTATGGGCGGGGCGGGTGATTCGGTTGACCCGAATCAATAGCGTGTTCTGTTGATTCGCACACCCGTCTACCCTGATTTATTCGGCGCTTCCTTACGAAAACAATCATCGTCCCGGTTTAGAAAAGGTTATCTTGTCGAGCAAGGCGTCGAACTGTTGTTTCTCATCTCGTTTGATCCGCGCGCCATTTTCGCCCAAATCATATTCCGCCCGGTCCTCTTGCTGGCTGCGCACAGCACGATTTCGCGCCTCGGCCGCCTGCCCCAGACGATACGTCAGTGACTCGTCCACAAGCCCCTCAATATCCTCGGTCGCCTCGGACAGCTCTGCCATCCAGCCGCGTTGGGCCGTCAGTTTGGCAAATTCTTCGGTCAGGGTCAGGATGGCAAGCTCCTCATCTCCGGGGCGCCGCACCGGCGGGATGAGCGCGACATGGGGCAAAGTCATCAGCTTTTCAAGGGGGGCCGATCCGATCTCGGCTTCAATCCGGGCGCGCAAGCCCTCGGCACCGCTTACCGCATGGCGCAGGATCAGGTCCCGCAGCCGGGCCAAATCAGGGTCTCGACACTCAAGCCTTTCAAGACCTGCCTCGAACCGCGCAGCCACGGACGGGCACGAGAAGAGCGTCGCAATAACCACCGCCTCGCGCAGATGCACCGTGCCATCCCCGCCCGCAGCCACCAAGAGCGAGGATTTGGTCGCCGCCCGCGCCGGTTCCGGCGGTGGCCATTTGCCGCCACGGGCACGGGGCGTAAAACCGGTGCTCCGGCGCGGATTGAACAGCTGCCACCGCAGGTCCTTGATCGCCTGCCCGTAATGGCTGCGAATCGACGGGTCGCGAATCAACATGATCTTTTCACGCAGCACCTTGTCGAGCGCCGCCCTACGCTCGGGGCTGTCATAATCGCGCCCTTCGGTCTCGCGCTGCCACAAAAGCTGCACCATCGGCAGCGCCGCATCAATCCGCCCCTGCACCGCGCCCGCCCCCTCGGACCGCAAGAGATCGTCCGGGTCTTTGCCCTCGGGCATCAACGCAAACCGCAGCGATTTGCCCGCCTGCAAAAGCGGAAGCGCCAGATCAATCACCCGGTAGGCCGCGCGCAGCCCCGCCGTATCGCCATCAAGAGCAATCACCGGCTCTGGGCTGATCCGCCACATAAGCTGCAACTGATGCTCGGTCACAGCCGTGCCCAAGGGGGCCACCGCCGCACCAAATCCCGCCGCCACAAGGGCGATCACATCCATATAGCCCTCGGCCACGATCAGCGTTTGGCCCTTGCCCGATGCCTCCCGCGCAGGCCCGTGATTGTAGAGCGTATGAGATTTGTCAAAAAGCTCGGTTTCCGGCGAATTCAGATACTTGGCCGGGTCATCTGGGTCCATTGCCCGCCCGCCAAAGGCAATGCAGCGCCCGCGCGCATCGCGAATGGGAAACATGATCCGGTTGCGAAATGTGTCATAGGGCTTGCCACCCTTCTGGCTTTCCTTGGCCAAACCGCAGGCAAGGATCATGTCAGGCGGCACGCCCTTGCCCGTCAGATGCTCCCACAGCCCCTGCCAGCCATCGGGCGCAAAGCCTATGTCGAATTGCGCCTGCGTCGCCTCAGCCAGCTTGCGACCCTTGAGATAGTCACGCGCCGCCGCCCCGGCCCCGCTGCGCAGGTGCAGGCCAAAAAATTTGACCGCCTGCTCCATCACCTCGATCAACTGCCCGCGCCGATCCGCCTTGGCCTGCGCCTGCGGATCGCGCTCGGGCATCGGCATACCCGCCTCTGCCGCAAGGATTTTCACCGCTTCCATGAAATCGACATTCTCGGTCTCACGGACAAAGGCAATCGCATTGCCCTTGGCGTGACAGCCAAAGCAATAGTAAAACCCCTTGCGGTCATCCACATGAAAAGACGCGGTTTTTTCTTGGTGGAACGGGCAAGGTGCCCACATATCGCCCTTGCCTGGATTTGACTTGCGATTGTCCCACGTCACTTTGCGCCCAACCACATGGGAGAGCGACAGGCGGTTTTGCAACTCGTCTAAAAATCCGGGGGGCAGGCTCATGCCCCTATATTGGGCGCGCGCCGCTCAGAGTCCAGAGGTCAGAGGTGTTACTGTGCCTCGCATTGCGTGACATAGCTGCCCGCCACATCCTCGGCCAATTGCGCTTCGTCCAGCGAATAGACCCAATCGACCAAAGGCTGCACCGCAGGCGCGTAGACGGCCATATCACCCGTCATTTCGGCTGTGATCGTGGTGATCGTAGCGGGGGCATCCTCACCCGCTTTGCGCGCGTCAACGGCGCTCGCCACGATTTCACCCGTGGGCGCACAGATCGGGTTTTCGGCCATGGCCATAGCAGGCATCAGGCTTAGGGCGGCACTCAGCATCAGGCGCATTGGCGATCCTCTCTTTCAGACCCCGCTCTCATAAGCCAGTTTCTCGGCCCTGTCAGCGCCTCAGATGGGGGAATTTTGTCGCGCCGCGACCCGACGCATGGCGATTTCCGCCTCATGCACCAGTGTCGCCGCCATCGAGCGGAACACCATAATCTGCCAAAGCTGTGGCCCCAACCGGCTGATCGACCCGGCCATATGCGCCACATCCGTGCGCGCCGTATGGCCCGGCGCAAAGACTGCATCGCGCAGATCAAGCGGGCAGAGCCGCGCCAGAACCTCGGCCGCCCGCCGCCCCTCCAACTGCACGACCGCCCAGCCATCCGACTGATCCGTCAGCGCCGCATGCGCCGCCAAACCGGCCTCAGGCTCCGGACCGATCAAAAGCGCCATGTCGCGCCCAAACCACAGGGCGCGCGCCTGCGTATCCCCTGTCATACGCCCCGGTTCCGGCCAAGCGACACCATGCGCCGCCTGCATCGCCGCAGACAGCGCCGCCACGCAGCCCCGGTAGGGTGCCAGCGATGTCATCCGCACCGGCCCCATCTCGGTCAGGCTCAGATCGCCCACCGACACCGGCAAAAGCCCCGCGCAGGGGGTCTGAACCTTGAAGTCAGCCACGCAACCGCCCTCCTTCTGGATCAAACGCCACAAGGGGCGTCACTTCGCAGATCGTCTCGGACTTGCGCAAATGGTCCACCACGCGCACCCGGTCGCCCATCCGCTCTGGTCCGCGCTGCAGAAACCCGATGCCGATCACATGCCCCAACGTGGGCGAGTAGCACGCGCTCGTGACATAGCCCTGATCCTGCGCGCGAACTGCTTCGGCCCCCTCGTCAAACATATGCGCGCCGGCCAGCAATTCCTTGACCGCGCCCACCGGCTTCAATCCCACCATCCGCTCTCGATCAGCCTTGACCAGACCGGGGCGTGCGGCCGCCGCCTTGCCGATGAAATCCTTCTTGGCGCTCATCATCCCCTGCATCCCGATGTCATAGGCGGTGACGCGGCCATGGATTTCAGCATGGGTGATGAACCCCTTCTCGATCCGCAACACATTAAGCGCCTCCAGCCCGTAAGCCCCGCCGCCCATCTCTTCGGCGCGCGCCACCAAGGCCGCAAAGAGCGCCGCCCCATAGCGCGCAGGCACCGCGATTTCATAGGCATGCTCCCCCGAGAACGAGATCCGAAACAGCCGCGCCGCGACCCCACCAATCCGCGCCGTCCCACAGGCCATATAGGGAAACCCCGCCTCGTCAATCGGCGCGTCCAGCATGCCATTCAGCAGGGCGCGCGATTTTGGCCCGGCCACCGCGAATTGCGCCCATTGCTCTGTCACGGAAACAAGGCGCACATCCCAGTCAGGCCGCAAAACCTGCGAGACGAATTCCAGATGCCGCATCACCTGCCCCGCCGCAGCCGTCGTGGTGGTCATCACGAAATGGGTCTCTGCCATGCGCGCACAGGTGCCGTCGTCCATCACATGCCCATCCTCGCGCAGCATGAGACCATAACGCACACGGCCCACCTTCAGCGTCGAAAACATGTTGGTATAGACGAAATCAAGAAACCGTGCCGCATCAGCGCCTTGCACGTCGATCTTGCCTAGGGTGGACACATCGCAGATCCCGACCGCGCTGCGCACCATCGCCACTTCGCGGTCGCAGGACTGCCGCCAGGTATTCTCGCCTTTCTGCGGGAAATAGCTGGGCCGATACCAGAGCCCCGCCTCGATCATCGGCGCATTGCGCGCCACGCTTTCGGCATGCGATGTGGTGCGCCGTTCGGGGGCAAAGCCTTTGCCCTTCCCCCCTGCCCCCAGGGCCGCGATCGGAACCGGCACATAGGGCGGACGAAAGGTGGTGGTGCCAGTCTCGGCAATAGCGCGCCCCGTCGCCTCGGCCAGCACCGCCAGAGCCGCCACATTCGAGTTTTTGCCCTGATCGGGGGCCATACCCTGCGTCGTGTAGCGCTTCATATGCTCGACCGAGCGGAAATTTTCGGCCGCTGCCTGCACCACATCCTTGACCGTCACATCATTCTGGAAATCAAGCCAGGCACGCCCCTTTCCCGGCACATGCCAGAGCGGAAAGATGTCATAGGCCGCGTCACCTGCCATGGGTGCGGCCAGATCCGGCACGCGCAATCCAAGATCCTGCGCGGCGCGCGCCCCCTCAGCCAATCCGCTCTCCAGACAGGCGCGGGTGGAAAACGCCCCCGCTGCCGCCCCCGCCGCACACAGCCCCGGCACGGCATTCGCAGGCGGCAGAAACGCCTGTCGGGCCACGTCCCACTCGGGCCGCGCGCCCATGTGACAGGCCAGATGCACCGTCGGGTTCCACCCGCCCGAAATCGCAAGACAATCCGCAGCGATCCGGTCCTCACCCCGCTGCGTGGAAATCGTCACCGCCTCAAGCCCACGCCGCCCGCTCGTGCCACAGACCTGCGCGCCGGGATAAAACGGCACGTCCAGAGCAGAGCGCGCATAGGGCCGCGCGTCGATCAATGCCGCCACATGCACCCCCGCCGCCTGCAAATCAGAGACGGTGCGATGCGCGCTGTCATTGTTGCCAAAGACCACCGTGCTCTGTCCCGGTGCCACGCCCCAGCGGTTGACATAGGCACGCACCGCCCCTGCCATCATCACGCCGGGCCGGTCATTGTTGGGAAAGGCAATGGCCCGTTCCAATGCGCCCGCCGCCAACACCGCGCGCCGCGCCACGATCCGCCAAAAACACCCCTTGGGCGCATGGGGCCGAGTGGCCAGATCAGGCGCCAACCGCTCAAGCGCGCCATAGGTGCCGCCATCATACACGCCGGTAACCGCCGTGCGCGTCATGATCCGCACATTGGGCATGGCCGCAAGTTCTGCCGCGATCTCTTCTACCCAATCCACAGCGGGCAGCCCGTCAACCTCTTCCGTCTCGGCCAAGAGACGCCCACCAAGCCGCGTGTCCTCTTCGGCAAGGATCACATCCGCCCCCGCCTCTGCCGCCACCCGCGCCGCCATCAGGCCCGCAGGACCGCCGCCGATCACCAGAACGTCACAATGGGCGTAGGCGCGCTCATAACTGTCTTCTGCCGCATCCCCCGACAACGCGCCAAGCCCCGCCGCACGGCGGATCACAGGCTCATAAACCCGCTCCCAAAACGGACGCGGCCACATGAACGTCTTGTAATAGAACCCCGCCCCAAGGAACGGCGCAAAAAGATCGTTGGCGGCCAGCACATCCAGCCCCAGCGTCGGCCAACGGTTCTGGCTACGCGCCTCCAGACCCTCATGCAACTCGACCGTGGTCGCCCGCAAATTGGGCCTTTGTGCCGCCCCCCGCCCAACCGTCACAAGGGCATTGGGCTCTTCGCTGCCAGCGGTCATCACCCCGCGCGGGCGGTGATACTTGAAGGACCGCGCCACCATCCGCACCCCGTTGGCCAAAAGCGCCGAGGCCAACGTATCCCCCGCGAACCCTTCATAGCGGTGCCCGTCGAATTGAAATTGCACCCGGCGCGAGCGGTCGATCAGGCCCTTGTCCTCGATCCTCATGCGCCCAACTCCGCCGCTAACGCCACGCCAAGCACCGCATGCGAAACCGTGTCGCGCGTCACGATCAGCCAGGCCCCGCACCCCTGCTCATGCTGCCACAGATCGCGCGTCACACCCGCCGGATTGTCGCGATTGTGAATGTAATCGTCCCACTCCGGGCTCCAGACTTCACCCTCCGGGCGCACGAGCGCGGCACCTTGATAATAGAATTCGCGACGATCCCGCTCGCCACAGATCGGACAGCCCAGCCTCATTTCGCGCGCGCTTTCATCGTTCCAAGAATACTCAAGATTTCGCCCTCTCTGCGCTGCTCAATGCAGGTTGTGCTGCGCCCCGGTGCCTTCTTCGTCCATCAGCCCCCGGCCCGTGCGGAACCGGTCCAGCCTGAATCCGGTAGCCGCCGGATGTGGGCGGTCGGTTGCGATAAGATGCGCCATCGCATCCCCCGAACCGGGAACCGCCTTGAACCCGCCATAGCACCACCCACAATTGAGATAGAGCCCCTCGATCCCCGCGTGATCAATGATGGGTGAACCATCGGGCGACATATCCATGATCCCGCCCCAACTGCGCAGCAGGCTTGCATTGCCGATCATCGGCATCAAGGTCATGCCCGCCTCCATCACATGCTCGACAATCGGCAGATTGCCCCGCGCGGCGTAAGAGGCATACATGTCCAGATCCCCGCCAAAGACCAGCCCCCCCTTGTCGGATTGGCTGATATAGAAATGTCCCATGCCAAAGCTGATGACATGGTCGATGCAGGGCTTTAACCCTTCTGTGACAAAGGCCTGAAGAACATGGCTCTCGATGGGCAGGCGCATCCCCGCCATTGCCGCCACTTGGCTGGATCGTCCAGCCACCACAATCGCCAGCTTTTTGGCACGAATAGCCCCGCGTGTCGTCTGCACGCCGCGCACCTGACCATTCTCGATGTCAATGCCCGTCACTTCACAATTCTGGATAAGGTCCACGCCCCGCGTGCTGGCCCCCCGTGCATAGCCCCAGGCCACCGCATCATGGCGTGCCGTGCCTGCGCGCCGCTGCAACAGGCCGCCATGGATCGGAAACCGCGCCTGATCATAATCGAGATAAGGCACCATGCGTTTCAGCTGCGCCACGCTCAGCAATTCGGCATCATCGCCCTGATTGATCATCGCATTGCCGCGCCGGGCAATGGCGTCGCGCTGCCCGTCCGAGTGAAACAGCACGATCTGCCCGCGCTGGCTGTGCATCACGTTGTAATTCAGGTCCTCCTCCAGACCCTCCCACAGCTTGAGGGAATGGCTGTAGAACTCCGAATTGCCCGGCAGGAAATAATTGGCGCGCACGATGGTGGTGTTGCGCCCCACGCTGCCGCCGCCCAGATAGCCCTTTTCCAGCACCGCCACATTGGTGATGCCATGCCGCTTGGCCAGATAATAGGCGGTCGCCAGACCATGCCCCCCGCCGCCGATGATCACCACGTCATACGCGGGTTTGGGCGTCGCATCGCGCCAATGCGCCTGCCAGCCCTTGTTGCCGGTCAGCCCTTCCTTCAAAACCCGCAGGCCGGAAAACCGCATGCCACTCCCCTTGCGCCATTTTCTGCGCCAATCTGGCGCGACTGAACCAACTTCACCCATCAATAGCAATGGCAGAGCCGAAGCTCTGCCATCTTTCCCGCCATTTTCAGGCCCATGCGCGACCCGAGCGTGTCAGAGCCCCATCGCGCGATAGCTCGCCGCGACCTTGGCGATCGACACGAGATAGGCCGCCGTGCGCAGGTCTGTCACGTCCTGACGACTGTGCCAGACCTCGCGCATCGACTGATACGCGGTGCGCATCGTGTCATCGAGACCCGAGCGCACCAGTTCCAACTCGCCCGCACCCTTGAGGTATTTCTGCTTGAAATCGGGCGACATTTCCCAAGCATCCCCCAGCCCCCGGTTGAGCCGCTGCAATTCCGTCACCAAGAGTTGATGCCGCGCTTCCTCCTGTCGCCGCCCGATCCGGCCAAAGCGGATATGGCTCAGGTTCTTGACCCATTCGAAATAAGACACCGTGACACCGCCTGCATTGGCGTACATATCCGGAATAATGACCGTGCCTTTCTGGCGCAGGATGTCATCGGCCCCCGCCGTGATCGGCCCATTCGCCGCCTCGATGATCAGGGATGCCTTGATCTGTGCGGCATTGCTCAGGTTGATCACCCCTTCCATCGCTGCGGGGATCAGAATGTCACAGGCCTGTTCCAGAACCTTGGCACCCTCCTTGACAAATTGCCCCTCGGGATAGCCCTCCACACCGCCATGCCGCGCGATCCAGTTGCGCACCGCTTCGACATTCAGCCCCTTCGCATCAACCAAAGCACCATCACGCTCGATGATCCCGGTGATCAGACAACCATCCTCTTCGCTCAGAAACTTGGCCGCGTGATAGCCCACATTGCCAAGCCCCTGCACGACCACCCGCTTGCCATCCAGCGTGCCCGACAGCTTCGCCGCCGCGATATCCTCGGGATGGCGAAAGAATTCGTGCAGCGCATATTGCACACCCCGCCCCGTCGCCTCGACCCGGCCCTGAATCCCGCCCGCATTGATCGGCTTGCCGGTCACGCAGGCGCGGTAATTGATGTCCGTGGTATTCATGCGCTTATATTGATCCGCGATCCATGCCATCTCGCGCTCGCCCGTGCCCATGTCGGGGGCAGGCACGTTTTGCGCCGGGTTGATCAGGTCGCGCTTGATCAGCTCATAGGCAAAGCGCCGGGTGATCAACTCCAGCTCATGCTCTTCCCACTGGCGCGGATCAAGCCGCAATCCCCCCTTGGAGCCGCCAAACGGGGCCTCTACCAGCGCGCATTTATAGGTCATCAGCGCGGCCAAGGCCTCGACCTCGTCCTGATTGACGCCCATGGCATAGCGGATCCCGCCCTTGACCGGTTCCATATGTTCGGAATGAACGCTGCGATAGCCGGTAAAGGTGTGGATTTGTCCGCGCAAACGCACGCCAAAGCGCACGGTATAGGTGGCATTGCAAACGCGGATCTTTTCCTCGAGCCCCGGCGGCAGATCCATCAGCGCCACCGCGCGATTGAACATCAGATCCACACTTTCGCGAAAGCTCGGTTCCTTGCTGGCGTTCATTCGTCCTCTCCCTGTTGCAGCCCGGCTCTGTCGACTGGCCCAAGTAGCGCGCAGCCCCGGTGCAGTCGTATGCTACCCGATGAAAGCCGTTTGTCTACCCGCCGCCAGCGCGCCCCTTGGCGGATTCGGGCCACCTTGGGTGTTTGTCGCCAAAGATCATACAATCGAGCGCCAGCTTTTACATTGTTGATTTTGATTGATTAACTTCTGCATTTTCGTCCGAAACCCGCCACAATTCAGCCATAGAGAATAAGGATAAAGCCAGATGGTGCAGTGCGGGGTTGGGGAAATGCTCCGTCACAATGAGGTGTTTACATGCTTTGGAATGGCAAGACGTCGGGTCGGGGGGCACGGTCGAACTTGCGCGAGACGACGCGCGCAGCAGAATATGCGGAACGGTTCGCCAAGGATGAAGAGGGCACCGTAACGGTACTCGCATTTGCGATTTTCGTTATGTTCCTCGTCATGGGCGGTATCGGCATTGATATGATGCGTCAGGAAATGGCGCGTGCCAGCCTTCAGGCTACGCTGGATCGGGCCGTTCTGGCTGGGGCCACAGCGGTCAACAACGCCACGGCCAGGGCCGTGATCGAGGATTACTTCGCCAAATCAGGTCAGTCCGACTATCTCGCGGCGCAGGAAGCCGGCGATATCGACATTCGTCTCAACTCGTCCAAGGTCACGGCACGGGCGACCCAGACGCTTGACACCTACCTGATGCGCCTTGCCGGGGTGGACACGCTGACCTCAGCGGGCAACTCTACCGCAGAGGTGACGATCCCCAAGCTGGAAATCGCCATGGCGCTCGACGTCTCGGGCTCCATGATTGGCGCTCGTATCGACGCATTGAAACCCGCCGCCATCGAATTTGTCGACTCCATTCTCGACAGCACAGAACCGAATGATGCGGTGATCTCAGTGGTCCCGTTCAGCTGGGGCGTGACCCCGTCCAAGGAAATCTACGAGGCGCTGACCGTCAACGAAACTCACAAGTATTCATCGTGCCTAGAGTTGAATGACTCGCATTTCACCGACACCACGATTGATCCGAACACAGCCTATAATCAGCTGATCTATACCTCCCGCGAGGGCGTAACCTTTGGCGATCTCACGACAACACCACTGGGCGACTTCCTCGATACCTATAACCAGACGTGCTATACGCAGGATTATTTCAACATCCTGCCCTACGCCACCACCAAAACAGCGCTGCACGACAAGATCAATGGGCTACAGGCGGGCGGCAGTACCTCGAACGACGAAGGCGTGAAATGGGCCGCAGCTTTGCTGGACCCGGCCTTCCAGCCCGTTGTCACAAGCCTCCAGCAACCGATCCAGGTGCCTCAGGATGACGGCACCATCCTGACCTATTCCTTGGTTGAACCCGCGCTCAGCGACATGCCCGCCGTCTTCAACGAAAGCGAAACGCTCAAGGTGATCGTGCTCATGGGCGACGGGGCGAATGACAATTCGTATAGCTTCAGCAGCACCTATCGCGGGGCGAACTCGGATCTGTTCAAGCTGACATACGAGCAAATGCAGTTCCTTTACCTCCAGCGGAACTATGACAATCGCCGTTGGTATGGGTCAGAGTATCAGCAATACTGCAGCTACAGCGGCTATACATGCATCTATGAGCCGACAGGCGAGGAACAGGTGGCTTATTTCCTGCGCCGCCCCTCGGACAGCCGCATGTACAACGTCACCGATGGCGGTTCCGTAACGTGGTCCACCTTTAACAACTACAACTCCAACACCCTGCCCGGCTTCATTTCCAGCGAGCGTCTGAGCTGGGAAACCGCTTGGGGCCTCATGTCGCCGCGCTTTTATGGCAACACGACTGGCAACTGGGGACCGTGGAACAACTTCCTAAACAATCCGATTAACCGCTCGAAGAAAGATGAACGTCTCGACGACATCTGCCGCGAGGCCAAATCCGAAGGTATCGTGATCTATACCATCGCCTTTGAGATGGGCAATCAGCCAACGGGGGCCGACAAGATCAAGAAATGCGCCTCGTCGGTCAATCATCACTACAATGCGACAACCGTCAATATTGCCAGTGCCTTCAGCGCCATCGCGGCGAATGTGAAACAGTTGAGGTTGACCCAATGACCCGCGTGTTCAAAAACTTCCTGCGCCGTTTCCGGCAGGACGATACCGGCACCGCTTCGCTCGAATTCGTTCTGGTGGCCCCGTTCTTCATCGGCATCATGATCTTTTCGATCGAAATGGGGTTTGTGACCATGCGCGCCACCTTGCTCGAGCGCGGGCTGGATATGGCGGTGCGCGAGGTGCGCCTAGGCACCGGAACGGCACCGCAGCATGATGACATCAAACAGATCATCTGCACCAACGCGATCATGATCAACGATTGCGAAAACAACCTGCGCCTGGAAATGCGCCCCGCAGATATCCGCAACTTCAATGGGCTGGATGCAGAGGCCGATTGCACGGATCAGGCAGAGCCCGCCAAGCCGGTGCGCGAATTCGTGCCCGGCCAACAAAACGCGCTCATGCTCTTGCGCGCCTGCCTCAAGTTCCGGCCGCTGTTTCCTGCGGGGATGCTCGGAAGCCGCCTTGTCCCAGACGGTGACAGCCAAGCGTCCCTCGTCGCCACGACTGCCTTTGTTCAGGAGCCAATCTGATGACCCTGCGCCCTGCTCTCAAACTGCTGCGCCGGTTTTGGAAACAAGAAACCGGAACCGCCGCCATGGAAACGGTCGTGATGTTCCCCTTCCTGTTCATGGGGCTCACCTTCAGCTACGAATATTTCGACATGTTCCGCTATCAGAGCGTCCGAGAAAAGGCGACCTACACAGTTGCCGACATGCTCTCGCGCGAAACCTCTGAGGTGAACGAGGCCTATATCGACAACGTCAAAGTCCTGTTCGACATCATGACCAATGATGACGGGAACAATCAGGTGCGTGTCACCGTGGTTCGCTACCACGTCGACGCCACCAACAACATTGACGAGTTCGAACTGCGCTGGTCCGAAGTGCGCGGCTCGGGCGATCTCAACCCTCTGAGCGCGGATGATGTGCGCAACGCCCATGCGACGCTGCCGCAAATGCTGAATGGCCAGGAAATCATCTTGGTCGAGACATCCTCGGATTATGACCCGGTCTTCTCCACCGGGTTCACCGATGGCACCAATATCAAAACACGGATGTTCGTGCCGCTGCGCTTTGCGTCGCAACTGTGCTTCGAGGGTGTCTGTACTGCCGCCTAATCCTGCGACTGCCGGGTGATCAACTCTTGAATCTGCTCGGCCATGTACTTGGCTGGCGTGCCAGCGGTTACTCCGCCCACGCCAACACTGCGCCCAACACGCCACCAAAGCCCCGGTTGCCAGACAGCCGGGGCTTTTTCCGTCAGCAGGATGCGAAAGCCGTTTGACGGCTTGAACGCAAACACGCCCCGATCCACCGATCTAATCTGTGCCGCTGGCGCGATCATCCGGCCCGTGTTGTCGCGCAATCCGTCGCGCGTCAGCACCAGCCATTGCGCCGTCGCCCGCCACATCCGCTCGGCCAGAAAAACGCACGTGCCTCCGAACCCGACCATGAACACCTGCCAGCCAAGGCTCGGGGATTGGACAAGTGCCAGATAAAGCAGCGTCAGCCCCAGGCCCGCAACCGAACCGACACCCAGAATCCGCCGCCCCGCCGACGCCCCTAATGCCGCCAAAACCTCTTCATCCTGCATGCGATCTCTCCCTTTGCGCCTGCCTTTACCCCGGATCGCCCCCCATGGCGAGAGGGGCACCGCGCAAAACGCACAGGTGCCGTTCAGCCATGAACAGACAGCATCATTTCACCAGCGCCTACGCTGCCTATATGCTGTCTCAAAGGAGATTTACCATGTCCATCAGACCCGTTTTGGAACAACGTCAGGCCATTCCCACACGCGAGGGGGCCGGCGTAGACCTTCACCGCGCGTTCGGCTTTCAGGACCCAACCGAACTTGACCCGTTCCTTTTGTTCGACGACTTCCGCAATGACGATCCCGCACGCTATACGGCGGGCTTTCCCTGGCATCCGCATCGCGGCATCGAAACGATCACCTACGTCCTTGCAGGCGAGGTCGCGCATGGCGACAGCTTGGGCAATCAGGGCAGCTTGGGCGCAGGCGATGTGCAATGGATGACTGCCGGATCGGGCATCCTGCATCAGGAAATGCCGCGCGGCAACGCGCAGGGTCAGATGCACGGCTTTCAACTCTGGGCCAACCTGCCCGCCGCACAAAAGATGACCGCCCCCCGCTACCAAGACGTGCAATCGGCGCACATACCCGAGATCATCGACGATGACGGCACGCGTGTGCGCGTGATCGTGGGGGAGTTCTGGGGGCGGCGCGGCCCTGTGGACGGCATTGCCGCCGATCCGCAATACCTCGATATCTCGGTCCCTGCAGGAGTGAAAAAGACCTTTCCGGTCGACACGTACCGGCGCAGCTTTGCCTATGTGTTCGAGGGGGCCGGTGCCTTTGCCGATGCCTCAAAACCCACCGGAGTCTTGCTGGAAAAGGAAGTTGCCGGTCAAGAGATCCACATCCGCGACTTCTCTGGCGACCGTACGTTGATCCGTTTTGGCAGCGGCGATAGCGTGACGGTGCAGGCAGGCGAAAAAGGCGTGCGGTTCCTGCTCATTTCCGGTGCACCGATCCAAGAACCGGTCGCGTGGCACGGCCCGATCGTGATGAACACCAAGGACGAGTTGCGTCAAGCGATGCGAGAATTGCGAGAGGGCAGTTTCATCAAGTGAAGCAGCGGGGCAGGCAGGGATTTAAGAGCGCGACTGGCCTGTTGCCGGGCATCAACCAACATCCGCGCGGAACAAGGTGCTGAACGCGCCGCCGCGCGGAGCAAGGCGCGGATCGCTGGGCCGTCCCGCGGCCCAGCGATCCGCGCGGCTCAACGTTTAGGGCAAACGTCCTCTCTCTGCTCATCTCTCGCAAAAGGCTCCCGAAGGCCAATTTTGCCCCTCACCCTTCCACCGACCGCCGCACCATATCCCAGTAAACCGCCTCCACGTCTGCCAGCGACAGACGCCCCTGCGCGCGATACCAGGTGTTGACCCCGGTCAGCATCGCAATCAACGCCATGCTGGCGATCCGTGGCTCGGCAACAACCATCGTGCCCGCCTCCGCCCCATGCCGCAACACCGCTTCAAGCCGCGTCTCATAATCCCGCCGCAGCCCCTCGATCACCGCAAAATTCGCAGGCTCAAGGTTGCGCAATTCCATATAGGACACAAAGACCGCATCCGCCCGGCTGGTGTTGAAACGAATGTGAAACCGCGTGAACGCCTCCAGCGCCGCCATCGCATCGCCCTGAGGCTCCGCCCGATCCCAAGCGGCCAACAACTCTTCCATATGCCCGCGCATCAGATCAAACAGCAGCGTCTGCTTGTCAGGCGTGTAATTATAGAGCGCGCCCGCCTGCACCCCCACCGCCGCTGCGATCTGCCGCATCGAGACCGCCGCATAGCCATGCCGCGCAAAAAGCCGCAACGCCGCCTCGCGCACACGCGGGCCTGTAATATCGGAATGAGAGCCTTGGGTTCGTGCCATGACATCGGGTTTAACTGAACACGCGTTCAAATCAAAGCCCGGCTTGCCCTTTGCCCCCAAAGAATGGCAAGACAAGCACACCCTCCGGCACAAAGGACACCGGCCCCGATGACACCGGCCCTCATGGCTCTGCGCTTGCCCCTTTTGATCCTGATCACCGGCCTCGTGACGGGATGCAGCGATATCCTGCCACTCGACCGCTCTGTCGATAAACGCACACGGGATGCGGCCTATCCCGATCTGATCCCGGCCGAAAACATCCGCGCCAAGGCAACCACACCTCAGATCACGCCCGACACCGCCGACAATCTCGATCAGCGCAGCGCCGGGTTGCGCGCCCGTGCGGCGCGGCTCAAGGGTGGCGTGGTCGATCCCGGCACGCAAGAGCGCCTGCAAACCGGCGTGCGCGAGTGAAAACCAACGTCCATCCCCTGCAAGCCGCGTTGCAAGGGACCACCGAACCCGCTACATCGCGGCAAAATCCCTGAACAGTGACAATCGGAGAACCCCATGAACACACCCCTGCGCCTTGGCATCGCCGGATTGGGCACGGTTGGCACGGGTGTCGTGCGGATCATCCGGCAAAAGGCCAATCTTTTGGCCGCCCGCGCAGGCCGCCCCGTGGTGATCACCGCTGTCTCAGCCCGCACAAGGGACAAGGATCGTGGCGTCACCCTTAGCGATTACGCATGGGAAGACGATCCCGTCGCTTTGGCCAAACGTGCCGATGTGGATGTGTTTGTCGAACTGATGGGCGGCTCTGACGGTCCGGCCAAGGCCGCAACCGAGGCGGCGATTGCTGCTGGCAAGGATATCGTAACCGCCAACAAGGCCATGCTCGCCCTCCACGGTCAGGCACTGGCAGTGGCCGCAGAGGCCGCAGGCCGCGTGATCCGGTTCGAGGCGGCTGTCGCCGGTGGCATCCCTGTCATCAAGGCGCTGACCGAAGGTCTGGCAGGCAATGACATCACCCGCGTCATGGGCGTGATGAACGGCACCTGCAACTATATCCTGACCCGCATGCAATCGGCAGGCCTGCCCTATGCCCAAGTCTTCGACGAGGCCGCCAAACTGGGCTATCTCGAGGCAGATCCGACACTCGACGTGGGCGGCATCGACGCCGGTCACAAGCTTGCGCTGCTCGCGTCCATCGCCTTTGGCTGTCAGGTGAATTTCGACGGTGTCACGCTGGAGGGGATCGAAAAGATCACCATCGAGGATATCCGCCACGCCGCCGATATGGGCTATCGCATCAAACTGCTGGGCGTGGCCCAGATGACAGGGCGCGGCCTTGAACAGCGCATGTCGCCCTGCCTCGTGCCCGATACCAGCCCGCTTGGACAGCTTGAAGGCGGCACCAATATGGTTGTGCTGGAAGGCGACAATGTCGAGCAGATCGTGCTGCGCGGTCCCGGTGCAGGCATGGGCCCCACGGCGAGCGCGGTGATGGGCGATGTGATGGACATCGCGCGCGGCGCCCGCCTGCCCACCTTTGGCCAACCCGCCGCCAGCCTTGCGCAGTGCCAGACCGCGACCAGCGCCACCCCCGCCCCCTATTACATGCGCATGTCGCTGATCGACAAACCGGGCGCCTTGGCGAAGGTTGCGACCCTTCTGGGCGAGGCCGGCATCTCCATCGACCGGATGCGCCAGTATCGCCACGATGCCACCACAGCGCCCGTGCTGATCGTCACCCACAAGACGACGCGCGACGCGCTCGACACGGCCCTGACCGGCATCAGCCGTCTTGATGTTCTCCACGGAGAGCCGGTCGCACTGCGCATCGAAACCGTCTGACATAGCCCCGCCCGCCAGACTTGTGCGCCAGAGCGCGCGGCGCTAATGCTGATTTGACCTGATTTACAAGGACCATCCCATGACCTCCGATACCGCTTTCAACGATCGCATGCTTTCGCTCGGCCTCGCGCGCGTGGCCGAACAGGCCGCCCTCGCCTGCGCCGACCTGATCGGACGCGGCGATGAAAAGGCTGCCGATCAGGCCGCCGTGAACGCCATGCGCGAACAGCTCAACATCCTTGCCATCAAGGGTGTCGTGGTCATCGGCGAGGGCGAGCGCGACGAGGCCCCGATGCTTTTCATCGGCGAGGAAGTGGGCACCGGCGACGGCCCCGGCGTCGATATCGCCCTTGATCCGCTCGAAGGCACCACCCTGACCGCCAAGGCCATGCCCAATGCCCTGACCGTCATCGCCATGGCCCCGCGCGGCACGCTTCTGCATGCGCCCGACACCTATATGGACAAGCTGGCCATTGGGCCGGGATATCCTGAGAATGTCGTCTCCCTCGCCATGAGCCCACGGGAGCGCGTCGAGGCGCTGGCCGCCGCGCGTGGCTGCCGCCCCTCCGAAATCACTGTTTGCGTGCTGGAACGGCCCCGCCATCAGGAAATGATCGACGAATTGCGCAGCACCGGCGCTGCCGTGTTTCTGATCCCCGATGGCGATGTCGCAGGCGTGATCCATTGCGCCGAGGCTGACCGCACCGGCATTGATATGTATATGGGCACCGGCGGCGCACCCGAAGGCGTGCTCGCGGCCTCTGCGCTCAAATGCATGGGCGGGCAGATGTGGGGACGCCTTGTGTTCCGCAACGAAGATGAACGCGCCCGCGCCGCCAAGGCCGGGATCACCGATTTCGACCGCATCTATTCGCGCGACGAGATGGTGACATCAGACGTGATCTTTGCAGCCACCGGCGTCACCGACGGCTCGATCCTGTCGGGCGTCAAACGCCGCCCCGGCTATGTCGAAACGGAAACCCTGCTGATGCGCTCGCGCACGGGATCCGTGCGGCGCATGACCTATCGCAGCAAGCGGGACTAAGCGCGGCACAGGGGAAGGGGGCGCTGCCCCCGTCCCGGACCAAGTCCGGGACTCCCCCGAGGTATTTTGGGCCAGATGAGGAAGAGGAGGCGCGCATGCAATCGGCCTTTCTCGGAGTTGAGAGCTCGTTGACAAGTCGCCGATGGGTCGGTCCGGGCGTCGAGGCCGACCGACTGGCCGAGGCCATGGCACAGGCCACCGCCCTGCCCCGCCCCCTGTGTCAGACATTGGCGCGCCTTGGCGTGCCAGAGGACGCAGCCGAGGCCTATCTCGCCCCGACCCTGCGGGATCTTCTGCCTGACCCGCACGCGTTGCGCGACATGGAACGGGCCGCCGCGCGGTTTCTCAAGGCGCTGCGTGGCGGGGAACGCATCGCCATCTTCGCCGATTACGATGTCGATGGTGGCACCTCTGCTGCGCTGCTGATCGACTGGCTGCGCCAGATGCGCGCGCCCAGCCCCACGCTCTATATCCCCGACCGGATAGACGAGGGATATGGGCCAAACGTGCCCGCCATGTCCGATCTAGCCGCGCGCCACGATCTTATTGTCTGCGTCGATTGCGGCACCCTCAGCCATGAGGCGATTGCCGCAGCGACAGGCGCGGATGTGGTGGTGCTCGATCACCACTTGGGCGGAGAAACCCTGCCGCCCGCCCATGCCGTGGTCAATCCCAACCGTCAGGACGAGAGCGGTGATCTGGCGCATCTTTGCGCCGCCAGTGTCGTGTTCCTGATGCTGGTCGAGGCCGGGCGGCAATTGCGCGACAGCGGCGCTCAGGGGCCAGACCTGATGGCGATGCTCGATCTGGTGGCGCTGGCCACCGTGGCCGATGTAGCGCCTCTGATTGGCGTCAACCGCGCCTTTGTGCGCCAAGGGCTGCGCGTTATGGCTGCGCGCGCGCGTCCCGGTTTGGTGGCGCTGGCAGATGTGGCGCGGATGGACACCGCCCCCAACGCCTATCACCTAGGCTTTCTGCTCGGGCCGCGCGTCAACGCAGGCGGGCGGATCGGCAAGGCGGACTTGGGCGCGCGCCTTCTGGCCTGTGACAATCCCGCCGAGGCACGCGCCATGGCCGAACGTCTTGACCAGCTCAACACCGAACGCCGCGAGGTCGAGGCGCAGGTGCGCGATGCCGCCCTTGCCCAAGCCGAGGCGCGAGGCCTGGACGCGCCCCTTGTCTGGGCCGCAGGCGAGGGTTGGCATCCCGGTGTCGTGGGCATCGTCGCCAGCCGCCTCAAGGAACGCGCCAACCGCCCCGCCATCGTGATCGGGTTGGACGGCGACGAGGGCAAAGGCTCGGGTCGCTCGGTCTCGGGCGTTGATCTGGGGGCCGCCATTCAGCGGCTGGCCAGCGAGGGCCTCTTGATCAAAGGCGGCGGGCACAAGATGGCGGCGGGTCTCACCGTCGCGCGTGAGCGGCTAGAGGCCGCCATGGCGCGTCTTTCAGAGTTGCTTGCCAAACAGGGCGCAGGCGTGGGCGGTGCCGCCGATCTGCGGCTTGACGGTCTTTTGATGCCCGGTGCCGCAACGGTCGAGCTTGTCGAACAGATCGAGGCCGCAGGCCCCTTTGGCGCAGGCGCGCCCGGCCCCCGTTATGTCTTTCCCGACTGCCAGATCACCTTTGCCAAGGCGCTGAGCGGCGCACATCTCAAGTTGCGCTTCGGGGATGGCATGGGGGCAAGCCTTGACGCCATCGCATTTGGGGCGCTTGACGGCCCGTTGGGGCCTGCGCTCTTGAACCATGGCGGCGCGCGATTCCACCTCGCCGGGCGGCTTGATCTCAACAGTTGGGGCGGTCGGCAAACCGTGCAACTGCGCCTGGAGGACGCCGCCCCAGCCTGAGGCGCGCGAGGCCTGACCGTTCCGGCCCTCGGCGGATAAATTTCTGAATGGGGCGCAAAGTTTTTGCAAAATCCCTCTTGCACCCCCCGCCGCTTTTGCCTAGTTACGCGACACGCCAAGGCATGGCCCGTTCGTCTATCGGTTAGGACGTCAGGTTTTCAACCTGAAAAGAGGGGTTCGACTCCCCTACGGGCTGCCACTTTTCCTGATAATTGTTAAAGTCGTGATGCGTCACCGCAGTGCGCTCTTGTCAGAGATATTCCCACCCGAAAGACCTTATGCCCCCGTCGCGCCCCATTCCCCGCCCCCCTTCTGCCCTGATCGCTGCGGCCCTCCCCGAGGTAGCACCGGGGCGGCGCGTCACGGTTGCGGGGCTGGTTCTGGTGCGTCAACGCCCCGGCACCGCGCGCGGCGTGGTCTTTGTCACGCTCGAGGATGAGACCGGCACCATCAATGTCGTGATCTGGCGCAAGGTGTTTGACCGATTTCGCCGCGCGGTGATCGCCGGGCGCATGCTGCGTGTGACCGGGCGCGTCGAGCGGCAATCCGGCGTGACCCATCTCGTCGCCGAAGAGATCGAGGATATCTCGGCGCTGCTTGACCTTCTGGCCGATCCCGAAACCCCGCTTTCCCCGCCGGATCAAACAGGCTAGGCTCGCCTCGATCATCGCCCGCGAGACGCCCGCCCATGCTGCTGCCCCGCCTGTTCTGCCTTGCGCTGGCCCTCGCCCTCGCCGCGTGTCAGCCCGTGCCCTCTGGGCCAGAGCGCTCCAACGTCGGGGCCGAAGCGCCACCGGGCGCGCCCCCGGGCACCTGCTGGGGCAAAAAAGACACCCCCGCCGTGATCGAAACTGTCACCGAACAGGTGCAGCTTACCCCAGCGGAAACCGATGCATCCGGCCAGACCCTGCGCCCCGCCGCCTATGCGACCGTGACCCGTCAGGCGATTCTGCGCGAACGCGTCACCACTTGGTATGAAACCCCCTGCGCCGATCTCTTGACGCCCGAGTTCATTGCCTCGGTGCAGCGCGCCCTTGCGGCGCGCGGCCTCTACACCGGGCAGATCACCGCGCGGTTTGACGCCCGCACCCGCGCCGCCATCGCCCGCTATCAAGCGCCATTGGGCCTTGAGAGCGATACGCTCTCGCTCGACAGCGCCCGCCGCCTTGGGTTGGTGGCCACGCCAATCAGCGACTGATCCTGCTCCGCCTTTGGCATTGGGGTCACGCTTGCGGCATTGACCCTCACCCATGCCCCTCCCGGATCAGACGGAGCGCAAGCTCGGCATAGGCCCGCGCCGCCGGGCTGTCGCCCGCAGCCACCGGGCATCCCGCATCCCCCGCGAGCCGCGTCTCAAGATCAATCGGCAAAGCCGCCAAGAGCGGCAGGCCAAGCCCCTCCGCCTCGTGCTTCACCCCGCCATGACCAAAGACATGCGCCTCGTGCCCGCAGTCGGGGCAGGTAAAGAACGACATATTCTCGATCATGCCCAATATCGGCACCTCGAGCGTGCGGAACATATCCATCGCCTTGCGCGCATCAAGGAGCGCCACATCCTGTGGTGTCGAGACGATGATCGCCCCATCAGGCCGCGCGCGTTGGCTGAGCGTCAGTTGCACATCGCCCGTGCCCGGCGGCAGATCGACGATGAGCGCATCCAGATCGCCCCAATCAACCTGCGCCAACATCTGCTGCAAGGCCCCCATCAACATCGGCCCCCGCCATATCACCGCCTTGGCCGGATCGAGCATCAGCCCGATCGACATCACCTTGACGCCATGCGCCTCAAGCGGCGTAATCCGCGTGCCATCAGGGCTTGCAGGGCGCGCGCTCAGCCCCATCATGCGGGGCTGACTTGGCCCATGAATATCGGCATCAAGCAGGCCCACGCGCCGCCCCTGTCGCGCCAGCGCTACCGCCAGATTGGCCGCCACGGTTGATTTGCCCACGCCACCCTTGCCGCTGGCCACCGCCAGCAACGCGCCAATGCCCTCGGGCCTGATAGAGGCATTGCCCCCCTTGGGATGCTGCCCCAGCTTGAGCACAGGCGGGGCCGCCTGTGCCGTCAGCACGACGCGGGCGCGGACAACCCCCGGCAGGCTCAGGGCCGCGCGCTCGGCGGCGGCGCGCAAGGGTTCCATCATCCGCGCCATCTCGGGGCTTGGGGCCTCGATGACAAAGCGCACCTCACCGGCCTCTTCGGTCAGCGCCCGCACCATGTCTCGGGAGATGAGATCACCGCCATCCGGCAATTCCAAATGCCGCAACCGCGCTTCAAGTTCGCTGCGAAAATCGTTCATCTTCGGTCCTTTGGTCCTGGGTTGGTCCTCAGCCACCATCACGGCGACAGCAGCAAGTCTTCACATAACGCCTAAAAAATGCCGCATTTGCTTAACCTTAGGTCACTTTTAGCTTATGCATTTGCTGCATAGCAGCATTGCTTATCAGGGGTATTGTGCACGCGCAGCAAAGGCGTATCTTACTCTCAACAAATGGCGAAACGAACCCCGCCGAACCTGAATACAATCAAATCCGCAAGGACCCGAAAATGCCGACGACGCTTAACACCAGCCGCTCCGCCACCGCCGTCCTCGGCGAAGACCTGAGCGCGGCTTTCTATGCTGCAATGCAGCGCTTTGTGAATTATCGCACCTATCGCCGCACGGTCAATGAGCTGTCGCAACTGAGCGCGCATGACCTCGCCGATCTGGGCCTGCACCGTAGCGAAATCCGCCGCGTTGCGCATGAAACAGTTTACGGCCACCGGTCGTACTAAAGGATCAGATACCCCCCTCCTCCTCCCTGGGGTATCTGTTACGGTCACGGGCATCTTTCCTCCTCCCTGATGCTCGGGGCCGTCAAATCGGGACTGAACAAGTCCCTTCGTTTTGCGAATGGCCCTCTCCTCCTCCCTGGGCCGGACGTATAGGAAACGGCGGCACCCCTCCTCCTCCCTGGTGCCGCCGTTTTTTATTGCGCGGATGCAAGACAGGGCAAACTTTTCACTAGTCGCACGAACCGCCCCGCGCGGCTCACCCCTCCGGTAGCCGCACGGCAAGGCTTAGTGCTGCACGCGCGCGCGCCCGCGCCGCATCGTGCCTGCCAGATAAGCCCGGCTCGCCTCTTGCAAGATCCCGACAAAGGCCCGCGCCGCGTCGCTTTCCGCCGCCACCGCTTCGGGGCAGTCCAACGCCGCGCGCGCCACTTGCGCCGTGACAGGCCCTTCAACCGAACACGCCCAGGTCAAAAACCCGATCCGCGCCACTTGCTCGGCCTGACGCCCGATGGCCGGATCACGCTCCAGCCCATTCATGATTCTTAGGAAACTCATTCTGCTCTTCTCCCCGACCGCACCCCGGGTCGGATGGGGCGAGAGCAGCAGGGGCCATGGCACGACAGAGACGAGGCGCGCACGCCCGCACCGCACCCCGCGATTCGACGATCCGCCAAGGCTGGTTTCCGGGCTTGGGCGGCAGGCCAAATGGCCCTCGCATCTCGGCACCTTCCCGGACAAATTGCCCAGTGGCCTATCGCCGAAATGCCCTCCCTTACCGTTGCGGGGGCAGCGCCGGAGTTACACCGGCTTCCCAATTCTCCGCCCCAAAGGGCGGCACCCTGACAGGATCAGCCTAGCCGCGCAGGCCCCCGATCTGCAAGTCTGAAACCGACGCCGCCCGCACCGCTCACGCCAGAACGCGATACCGCGCCGCGTAGCTCACGGGAAAATTCACCGACCGCGCAATAAAGCAGAACGCATGCACCTGCCCATGCAACGCATCAACCCGCCCAAGATCGGTTCCCGCCGGCACCGCAATCCGGGGCCGCAGCGTGGCGCGCAGAAACCGGCTGGCCCCGGTGCTATCCGTCTCACCCACCGCCAGCGGATCATCCTCATAGGCTTGCACGGCAATGCCCGCATCGCTCGCCAGATGCAAAAACCACAGCATGTGACAGGCACTGAGCGCGGCAATCAGCATATCCTCGGGATTATGCAGACCGGGATTGCCGCCAAGCAGCGGGTCGTTCGAGCAGTGGATCACGGGCTTGCCCGGCGTCTCGACATTCCAGGTCCGGTCATAGCCCTTGTAATGCCGCGTCCCGTCGCCCCGGTTGCCGGTCCAGACGACGCGGGCAGTATAATCATGCTCCGTCACCTTGACCCCTCCCGCGCCTTAGGGGCAGAAAATATCGTTGAAGAGGGCGAACAGCATCAGCGACAAGATGAGCGTCAGACCAACAGTCATCAGCACCCGCAACGCCCGCTCGCTCGGCGGGCGGCCCGAAACGGCCTCATAGGCGTAAAACACCAGATGCCCGCCATCCAGCACCGGCACTGGAAAGAGATTAAGCAGACCAACCGCCGTTGACAGCACCGCAATGAACCAGATGAAGCTTTCCGCGCCTTGACTGGCCATAGCCCCAGAAACCTGCGCGATGCCAATCGGCCCGGACATGTTGCAACTGCTGATCGCCCCGGTGATCATGTGATAAAGGCCCGACAGCGAACTTTGGATGATGTCGCCGGTCTGGCCGACCGCATCCCCCACCGCTTCAATCAGCCCAAGCCGCTCGGTCGCAGGCTCAAACGCCATGCCGCCCGCGATCCCGATTCGCCATTCGGTGCGAAACCCGCCCTCAGGCTGCGGTTCGTCCACCCGGCGCGGGGTAATCGTGACCTCGTGGCTTTCGTCGCCCTCGCGCCACACCGTCAGCGCCAGCGGTGCCCCGTTAGACCCCTCGACAACCACCTTCAGCTCTTCAAAGGCCACAATCGGCGTGCCATTGATCGCCGTAATCACATCGCCCGCTTCCAAATCCGCGGCAAAGGCCGCCGATTGCGGTGCCAGCCCGCTGATCAACGGCGGCATAAGCTGCGGGCCCATCGCCTCGATCTCGCGTCCCGCGCGCTCAACCGTGTAGCGCAACAGCGCCTCGCGCGGCAGCGCGTCGATCATATCATCATAGACCTCGCCCGCCGCAACATCAGGCAGGGGCATACCCTCGACGCTCAGCACCCGGTCGCCCGGCTCTAGCGTGATCCCCTCAACCGGCAGCGGCTTCAATGCGCCCACGGTCAGCGGGTCGGCGGTCTTGCCCCCGGTCATCATTACAGCACTGAAAATAATGATCGACAGAATGAAATTGAACACCGGCCCCGCCGCCACGGTCGCCGTGCGCGCCCAAAGCGGGGCACCATGCATCGTCTGGCGCAGCCGTTCAGGCGGCAGCGCCGCCATCGCCGCGCCGTCCTTGCCGCTCGCAGCATCGGCATCACCCAGAAACTTGACGAACCCGCCAAAGGGCAAAGCCGCGATCTGCCAGCGCGTCCCATGCCGATCCATCCGCGAAAACAGCACCGGACCAAATCCCAAAGAGAAAACTTCGGCCTTGATCCCTGACCAGCGTCCAACGATGTAATGGCCATATTCATGCACCGCCACGATCACGGACAACGCCACAACAAAGGCCAACAGGGTCAGGAACAGATTGCCGAATTGCGGCAGAGAGGTCAGAATTTCCACGCTTTATCCTTGGGTTCTTCGCTGAGAGACGACCAGATCGGCCTGCTTCCTAGCCAGATGGTCCATATGCGCCACCACATCAAGGGTCATCTCGGAATTCCGCGCCTCTGGCGCATCCTGCAAGGCTGTCAAAACCTCCTCAACCACGATGTTCATATCGGTAAAGCTGATCCGCCCCGCGATAAAGTGATCCAGCGCCCGCTCCTTGGCCGCATTGAACACCGCCCCCGAAAGGCCGCGCGCCTGCATCACCTCGCGCGCCAGCCGCAGCGCGGGATAGCGCTCGGGGTCTGGCGGGCGAAATTCCAGCATGCCAATCGCCGCCAAATCCAGCGCCTCCACCGGCAGCGCCTGTCGCTGCGGCCAGTTCAGCGCATAGCCAATGGCATGGCGCATATCCGGCGGCCCGACATGCGCCATAAGCGCACCATCGCAGAACCCCACCAACGCATGCACCAGCGATTGCGGATGGATAAGCACCTCAATCTGATCGGGGGCAAAGCCAAAAAATTCGCGCGCCTCGATCATCTCCATCGCCTTGTTGAACATCGAGGCGGAATCAATGGTGATCCTCTGCCCCATGGCCCAATTGGGATGGCTCGACGCCTCAGCCACGGTGGCCCCCGCCAGCCGCTCCAGCGGCCAATCGCGAAAGGCCCCGCCCGAAGCGGTGATGATCACCCGGCTGACAGCGGCCGCATCCTCACCCACAAGCGCCTGAAATATCGCGGAATGTTCGCTATCCACGGGCAGAATATTGGCACGGTTGGCACGCGCGGTGCGCATCATCAGCGCCCCCGCCGTCACCAGCGATTCCTTGTTGGCCAAGGCCAGCGTCGCGCCCTGCTCCAGCGCCGCCAAACCGGGCGCCAGCCCTGCGGCCCCAACGATCGCCGACATCACCCATTGCGCCGGTCGGCTGGCCGCCTCATTCAACGCCGCCTTGCCCGCCGCCGCCTCAACCTTGCTCCCCTTGAGCGCCTCGCGCAGCGACACCAGCAGATCGTCATGCGCCGTCACCGCCACCTCGGCCCCGAGGTCTATGGCGTCGCGCGCCAGCTTGTCGATGTGATGCCCCCCCGTCAGCGCCACCACCTGATAGGCCCCCGGCGCGCGCCGGATCAGGTCAATCGTATTCTGCCCGACAGAGCCGGTCGCCCCTAAAATGGAAATTCGTTTCATGCCACCCCCGGCAAGAGGCCCAGCGCCCACATGATCACCACGACCAACGCCGCGCCCAGCATCGCATCAAACCGGTCCAGCACGCCGCCGTGACCGGGAATAAGGTTGGAACTGTCCTTGATCCCGCGCAACCGCTTGACCGCACTTTCTGCAATATCGCCCATCTGCCCGGCAAACCCCACCAGCACTGACAGCGGCACCAGCGCAAGCCCCGCCCCGGTCGGCGCGGCGAATATCGCCCCGATCACCGCCGCACCAACCCAGCCCGCAATCGTGCCTGACCATGTTTTCTTGGGGCTGATGCGCGGCCAGAACTTGGGCCCGCCCAGCATGCGCCCGGCAAAATAGCCCGCAACGTCAGAGATCACCACCACCGCCACCAGCCATAACACCCAGATCAGCCCCGCCTCGGCGCGCAGCGTGCCCATGGCGTAGCACCCCAACAGGGCCCAAATCGCAAGCGCAAAGAACGGCCCGCGTTCGCGCTCGACCGAACTTGCGGCAACCACGACCGCAGCCAAAAGGATCGGCAACACCATGATCCCCGGCAACCACAGCGCCAGTGCCACCGCCACAGCCGCCAGCACGCCCGAGCGCAGCGCGTCAGGGGCCGCGAACATGCGCGCCGCTTCCCAGATCATCGCGCCCGCCAGCACACAGACCAGCGCGGCAAAGGGCAGACCGCCCAACCAGATTTCAATCGCGCCCACAACGATCAGCAAGATACCCGACACAAGGCGCGGCCACAGGTCCGCCCAGCGCGCCGCCCCGCTCATGCAGGCACAGCCCCAAAGCGGCGATCCCGCGCGCCATATTGCGCCAGCAACCGGGCGAACACATCCGGCGTGAAATCTGGCCAGAGCGTGTCGATGAATTCATATTCCGCATAGGCCGATTGCCACAGCAGGAAATTGGAAATCCGCGCCTCGCCGCTGGTCCGGATCACCAGATCAGGATCAGGCAGCACGCAGGTATCCAAGTAGCGGGGCAAGGTTTCCTCGTCGACATCCTCGGGGCGCAACCGCCCTTCGGCCACATCAATCGCCAACCGCTTGGTGGCGCGCGAAACCTCATCGCGCCCCCCGTAATTCAGCGCGATGGTCAGGTTGGTGCCCGTGCAATGCGCGGTCATCGCCTCGGCCTCATCCATCAGCCCGCGCAGCTTGGCATCCAGCCGGGGCCGGTCGCCGATGAAACGCACCTGCACATTCTCGCGCACGAATTCCTGCATTTCCTTCATGATGTAGCGACGAAAGAGGCTCATCAGCCCCGCCACCTCGGTCTGGGTCCGTTTCCAGTTCTCGGTGGAAAAGGCAAATATCGTCAGATACTTGACGCCCAAACCGGGGCAGGATTGCACGATCTCGCGCACCCGGCGTGCACCGGCATGATGACCAAAGAGACGCGGCCGCCCACGCTTTTGCGCCCAGCGCCCGTTGCCATCCATAATGATCGCCACATGGCGCGGCCCCTCGGCCGGCGCGGATATTCCTGCCATGGGCGCGCTTTTTGCCATCAGACCTGCATGATCTCCGCTTGCTTACCCTCCAGCAATTCATCGACATGCTTGATGAAACGGTCGGTCAGAGATTGCACCTCGGATTCCCAGAATTTCTGATCATCCTCCGACATGCCATCGCCTTTGGCCTTCTTGATCTGATCCATCCCGTCGCGGCGCACATTGCGCACAGCAACCCGGGCGTGTTCGGCATATTGCGCGGCGACCTTGGTCAATTCCTTGCGCCGCTGTTCGTTCAGCTCAGGAATCGGCAGCATGATAATGGTGCCGTTAAGCTGCGGATTGATGCCCAAACCACTCTCGCGAATGGCTTTTTCCACCTTACCGACAAGGCCCTTGTCCCAGACATTGACCGTCACCATGCGCGGTTCGGGCACGTTGACCGTGCCCACCTGATTGATCGGGGTTTTCTGGCCATAGGCATCGACCATGATCGGCTCCAGCATCGAGGCCGAGGCGCGACCGGTGCGCAACGAGGCAAACTCGGTTTTGAGCGCGCCAATCGCACCCTCCATCCGGCGCTCCAGATCACCTGTGTCGATTTCGATATCATCCGCCATATTGTCTTGGTCCTTCTTGCGGCTCTTGCGTCTAAGCCTTGTTTTGCCTCAACCGTGCACGGTTGTATAGGTGCCCTCACCGGCCAGAATGCCCTTGAACCCGCCCGGTTCGTCAAGCGAGAAGACGATAATCGGCAAGTTATTGTCCCGCGCCAGCGCAATCGCCGAGGCATCCATCACCCCCAGATGCTGCGCCAGCACCTCGTCATAGGTCACACGCTCGAACCGCTTGGCATCCGGATATTTGATCGGGTCCTTGTCATAGACCCCATCCACCTTGGTCCCCTTAAAGATCGCCTCACAGGCCATTTCATTGGCCCGCAGCGTTGCCGCCGTATCGGTGGTGAAATAGGGGTTGCCGGTTCCAGCGGCAAAAATGCACACGCGCTTTTTCTCCAGATGCCGCACGGCACGGCGGCGGATATAGGGCTCTGCCACCTCATCCATGCGAATGGCGCTGATCACCCGGCAAAACACGCCCATTTTCTCCAGCGCGCTCTGCATGGCCAGCGCGTTCATCACTGTGGCCAGCATGCCCATGTAATCCGCTGTCGTGCGCTCCATCCCCTGAGCGCTGCCTTGCAAGCCGCGAAAAATGTTACCGCCGCCAATCACCATGCAGATCTCAACCCCCAGATCATGCACAATCTTGACCTCGCGCGCGATCCGCTCAACCGTTGGGGGATGCAACCCATAGCCCAGATCCCCCATCAGCGCCTCCCCGGAAATCTTGAGCATCACACGGGTGAATTTGGCTCTCTCCGGGGTGGTCATCGGCATTCTCCGTTCGGTCGTGTCAATCTCGCGCAAAATGTCGCAAATGCCGCCCATGTGCAATCGCTGATCACCCCGTTTCGCGGGGAAAAGGCGGCAAACCGCCTCGCCAAACCGCGCGATTGGCGCTAACCGGGGCCTATGAGCCTGCCCGTTGAGATCCACCCTGACCGTCCCGTCTTGATCGCTGGCCCCACCGCCAGCGGCAAATCGGCGCTCGCGATGCATATCGCGCGCAGCCAAGGTGGCGTCATCGTCAACGCCGACGCCCTGCAAGTCTATGGAAACTGGCGCATTCTCAGCGCAAGACCCAGCGCCGAGGACACAGCAACCGTTCCCCACCGCCTGTACGGGCATATCGGCGCGCAGGCCGACTATTCCACCGGCCATTGGCTGCGCGAGGTGGCAGCAATCCTCCAGACGCCGGTACGCGCGATCATCATCGGCGGCACCGGCCTCTATTTCAGCGCGTTGACCGAAGGTCTGGCCGAGATTCCCCCAACCCCACCCGCTTTGCGCGCCGAGGCCGATCACGTCATGGCCACACAAGGGCTATCCACACTCCTTGCCGCCCTTGATCCCACGACCCTTGCGCGCATCGACACCCGCAACCCCATGCGCGTCCAGCGCGCGTGGGAGGTGCAGCGCGCCACAGGTCGCGGGCTGGCCGCATGGCAGGATGACACGCCGCCGCCCCTTCTGCCACTCACCGCCTGCACCCCGCTTTTGATCACCGCCAACAAGGATTGGTTAAATGCCCGCATCGCCCGCCGCTTTGACGCCATGCTCGCCGCCGGGGCGCTGGACGAGGTGCGCGCCAATCTGCCCCTCTGGAACCCTGCCCTGCCCTCGATGAAGGCCATCGGCGCGCCCGAACTCATCGCGCATTTACGCGGCGAAATGACGCTCGATCAGGCGCGCGAGGCCGCCACCATCGCCACCCGCCAATATGCCAAACGCCAGCGCACATGGTTCCGCGCGCGGATGCGGGCATGGCAGCCGATAGAGGCCGAAACGCTCACCGCCTGAAACGCTCGCATTTCGTGCAAGCATTTCGCATTTCGTGCAGCGAACCACGATTTTCAGGACTTGTGAGGCGACAAATCGCCCCTGCCCTCTCCAATTCCGCCCAAGGCCGCCCGGCCCCGTCTTTGGGAGGAGACCACATGATTCCAGCCGCATTCGAGTATCACCGCCCCGGTGATCTGCCCGCCGCCCTCGCCCTCTTGCAACAACACGGCGACGAGGCACGTGTCATAGCAGGCGGTCACAGCCTCATCCCGATGATGAAGCTGCGCATGGCCGAGGTGCCGCACCTCATCGACTTGCAAGCCATCGACGCGCTGCGCGGGATCACCATGGATGGCAGCCGCATCACCCTTGGGGCCATGGTCACGCAGGCCGAAATCATCGCCCATGCTGGTCTGACCACCCACGCGCCCATCCTGCGCGAAGCCGCCCTTCAGATTGCTGATCCGCAGGTGCGCGCCATGGGCACGGTCGGCGGCAACGTCGCCAATGGCGATCCCGGCAACGACATGCCCGGCCTGATGCAATGCCTGAACGCCACATTCCACGTCACCGGCCCCGAGGGCAGCCGCACCATCCCCGCACGGGAATTTTACGAGAGCGCCTATCTCACCGCCCGCGAGGATGACGAAATCCTGACCGCAGTCAGCTTTGACGCGCCCACCGGCGGGCAGGCCTATGAGAAACAGAAACGCAAGATCGGCGATTACGCCACCGCCGCCGCCGCCGTGATCCTCACCCGCTCGGGCGATCACTGCACCGCCGCGTCCATCGCCATGACCAACCTGTCGGACACGCCCATCTGGGCCGAGGCAGCAGGCAATGCCCTCATCGGCACCGCCTGCGGCGAAGATGCCGTCATCGCCGCAATCACCGCGATGCAAACAGCCATCGACCCGTCAGAGGACAATCGCGGACCGGTCGAATTCAAACGCCACGCGGCAGGCATCATCCTTGCCCGCGCCATCGCCCGCGCTTGGTCGCGCGCCTGAGGAAACGCACCCATGTCCAAGAAAATGCAGATCACCCTCACCGTGAACGGCACCCGCCATGAATTGCTGGCAGAACCACGCGAGCTTTTGATCCATGTCCTGCGCGAACGCCTCAATATCACAGGCCCGCATATCGGCTGCGAAACCTCGCATTGCGGCGCCTGCACCGTGATTATGGGCGACCGGTCGATCAAATCCTGCACCGTCTTTGCCGCTCAGGCAGACGGGGCCAGCATCACCACCATCGAAGGGCTCGGAAGCCCCGATGCGCTCCACCCGCTGCAAGAGGCGTTTCGCGAACATCACGGGTTGCAATGCGGCTTTTGCACGCCGGGTATGATCACCCGCGCGGCACAACTGCTCAAGGAAAACCCCGACCCCACCGAAGAAGAGGTGCGCTTTGGCATGGCGGGTAATCTTTGCCGCTGCACCGGCTATCAAAACATCGTCAAATCGGTGCTCGCCGCCGCTGCCACACTCAATTCCTCCAAGGAGGCCGCAGAATGAACGATCTGACGCCAGACCGCGACGACCGCACCGCCAAGCTCAAGGGCATCGGCTGCGCCCGCAAGCGCGTCGAGGATGCGCGCTTTACCCAAGGCAAGGGCAATTATGTCGATGACATCAAGATGCCCGGCATGCTCTTTGGCGATTTCGTCCGCTCGCCCTATGCCCATGCCCGCGTGAAATCCATCGACACCTCCGCCGCCATGGCCCTTGACGGCGTGGTGGCTGTGCTGACGGCCAAGGATCTCGAGCCGCTCGGCCTGCACTGGATGCCCACCCTTGCGGGCGACAAACAGATGGTGCTGGCCGATGGCAAGGTGCTCTTTCAAGGGCAAGAAGTGGCCTTTGTCGTCGCCCGCGACCGTTACGTTGCCGCCGACGCTGTGGAACTGGTCGACGTCGAGTATGAGGAACTCCCCGTCATCACCGACCCGTTCGAGGCGCTCAACTCCGACACAGTGCTGCGCGAGGATCTCGCCCCCGGTGCCGATGGTGCCCACGGCCCCCGCCGCCACCCCAACCATATTTTCCTGTGGGAACAGGGCGATAAATCCACCACCGAAGAGGTGATCGCCTCCGCCGATGTGGTGGCCGAGGAAATGATCTATTACCACCGCACCCACCCCTGCCCACTGGAAACCTGTGGCTGCGTCGCCTCCATGGACAAGGTGAATGGCAAGCTCACGCTCTATGGCACCTTTCAGGCCCCGCATGTGGTGCGCACCGTGGCCTCCTTGCTGTCGGGCATCGACGAACACAACATCCGCGTGGTGTCGCCCGACATCGGCGGCGGCTTTGGCAACAAGGTGGGCGTTTATCCCGGCTATGTCTGCTCGATCGTCGCCACCATCGTCACCGGCCTGCCGGTGAAATGGGTCGAGGACCGGATGGAAAACCTGATGGCCACCGCCTTCGCCCGCGACTACTGGATGAAGGGCAAGATCGCGGCCACCAAAGAGGGCAAGATCACCGGCCTCTGGTGCCATGTCACCGCCGATCACGGCGCGTTCGACGCCTGCGCCGATCCCACCAAATTCCCCGCCGGATTCTTTCATATCTGCACCGGCAGCTATGACATCCCGGTGGCCTACGTGGGCGTCGATGGCGTCTATACCAACAAGGCCCCGGGCGGCGTCGCCTATCGCTGCTCCTTCCGCGTGACCGAGGCCGCGTATTTCATCGAGCGCATGATCGAAATACTGGCCATTGAACTCGGCATGGACGCGGCAGAACTCCGCCGCATCAACTTCATCCGCGCCGACCAATTCCCCTATCACTCGGCGCTTGGCTGGGAATATGACAGCGGCGATTACCACACTGCGTGGGACAAGGCGCTCGAGGCTGTGGATTACGCCGGGCTGCGCGCCGAACAGGCCGAACGCATCGAGGCCTTCAAACGCGGCGAAACCCGCAAACTGATCGGCATTGGTCTGACGCATTTCACCGAAATCGTGGGGGCCGGCCCGGTCAAGAATTGCGACATCCTTGGGATGGGCATGTTCGACAGCTGCGAAATCCGCATCCACCCCACCGGATCGGCCATCGCCCGTCTTGGCACCATCTCTCAGGGTCAAGGCCACGCCACCACCTTTGCCCAGATCCTCGCCACCGAAATCGGCATCCCGGCGGACAAGATCACGGTGGAAGAAGGCGACACCGACACCGCGCCCTACGGCCTTGGCACCTATGGCAGCCGCTCTACCCCCGTGGCAGGGGCCGCCACCGCGCTCGCCGGTCGCAAAATCCGCGCCAAGGCGCAGATGATCGCGGCCTATCTGCTAGAGGTCCATGACGATGACGTCGAATTCGACATCGACCGCTTCGCCGTCAAAGGCGCGCCAGAACGGTTCAAGACCATGGCCGAGATTGCCTATGCCGCCTATCATCAGGCCATTCCCGGCGTCGAGCCGGGGCTGGAAGCGGTCAGCTACTACGATCCGCCCAACATGACCTATCCCTTCGGGGCCTATATCTGCGTGATGGAAATTGACGTCGACACCGGCGAAACTCAAATCCGCCAGTTCTACGCGCTCGACGATTGCGGCACCCGCATCAACCCGATGGTGATCGAAGGCCAAGTGCATGGCGGCCTGACAGAGGCGCTCGCCATCGCCATGGGGCAGGAAATTGCCTATGACGAGATGGGCAATGTCAAAACCGGCACGCTGATGGATTTCTTTATCCCCACCGCGTGGGAAACGCCGCATTACACCACAGATCATACGGAAACCCCCTCGCCACACCACCCCATCGGGGCCAAGGGCGTGGGTGAAAGCCCGAATGTCGGCGGTGTTCCGGCCTTTTCAAACGCCGTGCATGATGCGCTGCGCCCCTTTGGCCTGCGTCAAAGCCATATGCCGCATGATCATTGGCGCATCTGGCGCGCAGCCCACGACCTCGGGCTGCATGGCTAAGGACGGGACCGGGGGCCAGCCCCCGGACCCCCGGAGTATTTGCACCAAAAAGAAACAGGGAGACTGCATGCAAGGCTGGCGCGATCTGCAACAGGGCATGACAGATCATGGCTATATCGCAGGTGACGATTTGGCCATGGCGCTGCATATCGCCCTGTCACTGGAACGGCCCCTCCTGCTGGAAGGGGCTGCAGGCGTCGGCAAGACCGAGGTGGCGCGCGTGTTGGCTGCGATGAAATCCGCGCGCCTGATCCGCCTGCAATGCTACGAAGGGCTCGACGCCGCCCAAGCCATCTATGAATGGAACTACCCCCGCCAACTCCTCGCCATCCGCGCCGCCTCAGAGGGCGGCGAGACCGGCGCAGGCGTGGAAGCGCGAATTTTCTCTGATGATTACCTCTTGGAGCGGCCCCTCTTGCAGGCCATCCGGCAGGCAGAATCGCCGGTCCTGCTGATCGACGAGATCGACCGCGCCGACGAGGAATTCGAGGCCTATCTTCTTGAAATCCTGTCCGAGTTCCAGATCACCATCCCCGAAATGGGCACGCTCACCGCCACCGCGCGCCCGATGGTGATCCTCACTGCCAATGGCACCCGTGACCTTTCGGATGCGCTGCGCAGGCGCTGCATTTATGCCCATGTCGATTACCCGGACCGCACCGCAGAGCTTGCAATATTGCAAAGCCGCTGTCCGCAGATCGACCAGCACCTCACCCGCCAGATCGTTAGCTTCGTGCAGGCCCTCCGCCGCGAGGACCTTGAGAAAACTCCCGGCATCGCCGAAACCCTCGATTTCGCTGCGGCACTTGCGGGTCTTGGCATCAACGATCTGACCCACGATCCGGTGATCTTGCAAGCCGCGCTTGCGACCCTGCTCAAGACGCAAACAGACCGCGCCAATATCACTACAGAAGTGGCGCAGCGCCTCGCAGGGCAGGCCGCATGAGCCGCGTCACCCGCTTTGCCGCCCGCGATCCGGGGCCATCCGCACGTATCGCGGGCTTCATCGCCCATCTGCGCGCCAATGGCCTGCGGTTGGGCGTGGGCGCAACACAAACAGCCCTTACAGCCCTCAGCCATATCAACGCGGCCAACCCCGACGAGACTCGCCGCGCCCTCAAATCAGTCTGCGCCAGCACCGCCGATGAGGTGGCCCAGTTCGACGCGCTCTTTGACAGCTATTGGCTGAACGCAGGCCGCGTGCGCGAGAAATTCGCCCCCTCAGAGCGCAGCGGCAATGCCCATAGCCGCAACAGCCGCGATGCCAGCGGCGATAACAGCACCGCGCGCGGGCAAATCCACGCCCCCGACGATGGCCGGGGTGCGGCCCATGGCGACGGCACCGGCACGCTCATCGCCAGCCGCACCGCCAGCCTGATGCATCACGACATGCGCAAACTGGTCAGCCCGCAGGATATTGCCGAGGCTGAATCCATCGCCCGCCGCCTTGCGCAATCCCTCGCCTACCGCCGGTCCCGCCGCCGCCGGGCCGCCCATCGGGGCGATCAGATCCACTTTCGCCGCCTCATCCGCGCCAGCCTTGCCACCGGGGGCGAACCCCTGACGCTCCCGCGCAAGAAACGCCCGGATCGTCAGATGCGGATCGTCGCCCTCTGCGATGTCTCTGGCTCGATGACGATCTATGCGCGGGTGTTTTTGGCCTTTCTCACCGGCCTTGTTCGCGCTGATGACGCCACGGATGCCTGGCTCTTTCATACCCGCCTTGTGCGTATTTCGGACGCGCTGCGCGATCCTGACCCACTGCGCGCCCTCAACCGCCTGTCGCTTCTGGCCGATGGCTTTGGCGGCGGGTCCAAGATTGGCGCATCGCTGGCAGATTTCGCCCGTGGCCCCGCGCGGCACGGCGTCAATTCCCGCACGGTCGTGGTGATCCTGTCGGACGGCTATGACACTGACGCGCCCGCAGCCTTGACCGAGGCCCTCATCCGCCTGCGCAAACGAGGTGGGCGAATCATTTGGCTCAACCCCTTGAAAGGTTGGGCAGATTACGCGCCCGTCACCGCCGCCATGGCCGCCGCCCTGCCGCATCTCGATCTCTTTGCCGCCGCCACGACGCTGAACGATCTGGCGGCCCTCGGCCCGCAGCTGGAGCGCCTGACATGATCTCTGACACGCTCAACACCGCCACCCACCGCCTGAACGCCACCCGCACCCCCTATGCCATTGCCACGGTGATCCGCACCGTGGGGGCCACTGCCGCCAAACCTGGCGCACGGGCGCTGATCCTCGCCGATGGCACCATATCAGAGGGCTGGATTGGCGGCGGCTGCGTGCGGGGTGCGGTGGCCCGCGCCGCCCAAAGCGCCCTCGCCGAAGGCACGCCGCGCCTCATTTCCATTCAGCCTGACGAAGACCTGACCGCGCAGGGCCTGACCCCCGGCGAACACCATCAGGGCCGCGACATCGCCCGCAACGGCTGTCCCAGCAAGGGCGCGATGGAGATTTTCGTGGAACCGGTCCTGCCCCGCCCCGAACTCGTGATCCTTGGTGCCTCGCCTGTGGCGCTTGCCCTCGCCACGCTTGCGCAGCCCTTCGGGTTTGACATCACCACACCCGATACCCAGCCCGATTCTGGCCCCCTGCCCGCCGCCAACCATGCGCGGATGGTGGTCATCGCCACCCAAGGGGCCGGCGATCTCGACGCCCTGCGCACGGCACTGGCCTCTGACGCCGACTACATCGGCTTTGTCGCCAGCCGCCGCAAATTCACAACCCTCGCCGCGCGGCTCGATGCCACGCCAGAGACGCTGGCGCGCGTCCATTCCCCGGCGGGCCTTGCGATCAACGCTGTCACCCCCGAGGAAATCGCGCTCTCAATTCTGGCCCAGATCGTCCAGCACCGCCGCCAAGGCCAGCGCCAGACCTGACATTCCCCTAAATATCAAGGAGACCCCCATGGACCTCGCCGATGAAATCACGCTCAATGCGCCCAAATCCCGCGTCTATGCCGCGCTCAACGATCCCGAGATTCTGCGCCAGAGCATTCCGGGATGCGAGGAACTGATCAAACATTCCGATACAGAATTAGAGGCCCGCGTCGTGCTCAAGATCGGCCCGGTCAAGGCACGCTTTACCGGTACGGTCACGCTCGACACCTCGGGTGCGCCAGATGCGTTTTCATTGACGGGCCAAGGCAATGGCGGCGCTGCGGGCCATGCCAAGGGCGGCGCGGATGTGACGCTGACCGAAGAAAACGGCGTCACCACCCTGCGCTATAATGCCCGCGCCGACATCGGCGGCAAGCTCGCGCAATTGGGCAGCCGCCTCATTCAAAGCACGGCGAAAAAGCTCGCCGCGCAGTTTTTCACCAATTTTCAAGAGGTTGTCGCCCCGGCAGAGGTTTAGAGCCCCGCCAGAAACGCCGCGATACCAGCCTCCGCAACCTCGCGGTCCTGCATCGGCGTGCCCGAACTTACGCCGATGCCGCCCACAACATCGCCCTCCACAACCACGGGCAGGCCGCCGCCCACCACCATCAACCGCCCGCCAATGGCCGCCGCGATGCCATAGGCGGGCTTGCCGGGTTGGCTCAGCTCGCCATACTCATGCGTCGCTTTCTTGGCTCCGGCGGCGGTAAAGGCCTTGTCGATCGCAATGGTGATCGACGTAACCTTGCCCCCGTCCATCCGCTCAAACGCCACCAGATTGCCGCCCTCGTCGGTGATGGCGATGCACATCGGCACGCCAATCTCCGCCGCCTTGGCGCGCGCACCCGCCAAGAGCACCCCAGCGTCCGCCAGATCGAGCCTTTTTACCATCAGCATAAACCGTTCCCCCTATGCCGCTTTGACCCCGCGCCGCGCCGCATGCAACAGCGGCTCTGTATAGCCCGAGGGCTGCTTGGCCCCTTCAAAGATCAGGTCCCGCGCCGCCTTGAACGCCGCCCCATCGAAATCGGGGGCCATCGGGCGATAGGCCGGGTCCTGCGCGTTCTGCGCATCTACCTTGGGTGCCATACGCCGCAACGAGGCGTCAATCTCTTCCGCCGTGCATATCCCGTGGATCAGCCAATTGGCCAGATATTGCGACGAAATCCGCAAAGTCGCACGATCCTCCATCAGCGCCACATCGTTGATGTCCGGCACCTTGGAACAGCCGATCCCCTGATCGACCCATCGCACGACATAGCCCAGAATCGACTGACAGGAATTGTCCAGCTCGCGCCGCACTTCTTCGCCCGATAGGTTGCGCCCCACCATCAGCGGCGGTGTCAGCAGATCAGCCCGTGCCGCGCGATCCCGGCCCTTGAGCGCCGCTTGCAGCCCGGCCACATCCACCTGATGGTAATGCGTGGCATGCAGCGTCGCCGCCGTGGGCGACGGCACCCAGGCCGTATTCGCCCCAGCCTTGGGATGCCCGATCTTGACCTCCAGCATATCGGCCATCGCATCGGGCTTGGCCCACATGCCCTTGCCGATCTGTCCGCGCCCGGTCATGCCGGCTGCAAGGCCCGCATCGACATTCCCGGCCTCATAGGCCGCAAGCCAGATGGCCTTTTGCATCTCGCCCTTGGGAATGACCGGCCCCGCCTGCATCGAGGTGTGAATCTCGTCGCCGGTCCGATCAAGGAACCCGGTGTTGATGAACACACAGCGATCCTTGACCGCCTTGATACAGGCCATAAGGTTCGCCGAGGTCCGCCGCTCCTCATCCATCACGCCCAGCTTGACGGTATTTTGCGGCAGGCCCAGCACCTCTTCGACCCGCCCATAAAGCGTATCGACAAAGGCGCATTCCTCCGGCCCATGCAGCTTGGGGATCACCACATAGACCGATCCCGCCCGCGAATTGCCCTCTGCACCGCGCGCCAGATCATGCATCGCCGCCGCAACCGTCACGGCGGCATCCAGCATCACCTCAGGCGTCTCCTTGCCATCGAGCAGCACCGCATCAGTGGTCATCAAAAGCCCGACATTGCGCACCAGCATCAGCGCACGTCCGGGATGCACCACCTCGTTCCCCTGCGGATCAAGATAGGTCACATCCGGGTTCAGCGCCCGGGTGAGCAGACGCCCGCCCTTCTCGAACCGCTCTTGCAGGTCGCCACGCATCAGACCCAGCCAATTGCCATAGACCACGCATTTATCGTCAGCATCCACCGCCGCGACCGAATCCTCGCAATCCTGTATAGCGGTCAGCGCGCTTTCGATCCGCACATCCGAAATTCCCGCCGGATCATCGCGGCCAATGGCCGACGCCCGGTCAATCACGATCTCGATCATCAGCCCATTGACCCGCAGCATCACGTTGCCGCCCGCCGTAGTGCCTGCAAACTGTCCCGCATCAGCCAACCCCGTGACGTGCCCGCCTACGGTAACACGCAACGCGCCGTCCACCTCGAACGCCGCGACATCCGCCCAAGACCCGGCGGCCAAGGGGGCCACCTTGTCCAGATGCGCCCGCGCCCAGGCAATCACTTGGCGGCCCCGCGCAGCATCATAGCCCGGCCCCTCTGCCCGGCCCGCAATCGCATCCGTGCCATAAAGCGCATCATAAAGACTGCCCCAGCGCGCATTGGCGGCATTGAGCGCAAACCGCGCATTCATCACCGGCACCACCAATTGCGGCCCCGCAACCTGTGCAATCTCGGCATCCACATTCTGCGTGCCCAGCTCAAACGCCTCAGGTTCCGGCACCAGATAGCCGATCTCGGTCAGAAATTCGCGATACGCGTCACCATCAAACTGCTGCCCGCGCCGCGCGCGGTGCCAGCCGTCAATCTGCACCTGCAACTCCCGCCGCTTGGCCAAAAGGGCCGCGTTCTTGGGCGCAAGATCCCTCAACAAAGCGGCATAGCCGGACCAGAACTGATCGGCACTCAGCCCAAGCAGCACCTCATCTTCGATCAAACGGGCCAGCGGTGCGGCCACGCTCAGGCCGTGACGGTCAACATAGGTGGTCATGGTATCGCTCCAGTATTTCAGGAAATCATCGGGTTTTGCAGCTACTTCAGTGCTGCGGGACTTGTAAGAACGGGAAAAATGTTTTCCATTGTATGGAAAGGTATACCGAACATGACCGATCCCCAATCCCAAGGCGTCCAGTCTGTCGCCCGCGCCCTGCGCCTGCTGCACCTGCTCAGCCAGCAGGACGAAGGCGCGCGCGTCTCGGATTTGGCCCGGCTGGCCGGTCTTGCGGTCTCGACCACGCACCGCCTGCTGACCACGCTCGAATTGCAGCACTTCGCACAATTCGATTCAGAGCGCGCGCTGTGGCATGTCGGACGGGGCGCGTTTTCCGTTGGCACCGCCTTTGCCCGGCGGCATAATTTCGTCACCCCGGCCCTGCCGCTCTTGCGCCACCTGCGCGATGCCACGCGCGAAACCGCCAATCTCGGCATTCTCGATCAGGACGAGCTTGTGACCCTCTCACAGGTCGAAAGCCGCGAAATCATGCGCGCCATCTCGCCCCCCGGCGGGCGCGTGCCCGCCTTTTGCTCTGGCATGGGCAAGGCGATTCTCGCCACATGGCCCGATGCCGATATCGCCGAGTTCGTGGCCCGCACCGGGTTTCACCCGATGACCAAACGCTCACACCGCAGCCTGACCACAGCCATGGTCGATATCAAACGCATCCGCGCCCAAGGCTTTGCACTTGATGACGAGGAACATGTGACGGGCTTACGCTGCTTGGCCGCCGTGGTCTGGTCGCCACAGGCCGAAGCGGTCTGCGCCATCTCGGTCTCGGGTCTGGCCGCACGTCTGCCCGATGCCCGGCTCGACACCGTCGGGCGTCAAGTCGCCGAGGCCGCAGCCGAACTCACCCAGCGCATTGGCGGGCAAAAACCGGACTGACCCTGTCAGAACAGGCTGCCTTGCCCCGCAGGCGGGGTCTTGGGCTTGGGCTTGGGCGCAGCGGCGGACGACCCCGACACATCAAGTACGCCATCGGCAAATTCAATCTGCAGCGCCGCCGCCCCTGCTGCCGCCGCCCGTGTCGTCATCACGGCCCCGTCGCCGCGCACCACCGCGTAGCCACGGCTCAGCGTGGCCTTGTAGCCCAGCGTCTCGCGCAACCGCTCCAGCGCCGCCAGCCGATCCTGCCAGCCCCGCACCTGCCGCCCCGCCACATCCGACAACCGCGCCGAGACCTGATCCAAATCGCGCCGCTTCTGCGCAATATCGCGGTTGAGCGCATGCACATTCAGCCGCGCCGCCGTCGCCTGCAACCGTCGCCGATCCCCTTCAACCGCCCGCCGCAACAGCGCCGGGCGCAACGCCCCCGCCGTCTCTGACAGATGCACCCGCCGCACCTGCACCGACCGGATCAGCGCCGCAGGCAGGCGCTCGCCCAAGGCGTCCAGCCGCTGCCGCGGCCCATCCAGCAACACCTCGGCCCGTGGCAAGGCCCGCGCCAGATCGCGCAACCGCTGACCGCGCAAACGCACCCCTTGGCTCAGCGCATGGCTCAGCCGTGCGCCCTGCCCCTCGACCCAAGCGAGAAGGTCCATCCGCACCGGCACCGCCAGTTCCGCCGCCGCCGTCGGCGTCGGCGCGCGCTTGTCCGAGGCGAAATCAATCAGCGTGGTGTCCGTCTCATGGCCCACGGCAGAGATCAGCGGAATCGCACTTTCCGCCGCCGCGCGCACCACGATTTCCTCGTTGAACCCCCACAGATCCTCGACCGATCCACCACCGCGCGCCACGATAATCAAATCAGGGCGCGGCAGCGCGCCCCCCGGCGTCATCGCATTGAACCCCCGGATCGCTCGCGCCACCTCCGGCGCACATTTGTCACCCTGCACGGCGACGGGCCAAATCAGCACCTTGCGCGGAAACCGGTCGCGCAGCCGGTGCAAAATATCGCGGATCACCGCGCCCGAGGGCGATGTGACAACCCCGATGATCTCCGGCAGATAGGGCAGCGCCTGCTTGCGCTCGGGTGCGAACAGCCCTTCCGCCGCCAGCGCCGCCTTGCGTTTTTCCAACATCGCCATCAGCGCGCCCATGCCCGCTGGCTTCATATCCTCGATGATGATCTGATAGCGTGATTGACCGGGAAAGGTGGTCAAACGGCCCGTGGCCACCACCTCCATCCCCTCTTCGGGCTGCACGGCCAATCGCGCGGCAACCCCCTTCCAGATGATCCCAGCCAACACCGCCGAGTCGTCCTTGAGGTCCAGATAGATATGCCCCGACCGTGGCCGCGAAATACGGCCCAATTCGCCGCGCACCCGCACATGCGAAAACTCGCCCTCGATCATCCGTTTGATCGCCCCCGACAGATCCGAGACGGAAAACTCCGGGGCATTACCGCCCTCTTGGGGATCGTCGATCAGATCGGACATGCGCGCGCCCCTCCTGCCTTGTGTCTGCCTGCCCACCACCTTAGAACGCAGGCCAACCAAGGCCAAGCAGGAGTTGCCGCCATGAATATTCTCATCCTCGGATCGGGCGGGCGGGAACATGCGCTTGGCTGGGCCGTGCTGCAAAATCCCAAATGCGACCGGCTGATCGTGGCCCCGGGCAACGCGGGCATCGCCGAAATCGCCGAATGTGCCGCACTCGATATCCTCGACGGCGGCGCGATTGCGGGCTTCTGCGAGGCCGAGGCCATTGATTTCGTCATCATCGGCCCCGAGGCCCCGCTTGCCGCCGGTGTCGCCGACCGCCTGCGCGAGGCGGGATTGCTGGTCTTTGGCCCCTCCGCCGCCGCCGCCCGGCTTGAGGCGTCCAAGAGCTTTACCAAAGCCATCTGCGACGCGGCAAACGCCCCCACCGCCGCCTATGCCCATTTCACCGACCTTGCCGCCGCCCGCGCCTATGTCACGGCGCAAGGCGCCCCCATCGTGGTCAAGGCCGACGGTCTGGCCGCGGGCAAAGGCGTCATCGTGGCCATGACCGAGGATGAGGCCCTCGCCGCGCTGGAGGATATGTTCGGCGGCGAATTCGGCGCTGCCGGGGCCGAAGTGGTGATCGAGGAATTCATGGACGGCGAAGAGGCCAGCTTTTTCGTCCTTTGCGACGGCGAGACAGCGCTCCCCATCGGCACCGCCCAAGACCACAAACGCGTGGGCGAGGGCGACACCGGCCCCAACACCGGCGGCATGGGGGCCTATTCCCCTGCGCCCGTGATGACCGACGCCGTGACCCAACAGGCGCTCGATCAGATCGTCCGCCCCACCTTGGCCGAAATGGCACGGCGCGGCACGCCCTACCAAGGCGTGCTCTTTGTCGGGCTGATGATCAAGGACGGCACACCGCGCCTTGTCGAATACAACTGCCGCTTTGGCGATCCCGAATGTCAGGTGCTGATGATGCGCTTGGGCGCGCAGGCGCTCGACCTGCTGCTCGCCACCGCCGAAGGACGACTGGGCGATATTTCGGTCAACTGGGCCGAAGATCACGCCCTGACGGTCGTTCTGGCCGCCCGCGGCTATCCCGGCACCTATGAAAAAGGCAGCGTCATCAAAGGGCTAGAGACCTGCCCCGAGGACAGCTTTCACATGGTCTTTCATGCAGGCACCACCCGCGCAGAGGGGCAAATCACCGCCACAGGCGGCCGCGTTCTGGCCGCCACAGCCCGTGGCACCACCCTGCAAGAGGCGGCAGAGCGCGCCTATGCCATGGTGGACCAGATCGACTGGCCCGAAGGGTTTTGCCGCCGCGACATTGGCTGGCGCGCGCTCTGAACTGCACCCTGCGTGGGGGCCAGCCCCCACACCCCCGAGGTATTTTTGGCCAGATGAACCTCAGCCACAGGCCAGCACCTGTGCGAACCCCTTTGGGGTGGCCATGATCCCCAAGGGCCGCGCCGTCAGGTCAGCGCCGTCAAACGCCACCGCCACAACCTCGCGAAATCCGGCATCCGCAACGATGATCTCAGGCCCTAGACCACAGTCGCGCAACCCGCCCCAGATCACCTCATCCCCGATCCGGTGATTGGTCACGCCCTTGAGGCTCGCAACCTGCGTCAAGCCCCCCGGTGCCCAACTCCAGACGCGCAGGGTCTTGCCCAGATGCGGCGTCTCGACATAGGCGATATCGGTGATCCCGTCGCCATTCAGATCGGCAATCGCAGCAGGGGCCAGCCAGCGAAACCGTGTCCCGATGTGGGGCGTGGCGGCGGATTTCACCAAGTGCCCGCGCCGCAGACTGTAAATCGCCAGCTGCGCGCCCTGCGTGGGGCTGGATTCCACAACCACCACATCAATCTGCCCATCGCCATCGGCATCCACCAGACGCGGGGCGATATCCTCGAACACATGGCTGGGTTCCGGCCCCCGCCGCAGGTCATACCGGATTTCCATTCCAGAGGCATCGCGCACCGCCAAGACACGGCGCTCGTGTATCTGCCCCATGATCCGATGCGGATAGCTGTCATCAGGGGCTTCAAAGCGCGCAGCGGCGATGCTGCCACCGCCGCTCGTCACCCAAGGTTCGGCCAGAACTGGCCCCGCAAGCAGCAGCGCCCCGAAGACCGCCGCCGCGCCGCGCATCTCAGATTTGTTTTTCCGGCATCTGCACCACCAGACCATCCAGCGCCTCCGTCACCTTGAGCTGACAGGTCAGACGCGAGCGCGCCGGGTCCGGCTGATAGGCGAAATCGAGCATGTCCTCTTCCATGTCATCCTTGGCAGGCAGTTTGCCCACCCAAGCCGGATCGACATAGACATGACAGGTGGAACAGGCGCAGGCCCCGCCGCAATCGGCCTCAATGCCGGGGATATTGTTGTCGCGTGCGCCTTCCATCACGGTCAGGCCATTGGCCACCTCGACCTCATGCCGGGTGCCATTATGCTCGATATAGGTGATTTTAGCCATGTCTGGGCTCACTCCGTTGCGTCGCTATCGCCCATCTACCTAATCGCGCCACCGGCCCGAGACCAGCCCAATTTGCGCCACCTCGGCAAAAGATTACACTACGTCTTGCCGCGCCGCGCCGCCCGCCAGCGCCCGATAAGCGAGCTATCGGGCTTGGCCTCGGGCGCAGATCCAAGCATCTCTTGCGACACACGCTCTGCCAGGATCGCAACCGCCCGCTCCGAAAGCGGCACCCACGCCCCCACCGGCTCTGGCGGCTCAAAGGGCACCTGCCCGGCAAGAAACTCTTGCGCGAGCGCCGCATTGGACGCCGCGCAGCGCTCCAAAAGGTCGCGCCGCGCCTCAGGGCTCAGGATCTCTTGCGCCGCGCCGGTCTGCGCCCGCTCTGGCACCTGCGCCATGAACTGCGCCAAGAGCGGCGCAATCTCTGGCCCGCTCAGCCCCCGCGCAAGGAGGGCGGCCTTGATGTGCCGCGCAGCCTCGATCATCGCCGCAGGCGGGCTCACATTCTGCGGCGCTAGTCCCAATGCCCCCTCGGGCGGGGCCACGCCGATGATCTCCAAAAACCGCCGCACGGCAAAATCCTGTGGCTGCGACGGGTTGAGCGGCACAACGGTCATCGCCTCGCGCCCCACTTGTGCCGCCCATGCCCCCAAAAGCCGATGATAGTCCAGCGTCCCCCGCGACAGCCGCCGCTCCAGCAGGTGCTCAAAGCTGCCAGCCCAGTCGCTCCGCCCCTTCACATGCTGCTTGAAATCGCTCTCGATCCACAGATCCTGCCGCTTGAGATAGACCACCACGCGCAGCTCATAGCCCAGCCGCTGCACCGCATCGCGCAACGGCACGAACCTGTCTTGACGCCAAAGGTCAAACAAAACCTCGCTGCTCAGCACCACATCGCGCCCCGAGCGCAGGAAATAACCCAGATGCGCCGCCATCCGCGCGCTATCCTGTGCCACACCAAAGGCCGCCAGTTGCGCCGCATTGCCCTGATTGCGCGTGCGGTCCTCGGGATGATGCTCATAGACCTGCCCCTGCGCCGCCAGCCACGCGGCACCCTCCGCCAGAAAGCTCTGGACCGTGGTCGTCGCACATTTCGGCATGCCGATATGAAAGGTGACAATGGGCATGATCGCGCCTGTGATCCGTGTTCAAAGCGTGTCAGCCCATAAAAGAGCGACATGCCCCTCTTATACCACGGGTTTGCGCGCGCAACACTGCGCACTCTTTGCAAAAATTTGGGAATAATCCTCGGCAAGCGCCGTTCTTTTGACATGGTCCTGACGCCAACGCGCCCCCGGCGGGCAGTGGAGTGAAGGCCGGAATGCAAAACTTGTAACGGAGTCCCGCCAATGAAAACCATCCTCACACTCGTCACCGCCCTCACGCTCGGCCTCACCGGCATCGCTCAGGCGGATGTGTCGAAAACGATCGGCCGCGCCAGCCAGATCAAGGTCGGCAAATCCAGCGTCATGCCCCCCGTCAGCCATCAGGGCCAATGGTGGACGCATCCCTCGGGCTGCGAATATTCGCGCACCGGGCGGCCCGGCGAAACCGTCTGGTATCTGATCATCAACACCGCCCGGCCCGGTTGCCCGGCCTATATTTCGGTGACCGGTCGCGGCGATGTTTACTAAGCCTGCACCGACAGAACCGGCGTCATATGGATCAACGTGGGGCGGTCCGCGCGCAGCGCCGCCTGCACCGCCTCTTGCAACGCCGCCACGTTTTGCGGGGCCTCGGCATGGGCGCCATAGGCCCGCGCCAGCGCGCAGAAATCGGGGTTATGCGCCTTGACCGCATTGGGCGCGATCTGCGCCCGCACCATGCTGTCCTCGATCTCTTTCAGCTTGGTATTGTCCCAGACCAGAATTGGCAGGGCCAGCCCCTGCTCTACCGCCGTGCCCAGTTCCTGCACCGTATACTGAAACCCGTAATCGCCCGCGATGGCGACGGTGGGTTTGCCCCGCCGCGCCATCGCGCCGCCAATCGCCGCAGGCAGCGCATAGCCGAGCGTACCAAAGCCTGTGGGATGATGCCAATGACCGGGCCGCGCCATCGGCCAGACCTCTTTGGCGACATAGGCGAATTGCGTCATGTCGGAATAGATCATCGTGTCCTCGGGCAGCGCCGAGCGCAAGGCATCGCAGATGCTGGCAATCCCCGGCCGCTCGGCGTCGCTCTCAGCCCGCCAGCGCGCCCGCGCGGCAGTGATCTCTTCGGGCCGCCAACCGCCGCATGACGGCAAATCCTGCGCCAAGAGCCTCCGCGCCAACGCCCCGGCCTCTGCCAAAACCCGGCGATCACCGGCCACAGCACCACCCAGAACATCCGGGTCCATATCCACCCGGATCAGCGGCGCACGATGCCCCAACTCTGCCCGCCACAGATCGTTTTGCGACAACTCGCTGCCCACCACCAGCACCAGATCGGCCTCGCCGATCACCGTCGCGCTATCAGGCCGCGCCAGATAGGCCCCGAAATCAAGCGGGGCCGCAGCCCCCATGATCCCGCGCCCAGCATAGGTGGTAAAGGTTGCAGCCCCCAACCGCGTCGCAATCTCGCGCCAGGCCTCGGCACTCTGCGCAGCCCCGCCGCCCAAGATGATCAACGGCTTGCGCGCTGCCCGCAACGCCTCGGCCACCTCTGCCACCACCTCGGTGGCGATCTCGGGCACATCCACCAATGGCAGGGCCGCAGGCGCCGCCTCGGCCATCCCTTCCAGCGTCGCAATCGGCACCTGAATATGCCGCGGCCGCCCGCGCCGCGTGGCAAATTCCACAAGCGCGCGGTCAATCAACCGATAGGCACTGGCCGCATCGCGCGCCTCAACGCTCCATTCTGTGACACAGCCCGCCGCCGCGCGCTGATCGCGCATCTGGTGCAACTGCCCCTGCTGCGCCGCTGTCTCATCCAGACAGGACGACAGCACCAGCACCGGCACACTGTCCGACCACGCCTGCCCGAGCGGCGTCAGGATATTGCACAGCCCCGGCCCGGTGATCACATAGGCCACCCCCGGCTGGCCCGTGGCCCGCGCATAGCCATCGGCCATGAACCCGGCCCCCTGCTCATGCCGCGCCAACACATGCGTGATCCCGGCCTCTTCGATCCCGCGATACATCTCTTGGTTATGCACCCCCGGAATGCCAAAAATCACCGCGACCCCGCGCGATTTCAGCATATGGCTGATCTGCGCCCCCAAAGGCGCTTGGGCGCGGAACTCGTCGGATTTCTCAGCCATCTCAGGCTCCTTTTCAGATTAGGGTGTCACGGACGCCAGAACGACGGCAGGATAAGAACGATCACGGCCAGAATCTCCAACCGCCCCATCAGCATGGCAAGGATCATCAGCGCCTTGGCCGAATCCGGAAACGCAATAAGCGAGCCAGTCGGCCCAACACTGGGACCAAAGGCAGGCCCCACGTTAAAAATCGCCGTCCAGGCCCCCGTGACGGATTCCATCAGCGTCAGCCCCGTCAACTCCAGCGCGACCGAGAAAAACCCGAGCGACAGAATATAGACGGTGAATAGCAGCATCACCGATTGCAGCACCTCATCCTCAACCCGCCGCCCCTCATGGCGCAGGATCATCACGCTCGACGGGTTGAAAATCCGCCGCGCCTGTTGGCCCATCGCCCGCATCATCAACTGGTAGCGGAAAATCTTGATCGAACAGCCCGTAGACCCGGTGCAGCCGCCAATCGCCCCCACCACGATCAGCACGACAAAGGGGAATGTGCCCCAGGCGGTCACATCGCCATCGCCATAGCCGGTGCCGGTAAAGATCGAGACGATGTTGAATAGACGCAGGCGCAGGCTTTCTTCCGTAAACTGCCCGTTCATCACAAAATCATAGCCCACCACCATGGCGACGGCGTAGAAAATCCAGCGCAGATAGGTGCGCACCTGCGTATCGCGATAAAGCGGCAAAAGGTTGCCCTGCACCCCCTGCATCATCCGCACAAAAGGCAGGCTGGCCAACACCATGAACAGCACACAGGCATATTGAGGCCCACCGGGAAAGGCCGCAAACGAGCTATCCATGCTGGAAAATCCACCCGTCGACACGGTAGTCAGCGCATGCACCGTCGCGTCAAACGCCCCCATCCCAAGCGCAAGATAGGTCAGCGTGCAGGTTGCGGTCAGCAAAAGATAAATGTTCAACACACCCTTCGAGATATCGATGGTGCGCGGCAGGGCCTTGCCAAAGGTGTCGAACCCTTCGGCACGGAAAAATTGCATCCCCCCAACCCGCATTTCGGGCAGGAACACCAAGGCCACGATCACAATCCCCAGGCCGCCCAGCCATTGCAAGATGCCCCGCCACAGCAAAAGCCCCTTGGGCAGGGTATCCAGCCCTTCAATCACCGTCGCGCCGGTCGTGGTCACGCCTGACATCGCTTCAAAATAGGCGTCGATGAACTCCAGATCGGTCTCGCCAAGCATGAATGGCAACGCCCCGAACAGCGGCAGCGCCACCCAGACCAGCGTGGTCAGCAAAAACGCCTGTTGGATCGTCAACGGCTGGCCCATCGAATTCTTGCACGACAGCGCCACCAATCCGCCCGCGATGCAGGTCACGATCAAGCTCTCGGCAAACACAGGCCAATGCTCGCGCCCCTCGGCAATATCCACCAAGAGCGGCAGCGCCATGGTCAGGCCCATGGCCATGACCATCAGGCCAACGAGATATCCCACGGGTCGCATGTCGAACATGGGGCGAGAGTTGGCCGTTGCCGCCGAAACTGTCAAGCTGCATCAACGCCCGCGCGACGCGCTCAGTCAGGCAGAATGTCCTCGAATACAAAGGCGGCGATATCGGCGCGCGTCAGCCCCATCGCCTCCAACTCCGAAGCGCTCAGACTTTGGAGATGCGCCACGCTTGCCAGCCGTGGCCGCGCCAGCAGATAGCCATTCATTCCGGCAGCGCGCTCCACCAGAAAAAGATCCAGATCGTGCCGCCAATTGGCGGGCATGAAACGGGTCGTCAGGTCGGTATCGCCCATTTGGGTTCCCTTTCCCGGATCGGACAGGTTCCCTCCCTTGGGATAATATAGCGCGAATCCTCTCGGAAATCGCCCATCCCCACACAGCGACCGCAGAGTGTTGCTGCATTGCAGCAATCGCGCAAACCCAGCCCCACCAAAGGGCCAATCCCTTCAACGCCTCACGCATTAGTTAAGTTCAATTACAGAGAATTCATGCAAATGTCCGCACGGATGACCACCGTGTCTCAGGATTTCAATGGAGAAGATATAAAATGAAACGCCAGCTTTTCGCCGCCGCAACCGTGATAGCCAGCCTCAGCGTCGCTCAGACCGCCCACGCGGCCGATTGTGCCGTCGCGGTCGAGGATCCCTTTGCCCTCGAAGCCGCCGCAATCGAAGAAATCTACGCCTGCATCAAGGACGAGATGGTTGCAAGCTACACCAAAGAGGGCGATGCCGTGGCAGGTGCCTATCGCGATTGGACCGTAACGTCGAGCCGCCCCGCCGTGGCCGGTGCCCATGGCAACCGCCTACTTTACACCTTCGCCAATGACATCGCCGCCGAGCAATACCTGAAATATGCAGACGACGGCGTCGTCATGCCCGTCGGGTCTGTGCTGGCCAAGGAAAGCATCACCATCAGCGCCAAGAAAAAAGCCGCCGTGACAGGCCCGCTCTTTATCATGACCAAGGGCGAAGCCGGCAGCGCGCCAGAGACCGCCGATTGGGTCTATGCCAGCATTCAGCCGGACGGCAAGCCGATGAAATTCAAGCAAAGCTTCTGCCATGACTGCCACGTCGCATGGGAGGCACAAGACATGATGGCCTATCCGCTGGAAGAGGTCCGGCTGGCAAACTAAGCACCCTGTCAGAAAATTGGCCCGGTCCCTGCTTGGGGGCCGGGCTTTTGTTTGCAAATCCCTCATCTCTGCGTCATTAAACCCGGATGACCCAGCAGATGCGCGCCCTTCTTGTTCACCTTTTCACCGCCACCGGCGCCGTGTTTGCCATGCTGGCGATGCTGGCGGCGGTTGATCACAAATGGGAATTGATGTTCCTGTGGCTCGTGGTGGCCTTTGCGGTGGATGGTATAGACGGTCCATTGGCACGCAAATACGATGTTCAACAACACGCCCCCGAATTTGATGGCGTGCTGCTTGATCTCATCATCGACTATCTCACCTACGTCTTTATCCCGGCCTTCGCGCTCTTCAAATCAGACCTGCTGCCGGGCTGGACGGGCTGGCTTGCCATCATCGTCATCACCTTTGCCAGCGCGATGTATTTCGCCGACACACGGATGAAAACCAAGGACAATTCCTTTTCCGGCTTCCCCGGCTGCTGGAACATGCTGGTTCTGGTGCTCTTCGCGCTCGAGCCGAATTTCTGGATCATCCTCGGTCTGGTGGTGGTACTGGCGGTGGCGATGTTCCTGCCGCTCAAATTCGTGCACCCCGTGCGCACCGAACGCTGGCGCTGGCTGACCCTGCCGATGGCCTTGGCTTGGACCTTCTTCGCAGGCTGGGCCGCATGGGTGCATTTCGATCCCCAAAGCTGGGCACATTGGGGGCTTGTCGTTACCAGTATCTACCTGCTCTTTGCGGGCATCGTGCAACAGCTTTTGCCGCGCAAGGGCGATCTCGACCGGCTTTGACGCGCAGATCACGGCTGGCCTTGGGCCCCCTACATCGTATCCAGACAATGCCGCCGAAACGCCCGCTTGAGCAGGTCCAATTCCTCGCGCAAGAGCGCCATTTCCGCACGGATGTCATAGCTCAGCACATCCCCCGACAATAGCGCGAAACTGTCCAGAACCTCACCACTCCGCCGATCCCGGATAACAAAGGTCTGCACCCCATCCGCGATTTTTTCCACCGGCACCGGCACCCGCACCACCCAGAGCTTTTCCTCAGGCTTGGCGGTCACCGCAACCCCCGCCACCGGCTCTTGCTGATGCGTGACCTCGATCTCGGGCGCGGCCTCATCCTCGCCCGCCCGCGTCAAAACACCTTCCCAAACCCCTTCAAACAGGCGCGTCTTGGTCAATGTCCACTCGTTCATCGCCGCACTCCCCTATAGCGCCGCGCGCGGACGGCGACTGAACGTCACATCCCGCAACACAAGCTGGCTCATCTGCGGATTCTCGAAAATCAGGTCGATCCACGCCCGCTCCACCCGCTTTTCGTTCAGGTTGGAATAGGCCAGATCGAACTCAACCATGATTTCCTCTGCATTCAGCGGCAATTCCCGCACGATCTGTTCGGTGTTCGGCCCATGTTTGATATTGAGCCGCGCAAAAATCTCCAGCGGCTTTTCCAGCTCCACGATCGTATCCATCCGCAACAGATGCCGCTTGGTCAGCCCGTTCACCGCCTGCTGCGGGAAATCCAGCACCACCGACAGAAACGATCCGTCAAAGGCAAACACATCCATCCGCAAGCCGTAAGGCGCCAGATCCGCCTCGCGGCTGTTGCGCAATTGGCGCAAACACAACTCCGACCGGGCGCAATCGTGAAACAGCGTCACCTCGCGGCCCAGCATAGACTTGGACCGAACCGAGGCCATACCCGGCACCGGCAGCGGCTCGCGCCACAATTCGGGCCGCCAGGCCCAATCGGTGCCATGCGGGCGGGAAAACGAATTTGACCCGATCATCGGCAGCGCCAGCCGGTTATCGGAAATCGAGATCACCTCGTTCAGCGAATACATCAGCTTGCGCGCCCGCGCCCGCGCGCGCCGCAACTCCGCCAATCCCATCATCGGGGCATTGCGCGCAGTCTGACGCCATTTGCGCAGGCTGTGGCGATGCGTCAACACGTCCAGTAATTTCATGCAGAGCGCACCCTTGCCACTATTCGCACGCGCGGTCGTGCCGCAATGCTACGTCCCAAATCCTTGCATAGCATTAATTCAAAAGAGGAAACAATCCATCCCAAAGATCAGGATTTCGGGCTTGCCGCCCGCATCGCCCGCGCCAAGGCTTGCAACAACGCCTGCCCGTCAGACCCAGACACGCCCTGCCCCGCGGGTCCATAAACCGCCAACCCCACCAGATGCCCGTTGATCACCAGCCCCGCGCGCCAATGCACCGGGTCACCCCCCGGCAACGCGGCATCGCCGCCCTGCATCACCTGCACCAGCGCCAGCCCCTCATCGTCCTGCGCCACCCGCACCTTGGCCGGGGCCAGGGCCCGCGCCATGGCCTGTGCATCGGGCTTTTGGGTCGACGCCGCACGGGCCAGCACCGAAACCGTCATCACCGCCGGATCAGCATAGACGCCCCCCGTCTGGCCTAGGCTCACACAGCTGGCCATCAGCGCAAAACTGCCCGACGCCCCGCGCCGCACACTGGCGGCATCCACACAATAGCCACGGGGGCCCGTGACCACCACATCACCGTCATAAAACGCCACAGCCGCCATGGCCTGCGGCTTTTTCTCCACAGGCACGGCCAGACAGCCCGCAAGGGCCATCATCCCCAGCCCCAGCAGGGTCCGGAACGCATGCGCCCGGACCCTACCTTGCTCAGAGGTCCATATAGACATGCCGCTCGAACGCTGCGCCGGGATGGGTCACAGCGCCCTTATAGGTCTCGCCCACCAATTGCGCATATTTCCACAGCGCCCCGCTGGTATAGATCGTCTCGCGCGGCCCGCCCCAAGCGTCCTTGCGCTTGGCCAGTTCCTCGTCGCTCAGATCAACCGACAATTCCCCCTTGATCGCGTCAATCGTGATCATGTCGCCCGTGGCAATCAAGGCAATCGGGCCACCATGCGCGGCCTCTGGTCCAACATGGCCCACACAGAACCCGCGTGTCGCCCCAGAGAACCGCCCATCGGTGATCAGCGCCACCTTCTTGCCCATGCCCTGACCGCTCAGCGCCGCTGTGGTCGACAGCATCTCGCGCATGCCGGGGCCGCCTGCCGGGCCTTCATTGCGGATGACGATCACCTCGCCCTCTTTATAGGCGCGCGCTTTTACGGCCTCGAATGCGTCTTCTTCACATTCAAACACCCGCGCCGGGCCGGTAAAGACCTGATGCTCGGGCGCAATGCCCGCCACTTTCACAATCGCGCCGGTCGGGGCCAGATTGCCCTTGAGACCGACAACGCCCCCCGTCTTGGTGATCGGCGTTTCAATCGGATAGATGACCTTGCCATCGGCTTCGCGCTCGATCAGGTCCAGCTCCTCGCCGATGCTGCGCCCGCTCGCGGTGATGCAATCCTCATGAATCAGACCGGCCTTGCGCAATTCCTTCATCACAACCGGGATACCACCGGCATCATAAAGGTCTTTGGCCACATAGGCCCCGCCCGGTTTCAGATCGACGAAATAGGGCGTGTCGCGGAAGATGTCGCAGACATCTTCGAGAAAGAAATCAATCCCCGCCTCATGCGCAATCGCAGGCAGGTGCAAACCGGCATTGGTGCTGCCGCCGGTGCACGCCACAACCCGCGCCGCATTCTGCAACGACTTGAGCGTCACCACGTCCCGCGCCCGGATGTTGCGCTCCAAAAGATGCATCACCGCACGACCAGACGCCTCGGCATATTGATCGCGGCTTTCATAAGGGGCAGGCATACCCGAGGAATTCATCAACGCCAGACCAATCGCCTCAGAAACACAGGCCATGGTGTTGGCGGTGAACTGCCCGCCACAGGCCCCCGCCGATGGGCACGCCACCCGCTCCAGCATATCCAGCGCCTTGTCGGACATTTCGTTGTTCTGATGCCGCCCCACCGCCTCGAACATGTCCTGCACGGTCAGATCACGGCTGCGGAAATCCGCCGGAATCTCCTCGCCCTGCGGGGCCTTGCCCGGCAGGATCGACCCGCCATAAATGAACACCGACGGCACGTTCAACCGCACCATCGCCATCATCATTCCGGGCAGGGATTTGTCACAACCCGCCAAACCAACCAGCGCGTCATAGCAATGTCCGCGCATGGTCAATTCCACCGTATCGGCAATCGCCTCCCGGCTCGCAAGGCTCGACCGCATGCCCTCATGCCCCATCGCAATCCCGTCCGTGACCGTGATCGTGGTGAACTCACGCGGGCTGCCATGCGCCTCTTTCACGCCACCCTTGACCGCCTGCGCCTGACGGTTCAGCGCGATGTTGCAGGGGGCTGCTTCGTTCCAGCAGGTCGCCACGCCCACGAGCGGCTGATGAATCTCCGTCTCGGTCATGCCCATGGCATAGTAATAGGACCGATGCGGCGCGCGCTCGGGCCCTTCGGTCACGTGACGGCTGGGCAGTTTGGCTTTGTCGAACTTTGTCATGAGGGGCCTCCCGAAATTTGCTGAAATCGGTCTAGGCCAGCGACGCGACGGGGGCAAGCCGATTGCAACCCCTTAGCCCTGCCTATAGCGTGCGCCCATGAGATATGACGCCCATGAAATCCTTGTCGGCCCCGCCCGCAGCACCGCCCATCCCGCCCGCCTGCTGGCGGGCATTGCGCTTGGCGTGCCGGTCTTCGTGGCGCTCAGCTTTGGCTATGCCGCGCTGCTCCCCATCCTCTTTGGCCCCGAGGCTTGGGCGCAAATCGCACCGGGAATCGAGACCGCCTCAAACCCACAAGGCGTGCTGATCAACCTCTTCGTCTTCGGCCTCTTGATCGTGGCGCTTGGCCTGACCCTGCGCATCATCCACCGCCGCAGCCTCTGGAGCATTATCGGCCCCCGCGCCCTAGCCATCCGCCAATTCGCCCGCGCGATGGGCGTCATGTTGCTGCTCTACGGTGCCCTCCTCTTTTTGCCGATGCCCGAAGGGATGGACCCCGTTGCCAATCTCACCCCTGCGCATTGGCTCATGCTCCTGCCGCTCGCGCTCACCGGCCTCTTCCTTCAGGTCTTTGCCGAAGAACTGGTGTTTCGCGGCTATTTGCAAAGCCAGCTTGCCGCGCGCTTTGCATCGCCTCTTGTATGGATGGTGCTGCCCTCCCTCAGCTTTGCCATTCTGCATTACGATCCCGTCAGCTTTGGCGCCAACGCCTGGGTGGTCGTCGCCTGGGCCGCCACCTTTGGCCTTGCCGCCGCAGATCTGACCGCCCGCGCCGGCACGCTTGGCCCCGCCACAGCGCTGCATTTCGTCAACAATTTCAGCGCCATCATGATCGCGGCCCCGCGCGGGCAATTCGACGGGCTGGCGCTCTACGCCTACCCCTTCACCCTCGACAATGCCGAGGCCCTCTGGGCCATGATGCCGCTCGACCTGCTGATCCTCGTCTGCGGCTGGCTCGCCATTCGCCTCAGCTTGCGCCGCTGATTGCATTTCACCCGCGCCCCGCTTATGTGAGGGCGCAATCGTCACCAGAGGGACCTGACCCGATGAACTGGATCACCAATTACGTGCGCCCGCGGATCAACTCGATCTTCTCGCGCCGCGAAATCCCCGAAAACCTCTGGACCAAATGCGACGAATGCGGAACCATGCTGTTCCACCGCGAACTCTCGGACAATCTCAACGTCTGTACCAACTGCGGCCACCATATGGGCATCACCCCGCGCGCCCGCTTCGTGGGGCTGTTTGACGGCGGCATCTTCTCCGAGGTGGACGTGCCCGCCCCTACCCCCGACCCGCTGCATTTCCGCGACCAAAAGAAATACCCCGACCGCCTGCGCGCCGCCCAAAAGGCCACCGGCGAGAAAGAGGCGATGCTGGTCGCCACCGGCGAAATGGGCCGCACGCCCATCGTCGCCGCCGCACAGGATTTCAGCTTCATGGCCGGATCCATGGGCATGTATGTGGGCAATGCCATCATCGCCGCCGCCGAAACAGCCGTTAAGCTCAAGCGCCCGCTCATCCTCTTTTCCGCCGCCGGTGGCGCGCGCATGCAAGAGGGGATTCTCAGCCTCATGCAAATGCCCCGCACCACCGTCGCCGTGCAGATGCTGAAAGAGGCGAACCTGCCCTATATCGTCGTGCTGACCCACCCCACCACCGGCGGCGTCACCGCATCCTATGCGATGCTGGGCGATGTCCAGATTGCCGAACCGGGCGCGCTCATCTGCTTTGCCGGGCCGCGCGTCATCGAACAAACCATCCGCGAGAAACTGCCCGAGGGCTTTCAGCGCGCCGAATACCTGCTGGATCACGGCATGCTCGACCGCGTGACCCCCCGCACCCAATTGCGCGACGAGTTGATCACAATCACCCGCATGCTCATGGGCCTGCCCCCCGCGATCAAGGGCGACCTGCCCGCGCCCACGCCCGATGCCAAACCGCAGGACGCCACCCAGAAATGACCGCTCCCACATCTGACGCCATCCTTGCCCGGATGATGGCGCTGCACCCCAAGATCATCGACCTCACGCTCGATCGCGTCTGGCGTTTGCTCGATGCTTTGGGCAATCCCCAGAACGATTTGCCGCCCGTGATCCATATCGCAGGCACCAATGGCAAAGGCAGCACTCAGGCGATGATCCGTGCCGGTCTCGAGGCGGCGGGCAAGACCGTGCATGCCTATACCTCGCCCCATCTCGCGCGCTTTCACGAACGTATCCGCCTTGCCGGCGACTTGATCACCGAAGAGCACCTGACTGCCGTCTTGGATGAATGCTACGCCGCCAATGGCAGCGATGCGATCACCTATTTCGAGATCACCACCTGCGCCGCCCTTCTCGCCATGGCCCGAACACCCGCCGACTATACCTTGCTTGAGGTGGGTCTTGGCGGGCGGCTTGACGCCACCAATGTGATCGACCAACCGGCGCTCACCGTCATTACCCCCATTTCCATCGACCACGAACAATATCTGGGCGACACGCTGGCCAAAATCGCGGGCGAAAAGGCCGGGATCATCAAGCGCCGCGTGCCCTGCGTCGTCGGCCCGCAACCGGATGAGGCTCTGGAGGTGATCGAGGCCGTCGCCGCCCGCCACGGCGCGCCTCTCTTGGCCCACGGCCAGCACTGGCACGTCACCCAAGAACGCGGCCGCCTGATCTATCAGGACGAAACTGGCTTGCTTGATCTGCCCCTGCCCAATCTTCCCGGCGCGCATCAGATCGAGAATGCCGGTGCCGCCCTTGCCGCCCTGCGCCATTTGACCATGGGCGATGCAGCCTTTGAGGCCGCCGTTACGCGTGCGTTCTGGCCTGCCCGCATGCAACGCCTGCAAACCGGCCCGCTGACCGATGCCGCCCCGCACGCCGAGGTGTGGCTGGACGGGGGCCACAACCCCGCCGCCGGGCAGGCGCTCGCCCGGCATCTGGCCAGCCTGCCCGCACGCCCGACCTATCTGATCTGCGGCATGCTCAACACCAAGGACATCGCGGGCTATCTCACACCGCTGGCCGCCCATGCCACCGCCCTCACCGCCCTGTCCATTCCCGGCGAGGCCAACACCCTACCCGCCGAAGTAACGGCAGAGGCCGCCCGCGCCGCAGGCCTTCCCGCCAGCACCGCCGATACCGCCCTTGCCGCTGTCACCGACATCGTGAAAATCTGCCCCGAGGCGCGAATTTTGATCTGCGGGTCGCTCTATCTCGCTGGCGGAATTCTGCGCGAGAACGGCTAGGCGCTTTTCGGCAAAGCGGAACGAACCGGACGCACGCAAAAAGCTTACAAAATCCATGTAACAACCTTACAGATTGTAAGGTCACCGCCTCCCTGCGACGCCGCGACAGAAATCGGCGCATTTAACGGCTTTTCGGGCCGTTTTGGGCTTTTTCCGAATCACCCCATATTGACGAAATCGTGAAATTCAGACTAGATATAGGCAATAAAACCGGCTTTCGTGCCCGCCGGACTGCATAATCACCAAGGGGGGAAGCGCCGTGCACTATCACGTCACTGGCCGAGCAGCGCTAGGCTATGGCTGCTGCCCATCCCGGACCAGCCTTTCCCAATGTATTGATTTTAGTGAGGTTTTCATATGTTGCGTGCGACACTGATCGCGGCGGGTTTTGTCGCCATCACCCTTGCGTTGATCCTCATTCAACCCGGAAAACCGCGCACCCTGGCGGACCTGCCCCCCGTGACCGACAGCGATGTCACCCGCGCAGCGCCAGACCTCTCAACGCTCGCCGCGCCCGCCTTGGCCCCTGAGCCATTGGTAAACGGCACGACCGTTGCCACGCGTCCGGCGCTACCAGACCCCACACCCACCCCCTCTGCCGCACCTCAGGCTTCCATGCCGGTTGGGCCAGCGCTTGAATCCATGGTGCTTGGGGCCCTGCAACAAGGCCAGTCCGAAACCTACATTGACGCGCTCGTGAATGACGCCGCGAAGAAGGGCAAGGTCGAGGTTCCCCAAGGTCTTGTGACCGCCGAAGGCCGGGTTGATACGGCCCTCCTGCTCAGCGCCCTGTCACAGCCCGCCCGCCCTCGCGTGCCAAATAGCTACACCGTGGCCACAGGCGACAGTCTCGCCTCTATCGCCTATCGTTTTTATGGTGATTTCGGGCGGCAGGCTGATATCCTCGCCGCCAACGCAGACACAATGCAACCGACTGATCGCTTGCGCGTGGGTCAGGTTCTCAACCTTCCAACACCCTGACCTTACAGGGTTTCACAGTTACGATGGCAGGAATGATCGAGGGGCCGAACCAACGGCCCCCTTTCATTTTTAGGCGCTCAGTTTATCCGCGGCCATCCTTTGGCGATCCCATCACCACATAAGACGTGATTGCATTGACCTGCGGCAAGGTGCCCAGAACATCGGTGTGAAACCGTTTGTAGGCCACCAGATCCGCCACTTCGACCCGCAGGATATACTCCACCGCGCCGGTGATGTTGTGACATTCCACAACCTCGGGTGCCCGGCCCATTGCCTGCTCAAACGCCACCTGACTGGCCTTGGTATGGCTGTTCAAACCGACCGTGACATAGGCCAGAAATCCGATGCCAAGCGCGCCCCGATCCAGCACGGCACGATAGCCTGCAATCACCCCGCGCCGCTCGAGGTCTTGCACCCGCCGCAAGCAAGCCGAAGCCGACAATCCCACCCGCTCGGCCAGCTCCAGATTGCTGATCCGACCATCGCGCGTTAACTCTTGCAATATACGTTCGCTTATTTTGTCCATGGCCGAATTTTATTGCATATTTCTGTTATGATCACAACAAAACGCAATTCCATGCCTGCCGTTATCGCATAGGATTGCAGACATGACACTCGATTTGCTCACCGCCCTCGCCACTTTCGCCTTTGTCACGGTCATGACACCGGGACCGAACAATCTCATGCTCATGGCATCAGGGACAAACTTCGGTTTTTCCCGCTCAATTCCCCATATGTTGGGGGTTGGTTTGGGCTTTCCGCTAATGGTGGCCTTTGTGGGCCTTGGCGTGATGCAGGTCTTTGACCTATGGCCGCTCAGCTACACCCTGCTCAAGATCGGTTCCGTCGCCTATCTCGTCTATCTGGCGTGGAAAATTGCCAACGCCGCCCCACCCCGCGATGCAGAAGCGTCTGGTAAGCCATTGACTTTCCTACAATCTGCGGCGTTTCAATGGGTCAATCCCAAGGCGTGGAGCATGGCTCTTTCGGCCATCACCCTCTATGCTACTGGCCGTGATATGGCCTCGGTTCTCTGGGTGGCAGGGGTATATGTTGCGGTATCCATGGTCAGCACCACAAGCTGGACCCTGCTCGGCCAACAACTCCGCCGCCTCCTCAAGAACCAAACCCGCTTACGCATCTTCAATTGGATCATGGCCACCCTGCTGATCGTAACCCTTATCCCCGTCCTTTGGCCCACCTGACCGGGTTGTGATTGCAAATCACCGCTCTTGCAGCCATATAACGCCACGGCAACCGTGGAGACAGCATTGCGATGACCAACTACCTCGATTTCGAAAAGCCGCTGGCCGAGATTGAAGGCAAGGCCGAAGAGCTGCGCGCCATTGCGCGCGGAAATGCCGAAATGAACGTCGAAGCAGAGGCTGCAGCACTGGATGCCAAGGCTGCCGAAATGTTGCGCGATCTTTATAAGACTTTGACTCCATGGCGAAAATGTCAGGTGGCCCGACACCCTGACCGCCCGCATTGCCGCGATTATGTCGAGGCGCTGTTTTCCGATTACACCCCGCTGGCCGGCGACCGCGCCTTTGGCGAGGATCACGCGGTCATGGGTGGTCTTGCCCGGCTCAACGGAAATCCCGTGATGGTGATCGGCCATGAGAAAGGCAATGATACAAAAAGCCGGATTGCACGTAATTTCGGCATGGCCCGCCCCGAGGGCTATCGCAAGGCCGTCCGCCTGATGCAAATGGCCGACCGTTTCGGCCTCCCGGTTGTCACGCTGGTGGACACCCCCGGCGCCTATCCCGGCAAAGGGGCTGAGGAACGCGGCCAAAGCGAAGCGATTGCCCGCGCCACTGAAACCTGCCTTGCCATCGGTGTGCCGTTGGTCAGTGTGATTATCGGTGAGGGTGGATCAGGCGGTGCCGTGGCCTTTGCCTCGGCCAACCGTGTGGCGATGCTGGAACATTCCGTTTATTCCGTCATCTCCCCCGAGGGTTGCGCCTCAATCTTGTGGAAAGATTCCGAGAAAATGCGCGAGGCTGCCGAAGCACTCCGCCTGACGGCACAGGATCTGACACGACTTGGCGTTGCGGATCGGGTGATTGACGAACCTTTGGGCGGCGCGCATCGCGATCCCGCCCGCACCATCGCCGCCGTGGGTAAGACAATCGAAGCCATGCTCAGCGAGTTGGCGAAAAAGGATCGCGCCGCCCTTATAAAGGATCGGCGCGAAAAATTCCTGCGAATGGGAACCAAAGGGCTCGCGGCCTGAGCCGCGAACACTGATCTATTCTCAAGCGGCGTCGCGCCGATTGGCCTTGAGCCGTGCATTAACGGTGTCAACGATCCCAGAAAATTCCGCGCAATCAAGCCCTTGCTGATCGGCAATCAGCTTGACCAGCATATCCACGCGCTCGATCCGGTCTGCCCCACCTTCAATCGCACGCGCGGCTGAGGACGGCTTGAGCAAGCCATTGGCAGCACTGGCATATTTGGTAAAGGGCACGGCGTCGTCCGCCTCTGCACCCAAGCGGCGCACAACCTCGTCGACCGTGCTATAGATCTTTTCCGACAGCGCCACGTCACCATGCACCGCCTCTTTGATCGGCCGCGCCCCTTCGGGCAGCACGCAGCGATAGTTGCCCGTAAGAAGCATGCTCCACTTGGCAAAAGGCACATAGATCGAGTCGAACACGCGCAGCTTGACCGGCACATCTTTGCCTTCAACCGTCACCGCATCAATCGCCGCCTCAAGGTCGCGCAAGATGCGGTTATGGGCTTCATCCTCAAAAATCGCGGCTTTAAAATTGGTGGGCAAACCAACATGCAGGGTGTTGGCACCATCCTCTGCGACGCGGTAGGCCTGCGGATCGGGGCTGCAAAGTGTCACAGTGCCCGGTTTGAACGCAGCCCATGCCCGCGGGCAGGTATAAGCGGCCTCAAGTTTCGAGGTATCCAGCCCCGGCACCCGACGCAAATAGGGCAGCGGCGGCATGTTCATGATCGACAGGCACGGCGTGCCCGCAGCCGCGATCCGGCCCAACAGATCAACGATATTGTCAGCACAATACTGCGGTTCTGACATGGCAAGCGCCACCATATCATAATCGGCAGGATTCACATCCTCAGGCGTCAAGGCATTCAATTTGCCCGGAAGGTCATGGGAGCGGAACGAACGGTGCTCTGCCTCATCACGCAGTTTGATACGCACATCCGTGCCCTCTGAATTGATGAGGTCAGCGGTGGACTGACGACAGACGAGCGTCACATCCTGCCCGGCCATCAAGAGCTTGGTGCCAAGCAAAGAGCCATAAGAGGCCCCTAGGATAACGATACGATATGCCATGATAGTCCTTTCGAAAGAATCTTGCGCGTGTAGATGATGAATTTACTATACAGGAGCCCCGCGATTTCACTACGAAATTTATGTCAATGTGTGTACGGTAAACTTTACAATGCAAAAATCTGTAATGTTGTAAGGTTTCTCTATGGCAAAGACCCTCATTGGTCCTCGTCTGCGGCAGTTGCGGCGCGAACGCGGGCAAACTCAGGCCGACATGGCGCGCAAGCTGGACGTCAGCCCGTCCTACATCAACCTACTGGAAAACAACCAGCGTAGCCTTTCCGTCCAGATGCTGATGTCGATTGCCGATGCCTATGCGGTCGACTGGCGTGACCTGACCCGAGACGAGACCGCAAGACGGGTGGCCGATCTGCGCCATGCGGTGCGCGATCCAGTATTTGCCTTAGACCGCCCAGACTTGCAGGAATTGCGCGGTGCCGTCGATCACGCCCCCCGGCTTGTCGATCTTTTTCTTGAACTGCATGGCGCCTATCGCACCGCGCTGGAAAAGATCCTGAGCCTCGCCGGAGAGAACGCCGCCGATGAACTCTTGCGCAGTTCGCCCGAGACCGTGATCCACAACTTCTTCCGCGACCACGAAAACCACTTTCCCGAGTTGGAACGCGCCGCTGAGAGCGCGCGCGAAGGCGACTTTTCCTCGCCCGAAGATCGCTATTTCGACCTGCGCGAACGCCTGAGAACACGCCATGGCATCAGCGTACGCATTCGACGGATCGGAGAGATGGGCGACGCGCTGCGCTACTACGATGAGGCAACGGGCGTTGTGCATCTGTCACAGGCGCTTGATACCTCCAACCGCGCCTTTCAGCTGGCGCATGTGCTCTGCCTTGTCGCTTATCCTGACGTATTGTTAGGGGTCGTGGACCGCAGCGGGCTTGGCTCACAGCATGCATTGGCGCGGCTCCGGGTGGAATTGGCCAATTACTTTGCCGCCGCGTTTCTCATGCCCTATGACGCCTTTCTGCGCGAAGCTGAGTTGGCCGCTTATGACATCGACCGCGTTGCCGCCGTCTTCAGCACTTCGTTTGAACAGGTCTGTCAGCGCCTGACCACTCTGCAACGTGAGGGCGCGCGTGGTGTCCCGTTCTTCTTCTTGCGGATCGACAAGGCTGGAAATGTTACCAAACGGTTCAATTCCACCTCGTTCCATTTGGCGGAATATGGCGGCTCCTGCCCGGTCTGGAATATTCACACGGCGTTTTACCAACCCGGCGTGATGATGCCGCAATTCGTCGAAATGCCCGATGGCGCGCGCTATTTCACGGTCAGCCGCACGGTGCACCGCCCCGTTTTCAGTGAGGAAACGCAAGACCGCCGCTTGACACTTGCCCTTGGATGCGAGGCGAAATACGCGCACCGCCTGCGCTATGCATCGAGCTACAATTTCGACGACCCCAAGCTCTATGCGCCTATCGGCCTCAATTGCAACCTTTGTCCGCGTCAGGCCTGTTCGCAGCGCGCACATCAGCCCTTGTTGATGGAATTGCCGATTGACGAGAACCGGCGCGGCAGCACCCGGTATGAAAGCTGAAAGGGGGGCCGATTGGCCCCCCTTTCCATTTTACTCGATAGGTCTTTATTCGGCCGGCTTGGCGCGGCGCGGACGCAGATACTTGAACGCGGGCATCAGGATCAGGACGATCGCCACGATCATGATCGGTGCCGAAATCGGACGGGTGAAGAAAATCGAGGGATCACCCGAAGACAACAGCAGCGATTGGCGCAGCGTCGGTTCGGCAATCGGACCCAGCACGATGGCCAGAACCGCAGGAGCCACCGGATAGTCGAACTTGCGCAGGAAGAACGCGCCAAAGCCGAAGATCAGCAGCAACCAGATGTCGAACATATCCTGCATCGCCGCATAGCCGCCAACGACCGACAAAACAAAGATCAGCGGTGCCAGCACCGTGAAGGGCATACGCAGCATCCAGATGAAGAGCGGGATGAAGGCAAGGTTCACGATCAGGGCAAACAGGTTGGACACGTAGAACGACCCGATCAGCCCCCAAACGAAATCCGACTGTTCGACAAAGAGGCGCGGACCGGGTGTCAGACCCCAGATGACCATCCCGCCGAGCAGAATGGCCGTGGTCGGAGACCCTGGGATACCCAAGGTCAACATCGGCAGCATGGACCCGGTCGAAGCAGAATTGTTTGCCGCTTCAGGGGCGGCCACACCACCAACATGGCCCTTGCCGAATTCGTCGGGGCGTTTCGAGAGCATCTTGGTCACGCCATAGGACATGAGCGAGGCCGGAGTTGCCCCTGCAGCAGGAAGCACGCCAACAAAGAAGCCAAGGAACGAACCGACAGAGATGCCTTTCCACCCCCGTTTGATGGTCGTGCCACTATCCTCAATGATCCCTTTAACCGAGATCTTCGCTTCGGTGTTGGTCACTTCCCCGCGTGTTGATTCAATTGTCCAGATCATCTCGCCGATGCCATAGACACCGATGGCCAGAACCAGAAAGCTGATACCGCCCAGAAACCCGTTCATGTCGAGCAGGATCAAACGCGGCGCGCCGGAAATCTGGTCAAAGCCCACTGTTGCCAGCACGAGGCCAAAGCAGATCGAGAACACCGTCTTGGGGATATCGTCGCCGCCGAGGCCCACGAATGTGGCAAAGGCCAAAAGCATCAGCGCAAAGATTTCTGGCGGACCAAAGCTGAGCGCCACCGTTGCCAAGAGCGGGGCAAAACCGGTGAAGAGAACAACAGATACCGTTCCCCCGACGAAAGACGCGATCGCTGCCGCCACGAGGGCAAGACGCGCCTTGCCTTGGAGGGCCAGTGGTCGTCCGTCAAAGGTGGTTGCGACCGCCGTCGAGGCCCCGGGAATACCCAAGGTAATCGACGAAATCGCCCCCCCATACATGGCGCCATAGTAGATGGCGGCCAAGAAGATGATTGCTGATCCCGGCGGGACAAGAAAGGTGATCGGCAACAGGATTGCCACACCGTTCACCGAACCCAAACCCGGCATTGCGCCGATAAAGAGCCCGAGAGTCACGCCAACAAAGATGAGCAAAAGGTTAAGAGGTTGCAATGCGACAAATATGCCGTCGCCAAGTAGAGATAGAATTTCCATGGGTTTGGTCGCCCTTTTTGTCAGCTAGGCCGTGACCGGCTCAGTAGATGATTTCGTAGAGGACATTGAACACCGGCTCGGTGAATCCCATGCCTGTTGGCATCGAGATTTGCATCAGCCCTTCGAAGAAGAAGAACAGTCCGAGCGGGAACATCACGACCATCATGCTGGTCAGAAACCAGCCATGTCGGCCGAGGACTTTGAGGTAGTAAATCATGAAGATCGCAACCGCGCCATACATCGACACAATGTCGATCAGGGCAACAAAGCCTATGATACCGCCCCCTACGAGCAACAATGTCTTGAGCCCGTAAGAGTCGAGAACCGGTTCGTCCGACTGGGATTGCGGAGACGTGCCCCGCACCCAGTTCAGGGCGATAAAACCGGTCGAGATCAGCATGCCAAGCGACAGCCAGAATGGCCAGAAGCCGCCCTGTGGTCCGGTTCCGGCAACAAAGCCGATCCCGTTCGCCGATGACTTGTACATCAGATAGATGGAGAGGAGGGCCAGCACGCCCGCCGTCACTAGTTCGCCAACCCGCATGGCCAGCCCTCCTTGTTTTCAGTTTCGGTTCAGATCACTTCATGCCTTCAAGCAGCTTGGTGTGGTTTTCCACCTGCAACTGCCAGTATGCACGCTGCTCGTCGGCGTTCATCCACAGCGGCGAGAGAGATTCAGCTTCCAGGTAACCCTGCCACTCTTCCGAGTTGAAGATGTCCTCAAACAGCTTTTGGTAATAGGCTGCAGCCTCGTCCGACATCCCCGGCGCGCCCACGACGGCCCGCTGGTTGTAGTAGCTGAAGTCTTGGCCTTTTTCCTTGAGCGTCGGAATGCCCGGATAGGCGCTCATCTGCTCGTCCGAAAACACCAGAAGCGGACGTACATCGCCCGACTGGAAGAAACCGCGCGCTTCAGCCGGGTTGTTCACAGTCGCCATGATCTGCTTGCCTGCAAGGGCCGCCGCAACCGCGCCACCACCGTCGAAGGGAATATACTTCGTCTTGAGGTCAAACGCGTTGTTCATGTAGGCGAAAACGATGCTGTCTTCCTGCCCCGTTCCGGTGCCGCCAGTGACATACTCGCCATCCGCCGCCTTGACCGCATCAAGCCACTGCTCGAAGGTCTCGATGCCGCTGTCCTTGTGGACCCAGAGGGCGAAAGGATCAACGCCCATCATCGCAATCGGCGTAAAGGTCTGGATGTCGATGCCCAGCTCTGGCTGACGGATCGGCGTAGAGAAGAACGAGTTCAGCGTCACCAGAATTGTGTGATCCGGATCGTTGGTAGAATTGAGCCAGATCAGCGACTCTGCACCAGAACCGCCACCCTTGTTGTTGGGGATGAGCGGACGGTTTGTCATGTCCTTCTTTTCAGCCACAGACTGAATAAAGCGGGCGATCTGGTCTGCACCACCACCCGGACCCGCCATGATGACAAAGTCGATGGGCTTGCGCGGCTGCCATTCGGCCATGGCGGCTGGGGCAGAGAGCCCGAGCGCGGCGATGCCGACTGCTAACGTCTTTAGAATATTCATGTCTTCCTCCCGTTGATGGCCTGTTTGTTTGGCCAGATGCGTTAGAGGTTCTGACATGCCCTTGACCCTCCTCGGCCATGTTTTTTGGGGCTTATCCGAACCAGATTTTAGTTTGCTGTCGTCCTCCCTTTTCTGTCCAGAACTTTTCCGACCCGCTTGCTCGCGGCCTCAATGCACCATGACGACGGGGATTTTCGCTTCCGCGACAATCGTTGCGGAATTGCCGCCCAAGAGCGACTCCCGCTCATAACTCTCATGATAGGCACCCATGATCAGCATGTTTGCCCCAACTTCGGTGCATTTTTCCAAAAGCGTCCGGCCAACGTTTCCGCTGCGCTCAAAGGTGTTAATCTGCGATGTTATCCCCCGCTGCGCGAGATAATGGCGGAATTCCTCGGGCGTGGCGGTGTGATCGATTCGGCCTCCGGTCAGGATCGTCACCTGGTCCGCGCCCTCGATGAGAGGCATCGCCATGGCCACCGCCCGCGAGGCCTCGAGTGAGCCGTTCCAGCCAATCGCCACATGGCTGCCGATATCCGGGGCCACTACCTCGGTTTCGGGGCACACAAGAACTGGGCGCCCAGACGTGAAGAGTGCCGATTTCAATGTGTTATACCCAAGGTTCTCTTCTTGGCTCGGCTTCGCCACACAGATTAGATCGGCCAGACGTCCGTAGTGGCGCACCACCTCGACTTGCTTGCCCTCGTATTCGCGAAAGGCAGCCGTGGCCTTGCCGATGGCGCGCGGCTCTACGCTGATGCCGTGACGCTTGGCATCCTCAAGAAACTTGTCGCGCATATAGCCTTGCTCGTAATCCGCCCGTTTCTGGCTGGCTTCTTCCAACTGCTTTCGCAGGAACGCGGGGATAACCACGCCATAGGGCATCATATCTTCGGCCTTAGGGTGACAATGGACCACCCGCACATGGGCGTCATAGCGCTTGGCGAGGGCTGCGGCATGGGCAAACAGGATCGGCCCCCGCCCGTCTTCGCGAACCGGCATCATGATGGTGTGAAGTGTGCTCTTGCCCATGATCAATAGAACCCGTTGGGAACGCCTGCGGCGTTGGTGGATAGGAACCGCGCCAAAGGCATATCGCCCGAAATCGGCGCGGTCACGATGGTGCAGCCTGTCAGACCTTGACCCGTAGGGCTATCGGCAATCTGCCTCGGCCCTCCTGTGGTGGCGTGGGAATGGTCTAAATCAGCCATGATGCGCTCCCATTGCTCTGGTGTCGAAATCAGCTTCCGAGGGTGGCCCCCGGTGCAAGCCCGACCGAAGCCGCCCAATCACTTGCGGGCATTTTGGCTCCGCCTGCCGGTCGCACCCGCTTGATCAGGATACGCCCGCCCACGCATTGCACCGCAACGCCTGCATCAGACACGTCACGCACGCGGCCCGAAATCCCGTCCCCCGCCACGATCGCGCAGTCGTAAACATCAACCTCTGCGCCATTCAGCGTGGTCCAGGCCCCGGGGGCCGGATTGGTTCCCCGGATGAGGTCATAGACCTGTTTGACCGGTCGATGCCATTCGATCCGCGCATGGGTGCGCGTGCAGCGGCGCTCGTACGTGGCCTGATCTTCGTCGGGCACGATGCGCGGCGGATTACCTGCCCGAAAGAGATCACAGACCGTCAGCACGCTGTCGACAGCATGCGGATAGATCTTTTTGAAATAGAGGTCGATCACCGTGTCATCGGGCCCGATCTCGCATTCCCACTGCAAAAGGCTGTCGCCCTCGTCCAACCCATCCGACGGGTAGAACCACGAATAGCCAGACTTGGTGGACCCCATGATGATGGGCCAGTTGACGGCAGACGGCCCACGATGCAGCGGCAACAAAGAGGGGTGAAAGCAGATCGAGCCATGGGTCGGCGTATCGCGCGCAGCCTCAGGGACAAAGACATTCACAAAGGCCATGACCATCAGGTCCGCCTTATGCCCCGCCAACACCTCAAGCGAGGCAGGATCATCGAAATTGGCAGGCTGGTGGACCGGCAGGCCCTTTTCCAGCGCAAGCTCCTTGATCGGATCGACAGGTTTTCCATCCCGATCAGGTTCGCAATAGACCGCGACAACTTCGTCTGTCCCGGTGTCGAGCAATTTGGCCAGCACATCTTTGCCAAAGGCCTGTTGCCCCATCACTATAAGTCGCATTCGCTCCTCCCGTTTGTGCGGTTGGCCGGTCTACGCCGGCCTTACCGACACCTATTCGTTATTCTGCAGCCTGCTTGGCTGTGCCAACGGCACCGGACTCCATGATCCGCGCCAGATCCTCGCCGGAATAGCCCAGCACATCCTTCAGGATTTCCGCCGTATGTTCCCCAAGAAGGGGCGACCGCGTAACCTCGACCGGGCTATCGCTCAGCTTGATCGGGCAACCGACGCTGGTGTAGCGGCCCCGCGTCGGGTGATCGACCTCGACGATGGTGCCGGTCTTGCGCAGGCCCTCATCCTCCATGATTTCCTTGGTCGACAGGATCGGACCCACGGGGATGTCATGCGGGTTGCAGATGTCCATCACCTCGAACTTCGTCTTGGTCATGGTCCATTCTTCAATGCGCGCAAAAATCGCATCCAGCTTGTCCAGCCGCTCGGCCGGTGTGGCATAACCGGGCGCATCTTTCCAATCAGGCTCGCCGATCACGTCGCAGACCTTTTCCCAGACAGCCGCCTGAGTGATGAAATAGGTATAGGCGTTGGGATCGGTCTCCCATCCTTTACATTTCAGGATGCGGCCCGGCTGACCACCGCCTGAATCGTTGCCCGCGCGCGGCGTCGAGTCGCCAAACGGGATACCTGCGCCATATTGCGAATACTCGGTCAGGGGACCAACAGAGAGGCGCTGTTGATCGCGCAGCTTGACGCGGCAGAGGTTGATCACCCCGTCCTGCATCGGCGCCAGCACCTTTTGCCCCCGACCCGAACGCTCGCGCTGATAAAGCGCGGTCACGATGCCAAGTGCCAGATGCAGGCCGGTGCCACTGTCGCCAATCTGTGCGCCGGTCACAAGCGGCGGACCATCGAGGAAGCCAGTGGTCGAGGCCGCACCGCCTGCGCATTGCGCGACGTTTTCGTAGACCTTGCAATCCTCGTATTTGCCGGGGCCAAACCCTTTGACCGAGGCCATGATGATCCGCGGATTGATTTCCTGAATCCGCTCCCAGCTAAAGCCCATACGGTCAAGAGCACCCGGCGCGAAATTCTCAACCAGCACGTCGCAAGTCTCGACAAGGCGCGTCAACACCTCTTTACCTGCCTCATTCTTGGGGTTGAGCTCGATCGAGCGCTTATTGTGGTTGAGCATTGTGAAATAGAGGCTATCCGCCCCCGGCACGTCCACGAGCTGCTTGCGCGTGGCATCACCAACACCGGGGCGCTCGACCTTGATCACATCCGCGCCGAACCATGCCAACAATTGCGTGCAGGTCGGGCCTGATTGCACATGGGTAAAGTCGAGGATCTTGACGCCTTCAAGAGCTTTCATTGAGTTCTCCATCTTCTGAGTCACGTGGGCCTAGTGCCCACGCCCCAGTTTCGTTTTCATTCAGTCTTTACGCGCCTGCGGATAGAGGCGTTGCGCCACCACAGATTGCGGGTTGAGATTGCCGATATTGCCGCTTTCCTTGCCCGCTGCCGGGTCAATGATTGCATTGATCAGCGTCGGCTTGCCACTGTCGAGCGCCTCATAAACCGCCTTGCGCAGTTCATCCGGCGAGCGCGCGATGACACCGACGCCACCGAAAGCCTCGATCATCAGGTCATAGCGCGATCCTTTGACAAAAACCGTGGTCGCCGGATCATCGCCGCCGCCCCAATTTTCGCCATCGCCGCGATAGATACCGTCATTGTTGAACACGACCGTGCAAATCGGCAGGTTGTAGCGGCAGACCGTTTCGATCTCCATTCCGCAGAAGCCAAAGGCACTGTCGCCCTCAACCGCAAGCACACGCTTGCCGGTCTCGATGGCGGCCGCAATGGCCGAACCCAAGCCAATCCCCATCACACCCCAGGTGCCCACGTCGATCCGGTGACGCGGCTTGTGGATGTTGACGATAGAGCGACACATATCGAGCGTATTGGCCCCCTCGTTGACAAGGATCGTATCGGGATTGTCGTTGATCGCGTCTTTGATCACCCCGAGCGCGCCGTGATAATCCATCGGATCATTGTTGTTGCGCAGACGTGCGTCCATTTTCTCCATATTGGCCGTGGCCTTGGAGTTTACCGCATCAAGCCACTCTTTCGGCGGGGCGATCCCAGCCCCATCCATTGCCTTGAGCAGCGCCTCACAGCACGATCCGACATCCCCCACGATGGGGGCTGCAATCTCGACGTTCGAGTCCATCTCTTCGGCCTCGATATCCATCTGGACAAAGCGTTTGGCCCCCGGTTCGCCCCACTGCTTGCCCTTACCGTGGCTGAGCAGCCAGTTGATCCGCGCGCCCATCATGATGACCACATCAGAATCTTTGAGCACCATCGAACGCGCCGCCGCGGCACATTGCGGATGGGTGTCAGGCAACAGACCCTTGGCCATCGACATCGGCAGGAAGGGATAGCCAGACTTTTCAACAAGCTCGCGGATCAGATCATCACACTGATCATAAGCCGCGCCCTTGCCCAGCACGATCAGCGGGCGCTTCGCGGTCTTCATCACTTCGATGGCGCGATCAATTGCGGATTTCGCCGGGATTTGCCGCTGCGCAGGCTCGATCACCTTGACAAGCGAGCGCGCGCCCTCAGCCGCATCCATCACCTGCCCCAGCATCGCGCCGGGAATGTCGAGATAGACCCCACCGGGCCGACCGGAAATGGCCGAACGAATGGCACGGGCCACAGCAATGCCGATGTCCTGTGCGTATGTCAGGCGATAGGACGCCTTGCAAAACGGCCGCGCCATGGCCAATTGGTCCATTTCCTCGTAATCGCCTTGGGCAAGGTCCACGATCTCGCGCTCGGACGAGCCGGAAATCAGGATCATCGGCCAGCAATTCGTGGTCGCATTCGCAAGAGCGGTCAGCCCGTTCATGAAACCGGGGGCAGACACTGTCATGCATACGCCGGGCATCTTCGTGAGGAACCCCGCAACCGACGCGGCATAGCCCGCATGCTGCTCATGCCGAAAGGAAATCACCCGCATTCCCTGTGCCTGCGCATAGCGGCCAAGGTCGGTGATCGGGATGCCGGGGACGTTATAGATCGTCTCAATCCCGTTGAGTTTGAGTGCATCAATCAGCAGGTGAAACCCATCTGTGAGATTTTCGATATCCCCTTCAGGTGCCTTGCTATGTGCTACGTGTGCGCTGGCGACTGCCATGGTTTCCCTCCCGTTTCAAATCTGTCTCACCCCGTCTATGCTGCCGGGTGTGAGGATGATGTTCAGCCCGTGTTCGCCGCAGCGTTGCGGGTTAATTCCAGCCGGCCCCAAGTTCTGCGAAGGTGCTGATGCAACTGCATCGTATGCTCCCGCACCCGTTCAGCGGCCTCCTCGGCATCGCGACGCTCCAACGCCTCGATGATTTCAGCATGATCGACAACCGATCGCTTGACGCGATCACCCTCCCACATAGACCGAAGCCGCACCGCTTGGATGTGCAGAAACAGCCCCTCCGCCATAGTCTTGAGCAGGCCACAATGCGAAATTTCCAAGATGTGCATGTGGAACTTTAGGTTGTCGTCAGAATATTCAGCGATCCGCGTCGCGGAGAGCTCGTCATTGTATTTCGAGGCGATCTTGCGCAGTGTCGCAATCTCTGTGTCACTCGCATTATCAACCGCAAGCCGTGCCGCCATACTCTCAAGCGCCGCCCAGGCCACGATCATCTCCAGGATCTCTTCCAGACTCTTGCGCTGAACAAACACACCTTTGCGCGGGACCACCGTCACCAGCCCATCAGACTCAAGCCGCGCAATCGCGTCCCGTAGCGGGGTGCGCGAAATATTCAGTTGCTCCGCCAACGAACGCTCGTCCAACCGCAGTTCTGCGTTCTGATCGTAGATATCCATCTCTAGGATCGCCTCGCGCAGACGGTCGTAAACATGATCCTTGAGCGTGAATTTCGACGCGATCGGGCGTAGCTTCATGTTATCCCTCCAATGCGCCCGCGCCCTTAGGCGGCCATGCTCATTTCTGTGGTATACCATAGACCAGCATATCAGGTCGGGCAAATCATTTTTCCAAGATTCGTCGCCGCAGGTGCAGCATGACTCACCGGAAATGACCATGACAGCCTTGTTTATCAAGCAGAATTCAGGCGTGCGGACCCAACGGTCATCGACGACGGCTCAATCCTAACGAAGCAGTGATAAATATCTGATTATATTTGTTTTTTGTTAATTTTATTGCAATCTAGAGAGGATGCCCACTCTCACCGAATCACATCGCGCGTGTCGCACTGCAGCATCGCATCTTACAATGAAACCGCATCACCGGGTCTTGCATTGTCTTAGCTTGAAACCTGCGGATCACGCCTGAAAATTGCTGGGTTGCTGGGCAAAATCATCTGTGGTATTTGGAATACCACAAGAATGAACACCACGTTTGTGGATGACATCAGGGGGACGATCATGCTTATCCGTGCCGCCGACAGCGCGCTTGTGATCATTGATATGCAAGAGCGGCTCGTCCCCGCCATGCAGGCTCCGGCGCGGACGATTCGCAATGCGCGCACTCTCATGGCCTGCGCGCAAGAAATGGCTGTACCCGTGGTGATGACCGAGCAGTATCCGTCAGGTCTTGGTCGCACCGTCCCGGATCTCAAACCGGGGCCAGATGCCGTCGTCCTCAGCAAAATGCATTTTTCCTGTATGGAAGACACCCATTTTGCAGCGCATTTCCGCGCCCTTGGCCGCAAACAAGCCGTGCTTGCGGGAATGGAGGCGCATGTCTGCGTGCTGCAAACCGCCGCAAGCCTGATCGAAGAGGGATTTGAGGTTTTTGTTGTCTCAGATGCCACCGCCTCACGCACGTTGGAGAGTGAACATGCTTGCATCGCGCGGCTCAGCGCAGCGGGTGCAGGTATCGCCACCACGGAAATGGTCGTGTTCGAATGGCTGGGCCAGGCTGGAACACCGGCCTTCAAGAAACTGTTGCCACTGATCAAATGACGGCCGCGGTCGTATTATCCAAGGGAGGAAGAGCGTGAACATCCATGAATATCAGGCAAAGGCCTTGTTGCGCAGTTATGGCGCACCGGTCAGTGAGGGCCGGGTCGTCTTGCGCGGCGAAGAGGCCAAGACCGCCGCTGGCGCGCTCGATGGCCCCGTCTGGGTGGTCAAAGCGCAGATCCACGCTGGTGGCCGTGGTAAGGGCAAGTTCAAAGAGGCGGGTGCCGGAGAAAAAGGCGGCGTGCGCATTGCCAAGTCTGTGAACGAGGCGGCCGAAGAGGCCAAGCGCATGCTGGGCCGTACACTTGTCACGCATCAGACCGGACCTGAGGGCAAACAAGTCAACCGCATTTACATCGAAAACGGCTCGGCCATCGCGCGCGAACTCTATCTTGCCCTGCTGATCGACCGCCAGACCAGCCGCATCAGCTTTGTCTGCTCGACCGAGGGCGGCATGGATATCGAAGAGGTCGCCGCAGAAACGCCTGAGAAAATCCTCAGCTTCGCTGTCGATCCCGCCACCGGCTACATGCCCTATCATGGACGACGCATCGCCTTTGCGCTTGGTTTGACCGGCGGTCAGATTAAACAATGCGTATCTTTGATGGGCCTGCTCTACCGTGCCTTTGTCGAAAAAGACATGGAGATGCTCGAGATCAACCCGTTGATCGTTACCACCGACGGCAATCTGATGGTGCTCGACGCCAAACTTGGCTTTGACGGAAACGCGATCTACCGCCACGCCGATATCGCCGAACTTCGCGATACCTCGGAAGAAGACCCCAAGGAGCTTGAGGCCTCGAAATACGACCTCAACTACATCGCGCTCGATGGCGAGATTGGCTGTATGGTCAATGGTGCGGGGTTGGCGATGGCGACGATGGATATCATCAAGCTCTACGGCGCCGAGCCCGCCAATTTCCTCGACGTGGGCGGCGGGGCG